>Ga0180218_1000028_pt1 | contig 406944 bp, 347 predicted proteins | sample eDN3rd37CKraftBY_FD_151334 | JGI IMG/M metagenome (GOLD analysis project Ga0180218, IMG submission 151334) | Enriched backyard soil microbial communities from Emeryville, California, USA - eDNA 3rd pass 37_C Kraft BY (version 2) (version 2) | ecosystem: Environmental > Terrestrial > Soil >... | reverse complement strand
CCGACTGGTTCCGTGCCACTCTGGCCGAGCGTGGCATTGCGCCCTGCATCCCGTCAAAGGCCAACCGCAAGGTCCCCATCCCTCACGACACCGCGCTCTACCGCCAGCGCCACCGGATCGAGAACATTCCACACCCGCTATGATCGATGCGCCCACACCTTCATGTCCGCAATCTGCATCGCTGCAACCGTCATCTTCTGGCTCAATCAATGAGTCCTGAACCTAGCCCGCGACCTGATTGCCGCCCTCGATATTCTCAACGCCCCCACCAACAGCCGCGCCTTCCTCTCTACCCCTGCCATGAAAGCGGCGGCGACCAAGTTGAAGGACGGCCAAGGCAATTACATGGGCTTGCCCACCGTGTTCGCTGGGGAGCGCGCGGAGTTCTCCAACTCCGTGCCGAGCGATCTGACCAAGGGCAGCGGCACCGGCCTTTCCGCCGTGCTCTATGGCGACTGGTCCGAATTGCTGATCGGCATCTGGTCCGAGATCGACATTCTCGTGAACCCGTTCGAATCGACCGCCTACAGCAAGGCCAATGTTTCCATCCGCGCGATGGCGACCGTCGATACTGCCGTTCGTCACGTCGCCAGCTTCGCGGCGATCAAGGACGCCAAATGAGCGGCGGGGGCGATATGGAGCGGCGGGCCTTCACCGAGGTTCGCACCGCCGGGCGGCGTATCGAGGGATATGCCGCCATCTTCGGCAGCGAGGCGGCCATGGGCGGCTTCCGCGAGCGTATCGCCCCCGGTGCCTTCCGGGGCGCGCTGGCGGGCGACGTGCTGGCGCTGCTCGACCATGATCCCGGCAAGGTGCTGGGCCGCACCCGCTCGGGCACGCTGCGGCTCACCGAGGACAGCCGGGGCCTCGCCTTCTCGCTCGACCTGCCCGATACGGCAGCCGGGCGCGACGTGCTGGCGCTGGCACAGCGCGATGACCTGGGCGGCATGTCGTTCGGCTTCAAGGTGCCCAAGGGGGGCGAAAGCTGGAGCGGCGAAACCCGCACGCTCAACACGATCGACCTGAAAGAAATCAGCGTCGTTTCGTCCTGGCCTGCCTATCCTGATACCGAAATCGCGCTGCGCAGCCGTCGCCATGATGACAATATCCTGCGCCGCCGCCGGTCACTCATTCTCGCGGAGGTGGCCCGTGCGATTGGCTGACCGCTTCCTTTCCCGCCTGGGCTATGAGCGCCGCGCGGCAGATGATCCAAGCTGGGCGGCGCTCGCCCCCGGCATCGGCTATTATGCGGGCGTCTCGGCCCGCTATGCCGAGAATATGAGCGCGGTGCTGGGCTGCGTGAACGTGATCGCGGACAGCCTCGCCAGCATCCCGGCGCTGGTCTATCGCCGTGAGGGCGACAATCGCATCGAGGCGCTGGGCCATCCGCTGCGCCGGCTGACCGTTCATGGCGTCAATACAGGCATGACCTGGCCTGAGTTCATCGGCCATCTGGTCACCTCCACGCTACTGACCGGCAATGGCCTTGCCGAGATCGTCCGCGCGGGCAATGGGCAGCTCGCCGGCCTCGCCTATATCCCCTGGGGGATGGTGACGGTCGCCGAGCTGTCGAGTGGGCGACTGGCCTATGACGTGGCGGACGGGCGCGGCCATGTGCGCCGCCTGCTCGCCGGGGAAGTGATCCACCTGCGCGACCGCACCGATGATGGCAGAATTGGCGTGTCGCGCCGCTCCAGGGCGTCCAGCGCGGTCGAGGCGGTGGACCTCGCCAATCGGCACGCACGGGCCTTTCTCGCCAATGGGGCGGCCCCGAGCGGCGTGATCGAGGTTCCCGGTGCCATGAAGCCGGATCAGCGCACGTCGCTGCGCGAAAGCTTCCAGAATCGCCACGGCGGGGCGGGCAATGCCGGCTCAACGCTGGTGCTCGACGGCGGCATGACGTGGAAAGGGGCGCATTCTTTCCCATGTGAGTGGCGCGTCTCGGGCAACATAGCTCCGAGACCGCCGCAACGGCGTGGGCCGACAATGGCGTGACCTTCTCGTTGAGCCGGTCCGGCAATGTCCGGGAAAATGCGGCCATGGAAAGCTTCATCTCATCGCTCAAGACCGAACATGCCGGAAAGAAAATTTATCGCACGAGGACGCAGGCCAAGGCCAACCTGTTCGACTACATCGAATGCTTCTATAACCCGACCCGCCGTCACTCGACACTGGGTTGGCTCAGTTCTATCGACTTGGAACGAGACGCTGAGGCAGCCTCCATGAGCTTATGTCGGTGCCCGCCAAACCGGCACCACCTCAGTGCACAGCGGCCGGCGCGCCGGCCTGCCAAGCGTCGTGGCCGAAAAGCTCAAGTCGCTGGAGCGTAAGCACCGAGACCCGCGGCAGCCTTAACTCGTGGGCGGGATCATGCTCTCTTGCCGTATCCAACGGCTGGCGACATGCTTTACGCCCGAGATTACTGGCAGCCCGGCATGTTCCGATAGCGGTTCGGCCGTGCCATCCGCCGCAAGATTGCGGAATATCAGCACGTCTCCCCGCTCGCCTTTTACCTTTAATCCAAGGTGCGGGAACTCGGTTTCTCCCCCCTGATAGAGGTCATCAAGATAAACGAGTGCAGTGACGATCCGCTGGTTAGCGACACCGGGCAATGCATCGAGGTGAGGCCGGTATTGCTGGCCCGGGGCATAGCGCAGAACGAGCATCGGCTCGGCCTGCTCGTACATGGTGCCAGTAATTGCAGCGAGCCGACGGTTAAGCGCATGCAGAGCAGGATCCTCGATTAGCCAATGCAAAGGCGCACCGGTCGACGATCGCAACGGATGCGGGACTTCTCGCCCATTAGCTTCGTGAATCGTGGAAGGTTGGTAACGCTGTTCTGCGGCCGCGAGGACGAGATCGCACTCGCTCGCAGAAAACAGGGCCGGGAAGATGGCGACGTCCAACTTGTCCGAAAGAGGCTTGCCCGTCGGCAGGCTAGCGGGATTGCCTTCGCTGTCGACCCCCATCGCCTGCAGCACCTGCAGGGCCAACCGGCGGTATGGATCGACGTTCGCCTCGACCTTGAGGCGCTCAAGCGCCTGCCGCCAGTCGCGCTCGCCTAACACACCATTGCCAAGCAGGTTGGTCACGAAAGCATGTGCGTCGGCGTGACCCGCCGCCGAAGCTCGTACGAACAGACTATGTGCCTTGACGATGTCCCGATCAACGGGGCCACCTTGCCAGAAGAAATTAGCAAGGGTGAACAGTGCGAGTGGTTCGTCTCGCTCGGCCAAGGCGACCATCAGCCCGAAGGCCTCTTGTAGGCGCCCTGCCCGTGCCAGCCGCTCGACATCAGCGAAGGTCTGCTCCGGCTTGAACTGCATTGGCGTTCTTATTGCTTGCGATAAACTTCGGTGTAGCTTTCCCGGCGAGCAGGCGTGGTGCGCGTGGTGACCACCACCAGCGTCGCGCCATCCGGTGACAACTGAAAGGTTTGATGGGTCGCCAGCGCAACATTGCCAGGCAAACCACCGTAGGGCTGAACCCAGTCGACGATGACTGCCTCGCCCCGTGTGGCCGCGGTGACGCTCGCGCGCTGCAGCCCGGTGTCGGTCGCCATCTCATGTGGTCGCCCATCGACCGTCAACACACGCAGAGGCACGTTGGTCTCGGCAATCTGCAGCTTGTCACCATCGTGCTTGATGACAAGCTCGATGGTCGAGTTCGCACCACGGCCCCCGGCATCGACACCGCGCGTCGTCCAATACATCGGGTTGGGAACCTGATCGCTCTGGGCGCCATCGCGCACCCATTTACCGGTGAGGTCTGCGGCAATGGCACTGCCCGCCAACGAAAAGGAGGCAATCAGCAAGGCAGCGAGATCGCCCATCGAGGAAAGGAACTTTGACATTATTCGCTCCTTACGGTTGGGTGCCGTGAATTTTTACGCCGACCTTGGCGGCAATCGCCCGGATATTGCGTTGAGCCTGGACGTAGTCCTCATTGTCATCGAGAAATTCGACCAGCATGTAAGGGTCGGATTTAAGGCGGCTCAAACGAACCAGGAACGTCTCGTAGTCCATGTTGCCGGTGCCATTCATCGCCCAGTTCATGCCGGGCAGCATCGAGTTCCAAACGAAGTCCTTGGCATGCACGTAGGCAATCTGGTCCTCAAGCAGATCGAAGGTGGTGTTAAGGAACTCGGTCATCCGGAAGGCAACGCCCGGGTAGACCATGTTGGTGATGTCCAGGCCCACGGTGATGCGCGGATCACCTACATCCTCGCGTAGGCGAGCATGTGCCCAGGGGTTGTTGACACTCTCGGTGTTCACCGCCTCAATCGCGATTTTGATCTTGCTGCCGGCCGTGTCCTTGCAGATGCGCTTCAAGGCTGCGACCGACCGCATCCACGCTTCCCGGCTCCAGTTCTTCGGATGAGCCCAGTTGCGGTTTGAATACATGCTTCCCGCATGGGTAAGGATGAGTTCGCAACCGAGTTCCTCGGCCATGCGCACGGAATCTACAATATGTCGTTGCCAGCGATCAGCGTCGGGATCGGGCGCAATGATGTTTCCGGCACAATGCAGACCGTAAAATACGATGTCGTGCTTTGCCGCAGCTTCCTTGAGTTCTCTGATCTTGCTGTCGGAAATCCGGTTTGCCGTCCAACTCGTGGAAGCGCTTTCTACAGCGCTCCAGCCGAGGGCACGCACATTGGCAAAATAGGCATCATAGTCGGTCGCCTCGTTGGGCACCAGGCGCGGCTGAATTTGCGACGACATGCGGATCGTGGACGTCCCCGGTGTCAGGTCGCGCTCGAGGTTTTCGGGCGGGCTCCATTGATATAGAAATTCTTCACCCCAGACGGGGGGCAATCCAGCAGGCTTCCCCGATGCTCCGGCCGAACCGGCAAAGGCCTCAGGGCTGCCTTGTGCGAATGCCTGCCTCGGGCCGAAAGCCATGGCCCCGGCAACCCCTGCGGCAGCACCTCCTGCGAAGAAATTTCTTCTCGAAAGGTCTTTCATTACTTCGTCTCCACGGAACGTGTTTTTGTTATCATTTGGCGGGCTCGGCGGGCCCCAGGGGGCCGCCGGATTCCTGCTCGGTGGCCGGATCGACAATGGGAGCCTTGACGATGAAAATGTACGCAAGCGCACCAGCAAGAGCCACAGCCGCGCTGATCAGAAGGGCGTTCACGAAGGACCCTGTCTTATCGACGACCAGGCCCGTGACGAGAGGCGCTGCCGCTCCGGCCAGATACCCTCCGAAATTCATGATGCTGCCAAGCGAGGCTACCAACCGGCGCGGCGCCGCCACGCTAACGAGTGCCCATGAGCCGCCGCTGGCAAGGTTTACGAAGAACATCGCCAATGTGAGGCACAGGACTGCCAGAGAGAGGTTTGGTGTAAAAGCAGCGGGAACTGTAAAGAGTGCAGCGAAGACAAGCCCGATGCAGATCGGCCATTTGCGGCTCGCAATGGGCGACAATCCACGTGCCAGTAGCTTGTCGGAGGCAAGTCCGCTGCTGATCTGCCCAAGGGTGCCGCCGATAAAGGGAATCATGAGCACCCAACCCGACTCCGCGATGCTCAAGCCGCGCTCTTGCTGCAGATAGGCCGGCAGCCAGGTGACGTATAGGAACACCATATAGATGACGCCCATGAAACCGAGCGCAATGCCCCAGGTGGTCTGCTTGAAAAACAGGCTCTTCCACTCCGAAACGGTCATTTGATTGTCGTCGCTGGCAACGCGATCGACCCCCGAGAGATAGTCGACCTCATCGGGCTCGAGCGCGACATCGCGTCGATCACGATACATTGCGTACCATCCGATGGCAGCGAGGATGCCCACAACGCCCAGGATGATGAACATCCCCCGCCAACCGAATGCGAGCATCATTATTGTGAGCACTGGCGGGGCCAAGGCCGGCGCTATGGTGGTTGACGCAACAAAGATGCCGGTCGGCTTACCGCGCTCGGAAAGAGCATACCATTCGCTGAAAACCTTGGCGCCGGCGGGGAACTGAGGAGCTTCACCGACGCCAAGGAGCACACGAGCAACAAAGAAGTGCTGCAACGAATGAACGAGACCGCTTGCCAGCTGCGCCACAGACCAGAGCATGAGTCCTGCGCCCAGCATGACCCGGGCACCGAGCCGGTCTAGCAGTATCCCCATTGGTAGCTGTGCAATTGCATAGGGAAGCGAGAAGGCGGACAGGAGCAGACCCATCTCAGCTGCGGTCAAATCAAGTTCTGCCGTAACGGCTGGGTTTGCTATCGATAGCGCAATCCGGTCGAAGTAATTGATTACGCCCGCGATTACCAACAGCGACAGCGCCATTGTTTGGATTTTCTTGACCTTGTCCGACTTCACGCCAGCCATCCCGCATCCTCTCGTGTAGACGCACCCCCGTTTTGTTCCGGTGCGGTTTGCGTCACAGCCCTATTCGAAGGGCAAGCCATTCCGGGCCGGTAAATACCGGCGTTTCATATGCGGCCGAATTCCTTCAGCAGATCCTCCACCGTCTTCCCTTGGGCCACCCATTCGCGTGTACGCTGCTCCCGTTCGGCCTGCTCCTCAGCCAGGTTCAGCGTTTCTTCCGCAATGCCAGCGGGGACCACCACCACGGCATTTGTGTCGGCGACAATGAAGTCACCGGCGTTGACGATGATGCCGCCGCAGGTGATCGGAACGTTGATGGATAGCTCTTCCTTACGCCCGGAAAACATCGTGTGCGTACCGCGGCCGGCAATGGCGCGAACCCAGATCGGCCAACCGAGATCCTCGAGCTCGTCCACGTCGCGCCCCGCCCCGTCGATGATCATCGCACGGATACCGCGGTTTTGTGCGAGCCCGCCCATCAGCCCGCCGCATACAGACGTTTCGCAATCGCCACCGGTGTTCACCACGATGACATCGCCCGGCTGCCCCATTTCGAGCGCCTTCAGCGGATCAACCAGATCGCCGCCGGATAGCTGAACCGTGATTGCCTGCCCCGTCGCCTTCGCCTTGAAGATGGGCTTGATTGCAGAAGTCATGACGTTCTGCCGATACATAACGTCGGCAAAAACGCAGGAGATCGAATATCGCGACAGCAGGGCGTCGAACCGCGCCAACAGATCGGGACGACGTTCGAATTCGTTGAAAACCTTGAGCAACTTTCTACCTCTCCACTTAGCAGCAAGCCATCGAGACGTTCGGACTTCAGCAGCTTTTGGCGCCCCAGAACTCTTGCCACTCTTCCCAAATCCTTGGCGCGCCTTGACATGTCAGCCAAGCCAGCCATCCGCGCGATCCGTTGGATCATTGCGAGAATCAAGGGATGCCAGATATCGACAGGGTATGCAATCGATTGTAGAAAAACGGAGATTCGGTAAATTTTTTATCATATCGCTTTGTTTTTATTATATTTTATCTCCATAAGATGAAACAATCTACACGATAAAAATTTGAAGGAGAGGTTTGATGCCTACAGATGGATACGCCTTGACGTGCAATCGATTCGTATCGGTCATGCTTGGTGCAATGGCGGCCGTCACTCATCCAGCCCTGGCGAAGGCCGGCGAAGTTCGGGTCGAGCCCTTCGGGCAAACCACTGACGGCGAGCAAGTCACTGCTTACACGCTGATCAACGCTTCCGGAGCCTCCGCCACCATCCTCGACTATGGCGGGACGATCGCTGCGATCCGGGTGCCAGATCGCCATGGGAAGCTGGACAATGTGGTATTGGCATTTCCAAATCTCGAAGACTGGGAGACCGTAGGCCACGCCAACGCCAATATCGGTCGCTACGCAAATCGTATTCGCGGCGGCTTTACGCTGGACGGAGTTCACTATCCGCTCAACCCCGGAACGAACGGTATCACCCTTCATGGCGGCCCCCCGCCCTATTCCAAGCGCATCTGGAAACTGCTTTCGACTGCAAAGGAGGGAACTCCGTCGGTCACCCTGCGCCTGGTAAGTCCAGATGCCGATCAAGGTTTTCCTGGAGAACTGGTGATCGATGCCAAGTACACCCTGACCAACACGAATGAGTTGTACCTGGAATTCGTCGCAACAACTGGCGCGACCACCATCGTCAACCTCACCAACCATATCTACTTCAACCTCAATGGCAACGGCACCACTTCGGTTTATGGTCAGCACTTGCGACTTGCGGCGGACCGAATCGCAGTAAAGGATGAGGTCGGCATGCCGAGCGGCGAACTGCGACTAGTTGCAGGTACCGAACTCGATCTGCGAGACGAAGCCCCGGTGATCCAACTCGTGTCCGGTGCGCGGAATCAGGTCTTCGCAGCCCCGCGGGTATCGGCCAATCCACCCAACCCGGGCCAATTGGCGAATTTCGATCATTCCTACGTCTTTCCTGAAGGATTTGGCGGCTTGACCGAGGTTGCCGCGCGTCTCGAAGACGATACCAGCGGCCGCACGCTTGAACTGCGTACCACCGAGCCGTCGATCCAAGTCTATGTCCCCGGCCGTCGCGCCGGCGTACTCGCCGAGGGCGGCGGCCCTTTGCGGCTCGGCCCGGCAATCGCACTAGAAACGCAACACCTGCCCGATAGCCCCAATCACCGCGAGTGGCCCTCCACCGAATTGCGGCCCGGTGAAACGTATCGCACCACCACCATTTGGTCGTTCGGAGTCCAAACCGGGGACTGACTTCAGGCTCAATGCCAAAATGGACAGGCTCACCGATCGGCTGGGATCGGTGAGCCTGCTCCCGACAAAAGCCGGGATAACCTGTCGGACGCGTGGGCGGAAATTAGTCGCATCAATCCTTCGGCAAGGCGAATGCGATCAACCTGTTGCGGGGAGGGCTAGAGCCAGACGAGGGAGCCGCCCGTCCGGCGCTGTGCCCCGCACCTTCGGCGGCGAGCCCCCCACCGTTAGCGGCTGGAGCCGGCGCACCCGCATCGCGGTCGGAGGCGGCGATGATGACATATTGGCGACCGCCCACCATGTAGGTTGCCGGTGTGGCTTCGCCCGGAGCTGATAATTCAGCCTCCCAAAGCAGCCGACCGGTGCGGGTGTCGAAGGCGTGGAACATCCGGTCGGATGTTGCGCCGATGAACAAGAGGCCGCTTGCGGTAACCACTGCGCCTCCCGTGTTACGACCGCCAAACCGAGTGCCATATCCATCGGTCGCACCGAATGGGATGCGCCACAGATACTCGCCGGTGTTCATGTCGATTGCGTTCAGCGTGCCCCACGGCGGCTTCACGCCAGGATAACCATCGGGGTCGACGAAGTTGCGGTTCCCGTTCGAGGTATACCGCGTTTGCGAGGGCGCGAACCGGCCCTGCAACGAGATCGACGGCGCGCGCGCGCCCGCGGTGTCGCGCCCAGTCAGCAGAAACGAGACGAGTTGGCGGCGCGTCTCGGCCGGCATACTGCCGAAGCCTGGCATCCGCCCCTTTCCACCCTCGATAACCTGCGCGATCTCCTCCTCGCTCAGTCGCGAACCGATGTCGACCAGCGAAGGGAAATCCGGCGGCACGCCAAGGCGCTGGGCACCATGGCAGGCGGCACACTGCAGGCTGTACGTGCGCTCGCCAAGACCGGCTTCCAAAAGGCTCGAGGATTCGACGATCCGGCTGATGCCGGGAAGCTCGGAAGCATTGGCATAAAGAACGCCATTGCGGTCGGCGGCCATACCACCCCAGTTCACGGCCCCGACAAACCCGGTAAGGACCAGAGTGTCCTTCTCGAGCATCATGGGAACGAACTGACGCCCTTCGCCATTAAGCGTCGTATAGACGCCTCGCGCCCATTCCGCAGCCTCGGGGGTACGATCGGTCAGGTCGTCGAGCGTGATTCGGGTGCGCGCCAGAGGTGCAGGCAGTCGAGGGATCGGTTGCGTGCGTGCGGCGACTTCGCCGGGCACAGTGCTCGCCGGTACTTCTACCTCATCAATCGGAAACAGCGGCTCCCCGGTCACCCGGTCGAAAATGTATATCCAGCCAGTCTTCGGGGTAACAGCAACAGCGTCAACCTTCCGACCATTACGATTTACCGTGAGCAGCACCGGTGGCGAGTTGAAGTCCATGTCCCACAGGTCGTGGCGCACGGCCTGGAAGTGCCACAGCCGTTTGCCGGTGCGAGCATCGAGTGCAATTAGTGAGTTGGCGAAGAGATTGTCGCCCAGGCGGTTACCGCCGTAAAAATCGTCGGCCGCCGAACCGGTGACCACGAAGACGATGCCACGCTGTGCATCGAGCGCCGAGCCAGCCCAACTGTTTGCGCCACCCTGCGTAAGGTGCGCGTCCTTAGGCCAGGTATCGACACCAAATTCTCCTGGATGGGGAATAGTGTGAAAAGTCCAGCGGAACTCGCCAGTCATCACATCGATTGCGCGAATGTCGCCGGGAGAAGACGGGGTGCTCTCAGAGACCCGGCCACTGAAAATGTAGAGATTCTCAAACACAACGCCGGGCGTCGTGATGTACATGCCATTGTCTTCGGCCGGTCCCCGCAGGTTTTCGCGGATATCCACGCGGCCATTGTCGCCGAACGAACGGATGGCGGTGCCGGTGGCAGGATCGATAGCAAAGATAAAATTGCGCGAAGCGAAGAGAAGCCGGCGCGCGCTGCCGCTGCCATGGCTTTCCAGACCGCGAATAGGCTGGCCTTCAGGCAAGCCGGTCTTGAACTCCCACAAGGTCGCGCCCGTGGCGCCATCGATGGCAAGCAGATTGCCCTTGGGCGTAGGCAGGTAAACGACCCCGTCGAGCACCAGCGGCTGTGCCTGGAGACGCCCCTCGTCCAAGTCTACCTGCCATGCAACCTCTAGCTTACCAACATTGCTGGCGTTGATCTGGGTAAGCGGAGAAAAATGGTCTCCCAGTGGGCCGCCGTTGCGTAGCCAGTCGCTGCTATCAACCAAGGCCGAGGGTGCGGTTGGTCCATCGGATATCGCACATCCAGCGATCAGCGAGGTCGCGGCACCTAGAAGTAAGATAGTCCTGCCAAGTCTCATCCATCTCTCCGTCCGGCCGAGCATGGGGGGCCAGATTGGTTGAATAAAATTGGGGGGCATCAGCCGATGCCCCCCCAATTCGGGGTCACATGCGATAGCGGAACCCGAGGGAGAAATAGCGGCCGATGGTATCTTCGCCATTGCGGAAGCCACCAAAAAGGCCCGGAACGCCGGCAGGACCGCCGAGACGCCCGATCGGCGTCGGCTGCTTATCCATCAGGTTGGTTACGCCAAAATACACATTGGCTCTGTCGGAAACGTCGTAGCCGATGTTCAGGTTGACTGTCGCATAGGCCGGGACGCGATCCTTGCCGTCCAGGTTGACGACAATGAAATCGTTAGCCGTGTTCCCGGGAATTTGATTGGGGTTATAATACTCACTTGACCACCAGCGATGAGTAAGACCAACCGAAAGACGGTCCAACTTGTAGTTGAGGAAGCTGGTGATCTTCAGCTTCGGGTTTTCGTCGGCACCCATCGCCTCCTGCGGCGTTCCGCCGAGCAGAACCTGCGTGGTGCGCAGTTCGGGCTGGTAGGACGCCAGCGAGCGGAACGAGAGCTTACCCGGGCCAACGTCGGCGGCGTAAGACACCTCAATGTCGACGCCCTTCGTGCTGACTGAGTTCGCGTTGAGCGGACGCGAATAGAAGGCTGTCGCGAAGTTTGCGACCGGGTCTCTGTTCGCGAACGGCAGCGGACGCTCGATCAGTTTGCAAAGCTCAGAGGTTCCGTTCGAATCTTCGCACAGTTGCTGCACGAGGATGCTCTGACCCTGAATGTTGCTGATCGCCCCGGAGATCTTGATGTTGTAGTAATCAACTGATAGGCTGAAGTTCGGCAAGAACGCCGGCTGTAGCACAAGGCCAATAGCAAGCGTGTTGGCCACTTCCGGTTTCAGATTAGGGTTCGCGTCCGTAATGTTCGGAATCTGGCCGACGACCGGCGGACTGAAGTGAAGGTCGGTGTTACCTGCCGGATTGACGTTACGCGGCGCGTAAAGCTCAACCAGCGTGGGCGCCCGGATGTCGCGCGAACGCGTCAGGCGCAGACGAACCCCATCGACCGGAGCGACTTCGAGGCCAGCCTTCCAAGTGTAGACGGTGCCGCTGTTGCTATAATCGGTCCAGCGCGCCGCACCATTGATGCTGAGGCTGTCGACGAAGGAGTCCCGCAGGATCGGCACGTCGATTTCAACCGCCGCTTCCTTCACGCTCTGCGACACCTCGTCAAGGCTTCCGCGCACGTTGGACTGGTAAATCAGCGTATTGGACGCACAGTTGTAACGCAGACCCGTGCAATTCGCCTGCACCGGCTCGGCATTACTATCGACCGAGTAGGTCATCTTGCGATATTCACCGCTCAACGCCACCATCACGTCGCCCGCCGGAAGTTCGAACACCGGACCCGAGATCTGGGCGTTGAAAGTGTCGAGCGCGGTCCGTGCAGTGAATTGCGTGGTGGTGAGGATATAGTCCAGTGCCGCCTTGCTCTCCGAGGTAGGCCCGAAGATATTGATCGGCACACAGCCCGGGTAAAGTCCGGGGTTGGTGATGGTAACAGCGCACACGATGTTGCCGTTGCGCACGCCGGTGGTGAAGTAACCTTGGTCCACAGCGTCGAGAGCGGCGGCCGCGCGCTGGTTGTCAGTGTTGTTGATTAGGCGGGTGTTCTGCTTGTTTTGCGCGCGCTGGTAGGAAACATCCCAGTTGAACGCGCCGAAGGCCCCTTTCAGTCCGCCCACCGCCATCCAGGTCTCGACACGGGAGTTCGGGCTCTTGGCATCGACCTGCGTGATGATCTTCGAAGCGCGAACCGTTGAAACGCCCTGGGCCTTCAACTGGTCCTGCAGCGCGATCGGCAGAAAGCCGTTATTCGCATCGATGGTCTGCAGCCGGAATTCTACAGACTCGTGGAAGTTGCGGTTGAAGGTCTTGTTGTAAGTGCCCAGCGCATAGAATGTGACATTGTCCGAGACGTCGAAGTCGAGACGCCCATAGGCAAGGTGCGAACGCTGCTGGTCCTGTAGCGAGGCGTTGAAGAAATAGCCACCGTCGCCACCGCTCTCCACGGTGGAAGAATTGGTCGGGAGACCGTGCCGGAAAGGCTGCACGATCGAAATATCAGCCCCGGCACTCGAATTCTCCAGGAATACCTGATTGGTGTTGCCATACATGATGTTGCCGAGAAAACTCGTCTGGTTAAGGCGGGTATCAAAGACGATCTGCGCCGGAAGGGCTTCGGTACCGCGACCTTGAAGCGACCAGTTATTGCGGCCGAATTTGCGAGTCAGTTTATCGAAAATACCGGGCGAGTTGAAATATTCATAACTGCCCATGATGTGCAGGCGATTGTCCATCAGATAGGTGCCGCCCGCGATGCCGAACTTGTAGTGCTCGCCGTCACCCAGCTGGGAGATGCCGGTGCGGGCATCGACCTTGATGCCGTCGAAGCGGCTGTCCGTCACGAAGTTGACGACGCCGCTCACGGCGTCCGAACCGTAAACCGCCGAAACACCGCTGGTCACCACGTCGACGCGCTGCAGCAGCATCGAGGGAACGAAGTCGGCGTTGACCTGCCCGGTCACCGAAGTCGGCGGAACACGACGACCGTCGAACAGCACCAGTGTACGCGTGTTGCCGAGATTGCGCAGGTTAAGGACGCGCGCCGAGCCGTTATTGCCGCCATTGCCGGGGCGGGAGGTTGGACCAGTCGCCGCGAACGTCGGCAGTTCAGTCAGGCCCTGGACAACTGTCGAGGACGGCGCATTGCTTTCGAGCTGTTCGGTCGACACGACGGTGACTGGAACCGGCAATTGGCTACCATCGCGGACAATGCGCGAACCCGTTACGATGATCTGTTCCTGCGACTGGTCATCCTCAGCGCCTTGCGCATAGACCGGCATCGCCAGTGACAGGACGCTGACGCCTGAAAGAAGCATCACACTGCTACGAAATTTTGTCATTTTACCCTCCACGTCTTCCTCTCCCGGACCGGGCGTTGACATGCCCGGCGCTCAACACCCTCGACAATCGATATCATTGTAGTATGCGTGCCTTAATTACCGGCAATTTATTGCGAATTCTGCCGAGACACCTTCAATCTGTATCGCCTGCAAGAGCTCACATGCCCCTCGTAATGCAATCGATTTCATTTTGTCGAGTCCCTTTTTTGGCGATTGCAAAAATTAATTTACTTCTGAATTAATCACCCTGCTCGCCATAAAGCGGCGCAAGGCCGGACACCTTAAGCGCGAGCTGATAAACCTTGTCCGACGACATAATATAGGCAGTCCTCAACCCAGGCCCGCCCCAGACCAAATTGGCCTGCGCAGGCTCCGGCGTCTTAATCTGCCCAAGGACGGCACCTTCCGGCGTGATGATGCGAATACCGCCTGGCCCCGAACTCCAGATGTTGCCAAGAGAATCCACCTTGAGGCCATCAGGTACGTCGTTGGGACGCGGGATGTCATATTCGATCAGGCGCCGCGGGTTTGTAGGCTTGCCGTCCTTGCCAAGGTCGTAGACCATGACGAACATCTCGGGACCGGAGTTGGAAACGTATAGGCGCGCGCCATCGGGCGATAGGCCAATACCATTCGGATTAGGCAAATCGGTGATGGCTGCCGTGAGTTTGCCATCCTTCCACCTATAGACGCCGTTGTACGGAATTTCCTTGGCAGGATCTTCATTGAACAATGGAAGCCCGAAGGCGGGATCCGTAAACCAGAGCGCCCCGTCAGGCCCGAACACCAAATCGTTGGGACTGTTGAGCCGGCGCCCCTCCGCATCCCGCTCGATAAAGGGCGTGACAGTCATATCCTGGTTAATGCGGACGATCCTACGCGCACCATGTTGGGCCATAAGGACACTGCCATTCAAGTAGGGAACAGCGCCATTCGAGCCGGGATAGTCGCCAGCCGCTTCGGAAGCGCCGCCACCAGAGTTGTCGAGCAGCAGGCGAACCTCTCCGCCCGGCTCAAATCCGTAGAGCTTGTCGCGCATGAGGTCTGAAAACCATAGGGCACCATTGACCCATACAGGCCCCTCCAGGAAGCCATAGCCCGACGTGACCACTTCCGGCCTAGCGTCACTCTCGATAAGCGAATCGAGCCTCGGATCCAGCCGAGAGATGCCGACTCCATCCGACGGAGCTTCCGAAGCAGCCACGTCAGAACCTTCCTGTTCGGCCGAACAGCCTGCAATGGCGAACATGGCAGACGCCAGCAGGAGGCCTCCCCTGAAACGAAAAACGCGTTGCAAGCTAGTAGCCGGCATCATGCCCCCAATTCCTCTCATTCACACCTTCTTCTGCAATCGATTGCTCCAGATCGCGTGAGTGTCAAGTGCCCTTATTTTGATTTCGCACTGTCTTGAGTTCCGCCGACGGCCTGAACCAGTGGAGTCGTTAATGATCGGCGCTAGGACCGGCGCACCGGCCCGGTGGTCGATCGGACAGCTAGGCTTGTCGGTAAAACAACATCTTGCACATCAGGATCACCCTGAAGCCGCCGTGCCAGCATAAGGGCAGATTGGTAACCCAACTCCTCGGTCGGAACTTTCACCGTGGTCAAGGCGGGCTCATAGAGGCTGGCAATCCGCTGGTCGTCAAATCCGATCACCGACACATCCTTACCTACCTGAAGCCCGACCCGTTTCAATGTTCGAATTGCACCCACGGCGATCTCATCATTCCCGGCGAAAACCGCAGTCGGTGCCGGGTGACAAGTGAGCAGCGCCTCCATCGCGGCCTCCCCCAAGCCCGTGGAATAATCGCCCGATATCATGGGAAAAGTATCAGGATCGAGGCCCGCTTCCTCCATCGCAGCCCTGAAGCCAGCTTTGCGGTGCTGAGCGATCGACTGGCTGTCCGGCCCGGCTATGTGCGCGACAAGCTTATGCCCAAGCGCAAGGAGATGATTCGTCGCGCTAACCGCGCCCTTGAAGTGGTCGACGCTGGCAGAAGGAACGCCAATCCCACTGACCTCCTCAAGGGCCGCAACCAATGGCGGAATGCGCTTTTGCCTGGTTCGCAGATATTCCTGGTTTGAGCTGGTAACCAGAATAATGCCATCGGCACGCTGGCTCGAAACCTGATCGAGGAAAAGTAGCTCGCGGTTGATGTTGCGTTCGGTATGTCCCATCAGGACGTTATATCCGGTTTCCCGTGCCGCGCGCTCAACACCTCGAAAGACATCGAGAAAGAACGGACTTAAAGTCGGGACAATCACGAACAGTAGCCCAGTCTTCTTTAGCCGCAATCCACGCGCAATGAGGTTGGGCTGGTAATCAAGTTCTGCCACAGCTTCCAGCACACGATTGCGGGTTTCTTCGCTGAGCAGTTCGGGCCGACTCAAGGCACGGGATACCGTCGACGGCGACAAATCAAGGGCTTTCGCCACTTTCTTGATTGTCACGACCCCATCATTTTGTCCATCTGAGCCTTTTTTTGAATTTGCCATCCCGCACCTTTCGCTTCCGGCCCGATACCACGGATCGAGTAAATTTTGTCAATCGCAGCACCTGCCTTGTCAGTAACCATCTGCAATTGTGCAGCGGCACGTCGCCGACGGATTTCAATCCCTTTGAAGCCCCGCGGAGGCGCCGTAGGGGCACGCCCCTCCTTAATGATGCTCGACCCGAGTGTTTACCGTAGATCTCTCACCCCTTTGCAAACTTTTTTATGAAAACGATTGCGTAATAGCTTTTCTTTCGGCAGATCGGCCGCGGAGAGAGTTGATATCCAGACCGGATAATAGATCACGCCAGCGCGGCTGGAGGTGAGGACAGGGACTTTAATGACTAGGCCTTCTAGCTCAAAAAACTTGCAGAATATGTCTGATCAACACCATAATTTAGCGCATGGGAAGACCATCTCCGCCCCATCCGATCCAACACCGCAGGCAGCGAATCACGTGACCCTCGATCCAACAATGCAATCGATTGATGAGGTTGAGTTGCTCGGCGTTGATTGGGGAACAACCAATCTGCGCGTCATGCGGATAGGCAACGATGGCAGGATGCTCGAATCACGGCATGATCCGCGTGGGGCGTCCAAGGTCAAACCGGGTGAATTCGGAACTGTCCTGCGCGACGTAATGGGCGATTGGGCAGATCCGGACCTGCCGGTGTTGGTGTGCGGGATGGCCGGTGGACGGAATGGTTGGCTTGAGACGGAATATCGAGAGTGCCCGGTCTCACTGGAGACGTTGGCACCGGTGAAGATTGCTGGCGAAGAGCTTGATATTTCGATCGTCCCGGGTGTCTCGCTCCATATCGACGGTGTGCTGGTTGACGTGATGCGGGGAGAAGAGACCCAGGTCATGGGCCTGCAGGACTCCGAGGATGGCGCCTTGATTGTAACGCCAGGCACCCACAGCAAGTGGATCAGCTTCGAAAACGAGTCGATCGTGTCGTTCCGGACTTTCCTAACGGGCGACCTGTTCGCTGCAATTCGCGCAGAAACCCTGCTCGGTCATGAGATGGGTGATGCGGGAAGCGATTTAGAAGCATTCGAAACGGGTGTACGGCGCGCGCTTGACGACAATGCACTCACCGCCAATCTTTTCTCTGTGCGGACCTATCGCCTTTCCGGCCAAATTTCCGAAAGTTCGACGGCGGACTATCTTTCGGGTCTGTTGGTCGGCGCAGAAGTCGCTGCGCAGCGCATCCACCAGCAGAGCCCCATCGTGGTGCTCGGCACCAATTTGCTTTGTTCGCTATATGCGCGGGCGCTGCGAATCGCCGGATCGCCCAACGTCAAGACTCTGGACGCGACCAACGCGGCGGCAACCGGTTTGTGGCGTATTCGGCAGGCAATGCTATGAGTGGTGGATCGACCCTCGCAGCGATGGACGACATGCCTCTGGTCGCCATCCTTCGCGGATTGGTGCCAGAAGAGGCCGTAGCTGTCGGCGAGGCACTTTACGACGCGGGGTTTAGGTGCCTCGAAGTTCCGCTCAATTCGCCGCGACCGCTCGAAAGCATTGCTTTGCTGCGTCAAGCGCTGGATAGCCGGGCGCTTGTAGGTGCAGGGACGGTTCTTACTGCCGACCAGGTCGCGCAGGTGGCTGATGCGGGCGGCCAGATCGTCGTGTCGCCGAATGCTGACGCCGCAGTCATCCGGGCGAGCAAGCAGCGCGGGCTGCTGTCGCTTCCGGGCGTCTGCACGCCGACAGAGGCGTTCCAAGCGCTTGCCGCTGGCGCCGATGGGCTCAAGCTGTTCCCGGCTGAAATTGTCGGAATTGCTGGAATGAAAGCCATGCTGGCGGTCCTCCCGCAGGACGTACGTCTTTACGCGGTCGGCGGTATAAATGTCAGCAACATGGCGACCTGGACGAGCGCAGGCGCCACAGGCTTCGGGATTGGATCATCGCTCTTCAAGGCTGGACAAGACCTTGCGGCTACCCGCGAGAACGCCGCCGCGTTTGCCAGGGCGGCGAGATGGAGCACTTAGGGAAGGCAATAGCATGGACTTTTCGGCGGAATGTTCAGCCGAGCGGAAGCCCGTTCCAAGAAGGTCAGCATGGAGTGCTGATCGCTGGCTGAAACCGTCGTTGTGGGCGGCCAGCCTTTTGCCTGTGGTGGGCAATCCCGCGCAGGCGCAGGAAACGTCTGAATTGTTCGCTCCTCGGCAACAGGCTGATGCGGTCGTGTCCGGGACAATCGTTTACGGGCAGGAGCACTTTGTCGGATACAGCGTGCAGAATGCGCAAGACATGCTTCGGCTTGTCCCCGGTGTCGCTTCGATTCTGGCCTCGCTCGGCGGGAATTCGGAGAAGCGCGGGATCGGCTCCGGCGGCGACCAAATCCTCGTGAATGGCCGTCGCTTTCCCGGCAAATCGAACGATATTTCCAAGGTGCTTGCCCGCTTGCGTGCCGACAGCATCGAAAGGATCGAACTGATCCGCGGCGCCCACGAAGGTATCGACATTCGGAGCGACGGGCTCGTGGTGAACATCGTCATGCGCGAGGGCGCGTCGTTGGGTGGTGGCGGCACCTTTGAAATCGCCGGACGCGGCAACGATAAAGGCTCGTTCACCGCCGACGGATTGGCGAGTTATTCAAGCTCGATCGGGGCACTCGGCTACACACTCGGCATCGAGAGGGCTACATGGTCGCCAAGCCAGACAAACAATGCCCGCTGGACCAACCGTCACCGCGATGAGGTTTATTATCGGCCCGATGGGCAGATACAGGAATTGCGCCCACAGAACTGGAGCCGCGAGTTCGATCGCTGGGCCTTCACCGCCGGGCTTACTTACGACGTATCCAGCAGCGTACGGGTTCAACTCAATGGCCTCTATCAGACGCAGGACGCAACCGAGCTCAACCTGATGGACCTGACGCGCTTCAACGCTGCCGGAGACATCGTTGATCAATATCTCGACCTGCAAGGGCAGCGTAAAGGGCTTGAAAATACCTGGGAAGTGAGCGGCGAGCTGACGTCCCCCCTGTGGGGCGGTGACCTCACTGCACTGGTGCTCGCAAATAGCGACAAGCGCCCTTCGCTGGACGATCGTGAACGAACGATCGATGGTGCTACGCGGCCAATCAGCCGCACCCTGATCACGGCCAGGCAGGATGAATACATCGCGCGCGTCCAATACAGCTTCGGACTGGACACCAACCTGTCGTTGAGCATCGGCAGCGAAGTCTCCTACAACAGACTGCAGCAGGATCTCGTATCCGAGCTGGATCTCGACGACAACGGCCAGCTAGAGAGGATCAATGTCCCGGCAGCCAACGCGCTGGTCGAAGAGGATCGCGGCGAAGTCTTTTTCGAAACAAGATGGTTCCCGCCCGGATCTCTTTCGGTTTACGGAGCGCTGAATTATGAATGGTCCACACTATCGACAAATTCGCCATTCAATCCGGGGCGCTCGCTTCAATACCTCAAACCTCGCCTCGATATTCGCCGGCAGTTTGGAAGCCAAGGCCAATTCCGGTTCCTGGTCGAACGGCAGATTTCGCAGCTAGATTTCGACAACTTCGTGCCCAGTTACAATGTGCTCGACGACCGGATCGACGCAGGAAATCCCGGCCTTCTGCCCGAGCAGGTGTGGCGCTTCGAGACAGTCTACGAGCACCGGTTAGCCGCCGACGCGGGAGTTATCGAAGGCAAACTCTTCTATGAATCGATCGCAAATGCAATCGATTTCATACCGCTTCAACAGGGAGCGACCCTCGTTTCCGCACAAGGTAACTTGGGCGATGCCTGGCGCTATGGGTTCGAAATGAACGCAAGCGTCCGCCTGGGCATGATCGGTCTGCGCGATGCAATGCTCACGACGAATGCGAAGATACAGGATTCCCAAGTTACTGATCCCTTCACTTTACAACCGCGGCGGTTTCGCGAGGATGCGAAGTTCGAGTACTCGATCCGCTTCCGCCACGATGTGCGCTCGCTCGACCTGTCCTACGGCTTCGATTACGAGAATCGCGGGCGACCTCGCGACCAGAGTAATCTCTTCTCCCGCGACCTGGTGCGGGGCGGTGAGACCCTCTCGGCTTTTGCCGAAAAGCGATTGTCCCCAAGGCTTTCGCTGCGTGCCGAGGCCCAGAACCTGCATACCGGCAACCAAGGGCGGGATCGCATTTTTTTCACAACTAACCAGATCGACGGCGAGATCAGGCGGCTCGGCTCTTACCGAGAAACGCGCGATCTTCGCTATGCGATCAGTCTCAAGGGCAACTTCTGACTTCAACATTTCTCCAACCCAATCCGGATTCTGAGTGCAAGCCGGACAGTTTCGAGAGGAAGCCACATGATCCGCCATTCCCTGATTGTCGCCGCGAGCGGGTTGCTATGGCTTGCGCCCGCCCATGCGCAGCCCTCCGGCCAGCAAGCGCCATCGATGCGCGAAGATGCTCTCGATCCCTCGCCGGTCGATCCTGCGGTCGATATCGATGTCGGCATGTTTATCGGTGATGCCCGCAAAGCCAAGCCGCGCACCGTGTTTGGCAACCTGATCATGCGCGACATGCTTACACCGCTCGAAGGCGCCGATCCGCTGCGGCCGGCAACGCAGGGGGGGGTGCTACAATACATGAAGGCAATCAGCCAAGCGGCCCTCGCCAGCGGTGCCACCGCGAACGGGCGCGCGCCTGACGGTGATCGCATGGTCTTCTATACTGTCGCTGGCAGCGGCACGATTACCGTCAACGGTCGCGACCATGCGGTGCGCGATGGGATCGGTTTCACGCTCACGCCCGACTTTGACTTCTCGCTCACAAATACCGGCAGCGAACCTCTGGCGTTCTACGTCCGGTGGGAGACCTTGCCCGACGATGTCACGCTCACCGGAGACATCGGCTTTTACGATCGCTTCGAAAACAACCGCCGCGTGGGCTCGCATTGGGCGCATATTTGCAACGGCGGCCCCAACGGGTTTAACCTGTGCACGATTGCGCCGCACTCCATGCCGCAGCCACACAGCCACGCGAACGAAGAGATATGGATCGCGGTAAAGGGTAAGACGATCCTGACGCTGGGCAAGCACATGGCAGAAATGGTGCCCGGTCAGGCCTACCGCGTGCCACCGACGGGCCTCACCGCGCATAGCAACATCAATCTCACCGACGAACCAGTTCAGCTGTTGTTCGTTGGCCCAGCGCAACGCGCCACCACCCCGCCCACTCCAGCAAGACTGGATTTCTCCCGGCTGGACAACCGTCCGTACGTTTACGCCACGGAACCCGACATCGACGTGTTCAGGGGCAATTGGCGCGACACCTTCCCACGCATCGAACACGGTAACATATATTTCCGCGACATGCTTACAGCGCTGGCTGGCAACGATCCGCTCGCTCCAGCACGCACCGGCGCCGCGCTTACCGCAGCGACCGCCGTCAGCTTTGCTCAACTCGAACCAAATGCCAAGGCCCACCGCGTTGAAGGCGAGTCCGAGAATGTGCAGCAACTGTTCTATGTCGTCTCGGGGAGCGGTCAGCTGCAATCCGGAGATATCAGCTTCAGTGTCGCGCCGGGCGACAGCTTCCTATTACCCCCCACAGTGGATTTCACACTCGCAGCGAGTGGCAAAAACTACCTCGAGTTCTACGTCGTGAGCGTAAGGGCAGAAGCGAACACGCCTCGTGCGGTGCGCAAGATCGATCACAGCGCCGCGCCGCTGTCTGCGAGCGACTGGCACAACCGTGAGCGCCCCATCGCTACTGCGGCTGACGGTCTGAGTGGCTACTCCCGGGTCGATCTGGTCGAACTAGCGCCAATGTCGATGTCGCGCCCCTACAGTGTCGCGCCTGGATCTGAAGAGGTTTGGATTGCGCTTGAGAACGACACCGAACTGTTGCTCAGCAAGGAATTGCGGCCACTGCCCAAGGGCTCAGCGTACATCGTCCCGCCCACGGGCATCACCGCCCATGCCCATATCAACACCTCGGATGCGCCCGCCCGCTTCCTGCGGCTTAGACGCTGATCGGCGCCATCTCGAATATCGAGGGTCCGGTCGTTTGCCGGGCCTCGAGCGCTCGGTGCGCCGCGACCGCATCCTCGAGTGCGAAGCGCTGGTTGATAGCCACACGAACCTTGCCTTCGGCGATGACCGCGAAGAGTTCATCGCAAGCCCTCTGCATGTCTTCACGGGTGTCGATATAGCCGGCCAGATTGGGCCGGGTAGCGAAGAGCGAACCCTTGGCGTTCAGCAGGCCAATATCAAACGGCGGCACTTTGCCCGACGACTGGCCGAAGCTAACCCATAAGCCTCTCTTCCGCAGGCAATCGAGTGAATTGGGAAAGGTGTCGCGGCCAACCGAATCGTAAACGACGTCGCACATTCGCCCGCCGCTGATTTCGGCCACGCGCGCGGCGAAATCCTCTTCACGATAATTGATTACGTAACTGCATCCATTGGTCAGAGCGAGTTCGCACTTTTCCTGCGAGCCGGCAGTCCCGATCACCGTGGCTCCCAGCGCGCTCGCCCATTGGCAAGCAATCTGCCCTACTCCACCCGCTGCCGCGTGAAACAGCATCACAGTGTCAGGACCGACCTTGAAGGTTTGCCTGAGAAGATATTGCGCCGTTAAGCCCTTGAGCATCACCGCCGCGGCCAGATCGAAGCCCAGCTCGTCGGGAAGGCGGATCACCTTATCCTGAGCGACGACTACTTCCTCGGCATAGGTCCCCTGCGCGAGGCAATAGCCGACGCGGTCTCCCACAGCGAAATCCTCCACCTTCTCGCCTACCGCCATCACCATACCAGCGCCTTCGCTGCCTGGCACGTAGGGCAAGTTCGGGACCGGGTAGGTGCCGTTGCGCTGGTAAACGTCGATAAAGTTCAGCCCGGCGGCGTACTGGCGAACGCGCAGGTCGCCCGGACCGAGCGGACCGGGATCGTACTGGCGAAGGCGGAGTTGCTCGGGCCCGCCGATTGCGTCGACCATGACAACTCTCACGACGCACTCCTTGTGAGGTCAACCAATTCGACCAGGGGCAGGCTCAGATCAACACTCGGTTGAACAGCGCGAGCGTTCTCTTCCATGCGAGAGCTGCCGCTTTTTCGTCAAAGCGCGGCGTGGTATCGTTGTTGAAGCCGTGCTCGGCATCGACGTAGATATAACCTTCGTAGGCCACACCTGCTTCCTTCAGCGCTGCTTCGTGTGCGGGCCACGATTCGACCAGCCGGGTGTCGTTTCCTCCGTGATGGATCAGCATTTCCGCCTTGATAGCACCCACCTGATCGAACGCGGGCGGCGAGCCGTAAAAGGCAACGCCTGCCTTCAAATCAGGCACCAATGTCGCCAGCGTATTCACCATGCCGCCGCCGTAACAGAAGCCGACCGCGCCCAGCTTGCTGTTGCCCTGTGGATGCGCCATGGCGAACGCAGCAGCGGCAAGGAAGTCCTGTCTGATCTTGGTTTGGTCGAGCTCGCGGAACAGTTCGCGAGCCCGATCCTCGTCTCCAGGATAGCCACCCAACGCAGTCAAGGCATCGGGGGCAATGGCAAGGAAACCGTCCACCCCCAGCCGTCGGGCAATATCCTCGATATGCGGATTCCGGCCCCGGTTCTCGTGAATCACCAGAACCGTTGGCCAACCGCCCGCAGGTGCCTCTCCCGCCGGGACAACGACATAGGCGCCTACCGAACCGGAGCCTTGCGGCGAATCGATCGCTATGCGTGTGATCGCAATGCGGGCATCGTCCGGCGCGACCACCTGGGCACGTGCAAAGTCTGGCCGGAGCAGCGAAAACGTCACGCTTGCGGCCGCTAACGAGCCGAGATGGGCGCTCGCCTTCTCGAGAAAACCGCGCCGAGAGATGCCTCCGTGGACATAGCTATCAAACAAGGTGAGAATTTCGCGCGGAAAATCAGCTGCTGTCAGTCGCCTGTTATCATCGTGCATGATCCGCTCCTCGTATTGCGCCGCCCCGTGGGTCCGATTAGGCGAGATTATCGGTTATTGAGCGAATAAACAGCTTCAGTGCTTTCGCGGTGTCCGTTGGAGCCGTAGGCCCCCAAAAATCGATCGAGTAGATTCCGGTAAATCCACCCGCTTCGGCATTCCTCACGAGCCGACCCACGTCATACTCAGTGTGTTCGTTGGTTTGTGGATCGAAAGCATAACCCTTTGCCGAGACGATATGGGTGAAGGGCATGGCTTCCTGCATCGCCGCATAGCGGTCACCCGGTGGGTTCCAGTCGCCCCAGTCGATGGTTATCTTGCAGAACTCGTGGTTCACCGCCTTCACCAGCCCGATCATGTCGGGGATCGACGCGGTGTAGCCACCGTGGTTTTCCACCAGCACGCGCACGCCAATGGTCTTACCATATTCGGCCGCACGGCGCAGGATGGCGATCACCGCCGGCAAATTCACATCGCCCGTATCACGGGTGACATTAACGCGCGCCGCCCCCGCCCCGAGGATTTTCGCTCGATCCAGCCATCCGGAGATGGCGGCCACGACTTTGTCCTGCTCGGCTTCGGTCTGCACATTGAGACTTGGCGTGCCTTCCACCTGCAAGTTCACGATCTTCATGCCGGCCTCATCTACCGCCGCCCGCACGCGACGGTAGTCATCCTCGGTATCGCCAAGCAGCGCAATCTGCGGCGACCACAGCTCGAGGTTGGTCACGCCGAAATTGTCTCGAATGAATTTCGGATAATCGAGCAAGCCCAGCCGCGGCTGGGCCTCGGGTTGGGTATGCTCCCAGTTGTCGAAGTTGGACCGGAACACCGTACCGGTAACTGCTATACGCGCGAGCTTATCGGGGTCGATCGGGAGTACACCCGCTGCTTCCGGCGCGGTGGTATCTACGGAGCAGCCAGCCATTAGCGGTAATACCGAAGCACCCACAACGGCCATGAAGGTTCTGCGATCCATATAATTCACTCCCATCCCATAATTTTGTGAAATCGTTTGTATTAAGGAATTTTTGAAGCAGCAAGCCTCTTGTTGGTTTCCCGGCAGAGACACCCCCGTGGCTGCCAGTTCGTTAGACTTCCGGCATTAACCTTCTCGGCAGGGCGCAGTTCCGCGCGTCGCCGTTCGCCCACGCGTGCCATATCCCGCCTACCAAGGGGGCTTCGTTCACGCGAGCGATTGCCTGAAATCTCTCGGCAAAAAGCAATCGATTTCATTTCACCTTCCTGCTAAGAATCACCCAACCCGAACATTGACGAGCCGGGCTGATGGATGAGAGGAGTAGACCATTGGGCGTGAAGAGCTTCACTTTGGGCTGCGCGCTGTTGATTGCCAGCACGGCATATGCACAGGATGCTGACTGGCGCGCATATGGTGGTGATCCGGGCGGTACCCGCTATTCCACCCTAACCCAGATCGACCGCTCGAATGTGGGGCAGTTGGTCGAAGCCTGGCGGCTCGAGGTTTTTCCTTCGGCCATGCAGACGCAACCGATAATCGTCGCCGGGACCATGTACGCCTTTTCGCCCGATGGACATGTCATCGCCGTCAATGCCGCAACCGGCGAGCAGCTGTGGTCGTATAAGTTGGCCCAGACTCCCCGCGGCGGCGGGCGCGGCATTGCTTTCTGGACCGACGGAAACGAAAGGCGGCTCATCGTTCCAGCGAACAACCTTATCTATGCTCTCGATCCTGCCACCGGCCAACCGATCGAAGGCTTTGGCAACGGCGGCAGCATCGACATTCGCGTCGGCCTGCGCGACTCCGATCCAGCTAAAAATCCAATGCGCATCTCATCGCCGCCCTCGATTTATGGCGACGTGTTCATCGTCAATGGCGGCGTGCCCGAGACTTCTCCTTCCGTCCCCGGTGACATTCGCGGGTTCGATGTGCGCACCGGCAAATTGTTGTGGACTTTCCACGTCATCCCTCGCCCCGGCGAGCCCGGCTACGAAACCTGGCCCGCCGATGCCTGGCAGACCGCCGGTGGCGTCAACGCGTGGCAGGGCATGATCGTCGACGAAAAGAGCGGCATCCTCTTTGCCGCACTCGGCTCTCCCGCAGACGATTTCTGGGGCGGCGAACGCCATGGTGACAACCTTTATGGCAACAGCGTGGTCGCGCTCGATGCCACGACCGGGAAGAAACTGTGGCACCAGCAAGTCGTGCGCCACGACCTGTGGGATGCGGACTTCGCCTCGCCGCCAATCCTGATGACGGTCATGCGCAATGGCGTCCCCGTCGAAGCGGTGGCGGCAACCAATAAGCTCGCCTTCATATACCTGTTTGACCGCAAGACCGGCGAGCCGCTTTTCGACCTCGTCGAAACACCGGCCCCGCCCTCCGATGTGCCCGGCGAAAAGGCGGCGGCAACGCAGCGGGTTCCTGTTCTACCCTTGCCACTTGCCCGGCAGGAAGTGACCGCTGACACACTCACCAATGTCAGTGCCGAAGCCAATGCCGCCGCGCGCGAGCAGTTGGCGAAGATGCGTCAGGGGAGGCTTTTCACGCCGCTGGCTTACAATCAGGACACCATAGCCGTACCCGGCTTCAGCGGTGGCGCCGAATGGGGAGGGATGTCGGCCGATCCCGAGGGTGTGCTGTATGTGAACAGCCAGGATATCGCGTGGTTCAGTTCGGTTATCGATCACCCCAACCCCGGCCCCGGCAAATCGCCAATGCATTTCTCGGGCTACAACCGGTTCCGCGACGCCGATGGCTACCCCGCAGTGTCACCGCCATGGGGAACGCTCAATGCAATTGATATGAACACTGGCCAGTATCGCTGGCGGATTCCCTTCGGCTATTATCCTCAGCTTGCCGCCGTTGGCATGGGCAACACCGGGACCGAAAGCTACGGCGGGCCGATCACCACCGCCTCGGGCCTGCTGTTCATCGGCGCCACGATCTACGACCGCATGTTCCGCGCCTTCGACAAGCAAACCGGCGAGCTGCTGTGGGAAACACAGTTGCCTTATTCGGGCGTGGCGACCCCGGCCACCTACATGGTCGACGGACGCCAATATGTGGTCATCGCGACCAGCGGCGGGCGCGACCCGTCCCAGCGTGGCGCGGCCTATGTCGCCTTTGCCCTGCCCCAATAGCCGTTGCCTGCGATGGTTCAATGATTACGCGAGTATCCACCATGAACCGATTTATCGACCACCTACTGCTTGTTTCTGCCGGCACTCTCGTTTTCGCCGCAGCCGCGCTTGCCCAGTCGTCCGACTCCCCGCCGGACGATCACGCCGACCGCGTACTGGGGAAGACCCTATTCGAACTAAATTGCGCCAGTTGCCACGAGCTTTCCATCGCCACCTCGGAACGCAAGACCCCCGGGGAATGGTCGGCGACCGTGGTCAAGATGATCAGCTACGGCGCCCCCATCGCCGAAGCCGACCAACCGCTGATCATCGACTACCTCAGCACCAACTACGCACCGGTGCGGTGACGCGCGGCAAAAGAGAGCGCCTGAACATGACCCGAATCTCGCCCTTAGGACCGCTCACGGTGAACAGACGCGCACTTCTGATGGCTGGCGTGGGAGCTGCCCTATGCCCGCACTACGCATTTGGGCAGGCGCCTGCCCTGCTTGTGCCCCCCCCCGATCCCGACGCACCCGAGGCCCCGGCGGCGATCATCAGCAACGGGCTGGTTTCGGCCACCCTGCTGCTTCCTGACCCGGCAATCGGATACTATCGCGGCACCCGCTTCGACTGGTCTGGCCTGGTGGCTCGGCTTGAGGTCGGCGGCCACAGCTATTTCGGCCGGTGGTTTGCCGATTACGATCCAAAGAAGCATGACGCAGTGATGGGCCCGGCGCAGGACTGGGTTACGGGACAAGGCTTCGAGCAGGCCGAGGTAGGGGGCACTTTCGTCAAGGTCGGTGTCGGCGTTCTGCGCAAGCCCGCCGAACCGATCCGCGGCTTCCCGACGCTGGAGATCGTCGATCCCGGCACCTGGACAGTCACCACGCGTGTCGACGCCGTAGAATTCCTACACGAGGTCAACGACCCGCTCTCCGGCTACGGCTATCGGTACCACAAAACGGTTCTGCTGCCTACCGGACTGCCCGAGTTGGTGCTCGAACAGCGGCTGGAAGCGACCGGGCCGAACCCGATCGATACCCAAATGTACAACCACAACTTTTTCGTTCTCGACAGGCAGCCGAGCGGCCCGGACATCGAAATCACGTTCCCGTTCGAACTTGAGCCGTTCAATATGCGCGGCGATGCGGTCAAGCTGACCGGCAACCGGATCAACTACGTCAAACCGGTCGAGGGGTCAGTGCGAATGCAGATTCGTGGCTTCGGCGATCAGGCAGCGGATAACGCCATTCGGGTCGAGAATCGCGCAACGGGTGCGGGCGTGCTGGTGACGACAGATAAACCGCTGAGCGACCTCGTGTTTTGGTCATCGCCGACAACGACCTGCCCCGAGGCCTATATCCACGTTCGCGCAGAGCCGGGTCAGCCGATGAAATGGCAGACCCGTTACCAGTTCTATTCGCTTGCAGAAGGAGCTGCCGGGCGCCCGTAAGCTCCCATCTCACCAGAGGATGCGAGGCTGCCAGCGGTCCGCCCGCGGAAGATACGCCCGTGAGATTGTCGAGTTTGACTCGCCAGGGAATTGTCAGTTGACCTTTTTGAGATCGCACTAGAACCTGCAGCTGAAGATTTATGCCTTTGCGGCGGACGCTGCGCCCGCTCCGCGAAAACGGCCGATCGGAAGTCCCGCATTGCTGGTCTAGATGTGAGATAACGCTGAACGGCGATGCCACACGCAGTCTGGCCGGTCACGACGGCGGCGAATGTTCGCTGCGATCGCAAGCGCGAACGTGCTCGCCTAGCAGCGCACGGTCTTGTAGGTCAGATCGATCCCTCGCTCGGCAAGATAGTCCTCGACATGCCGAAGGCTCATCGTGAACCGGAAATACAGCCACACGGCCTGGCATATGATCTCCCGCTGAAGCGATGACGCTTGAGTCCCGGCGAGGATGGCTTTCGCGATGCGCCTGTGCAGCGGCGCGGACGGATGCAGGGGAGACGAGGACCGATTTACGAGATGAGTTAGCGCGGGAGTTCATCTTGCTCTCCGCGCCGGGGTCAAGGCCACCCACCCCCGCCACAAACATCGGGACCAGCAGCGGGGGACGGGTTCTTCTCTCGCCTGACGCTGCCAGCACCCTGCACCCTCGGGCGTCGGGTGCTGCTATGAGGGGCGCTGGGAAATGCCTGCGGCTGCTTACGATTTTCTTATGGGGAAGCCATAAGCAGTTTCAGAGCGATTTGCGCTCTGCGTAACTGCTTGGTTTTGTTAGGAAACTTGGTGGACGCACTAGGGCTCGAACCTAGGACCCGCTGATTAAGAGCAAGTCTTAAGCTCTGCCCATATCTACCTGAATCACTTCATATTGTTCTCAAGTCTCGATGTCAATGTGTCTTCAGGTGAAGCGCGCTGAGGCAGGCTGTTTCAGGCCCACTCAAGCAATCACAGGTGCCCGAGACCCCCTGTGGGACCCATGTTGAAGAGCATCGCGAGGTCTGTCCGGCGGGAAACAGAGTGTAGGGGAGATATTGGCAGCACCGCTATGGAGCCTTTCACGCGGCGGCGGCCAACTCATGCTTTGTATAGCAAGCGCAGGGGCACGTCAGGAAAATTCCCGGCCTCTATCGCCCCAACTCCGCGTCCGCCGTGCTGAGGTGCCGAAGCTTCTCCCTCGCGCTTACCGCCACGGACGCATGGATCGCCTCTGGGAAATGGGCGGGAAGATGCTGCTCCACATCTCTGAATGCGTGGTCGAAATCTTCCCTGACCTCGTCGATGGCTTGCCCGATGAGCTGTGCTGAAAGCCCTGCTGCTCGCCCGGTTTCCACAAAGTGCCGCCCGTGGATATCGAAGATCCGGTAGCGGCGGGAATTGCCGACCGACATCGCTAGCTTGAACTGGTTGCGGCGGATTTGGTGGGCGTCGAGGCTCGGTTGCGTCGTCAGGACATCGTAGAAGGGCGTCAGCCGATATCGGCCGCCCGGCGCGAGGAAGATGCTGAAATTCTTCGCATGGCCGTCGGTCGCGCCGATCAGCCAGAACAGGATTTGCGCCTTGAAGAAAGCCAGTTGGTCCGCCTGCGGATCGTCGCTGCCCAGCAGGAGCTTGGCGATCGAGATGATGCCGGGGCCGCCTTCATTCTCATATTTGTTGGTGGGGGCGACCGAAAGGGCTTGGCAGCTATCCTCCTGCGGCAACCGCAACAATCGGCCGTCCTTGGTCCAGCGCCGATCAAAGCGGGTGACGACGAGAACTTTGCTGTCGCCGAATGTGGCAATCTCGGCCTCGTTCGTGGGAAAGCCGAATGCCGCCATCAGCTTCAGGCAATAATATTCATTTTCGACGCTGTCCGAGAGATCGATGCCGTTGGGCAACGTGCCAATCTGCGGCTTCAGGATATGCGTGGTCGGCGTGGTGCCGTGGGGGCGCAGCCACTTGCCTTCGTGGTGGAGCAGCGCGGTTTTCTCCTGCGCGCCCGCGATCGAGATACGAAAATCGTCGTCATCGCCAAGACCGAGCGGCGCGCGCGCCAAATTCGCGATCATCGCCGCGATCTCTTCTTCGCCTATCGGCGTTCCTTCCACTTCCGTTGCGGGCGGCGGGAAATCGTCGATCGGCATGAACTGGAGTGCGCCCACACAGTCGCGGCCGATCTCGCTCAAGAGGCTATAGGCATCGATCCCTTTCGCGCCGACACGCTCGGCAACCCGCGTCCGGATCGCTCGGGAATCCGGCAGGAGATTCTCGAATACAGCGGCGACCGGATCGCCAAGATAGCGGTTCTTCCTGAGCGGCAGGGAGAGGGAAACCGGAATGGCGTGTTCCCATTCCAGCCAGCTATCGTCATAGGCAAAGTCGATCGCACCGCTTGATTGCCGGGTCAGGCGGCCGACATGGCGATTGTTCAGGAAGATATTGAGTGGCGTGCGGGCGCTCCGGCGTGACATCAGAAGATATCCTCAATGTCCTTGGCCGAGCCCTTCGAGCGCGGGGCGATCATCAATTCGAGATCGAGTGCTGCGAGCAGGGCGCAGATGGTTTCGATCTTGGTCGCGCCATGGCCGTTTTCGATCTGCGACACGGTCGCCTGACGCAGCCCCGCCTTGGCCGCGACCTGTGATTGGCTAAGGCCGGTATGCGTGCGATGACGACGCAGAGCATCGCCGAGTTGCTTGGGCGTCCGGGCAATTTGGGGCATAGCGTTCTCCACGCCTCTCTATACGCCAATCGCGATAATTATTCAATATACGAAATGGCGTATAATTGGTGATTATTCGCTATCTCGTATTTACGTGAGACCCCAAAATCTAGAAAATGGCACGCGACGCTTGGTGCGTGCGGGACCGCAAGGATTCGGTCTGATCGACCCCCCAGTCATCCTATCACCCGTTGCAGATCATCTCAGGAAAAACTTTTCCGTTCCGCATCGTCCACGGCAAGTTATTCCTTTGAGATTGCCCAAAATATGTGATGTTTAGTGCGCCATTCGAAAGGATGGCACATGCGCGAAGCACTTACAGACAGAAATTGGAATCTCTCAAACCCAAGGCGCAACGCTACGAGGTCCATGATCTCTATTGTCCCGGCCTCAGCGTTCGGGTGACGCCCGAAGGGCGCAAGACCTTCAACATCAAATATCGCTACGGGACCAACCAAAAGCGAATGTCGCTCGGTATCTATCCACGGCTGACACTCGCGAAGGCGCGGGAAAAGGCGATCGATGCTCTGCGCCATGTTGACGAGGGCACCGACCCGGCCAAGCGTCGCCGCCAGCCGGGCTACCGCGTCCATACGATCGTCGAGGATTTCATCCGCCAGCACTCCAAGGTGCGCAATCGCAAGTGGATGGAAAATGAGCGGATATTGAACCGTGAGTTCGTCGCCGTGTTCGGCGAGCGCGATATCCGTGATATGATGCCAAGACAGCGTCGAAAGGGAAGCCTTCGACATTTCTGATGTCGTTCAAATATTCAGAGGGGGCACGATTTGATATGATCTGGTTCGTCGTGCGGTCAATCAAAGTTCGGTTGAGGACGCAGTTGCGCGAAACCGTCGATGTGATGCCTTTGATTTTCGCCAAATAGTCGTCGGGAAAGACGTGATGGTCGTCGATGCCTTCCTGATCCATCAATTGCCCCGAAATGACAGCCTGAGTGTGGAAATCGCGTGCGCCGGTGCCGGAACCCAGCACAAGGCAAACAACACCACGATAAAGGGCGCGCTGTCGTGGCGTGACATCACGTAGTGACAGCGGGTCAAACTTTATACTCGCCACGGATTCGGGCACATCTCCGCCCGCTAGCCAGCGATCAAGTTCGGTTACGTCCTTCGCCGATTGTGTGTTGGGTGAACTTTCATAGGCTTGGCCAAATACGGCACACCAGAACCAGCGTTTCAATTTCTCGCGATGCGCCCCTGCCTCGGGTGTTTGATCCCTTCCTTCCGGGCGAGAACCGCCGCAAGTGGCGCGAGCATCGTCTGATAGGGTATCCATTTAGGACGCATGACCTTGCAGTCGTCACGCAGGACGGCGAAAGCACTGGCCATGCCTCGGACCACCCGGTCCCACCAATCGGCGATGTCCGTTGCCGCGAGATTGAGGACGTCGCTGCGCTTGCACGATGGCGCCTTGCGGCTTGCCAACGCGATGGCCTGAAGCAGGTAATATGGATCGAGGTCGAAGTCGGCAATGATCGGATGGTCCGCCTGCGCCTGCTCCCACAAAGCCCGGAGGTTAATGTTCTGCGGCCAGAATCGCGCCGTCAATAACTCGAAGACGCTCAGCTTCACGCCCGTTCTATTCAATGTCTCGAAGATGGTGCAAAGCGCGTCGGGTTGGGTCTTGTCAGAGAGCGTGACGACTGGAAATTTGTAGTCGTCGATCGTCATAATCCATTTGGCGTTGATTTCCGCCAGAGCCGCCTGAAGCAACTGGTTAGCCAGCAACTGTTGCTGCAACTCGCCAGTATCGATCTCGTTGGTCTGTGCGCGTTGAAGGATTTGTGCCGTGGCCTTGTTGGTTAGGCTTGTCATCCACGCAAGGAAGCCGCCCGCACCGGAGCGCAGTACGGACAGCGGCAAGATCATTTCCTTTTCCTGCTGCTCCTGTGCCTCCATTCGTTTCGCCCGCTTGGTCGATGCACGTTCATAAAACAGGGCTTCGTCGAAATCCTCGCCGTCGATCAGCTTTTGCAGGTCAAGGTAGTAACGATGTTCGCCGACACCGAAGAACGCCTGAAACAGCGATGTCATCCGTTGCTGACCGTCGAGGACTAGGAACGTATGGCTCTTGCCGTCAATCTTGGGCGCGCCCTCGAACTCGCGCGGCGCGAAGGCACGTTGCGCATCACGGACGCGAAGCAAGCTGCCCGCCGGATAGTTGCTGGCGATCGACACGATCAGCTCGCGGGTCGCGCTTGGCTCCCAGACGAAATCCCGCTGAAAATCGGGAAGCACCATTTGCCCCGAATGGATTTGCCCAAGCAATTCCTTCAGGGCGCGGGGATTGGTGTCTTCGAAAAGGCTCATCGGAAATCCCCCATTAGTCTATCGGCCTGCATCTAGTTCGCGCCAATTTGGTATGTGCATTGTCATTATCGCTTTGAAAAGGCGGCTATGATGCGGATAGCGTAGGTGAAGGAGTTCGTGGGCGATCACGAAATCCCTGAATTCCGGTTCTCGGTCGGCATCGAGGACTTCCCAACAGCGCTCAACGACGGCGTTGGTGCGGTCTTTGTGGGCGCGGGCATGTCGATGGCCGCCGGTTACCCATCATGGGCGAAACTTCTCCATGACATTGGTGAGGAATTGGGCGTCAGCTCGCGGGACATTTATGATCTAGCCGCATTAGCTCAATGGAGTATCCAAGAGAGTGGGAGCGCGACGCGCGTTCGCAACGTCATTAAGGAGAACATTGGCAAGACCTATCCTACGCCATCGACCCTTGAGGTCATCGCTCGCCTCCCGGTCGCGCATATTTGGACAACCAATTACGATCGACTCATTGAGAGTGCATTCGCGGAAATTGATCGGCCACTGGATGCAATATCGGGAGCTAGCGATCTAGCACTTAAGCCCACACCCGGCGCGGTGCGACTTTACAAGATGCATGGGTCAATCGATCGCCTTGACGACATTGTAATCTCGACTGACGACTACGAATTGTTCCGCAAGAAACGCGGAGCTTTTCTTCCGCTACTACAGGCTCACCTAACGAGCATGTCGATGCTTTTCGTGGGTCTCAGCTTTACCGATCCAAACATCCGTCATGTTCTCTCGCTCATACGTGAGGCCTTCACTGACGCACCGCCAGAGCATTTTGCAATCGTCCGTCCTCCACATCCTGACGATTATGACTCGGAAGAGGAGTATAAGGCCCGCCTTGCTCAGCATAACCTTTGGGCGAAGGATTTGCGGAGATACGGATTAATCGCGGTTGAAATTGACGACTATGAAGAAGTGCCTGACTTGCTTCGTCAGATTGAACGGCGGGTGGCAGCGCGACGGATATGGGTGAGCGGTAGCTGGCCGATCGACGATGACGGCGCAGCCGCATCTGATATCTACAGGCTTTCGGAGGATGTTGGACGCTGGATTGGACTGTCGGGCCGGGATCTTGTGAGTGGAGCCGGATTGCTTGTTGGCTCTGCGGCCATATCAGGCTTTCTTGAGGCGTTGCGAGACGGGGGCGGCTGGGATCTGAACCGACGTCTTATTGCGAGGCCTTTCCCTCAGCCTCTGGCTGGTGCCGAGCCGGACGCCGCCAAGTGGACTGAGCTTCGCAAAGAACTAGCACGGCAGGCCGGAGGAATCATATTCATCGGAGGCGCAAAGCAGGAAGGGGACAAGCTTGTTACCGCGGAGGGCGTGCTTGAAGAATACGAAACCGCACGTGAAGTTGGCGCTTTCCTGTTACCAATCGGCGCAACCGGCGGGGCGGCACAAGAGATCGCGGAGAAGCTCATCGGGTCGGACGTAGCTGCCACAGGGCCAAAAGCGATGCGCCCGACGGATGACGAACTCAAAATTCTAATGGATCCCGCAACCGAGCGGAATGCTTTGCTGAAGTGCATTGATGCAGTGGTGACACGGCTCACTAAGTGAATCGCGCAAAGGATTGCGAGCTAAAACCGCAGTTCCGCACTCTGATACCCATATGTGACCTCGCGCAGGGCAAGCGCGGCTGTCTCACATCTAAGTCATTGAAAAAATGGTGGACGCACTAGGGCTCGAACCTAGGACCCGCTGATTAAGAGTCAGCTGCTCTACCAACTGAGCTATGCGTCCACACTGCCGATGGAACATCGTGCAAAGCGCCGTGTTCCGTCTGGAGGGGCGCCGTTAGCATGGGGTTTTTGCATTGCCAATGAAAAAATGCGTCCTTCTCGCGGATCGACGAACTTCTTTCCGGCAGGCCGGTGAGAGGCCACATATTTAGCTGATTTGCCCTGCAGGTGGATGCCAACGACAGCGCGGCAGGCCCGTGATCGCCCCATATCGAACCACCTCCGAAGCCGAAAAGGTTAACGGATAGTTATGCCCTTGTCATTTTGCAGTATAAACCGCGCGGGGGCGAGTCTGCCTAATGTGGGAGTACTCCATGCGTAAATTGATATTGGCTGGCGGGATAGCCGCCGCAACATTCCTGGCTGCCGTTCCTGCAACTGCCGTCACCTTCACCGACAATTTCGATTCCGAAAATGGCGGCTCTAGTATGCTGAATTATACTGGTTTTGCCAATTTTACGACCGTCGGACAAGTCGACCTGGTCAAATCAGGCGATTACAACATCACCTGCTCAGGCTCATGTGTCGACCTTGACGGTACGTCAGGCCCCGGGGGCCTGTTGTCCGGCGTGTTCCATTACAATGCCGGCGACGTCGTCACGCTGTCGTTCGATCTTGGCGGTAGCCAGCGGATCGCAAATGGCCTCGACAACTTTACCGTCGTGCTTTTCTCGACCACCGACGGCAATGTGTTCGATGCATTCGACGTTGCCTCGACGGACCCGTTCAAGAACTACAGCTACTTCTTCACCGCTTCGGGAACGGGCTCAGTGCAGTTCTCGCTGGGCACGGATAGCCAGGACAATATTGGCCCCCTGCTCGACAATGTCTCGCTGAACATCGCGCCTGTCCCCGAACCGGCGACCTGGGCAATGATGATGCTCGGTTTCGGCGTAATCGGGCTCAGCATGCGCCGCGGGAAGGTCAACACCGTGGTGCAGTTCGCCTGACAGCTCAGGTGAACCAGAAGAAGGCGCCGGGCTGCTGGCGCCTTCTTCTTTTCATGCGCGCCGTGCCGGCAACGCGCCCGCACGGACGTCTATTGTGGGGGCGGTCCGAAATCTGGCACACAGGCGTCACCGCTGGCGCCGCGAGCGAAGCTACGGACCAGATGGTCGCGCGCCGCCCAAGCTCCTTCCGCCAACGGGAACGCCGTGGCCAGCTGCGCCCGGACCGATGAGCCCCGCCACACGGCTAGCCCGCCACCCGACCTAGGCAATCCGGCCCGAGCCGTTGGTACTATGGCACCGCTCAGCGACCGCCGACGACACGGCCTGACCCCAGCAAACAGCATGATCGTCTGCTGCCATCCCCCGCCCTGCGCGATCGAGCAACCTCGCGTCCACCGGCAGCTAAACGAATTGTAATCCTTTAGCCACGGCGACGGTGGCGGGGCTGTGGCATCATCAACGCCTTCACGAATGAAGGAGCACACCGATGATCCGCGTTTCACTCCGCCGTAGCCTGCTTTCGAGCGCGACCGTTGCGCTTGTCGCCATCGCGGCGCCCAGTTTGGCGGCTCCAGCCGCCAGCCCTGCCCCGAGCCCGGCCAAGAGCACCACCACGACAACCACCACGACAACCAGCCCCGCCAAGATGGCCACCCATCACAAGAGAGCCATGCATCACAAGAGAGCCGGGCATCATAAGGCAGCGGCTCGTTCGACCAAGCCAGAGACACCCGCACCCGCCACTCCCGCGACGAAGTAGTCACACCGCCACCCGCGCTCTTGCCTCCTCCCGGCAAGAGCGCGGGCCATGGCGGCACACCTCCGGTCAGCGCGGCCTTGCCGCGCTTGAATGCCGCACCGGCCCGCTGACGTACCAGCAGCCTGCGACAAGCGCTGCCTGCCATGCGTGGCCACCGTGCCGCCCGATACGCCCCCTCCCCGGTGTCAGTGACGGGCTTGAACAGTGAATGGCTCGCGATGGGCCCTGCATGCGGAGCCCGCCGCCAGCGCGAAGCAGACCGTAAAACACTCGGGCGAGTGAGCCGGATATCGCGCGGGCGCGACGCTGCGTCTCCCCTTCCCGCCTCGCCGATTGCATCGCCCAGCTATCCGCTATTGCCCTTTCGAGCGGCCATGTGCGCAGCGATATGATCTATCTTGCGGCGTAAACAGGAAGGCGCCGGCGCACGGCGGCGATAAAGCCGGCCGTTTGCTGACTCAGCATAGGGCTCCCGGCGCCACCACGTGTTCCCTTATCATGGAGGGACCATGCGTAGCGTCCGCGCGACCATCGGCAGGCCGCGACGAAGCCGGATTGGATGACACGGGGAACGGCCGATACGACGTGCGGCACGGATCATATCCGAGACGATGACCCGCCGCTCGGCGCGGCAAAATATCAATGCCTTCGCCGGCTCCGCACCGGAACAAGACAGCGCTTTGAGTGAAGTCCAGCGTTGAAGAGCATCGCCGATCTGGACGCGACGCCAAGCCGCTTGCTTCCCAGACCAGAGCCAACCGGCGTCACGCCTGAGTGCGTGCTCGTCTGACTGGAAATTTGGTGGAGCCGAGGGGGATCGAACCCCTGACCTCTACACTGCCAGTGTAGCGCTCTCCCAGCTGAGCTACGGCCCCGAAAATTACCGGGCGGAGGGTGCCGCCCCGGTGCAGGGCGCTGCTCTTAGGTCAGCACTCGCCCTGCTGCAAGTCCAATTTCACACAATATTCGAGAGCGACGATTTAGTTCTCGTCGTCGTCGCCTTCGCCGGCCGCAACGCCGAGATCGTCGTCGCCACCGAGGTCGACGTCGTTGTCCGGCGAGCCTTCCGCGTCGTCCACGTCGACGTCGATGTCCAGATCGTCATCCGCCGTCGCTTCGGCTTCGGTCGTCGCGGCTTGCTTGGGCAGCTCCTCGAACGGCAGGGGCTGCTTGGACTTGAGCACGGGCTCAGGCGTCCAGACATTGCCGCATTCGATGCACGTCACCGGCTCGTCACTGCCGAGGTCGTAGAAGCGCGTTGCGCATTTGGGGCAGGTCCGCTTCGTTCCCCATTCGGGCTTCACCATGTGCCGCCTCTATCCTTCTTCCGATGAAATGATGATGAAATGATAACGGATGCGGACAGGCATAGCTGCCGCAAAGTGCGGGGCGCCTTGCCATAGCGGGCGGGCACTGTCAAAAGCCCTCGGCATTTTTTTCGTCCGCGGGGCCGTGCATGGACCGGCCGCGCCTTTTCCCGGATCTGGAGACAATGACTGATATTGCGCGCAACATGCTCTTCGAGCCTGGCGCACCGCTGCGTGGCACCGTGGCCGTGCCGGGCGACAAGAGCATCTCCCACCGCTCGCTCATGCTCTCCGCGCTGGCGGTGGGCGAGAGCCGCATCTCCGGCTTGCTCGAGGGAGAGGATGTGCTGGCCACAGCCGCCGCGATGCGTGCGCTGGGCGCCCATATCGAGCGAGGGAGCGACGGGACATGGCGCATCCACGGCGTCGGCGTGGGCGCCCTCACCCAGCCGGAAACCGCGCTGGAAATGGGCAATAGCGGCACCTCCACGCGGCTGCTGATGGGCCTGCTCGCCAGCCACGCGGTGACTGCAACCTTTACCGGCGACGCATCCCTCTCCCGCCGGCCGATGGGGCGCGTGACGACCCCGCTCAGCCTGATGGGCGCGGACTTCATGACCTCGCCCGGAGGCCGCCTGCCACTGACCATGCGTGGACTGGTACCGGCCGTTCCGATCGAATATCGCCTGCCGGTAGCCTCCGCGCAGGTAAAATCGGCCGTGCTGCTCGCCGCTCTCAATACCCCCGGCATCACCCGCGTGATCGAGCCAGTGCCCACGCGCGATCATAGCGAGCGCATGCTCGAGGGCTTCGGCGCGCAGATTACCGTCGATGTGGAACCGGATGGGACGCGACTCATCTCCGTGACGGGCGAGTCGGACCTGAAGCCACAGGTGATGGCCGTGCCGGGCGACCCGTCGTCCGCCGCCTTCCCCATCGTGGCGGCGCTGATCACCCCCGGGTCGGAGGTGACCGTGACCAATGTCGGCATGAACCCGACGCGCGCCGGCCTGTTCGAGATGCTGCGCGCAATGGGCGCGGACCTCACCATTACCAACGCGCGCGAGGTGGGGGGCGAGCCGGTGGCGGATCTGGTGGCGCGACACAGCCAGCTCACAGGTATCGACGTGCCGCCGGAGATAGCGCCGAGCATGATCGACGAGTTCCCGATCTTCTTCGTCGCCGCGGCCCATGCCAAGGGGATCACCCGCACCAGCGGCCTCGACGAGCTGCGCGTCAAGGAATCGGACCGCCTCGCCCTGATGGCGCAGGGGCTGACGCGGATCGGCGCGCGGATCGAGGAACAGGCGGATGGCCTTGTCATCACCGGCACGGACGGCGAGCCGCTCGATGGAGGCCAATGCCCGACCATCGCGGCAGAACTGGACCATCGCATCGCCATGAGTTTCGCGGTGGCGGGGCTGCATACGCGCGACGGCCTCCTCATCGACGATATGAGCCCGGTGGCGACCAGTTTCCCGGGTTTCGCGGAAATGATCGCCAGCTTGCGGGGCGGGGCATGATTCGGCCTTGCGGGGGGACGCCCGCCACACGCGCTGGAAAGCTGGCACTCATCCGCTCCGACCGTGGGGTGCTGCTCCCGGCCGGTTTCATCGGACAGTCCGCCCCATGATCATTGCTGTCGACGGACCGGCCGCGTCCGGCAAAGGCACGATCGCCCGCGCCCTCGCGGCTCATTACGGGTTGCCACATCTGGATACCGGCCTGCTCTACCGTGCGGTCGGCATCACTGTCTCGCGCGCGGGCGGCAATCCGGACGACGCGGCCGATGCCCTCGCTGGCTGTGCATTCGATGACAGCCTGCTCGACGACCCCGCCCTGCGTTCCGAGGAGGCCGGGCCGCTCGCGAGCCGGGTCTCCCGCCACCCCCAGGTCCGCGCGGCCCTGCTCGAACGACAGCGCGCCTTTGCCCGCCAGCCGGGCGGTGCGGTGCTCGATGGTCGCGACATCGGGACGGTGATCGTGCCCGATGCGGACGCCAAGCTGTTCGTCACCGCCAGCCTGGAAGAGCGGGCACGCCGGCGCCAGGCCGAGCTGGCCGGCACTTCGATCGAGACCATCATGGCCGCTATCGCCGCACGGGACGCGCGAGACGCCGGCCGGGCCGCCGCTCCGCTGAAGCGCGCGGACGACGCAGACTTGCTCGATACCAGCGATTTGGGTATAGGCGCCGCCGTTCAGCGCGCGATTGCGCTGGTGGATGCACGCTTGGAAGGCCGCCTATAAGCGGCCGGGCGAGGCGCTTCGCGAGGCGAGGCGCCCTTTTGCTTTTCCATAGAGGGCTTTCCGCTGGTATATATAGCGCAAGGAATGTTCGCCGGGCATGCGGCCCCGCGGACGGTTTGGCCAAAGACCGCCGGAGACAACCGGCTGGCCAGCAATGTTTTGAAGGAACCTTATTTTATGGCCTCAACGGCATTTCCAACCCGCGACGATTTCGCGTCGCTCCTCAACGAATCTCTCGGTGGCGCCGATGGCGGCTTTGAAGGCCGCGTCGTCAAGGGCACCGTCACCGGCATCGAAAATGATCTCGCCGTCATCGACGTCGGCCTCAAGAGCGAAGGCCGCGTGCCGCTGCGCGAGTTCGCCGCGCCGGGCCAGAAGGCTGACCTGAAGATCGGCGACGAAGTCGAGGTCTATGTCGACCGCGTCGAGAACAGCAATGGCGAGGCCATGCTGAGCCGCGACCGCGCCCGCCGCGAAGCCGCGTGGGACAAGCTGGAATCCGAATTTGCCGAGAACAGCCGCGTCGAGGGCGTGATCTTTGGCCGCGTCAAGGGCGGCTTCACCGTCGACCTGGACGGCGCGGTGGCGTTCCTGCCCGGCAGCCAGGTGGATATCCGCCCGGTGCGCGACGTCACCCCGCTCATGGACATTCCGCAGCCCTTCCAGATCCTCAAGATGGATCGCCGCCGCGGCAACATCGTCGTGTCGCGCCGCGCCATTCTGGAAGAGACCCGCGCCGAGCAGCGCAGCGGCCTCATCCAGACCCTGTCGGAAGGCCAGATTATCGACGGCGTGGTCAAGAACATCACCGATTACGGTGCGTTCGTTGACCTGGGCGGCATCGACGGCCTGCTGCACGTCACCGATCTCAGCTACAAGCGGATCAACCACCCGAGCGAGATGATCAACATCGGCGATACCGTTCGCGTGCAGATCATCCGCATCAACCGCGACACGCAGCGCATCAGCCTCGGCATGAAGCAGCTCGAGAGCGATCCGTGGGAAGGCGCGTCGGCCAAGTATCCGGTTGGCGCCAAGCTCACTGGCCGCGTGACGAACATCACCGAATATGGTGCGTTCGTGGAACTGGAGCCGGGCATCGAGGGCCTCGTTCACGTCTCCGAGATGAGCTGGACCAAGAAGAACGTCCACCCCGGCAAGATCGTTTCGACCAGCCAGGAAGTCGACGTGCTGGTGCTGGAAGTGGACGCCGAGAAGCGCCGCATCAGCCTCGGCCTCAAGCAGGCCCAGTCCAACCCCTGGGAGAGCTTCGCGGAGCGTCACCCGGTTGGCTCGCAGGTCACCGGCGAAGTCAAGAACGCCACCGAGTTCGGCCTGTTCATCGGCCTGGATGGCGACGTGGACGGCATGGTCCACATGTCGGACATCGCCTGGGGCATCTCTGGCGAGGACGCGCTCAACCTGCACCGCAAGGGCGAAACGGTTACCGCCATCGTGCTTGACGTGGACGTCGAGAAGGAGCGCATCAGCCTCGGCATGAAGCAGCTCGAGAAGGGCGCGCCGGCTGTCGGCGTCGGCCGTTCGGGCACCAGCGGCCTGCAGAAGAACGAGAGCGTCACCGTGACCGTGCTTGAAGTGCGCGACGGCGGGCTTGAGGTGCAGGCTGGCGACGATGGCGTCACCGGCTTCATCAAGCGCAGTGACCTCGGTCGCGACCGCGACGAGCAGCGCCCGGACCGCTTCCAGGTCGGCCAGAAGTTCGACGCGATGGTGATCGGCTTCGATCGTTCCAAGAAGCCGAACTTCTCGGTCAAGGCGCTCCAGATCGCCGAAGAGAAGCAGGCGGTCGCGCAATATGGTTCGTCGGACAGCGGCGCGTCGCTGGGCGACATCCTGGGCGAGGCGCTCAAAGCCAAGGGCTGATCGCCCGGCGCTCAATGCGCAGAAACGATAAGGTGGGGCCTGTCGATCACACATCGGCAGGCCCCGTTTCATTTCGGTACCATTTCGCGTTATTTCGCTTGATTCAGGCCTCATCTTGGGCAAACCCGAGATGTTACCGTTTCGTTGAGGCAGGACTCCAATCCGGTGGCACATTCATTTGGGGAGACGGCTTCGGCCAAATAGGGAAGATCACATCATGATTCGTTCGGAGCTGGTGCAGAAACTGGCGGCGCTCAATCCGGGCCTCACTCTTCAGGAAGTTGACCGGATTGTAGACATCGTCTTCGATTCGATCGGATCCCGCTTGGCTGAAGGTGGACGGGTCGAACTGCGCGGCTTCGGCGCTTTTACCACCCGCGCCCGCGATGGCCGCACGGGCCGCAACCCGCGCACCGGCGCCGCCGTGGTCGTACCCTCCAAGCGCGTGCCGCACTTCAAGCCCGGCAAGGAAATGCGCAACCGCCTCAACGGACACGGCTGACGGCGGAGCCTGCCCCGGTCATCGGGGCTCGGAACAACTGACCTCTGGCCACCCGTCCATCGGCATGGCATGGCGTGCCCGAGGCCCGCTCGGCGCGCCTCACGCGGACGTGGCGAAACCGGTAGACGCAGCAGACTTAAAATCTGTTTCTCATCCGAGAGTGCGGGTTCGAGTCCCGCCGTCCGCACCACTGCCCAAGGGCCGCCGCCATGGTATTGGCTGTTGGCCCCGCCTGTAAGCCCGGCTAGAGTTCTGAGCCGTTGGACATGAGATGAGCGCGCGGACAGGATGATTTGGCGACCACCGGCAAGCGCCCCCCTGGCACGTTTCGCGATGGCCTTTGCCTTGCTCGCCGCCGCGAGTTGCACGGGTAGCCGCGACGAGAGCCCCGTCAAAGTCGATCTCATCGGGCAGACCAGCGAACTCCTCAACCCGCTGCGTGCCAGCAATACGCCCACCGGCAAGGCGATGCTCAGTGCCACCGCGCAGGGCCTGCTCAGTTTTGACGCACGTGGCGAGGTGATGGACGCGCTGGCCGAAAGCTGGATCGTGGAGGATGGCGGGCAGAGTTACATCTTCCGCCTCAAGCGCGCGACCTGGGCCAACGGCGAGCCGGTGAAAGCAGATGCCGTCGCCCTCCTGCTGCGCGACCGGTTCCGTGCCAATCCAACCTGGCTGGCTGGCCTCAAGCCGGTCGTCCGCGCCATGACCGACAGGGTGATCGAGATTCGCTTGAACACGGCCCTGCCCGCCTTTCTGCAATTATTGGCGCAACCGCAGTTCGCCCTCATGTCCGACGATAGCGGCACCGGCCCTTATCGCGCCAAGCGCGAAGGGCCGCACATCGAACTCACACCGCTGACCGGCCCGGCGACCAGCGAAGGCATCTCGGACAACGCCCCACCATCCGTCGACCATCGCATCGTGCAGACGAGCAGCGGCGCGCGCGCACTGGTTCGCTTCCGTGAGCGACAAACCGATCTGGTGCTGGGCGGCCGCTTCCAGCACCTGCTCCTCGTACCGGCAGCCGGCCTCTCCACGGCTGATCTGCGCGTGGATCCCGTCTCCGGCCTGTTCGGATTTGCGCTGACGGGCCGATCGGAATTCCTGGCGGACGGCAATGTGCGGGATGCTCTCTCGCGCGTTATCGACCGTACGGCCCTGGCCGCCACGCTCGGCTTGTCGACATGGCCCACAATCGACCACCCCCTTCCCGCGTCGCTCGAACTTGATCGCGCACCGACCGTTCCGGTCTGGTCTGACAGCCCGCGCGAGACCCGTCTTGCGATCGCCCGGCAGGCCGTGGAGCGCTGGCGCGCCAACCATGGGGAGCCACCGCTCCTGCGCGTCGCCCTGCCCGAAGGTGCCGGGGCCACGGTGCTGTTTCGCCGTTTGGCCCGTGATTTCGCCGAGTTGGGCGTTCGCATCGATCGCGTGGCGAAGGACGAATCCGCCGATCTCGTGCTGATCGACGAGGTGGCGCCATTCGACAGTGCCCTCTGGTATTTGAGCCGACTGGATTGTGCCGCGAAGCTGCTCTGCGACAAGCACGCCTCGGAATTGCTGGCCGCGGCACGAGAGGCCGACTCCGCGGCGGAGCAGACGCGGCTCCTCGGTGAGGCGGAGCGGCGGATCGTCGAATATGCCGGCTACATCCCGCTTGGCCAGCCGATCCGCTGGGCGCTGACAAGCCGGCGTCTCACTGGGTTCCAGCCCTCCCCGCGCGGCATCCATCCATTGAACAAGCTGACACTGGCCCCCAAGTGAGGGGCAGGGCCACCGCTGCGGCCCGCCACGCAAGGAAGGATCGATCGCTGGATGGCTAGACCCACCCCCCGTTTCGAGGAGATGATGGCGCAAATGGACGCCGTTCCCGGCCTCGGCCGCGATCCACGCTCGGTGCGGCAGCGCATCGAAATGATGGAGCATATGCTGGAAGGGATACTCGTGATCCCGGGGACGCGCTTCCGCTTCGGGCTGGATGCCATCCTCGGCGTGGTGCCGGTGCTCGGCGACCTGCTCTCCGCCGCCATGGGCGCGTGGATCGTATGGGAGGCCCGCAACCTCGGGATGCCGCGCTGGCAACTGCTGCGCATGGGCGCCAATGTCGGCATCGACACCGCAATCGGCGCGATCCCGTTGGTCGGCGATGCGTTTGACTTCGTTTTCCGTTCCAACAGCCGCAACCTGCGGATCATCCGCAAGCATCTCGATCGCCATCACCCGGCGACGACAATCATCGAAGGCTAGCTTGGCTGGCTAACAGAAGGCGACGGAGTTATCCGTATTGGGATCCAGCGTCAGCGGCTATCTATGGCATTGGCGTGCAGGCGCAGAAACCTCTCATGGTCGGCCGGGGCCATGCTCACGGAGATATGAATTCGCAGGCCATCGCCTGTGCTGTCATGGTCTTCCGAGAGGATCTCGCCATGAGCATGCAGCCAGGCGAGCGCGGCACCGTCGCTGCCATCCAGCGCCAATTCGTAGCGTCGATGTCCCCTCTCCAGATGGTCGGCAAGATAGCGCCGCAGTTCGGAGATACCCTCGCCGGTGAGGGCTGAGACCAGCACGGTATTCTCCTCCCGCCCGGCGCGCGCCTTGACAGCCGCCAGGTGCTCCGGATCCTCGATCAGGTCGAGCTTGTTCCAGATCTCGATAATTGGCCGCGCGGAAGACCCCTGCCCTTTCTCGGCGTCCGCCTCACCCGGTATCGCGCCGAGATCGGCCAGAACATCCAGCACATCGGCTTTCTGAGCCTCTGTGTCCGGGTGGGCAATATCACGGACATGCAGGATGAGGTCGGCCGACAGCACTTCCTCCAACGTGGCGCGGAAAGCCGCGATCAGCTGGGTCGGCAGATCCGAAACGAAGCCGACGGTATCGGACAGGATTGCCTTGTCCAGCCCCGGCAGGCTGATCTGGCGCATGGTGGGATCGAGCGTGGCGAACAGCATATCCTGTGCCAGCACGCCCGCGCCCGTGAGGCGGTTAAAAAGAGTGGATTTGCCTGCGTTGGTATAACCGACCAGCGCGATGACCGGCCACGGCGCCCGCTGCCGGCGTGCGCGATGCAAACCGCGCGTGCGCGTGACCTGCTCCAGCTCGCGGCGGATGCGCGCCATGCGATCGCGGATCATGCGACGGTCGGCCTCGATCTGCGTCTCGCCCGGCCCGCCGAGGAAACCGAAGCCACCGCGCTGCCGCTCAAGGTGCGTCCAACTGCGCACCAGGCGCCCGGCCTGATAATCGAGATGCGCCAGCTCGACTTGCAGCCGTCCTTCCGCCGTGGCCGCGCGTTCGCCGAAAATCTCCAGGATCAACCCGGTCCGATCAATCACCTTGGCGGACCAGGCCTTCTCCAGATTGCTCTGCTGGATGGGCGTGAGGCTGTTATCGACAACCACCAGTTCCGCCTCGGCGGTGGCGACCCGTGCGGCAATCTCATCAACCTGCCCCGAGCCAAGCAACGTGGCGGGGCGGGATTGGCGCACACGATAAACGGCTGTCTCCACCACATCGAGCCCGATGGCGAGCGCCAGCCCGGCCGCCTCCTCGACCCGCGCCGACACGTCCCGCCGCTGGCGCCCGCCGAGATCGGCATGGACGACCAACGCACGCGTGCCGCGCGTTACTTCCTCGCGTTCGGAAAAATGCGCGATCGCTCAGGCCTCTATCGGATCAATCGTCGTCACCATTATCATCATCGTCGTCACTCTCGCCCGACAGATCGAGCGTGTGCGCCGGTTGCACGGTGGAGATGGCGTGCTTGTAGACGAGCTGGACCAGGCCATCGCGCTGCAACAGCATGCAGAAGAGATCGAACGCGCTGATCTCGCCCTGGAGCATGACGCCGTTCACGAGGAACATTGTCACCGGCTCCCCGGACTTGTGCACGGCCGTAAGGAAAATCTCCTGCAAAAGCTTGGGCTTGCGCTCATTGGCGGAGAAAGCGGTTTCGATCCGCGTGAGATCCAGAGGATGCGCCGGCATCACCGTTGAAATGGCATGCTTGTAAACCAGCTGCGTCTGGCCGTCGCGGCGGAGCAGAACGGAGAAATTATCAAACCAGGTAACGATACCCTGAAGCTTCACGCCCTTGACGAGGAACATCGTCACCGGCGTTTTGCTCTTGCGGAGGCTGTTCAGGAAAATATCCTGCAGATTATTGAGCTTATCTGCCATTTTTATACTCCGTTATTGGCGAGTCTTGGCCCGCATCGCGTCCGGTGCCGGACGTCGATTCTCCCACGTTCGATCGTCGGAAACTCTATGCGATTTTCCGCCGCAAATCCAGCCGTCTTTGCCGCACCGCACAAACCGCGACGCAGGAAGGAACCCGTCTATTCCCTGCTGTCACCCAGCCCGAGTGACTTGAGCTTGCGATGCAGCGCGGAGCGCTCCATGCCGATAAATGCGGCCGTCCGTGAGATGTTCCCGGAAAAGCGTTTGATCTGGACACGTAGATATTCGCGCTCGAAGTTCTCGCGCGCCTCGCGCAGCGGCGCACCCATAATCGCGCTCGAAAGGCCGACATCCTCATGGGCGCCGGTGGCCTCGACAGGCAGCATGTCCAGTTCGATCGTCCCGTCGCCCTGCATCGGTGCGAGGATGATGGTGCGCTCCACCACGTTGCGGAGCTGACGGACGTTGCCGGGCCATTCCCCGGCCTGCAGTGTCGCCATGGCGTTGGGCGCCATCGTGGGCGCCGGCATACCCCGCTCGGCGGCGAAGCGGGCGAGATAATGCTCGACCAGCCCCGGAATATCATCCCGCCTTTCGGAGAGCGGTGGAATGGCGAGAGGCACAACGTTCAGGCGATAATAGAGATCCTCGCGGAACTGCCGCGCCGCGATATCCTCCTTGAGATCGTGGGCGGTGGAGGAAATGACGCGGATGTCCACCTTCACCTGCCGCTGACCGCCGATGCGGGTGAAACTCTGGTCGGTGAGCACACGCAGGATCTTGCCCTGGGTGGTCATCGGCATGTCGGCGATTTCATCGAGAAACAGCGTGCCGCCGTGCGCCTGTTCAAGCAGACCGGGCCGAATGACCCCATCTGAGCCCTCGACACCGAACAGCGCTTCCTCCGCTCGCTCCGGTTCAATGCGTGCCGCCGTGACGATGACGAACGGACCGGACGCACGACCGGACCAATTATGCAGCATGCGGGCAGCAACCTCCTTGCCCACGCCTGCCGGTCCGGTGATGAGCACGCGGCTGCCCGTCGCCGCCACCTTCTTGATGGTGGCGCGCACCGCGTTGATTGCGTTGCTGGTGCCGGTCAGTTCCTCGTCCTGGCCGGAACGGGCGCGCAAGACCTGATTTTCCCGCCGCAGCCGCTCGGTTTCAGTCGCGCGCCCGACGATGTGCAGGAGCTGATCGGATTCGAACGGCTTCTCGATGAAATCAACCGCGCCCCGGCGGATGGCCGCGACCGCCGTATCGATATTGCCGTGACCCGAGATCATGAGCACGGGGATCGTCGGGTCGCCCCGCTTGATCTCTTCGAGAAGTTCCAAGCCGTCCAGGCGCGATCCCTGCAACCAAACGTCGAGCAGCACCAGGGATGGGCGACGCATTGCCAGCGCCTCCAGCGCCTCGTCGCTGTTCGCAGCCAAGCGCGTCTCGAAGCCTTCATCCTCCAATACGCCCGCGACAAGCTCGCGAATGTCCGCTTCATCGTCGACAATCAGAACATCAAGTGCCATTAAACGTCTCTCTCACAGATTCTCCGGGCTGGTCCTCACCTTCCTCCGCAAGGCGCGCGAGGCGGGCCACATCGAAACGCAGGGTCACGACCGCACCGCCGCTTTCCGCGTCTCCAAACGTCATGGAGCCGAAATGCTCCTCCACGATCTTCTTCACGATCGCAAGGCCAAGGCCGGTGCCCTTGGCACGCGTCGTCATATAGGGCTCGATGATCCGCTCGCGCTCGACCGGAAGGCCCACCCCATCATCGGCGACCGCAATGATCACCTCCGCATCATCCCCCGTCACGGTCATCGTGACTTGGCCGTGCGGACCGGGTGGCGCCTCACCATCATCGCTGGCCGATTGTTCCACGCTATAGCGATGCTCGACGGCTTCAACCGCATTCTTGACAATGTTGGTGAGCGCCTGCCCGATCTGACGCCGGTCGCAGACGAGCATGGGCTCGCCTTCGCACAGGAATGTGAAGGCGATCTGGGGATGCGCCACCTCGTGAAGGAACATGGCGTGCCGCGCGATATCAATGACTGCTTCCTCGCGGAATACCGGCTTGGGCATCCGTGCGAAGGATGTAAACTCATCAACGATGCGCCGAAGATCGCCCACCTGACGGACGATCGTCTCGGTGAGGCGCTTGAAGGTGGCGGGATCGGACGCGATCTCCTTGGAATAGCGCCGCTGCAGCCGCTCGGCAGCAAGCTGGATGGGCGTCAAGGGGTTCTTGATCTCATGCGCGATCCGCCGTGCCACGTCCGACCAGGCCGCGCGGCGCTGGTCGAGAAGTTGCTGGGTGATATCGTCAAACGTGAGGACGCGATTGCCGTCCTCCGCCACGACCTGAGCCGCCAGCGTGCGAATTTCCCCCGCAGTGCGAATCTGAATGATGTCGCTGCCTGAACCGGCTTCCATCAGCGCGGCCAGTTCCTCCGACAGTTCACTGAGCGGTTGCCCGACTGCCTGGACACCCGGCTTGACCAACAAGGCCATGGCCGAACTGTTGAGGAGTTGCACCACCCCGTTCTGGTCGACCGAAATCACGCCGGCGCTCACGCCAGAGAGCACTGCCTCGATCAAGGCGCGACGGTTGGCCAGCTGGTTGTTGGCGGAGACGAGCGCGCCAGTTTGGGCCTCTAACCGCTGCGTCATGCGGTTGAACGCGCCAGCCAGCGTACCCAATTCGTCCCGCGCACGCGGATCAGGGACACGCGCGGAAAGATCGCCTGCCGTCACGCGGCGAGCCGCATCCACCAGCTCGCCGACGGGGCGCACCATCCGATCCGCCACGGCCAGCGCAATCCATACGGCTGTGCCGACCAGCATGAGCGTCCCGATGAACAGGGCAATGTTGAACTGCAACTGGAGCTGCCGCGACCGGGTCGTGAACTCGTCATAATCGCCGAGGACGGCCTGAGCGCGTTTCATCTCGCTGAACGCGGTGGCGGCGGAATCCCGGGTGGCGTAGAGGAAGGTGTTGGAATCCGGATAGAGCAGAACGAACGCTTCAATCTGGTTGGGCTTCGCCTGCACCACGACGGGCTCCCCGGCCCGCAGGCGATTGATAACGTCGGGCGTCAGAATGTTGGGAGCGGTGCGCTGCTCAGGGTCCACCGTCGCGATCGGCGGCATGACGGTGCCATCCTTGCCCAGCTCGAAAATGGCCGACCGATTGAGCTTCCGCGTCACCACCTGGTAAATATAGCCCTCCGTAAAAGACGGGCTGGTGATCGTCGATTGGCCGAGATAGTCGCGCAAATCGCCCGCCATGGTGCTGGTTTCGTCACCCAGTTCCTTGAGGTTCGATTGGTAATATCCGCGCGCCAGATCGCTGGCGTTCTGCAGCATCCCGCGTGCCTCCGCCGAGAACCAGAACTGCACGCCATACTGGAACAGAAGGGAGGCAAAGATGACGACCAGCAGCAAGGGGACGCTCGCGATCATCGAGAACAGGGCGACCAAGCGGACATGGAGTCGTCCGCCACCGCCGACCAGGCTGCGAACCGCGCGACGCCGGGCGATACGCTGACCGATCAGCACCAGCAACACGATCGCCGGGAGCAGGTTCAACACCAGGAGCAACGCAACGACCGGAGCGCTCAGTAGCGTGTCGTCCTGCTGCGGCCGGCTGATCAACCAATAGGTGAAGGCAGCGGTGGCCAGCAGGGTAAGGCCCGCCAGCGGCTCCGCCAAACGCGCAAGCCGGCGCGAGCCGAACAGAGTCCTGCCGCTCCTATCGTCCCCCCCACGCAGGCCCGATATTTGATCCATCATGGCAGCGATACAACATCAGCGTGACCCTGGGAACACGCTTTTGCGAGGAAGTTTAACGCGATTTTCGGCGGTTGAAGCGCTTGGCGGACCTTGCGCCAGATTTGGCCGCCCAAGGGCCAATGTGCCGTCAACGCTCGCGCAACGGCATCGTCGGATCGATGTCATAATGGGTGAGCTTCTTGCGCAACGTGTTGCGATTCATCCCAAGCATGGCGGCGGCCCGAATCTGATTGCCGTCCAACGCGGCCAGCAACTCCCCGAGCAAGACCGGCTCAACAACCGCCAGAAGTCGTTCGTGAAGGTCGTCAGGCACATGCGCGCCGCCGACAGCAAGCTGCTCGCGCGCCCATCGCCGCACTGACTCCCGCAGATCAGCGGCACCGGCACCCGGCACGACGCCGGGAATATCCGCCAGCGGCAGCACCTGCCGCAGGTGCTGGACCTGAATTTCCTGATCGCGCGTCAGCACGGTGAGACGCTTCATGAGGTTCTGCAATTCGCGGACGTTACCCGGCCATTCATAGCGTTCGAGCAGCGCGGCAGCCTCGTCCGACAGAGTCTTGCGCGGCAGGCCTGATTGCGCCGCCTGATCGAGGAAATGGCGGGCAAGCAGCGGCACGTCCCCAGCGCGCTCGCGCAGCGCGGGAAGCCGGATCGGCACCACGTTGAGACGGTAGAACAGATCCTCGCGGAACCTCCCCTCGGCGATCAGCGCTGGCAGATCCTGATTGGTGGCGGCGATGATGCGGACATCGACCCGCACCGGCCGCGTGCCACCCACGGACGTCACCTCGCCCGACTGGAGCACCCGCAGCAGCCGGGTCTGCGCGTCCATCGGCATATCGCCAATCTCATCCAGGAACAGCGTGCCGCCCTCGGCCTGCTCGAACTTGCCGGCGGTGCGCGCGGCGGCGCCGGTGAACGCGCCCTTCTCGTAACCGAACAACTCGGCCTCGATCAACTCGCGCGGGATCGCTGCCATGTTGATGGCCACGAAGGGGCGGTCGCGACGCGGCCCGAGCCCGTGGATCGCCTCAGCGACCAACTCCTTGCCGGTGCCGGATTCGCCCAGGACGAGGATGTTGAGATCGTTGCCGACCACTCGCGCGACGGTACGATAGACCTCCTGCATCTGCGGCGAACGGCCGATGAGAGGCAGGTCCTCCGTCGTGCTCTCTCCCCCGCTCTCCTGCGCATCCGGGCCGATACTGAGCGCCTCGGCCACCGCCCGGACCAGCTCGTTGAGATCGAAGGGCTTGGGCAGATACTCGAACGCGCCCTGCCCCGTCGCCCGCACCGCGGTGTTGAGCGTGTTCTGCGCCGAAAGAATGATGACCCGGAGATTGGGCGCTTCGGCGAGGATCGACCCGACATCGTCGAGCCCGTCGCCGTCCGGCAGCATGACGTCGGTGATGAGCACGTCGGGCGCGAAGCCGGGCATTTCCGCGCGCCGCTCGGCGATCGAGCCGACGGTACGGACAATATGCCCCTGCCGCTTGAGCGCCTCGCCGATGACGATGCAAATGGCGGGATCGTCATCGACGACAAGGATCTTGCCGGAACGCCTACTCATTGTGCGCCTCCGATGGGGAGCAGCACGCGGAAAATGGAGCGGTGGCCAACCTTGTCCCGTTCATACTGGACGAGTCCGTTCATGTCGCGAACCAGCTTGTCAACCAGCGCCAGCCCGAGCCCCTGCCCGCCGCGCTTGCCGGAAATAAAGGGGCTGAACAATCCATCGCGGATCGTGTCGGGGACGCCGGGACCGTTGTCGATCACCTGGATCTCGATCTGGAGGGGCGATGCGCCCTTGCCACCCGTGCCGAGCACGGAGAGACCATGACGGTATGCGGTCGCGACCTGCACGGTGCCGTCCGACTGCCCTTCCACCGCCTCGACGGCGTTCTTCACGAGATTGAGCATGATCTGGACGAGCGCATCGCCATTGATCTGGGCAAAGGGGAGCGATGGATCGTAGCTGCGCACGATCGGGCAAGTGCGCGCGAAACCGGCAGCGGCGATTTCCACTGCACGGTCCAGGAGCGGATAGATGTTGGCCGGCTCGCACTCGAGCGGCTGATTACTGGTGAAATGCTGCATCCGGTCGATGAGTGCAGCAATCCGGTCAACCTCGTCGCAAATCAGGCGGGTGAGCGGGCGGGCCGTCTCGCTTGCCTCTCCCTCGATGAGCTGGGCGGCACCGCGGATGCCAGAGAGCGGGTTCTTGATCTCATGCGCCAGCATGGCGGCCGCCCCCGTGGCCGAGCGAATGCCGAGCGAGGCACGCCGCATACCGAGCGCCTGCGACTGGCCGTGAACATGCAGCGCAACCACCCGCCAACGCTCGTCGTCGAGCAGCGGGCCGATGAGGATATCCATCTCGACCGCCTCGTTGCGCCCGGCATGGACCTGGACATCATAGGCAGAGAGCGGCTTGTCGGTGAGCCAGATGGCTGCGTCCAGGCGGGGATCGGCAATGCGCAAGACGCGGCTGACGCTGCTGCCGACGAGCGCCGAGCGCGCCATGTTGAGCAACGATTCCGCGCGCGCGTTAGCCGAAACGATGAGCCCCTCCGCGTCGATCAGCAGCGTTGCGACGGGGTGCGCGGCAATGAGGTCGGCGGCGGCCGGACTGTGCTCCCTGGCGGGATCGTTCCCCCGATCAGGCTGCATTCAACACGAGATTGGGCGTGGCCGGTGTCGGCCGCGCGAGATGAGGTTGCGCGATGAACGGCTCGTAGAAGCGCGCCAGCATGTCCAGCACCTTGCCCGCTTCCGGCACCTGATTGACGCTGTTGCGGAACTCGGCCGAACCGGGCAGGCCGCGCGTGTACCAACCAAGATGCTTGCGGGCCATGTTGACGCCGGTCACCTCTCCATAATGGGCGAGCATGGCATGATAATGCTCGACGATCAGGGCATATTGCTCCGCGATCGTGGGGTCCGGCGCGGGCTCGCCGTCGCAAAGCGCCGCCATCACCTGCCCGAGCAGCCACGGGCGGCCGTAGGCACCGCGGCCGATCATCACGCCGTCGGCGCCGCTCTGGATGAGCGCGGTGCGCGCGTCTTCGATCGAGCAGATGTCGCCGTTGACGATGACGGGCAGGCTCACCGCTTCCTTGACCTTGCGCACGAAGGCCCAGTCGGCGGTGCCCTTGTACATCTGATTGCGGGTGCGGCCGTGGACGGTGATCATCTTCGCACCGAGGTCCTCGGCGATGTGGGCCAGCTCGGGCGCGTTGAGGCTGCTGTGATCCCAGCCCATGCGCATCTTTACGGTGACGGGCACGTCGACCGCCTTGACCGTTGCCTCGATCAGGCTGGCGGCGAGCGGCAAGTCGCGCATCAGAGCGGAGCCGGCATCGCCATTCACCACCTTCTTGACCGGGCAGCCCATGTTGATGTCGATGATCGCGGCCCCGCGATCCGCGTTGAGCTTGGCCGCCTCCGCCATCTCGGCGGGGGAGCAGCCGGCGAGCTGCATCGAGCACGGCTCCTCGCTCGGGTGCCACGCCGCCTTCTGGAGCGACTGGCGCGTCTGGCGGATCATCGCGGGCGAGGCGATCATCTCGGTCACATTGAGGCCCGAGCCGTAGCGGCGCACGAGCGTGCGGAACGGCATGTCGGTGACGCCGGTCATCGGCGCGAGGATTACCGGCTGCGCAATCTCGACAGGGCCGACATGGAAACTTTTCAACAACGATGTCATGATTTGGCGTGCCTAAAAAACAGGCAGCGCCCATAGCGCGAAAGCGACTGGCCGGCAAGCGACGGCTCGGCTAAGCGGCCTTTCATGCCGACCAGCGATCCTACAGATCCTACAGAACCGATCGCCGCCATCGTGCTGGCTGCCGGCGCAGGCGTGCGGAGCGGGGGCGAGACGCCCAAGCAATATCGCCCGCTCGCCGGGCGGCCGGTGTTGGCGCATTCGGTCACTGCGCTGCGGGCGCACGCGCGGATCGGCGCGGTACTGCTGGTGGTCGCGCCGGGCGAGGAAACGCGGGCACGCGCTGCGCTGGGCAGCGGCCTTCCGGATGTTCCCATCATCACTGGCGGAGCGACGCGGCGGCTCTCGGTCCGGGCGGCACTGGAGGCGCTGGCGGCGGGGGATACGCCGCCGCGCCACGTGCTGATCCACGACAGCGCGCGACCGCGTCTGCCGGACGCGGTGATCGACCGGCTCGTCGCCGCGCTCGATGCGGGTGCGGACGGGGTGATGCCGGTGCTGCCCGTCGCCGATACGCTGGTGGCGGCGCAGGACGATCTTTCCGGCGACACGGTCGACCGCACGGCACTACGCCGGGTGCAGACGCCGCAAGCCTTCCGCTTCGATGCCATTCTGGCGGCGCACCGGCGCTGGCCGGAGGGTACTGAGCCGACCGATGACGCGCAGATGCTGCGCGCGGCCGGCGGCGCCGTGCGACTGGTCACGGGCGATGCACGCCTTGAGAAGATCACCTATCCGGGAGACCATGACAGGATGGAGCGCGCGCTTACCGCCACCATGACACCCCGCACCGGGCTGGGTTTCGACGTGCACCGGCTGGTCGCGGGCGCGCCCTTGTGGCTAGGCGGCATCGAGATTCCCCACAGCCATGGCCTTTCCGGGCATAGCGACGCCGACGTGGCAATCCACGCGCTGGTCGATGCGCTGCTCGGCGCGCTGGCGGAGGGCGATATCGGCAGCCACTTCCCGCCCTCGGATCCGCAATGGCGCGGCGCGCACTCCGATCGTTTCCTCGCCTTTGCCGTCGAGCGCGTGCGGGCCCGCGGTGGACGGATCGACCATGTGGACATCACCATCATCTGCGAGGCGCCCAAGATCGGCCCGCATCGCGCGGCCATGCGAGCCCGCCTCGCGGAGATATTGGGCGTTGGCATCGAGCGGGTGAGCGTCAAGGCGACGACCACCGAGCGGCTCGGACTAACCGGCCGGGGCGAAGGCATCGCGGCGCAGGCCGTCGCCACGATCCGGCTGCCGGACAGCGATGAATCCGATTGGCTTTCGGCGCCGAACGGCTCATGATCCAGCGACCATGACAGGGGACGCGGCCATAACCGATACCGCCTTGCCGGACGCTCTCGTGACGCTGGCCCGGCGGGTCATCGAGGCGAATATCAGGCTGGGCCGCCGTATCGTCGTGGCCGAAAGCTGCACTGGCGGGCTGGTCTCGGCCGCGTTGACAGAGATTGCCGGTTCATCCGCGACTTTCGAGGGCGGGTTCGTCACTTATTCCAACGCCCAGAAAACCGCCATGCTGGGGGTGAGCGACGATGTGCTCGACACGTTTGGCGCCGTCTCCATCGCCACCGCCTGGGCGATGGCGCAGGGCGCGCTGAGCCGCAGCGAGGCGGACGTCGCCGTCTCGATCACCGGCATCGCCGGGCCGGACGGCGGCAGCGAGATGAAGCCGGTGGGCACCGTGGTCTTCGCGCGGGCGGAGCGCGGCGGCGATAGCGAGAATATCGTCGCGGACCTGCGCAGGTTCGATGATACCGGGCGGGCCCATGTGCGCGTCCAAGCGGCACTGTGTGCGCTGGAGTTGCTGTTGCCGGATGAGGCGAGGGAATAGAACGCGTCGGTCAATTTCGTTGGCTTCGCGGGGTGACGGGCATCTGAAGGTTTCGTCTGTTGGACGAGAAGCCACGCGAGCCATTGTACAATCCGCCGGCGACCACATACATCATAGCCCAGACATTGATTTTTCGGCCTAGCCATCCGTCGAGCTGATGTCGCCAAGACGGAGAGCGACCATGGATCTCAATCAACTGTTAGATCAGCACCAGCGCGCGCTGCTGAGCCGGAGCGAGCGGCATGCAGCCCGCGGATCTCATTCGTTCGATCTGGTCGCATATTATGAAAGACGGATACGAAATCTGCGGCAGAAGCTGGGTGTGAGGCAATATTCCTGGCCGGGCTGATCACCATTGGGTCGCGGTTCGTTATTGCCGGGCACGGTGAGGATTGTGGTTGCACCGGCAGGTGATGGATCCTTGTGGTGGCTGTAATCCCGTATTAGGACGTTAACCAAAGTCTTACAGGAAATGCCCGCTTGCGAGCCCCGCGCCACCTGCTAGCATTCACCATTATGTGCCCCCGAATGAGAGGGAACAATTATGGGAAGATGTCAGCACGTCTTTGTGACGGTCAAGGCGAAGCCGGGCGCGGATGGGCGCTGGGATGCGACCCAAATATGCGCGAAATGCGGCAGACATAAGAGCGCGGTCGTCGATCGCGTCCCCCTGTCGGTCGCAAGGTGCGCGATCATATTCAGCCAAACCCATTCCCCGCATGGCCCCCAGGCCCGGCGGCGCTAGGCGGCGGGGACAGTTTCGTCGGCTCCGCGGATTGGCGGCTAGTCAGCATTTTCGTCCAGAAGCGGACTGTCAGGACAGGACAGCTTTGCGGACGATCCAATAGCGCGGGGAGCGCCTTGAGGCAGTCAAGAAAACTAACCCGGAGGCGTGGAAAATCGTCTGCTTGGGTGGATGAACTTCCCTGACCAGACCTGCGTCAGCTTGAACTTGAAGCCGGGGTCGGCAGGAGGCGTTCCAATTTACTGCTATGCGAGGGATAAGTCGCAAGCTGTTCCGCTGCAAACGACCAAACTGGTGGCAGAGTATAGCGACGTTGAGTAAGGTCCGCTTACCCGGGCATATCAGCCATTCAATCCGATGGGCGGCCACCCGAAGAGCAGTCGTCGCCTTATTGGGCAACCTGGATGATGCGGGTGTCGTCTTGCGTCAGCACGAGGCAGGTCAGACGGCCTGAGTGATAAGCGCCGGTATCGATACCGATCCGGTTGGCGCGAAACACGGGTTCATCGACAATGACGTGGCCGTGGACCACCGTGAAACCCCAATCGCGCTGGCTGCTGATAAACGGTTCACGGATCCACATCAGGTCGTGCGACCTTTGCGCGGTTGCGGGGAGCTGCGGATCGAGCCCCGCATGAACCATAAGATAGCCCTCCCAGCGGAATGCTATGGCCAAGCCGCTCAGGAAGGCCCGATGGCTTTTGGGCAGGACGGCATCGAAGCGGTCTCGAAGGGCCTCCCAGTCCGTGTCGTCGAGATTTTCCGGCACTGCCACGCCATAGCTTTCGAGCGCTTCACGGCCGCCGAACATCATCCAAGCAGGGCCCTTGTCGGCAGGCGCACTCAGGAAATCGATCATGCGATCCTCGTGATTACCCTTGAGGAACACACGGGCCACACCATCCCGACCGGCCGCGCAGAGCCGATCGATGACCTGCGCCGAATGCGGGCCGCGATCAACATAATCGCCCAGATAGCATATCAGCGGACGGGCTGGCCGGGTGGTCGAAATATCGGCCGCAATCGCCGCTTCCATCTGATTCAGCAGGTCCAGCCGACCGTGGATATCACCAATGGCGTAGACGGCCGTGACGCCGTCCGCCTCCGCGCTGGTCTGCTGGGTCACGTCAATCATCGATCATTCCCCGTGGCCGGCTCCCCTCCCCGGTATCGTGAGCGTGCGGTCGCAGAGCACGCGAGCCTGTTCGGTGGCGCCTCGTTACCATCGGCCCGACGAAGACCCACGGACTTTCTCCCGCGCTATCGAGGAGCGAGTGGGTCATCCGTCCATGTGAGCGCGACGAAATCGGCACTCCGCCTACTCTCCCCTTCTCGTGATCGGCGTCAGGCGGTGCTGTGCGCGCTGGAGCCGCTGCCGGAAACGCCCGGCGCATAGAGAGCCTGCGCGCGAGCCTCGAAGGCGCCGATCATCTTGCGCAGGGCCCGATCGAACACCTGCCCCGCGAGCAACTCGAACATGCGGTTCTTGAAGGCGAAATCGACCGCGAAGTCGATCAGCACGCCCCCTTCCCCATCCGGGCGGAAGCGCCAATCGTTGCTGAGGTGGCGCAGCGGGCCGTCGACATAATCAACGTGCACGCTGTGCGGGCGCTGCTTGACGACGCGCGAGGTGAAGGTCTCGCGCAGGCCCTTGAAGCCGACGATCATGTCCGCCACCATCTCGTCCTCGCTGTTGGCGCGCACACGGATGGCGCTCACCCAGGGGAGGAACTCCGGGTAGCGCGGCACGTCCACGACCAGCTCGAACATCTGCTCCGGCGAGTAAGGCAGTCGCCGTGTTTCCTCGTGTCTGGGCATGCTTGGATCAGGCCTTGCGGGCCAGCGCTGCCTCGCGCGCCGCGCGCATCTTCGCAAAATCGTCGCCGGCGTGATAGCTGGAGCGGGTCAGCGGGCTGGATGCGACTTGGAGGAAGCCCTTGGCCCGCGCGATCGCGGCATAGGCCTGGAACGCCTGCGGAGTGACGAACTCCATCACCGGCGCGTGCTTGGGCGTGGGCCGCAGATACTGCCCCATGGTGAGGAAATCGACATCGGCCGAGCGCATGTCGTCCATCACCTGATGCACTTCGAGGCGCTGCTCGCCGAGCCCGAGCATGACGCCGGACTTGGTGAAGATCGACGGATCGAGCTTCTTGACCATCTCAAGCAGGCGCAGCGAGGCGTAGTAGCGCGCGCCGGGACGGATGGTGGGATAGAGGCGCGGGACCGTCTCCAGATTATGGTTGTAGACGTCCGGCCGCGCGGCGACGATCGCCTCCACGGCGGCCTCGTGCTTGTTGCGGAAATCCGGCGTGAGGATCTCGATGGTCGTTTCCGGCGTCGTCTTGCGCAGCGCCTCGATGACCTTGACGAACTGGTGCGCACCGCCGTCCGGCAGATCATCGCGGTCGACCGAGGTGACGACGATATGCTCAAGCCCCATCTCGGCGCAGGCATCGGCCAGATTTTGCGGCTCGCGCGGGTCGACCGGGCGCGGCATGCCGGTCTTGACGTTGCAGAAGGCGCAGGCGCGGGTGCAGGTATCGCCCAGGATCATCACCGTGGCGTGCTTCTTGCTCCAGCACTCGCCGATGTTCGGGCAGGCAGCCTCCTCGCAGACCGTGGCGAGGCCCTTTTCACGCATCAGTTTTCGGGTCGCTTCGTAGCCGGCGCTGACGGGCGCCTTGACGCGAATCCAGTCTGGCTTGCGGAGGGCGGTGCCGCGCGGGTCTGACGATAGGTCGTTCATGCGCCCCAAATAGCGACGACGCTGCCGGGTTGCCAGCCCCGTCGATCTGCTGCACAGCGAAACACCTATGACAACATTGCTGGATATGCTCGACGGGTATCGCAGATTTCGCGCTACCGAATGGACCAATCAACGTGCACGCTGGGAAGAATTCAAGGATGGCCAACATCCGGGTGTTCTGGTTATCGCGTGCTCCGACAGTCGAGTCGATCCAACGATCATCTTCGATACACATCCCGGCGAAATCTTTGTTGTGCGCAATGTCGGCGCGCTCGTCCCTCCATTTGAGACCACACCCGGCCTGCACGGCGTTTCTTCTGCAGTTGAATTTGCCATTCAGATCCTGGGTATTCAGGAAATTCTTGTGATGGGCCACGGGCTGTGCGGCGGCTGCCATGCCGCCCTCACCCAGGACATGCGCGACGCGCCGCTCGGCGAGGGCGGATTCATCGCCGGCTGGATCTCCATGCTGGACGAGGCGCGCGCCAAGGTGGTCGCCGAGCATGGCGACGACCGCAGCCGTGTCGCCGGACGGGCGATGGAACATGCGGCGGTGCAGGTCAGCCTCGATAATCTGCGCACCTTCCCGTGGATCAAGGAAAAGGAAGAGCGTGGCGCGCTGTCCTTGAAGGGCGCCTACTTCGCGGTCGCCGAAGGCGTGCTGTATCTGCTCGATGAACCGACGGGCCAGTTCGAGCCGTATGAAGGATGACATCATCCTGTTCGTCTACGGCTTGCTGTTGCCGGGCGAAAAAGGGTTCGAGTCGCTGAAGCTCGCCGCACATGTGCGCCGGCTAGGGCCGGAGCGCGTCGCGGGGCGACTCTACCATCTGGGCGATTACCCCGCGCTGGTTCCCGGCGGCGCGGGGATCGTGCGCGGCGAAGCGCTGGCCTTTAGCGGACCGGAACTGCTCGACACGCTCGACGCGTACGAGCTCTATGACCCCGAAAATCCCGACAAATCTGAATATTGCCGCGTCCGCGTGACGCTGCTCGATTCCGGGCGGTCGGCCTGGACCTACGCCTATAACCGGCCGGTGACGAACCGGCCGGTGATCGCGGCAGGCAGCTGGCACGTACCCGTCTGACCGACGCGGCGGGCAGCCGCGCCGGCGGAAATCAGCGCGTCAGCTTCTTGTAGGCAAGCCGTGTCGGACGGTCCGCTGCGTCGCCCAGGCGGCGGCGCTTGTCTTCTTCATAGGCCTCGAAATTGCCCTCGAACCACTCGACGTGGCTGTTGCCTTCGAAGGCGAGAATGTGAGTCGCGAGGCGATCGAGAAAGAAGCGGTCGTGGCTGATGACCACGGCGCAGCCCGCGAAATTCTCCAGCGCGTCTTCCAGCGCGCGCAGCGTCTCGACGTCGAGATCGTTGGTCGGCTCGTCGAGCAGGAGCACGTTGCCGCCCTCCTTGAGCATCTTGGCCATGTGGACACGGTTGCGCTCACCGCCGGAGAGCTGGCCGACCTTCTTCTGCTGGTCAGTGCCCTTGAAGTTGAAGGCCCCCACATAGGCGCGCGTCTGGATCTCGTGCTTGCCGATCGTCATGAGGTCATGACCGCCGGAGATTTCCTCCCAGACATTGTGGTTGGGATCGAGCGCATCGCGGCTCTGGTCGACATAACCAAGGCGCACCGTGGGGCCGATGTCGATCTCGCCCGAGTCGGGCTTCTCCTGCCCGGTGATGAGCCGGAACAGCGTGGATTTGCCCGCGCCGTTGGGGCCGATCACGCCGACGATGCCGCCCGGCGGGAGGATGAAGGAGAGGTCCTCGAACAACAGCTTGTCGCCATATGACTTGCTGATGTTCTTCGCCTCAATCACCTTGCCGCCGAGGCGCTCGGGGGTCTGAATGACGATCTGCGCCTTGCCCGGCGCGCGCGCCTCCTGCTTCTCGACCAGCTCGTCGAACGCACGGATACGCGCCTTGCTCTTGGTCTGCCGGGCCTTGGGGGACTGGCGGATCCACTCCAGCTCCTCCTTGATCGCCTTCTGGCGGCCGGCTTCCTCGCGCTCCTCCTGCTCCATGCGCTTGGCCTTGGCCTCCAGCCATGCGGAATAGTTGCCCTCGAACGGCAGGCCGCGGCCGCGATCCAGCTCCAGCACCCAGCCCACGACATTGTCGAGGAAATAGCGGTCGTGGGTGACGAGGATCACGTTGCCGGCATAGTTGATGAGATGCTGCTCCAGCCACTGAACGCTCTCGGCGTCGAGGTGGTTGGTCGGCTCGTCAAGCAGCAGGATGTCCGGCTTTTCGAGCAGCAGGCGGCAAAGCGCGATGCGGCGCTTCTCACCGCCCGAGAGATTCTCGACCGACCAGTCACCGGGCGGACAGCGCAGCGCTTCCATCGCGATTTCGAGCTGGTTGTCGAGCGTCCAGCCATCAACCGCGTCGATCTTCTCCTGAAGCTCGCCCATCTCGGTCATCAGCGCGTCGAAATCCACGTCCTCGGGCGGATCGCCCATGATCGTGCTGATCTCGTTGAAGCGGTCGACCAGATCGGCGACGCCGCGCACGCCGTCCTTGACGTTTTCCAGGACGGTCTTGGTCGGATCGAGCTGAGGCTCCTGCGCCAGATACCCGACGCGGATGCCCTCGGCGGCCCAGGCCTCGCCCTGGAACTCGGTGTCCATGCCGGCCATGACCTTCATCAGCGTGGACTTGCCCGCGCCGTTGACGCCGATGATCGCGATCTTGGTTCCCGGCAGGAACTGAAGGTTGATGTTGTTGAAAATCGGCTTGTTTGCGCCGGGGAAGGTCTTGGTGAGACCCTTCATGACGAAGCTGTACTGGACGGCCATCGGTAATCGGTCCTTCTGGAACGCAGGCGTGTGTGAGAATTTGCGCCCGGTTAGCCGAGCGGAGGCAGCTTGGCAAATGTCCGCGCGACACCCGCTCGCCTGGCGGCATCCATCGGCTTCGCGAGGCGGTTGGGCGCGCCAATCCGGGGAGGCTGGCTCGAATAATTTCCTATCGGTTAGGTTGATAACTCTATTGATTTCCGCGTCGCACGCGTTAATTGGGCGGCTCGTGCCCTTAAATCGGAGCACGTACATTGCTATGGGAGCCCGATAATATGAAGAAGTTTGCTGTGGCGAGCGCTGCTGTTGTGCTGATGAGCCTGGCTGCATGCGGCGAGCAGCCGGCTGCTGAGTCGAACAACGCGACCAACGAAGTCGTCGTCGACGAGCTGGCCAATGCCACCAACGCCGTGGACAACGCTGCGAACGCCGTCGCCAACGCTGCTGACGCCGTGAACGCGACCAACGCCGCCAACGCGGCTGAGTAATTGCCGGCGGCCAACCGGCCGGTCCGGACAATTCCGAAGGGCGGTGCCGCAACCCGGCGCCGCCCTTTCTCGTTTGGCTCACTGCGCGAAGGACGGCGCAGTGCGAGATTTGGGGGCAAGGCGTTCAAGCTTTCTACTCAAGCGTAAGGCGATAGCGCTCGCGAGGCACAGTACCCTCCCCTCCTCGCTGCGGGTGCCAGAGCTAGGCGGTCAGAACGCAGGTTCGGGACTATTCTGGGACTTTGTGCGCCGGTTCCTGCCTCATTGGGCCAATCATCGCCGCAAAAGCTGTTTCTCCTTGCGCTCGGAACTACCTGAAAGCTAAGGGCTCAGCCGGTCCGGGGAGTAGCGCAGCCTGGTAGCGCATCTGCTTTGGGAGCAGAGGGTCGCAGGTTCGAATCCTGTCTCCCCGACCATTCATCCTTCTTTCGGCATAGGGCCGGCCCACGAGCACCGTGTGGAACTGGCGTTCGCGCCGGCCATCAGATCAGAAAGCACGCTGGACGGTCGCCGGATCATATGGACGGCACGTGGCGGCGAAGCTGCCAGACTTCCCGTTGATGCTGATATTGCCGGTGACCCGGTCTATGCGAACCTTAGGCGAGTTGAGGAAGCTCACCGCTGCGTTGCCCGTTATTTCTTTCTCGCCAACTTTCAGTTTTTCGATCTCGAACCAACCGTCCTTGCCGCCACGAATGGTGGGCAACATCGTCCGGGGCATCCGGATTTTTCCAGCGCCATCGACGATCTCGACATTGACCTGATCTTCAAAGCCAACATCCCGCGTACTGGTGATGGTGCCGGACGCACTCTTCCCGTCGCTATTGGTGGCGAATGCCTGGGAACTCGTGTGCTTAGTCGCCGAGCCACCGCCCACGCATGTCAGAAACAAGCTCTCAGCCTGACCGGCGCTGCTCACGGCAATCGAAAGGGCAAACAAACAAACATGTCGTCCCAACATTTCTTCCTCCAAGCTTCTTATGGCTAACCGAGTGGCCGCCCCAGCAGCAAGCGGCAACTGCCTATATCTAAAGACGAATTGCCTCGGCCCCACCCTTGACGATGGATTCCCAATTTTTCCTCCCCGCCCTCTCGCGAGCCCCAAACCGGACGGACTCCCCGGATACGCGCAAGCTGACCATCGAAACCTAGAGCGTCGTCAGCGACCGGGCGTGTGCGCATTCAGTGGCGAGGAAATCGAGCAGCGTGCGCACCGACGGCAACAGCCCTCGCCGCGAAGCAAAGACCGCGTGGATGATGCCGGCGGGCGGCCGCCAGTCGGGCAGGACGTGCACCAACGCCCCCGCCTCCACCTGATCCCGCACCATCATCGTCGGTAGATGCACGATGCCGACACCGGCGATCGCTGCCTCGGCCAGCGCCGTCATGTCATCCGTCACAAGCCTTGGTCGATAAGTGACGCTCGCCGTCCGGCCATCTGCATGGTCGAGCTGCCAATGATAGTCCTGGCGGACCGGCCCCAGTGTGACGCCTGGCAGCCCGGCGAGATCGGCGGGCGAGACGATGGCGCGACCGGCCAGCAGCGCGGGGCTGGCAACGAGGCACTGCGTGCTGGTATCGAGCCTGCGCATGACCAGCTCGGTCGGTTCGAGCGGCGGGAAGCGGACGCGGATGGCAATGTCGACCCCTTCGGCAATCACATCGACGCGCCGGTTGGTGCTTTCCAGATGGAGTTCGATCGCCGGATAGATCGCGAGGAATCGGGCGAACAGCGCCCCGAACTGGTAATGAATGAGCGCCACCGGGCAACTCACCCGGATAACGCCGCGCGGCTCGGCGCGTTGCTGCGCGACGACGCGCTCGGCGGCCTCGGCCTCCACCAGCATGGCCACGCAGCGCTCATAATAATCGCGGCCGATTTCAGTCACCGAGAAGCGGCGGGACGAACGATTAAGCAACCGCACGCCGAGCCGATCCTCTAATTGCTGAATGTGCCGACTGAGTTTCGACTTCTGTAACCCGGTGGCGCGTGCCGCGTTGGCGAAGCCGCCATGGTCGACCACCTGCACAAAATAATAGAGGTCATTCAGATCCTGCATCGTCCTGATTTTAGAACGCTGCGTCGGATATCGCAATCTTCTGGGGAGGCGTCGCGGCTCTATATAGGGTTCAACAGGCCCAAACAGGCGTTTGGCGCCACGGAGATACGATCATGACCAAGACGATCCTCGGCCGCTACGGCAACAATCGGGGTCATTGGGTGGGCGATGGCTTCCCGGTGCGCTCGCTCTTTTCCTACAACAACCTCGGCCAGCATATCAGTCCGTTCCTGCTGCTCGATTATGCGGGGCCGCATTATTTCGAGCCGACGATGGACCGGCGCGGCGTCGGCCAGCATCCCCATCGCGGGTTCGAGACCGTCACCATCGTCTATGACGGCCAGGTGGAGCATAAGGATTCCACCGGGAATGGCGGCATCATCGGCCCCGGCGACGTGCAGTGGATGACGGCCGCAGGCGGCATCCTGCATGAGGAATATCACGCCCCCGGCTTCGCCAAGACCGGCGGGCCGTTCCGGATGGTCCAGCTCTGGGTCAACCTGCCGGCGAAGGACAAGATGGCCCCCGGCGGCTATCAGGGCATCGTCGCGGCGGATATCCCGGTGGTCCATCTGCCCAATCGCGCGGGCCAGGGCCGCGTGATTGCCGGGGAGTTGCTGGGCGCCAAGGGGCCGGCCAAGACCTTCACGCCGATCAACGTGTGGGATCTGCGGCTGACGCGCGATGCGGACCTGACGCTGGCCCTGCCCGAAGGCCATACCGCCTTGTTGGTGGTGCTGACCGGGCATGTCACGGTCAACGGCAGCCAGCAGGCCGGTGAGGCCGAGGTGGTGATGCTGAGCCGGGAAGGCAGCGATGTCGCTATTCATGCTGATGGCGATACGATGCTGCTGGTGCTGACCGGCGAGCCGATCGACGAGCCGATCGTGGGCTACGGTCCCTTCGTGATGAACACGGAGGACGAGATCCGACAGGCGATCGACGACTTCAACAACGGCAGGTTCGCCCAAGCGGCCTGACGAAAGGCCCGGCCTCCATTCGGAGAGCCGGGCCTTACCGACCCATGTCGGACGGCACAGCGACGGATATGTGGGCATGATCCACGCGTGTGGATCAGGCCCCCACACTCACCTCACTTGGAATCGTCCGCCGCGTTTGCGACCGCATCGCCCGCCGATGAGACGTCTTTTCCGGCGCCCTCGATGGTGTTGCACGCCGTGACTGTGAAAATCATGAAGCCCGCGACAAGCGCAGTAATGAAACGCGTAGTCATTGAAGCTCTCCACCAAGGCCTGCACGGCCCATGCTGGAGAAACGATCCTGTTTCCGATTTGGTTCCGATCACCCGCCAAGTACCATCGACCCCGGCCGCCTTCTCGCATTCCCCTCACGTCGCCGCCGGCCAGCTATCCGACCCTGAGGGCGGGCCTCGCCTTGAGCGGTATCTGTGCCTGCCTCATTGGCAGGCGCCGACGAGACGAGAGGGTTGCACGTGAGGGATACTGACGCGGGCACACGATGTGTGCCGGCCTGGGGCGGCACGACGACCGCGCGCGGCATCGCTGCGGTCGCCGAGACACCATGGCGCCCTAAAGGGAGCGCGGAACAGCCGGTGGGCCATTCCGCGCAGTGACAGCGAGTACCACTCAGTTCTTCGTGACGTAGGACTGACGGAACAGTTCCACCGCGCGTGCCTTCGGCGCTTCGCTGAGCGGTTGTCCGAGATATTCCTGCATACCCCATGCGCCAAACTGGCTGATCGGGCCCCAGGCGCTGAACAGCACCATGAGATCGCCGAAGCCATCCTTCCACTTCATGAGATAGCGGGTGTAGAGATCGCCCATGCGCGGATCGCGTTGGATCTGGCTCAACATCGGCACGTCCGCACTGCCTGCGATGGTGACATGCTGGCCAGCCTCATAGGTGATGAAGCGCAGCCCTTTTGCCGTGGCGAGTGTCTTGTTCTCCGCCGCATTGGCCAGTCGCATGTCCATTTGGTCAACCAGGACCTTGGAGAAGAAGTCGGCCGGCGGCTGCGCTCCCGTCGTCGCGAAGTGCCAATCGAAGTAGGGCGCGGTGGCGAGGGCATCGACCTTCGTCGCGGTATCCTTGAAGGACAAAGCCGTCTTGGCCGCCCAAGGAACGGCGTTCTGGGTCGCCAGCACGCGAACGATGCGCTTGGGATTATTGGCGAACACGGACGTCCAGACGTCCATGACCTCACCTGTGCGCTGCGCATAGCGGTAGAGCAGGGCCGTCCCGTCGTCGGCGGCAAGCCCAGCCGCCTTGCCTTCGTCCCGCGCCTGGGCTGTCACCCTATAGCCCCAGTTCCAGACCTCGTTCGAGAGTTCCACATAGGCGACCAGACCGGGATCGAGATTGTCCCGCACATATTCGGCGAATTTGCGAACATACTCCGCATCCGCATTCCACGGGATACAGAACCACGGGTTGGTCCTGGTCAGGTTGGCGAGCAGGACCATGCGCTCGATCGGCACCCCATCATCCAGCGAAAAATAGGAATTGGCCGTGGGCAGGGTACGGCCGGCCCAAGTCACCGCCTTGTTCGATTCGACCGCCTGCTGCCACTTCACAAAGCGAAGCGTGTCATATTTCCGGACATTATCGAGGAAGACGGGATCGAATACGGCTTTGGGATCCGCATCGGTCTCGCGGCAATCAATGTCTCGAATTGGATTGCCCTTATCGAGATCGTTGATCGCAAACTGAGCGCTCTGCCCGCCCTGCGGCAGGAATGTAAAGGTCGCCGAGTTGGCGCCAACTTTTGCGTTGCGCACTGTCGGGCCACTCAGTCGCACAGTCGCCTTACCGGTCCAGCGGCAGACAACATCAACGCTTTTGCCCAGCAGCGCTTGCGTGGGGGGACTGACCACCCTGTACGCTGTCTCGTTCGCCTCCAGCCGCGTGAGATTCTGGTTGCGGTCCAGTCGATCCGGAGAAGGGTCACCCCACGCGCCGGTGGTCTGCAGCCACCACGGGCTCTGGAGAATCAGGTTCGAGAAGACGCGGGCGCCACCATAGTAGGTCGGTATATCCAGATTAGCGCCCAGCTTCAGCGCCGGCTTTCCGCTCGTGTCGCTCACCCCGCCACCAGCCGGCTTGGGTGCGGGCTGAGTCACCTTGACCACGGACGGCACCGGGACAACCGGCCGCGAAGCAACGACCGTGCTGAAGCCGACGGCCGTGGCAATCGGCTTCAGCCAGCTAATGAGAGAGCCATTTACGCCCATTGTATTACTCAGCAAGGTCAGGAACAGAACAGCCGCCGATGCGCCGCCCGCTATCGTGACGGTGCCAATCGCCGCTGTCGAGCCGAAAGCGACAGTTCTCAATGCACGCGCCCTGAACGAGCGCCCGACATTCCGATTCCGGATCATGCTCTTGTAGCTCCCACGTAAGATCGCTGGTCTCGATCCCTTGTTTCCCCGGACATCACTTTAAGGCGGGGACCGAAATGAAGGATTTCACAGGAGAGTAAATTTTTCGTTTACCCCTAAGGGTGGCCCGGTACGACGCGTAACGGCATGGGGACGCCATACGCTGCGGTTTCAAACATGGAAGAAGAGCAGCGGGGCAACCCTCCCGCGCTCGTGTAAAGCCTTAGACGAAATGAAAATCGGAGGGTGGTGGGCCCGGCAGGACTCGAACCCGCAACCTAGCCGTTATGAGCGGCCAGCTCTAACCATTGAGCTACAGGCCCCGCCCCCTCGACCGGACGAACACCTCCGGTGCCGGCCGCGTTACCCCGCTCGGCTCCACCTTTGCAAGCGCCGTCGTGCGGCGCGGAGCACGACGGGGCGGCTCGGCCCCTACGGCAAGGGATCAGATCCCGTTACCCTGCCCCTCTTGCCGGTCAGCCGCGATCGGCAACGTAAGCCTGAAGCTGTGGGGAGTCATGTCGAACTGGCCGCCGAGATGGGTGGCAATGCCGCGCACGAGCCTCAGTGTGAACGCGAGCCCCAGTTGCGGCGCATCAACCAAGTGATTGTCGATACCGCTGTCGTGATCGAACAGTGCCTCGTCCGGCAAGCTCGCGAGCGCGAGGGGACGCCGCATGACGATCTCCACCACCCCCGGCGTAGCGCCCGGCACGAGCGTGATGGACAGCCGCTCTTGCTCACCCAACGCGGCGCGGCCAGCACGGATCAGATGCGCGAGCATCCGCTCGACCTGCATGCGATCGCCACCGATGGGCGTCAGGTCGGGGTCGGCGGCGATATCGATCCGGGTGTCCCTGCCCTGCCCGAAGCCCGCAACGACCGCATGGACCAGCGTTGGAAGATCTACCGAATCCACCGCCGAATGATGATCTCCGCGCTCGAGTCGGCTGGCGAGATCGAGGTCATCGAACGCTCGCAAAAGCGTCCGAGCATCCTCCATGATCTTCCCGGCCATACCGCGATAGTCACTCGAGACCGGACCGACGAGCTGCGCCTCGATCATCTCGGCATAGCCCTGGATGGCATTGAGCGGCGTGCGCAGCTCGTGGATGAGCTGGCGGGTGCTGGCAGCAGAGAGACCGGCCCAGCCCGGCGAACCGCTATCGCCAACCTTGACCAGACCTTCATGCGGGAGCTCGCGCCGCGCGTCCCCCACATAATCGAGAAAGCGCCCCGTCACCGCATCGAAGCGCGGCGTAGCGGACAGCCGCCATTCTCCGGCGAGCAATCCCTCCCCGATGGTGAAACGGGCATTCTCGAATGCGGCGCGGTGGCGGAAGGCCCCGAGAGCGCGCCCGTCGGCGCCATACCGGCCATCGCTCGCCGGCGAACCGATACTGAGCCCGACCACGGCTCCGCGAGGCGCACCGACGACTGCGCGGATGACTCCCGACGAATCCGTTTCGAAGGTAAAGCGTTGGATGAGCGCGCCCTTCCGGGGGCGTGCGGACCTTTGCTGACGCGATGGGGACGGTGCGGCCAAGGCCTCGGCTCCATCCGGCTCAGTCCCCCGCCGGTGCTGGCGGGTCTCCGTGAAACGCTCGATCCGCGCCACGATTCGACCGATCTGACTCGGTGCCGCCGCCTCGTCCCTGTCATTCGCTGCGTGACCAGGGGACGCGGGGGACACTGCATGGGACACCTCTTTGGGCACCAACGTCGTGAGCGCCAGGTCGACCGTGCCGAAGCGCTGCAGGGCCGCGATGGCGCCGGGGCCAAGATCGGCCCGACGGCGCAACACGCTGCGTGCGAGCGGGCCGAGGTCCGGAATGATCGCGACCCAATCGGCGTCGGACAGCGTGACAGTCGCCATCATCGCGGCAACCAGCGTGGGGTGATCCTGCCCGAGCAGGCGAACCAAGCCGGCCGAACGCAACCGCCCGCCCAGTTCGACCACCGAGGAGACGCGCTGCTCCACACTGAGTTGAGGGCGCATGATTTCGAGCTGGGTCAGGATTGCGTCACGATCTTCGGGGGCGAGCGCATTCGCCGCCCCGGCACCCGAGACGTCATATTGCGCGAGCAGGTCGATACACTGCCGCCACCGCGTCACGGTCGCTACCGTTCCGTCGCCCATATTGGCGAGCACGGTGCGTAATAGATCGTTGAAACGCATCGCTTGGAGCGGCCCCTTGTCGTGCGCTCGCACTAACGCCACGGGCGCGCGGGAACCAGATGCAAAAATCGGGACGTTACATTGTGGGACAATTGCATTGCCGCGACATTATCTTATGATGCCGTCGATACTAGCGAAAGGAAATGTCAGGCTATGCCCGGCTCCACAATCGATGAGATTGATCGCAAGATACTGGATGCGCTGCAGGACGACGGGCGCATGACGAATGTGGACCTCGCCGCCAAGGTTGGGCTGACCGCGCCGCCCTGCCTGCGGCGGGTTCGAACGCTGGAAGAGCATGGCTACATCACCTCCTATCACGCCCATCTCGATCCGGTGGCGCTGGGTTACACCATCACCGTGTTTGCGATGGTCAGCCTGAAGAGCCAGGCAGAGGCGGACCTGCGCGCGTTCGAAGCCTATGTCGCGGACCTGCCGCAGGTGCGCGAGTGCCATATGCTCAACGGCGAAATCGATTTCGTGCTCAAGGTGGTCGCGCAAGATCTGCGCAGCTTCCAGCAGTTCCTCACGTCCAAACTGACGCAGGCGCCCAACGTGGCGAGCGTAAAGACCTCACTCACCATTCGCACATCCAAGAGCCTGCCGGGTGTCCCTGTCGAGGCTTGAGCGCCGCTCGCGGGCAGGTTGATCCAGAGCTGGATCATCTGCGACGGCCCGCCGGTCTTAGCAAAGCCGGGGAGCATGATTTTCCTCAGGCAGGGCAACGCCGGCGAACACAAGGCCCGCCGGCGTAGTTATTCCCTGAAATGGGAACCTCAGGCCGCCTGGCTGTTCAGCCAGAGAACCCACATGTCAGCGATCTCCTTGCGGACGCCGGTGCTGTTCACCTTCCCGAAGGCCTCCAGCGCACCGGCTTTATTGCCCGAGCGGGCCAACGCGATCCCAAGGCGGGTGTTGACCTCGTTCGCGTCCACACCACCCTTCTGAAGAGCGAGACGGTAAAGCTCGATCGCCTTGGCATAATCGCCGTAGCTCAGGAACGCATTGGCCGTCGAGGCAGCAGGCCGACCGGTGGCCGCCGCGCTGGCCGACTTTTCGGAAGACGGCAGCGAAGCCTTGTCCTTCGCGATGGCATCGCTCGCCAAACGATAAAGCTCGCTGAGCTCGCTCTGGCTGATCTCGCCGCTGCTCCGGCCGCTCTCGATCACCGATTTGACCTCACCCGGCAGGCCGGCCTTCCACGCCGATTCGGCATACTCATTGTAGCTGTACGCATTCCCCAGCGACTTGCTCGAAGCCATCAGCCGCAGCAGATCAAGCGTCTCATCGCGCGTCATGTTATGGTTGGCGTCCTGGATCGACCGCAGCGCGATCCGCCAGTTTTCGGACGTGCCGACATGGGGGAGCGCCAACTTGTACCACTCGGCCTGCGAGGCACCGCCGGTCAACGCCGCCATCTTGAGACCGCGCGAATACCAGCTAGCGTCCGGCGTCTTACCGCTGGCTTGTTCCGCTTCGATCGCCTTGCGCAGGTGCGGAAGCCCCTGCTGCACGAGGGCTTTGCCCGCCGGCGTCAACTGGCTGCCCGAAACATTGGCCGTCGCCTCGCCAAAATAACTCTCGGCAAGATATATCTCGGTGTTGGCGCCCCCATAATTGACGGCCGCCGCCTTTGCGAGATGATCGCGCGCGCCAGCATAATCCTTGGCATTGAGGGCAAGTTGGCCCGCCACCAGTTCGAACTTGCCGACCTCCGTCGCGGGGGTCACGCCGGATGACAGCATTTTCTCCAGGCCGCTGCGCTGCAGCGCCTCATCCTTGAGGCCGATGCCGATATTGAGGATGAAATTGCCGAGGAAATAATGATCATCAGGCTTGGTTGCCTTCGCCTCGGCCTCAGGCAACTTCGCCTTGGCGCCGGCGAAATCGCTGGCGGCCAGCAGTTTCTGTATTTCCTGAGCACCCGGGACGAATTGCTTGCTGGGCGCCAGCTTGACCGCCCCGGCTTCGGCTGCCTTCTCCTTCTTGGCGGCGGTCGCCGCGGATGGCATGACGAACCCGGCCGACATGGCAACAAGCGCGATCGACAAGGCAGTGCTGGACAAGCGGCGCATCAATATTCCTCCAACCTAAAGACTTAAGGCTGCCCGTTTCCTGACAAACTGGCTCAAAGCCGTCGATCGTTCCATGCCGGGCACCGCGTTAACCGGGTTTGAACGGGCCTAATAAACGCGCGCGCCCGTCTTGTCATCGCCCCTCGTTCAGGTCGTCGCACTTTGCGCCCGTTACGTCGACGAACGGCGCCCCTTCCCCCAAGCCAGCCAATCGCCTGTTTTGACCCGCGATCCATGCGTCCCGGATGCTCACTCCGCCGGGGGCGCAAAATGCCCGGCCGCCCTGACGGCAAATCAGGAAATGGGAGAAAGAGGATCACGACGCGCCCCTTTTTTCTGGCTTTCGCGCCCCCCGGCGGCTAGGTTCCCGGCACCACATTCCCACGCAACAGACATAAGAGAAGAACGCTTGAGCAGCGACGAGACAGTCCTCGCCGAACCATCGGATATCAGCCCGGTCAATATCGTCGACGAGATGAAGTCGAGCTATCTCGACTATGCCATGTCGGTCATCGTGGCGCGCGCCCTGCCGGACGTGCGCGACGGCCTGAAGCCAGTGCACCGCCGCATCCTGTTCGGGGCGCACGAGCAGGGCTTCACCTATAACCGGCCCTATCGCAAATCAGCCCGCATCGTCGGCGACGTCATGGGTAAATATCACCCCCACGGCGACTCCTCCATTTACGACGCCCTCGCCCGCATGACCCAGGACTGGTCGATGCGCGTGCCGCTGATCGACGGCCAGGGCAATTTTGGCTCGATGGACCCCGACGCACCGGCGGCGATGCGCTACACCGAGGCGCGCCTTGCCAAGGTGGCGCACGCGCTGCTCGACGATCTCGACAAGGACACCGTCAACTTCACGCCCAACTATGATGGCAGCGAAAGCGAGCCGCAGGTTCTCCCCGCGCGCTTCCCCAACCTGCTGGTCAACGGCGCAGGCGGCATCGCGGTGGGCATGGCCACCAACATCCCGCCGCACAATCTCGGCGAAGTGCTGCGCGCCTGCCGGGCCTATATGGACAATGGCGCCATATCGGTTGAGGAGCTGATGGAGCTGGTGCCGGGGCCGGACTTCCCCACCGGCGCGCTGATCCTCGGCCAGGGCGGCGCACGCAACGCCTATCAGACCGGGCGCGGTTCCATCATCATGCGCTCGCGCCACGAGATCGAGACCGGGCGCGGCGACCGCCAGTCGATCGTGCTCACGGAGATTCCCTTCCAGGTTGGCAAGTCCGGCCTTGTGGAAAAGATCGCGGAAGCGGCGAAAGACAAGCGGATCGAAGGCGTCTCCGACATTCGCGACGAATCGAACCGCGAAGGCGTACGCATCGTCATCGACCTGAAGCGTGACGCGACGCCAGAGGTGGTGCTGAACCAGCTTTGGCGGCACACGCCGGCGCAGACCAGCTTCCCGGCCAACATGCTTGCCATTCGGGGCGGCCGGCCCGAGCTGCTCAACCTGCGCGACATCATCGAGAGCTTCGTGCGCTTCCGCGAGGAGGTCATCACCCGCCGCACCAAGTTCGAGCTGGCCAAGGCGCGCGACCGCGCCCACATCCTGCTCGGCCTCGTGGTGGCGGTCAGCAATCTCGACGAGGTGGTGCGCATGATTCGCGGATCGGCCAGCCCGGCCGCCGCGCGCGAGGCGTTGCTCACCAAGGCCTGGCCGATCGGCGACATCGCGCCTTATCTGCGCCTGGTCGAGGCTGCCGAGGACGCGCCGGAGGGCGATGTCTATCACCTCTCGGAAACCCAGGTCCGTGCCATTCTCGACCTGCGCCTGCACCGCCTGACAGCGCTGGGCCGCGACGAGATCGGCAATGAATTGCAGGGGCTTGCCCAAGCGATCGAGGGCTATCTGCTGATCCTTGCCGACCGCGCACGGCTCTACGAGGTGATGCGCGAGGAATTCGACGCGATCGAAGCCGAGTTCGCCACACCGCGCAAATCGACCATCGCTCCCGCTGCCGATGGTATCGACGACGAGGACCTCATCGAGCGCGAGGAGATGGTCGTCACGGTGACCATGGAAGGCTATATCAAGCGCACCCCGCTCGATACCTTCCGTGCGCAGAACCGGGGCGGCAAGGGCCGCGCCGGCATGGCGACCAAGGACGAGGACGTGGTGACGGAGCTGTTCGTCACCTCCACCCACACGCCGGTGTTGTTCTTCTCCACCATCGGCAAGGTCTACCGCCTCAAGGTGTGGCGCCTGCCCGAGGGCGGACCGGCGACACGCGGGCGACCGATGGTCAACCTGCTGCCGCTGGCCGAGGGCGAGACGATCCAGACCGTCCTCCCCCTGCCGGAAGACGAGGCGGAGTGGAGCAACCTGCAGGTGATGTTCGCGACCGCCAAGGGATCCGTACGCCGCAACAGCATGGACGCGTTCGCCAACATTCCTTCAAACGGCAAGATCGCCATGAAGTTCGAAGGCGATGACGCGGACGATCGGCTGATCGGCGTGGCGCTGCTCACCGAGGCGGACGACGTGTTGCTTGCCTCCAGGCAAGGCAAGGCCATCCGCTTCCGCGCCGACGACGTGCGCGAGTTCCAGAGCCGCAGCTCGACCGGCGTGCGCGGCATGACTCTCAAAAATGGCGACGAGGTCATCTCGCTCTCCATCCTCCACCGCGTGGGCACCACGCAGGAGGAACGTGAGGATTACCTGCGCTACGCTCCCTGGAAGGGCGAGCGCGAGGGCAGTAGCACGCTTGACCCTGCGCGGTTCGAGGAACTGATCCAGCGCGAGCAGTTCATCCTGACGGTGTGCGCCAACGGGTATGGCAAACTCTCGTCCGCCTATGAATATCGGCGGACCGGGCGCGGCGGCCAGGGGATCACCAACATCGACAATATCGCCCGCAACGGTGAGGTTGTCGCCAGCTTCCCGGCCACGCAAGACCATCAGCTCATGCTGGTCACCGACCAAGCCAAACTGATCCGAATGGGACTGGACAGCCTGCGCGTGATCGGACGCGGATCGGCCGGCGTGCGCCTGTTTGACGTGGCGCCGGAAGAACATGTGGTGAGCGCGGCGCGCATCGAGGAAAGCTCGGACGAGCAAGCCGATGTCGATGGCGCGGATGTGACCCACGCCGGCGAGTAAGCTGGCCACGAAAATGCAGGACGGCGGGCCTCACTGTCACCGCCGTCCTGCCACGCCGCGCGGCGCCTCGAAACGTCGCTCAAAGCGGGCCTCTGTCGGCTCCCTTCAAGGCGGCGTCCCCCTTCTTCCGGCGAAAATTGCGAGACTGGGAGTGGCGGAGCCAGCCCTCGCCAAACGGAACGCCTGCTCTCGCGCAAATGCTCCTGACACCGGCGCCCCGACCGGACAAATCCTCGATCCCATAATGGGACGGAGAATTGGTTAACGACTTATTACACTCAGGAAAGGGCCTCTATAGAGGAGGAAGCGATTCGTGGGCGGTGGGGTAGCCGTCCATCAGTGGGAAGGAAGAAACATGCGCAATACGCTCGTTTGCTCGCTCCTTGCGGGCGTGGCTCTGGCTATAGCGCTGCCTGCGCAGGCGGCCACGTTCGACCAAGTGAACAATGGGGGCCTGACCAACAAGATCAAAGCGTTCTCCGATGCGACGCACCCGTCGACCGGCATCGACGTCTACGGTCGGACTGAAAGTGGCGGCCATTACGTCAAGTTTACCGGAAACACGGTGCTCAACATCACCGACGGTAGTGGCTTTGCCCAGATTAGCGACTACAACACGAATGATAACATCGGTTGGAATAGCCTGACGATCGCCTTCGACAGCTATGCGTACGGCTTTACCGGCCTGGAATTCTCGATTCAGTTCCACGGCAAGGGCTCGCTGGAGCTCGAGGCATTTTTCCTCGACGGGTCGCCGTCGAAAACATTCAGCTATTCACCGATCAACGGCAACACGGGCTTCCTTTTGGAGGCGGAAGAAAACGAAGTCTTCTCCAAAGTCGTGCTGAAGAGCGGGGACAACCCATTCTTCCAGTTCAAGCAGGCTGAGATCGGCATTGCGGCTGCTCCGCCCCCCGCCGTGCCCGAGCCCACGACCTGGGCGATGATGATTGGCGGCCTCGGTCTTGCTGGCGCCGCACTGCGTCGGCGCAAGACGCAGGTCCAGTTCGCCTGATCCAGAATGGACCTATGGTGAGAGAGGGCGTCGAGGGATCGACGCCCTTCTCATATTCAGGGAAGTTTTTTTTAAATTCCAATTATTGAGATCACGTCCCTGACATCACAAGGCTAGATCTTTCCTGATGTCTCGCCGAGGGCTTCGTGCTTCATGCTGCGCGACCAGGATCCCTTCCAACCCTTGTAACCCGCTCAACTCCCCACGCGACCGGGTGGTGAGTTCCGTCGCGAGCGAGGGTCGCCTAACCGGAAAGCCAGGAACCGTTGCGACCACATGGATGGCATTTCCTGCACCTCTCATCGAAGTTGCAGCGCAGGCGCCGGTCTTCGAGTCACCGCCTTGTGCACCTAAAAGGTGTAACCTACCCCAAAGGCTGCAAAGAGCTGCCGGGGTGAACCCGTGTCCCGCACAATCGGGCTGTCGGCAATGTCGCCCAGCAGGCGTTTGTAGCTGGCTATGCCGAAGACGGACCAACCAGTCCGTTCGCCGCTGAGCGAATAAGTGACCAGCGCATTGCCGCCAATGCTCGCGAGGCCCCCGTCCGGATCGTGGGTGGCAAGGCCACTGGCAGCCGCGCCTGCTGCGTCGATGCCGAAATTATAAGTGGCCCACCGCTTGCCAACGATCTCCGTCGTGAGAGCCAGACGCATGAAGGTGCGCCGGCCTGCCAGCGTCGAGTATTCGACGGACGGGCTGATGACGTAGCTGCGATGCGCGCCGGCAACGTCCCATATGCCGGTCACGGCCAGGGCCAGCTTGTCCGTCCTGTTGAGCAGACCGCGCACGCCGGCCCCTCCGCGCACGCCGAGTTCGATGGCGGCGTCGAGCTCGCCCAGCGCGGCGATCCGGCTGTCGCTGACCTCGCCAGTGCGATTGAAGCTCACGCCGGCGACAGGGCCCAGCTCGATGTCGACGCGGCGCCGGGGATCATTGGGAATGGCGTCAATGAAGAACTGGGGGCCGTTCAGGCGGAAATCATGGCCAGCGACGGTGCCAATCAAGATACCGCCGGGAATGATCCGGTAATCCCGCGCGCCGGCATAATCGGTGGTGACGCCGATGCCGAGTCCTACTGTGACGATGTCGCCCTGTACGGGCGGCCCGGATCCGGGCGGTGGTGCCGTCTGGGCCAGGGCCGCTTGGGCGACCATCAGGGCAGCCGGGACAAGAAGGAGGGCAGCGAATCGCGTCACGATGGAGTTCCTCACGTTGGTCATGCCGTAACGATCCGGCCGTCAAACAGTTCGATCCGGCGCGGGCATTGCCCGGCGATATGCTCGTCATGGGTGGAAATCAGGAAGCTGGTGGACATGGTCCGGTTGATCGAGCGGATCAGTTCCATCACCTGGTCGGCGGAGTTCCGGTCCAGATTGCCGGTCGGTTCATCGGCCAGCACCAGCGCGGGATTGTTGATAAGGGCGCGCGCCACGGCGACACGCTGGCGCTGGCCGCCGGACATCGCCGCGGGTCGAAAGTCGCGGCGCTCGGCGAGGCCCACCGCCTCCAGCAACTCACCGGCGCGCGTCTGCATCGCCCGGCTCTCCCGCCCGGCGGCAGCGGCGGCCGGCATCATGACGTTTTCCAGCGCGGTCAGATCAGGCAGAAGATGATGAAACTGGAACACGAACCCAAGATGCCGGCTGCGAAACCGCGTGCGCTCAGCCTCGCTCGCGTTGACCAGATCGACGCCCAGCATCTCGTGGCGCCCGCCGTCACCGCGCATGAGTGTTCCCAGGATTGTCAGCAGCGTGCTCTTGCCCGAGCCCGATGGCCCGAGGAGCGCCGCCATTTCTCCGGCCTGCATGGAGAGGTCGATGCCCTTGAGTACCCGGGTGAGCGCCTCGCCCTCGCCAAAGCTTTTGGTGAGGCCGGAGACGGTCAGGATAGGCGACCCGCTCATGATCCGATGGCCTCCACCGGATCGATCCGGGCGGCGCGGCGCGCGGGGAGGATGGAGGCGAGCATCGCGGCCAGGGTTGTCAGGCTGATCGCCAGCAGGAAATCCCCCTGCGCCCGGTCGATAGGCAGCCCGCCACTCGGCACCTGCGCCACCGGCGGTAGCGGGAGGAGCACGAGCCATGCCGTGCCCGCGCCGACAATCGCTCCGACAAAGCCGATCAGCGTGCCCTCCAGCACGAAGATGGAGACGACGAGCCGCTTGCTGGCGCCCATGGCCCTCATGATGCCGATTTCCGCCTGCCGCCGGACGATGGAGAGCAGCATCGCGCTGGCGATGCCCACCACGATGGTGATGAGTGCGAACGCCTTGATGATGGTTCCGGTGCGCGCCTGCGCATCCAGCCCTTCGAAGAGCTGGCCGTTCTCCTCGGTCCAGGCGGTCGCCTTGAGGCCGGTCGAGCGACGAAGCCGAGCGGCGATGCCTGTCGCATCGATGGCCGGATCGACCTTGATCTCGATGCGTGAGATGCCGGTCGAAAGATCGAACAGCGCACGCGCCGTCGTGAAGTCCATATAGACGGCCTGCCGGTCGGCACTGGCAACGCCGAGCGTGAAGATCCCGCCGATCCGAAAGCTCCGGGCCCGGCCACGATCGGAGGTCAGGCGCACCACCTGCCCAACGCGCAGGCCGAGGTCGGCGGCGAGACGGCTGCCGATCAGGATTCCGTCGGTCGGCAGGTTACTGCTCCCATCGACGATCGCGCCCTCGATATCGGCAATGTCGGAAAGCTTGCCGGGCATGACCCCGATCACGCCGACCGGCGCGAGGGTCTGCCCCCGCTCGACATAGGCGGCCCCCCGGATCTGCGGCGAGACGGCGGTCACACCCCGTTCGGCCGCGATGATCGGAAGGGCCGGCTGCCAGATCGCAATCTGGTTGCGACGGCTGAGATCCTTCTGCACCACCAGCTGCGTAGCGCGCGGCGCGGCGAGAAGCGCGGGGTCGCGATCAGGCATTTCCAGCACGACATGGGGGATGCTGCCAACCGTGCGCAGGGTGAGTAGCGTTGCCAGACCGCCAATGAGCGCGCTCATGAAAATGAACACGCTGACGCCGATGGCAACGCCGCACATGAGCAGCGCCGTCTGCCCCGGATGAGACAGCAGGTGCCGGGTGGCCAGCTTGACGGCATAAGGGCTCATGCTAGTCGGCCGTCCGCGCCTCGACCTCGTCGCCGGGACGGGCCGCTTCGGGATCGGACAGAATGCGCTCGCCGGGCTCCAGGCCGTTGGTCACGATGACCGTTTCCGCCGGCCAGTCGATGAAGCTGATGCGGCGGTCCGCCACGCGACCATCTCGAGAGATAATCCGAACCCGCGTCTCGCCGTCCGCCTCGAAAATGGCGGCGCGCGGTACGCTGATGGCGCGGGGGCGCTTCTCGATGATGAGATTGACCGTCACGGTGAGCCCGGACGGCGCGCCTATCCCGATATCGTCAAGGCGCAGGCGCACGTCGCGGGCGCCTGTTGCGGGATCGACGCGCGGCTCGACATGGGCGACCACAGCCTGGATACGGCGCGCCTGCCCCGGAAGGCTGACCAGCGCGGCCATGCCGGGCCGGACCTCGGTGGCATAGATCTCATCGACCTCGACATTGACTTCCGGGCGGGAGAGATCGGCCAGACGGTAGATGATGCTCTCCAGCCCGACTGTCTGTCCGGGATCGACCGGACGCTCCAGGATGACGCCAGCAAAGGGCGCGCGGATTACCCGCCGTTCCCTCAGGTCGCGCGCCTGCTGCGCATTGGCCTGGCGACGGCTCAGTTCACGTTCGCCTTCCACGACCGCGAGGCGTCGCTGCTCCACATCCCGTTTTGACGCGAATTGTCCCAGCGCGACGAAGCGGGCGAGGTCACGGCGAGCCTGGGCCAGTGTTGCCTCCTGGGTCCGGACCGAGGCCTCGGCTTCAGCAATGGCGGCGGTCTCGGGCGCGTCGTCGATCCGGGCGATGACCTGCCCGGCAGCAACCCGATCGCCCACGTCGAACGGCAGCGCGACAAGCTCGCCGCCAAGCGTCGGCCGGATATCGACCTGCAGCCGCGGCCTGATCCTGCCGTTCACCGCCAGGACGCGTTCGGCAGGCGCGCTCTGAACCGTGAACGCGACAACCTGCGGCTTGCGGGGCGCGAGCAGCCAAATTCCAACGGCACCCAGCAGGATGATCGCTAGCGCACCGACAATGAACTTCCGCTTGTTCGTCTTCATCGTCTTCAGGTCTATCATGGATGGAGGCCCGACATCAGCCTGACGATCGCTCGTCAGGGCCAAGCCTGTGCCGTTGCGCTTGTGGTGTCCGTAGAGTCACGTTTTTCATGGCCCCTGTCCGCCAGCCGGGCGCCCGCCGCCGCCTGAGCATTTCCCTGGATGTGCCGTGATGGGCAGCTTCGCGCGCGCGTTGGCAGGTCTTCGCGCGAAAAGAATTCGCGCGTTACAGCCTCCGAGAATTTAAGTCAGAGTCGCCCTCGGCAGGGTTATGCGCGCGTGTATGCATCGGGCGGAAAGCTCTGAGCAATGCCGCAGAACAGACCGCCAGCGAAAGGGCCGGCGACATCGAACCAGCCTGCGTCATTGCAAAAAGCTCGGCCGCTCGTCTGTGTCTTTATATTGATACATGCCAAAGCCATAGAGCATCATCTTCGCGCCCGGGCGCACGGGCAGTACATTGGCCGAGTCCAACACAAAGGCGCCGTAAAGGCCCAGCGCGACGAAGATCGCAACCTTTCGACTTCGCCGCCGCGTGGCTGGCGCTTCCCTGGTCCTGGCGCCTAGGATCTTCTTGCGCAGGCCCAGCACCGGCTTTTCAATGAGGTGCCAGGAGCAGATAGCGAAGAGCAGCGTTACCGGCAGCGCGATCGGCCAGTTCCAATACCATTCGCGATGATGGGGGAGAAAGTGCGCGACGGCCTGCTGGATCGGGAAACCGTAGATGTAGAGGCCATAGCTGTAATCGCCACGATTGAAGAAAGGCAAAGGTGGCAAACTGCTCAATCCGATCACGACAACACCATAGACGAAGCCGGGAATGGCGAGATAGCTCCACACTTCCTGCCCGGTGCGCTGCGAAAGATAGACCAGCGCCATCGCACCCAGGAACGACAAGACTGCGAATGCCCCGCTGAACCGAATCTGATAGCGATAGAGATAGAACAGGTTGCCGATGAAGAAGCAGAAGATGAGCAGCTTTGACGGCAGTACCTCGCCAGTGACCTCGGAACCGAACAGTAGACCGGCTGTGATGGCCACCGCAGCGTAGCCAATTGTGATAGCGAACATGCCCCTGGGGCTCCGAAAAATGCCCGTCAGCATGAGTAGAGAGACGAAGATGTAGCAGAGGATCTCGGGCCCGACGGTCCAGAGCGCAAAGTTGACTAGCTCTGGCGCGGGATTGTCGAGAAAAAGGCCCGGCAGCGAGAAGCGGACGCGGCCGATCAGGGACCCGAAATATTCGAAGAACATCGGGCTGAGGAAATAGGCCTTGAGCGGCAATGCGGTGAGCAATGGCCCTAGTATAAGAGCGGAAATCGTGATCTCGGTGAAGAGCGCCGGAACGATACGCAGCACACGGAACGTGATGAAGGTTTTCAGGTCGTTCGTGCGCAGCGCACTCCCCATAATGAGGAAGCCACTCAGCGCGAAGAACATGGGCAGCAGCGCCGCCAACAGCACTGGCACGGGGAAGCCGGGCAGTGTGCTGGCATAATCCTGGCCGTAGCTGATCGAAAAGCTGTGCCAGGTGAAGATGGAAAGCGCGAGGCCGATGCGCAAATGATCGAAGCCGGGCCCGATACCTTTCAGTTGTTCTAGCCGCTCTCCGATCGATTGTCGCTCACGCGCGACGGCAACCTCACTTGAAGCTGATGGGGTGAGAGGCGTGGGCAAGGCCCTGCTCGAAGCCTCGCCGGCTCCAGCCGTCCACAGTTTGCTCAACATTCGGGTCAGCTCCATTGGGTCCCACGGCCCTACAACTTGCGCACTCTAACCATCCGAAACCATAGACCCATCTATAGCTCACCGGTCCGTTACAATATGGGCATAATTCTTCTGCCCCATCGGTCATAACCCACCCTCCCGTTTATCCTTATATCGCCGAGGGATTTTCGAGTTATTAATTGTACTCAAACTTTTTCAGGGAATAATCCCGCGCGTGCGCCCCTTGTAGGCTTCCGACTGAGCAAAAGGATCGCACGGTAAGAGAGTTGTCAAGATAAGCTGCTGGATAAAGCGGTCCATTAGGAGGCCATCCAGAAACTGGGCGAGCCTAGTTTCAGGACGGATCATGTCACTGGGAGTGCATGGTGGAGATAGAGAAGGCTGATCTTCGGTGGGGCGTCGAGCGACGGCTCGAGTTCATCGAGTTCCGCCTGTTTTGGGAGGGGCATGTGAATCGGGGGGATCTGATGGATGCGTTTGGCGTGTCGGTGAACCAGGCGTCCACCGACCTAAATCGCTACATCGGAATGGCTCCGGACAATATGGTCTACGACAAGAGCGCCCGGACCTACATCCGAGGGAGTAAGTTCGACCCATTGTTTTTGAAGCTGGACGCCAGCCGTTACCTCTCTCAGCTTCGTTCCGTTGCCGATGGCATCCTCGACCGCGCAGACGCTTGGATCGGCCAGCTCCCTCCCTACGATGCCGCGCCGACGCCTGTGCGGGGGGTCAATTCCAAGACTCTGCGTTCGGTGGTCGCCGCAATCCGGCGGTCAGAGGCAATCGAGATCAAGTATCAGTCGCTGTCCCGGCCGGAGCCGCGCTGGCGTTGGATTGCGCCACACGCGATCGGGTTCGACGGTTTCCGCTGGCATGCACGGGCCTTCTGCCACACCGATCAGAGCTTTAAGGACTTCCTTCTGTCGCGGATCATCGAGACCCGTAACACCAAGCTGAGCCACGCTGGCGCTGAAGGGGATGCCGACTGGAACGAGCAGGTGACTTTGGAGATCGGACCGCACCCGGAGCTGTCCGAGACGCAGCAGAAAGTCATTGCCCTCGATTACGGGATGCGTAGCGGCCGGGCAAAGATCCCCGTGCGCAAGGCGCTTCTCTACTACGCGCTCAAGCGGCTAGGGCTGGACACTGACCCCACAGCGCGGCGCCCCCAGGATCAGCAAATTGTTCTTCTGAACCGTACTGAGATCATCTCGGGCCTACAGGCAACCGACACTCCAGAGGCCAAGAGATGAAGAGTCTATTCCGCAACCGCGAGATCCGCCGCAGCACGTCGGCAAAATTGTTCAAGGAGTGCCAGGTTGGGTAAACAAGCAACCTTCAAAACCAATCCGGTCAGCCTTGAAGAATTGCTCCGGCATTGCGGAAGCGGGAGGATACAACTTCCCGACTTTCAGCGCAGCTGGGTTTGGGATGAGGAGCGGATCAAGGGTCTGATCGCTTCGATCTCGCAAGCATTTCCAGTCGGCGCCTTGATGACACTGGAAGTGAAGCCGGGAGCGGCAGATACGTTTGCACGCCGGCCAATCCAAGGAGCTGCAGTGGCAGCCGGAGTTGGCGAACCGGAGCAGCTGCTGCTCGACGGCCAACAACGCATGACTTCGCTCTACCAAACCTGCCTGCGTCGCGAAGTTGTTCAGACTGTTACACCGCGCCTCAAGCTCGTGAAGCGCTGGTTCTATATCGACATCCGAAAGGCCATGAATACAGCCGAGGACCGGGAAAACGCCATCGTCTCTGTGCTAGAGGATCGGCGGATCAAGTCGGACTTCGATCGTAAAATCGACCTCGACCTTACCACGCCGGAGTTCGAATATCAGAACCTCATGTTCCCACTGAACCAGGTTTTTGACTGGGACGAGTGGCAGGACGGATTCAACGAGTACTGGCTGGAGAACGATCCGGAGACCCGCAAGCTGTTCAAGCCTTTCAAGGATGAGATCCTTCAGAACTTCAAGTCCTACCAGCTGCCGGTGATCGCGCTGAGCCCCGACACCTCGCATGAGGCAGTATGTCTGGTCTTTGAGAAGGTGAACACCGGAGGCAAGCCGCTCGACGCCTTCGAACTTGTCACTGCGATGTATGCAGCCCGCGGCCACCGCTTGCGCGACGACTGGCTCGGCGCTGACGGCCAGCCGGGACTGCAGACCAGGCTCCAGCTCTATGGCCGAGCAGCGGAGCAGAAGTTCGGTGTCCTCGAGAAGGTCGCCGCGACCGACGTACTTCAGGCCATCGCGCTCCTGCACGGCGTCGAGAAACGCGCGGCTGAAATCGCTGCCGGGCGCAAAGAGTCGGAGTTGTCTGCCGTCCGCGCCACGCGTCAGTCGCTGCTTGACCTACCGCTCGACGCCTACCTGCAACACCGCGGCGCAGTCGAGGAAGGGTTCAAGACGGCGGCCCGTTTCCTCCGCCAGAACCACATCTACAGGGTCCTCGACCTCCCCTATCAGGGCCAGCTTGTTCCGTTCGCTGCGATCCTCGCGATGATCGGACCCAAGTTCGATCATGCGACAGTGCGAGACCAACTCGCCCGCTGGTTCTGGTGTGGCATCTTCGGCGAGCTCTATGGCTCGGCCATCGAGTCCCGGTTTGCCAAGGATGTGCTGGAGGTTCCAGCCTGGCTTAACGGGGGACCGGAACCCAGCACGATCACCGATGGGCGCTTCCGCCCCGAGCGGCTGCGCACCCTTCGCACGCGCCTCTCCGCCGCCTACAAGGGTATCCACGCTCTGCTAATGGCCGAAGGCGCGCGGGATCTCCGTTCCGGCCAGCACTTTAAGGACACGGTGTTCTTTGACGAATATGTCGATATCCACCACATCTTCCCGCAGGACTGGTGCAAGAAGCAGAAGATCGAGCCCAAGGTTTTCGACACTGTCATCAACAAGACCCCTCTCAGCTACAAGACGAACCGTATCCTCGGGGGCGTTGCGCCATCAGTCTATCTGGGGCGGCTGGAGATAGGAGGGAAAGACACGCCGCCGATCGACCGCGACGATCTCGATGAATACCTTGCCTCGCATGCGATGGATCCTCTCCTGCTGCGCGCCGACGATTTCGCGGGCTTCATGGCGGATCGGGAATCACGCCTGCTTGCCATGATCTCGCGAGCCACCGGCCACGCCATCACTCGTTCCGACGCCGCCCCCGAAGAGGGTGAGGACGTGGAGCAGGACGATGAAGGCTTTGATTTACCCGATCCCGATGCAGAGGAGGCCGCATGAACGGATACCCTTTGCAGAGGTCTGTTTATCCGTATTCTGGTGGATGGAGGAGATGATCGAGAAACTGGATCACCTGGTCGAGGATATCTCTGGCCTGAACAGCAAGCTGATCCTTTTGATCGGTCCGCCGCGATCAGGGAAAAGCAATCTGCTTGGGCAGTTGGCCGAGCGGCGGCAGGCGCGCGTCTTGAGCGTTGGGGCGGCCCTTGGTCGTGAATTGCTTACGGTGCCTAGCACCCGAAGACACTTGCAGGCGGCTGATCTTCTGAAAGAGCTCGCGGATGGATGTGCCAGTCAGGGGCTCTTGCTCCTTGATAACATCGAACTCCTGTTCGATCGGACACTTCAGCTCAGCCCGCTAGATCTACTAAAGCGGCATGCGCACGCACGCCGCGTCGTTGCAGTGTGGCCAGGAGAGCTGCAGGAAGGCCGGCTTTCCTATGCCACGACAGGACATCTAGAACATCAGGACTATGGCATCGACGGCCTGGTCCCGTTCAAAATTCATTGAAGGGGGAACTCGGGATGCCGATGCGTTATGGCGATCTCATTCAGTTTGAACCGATCGAGTCGGTCATTCAGCTTCTGGACGCCAATCGTCCGGATGAGGGCAAGAAACTTGTTTCGACCTACGTCATTTCCGACGACATGGCCGAGCGGATCGCCAAGCAAATGATCCCCCAGCTTTCGTTCGACGAGGCTGTGGACCACAAGGGCGTACTGGTTGTTGGCAACTACGGGACCGGTAAGTCGCACTTGATGTCGGTGCTATCGCTGGTCGCCGAAGACGCCGCATATGTCCCGATGATCCGCCATCCCAAGGTGGCCGAGGCCGCAAGTGCCATTGCCGGAAAATTCAAGGTTCACCGGATCGAGATTTCTAGCCAGATGTCCCTGCGGGACATCATCACGCAACAGCTTGAGGTATTCCTTGACAAGCACGGCGTCAGCTATTCCTTCCCGCCAGCCGACAAGGTTATCAATAACAAGGCCGCCTTCGAAGAGATGATGGCGGCGTTCGCCGAGGTCCATCCTAACCACGGCGTCCTGCTCGTAGTCGACGAATTTCTCGAATATCTGCGATCGCGCAAGGATCACGACCTGGTCCTTGACCTATCGTTCCTGCGAGAGATCGGCGAGGTCACAAAGCACCTCCGTTTCCGGTTCGTCGCCGGCGTTCAGGAAGCGATCTTCGACAGCAGCCGCTTCCAGCATGTCGCCGACAGCCTTCGTCGTGTGAAGGATCGCTTCACGCAGATCCTGCTCGCTCGCCAGGATGTCAGTTTCGTGGTGGCCGAACGCCTCCTGAAGAAGACGGCGGATCAGCAGAACAAGATCCGTGCTTACCTGACGCCCTTCGCCAAATTCTATGGCTCGATGAACGAGCGCATGGACGAATACGTCCGGCTATTCCCGGTGCACCCTGACTACATCGGGACCTTCGAGCGGCTGGTGTTCACCGAGAAGCGCGGGGCGCTGGTGACACTCAGGGATCAGATCCAGGCCATTCTCAGGGATGAGGTGCCCGACGATCGGCCGGGACTGATCGGCTACGACAAGTTCTGGGAGACGGTCACGTCGAATTCCGTGCTGCGCGCGGATCCGAACATCGGGCCTGTGCTTAAGGTATCCGAAGTCCTGTCAGAGCGCGTCAGGAAGGCTTTCACCCGCCCGGCATACAGGCCGATGGCGCTCCGCATCATCGACGGACTTTCGGTTCATCGCCTGACGACGGGCGGCGACATCTATGTTCCCGTGGGACCGACGGCCGAGGAACTCCGCGACACGCTGTGCCTGTTCCAGCCGGGCATCGAAGATATGGGCGGAGAGCCGGAGGCCGACCTTCTTTCCCTCGTCCAGACAGTCCTGCGGGAGACGCTGAAGACCGTCAACGGCCAGTTCATCTCGAAAGCGCCGGACACCGAGCAATACTACCTCGATCTGAAGAAGGACGTCGATTACGACGCCCAAATCGAGAAGCGGGCTGAAGCCCTGTCCGATGACGCGCTCGACCGCGCGTACTACAGCGCGATCCGTCAGCTGATGGAGCGGACTGACGAGACGACCTACGTCACCGGCCATTCGATCTGGCAGTATCAGATCGAATGGCAGGATCACCGCGTCGAGCGCAACGGGTATCTCTTCTTCGGTGCCCCGAACGACCGGCCGACGGCGCAGCCCGAGCGGGATTTCTATATCTATTTCATTCAGCCGTTCGAGCCGCCACGGTTTCGTGACGACCACAAGGCCGACGAGGTCTTCTTCCGGCTCAAAGGGCTCGATGAGGCGATCAAGCGTCATCTCTCCTTCTATGCCGCAGCTCAGGATCTTGCCTCCACGGCCAGTGGTGGCGCGAAGTCCATCTACCTCGACAAGGCCAAAGACGCCCTGCGCGACATGAGCAAGTGGCTGCAGGAAAAGCAGATGACGGCCTACGAGGTTACCTATCAGGGCAAGAGCAAGACCCTGCAGGAGTGGACCAAGGGCGTGTCGTTGCGCGACAAGGCCCGTCTTGGTCCGGAAGAGCGGATCAACTTCCGCGACGTCGTCAACGTCATCTCCGGTCTCGCGCTGAACAACCAGTTTGCCGAGGTTGCGCCTGAATATCCGACGTTCTCCGCTCTCGTCACCGAGGCGAACCGGAAGCAGCTTGTCGGCAACGCCCTGCGGGCGCTCGCAGGCGGAAACCGGACCAAAGACGCCGTCGTCATTCTCGACGGCCTGGAGATGCTGGACGGCGATCGCATCGACCCCACACGGTCTCGCTATGCGCAGGAGGTCTTGGTTCGGCTGAAGGCCAAAGGCCACGGCCAGGTGCTGAATCGTGGTGAGCTGGTCAGCGGCGACGCGGATGTCGAGTATTTCGCGCCGATCAAGTTCCGTCTGGAGCCCGATCTGCTTGTCACCGTTCTGGGCGGGCTGGTCTATGCCGGCGATGTCGTCCTGGCGGTCACAGGCGACAAGATCGATTCCGGCAAGATCATGCTCCTCGCGGAACGGCCGCTCGACGAGCTGAAGCAGTTCAAGCACGTCGAGGCGCCGAAGGAAATCAACGTCGCCGTCCTCCGCTCATTGTTTGAAATGTTGGGCTTGCCGCCCGGGCTCGCGCAGCAGGCAACGCAAGGCTCCGACGAGCCAGTCAAACTAATCCAGGAGGAGGTCGGGAAGCTGACGCGACGCGTGCTCAACGCCGCCACGGACATGTCGGGCCGGCTGAGCTTCTGGGGTCAGCCGCTACTGCGGGAAGAAGAGATCCGTGAATGGCGCACCAAGCTCGATGCGCTCAAGGCCTTCTCGGAGAGCCTGGCGCCCTACAACACCGTTGGCAAGCTCAAGAACCTTCGCATCGGCTCCGAGGATATCGCGGCCCAGAAACAGAACCTTGAAGTGCTGCAGGCTGTCGAGGGGATGCTGGAGCTGGTCGCCGAGCTCGGTACAACGGCCAGCTATTTGTCGCAGGCCGAGATGGTTCTGTCGGCAGACCATGGTTGGGTACGACAGGCGCAGGAGACTCGTAAGCAGGTCCTCGACAAGCTCGCGTCAGATAGGACTACGCAGCATGCGGCCGAGTATCGGCAAACGCTGGCCAAGCTGAAGAAGGATTACATCACGGCCTATGTCGGGTCGCACAGCAAGGCGCGCCTCGGGGTCGCGGAAGAGAAGACGAATATAGCGCTGCGTAAGGATCCGCGGCTTATCTCTATGCGGGCCTTGGCTGGTATCTCCTTGATGCCGACCAGCCAGTTGACGAGCTTCGAGGAGAAGCTGGACAAGCTGAAGAGCTGCGCATCGCTCGTCGAATCTGAGCTTTCGGCCAGCCCCGTCTGCCCGCACTGCGGCTTTCGGCCGGCGAACGAACAAGGCGACCTGCTTCCGGCTGCGAACGTCCTGAAGCAGCTCGATGACGAGCTCGACCGGCTGATCGATGGCTGGACGCAGACCCTGCTCGACAACCTCGATGATCCGATCATCCAGGAGAACTTCGATCTCCTGAAGCCAGCCGCCCGTAGCCTCGTCGATGGCTTCATCTCGTCCAAGAGCCTGCCTGATCCGGTGACGCCTGAGTTTGTCTCGGCCGTTCAGGAGGCGCTGTCTGGGCTTGAAAAGATCAACGTCAGCAGCTCGGACATCAGACAGGCACTCCTGCAAGGCGGTTCCCCGGCAACACCCGAGGACCTGCGCAAGCGCTTCGAGTCCTTCCTGAACGACCGCTGCAAGGGCAAGGACACGACCAAGCTGCGCTTCGTTGTCGAATAACAACCTAAGTATGAATCCAAGGAAAGCCAAATGAGCGACCTATTAGATCTTCACCAGAATAAGAAACACGGCCCCGTTGTGGTCTTTGGAAAAACGTTTAGCTCAGATAAGGAGCGGCGAGAATATTTCCTGGAGAAGCTACGCGCAATACTCAAAAACCCAGAGTTCCGCTCTCGAACCGATTTTCCGAATGCATCAGATGAGGAAATACTGCGTTTATCGAACCCGCCGTATTACACGGCGTGCCCAAACCCATTTATAGAGGATTTCGTCCAGTCTGCTAAGAACGCCAATATGGCGCCCGCATCTGACAAGCCTTATTCAGGTGACCTCGTCGCTGATAGCCGCCATCCTGTTTATTCATTCCACCCATACCACACAAAGGTGCCGCCAGCGGTAATCAAGACTTTAATAGAACACTACACCAGGCCGGGAGACCTCGTTCTTGACGCTTTTAGCGGGTCGGGAATGACCGGCGTGGCGGCGCGTGAAGCAGGTCGGAATGCAATAGTGGTTGATCTCTCTCCGATCGCGAGTTTTGTGTCGGCAATCAATACTCGAAGCAACCCGGGGCATGCGGCGGCGGCCCTTGTGAAGACAGCTATTGATGAATCAAAAAAGCTCCTTGGGTGGCTATATGAGGTGAAAGAAGGACGGCGCACTCTGGTTGCCAATTACTACGTGTGGACTGATGTATTTACATGCCCCGAATGTGTTTTCGAGTTTCCTTTCTTTCCGCACGGCGTAATTCACCACGGCAACAAGGTCGAGACACGCAAATCTTTCCCGTGTCCATCCTGTAGCGCAGAATTGAACGTTCGACGCATCGAAAGAATCATTACGTCAAATGGCAAAAAGAAAGCTCTCGCGTGGGTAAACGCAGGGGCAGGCCGGAACCGGATAAATCGACAGCCTAACGAGCATGATCATGAGGTGGTTAAGAGAGTAGCTGATCTCGAAGAGAAATACTGGACTCCTGTGGACCCAATTGATCCAACCGGATATTCGGCGAAGCTGGCACAGCTGGGAGACAAGGGCATCACTGACGTTAGTCGCTTTCTCTCCGAGAGAAATAAAATAATTTTCGCGGACCTCTGGCAGAGGATTTCAACGCGCGACGATGTGGAAGTTCGGAATACAGCACTGTCTTGCTTAACTTCGATATTCACTGTCATTTCTGAACGTCAAGGATATTTCGGAGGCGGTGGCGGCATGTCGGGCAATCTTTACATGCCGATCGTTCGCATGGAGAAAAATGTTTACGATTCACTAGAGAGGAAATTGAATAAACTTCTCAAATCCGAAGCAGAAAAGCCCTCGGGAACGCACAATTGCATTGTAGGAACCCAGTCAGCTACAAGACTGGATCACATATCACAAAACAGTATTGATTATATATACACGGACCCACCGTTTGGCGCAAATATCATCTACAGCGAGATGAATCTCATTCTTGAGGGGTGGCTAAAAGTAAGGACGGTATCCACGGATGAGGCAGTAATTGACGAAACAAAGCTGAAGCTCTTCGATGATTATGGGCGCCTTATGCGTGATGCATTCAAGGAATATTACAGGGTGCTCAAACCAGGCCACTGGATAACTGTTGAGTTTCATAACACCAAGGCAAGTGTATGGAATCTGATTCAGACGAGCCTTTCCGAAGCAGGGTTTGTCGTTGCTCAAGTTGGCAAGCTTGACAAGGGATCTACGACCATACTGGCAGATATACGCCCCGGGGCGGTGGTCCAGGATCTTGTAATTTCGGCCTACAAGCCAGACGGGACTATCGAAAGGGCCATATCCGAAAGGGGATCAAGCGCGGAAAGTGCATGGCAATTTGTGGACCAGCATTTAGAACATCTCCCCGTCTATTCGTCTGGAGACGTGGGACTCGCATTCATCGCTGAGCGTAGCGAGCGGATTCTCTATGACCGAATGGTCGCATGGTTCATTCAGCACAATACGCTGGTACCCCTATCAGCCCAGGAATTCTTCGAGGGGCTGAGGCAGCGCTATGCCGAGCGTGATGAAATGTTCTTCCTAGCCGACCAAATCGGAGATTATGACCGCGTCCGAGCTCGCTATGAGGAGCGCCCACAACAGCAACTTTTCGTCTCTGATGAGAAATCTGCAATCGACTGGTTAGTCTCGTTCCTGAGAAAGAGGCCATCGACATATCGGGAGATACACCCCGAATTCGTCAGCCAACTGGGTGCGGGGTGGCGCAAACACGAAGAAAGGCCAGAGCTGACTGATTTGCTGGAAGACAACTTCCTAGTTTATCAAGGCAACGGCGACGTGCCGAGCCAGATCCACAGCTATCTTTCCACCAACTTCAAGGATCTGCGCGGTCTGGAGAAGGATGACCCGCGGCTGAAAGCCAAGGCGAAGGATCGCTGGTACGTCCCAGACCCGAGCAAGGCGAAGGATCTGGAGCAGAAGCGCGAGCGGTCGCTGCTGAAGGAGTTCGAGAACTATAAGTCCGCGCCCGGCCGAAAGCTCAAGGAGTTCCGGCTCGAAGTGCTTCGTGCAGGCTTTAAGACCGCGTGGGGAGCGAAAGACTACAAGACCATCATCGGCATCGCCCAGAAGATCCCCGAGGAGGCGCTGCAAGAGGATGAGAAGCTGCTGCTCTGGTACGACCAGGCGCTTACCCGCATGGAGGCTGATGCGTGACGCATGCGGACGGCGGACATGGCATCGGCGCGTGGTGCTGGCATGGAAGGCATGCCGCGCCCTGCCTGGTCGTTGACCGGGAGGAGATCTGGGGCGAGACCGCCTATCGGGTCTGGCTGCCAGGTAAGGACGCCGTCGTCCGCGCCCGCTCGCGCGATCTGAGCCCATTGGACGCCGTCCAGCCGACGGTTGATCAGATCCTGCATACTGCCGCGGCGGCGAAGCTTCTCGACGCGCTTGAGGACAACCTCCTGCTGGCGCCGATCCAATCGAGTGTCGTGCCGCTGCCGCACCAGCTCTACGCGCTCAACCGCGCCATGAGCCGAGACCGGATCCGCTATCTGTTGGCCGATGAGGTAGGTCTGGGGAAGACCATCGAAGCCGGTCTCATTCTGCGCGAGCTGAAGCTGCGCGGCATGGCCAAGCGGATCCTCGTCGTGGCGCCGAAGGGGCTGGTCCGGCAGTGGCAGGCCGAGATGCGGCTGCATTTCGGCGAGAGCTTCCAGTTCATCGAACCCGCCGAACTCTCGGCCTTCCGCCAATGGCGAAGCGACGAGGAAAACCTCTGGCGGCTGCATGATCAGGTGATCTGCTCGCTCGACTCGGTGAAGCCGCTCGAAGGCCGCCGCGGCTGGAGCCTTGAGCAGCTCAGCACCTACAACCGGGAGCGTTTCGAGGATCTAATTTCGGCATCCTGGGATCTGGTCATCATCGACGAAGCCCATCGCATGGGTGGCAGCACGGATCAGGTCGCTCGTTACAAGCTGGGTGCCGCTCTCGCGGAGGCAGCGCCGTACCTGCTTCTGCTGTCCGCAACCCCGCACCAGGGCAAAACAGACCAGTTCCATCGGCTGATGCAGCTGCTCGACCGAGACTCCTTCCCTGACGAAAGCAGCGTTTCCAGAGAGCGGGTACACCCCTTCGTCGTGCGCACAGAGAAGCGCGTCGCGATCGATGCTGAGGGCAAGCCGCTCTTCAAACCACGCGTGACCCGCCTCAATCCGGTGGCATGGCAGGACCGCCATGCTAGCCAGCAGAACCTCTACGAGGCCGTCACCGACTATGTCCGCCACGGCTACAACCAGGCTATGGCCGCGAAGCAGCGGCATATTGGATTCCTGATGATCCTGATGCAGCGACTGGTGACGTCCAGCACGGCCGCAATCCGCACGACGCTCGAAAAGCGCCAAGCCCTACTGGACCAACCGCAGCTTCAACCGTCCTTGTTCGAGACAGCCGACGTTGACGAGTGGGCTGAGCTGGACGGGCAGACCCAGGTGGATCTCGCCATCCAGACCAAGGGCTGGGAGATGGAAAAGGCCGAGGTGGACACGCTGCTCGACCTGGCCCGCGCCACCGAGGCGCAGGGGACGGACGCTAAGGCTGAGGCGCTCCTGGAGCTGATCTACAGGCTTCAGCAGGAGGAGAATGATCCTGAGCTGAAGGTGCTGGTCTTCACCGAGTTCGTGCCTACGCAGGCAATGCTTGCCGATTTCCTTGAGAGCCGCGGCTTTTCGGTCGCCACATTGAACGGGAGCATGGATCTCGAAGCTCGCGCTCGGGCGCAGCAATCATTCGCCCGCGATATCCGCGTTCTGATCTCGACGGACGCTGGTGGCGAGGGTCTGAACCTCCAATTCTGCCACGTTATCGTGAACTTCGACATGCCCTGGAACCCTATGCGGGTCGAACAGCGCATCGGCCGCGTCGACCGTATCGGGCAACCGCACGTGGTGCGCGCGATCAACTTCGTCCTTGAGGACACGGTCGAGCATCGCGTGCGCGAGGTTCTGGAGACGAAGCTCGCGGTCATCGCCGAAGAGTTCGGCGTGGACAAAGCCGCCGACGTAATGGACTCGGTCGAAGCAGAGCCGCTGTTCGATGAGCTCTTCGTCCAGGGGCTTCAGAACCCAGACGCCATCGAAAGCGAATGCAACGCGGTCGTGTCGCAGCTTCGGTCGACCATCGCCGAAAGCCGCAAGAGCAGCGAGCTCTTGTCCGATGGGCACCAGCTTGATGCGGACGATGCCCGCAAATGGAGGGACCACCCGGCGCAGTTTTGGCTGGAGCGGGCGATCACGACCGGACTACCTGCGCGTGGCGGGGACGCCGTCAAGGAAGCCGATGTTTGGCGGGTACGTTGGGCGGACGGCAGCGAGTCGGCCAAGGTCTGCTTCGACGCGAGAACGGCCGAGGAGCGCCCTGACGTCGAATGGGTGACGCTTGAAGATCCACGCGCTAGGGCAGTGATCAGCGATTTGCCGCGCTGCGTTTCAGGTCAACCGCTTACTAACGTTCGGATTGCCGGCCTTCCAGAGAGCGTTCGGGGCGTGTGGTCGCTCTGGGAGATCAGCCTGTCCGCCGATGACTTCAGCCGACGGCGCTTCCTATCCGTCTTCGTGAGCGACGAAGGACGAACCTTCCTGCCGACAGCGAAGCGCATCTGGGATCTACTTTTGACGGAGCAGGTTGAGAGTGTCGGAGCCGTTGCCGCCGCAGATGCAAACGGATGCTTTGATCGTTCGAAGAATGCCGCTCTCACCCAAGGTGAGCGTATCTTTGCGGATCTGGTGGAGGAGCACCGGGCCCGTATCGAGGAAGAGCGCGAACGTGCCAAGTACGCCTACGATGTGCGGCATCAGGCAATTGGCCGGGTCGGGCTCCAGACAGTCCGGGAGTACCGTCGCAAGCGTCTGCGTGCCGAGCATGATGCCCGCATGGCGCAGATGGACGCTGCCGAGGCATACACGCCCGATCTGAATGCCGTTCTCCTATTGCGTGTTGGCGAATCAGGACCGGCTGCATCATGAGTGCATGGACCGATCGTATCCTACAGGAGTTTCCTGCCGATCTTTCCCGTTTCTGGATCGCCTGCGACCCGGATGATCTGCTGTTGGATGAGCGCATCCTGCACGGTCTTCGAGAGCGGGGTTTCGAGGTACTGCCCTTCGAGGACTCCGTTGCCTTCAGAACGGAATACGAAGAGCGCTACCGGGCGGCTTGGGATCGCGGCGAGGAAGGATCGTCGAAGGCGCTCGTCCTTCAGCTGCGCGGGACCGATCTCAATGCGCTACCTTGGGACTATGTCCGCATGGGACGCAAGGTCAGCCTGAGCCTGGCCGACCTGTTTCCGCGGCTAAGCTATGGCATAATCCGGCAGATTGACTCGGAGCACCATGAAGCCCTGTTTCTCGCGCACAACAAGCACGCCACTCAGCCGCTCGGGGAAGGCGGGACCAAGGACTTCATTCTGACACACATTTTCCGGATCAGCCCTTACCTGCTGGGCAGGCCCGAGGATTTCTGGCGAGAGGTCTTACGGCTCCATTACCGCGGTGCTGGGCTGCCGGATCTGTTGGCGAAGCATGTTGCGGGAATCTTGAAGGACACTCCGATCGCCGATCTGCCCATAGCGGAGCTGCTGGCATCGAAGAGTTATATGGTGCGCATCCTGCAGGATGCCTGGGGTCACTTCTTGTCGCAGTATGGGGTCCACAGCGCACGCACTTCGCCCGACTCGAAAGAGGTCTTGCCAGAGGTTTCAGTGCCATTTGAGCATCCCGACGTCAGGGTCATCGTCGATACGATGTTCCTTGAAGGGGCCCTTCAACCTGTGGACGCGCATGACGCTCCAATCGACTTGCCGAGGTGGATCAAGGTAGGGTTGGTTGAGGACCCTTATTCGCTCGGCAACCTTGTATCCGAGGGTGTGAGGCGGATCGCCGCAGATCTACCCGATGTCAACGCAACGCATCGCGACTGGGTCGAACTGGCCCGCCGGCTCGGCGAGGTCATCTCGCGCTTCAATGGTCTAAGCACGGAAATCGCCGAGCCGATCCTGCAGCAGGTCCGTGAGCTGCAACGCGACGCTGATGATCGTCTGAAGGACTGGCTAGTTCAGCATTACGCGGACCTGCCATCCCTCCCGGCGGCGAGAGGGCCAGTTATGGTTCATCACGTGCCGCGGTATCTGGCACTGCGCCGAAATGCCGGCGAGGAGCGGGTTGCGCTCCTTGTGTTCGACGGCTTGGCACTGGATCAGTGGTTCCAAATCCGAGAGCGCCTGGTGTCTCGTCTACCTGGCTTCTCAGCAGAGGAAGGAGGGTGCTTCGCATGGCTGCCCACTCTTACTTCCGTTTCACGACAAGCTTTGTTTTCAGGTCTGAAGCCCCGTGAATTCTCAAACTCGATCGAAACTACATCCCAGGAACCATCTCTATGGGCCCGTTTCTGGCAGGAGAACGGCCTTCGAAAGCAAGAGATCGTTTATCAGAAAGGCCTGAAACGAACGGAGCAACTGGCCGAACTTAAGGATGCCGTCTCCCGGCCAGCGACAAAGGTTGCTGGCATAGTCGTCGATATGATCGATGAAATCGTTCACGGGGCGATGCTGGGAAAGCGAGGTATCGCGGGGCAGATCGATGCGTGGTGCGAAACTGGTTTCGTAGAAAAGCTGTTCCTGCTGCTCGCGGAGCAAGGATATCAAATCTATCTCACTGCCGACCACGGCAATGTCGATGCAGAGGGCATTGGCCGCCTCAACCAAGGTGTCGTTTCTGAGCTGAGAGGCGAACGGGTTCGGACCTATCGCAGTGAACCCTTGGCTGCGTCAGTGCCGCCAGAAATCGACGCGTTTCGTTTTAATAGTTCTGGACTACCGCCAGACTTCTTGCCGATCTACGCCGGAACACGGGGAGCGTTTGTTCCAAAAGGAGATCAAATCGTCGCACACGGGGGGATTTCCGTTGAGGAACTCATCGTTCCTTTCATCAAGATAAACGTAAAAAGGCCGGCATCATGAACTCCTCGTCGCCGCAAATTGGTTTCGATCGCTTTATCCAGCTGGATTGGGCTTTGCTCGCACTCCGAATCCGGGCGGGCAAGGGCACTCTCGATGAGCTCGACGAGGTGCTGGCGTCTTCGCACTCCGGACCAGCAGCCAAGAAAAAGACTAGGACGGTACTCAACCGCCTTTGGCTAGAGCCCCGTGCTGACCTTGTCGACTTTGCCGACCGCGGAGTTGAAATCTTCTGCGATGCGCCCGAGCCCACAGTGCCAGCACTGACATGGGGTATGGCGCTCGCCACATACCCCTTCTTCGGTAAGGTGGCGGAAATTGTTGGCAGACTCACAACGCTTCAGGGTGATTGCACATCGGCAGAGATCCATCGACGCATGGCCGAGATCTACGGCGAACGGGAAGGCACTCGTCGTATGACAAACATGGTTCTGCAATCGCAGGCCAGTTGGGGTGCCATCGAACGGACAGACAAAGGCAAGCGGATCGAACGCAAGAAGGCGATGGATCTGAAAGGCTCTGCAGTTGCGGCATGGCTCGCTGAAGCATGCCTACGTTATAACGGACGTGCGCTCCCTGTGGCGAGTATAGAATCTAGCCCCACTATCTACCCGTTTATGCTCGGCGGTTCGACTGCCTACCTCCTCTCCAAGTCCAGAGCACTTGAAATGCGGGTCGACAGTGCTGGGAATCAGGTCATCGGGTTAGCAGGTTGACAGCCCGCACCGACAATTCGCGCCTTGGCAGTTTTTCGGAACACCACGCTGCCAATACCCGTTAGCGCCAGCACAACGGTCAGAACGTCGGTTTGGGTCAGCCCTTCGGGCAGAATTCCGAGTGCTGCGGCTACGCCCCACAGGCTGCCAATGACGCCGGTCCAGATGGTCTTGGACGCCCACCAGGGTTTCAGTTCTTCCATGTCGTTTCTCCACAAAAAAGCCCGCGAGAATCGCGGGCGGACAGGTCGGTGAAGCTGCGCGAGAATTGCGAGCTAAAATACCGCCGAAAGCCAAGCGCAAAACCAAGAAAGCAAAAGCGAAAAGCACCACGTGATGTTGCGCGTCTATTCGCTGAACTACGCCTACCTCAGTCTCCTAAAGGAGCTTGCCCACCAAGAAACGGGGGTGAAATGCAAGGGAGGCAATTTCATCAAGTCCATGAAATAGCCAATTAAAATCTGTTCGAACCTTTTCGGCAGAGGTTCGGGTGAAAAGAGACAAAAGCCGGTCAGAGACCGATTTGGGCCCTTTCGGCAGTCTCTGAAGTTCGGTCGCAATCAGCAAAACCGCGCGGAAGCTGGCGATTTTTTGGCCCCGTGAGGGCCATCTCATTGATTCGCATTGAGATGTTGGCGGAGAGGGTGGGATTCGAACCCACGGTACCGTTGCCGGCACGCCGCATTTCGAGTGCGGTGCTTTCGACCTCTCAGCCACCTCTCCGCAGAGGATCGTCAGGGGGCCAGAGCAGAAGTGGCCGGCCGCCTTACCAAGAGTTGAGGGCGCGCTGTTAGCGAATGATCCGGGCTTTGCCAAGCACCGCGACGGCAAAACTTGCGCTTGGCCCGCGCCGCATTAAATCATGCGGTATGAATCCTCCCCGCGATCGCGGCGGCATCGGACGCCGCCCCCCCGTCCTTCCCTTGTCGAGACCTGCCTTTTCCGCGCCCCTCGTCGCGCATGCGCAGTTCCGAATCGGGGACCAGGTCCGGCACCGGCTGTTCAACTTTCGCGGCGTGGTGTTCGATATCGATCCGGTTTTCGCCAATAGCGAGGCGTGGTACGAGGCCATTCCGGAAGACTCCCGGCCGGCCCGCGACCAACCCTTCTACCACCTGTTCGCGGACAATGGAGAATCGAGCTACATCGCTTATGTCAGCCAGCAGAATCTGGTGAGTGACGAAACCGGCGATCCGGTCGACCATCCCGCCATCGCCGCGCTGTTCCAGCAGCAGGCGGACGGGCGCTACGCCCTCGACTCCAGCCACTGGCACTGACGAGACCGGCCGCCCCGGCAGGCGGCCGGCTCAGGCCTTGATCTTCCAGCCTTTCGCCAGGGCTCCATAACAGACCAGCGCGAGGGCAAGGTTGAGCCCCAGCATCACCGCCACGCCGAGCATGATGGACGAATCCGACTGGCCGAGGAAACCATAGCGGAAGCCCGAAATCGCGTAGAAGAACGGGTTGGCGTGGCTGATCGAGCGGAACAGCGGCGCCACATGGTCCATCGAATAGAAGGTGCCGGACAGCAGCGAGAGCGGCGCGACCAGGAAGTTGCCGACTGCCGCGGCATGATCGAATTTGTCTGCCCACATGGCTGTGAGCAACCCGATGAACGCGAGCATCACCGAGCCGGTCAGGCCGAACCAGACGACCGCCCAGAGGTGCTGCGGCATGACGTGCACGCCGGGCCACAGCAACATCGCCAGCCAGACCGCACCGCCCACGCAAACAGCCCGGGTGACCGACGCGGCGGCCAGCGCGAACAGCAGTTCACCAGCCGAGAGCGGCGGCATCAGATAATCGACAATGGTCCCCTGCACCTTGCCGACGAGCAGACCGGTGGTCGCGTTCTGGAAGCTGTTCTGCACCATGCCCATGATGATGAGGCCCGGCGCCACGAAATCAGCGAAGGACACACCCATCACAGTAAGGCCGCCACGCCCAAGGGCCACGGTGAAGATCACAAGGAACAACAAAGTCGTCAGCGCCGGCGCCCAGATCGTCTGGAGCTGCACCTTCATGAAGCGCCGCACTTCCTTCATGTAAAGCGCGAACATGCCGGGAAAGTTGACGTTGCGGATCACCGGCACGCCGGGTTCGTGGCGGATGAGGCTCTGGATTTCAGGCTGGGGATTCTGGTCGGCCATGGCCCTCGCCCTATCCCGTTCAGTAGCAAGCGGCAACCGGCAATGCGGAACAGAGCATCCCCATGAAATCAGCAAAAGCGCACACTGCCGATTTGACCTTTTCAAAGGCCATGCCCATATGGCCGCCATCATATAAAGGAACAACCATGTCCTGGACAGACGAACGCATCGAGCAGCTCCGCCAGATGTGGGAGCGCGGCATGACGGCGAGCCAGATCGCCGAAGAATTAGGTGGCGTCAGCCGCAACGCGGTCATCGGCAAGGCGCATCGCCTTGGACTTCAGGCCCGCCCCTCCCCCGTCAAGGCGGCTGAGGCATCGGCCAAGCCGGCCGCCACAACGTCCGCGCGCAAGGCTGCCGCTCCAGCACGGCCCGAGCCGGCGGCAGCGAGCACCGAAGCGCGCCCCGCCCGGTCAGCCACCAAGGCACCGGCCGCGCCCGCCGAGCCGAAGCTCGCACCGGCTCAGCCCGCCGCTGCGCCGGTGACGCACGACGCCCATCAGCACACCGCGCCGGCCCGGCCGCAACATCCGCGCATCGTCTCGGTGGGCCCGGGCGGCTTCCTCCGGCAGGGGCCGGGCGACATGCAGCAGCCGATCCCGCCTGCGCCGCCGCGCCGGCTCGTGCCGGCCAAGCCCAGCCCGGAGATCGCTGGCAAAACCAGCCTGCTCGACCTCAACGAAAAGATCTGCAAGTGGCCGCTCGGCCACCCCGGCGAGCCGGACTTCCATTTCTGCGGGGAGAAAGTGAACCCCGGTTTCCCTTATTGCGTGGAGCATTGCGGCCGCGCCTATCAGGCCCAGCTTCCGCGCGGCACGCGGCGCCCGCCGCCGCCCCTGCCCTATGGCGGCCCCCGCGTTCGCTAAATCCGACGCCCTATGGGGGAGTGCTGGACCGAAGGAGCCGCCTCCCCCGATGGCATGGCCGCGCGACGAAAAGCCCGCTGGCGTCTTGCGCGCCTGACTCCCCCGCGCTTATACCTCCGCCATGTCAGATGACCTTTTCGGCACCGCCGGCGCCCGAACCAGCGAAAGTTACGACGCATCCTCGATCGAGGTCCTTGAAGGGCTCGAGCCGGTGCGCCGTCGCCCAGGCATGTATATCGGCGGCACGGACGAACGCGCACTGCACCACCTCGCCTCCGAGGTCCTGGACAATGCGATGGACGAGGCTGTCGCGGGCCACGCGACGCGCATCGAGGTAACGCTGGAAGCCGGCAACCGGCTGACGATCGAGGATAATGGGCGTGGCATTCCCATTGATCCGCACCCCAGATTCCCCGGCAAGTCGGCGCTCGAAGTGATTCTGACGACACTGCATTCAGGCGGCAAATTCTCGGACAAGGCTTATGCCACGTCCGGCGGTCTACACGGCGTCGGCATCAGCGTGGTCAATGCGCTCTCCTTGGCCACCGACATCGAGGTGGCGCGCAATCGGGAATTGTTCCGCCAGCGCTTCTCGCGCGGCCATGCGCTCGGTCCGCTGGAGAAAGTGGGGGCGGCGCCTAACCGGCGCGGAACCAGTGTCGCCTTTACGCCCGACAGCGAGATTTTCGGCGAGCTGCGCTTCAAGCCCGCGCGCCTCCACCGTCTGGTGCGCTCCAAGGCCTACTTGTACGCCGGCGTGGAGATCCGCTGGAAATGTGATCCGGCGCTCATCATGGACGAGACTGTGCCGGCCGAGGCGACATTCCAGTTCCCGGGGGGCCTCGCCGACCATTTGCGCGAGCAACTCGGCACCCGCGAATGCGCGACCAGCAGCTTCTTCCACGGAACACAGGATTTCCCGGACGGCATGGGCCGCGCCGAATGGGCCATTGCGTGGCCGCTCTGGTCGGACGGATCGGCGAGCTGGTACTGCAACACTATCCCCACGCCCGATGGCGGCACGCATGAGGCCGGCCTGCGCGCGGCCCTGACCCGGGGGATCCGAACTTTCGGCGAACTCGTGGGCCAGAAGAAGGCCAAAGACATCCAGACCGAGGACGTGATGAACGGCTGCGAGCTGATGCTCAGCGTGTTCATCCGCGACCCGCAGTTCCAAAGCCAGACCAAGGACCGCCTCACCAGCCCGGAGGCCACGCGCTATGTCGAGGCAGCGGTGCGCGACCATTTCGACCATTTCCTCACCAGCAACATGGACCGGGGCAAGGCGCTGCTCGGCCATATCCTGGATCGGATGGACGAACGCATGCGCCGCCGCGCGGAGCGGGAAACCAAGCGCAAGACAGCCACATCGGCGCGCAAGCTGCGCCTGCCCGGTAAGCTGACCGATTGCTCCGCCAACGATTCGGACGGGACCGAGCTGTTCATCGTGGAGGGCGATAGCGCCGGCGGATCGGCCAAGCAGGCGCGCGACCGCAAGACGCAGGCGATCCTGCCGATCCGCGGCAAGATCCTCAACGTCGCCTCCGCCACTTCCGCCAAAATCCTCGCCAATCACGAGATTGCCGACCTGATCCTCGCGCTCGGCTGCGGCACGCGCAAGGACTGCAACCCGGACAATCTGCGCTACGAGCGTGTGGTCATCATGACCGACGCGGATGTGGACGGCGCCCATATCGCCACGCTGCTGATGACCTTCTTCTTCCAGGAAATGCCCGAACTGGTGCGGCGCGGCCATCTCTACCTCGCCCAACCGCCGCTCTACCGCCTCGTTTCGGGCGGAAAGAGTGCCTATGCGGCGAATGACGAGGCGCGCGAGGCGCTGCTCGCCGGCGAATTTAAGGGCAAGAAAGTGGAGGTCAGCCGTTTCAAGGGGCTGGGCGAGATGAACCCGCAACAATTGCGGGAGACGACCATGGACCCGGCCAAACGCAAGCTGATCCGCATCACCCTGCCGCAGGAATATGAGGAGCGGGCCGGCGTCAAGGATCTGGTCGACAGGCTGATGGGTACCAACCCCGCCCACCGATTCGCGTTCATCCAGGAAAACGCAGCGCAGGTGGAAGAAGGCGCAATCGACGCCTGACGTGGGCCGTTACGCCGCCGTATCGATGCCCAGCTCGGCGAGCTTGCGGTAAAGCGTCGAACGGCCAATCCCCAAGCGCCGCGCCACTTCGGTCATGCGGCCGCGATAGTGGCCAATGGCCAGACGGATGACGTCTGCCTCGATATCCGAGAGCGAGCGCAGGTGGCCGTTCGCCTCGTAAAGCGTGACGCCGATGCCGTTCTCCTGCGCGCTGCGCACGATGGCGCTTTGCTCGCCGCGATCGCGCAGCGAGCCATCGGTCGCCAATCGGCCTGATAGCTGCGGAAAATCGGCCGCGGTCAGCGCATCGCCATCGCACAGCACGGCGGCACGGAACAGGGTGTTGTGAAGCTGGCGGACATTGCCCGGCCAATCGTGGCGGGCCAGCAGGTTCAACGCGTCGTTGGTGATGCCAAGGTCGCGCATGCCCGGCTGGCTGGCGATCCGATCGAGCAGATGCCGTGCCAGTGCCGGAATATCGCCTGTCCGTTCACGCAACGGCGGGATCGTGAGCTGGACGACATTGAGCCGATAATAGAGATCCTCACGAAAGCGCTGCGCCTCCACCTCCTCGATGAGTCGCTTGTTGGTGGCGGCGATGACACGCACATCGACCTGGCTGGGCAGACGCGCGCCAACCGGCTGGATCTCGCCATCCTGCAGCACGCGCAGAAGCTTGACCTGTGTATCGAGCGGCAACTCGCTGATTTCATCCAGAAAGATGGTTCCGCCATTGGCGCTTGTGAATTTGCCGACATGGCGGTCGAAGGCTCCAGTGAACGCACCGCGCTCATGGCCGAACAGGTCCGATTCGACGAGATTGGCGGGGATCGCTCCGCAATTGACCGTGACCAGTGGCATACGGGCGCGTGGCGAAGCGGCGTGGATCGCATGGGCGATCACTTCCTTCCCCACGCCGCTCTCGCCCTCGATGAGGATCGGAACGCGGGCCCGCGCAGATTTGGCGGCAATGGCCAACGCCGCTCGGAAGGTCGGCGAGGAACCGACGATCTCGTCAAAGTTGAGCGGCGCTCGAATTTTCTCGGTCAGCGGACGCAGTTCGCCGGCGGCGCAGGGCGTGACCAGCACTGACTGGAGCGCGGAAAGGAAGCTGTCCGGCGCGATCGGCTTGATGAGGAAATCATAGGCACCGGCACGCATCGCCTCGACGGCCTTGGCAGCGTTGCTGTTGGCAGTGAGAATCAGCACCGGGAGGCTCGGGCGCCGCTCGCGCACCGCGCGGATCAGGCCGATCGCCTCCAATCCCGCTGTCCAATCGTCGATGATGACGGCCGAGGCGCGCATTCCCTCACGGGTCGAAAGCATCGCGATTGCTTCATCGGCGCTCCCGGCGCAAATGACGCGCCAACCCGCCCTGCTCGCCATGGCAATATTCAATCGTCGCTGAGCAGGCTCATCGTCAACCAACAGCAGAATCGGATTGTCCGCGTCACTCATTCGCTTCTCTCGCCCGGCTTCCCACGCGCTACGTTACGGACGGGAGGTAAAGAGCGGATTAAGGCACTGGTGTTTCGCAAACACCCGCCCAAGCCTCCAGGCGCTACCATCTCACCAACCGGCTTGAGGGCGTGCGAGGTTGTCGCTAAAGACGGCGGCACGCAAGGAAGGGGTTTTCACGCGACATGGCACAAAAGCGGGACATATCTGAGGCTCAGGGTACGTACAGCGGCTTCGTAACACTCATCAAGTGGTCAACGATCGTCAGCGTCATCGGCGTCGCCTTCATTGTTTTGATCATCTCCTGATCCTCCTGGCAGGAGAAAGGCTCCCATGAAGATCGCTGTCCTGCGCGAGACTGCGCCGGGCGAAAAGCGCGTCGCCGCATCGCCCGAGACCGTCCGTAAGTTTATCGCGCTTGGTGCGCAGGTAGCCGTCGAAGCCGGTGCTGGCACGCCGGCATCGATCAGCGATGCTGACTACGAGGCCGTGGGCGCCACAATTGGCGACCGCGCAGCTATTCTCGCCGGCGCGGGTATCATCCTGTGCGTGCAAGGACCGGACGCTTCATCAATCGGCGGAACGGCACCGGGCGCGCTCCTCGTGGGCGGTCTCAATCCGTTTGGCGAGCGGGCCCGCGTCGACGGCTATGCCGCCGCCGGATTGCAGGCGCTGGCGATGGAGTTCATGCCGCGCATCACCCGCGCACAATCGATGGATATCCTCTCTTCGCAATCCAACCTGGCCGGCTACAAGGCGGTGCTCGACGCCGCCGCCGAATATGGCAAGTGCTTCCCGATGATGATGACCGCGGCGGGCACCGTCTCTGCGGCGCGCGTATTCGTGATGGGTGTGGGCGTGGCCGGCTTGCAGGCGATCGCCACCGCGCGGCGGCTCGGTGCGCAAGTCTCCGCGACGGATGTGCGAACGGCGACCAAGGAGCAGATCGAATCGCTGGGCGCCAAACCGATCTTCGTCGAGAAGGTTGCCGGCATTGAGGGTGAAGGCAGCGGCGGCTACGCGACGGAAATGTCGCCGGAATATCAGAAGGCGCAGGCCGAGCTGGTGTCCGGGCACCTCGCCAAGCAGGATATCGTCATCACCACGGCGCTGATCCCCGGCCGGCCCGCCCCTCGCCTCATCTCCGACGCGCAACTCGCCACGATGAAGCCCGGCAGCGTGATCGTCGATCTTGCGGTCGAGCAAGGCGGCAATGTCGAGGGCGCGGTTGCCGGCGAGATTGTCGAGAAGCACGGCGTCAAGATCGTTGGCCACCGCAACGTGCCGAGCCGTTTGGCGACCGATGCCTCTGCCCTGTTCGCGCGTAACCTGTACAATTTCCTGTCAGCCTATTGGGACAAGGAGGCCAATGGCCCTGACCTGCCGGACGATGACGAAATCGTGCAGGGTATTCGGCTGACCCTTGCGGGCAAGGTGGTGAACGCACGGCTGCTCGGCTGACATGACGCCCGCCGTGAACCTCGATCGCGGCACCCGCAAAAATCTCATTGCCACCACGTGGCGGAGCCGTCAGATACGGCGCGAACAAGATAGCCGCGCTCGCACTCGACAGACGTCGTTCGTGCGGCCAAAGTAGCGCGAAAAGGGAGGGGGTGGCGCGCGTGGATACGTTGAAATCCGTTGTCGGAAGCGTCTGGCCGGCGCTTGCCTTCAGTACCGCGCTTGCTGCGTTGCCGACCCCCGCGCTTGCCGCCGGTGTGCCACCCCTGCCGGCCCTCAAACCGTTCATGGTCGCCATTTCGGTTGCGGACCTCGAGGCCGAGACGGACTGGTATGTCCAGACGCTCGGTTTCAAGGTCGAGAAAGATGTCTCGATAGGCGATGGACGCGTTTTCTTCCGCTGGTTGACGCTAGGCGAACAGCGGGTCGAACTCGTCTATTCACCGGCCGCCAAAGATGGCACGCCGCGCCCCAAGCCGCCCGCGCACGCCAGCCTTCACGGCTTCACTCATGTGACACTCGAAACGGCCGATCTTGAGGCCACCAAGGTCGCTCTCGCGGCGCGCGGCGTGACCCCCGTGCTCGACGTGACCGAAGTGGCGCCGCTCGGCATCAAGGTGCTCTATCTTACAGACCCTGAAGGCAACGCGGTCGAGATCGCACAACGTCTAAACAACTGACCGGGAAAAGTTGTAATATCATGGATTTTATCTCAATTCTGTCCATCTTCGTTTTAGCCTGTTTCGTCGGCTATTACGTCGTCTGGTCGGTGACGCCGGCGTTGCATACGCCGCTCATGGCCGTAACCAACGCCATCTCGTCAGTGATCATCGTCGGCGCGCTGATCGCGGCGGCTGAGGCGGAAAGCGCCGGTGCGCAGTGGCTGGGGCTGGCTGGCGTGGTGCTGGCCTCGATCAACATATTCGGCGGCTTCGCGGTGACCGAGCGCATGCTTGCGATGTACAAGAAGAAGGAGCGCAAGTGATGCTGGGGAGCCTGCCCGTGGCGCCTCTGGTGGCGCTTGCCTACCTCGTCTCCGGGGTCCTGTTCATCCTCGCGCTGCGCGGGCTCTCCAGCCCGGAAAGCAGCCGCCGCGGCAACCGTTTCGGAATGCTGGGCATGCTCATCGCGGTGGGGACCACGATCGCGACGCACGATGCGGTGGCCCTGCCCAAGCTCGTGGCCGCCATCGCGGTGGGTGGCGTGATCGGCTACGTCATCGCGCGCAAGATCGCCATGACGGCGATGCCGCAACTGGTCGCAGCATTCCACAGCCTTGTCGGCATGGCCGCCGTGGTCGTGGGCGCGGCCGCCTATCGCAATCCGGCCGCATTCGGTATTTTCGACGAGGCGCTGGGTGCCATCCACCAGATCAGCCGGATCGAACTGGGCCTTGGCGTGGCGATCGGCGCGATCACCTTCTCCGGGTCGGTCATCGCCTTCCTCAAATTGAACGGCAACATGTCCGGCAAGCCGATCCTGCTGCCGGGGCGGCATGTCATCAATCTCGGGCTGCTGATCGCGATCCTCGCGCTGATCGGCTATTTCTACGCTCTGCCCAACCCGGCAACCGCGCCGTGGCTGTTCTGGACGGTCGTCGCCCTCTCCTTCCTCATCGGCTTCCTGCTCATCATCCCGATCGGCGGGGCGGACATGCCGGTCGTCATCTCGATGCTGAACAGCTACTCGGGCTGGGCGGCCGCGGCGATGGGATTCACGCTGGAAAACAGCGCGATGATCGTCACCGGCGCGCTGGTCGGCTCTTCGGGCGCGATCCTCAGCTACATCATGTGTCGGGCGATGAACCGCAGCTTCATCTCGGTGATCGCGGGCGGTTTTGGCGCTGAAGCGGCCTCGGGCGGCGACGCCACGAAGGAACAGCGCCCGTGGAAGCGCGGCTCCGCGGAGGACGCCGCCTTCCTGATGAAACAGGCGGAGAGCGTCATCATCGTGCCCGGCTACGGCATGGCGGTGTCGCAGGCCCAGCATGCGCTGCGCGAGATGGCTGACCAACTCAAGGAAGCAGGCGTCTCGGTCAAATATGCCATCCATCCGGTCGCCGGCCGTATGCCCGGCCACATGAACGTGCTGCTCGCCGAGGCCAATGTGCCCTATGACGAAGTTTTCGAACTGGAGGACATCAACAGCGAGTTCGCCCAGACAGACATCGCCTTCGTCATCGGCGCCAATGACGTGACCAACCCGGCGGCCAAGACCGACAAAAGCTCCCCCATCTACGGCATGCCCGTGCTCGATGTGGCCAACGCCAAGACCGTGCTGTTCGTTAAGCGCTCCATGGGCGGTGTCGGCTATGCGGGGGTGGACAATGACGTCTTCTACATGGACAACACCATGATGCTTCTCGCCGACGCGAAGAAGATGGTGGAGGACATTGTGAAGGCACTGGGGCATTGATGCGCAAGCTGGGCTTGATCGGAGGGCTGAGCTGGTCCTCGACCGCTCGTTATTACGAACTGATCAACCGGACCGTGCAGCGAAAGCTGGGCGGCCTGCACAGCGCCACGCTGCTCATCGACAGCCTCGATTTCGCGGAGGTGGCGCGCTGCACCAGCACCAACGACTGGGATTGCGCAGCCGGCCAGATGGTGGGCGCGGCCAGGCGCCTGGAAGCCGCCGGCGCGGAAGGCCTGATGATCTGCGCCAATTCGCTGCACAAGGTGAGCCGCCAGATCACGGAATCGGTCAATATTCCGCTGATCCACATCATCGATGAGATTGGTGCGCGGTTGAAAGCCGACAAGGTGAAGGCCGTGGCGCTGGTCGGCACCAGCAATGTGATGATCGATCGCGATTATCGCCAGCAGTTGGTCAGCGCGGGCGGCGTCTCCCTGCTGCCACCCGATGGCGAACTGGCGACACGCATCGACCGGCTCGTCTATGAGGAACTGGCGGCCGGCAAGATCACCCGTGACGCAGAGCGCTTCATGAAGTCGGAGCTGACCGACATCGCCAAGGAGGAGGTACAGGCGGCCGTGCTGGCCTGTACCGAACTGGACCTGATTGTCGATGTGCACGCCAATGTGCTCCCCATCTACGACAGCACGATCATTCACGCCGATGCAGGTGCGCGCTTCGTGCTCGGGGATTGACCCGGTCGCGCCTTCGCGTGCCAATAATGCCCTGGCGCAGGCGGGACGACAGTAATGGCAGAGATCGACATTACCAGGGAAGATGATGGTCGGCATGGCCGCTATGTCGCGCGCGTAGCTGGCATCAGCGCCGAGGCGGAGCTTGCCTTCACGCGACGCGCGCCTGATCGGATCAGCGCCGACCATACCGGCGCACCCGAAGCGCTACGCGGAACGGGCGCGGCAGCCGCCCTGGTTGACCGCCTGATCGCGGACGCACGGGCAGAAGGGTTCAAGATCATCCCCCTCTGCCCTTATGTCCGCGCTCGCTATGCCAAGAATCCCGATTGGCAGGACGTGATGACCGTGGCGCCGGGAGAAATGCCGTCCCCTTAGAAACTGGCTTGGCGAACCGGCCGCGCTCCATGACTGCCGGCAGGTATGTCCGTCCCCGGCCGCCGTTCCCTTGCCCGTCGCTCGCGGCAGCCTTGTCGCTCCCCTCGTTTGCGCCTAGGCTTGCGGCGCTGGCATGCGGAGCCCCACAAGAGGCGCACGCAGAGCGGAACGGCTCAGGACGGGAGAGGAGCGCATCGCATGATGCTCCAGGCGATCGACACAAATAGCGTGGCCGCGCGCGACCGGCTGCCATTCTGGACTGAACTGGCCGACCGGTTCATCGCGCCGTTGACGATCGAAGTTCCGGACCACAGCACCTTCGAGGCACGCATGTATCGGGCAACGCTGCGGGACTGCGAAATCATCTCGCCCTGCTCCTCGCCCGCCCGCATCTACAACGGCGCCGGCAACGACGTCGGCATGCTCAACCTCCAGCTCCAACATGTCGGGCGCAGCATCAATGAGACGGGCGGGCGCACCAGCCTGCTCAACGAAGGCGATTTCCTGCTGTTCGATCCCGCGCAGCCACTGGAACTGACCTTCACCGAGCCGACGCAGACCATCGTGCTCCGACTGCCGGTCGCCTATATCGAAGCGCGGATGCCCCGGCTGCGACAGATGGTCGGCGTCCCTATCCGCGGTGACAGCGGAGCAGGCGCGTTATTCTCCCGCTTCCTCCGCGCCGCCTGGGCCCAGATCGAGACGGGCGAGAACGATTGGGGCGATGCGATGAGCGACGTGATCTGGCCGCTGCTCGATCTGGCATATTCCCCGATCAGCGGGAGCGAACCGGAGGCTGGCCGCCGCGATCAGCGCCGCCGCGCGGTGCTAGAATTCATCGAGGCGCATCTGTGCGACGCCGGGCTCGATACCCATCAGATCGCCAGTCACGTGGGAGTCAGCGCGCGTTACGTCCAACTGCTGTTCGCGGAGATGGGGACGACACCGTCCGCCTATATCCAGCAGTGCCGGTTGGACCACGCAGCCTCCCGGCTGGATAAGGAGCGCGACGACGCAACGATTACCGGCATCGCCTTCGATGCAGGATTCAACGACCTCAGCAGCTTCTGCCGCGCCTTCCGCCGCCGCTTCGGGATGAGCCCCAGCGATTATCGCGCCGCGAGGGGCAGGCCAACCGTGCGGGAGTTGATCCTCTAGGCCGCGCCGACTGACGGGGCGGCAACGGCGCGCCCCGATCATTCCAGAGAGGATTTGGAAAGCAACGGCCTTTATGGGCAAGGCGGCTCTGCCTGCCATCGTCGCAGCCATGGCTCTGGACGGCTTGTCAACGAGACCGTCTTGCTGCAAATGCGAAGGGCGTCGAGGAGTGTTCTGATGCGGAAAATCGCCATAATCGGCACGGGCTATGTCGCCGATTATTACGCCGCTTCCCTGCGTAGCTTTCCCGATATCGCCGTTGTTGCCTGCTATGACCGCAATGGCGCGCGGCTTCAGCAATTCTGTTCACATTGGGGCCTTCCGGCGGTCGACAACCTCGAGACGGCGCTGGGCAGCGATGCCGTGCTGGTGCTCAACCTGACCAACCCACACGAGCATTTTGCGGTGAGCCAAGCGGCGCTTGATGCCGGCAAGCATGTCTATTCGGAAAAGCCGCTGGCAACGACGATGGACGAGGCGCGAGCGCTCCACGAACGTGCCGCGGCGTTAGGTTTGCAGATCGGCTCGGCGCCGTGCAGCGTTCTCGGCCAGAGTGCGCAAACGCTCCGCCAAGCCATCGAGACTGGCGCGATCGGCAGGCCACGGCTCGTCTATGCGGAGCTGGACGACGACTTCATCAGCCAAGCACCCGTCGGCCGCTGGCATAGCGCGTCTGGCGCGCCCTGGCCGATCCAGGACGAACTGAAGGTCGGCTGCACACTCGAACATGCCGGCTATTATCTGACGTGGCTGATGGACCTGTTCGGCCCGATCGAGACGGTGGTGAGCGCCTCTGCCCATATTGGCGACGTGGCTCATATCGTCTCGGAAGCGGCCGCGCCGGATTATTCCAGCGCCACCTTGTTCTTCGAGAGCGGTATGGTCGCCCGACTGACGTGCAGCATCATCGCTCCGCACGACCATCGGCTGCGCATTTTCGGGGACGCCGGCGTGGCGGAGGTCAGCCGGGCCTGGGACAACCAAGCCCCGGTGCGTGTGCGCAAGCGTTTCGTGATCCGACGCCGACTGGTGAACAGTCCCATTGCGCCCAAGGTCAAGCCGGGGGCATGGACAGCGCACCCCTTCGTCGATCGCAAGCAGGCCGCCATGAACTTCATGCTTGGCCCCGCCGAGATGCTGGACGCAATCGAGGCGGGCCGCCCATGCAAGCTAGGCAGCGACTTTGCCCTGCATTTGACGGAAGTGACACTCGCCATCCAGAATGCCGGCCGAACGACGGGGGCGCAGACCATGACAACACGCTTCAAGCGAACCGCGCCGGTGCGTTGGGCTGGCACGCGAACGGAGGCCTGACCCATGGCGAGCGACGTGCGCTTCGGCATCCTCGGCACCGGCCATATGGCGCAAAGCTTTGCATCCGCGTTGCGGACGATCGACGGCGTGGGACTGGCGGGATTCTGCTCGCGGGACGTGGAGCGCGCCAAGAGCTTCTCGACCTATTTTAGCGCTCCGACACATTTCGCAACGCTGGCGGATCTGCTTGCTGATCCGGCGGTCGACGCCCTCTACATCGCCAATGACAGCGCTAGCCATGCTCAGAGCGCCATCGCCGGCCTCGAAGCGGGAAAAGCCGTGCTGTGTGAAAAGCCGTGCGGAATCAACGCAGCCGAGGCTCGCGCCATCGCGGCAGCGGCTGACCGAACCGGAAAGCTGTTCATGGAGGCTGTCCCCACCCCCTTCCTCCCCGCCGTGGCTCAGGTCTTGGACGCAGCCCGGTCGGGCGAACTGGGGGCCCTTCGGCGGTTCACGGGGAATTTCGGCTATCCGGCGAGCCCGCAATCCCACCCGGCCTGCTTCGCAGCGGCAGGTGGCGGTGTCTTGCTCGATCGAGCCATCTACCCGGTGACGCTGGCGCTCCTGGCCATGGGGCCGGTCCGCGATGTGCGCGCCATCATCACGCACGATGCGGAGGGCGTGGCGGTGGAAGCCTGGATCACGCTGCTCCATGACAGCGGCGCCACCTCATCGCTTGGCGCCTCTTTCCTGTCCGAGTTGGACAACCGCCTCAGCATCGCCGGAACCAACGGGTCCGCTGTGGTGGAAGGGCCGCTTCTCGCCGCAGAGCGCTTCTCGATCACGCAGCACGGCGCGCCGACACGGGCGTCACCCCAATCGAGCGGACTGGCAGCGCGGCTGAAACGCAAGCCGTTATTGCGCCGCACCATGGCTATCGCGCGGATGGCCCGCCTCCCCTATCGTTCATATGGCTCCAGTATCTACGCCAGTGAGATCACACACTTTCGCGATCTGATGCGGGCAGGAGAACGCACCAGCCCCCTCCTCCCGCCGGCCCTTTCCGTGGCGGCTCTGGACATCCTCGATCAGGCGAAGGCCAACGCCTCATGAAGATTGCCTATCTGCTCAATGCCTATCCGATGACGAGCACCACCTTCATCCGGCGCGAGATGGAGGCGGTGGAAGCGTTGGGTCAGCCGATCCACCGGTTTGCCATACGCCATTGGGACAGCGCCCTGGTCGACCCGGACGATATTTCCGAGCAGGAGCGCACCCACTACCTGCTGACCGGCAGCAAGGCTGCGCTGGCGGGAGACGTGGCGCTGGCGATCCTGCGGCATCCGCTCCGCTTTCTGACGCTGCTGCCGCTGTGGTGGCGCGTGTGGCGCAACGCCAATCGTAAATTCGTGCAGCATGTCGCCTATCTTGCCGAGGCCCTCGCCTTCTACCGGCGCACGGCAGCGCTCGGCATCGACCACGTTCACACCCATTTCTCGACCAACGCGACGACCGTGGCGATGTTTGCCCATCATATGGGCGGTGCCCCCTACAGTTTCACCGTGCACGGGCCGGACGAGCTGGTTCCCGGCGAGCCGGGCCGCCTCTCGCTCCGGGAAAAGGCGAGCGGCGCGACCTTCATCGTCGCCATTACCCGCTATTGTCGCGACCGCGTCGCGCAGGAAGCACCAGAGAGCGCGGACAAGATTCGCATCATCCCCTGCGGCATCGACATGGATGATTTCCCGTTCGACCCCACGCCGCCGGCGAGCGCGCATGTCATCTGCATTGGCCGCTTGTGCGCCAACAAGGGGCAAATCCACATCCCACCCGCTGTTGCCGCCGTGGCGGCGGAGTTTCCCGAACTGGTCGTCGAGCTGATCGGCGGCGGCGAGGATGAGCCAGCCATTCGGGAGGCCGCCGCTCGATACGGCGTGGAGAAGCAGGTCGTCCTTCACGGTTGGGGTAGCAACGCCTATGTGCGCGAACGGCTTGAGGCGGGCCGCGCGATGCTACTGCCCAGCTACGCCGAAGGCCTGCCGATCGGCATCATGGAAGCGCTGGCGATCGGCCGGCCGGTACTCACCACGCGGATCGCGGGCATTCCCGAGCTGGTCGACGAAGGGTGCGGCTGGATTTTCGAACCCGGCGACGAGGCGGCCATCGCCGAAGCGCTGCGCGGCGTCATGCGCGCCTCAAGGGACGAGCGCGCGGCGATGGGCGCGGAAGGCCGCCGCCGCGTGGAGGAGCGTCATGACCGGCGCAAATCGGCGCAGGCGCTGGTGGCTGCCTTTGGAGCGAAATTGTGGGAGTCTGGCGCGTCCGCCAACGCCGGACAGATAGAAGAACCCGTCACTTAAGACGTCAGAACGAAACTTAAGACGTCAGAACGAACGGGCCGCGCCCTCCCCGACCCCGATCGACCGCCAGCGGTTGGCTGGGGATGGCCACGTCTCCCCGGCCCAAGTGGGCCATGGGCCAGCTCTTCCTAGCGGCGTGACCCGCGTCCAGAATCGGGCGAAACAGAACGGGGCGAGGTCAGCTCAGATGCCGCCCCGCCCCGCTATGCATATTCATCGGAAGCGATCAGGCGGCGTCGCCGGCCTTGCGCTTTTCGGCGAAGACACGGATCGGGTCCTTGCGGCCCTCTACCACGTCCTTGTCGACGACCACTTCAGTGACGCCTTCCATAGCCGGCAGGTCGAACATGGTATCGAGCAGGATCGCCTCGATGATCGAACGCAGACCGCGCGCGCCGGTCTTCCGCTCGATGGCGCGCTGCGCGATGGCGGTGAGCGCCTCCTCGGTGAAGGTCAGCTCGACCTGCTCCAACTCGAACAGCTTGCCATACTGCTTGACGAGCGCGTTCTTGGGCTCGGTGAGAATTTTCACCAGCGCCTCGATGTCGAGGTCCTCCAGCGTCGCGATGACGGGCAGACGACCGACAAACTCGGGAATGAGGCCGAACTTGAGGAGGTCCTCCGGTTCGCTCTGCCTCAGCAATTCGCCCGTGCGGCGCTCCTCGGGGGCGGCGACATGCGCGCCGAAGCCGATTGACTTGCCCTCAAGGCGATCCCCGATGATCTTCTCCAGCCCCGCAAACGCGCCGCCACAGATGAACAGGATGTTCGTCGTATCGACCTGCAGGAACTCCTGCTGAGGATGCTTGCGCCCGCCCTGCGGCGGCACGGAAGCCGTGGTGCCTTCCATCAGCTTGAGCAGCGCCTGCTGCACGCCTTCACCCGAAACATCGCGGGTGATGGACGGATTTTCGGCCTTGCGGCTGATCTTGTCGATCTCGTCGATATAGACGATGCCGCGCTGCGCCTTTTCGACATTGTAGTCGCTGGCCTGGAGCAGCTTGAGGATGATGTTCTCAACATCCTCACCGACATACCCCGCCTCGGTCAGCGTCGTCGCGTCTGCCATGGTGAAGGGCACGTCAAACGTCTTGGCGAGCGTCTGGGCCAGCAGCGTCTTGCCGCAGCCGGTCGGGCCGATCAGCAGGATGTTGGACTTGGCCAACTCGACATCGCCCGCCTTGCCGCCATGGTCGAGCCGCTTGTAGTGATTGTGAACCGCGACCGAGAGCACGCGCTTGGCGCGCTCCTGCCCGATCACATAATCGCTCAGCACGTTGCAGATCGCCTGCGGAGTCGGCGTGCCGCCGTCCTTCCGACCAACCAGCCCGCCCTTCGTCTCTTCACGGATGATGTCGTTGCACAGCTCGACACACTCGTCGCAGATGAACACCGTCGGTCCCGCGATGAGCTTGCGCACCTCGTGCTGCGACTTGCCGCAGAACGAGCAGTAGAGCGTACTTTTGGAATCCGATCCCGTAAGCTTGGTCATTCAATGCCTTCCTAGGTTCGGCCGGCGTGCTGCGCCGTTGACCCGAACGGTTTGGCCCGGCCTTATCCTAGACCGGGTCGCTGCCACCCGACAAGTAGCCATCATGTGGCAGATCAGCGTAAATTTACCGTTGCGCACTGGCTATCTCGTTCCGACCGAGACATGGGAACTCACCGCTGGATTGCAACGGCACAGCCATCTCCGGCTGGCCCGCCGCGATCAGGCGCCGCTTTCCTCTGCAACGCTCGGCCGCTTGTCATAAACTTGGTCGACTAGGCCGAATGCCTTGGCTTCATCGGCTTCGAGGAAAGTGTCGCGATCCATGGCTGCTTCGATCTTATCGAGCGGCTGGCCGGTATATTTGACGTAGAGATCGTTCAGGCGCCGCCGGATACGCAGGATTTCCTTGGCCTGGATCTCGATGTCCGACGCCATGCCCTGGGCACCGCCCGACGGCTGATGGATCATGATCCGCGCGTTGCTGAGCGCGAAGCGCATCCCCGGCTCGCCGGCCGCGAGCAGGAAACTGCCCATCGACGCGGCCTGGCCGATGCACACCGTGCCCACCTTGGGGCGAATATATTGCATGGTATCGTGGATCGCCATGCCGCTCGTCACCACGCCGCCCGGCGAGTTGATATACATCCAGATATCCTTCTTGGGATTCTCGGATTCGAGGAACAGCAACTGGGCGACGATGAGCGAGGCCATATGGTCCTCGACCTGGCCGGTCACGAAGATGATCCGCTCCCGCAGGAGGCGCGAATAGATGTCGAAGCTGCGCTCGCCGCGGTTCGACTGCTCAATGACGATGGGAACGAGAGCACCGAGCGGATCGAAGGGAGTGTCGGTCATGGAGGTCTTTCGTTGTTGGCTTCAGGCGGCTGCCTACATCGGACGTTTGGGCTGAGACTTCAAGGTGCTCCCGGTACCACGCGCAATGAGTCCGAGACCGACTTTTTCTCCGGCCAGCGGCGTACGAAGCGTTGCCCTGGCAATTCGATGAAACGGTAACTGAACCACGATGCGCAGATGACGATAGCCAGGAATAGGATGCTCATCATATCGCCGAACAGAGCGCCCCCGCCAACACTGTTATGCCCATCGGCACTCTGCACGAGATCCAGCGCTGTAAAACGCTCAACTAGGCTCAGACCATTGACGAACCGATACAAGAGAAAGCCGTGGATCATATAGATCGAATAGGAAAGGGCCCCGACGAGTATGAAGGGCGCGCATTTCAGCAATCTGCTGACGACGCCGGCTTCACGGGAGAAGACCAGCACAGCCAGGAAAAACATCAACGGCGCTGCCAAGGACAATGGTCCCGCCCCGGCAAACCAGACGAAGACGACCACACCAAGCGCAACCGCCAGTTCGACGACATGATCTCCCCAACGGCCAAAACGTAGACGCCCAACCCAATCGGCCAATCGCCAGCCTATAATGCCGAATGAGAAACCGAATATACAGCGAAGCAAGGCGCCATCATGAAACACCGCTATGTAGCGATCGGTAAGCTGACTCAGCACGATTGACGCAACGACGATAATCGCCAGACAGATCGGTATCGCGAACCGAAAAACATATCGCAGCAGAAAACCGAAAATGAGGTAGGTCCAAACTTCCGCGGCAATCGACCAACTCGGCCCGTTCCAAGGTGTCGCGTCTGGCCCAAAAAATATCTGAACAAGTAACAACGAATAACTGAGAATAGTCGGAGAGTATATACCCTCGAATGGCTTTCGATCAGCCATGTCATTCATAAACAACGAAAATGTAATTTCAAATCCAAGAAACATCATCAGGACGAAAAAGTGCAGTGGATATACACGCCCCAGGCGTAACCACATGAAGTGTTTTATCGAATATCCTTCCGCCAGCCGTTGGCCGTAGCTGGAACCGATCACGAAACCGGATAACACAAAGAAAAAATCGACAAAAAGAAAACCGTTCCGTACCACCGGAAGGGCGCTGATATGCCCTTGCGTCGTGAAATGAAGCAGAACGACCATGCACGCGCAAACACCGCGCAAACTATCGAGCACCACATAACGGTGCCTCCCCCCCTCTAAAGTCACGTGCGAGCCCCCCTGATCGCAGGTCCTGACTCGCCTTTTAACCGTGCTTAAGGAGTGATTGAAAGATCATTAACCTCACTGGGACGAACAGCAGTCGCCGGTGGCGGCATGGGCGCCCGATGAGCCAGATAAGCCAGACGCTTCACTTCCTGACGCCCCCGCGTGACCGTATCGAGGATAAGCCCGGTCATGAAGTTGAGTGCGGCAAGGATGCCCAGGCCAACGATGGCGATCACGGTCGGGAAGCGCGGCACGAGGTGCGTCTCCAGATAGGTCACGATCACCGGAATGCCGAGGATGACGCCAATGATGCCGACGAAGGCGCCAATGTACCCGTAGAACCACAGTGGCCGCTCAACGCGGTAGAGCTGGATCATCGTGCGCAGAATCCGCCAGCCATCGCGAAAGGTGCTGAGCTTGGACTGGGAGCCCTCCGGCCGCGCGGCGTAAGCGGTGACGATCTCGCCGACTGGCATGCGTAGTTCGAGCGCATGGACGGACATTTCGGTCTCGATCTCGAAGCCGGCCGAGAGCACCGGAAAGCTCTTGACGAACCGCCGGGAAAAAACGCGATAGCCAGACAGGATATCGGTGAAGCTGCGGCCGAACAGCTGCCGCAGCAAACCAGTGAGCACCCGATTGCCGAGCCGGTGGCCCCGACGATAGGCGCTCTCCACCTCCGACTTGCGGGCACCCACGACCATATCGAGATTGTCCGCCAGCATTGCCGCGATCAGCGCGGGCGCGGCAGCGGCGTCATAGGTGGCGTCCCCATCGGCCATGACATAGATGTCGGCGTCCACGTCCGCGAACATGCGCCGAACGACATGGCCCTTACCCTGCTGACGCACGCGCCGCACGACGGCACCGGCGACACTCGCGACATCGCCTGTCCCATCGGAACTATTGTTATCGAACACGTAGATGGTGGCCGTGGGCAACGCCCGCGCGAACTGCGCCACCGTTTCGCCGATCGCCGCCGCCTCATTATAACAAGGCAGCAACACGGCGATGCGCAACGTGTCCGGCAAATTCTGCCGGAGAGGAAGTTGCGCATCGGCCATGAGTGCCTGCGTCAGCCTTCAGCCTTGGCCGATTTCTTCTTGGCGGCCGGCTTCTTGTCAGCGGGTGCCTCGGCTGCAGCGTCAGCCTTGGCGGCCTTCTTGGCAGGCGCCTTCTTCGCCGGGGCAGCCTTCGCTTCGGTGGTGGCCTCGTCCTCAGCCTGTGCCGGAGCTTCCTTCTTGGCTGCCGGTTTCTTGGCCGCGGCCTTCTTGGCCGGCTTGGCGCCGTGATCGTGATCATGCCCACAATCCGGCCCATGGACATGCAGCTCGCTGTCCTCGCTCTCGATCGCGGCTTCCAGGTCAGCCCGCGCAACGCTGCGCTCGGTCACTTCCGCCTTGCCGAACAGGAAGTCGACGACTTTGTCCTCATACAGCGGCGCACGGAGCTGAGCGGCCGCCATCGGCTCGTTGCGGACATATTCGACAAACCGCTCGCGATCCTGCGGCGCATATTGCTGCGCAGCTTGCGCGACGAGGCGGTTCATCTCGGCCTGCGTGACTTCCACGCCATTGGCCTGACCGATCTCGGACAACAGCAGGCCCAGGCGCACGCGACGCTCGGCAATGGCGCGATAATCGTCCTTTTCGCTTTCCATCTCGGCGCGGGCGGCCTCGGGATCTTCCTCGTGGCTGGCCTCATGCTCGAGCTGCGCCCAGATCTGGTTGAACTCGGCCTCGACCATGCCCGGCGGCACCTCGAAATCATGGCCGGCGGCAAGCTGGTCGAGCAGGCGACGCTTCATGAAGGTGCGGGTAAGATTACCATGCTCCTGCTCGATCTGCGACTTGAGCAGTTCGCGCAGCTTCTCAAGGCTCTCAAGGCCAAACTGCTTGGCGAACTCGTCATCCGGCGCCTTCTCGCTCGGCACCTTCACCGCCGTGATGCTGAGGTCGAACGTGGCTTCCTTGCCTGCGAGATTCGCGGCCTGATATTCCTCCGGGAAGGTGACGGTGATGGTCTTTTCATCGCCCACCTTCACACCGACCAGCTGATCCTCGAAACCGGGGATGAGATTGCCCGAGCCGATAACCACGGCCATGTCGGTGCCGGTGCCGCCATCGAACGGCGTGCCGCCGACCTTGCCGACGAAATCCATGACGACCTGATCGCCCTGCTTAGCCTTGGCGTTCTTCGGCGCATCCTCGAAGCGCTGGCTCTGCTCGGCGAGCCGGTTCACCGCTTCGTCGATCTGCTCCTCGGTGACGTCGACGACGAGGCGCTCCAGCTTGATGCCCTCGATGCTCGGGGTAGGGACAACCGGCAGCACTTCCAGCGCCACCTTGATCTCGGCATCCTTGCCCGCCTCATAATCGCCAGTCAGTTCGACGGTCGGCTGCATCGCTGGGCGCAGCTTGTTGTCGGCGATGAGCTTGTCGATTCCCTCGCGAATGGATTTGTCGAGTGCCTCGCGCTGCAGGGCCGGGCCGTGCATCTTGCGAACGAGGTTGGCCGGGACCTTGCCAGGGCGGAAGCCCGGCATACGCACCTGCGGCGCAATCGTCTTCACTTCCTCGTCGATGCGCGCATCAATGTCCTTGGCGGTGACGGTTAGCGTATAGCCGCGCTTCAGGCCGTCGTTCAAAGTCTCGACAATCTGCATATCTTTACTCAAGCCTTCCAAGCTCTGCAAAATCTCGTGGAACCACCGGGGCATAAGCATCGCGCAACTGGTGCGGGCGAAGGGACTCGAACCCCCACATCTTGCGATACCAGAACCTAAATCTGGCGCGTCTACCAGTTTCGCCACGCCCGCATCGGTCGCCGGTCGGCGCGGCATAGTGCATGAGGCGGAAAAGGGCAATCCCGGAAGGCGCTGTATCCGTGCGGAACATTCAAGCAGGCGGCCCGTTACCGAATGGAGAGGAAAGGAACAGCCGATGGCCACGCAACCGGAAATGCCGCCACCCGATACAATCAACCCGCAATCGCCGCCGGAGACACCGCCGGTCGAACCGCTACCCGAGCGGCCCTATCAGGATCCGCCGGAAATCGTCCCCGACGCACCTGATGTGGATGAGCCGGGAAAAGGACCGGATGAAATGCCGCCCGACAACGACCAGGTCCAGCCCGGGGAGCGCTGAATCCTGTCGGGATGACACCAAACGCCTGGGCTGGACTCAGCCCAGCGCCTTCTTCAACAGTTCGTTGACGATCTGCGGATTGGCCTTGCCCTGCATGGCCTTCATCGTTTGGCCGACGAAGAAGCCGAACAGCGCCTCCTTGCCGCCCTTATACTGCTCGACCTTGTCGGCATTGTCGGCCAGCACCTTGGCCACCACTGCCTCAATCGCACCGGTGTCGGTCGTCTGCTTGAGCCCGCGCTGCTCGACGATCGTAGCCGGCGCGTCTCCCGTTTCCAGCATGATCTCGAATACCTGCTTGGCGATGCTGCCGGAAATGGTGCCATCCGCTACCAGCGCCAGCAACTCAGCGCCGCGCGCAGGGCTGACCGGGCTTTCCTCCAAGGTCTTGCCGAGCCGATGGAGCGCACCGTAAAGTTCTGACAGGAGCCAGTTGGCGCTCGCCTTGGCGACCTGTGCCTCGTCTTTCTTCTGGATTCGGGCACCTTCCGCCAACAGCGCCTCGAACCAGCGGGCCGTCTCGGCTTCCGCAGTCAGCACCTCGGCATTGTAGGCGGAAAGGCCCAGTTCCTCCTGATAGCGGCGACGCTTGGCGTCGGGCAACTCAGGCAGCGAGGCACGGCACTCCTCGATGAACGCTTCGTCCAGTTCCAGTGGCAGCAGGTCGGGATCCGGGAAGTAGCGATAATCGTGCGCATCCTCCTTGGAACGCATCGAGCGGGTGGTGCCGCTGTCCGGATTGAACAGGCGGGTCTCCTGGACGATCCGACCGCCGCTCTCGAGCACATCGACCTGCCGCTGCGCTTCATATTCGATCGCCTGCATGACGAAACGGACACTGTTCACATTCTTGGTTTCAGTCCGCGTGCCAAACTCGTCGCCCGGCTTGCGCACGGAGACGTTGACGTCCGCACGCATGGAGCCTTCCTCCATATTGCCATCGCACGAACCGACGTAGCGCAGGATGGCGCGCAGCTTGCGCAGATAGGCGCCGGCTTCGGCCGGGGAACGCATGTCCGGCCGGCTCACGATCTCCATCAGCGCCACGCCGGACCGGTTGAGGTCGACATAGGATCGCGTCGGATGCTGGTCGTGCATCAACTTGCCGGCGTCCTGCTCAACATGGATACGCTCGATGCCAATCTGCTTGTCCTGTGCGATCCCGGCCTTTTCATCAGCCTCGATGGTGACCGAACCTTCGCCAACAAGCGGATGATAAAGCTGAGAAATCTGGTATCCCTGCGGCAAGTCCGCATAGAAATAATTCTTGCGGTCAAAACGGCTCCAGCGATTGATTTGGGCGTTGATGGCGAGGCCTGTCCGCACGGCCTGACGAATGCATTCGCGGTTCGGCACGGGCAGCATGCCGGGCATGGCGGCGTCGACCAGGCTCACCTGCGTGTTCGGCTCGGCCCCGAACGCCGTCGCCGCGCCCGAGAACAGCTTGGCGTTGCTGACAACCTGCGCATGGACTTCAAGGCCGATCACGACCTCCCACTCGCCGGTTGCGCCCTGAATACGGTAGCTCGTCTGCGTCGTCATGACCTATAATCCGTCTATATTCTGATCTGCGGAAGGGGTGCGAGCACCACAGCTCCCGGTGGAACATCTTCAATCACCAGCGCGTGCGCCCCGATCCGGGCATGATCGCCAACCGTCACCGGCCCCAATATGCTCGCGCCAACCGAAATGTCGACATGCCCGCCAATGCGCGGCACCCCGCTCTTTCCACGCGAACCGAGCGTGACCTGCTGCATGATGAGGCAATTGGGGCCAATCTCCACATCCGGGTGTATGACGATGCCGTTCGGATGCGGCATCAGCAGGCCACCAGCGATTCGGCAGTTAAGCGGAATCTCCGCCCCGGTAACCGCCGACCAGAAACGGTAGCGACACACCGCGACTCGCCGGAGCAAGGCCGCCAAGGGTCCTCGCCTTCCAGCAAATCGCTGGTAGCTGCGCAAGGCGGCCAGCAACGAACGAGAGGGCAGCCATTGGAACACCCCCTTCGCTTCGCGGCTCCAATCGGGGATGTCCGCCGAAATCCCATCCGCCACATGCGTGTGGGGAGCCTCGCTCACCTTACCACCAAGGCTCCGCACGCGCAGTAAAGCCGGCACGCTCCTCAATGGCCAAGCCAGCATTGAGCACAGCCTGCTCATCCAACGCCGGACCGATGATTTGCAGGCCCAGCGGCAATCCCTCGTTGGAAAGGCCGGCGGGCACCGACATGGCCGGCAGACCAGCGAGGCTAGCGGGCACGGTGAACACATCGTTGAGATACATGGCGAGCGGATCCGCCTGCTTTTCACCAAGGGCGAAAGCCGCGCTCGGGGCCGTCGGCGTCAGCAGCACATCACAGCGCTTGAAAGCCTCTTCAAAATCACGTGCGATCAGCGCGCGGACTTTGCAGGCCTGCGTGAAATAAGCATCGTAATAGCCCGCCGAAAGCACATAGGTGCCGATGATGATGCGGCGCTTCACCTCCGGGCCGAAGCCGGCGGCGCGGGTCGCGGCGTACATGTCCTGCAAGTTCGCGCCATCCGGGAGATCGCGGAGCCCATAGCGCACGCCATCGTAGCGAGCGAGATTGGACGAGGCCTCGGCCGGCGCGATGATGTAATAGGTCGGCAGCGCGTAGCGGGTATGCGGCAGCGAGACCTCAACGATCTCGGCGCCAGCGTCCTTGAGCCATGCCATGCCCCGCTCCCAAAGCGCCTCGATCTCGGCCGGCATGCCGTCGACGCGATATTCCTTGGGAATACCGACCTTCTTGCCCTTGAGATCACCGGACAGACCCGCTTCCCACTGCGGGACCGGCAGGTCCAGCGAGGTCGCGTCGCGCGGATCGAAGCCGGCCATGTTCTCCAACATGATCGCGCAATCGCGCACGTCGCGCGCCATCGGCCCGGCCTGATCGAGCGAACTGGCGAAAGCAACGACGCCCCAGCGCGAGCAGCGCCCATAGGTCGGCTTGATGCCGCTAATGCCTGTGAAGGCCGCCGGCTGACGGATCGAACCGCCCGTATCCGTGCCGGTCGCCGCGGGGCACAGCCGCGCCGCGATCGCCGCGGAACTGCCACCCGAGGAACCACCGGGCGCCAGCGCCGCATTGTCGCCATCGCTCCGCCGCCAGGGCGAGATGACATTGCCGAAATAGCTGGTCTCGTTGGAGGAGCCCATGGCGAACTGGTCGAGATTGAGCTTGCCGAGCATACCCGCCCCAGCGTCCCACAGCTTTTGCGAGACGAAGCTCTCATAGGTCGGCGTAAAGCCCTCCAACATGCGGCTGGCCGCCGTCGTCTGCACGCCCTGGGTGCAGAACAGGTCCTTCATGCCGATCGGCACACCGGAGAGCGGCTTGAGATTGCCAGCCGCGCGGTCCTGGTCCGCCTGATCGGCCGCCGCCAGCGCCCGCTCGGGCGTCTCGACGATGAATGCGTTGAGCGCCTTGGCAGCAGAGACATTAGCATTGAATGCCTCAGCCACATCGCGCGCGGAAAAGTCGCCAGCGCGGAATCCGTCGCGGATTTGCGCGACGGTAAGATCGGTCAGCCCGGTCATTATTCGATCACCTTGGGTACGGCGAAGAAGCCATGCTCCGCTTGCGGGGCATTGGCCAGCACCTTGTCGCGCACATTGCCATCAGTCACGACATCGTCGCGCAGGCGCAGCACATTGGGGATGACGGCGGTCATCGGCTCAACACCGGCTACGTCCACCTCGCCCAGTTGCTCCACCCAATGGAGAATGCCGTTGAGTTCGGGCACGAGGGCCTCGGCTTCTGCCTCGCCCACGGCGATCCGCGCCAGGCCGGCGATCTTCTTCACTGTTGTCAGGTCTACGCTCATGAACGGCGCGCTAGCATCGGCGCGCCGGTCCATCAAGGCTCGGCGGCATTCTCCAGCGCTATCGGCTCGCCGACGGGCTTGCCGTTGATGAAAAGCTGGCGCCGCTCGACTGGACGCATCTCGACATGCCCTGCGCGGATTGCGGCGGCCTTGGCCTTGGCATCTTCTCCGGTGGCCAGATAGGCTATCTCGCTACTCCAACCAGTCTTGACCCGCTTCAGAAGGCTGATCGTTACGTCGCATCCCTCGCACTTTTCCGCCGGGGTGCGGATGACCAACGCATAATCCTGCCCGGGTACATAGCGCAGCACGCAGGCCTCGCTGCCGACGCCACAGGCTTCAGGGTCGAGAAGGCGCTGGCGGAGCGCCTCATCGAGCGGCACCGGCGCGGGAAGGATGGTGAGGCGGCGCATCAGCGGCGTGCCGGTTTCCCGCGCGGCGGCGTTGGGCGCCTCCGCCCAGCGGTTCGGCAGCCTACTCGCCTTGGCCGCGTAGGCACGAACGATCGGGTTCGCGGAACTAGCGGCAAGCCGCCTGATCGCGGCGCGACCGGGCGGGCCATAGTCGAACCAGAGGGCCTTATAGTCGAACGCTTCGGCCGATACCCGGCCGCTGGCCAGCCGGGCCAACTGATGCGCTGTGGCGATGCGCTCGAAGCCAAGCAGTGGCGTGGACAGCAACAGCGCGATCCCCGCCAACACGAAAACCAGGCGCAGATTGGCCAGTCGCAGCCGCGCGAACCAGCCGTGCCCGCCGATGATCACAATTGCATAGGTGATGGCGGTGATACCCGCTACTGCGATGAAAGTCAGTGCCCACAGCCGATCCGGGCTGAGGCCATATTGCTGAATACGGAGACCCGACGAGAAAGCGGCGATGCCGACCATTGGCAGCAATACGAGCCCCAACGCCGCAGCGCCCACACCCAGCACGGTCGAGCGCGACTCGTCCTCGACCCGGTCGCCCACCACCGCGTTGGCGAGGAAAAGCGCCAGCAGCGCGCCAGCGAGCATGATCGGCGTGGTACCGCCCGTGCTCCACAGCGGGGCAAGGCCGGTGAAGAGCAGCGCGGCAAGAAACACGAGGATGGCCGCAGCCACAACTGGTGCCAGAACGCGGAGCACCAGCATCGCGACCCGCTGGAGCGCGGAGATGATCGCCCCGCGATCACGCAGCAACCCCAGCGCCGCGCCGAACGCCGCGCCAAGCAGGATGGCCACGAACCACTCTTTGCGTAATGCAACCCGCAGGAAATCCAGCTTCACGAGCCAGAACATCTCAGCCAGCAGATGCGCAATTCCCAGCGCTATCAGCATGAACAGCCCGCTGAGCGCCAACAGCAAAGCATTGGTCCAGAGATGCCCATGCACATCGGGATAAAGGATAGCCTGGCGCCGCCATGCACGCAGACCCGCGGGAGACCATTGCTCGGGCCAGCCAACGGCACGACCCTGCCCCGCCTGGAACAAGGTCAGGAGAAAAGCTGACGCCAGCACCCCGCACACCAGATGCCATCCATCAGGATCGAACCCGTCATTGGGAACACCGTTCCAGATGAAGCTGCCGCTCGCGATGGCCCCGCAAAGCAGGGCGATGACGATCGCCGCGACCAGCCGCCCCTTTTCCCACGCGAGACCGAAGGCGATGCCAGCGACGCCGAGAAAGAGGATCGCCGCCGACACCAGTCGCCGTCCCCATTCCGAGCCCTGATCAGGCAGATTGGCGAATTGCTGGATCGCCAGTGCGATGAGCCCACCGAGAATGACGAGAACCCAGGCGCGCAGTGGCCAGTCGGCTTCAGAATTGTCCGGGCCGGTGGCCAAGTCATGCTCCCGCCATGCGTCCAAGGTTACCCGCCTGCCCTATCATGGCCATACTACGCCGCCAACCGGCTGCGCGCTTGCCCTGCCCCGACCGAGCGGGCATGAGCCGGGTGAGATCAACGAACGGAGTCGCGCTCCTCTTGGTTCGCAAATTCCTTTATGTCGTCGCGTTTTTCACCGCTTTGGCCATAGCCGGCATGATCGCCTTCTCCTTCTTCGGTTCGAAGTTGATGCAGAGCGCGCTTGTGCCGCATGTCGCCTTCGCCGAGCCGCAGGCGCTTCCGGCGGACATCTATGCACGCGCGGAAGGCTGGATCAGCCGCCCAGACGGACGCCGGAACGATCCTGCCCGCTGGCAGCCGACCAATGCCGCGCCGCTCGCGCTTCCGGAGGGAACCGAGCAAGCCGCCATCTTCTTCATCCATCCGACGAGCGCCTTCGATACGCTGCACTGGAACGCCCCGATCAGCGACCGGATCTCCGCCGCGCAGGCCGCCCGCTTCGTCCGCTTGCAGGCCAGCGCTTTCGCGCCGACCGGCGCCGTTTGGGTGCCGCGCTATCGTCAGGCGGTGTTCGGCGCCTTCCTCACGGACAAAGCGGATGCCGCTCTCGCGCTCGACCGCGCTTACGCCGATGTGAGGGCTGCCTTCGTCGCCTTCCTCGCCGCCAACCCCAGCGGACCGCTGATCCTCGCCGGCCATAGCCAGGGGAGCCGCCATCTGCTTCGGTTGCTCCGCGAGCATGCCGGGGATGCAGCGCTTCGCCCCCGGATCGTCGCGGTCTATGCGGTCGGCTGGCCGGTTTCAGTCGCGCACGACCTGCCCGCGCTCGGCCTTCCCGGATGCACAAGCGCCGGTCAGACTGGCTGCGTGTTGAGCTGGCAGAGCTTCGCCCAGCCCGCCGACACCTCCGCCGTTGAAGTAACTTTCGATCGTGAGCCGGGTTTCGATGGGCAAGTCCGAAAGGGCTCCGCGATGCTCTGCACCAACCCATTGACCGGCGGTAGCCCGGCGACAGCGCGAGCCGATGCCAATCTCGGTACGCTGATGGGCGATGGCGAGGCACTCTCCACCCAGCTCGTGGTGCCCGGTACGGTCGGCGCTCGCTGCGAAGGGCGCGGCTTCCTGATGCTGGACGGCGCGCCGCGTCTCGGCACCTACATGCTGCCGGGCAACAATTATCACGTCTATGACTACCCGCTGTTCTGGGCGAATATCCGGGCCGATGCGGCGCGGCGGCTGGTGGCATGGCAGACACCACGGTGATCACTCTGGACAAGACCGCCTTTCGCGCGGCGCTCCCGGGTGGCGGCCGTTTGCTGGGGCTGGACGTGGGGACGCAAACCATCGGCCTCGCCCTGTGCGATGCCGGCTGGAGCATCGCCAGCCCCGCTCATACCCACAAGCGCAGCAAGTTCACGCGGGACAAGGCAGCGCTGGGTCAATTCATCGCCGAGCAATCGGTGAAGGGCCTCGTCATCGGCCTGCCGCTCAACATGGATGGGAGCGAGAGCCCGCGTAGCCAGGCATCCCGTGCGTTCGCCCGCAACATCGCAGAGCTCGACCTGCCTGTTCTGCTCTGGGACGAGCGTTGGTCCACCGCCGCCGCCGAGCGTGCCATGATCGCCCAGGACATGAGCCGCGCAAAGCGGGCCGAGCGGATCGACGCCCACGCCGCCGCGCTGATCCTGCAGGGCGCAATCGACGCCCTCACCATGGGCTAGCTATGGCCGGGCCGATACTGACCGGCCTCTTCCTGCTCGCCATCAACCTTATCGCCTTCGCCGCATTTGGGATCGACAAGCGGCGTGCTCGCGGCGGCCAACGTCGTCTGCGTGAGCGTGACCTGCTGCTGCTCGCCCTGATCGGGGGCACCTGCGGCGCGTGGCTGGGGCGCAGCCACTTTCGCCACAAGACACGCAAGCGCGGCTTTTCCGGAGCCCTCGCTCTCATTACGCTCGGGCAGATCGCATTTCTGCTCTGGTTCGTTGCTCGCCCTTGAGTCCGCCTTCTCCGTCCGCTATCGGCGAGCTTTAATGACAAGTGCAGCCTCCCCCGACACTGGCCTCATCGGCCGGGCGAATTTCCCCCATCGCCATCTGCTCGGCATCGCCAATCTCGCTCCACATGAGATCCGCTTCCTCCTCGGTGAAGCGGAGCGTTGGGTCGCGCTCAATCGGGCGGAGAGCCGCAAGCACGATGGCCGGCTGGCCGGCCTCACCCAGATCAACGCCTTCTTCGAGAATTCGACTCGCACACTCCTCTCTTTCGAAATCGCCGGAAAGCGGCTCGGCGCCGACGTGGTGAACATGCACGCGGCCCAATCGAGCGTGAAGAAGGGCGAGACGCTGATCGATACGGCGGTGACGCTCAACTCAATGCGCGCCGACGTCATCGTCATCCGCCATATGAGTTCCGGCGCGGTGCAGCTCATCGCAGACAAAGTCGACTGCCCAGTGCTTAACGCTGGCGACGGTTGGCATGAGCATCCAACGCAGGGCCTGCTCGATGCACTCACAATCCGCCGTCGCAAAGGTGGGTTCGAGGGGTTGATCGTCACCATTTGCGGCGACATTCTGCATAGCCGCGTTGCCCGCTCCAACATGCTCTGCCTCACCGCACTCGGTTGTCAGGTACGTGTCTGTGCGCCGCCCACGCTGATGCCGCCGGCCATCGAGCGGTATCGGGTGACGCCGTTCACGGATTTCGACGCCGCGCTGGAAGGTGCCGACGTGGTGATGATGCTGCGCATCCAGAACGAACGGATGGAGGGCGGCTTCCTTCCTTCCTCGCGCGAATATCACATGCTCTACGGCCTTACTCCTGAGCGGCTCAAACGTGCTAAACCGGATGCGATCGTCATGCATCCCGGCCCGATGAACCGGGGGATTGAGATATTGAGCGGCGTCGCTGACGACCCCAACCGCTCGGCCATCACGGAACAGGTTGAAATGGGTGTGGCGGTGCGCATGGCCTGCCTCGACGTGCTGACGCGCAGCCAGCGGGGAGTCGAAGGATGGGCATGATCGCCATCGTCAATGCGCGGCTATGCGATCCCGCCGCCGACGCCCTCACCGACGGGACAGTGCTGGTCGATGGCGAGACGATCGCCGCGGTGGGTTCCGTCGACATCCCCGCCGACGCCGAACGGATCGACGCGCGCGGCATGATCCTCGCGCCTGGCATCATCGATCTGGGCGTCTTCAAGACCGATAAGCCCGCCTTCCATTTCTCCGGCATCACCCGCGCCGCGCTGATGCCCGATCAGACGCCCGTTCTGGACCATCCAGGGCTCGTCCAGCACGCCGCGCGAGCTGGCAAGCCCGATTTCTGGGTACATCCGCTGGGCGCCGCCACCCGCGGTCTGGACGGCACTGAGCTCGCTGAAATGGCAATGATGAAGGCCGCCGGGGCCCGCGCCATCGCCACCGGGCGGCGGTGGATCGCCGATGCGGGGGTCATGCTGCATGTGCTGCGTTACGCCGCCGCGCTCGATCTCACCGTCGTTACCCATGGCGAGGATGGCAATCTCACCGCTCATGCCGTCGCCACCGATGGCGAGACGGCGACGCGCCTCGGCCTGCCCAGCGCGCCGGCTTGCGCCGAAGCGATCGCCATTGCCCGCGATATCGCGCTTGCGCGTGAGGCTGGCGCGCGATTGCACGTCCGCCTTGTCACCACGGCGGCGGGCTTTGAGCTCATCCGCGCAGCCAAAAGGGAAGGTCTCCCGGTCACCTGCGGCGTCAGCCCGGCCTATCTGTTCCTTAACGATCAGGCGGTGAGCGGCTTCCGCAGCTTCGCCCGCCTCTCCCCCCCATTACGCGACGAGCGTGATCGCCTCGCCGCTATCGCCGCCGTAGCCGACGGCACGGTCGATGTGCTCTGCTCCGGCCACGATCCGCGTGGTCCGGAAGACAAGCGCTTGCCATTCGCGGACGCTGCGCCGGGGATCGCCGGCGCCGAAACACTGCTGCCGCTGGCACTCAATCTGGTGCGCGAGGGACACATTCGCGAAACGCGGATGATGGCGCTACTCGCGGCCAATCCCGCGCGTCTTCTGGGTTTGGCCGCCGGCCAACTCGCTGCTGGTGCACCCGCCGACCTCATTCTTATCGATCCCGATGCGCCGTGGATCGTCGACTCGGATAAAATGGCGGCCGCCGCCGGCAATACTCCGTTTGATAAGCTGCCTGTTCAGGGTCGCGCCCGGATGATCATGAAGGGCGGCATGGTGCGCTGAAGAGAGGGCGTCCCTTCGTGGCCGCCCCCAACTGGAGCACTGCTTCGATAATCAGAGTCAGCGGGCCGCGACTCGTTGGCCCCGGCTCGCCGGTTGGTGAGCAGCGACGGGACTGCCCTTGCGCGCCGGTTCGTCTGCCATGCGGACCTGGCTCGCATCGTCCCGTCGCACAAAGCAGGATTGATTCGCCGCGCTCAGCGAGCGACATGTCGCCAACGCCGCATTGCGGTCCTGGAAGCCGCGGATAGCAAGGCGATGGAACAGACGGCCATGGACTGTCGTCTGGCTGAAAACCTCCTGATACGCGCCGAGCTTGGGCTGCTGGCGACTGATCTGCCGCCATTTGGCATGCGCGATGGGCGCTGAATCGAACGCGCCGAGCTGGATCACCCAATCACTGACGGCCGGGCGAGTCGGCGTGGCGCCGGGAATAGAGAGGGTGGCACGCGCACGCGCCGAAACCGGCGTTTCTCCACGACGAAATTCCTCGCGCGCCTCATGCATCGGAACGTGCGACGCCGCGACCAGTTGAGCCGAGCCAGCCTGAACGGCAGGCGCATCGTCGGCCGCCATCGCGGACGGCGGCTCTGCCGGCGTGAGCGCTGGCAGGTCCGCCCGCGCCTGGGCAACCAAACCAGCCTCAGCCAGCTGGACCGGAGCAGGCTCGGCATGGAGGGCCAACCGCGCCGGAAGGCCGCTATCGTTGCTGCGTGGCGAAACGCCGAGCATGGCAATCACGCGCTGCTGCTCGTCACCGACGCGCGACCATTCGCTGATGCGCCTCTCAGCTTCCTTCGCGGACAGATCCTGCCCGGCAATCAGGCGCGCCTGGGCCCATGCGCCGCCGAGAGCCAGTGCATAAGCCAGGTTCTGGCGGGTTTGCGCTGTCGCCTCCGGCTGGTGCACCGCTTCCACCAACGCCCGGACGCCCTCCTCGGCATTCCCGGCGATCGCCATCGCGAGACCATAATCGGCAGCCGGCAAATCCTCGATATGGTCGGCGAGCAGATTTCGCGCGGAGCGCGCGCTCCCCAGCCCCACTTCAGTCAATGACAGGCTGACGATGGTTCGCACATCGCGATTTCCAAGCGTCATCGCGTCCTGAAAGGCCGTGCGCGCAGAACCATAACGGCCATTTGCGAGATAAGTCCGACCGAGCAGCGCGCGATAGGCGCCCTCCTGCGGCGCGGCCGCGACCAACTCCTCGGCCTGCGTCAGTGCGCGCTCATAATCCTTTTCAGCCAGCGCCTTTTCGATACGCGGCGCCAGTTTCTGCACTGGCATGATGGATGCAACCGGACGTCTTCCTGTCCCGACATCGCTACACCCCGCCATCGAGGCGCCCATGAGCACCGCCGATGCCAGGATCACCGATAGGGGGCGGGTCTGGTTCGTCATCGTTGCGACTTCGTTTTGTCAGACACGGCGGTCGAGCGGCTCTCGATCTGCTCGGCGAGCGCACGCAACTCGTCATTTTGCGCGAGCATCGCGTCAAGCGCCTCGATCAGTAGGCGCTGCGCAGACCTGTTCGACAGTGCGCTCAATAGCCGCAGCCGCAGATGACGTTCCGCGTCGATCCGCAGCGTGAAAGCCGCTTTATGCCCGGTGGCGACGAGCGTTGTGGGTCTTGCCTTGGCGGGCGCCTTGGCCTTCGCCTTCGCCCGCGCAGATGTTTTGAGCTGTTGGGTGAGAACGCTGATCTGCTCGGCGATGGGCGACGACGACGGTTGGCTGACGTCCGGCGGAGGCACGGCTGCAGAAATCGGTTCTACGACTGTGCGGCCTTCGCCTTCTTCCCCCATGTCGTTCCAGCCGAGGTCGTCATGATGATTGTTGCCCGACAGTCCGTTGAGGATCGGCTGACGACGCATGGCCGGGCGTGCACCGCCACGGCGAGCGAGGAGACTGCCGGTGAGCGACGCGGCCGGACGCGGCTCCGGCATGGGATTCTCGGAGCCCTTCATCAGTTCGCCACCCTTCTGCCGAAACCGTTGCCATTGGCTTGCCGTGCGACCATGCTCGGATGCGTCGGCGAGAACACCGTGCGGCGGAAATTGCGCTCCAGCCGATCGGCAATATAGCCCCACAGCGTTTCGATCTCCTGGCTCGACTTGCTCTTGGGATCGAAATCCATGACCGTACGGCCATCGATCATCGAGTATGCGAAATCCGTCCGATGATGGACCGTGATTGGCGCAACCGTGCCATGCTGGGAAAGCGCAATGGCGGCTTCCGACGTAATGCGAGCCTTTGGAGTGGCGGCATTGACGACAAAGATCAATGGCTTGCCCGCGCGCTCACACAGATCGACCGTCGCGCCGACCGCGCGCAGATCGTGCGGGCTGGGCCGCGTGGGAATCACGATCAGCTCAGCGACATTGATCACGCTCTGGATGGCCATGGTGATGGCGGGCGGCGTGTCGATCACCGCAAGCTTGAAGCCCTGATGGCGCAGCGCCTCCAGATCCTGCGTCAGCCGCGCAACCGTCGTTTGCGCAAATGCCGGAAGATCGTCTGTCCGCTCGTTCCACCAATCGGCCAGCGATCCCTGCGGATCAATGTCTATCAGGACGACAGGCCCCGCCCCGGCGCGCTGCGCCTGAACCGCGAGATGTCCGGAGAGGGTCGTTTTGCCCGACCCTCCCTTCTGTGACGCCAGTGCCAATATGCGCACGATATTCCCCTAGGTGGTCCTCCACCGAAGGGCAAAAAATCACACGGCGCGCCTAAGATTTCGTTAAGTGGCAAACTGGACAAGCGCGCCTGTGCTGCGTGATCGCCGCTAGTCCTGCACCCAGTCCGCCCGTGCGATACCAAGTGCATGAAGCAGCACGCCAAGGTCGCCGCGCTCGATTGCTGCATCAGCCGCAGCCCGCGTCTTGGGCTTGGCATGATAGGCGACCCCGAAACCCGCAGCCTCAATCATCGGGATATCGTTTGCGCCATCGCCGATGGCAATGGATTGGGCGGGGGCGATACCAAGCGCCGCGATCGCCCCGAGCAGTTCGGCACGTTTGCGGGCGGCGTCGACGATCGGCTGTGCCACCGTGCCGGCCAGCTTGCCGTCAGCCATATGCAGCACGTTGGCGATTTGAACATCAAAACCGATTTCCTGCCCGACCGGCTGTGCAAAGGGAATGAAACCTCCGGAAACCAGGATTGTGCGTGCTCCACGGGCCTTGAGCGTGCGCACCAGCGGCCGCGCGCCAGCCATGATGGCCACGCGCTCCAGGCGGCATTGCTCGATCACGCTTTCGGCCAGCCCCTTGAGCAACGCCACACGGCCAGCCAACGCCTCGGCAAAATCCAGCTCGCCACGCATGGCCCGTTCTGTCACGGCGGCGATCTGCGCCTTGATCCCCGCATAGTCGGCCAGTTCGTCGATGCATTCGACAGTGATCATCGTCGAATCCATGTCGGCGATGAACAGCCGGCAATCGCGGTTGGCTGGCTCCAGCACGAACAGGTCTGCCGGTAATGCCAGCGATTCCAGCGCCGCGCGCGCGACCGCGCGCTCACCGTAGAAAGGCAGGTCCACAGCCTCGCCCGCGTCGATCCAGACAGGAGCCTCGACAGCAAGACCCGCTTGCGCCAGCGCGTCGCGCGCCGCACTCACATCCCCCTGCCCAAGTCCGTCATGCGCGACTAAGGTCGCGATCATGTGTGTACCGCCTGCCATGCCCGATCCTGCTTTCTTATCCGATGCCGGCAACCAGGGACGGCCGCCGGTCGCGCTTATTGCCGGGCCGACCGCCAGCGGCAAGAGCGCAGTCGCGCTGCGGCTCGCAAAGGCACATGGCGGCGTCATCATCAACGCCGATGCGAGCCAAGTCTACGCCGATCTGGCCGTTCTCACCGCCCGCCCTTCGGCCGACGAGATCGCCGAGGCGCCTCATCGCTTGTTCGGACATATCGACGGAGCGCAGGCTTGTTCCGCCGCTTTTTGGGCGGATGAAGCGCGCGACGAAATCGAGCAGGCCCATGCGCAAGGCCGGCTGCCGATTCTCGTGGGCGGAACCGGCCTCTATTTGGATACGCTGCTCTACGGCATTGCGCCTGTTCCCGATATCGACCCGGCAATCCGCGCCGCCGTGCGCGCTTTACCGGTCACCGAAGCGCACGCCGCTCTCGCCAACGAGGATCCCGCCGCCGCTGCCCGGCTCAACCCCGCCGACTCGACGCGTGTAGCTCGTGCGCTGGAAGTCGTCCGTTCGACGGGTCGACCGCTCCACCACTGGCAAGCGCACCGCTCCGGCGGCATCGCGGGCCGGATGCATGTTCGCGCTGTCGTGGTGATGCGGCCACGCGAGGAATTGGCGATGCACGCCGAACGCCGGCTGACGCAGATGCTCGCCGGAGGTGCCATCGAGGAAGTAGAAGCACTGCTTGCCCGCGGCCTGCCGACGGACCGCCCGGTGCTGCGCGCACTCGGCGTCCGGGAGATTGGTGACATGCTGACGGGCCGCCTTTCCATCGCGGAAGCGCAGGCCGCCATCCTCGCCACAACCACCGCCTATCAGAAACGCCAGCTTACCTGGGCGCGCAACCGCCAACGCGCCTGGGCGAAATCGACACCCGACGCCATCGGCGCTGTCGATGACCTGCCCTTGCTCCTCCACGACAGCCGCGCAGCGTGAGATCATGACGTGGGAGGTGGTGCCGGCTACAGGATTCGAACCCGTGGCCCCCTGATTACAAATCAGGTGCTCTACCAACTGAGCTAAGCCGGCGATGACCGGGTTCCCTAAGGATTGCGTGGAACATGGTCAACGCGAAAGCAGTCCGCGAAGTGGTCAGAGACCGATCAGTCCAGCGAGCATAACGGCGGGCAACACAGCAAGGCCGAGGAACAAGCCCAAGGGTAGTCTGGTTTCCCCTGTTACTGCCTTGCCCCGCAATCTCGCGACCAGCGCCCATAGCAAACCCGCACCACTGGCCATCAGCAGCACGAGCGGCAGTACTTGCCAGCCCGTCCATGCTCCTATCGCACCGAGCAGCTTGGCGTCGCCAAGCCCCAGCCCGTCCCGTCCGCGCAGCCGTTGATAGCCCCAAGCCAGCACGAACAGCATGCCGTAGCCGAGTGCAGCGCCGATCGCGCGGTCCCAGAAGGGAGCCGGCAGAACCCAGTCGCCCAATGTGAGGCCGATCACCGCCAGCGGCAGTGTCAGGGCATCGGGCAGCCAGAAATGGCGGGCATCGAGCACCATCAAGGCCAGTAAAGTCCAAGCGGCTACAGCGACCAGCAGCGCCGCGATCGGCGGCAAAAGCCAGAACGCGACGCCGCCAATCAGGGCGCAGCCGCCCTCCATGATGGCATGAACGGGATCAATGCGCGCGCTACATTGTGAACATCGCCCGCGCCGAATCCATGCGCCGATCAGCGGAATGAGATCGACCGCACCGAGCGTTCGCCCGCAGGAATCGCAGTGTGACCGCCCCTTCACGACTGATTCACCGCGCGGCCAGCGGGTCACCACTGCCCCAAGAAAACTGCCGATGATCGCCCCTAACCCGCTTCCGACCAGGGTGCGGACCACCTCGCCGGCCAGGGGCGTCACAATCGACCGACTGTACGCAAGACTTGCTCGTCATCTACCGCGCGGAAGCCATTCGCGCCCAGAGCCGCGCCCAGCAGTGGATCGGCGGTCTTGATCCGCATCGTCGCCTCATAACGCCCGCTCGAGCCGATACGCACCGTCAGACGCTCCAATCCGGACTGGCTGACCAGCGGCAGCTCGACAGCATCTCCCGCGCACTTCGCCTCACCACTCAGACCGTTTGCCAGACTGAGACCGTTGATGAGTGCCGGCACCCGTGCTCGCACCCGACCTTCCGCCACCACACAGCGCCCACTCGAAAAGTGGACCGTCAAATCCTCGAATTCGACCCGGCTGACCGGCAATGGGGCCAGCGGTGCGGCGAGCGCCACCGCGCCGGTCACGTCATCAATGCCGCGCTGTCCCCAACCAACCGTGAATGCGCCGCTGATATCGTCAGGTGCCCCCAAACGACGGCTCATGTCGATGCGCACGCGCCCAAGGAGAAGTTGGACCGGGTTGAGAAAGACATTAACCGTCCCGAGCTGCACGCCACGAATTTGCAACTCTTCCGCCCCGCCCCACCAGATCGGCCCCCGCAACGACCGCGCTGCGACCCCCATGTCGGCAAGGCCGAAAATGGAGAATGCCGCCCGCAATGGCCAGGTCACCAGCAGGCCGATGACGAGGATGAGGACCAGCATGATCCGCGCGCGGGTGCTACCGAACCACCCGGTCATGACTGCACCTCCTGAAACAGCGCTTGCATGGCCACCGTGCCTTCCGTTGCGCCCGGAACGATGCTCATCGTCTGCACCGTCACGCCCGCCTGTTCCAACCGGGCGATCCATTCCAATAGCGGGCCGGCGCGGGCCGACGAGATGTTGACGGACATCCGCCCCGTTCCCTGCTGCGTCGCACGATCCAGCGTGAAGCCCGCCTCAGCCGCGCTTTGGCTGATGCGTTGGTCGATTGGCAGTCGGTCGGCCTGCGGTGCCCGGGCGGGCCGACGGCGGAGCTCAGCCACCTTGGCGCGCACCGAAGCATAGCGATCCAGCGCCGCACCCTGCCGTTCCCACGCGTGTTCCAATCCTGCGGTGACAGGCCGCCAGACGCCCAGCCACAAAAAGACGACGGCGGCAACAATCGCCAGCGTGGCCATCAGCCGCCGCTCGCCAATACTGTGATTGCCCCACCAGTTGAGCATCGCGTCTTTCATCAGCGGACCACCATGATATCCGCGACCAACCGCGCCCCACGCTGCTGCACGGCGTTGGCGCTAATCCGCCACCCAGCTTCCTGAATTGCAATGAGCACTTCATTGATCTCCTCGGCCCTGTTCCCGGCGAACTGGACCCGCAGCGACCCATCTGCTCCCTGATTGACGCTGGTCAGGACTACATTGGGATTCACCTGCATCGCCGTCATCAACCCGGCCATCGTGCCCGTAAAGCCGCCGCGCCCGCCACGCGCCGCGAGCAGGCCGGCGATGCGACTCTCGGCCATCTCCGGATCACTGATGGTCGGATCGACCGTTTGTGCCAGCGCCACTGTCTGGGAATCGAGACGGGAAGCCTCGGCATTCAACCGCAGGATGGCGATGAGCGAAATGAGCAATGATGCCAGCACGGTGCCGCCGAGCATGATGGCAATGCGCGTCCACCGGGCGCGATCGAACACCCGTGCCGAGCGGCGCGCGAAGCCGCCCTGGCGCAGATCCAGGGGCGGTTCGTCCAGCGCACGCAGCAGCGCGACGTCAATGGTGTCGACCGGCACAGCCGTGACCGGCGCATCGCCAACGATGAGCGGCGCCATCGCCTCATCGGCAGCAAAGGCAGTGTCGCCCCCACGCACAATCTCTGTCGCCCCCACCGTCGCTCGAGCGAAGCCATCGTCCGGCGCAGGTACCAGCAGTGCCGCCGGGACGATGCTGGCGTGACCGATGTCATGCGCCTCGCACCAGTCGATCCAGTGCGCCATCGCGCTCTGGCTGGCGACCGCGACGATATGCGGCGCTTCGGGATCGTCATTGGCGGCGACCACGGCGTGCAGCCCCTCGCCGTCTCCAATGCTTGCTTCCAGAGCCATCAGGCGTGCCGCCGTGGCGCCCTGTCGCGCCGTCATACCCGGGCAAGCAATCCAATGGAGCGTGGTGGCTTGCGGCGGTAGCACGAGCATGGCCTGCCCGACCGCCGCCTCCGCCCCATCCTCATGCTCGGGCGGGAGCCAATCGGTACCCTTGCCGCGGCGCACGATCCGATCTCCATCCACCCGGTACCAGGTCGGAGGCGCTTCACGTTCGGGCGAAAGCAGGATGATGTAATCGTGCACCACGGTCAGCCGTCACCCTCGCCCCATTTGCGGCGCACCAGGCGGACCTGCCCATCGTTCGCATCGAAAAGCACTGCTTCTTCCACTTCGTCTCCTCCAAGTTCCGCTCGCAGCGCGACCTCGAACCAGCGCGATTTCTGCTGTACTTGCTCAACGGCGACATCGGGCATGCCGGCCTTAGCGCGCGCCATAGGAGGCAAATTCCAGAAGGCCAGCAAACTGCCATAACCCGTGGCTGGACGTTGCGCCAGCACCTGCCGCGCCTGATCCAGTCCCAAGGTATCCGGGGCAAGCATGGCCAACAGGACAGCCTGCCCGGGAAGCAGCGTATTGACGTTGATGGGGGACATTTCCGCATCCGGTAAGGTGCAAATCCACGGCCGGATACGTTGATAGAGATCCGGCGTGACCGCGTTGACCATCAACAGTTCGCTGGGATCCGCCATCAGCGTATTGGCGGTGCGATAAGGAGGATCGAAGCTGCTGTAATAGTCGTCTTCCGCGCCGCCGTTACCGGGCACGGAGTCGCTGTCGATCCAGTCCGCCGCCGATGTCGCCACCTGCAAGGCAAGGGTTGCATCAACGCCAAGCAGACGCATCAGGCCTGCAAACTGCGCGATCGCCTCCGGGCGCGCCGTGAAGGTCTCCTCGGTCTGTGACGTGCCGCCGGCGGCGGAGCGCACCAGGCTGTTGAGGTTGAAGCAATTGCCTCGATCGACAATCTGCGCGGCCACTGTGCCACCGGGTACCGCGAGAATTTGCTCGCTGCCCATCCAGCCGCCTTCCAGCGTAGTGCGATCCGGCCGCAGAGCGAGCAGATCGGCGATGCGCGTGGCTGCCATCCGCTCGGCCGTGAGCAGATAGGCGCGGCCCTGATCGGCGGAGACGATGTTCCGCGTCATCCGAGTAGCAACGGTCAATCGCTCCAGCGCAACCGCCGCCACCACCGAGAGGATCGCGATGAGCAGCAGCACGGTCATCAGCGCCGCTCCCCGTTCGTCGGGTCGTCCGACAGGAGAGTACAACTTAGTTCGCACCGCCGGCTCCGCCTTCTTGCGGCACGCCCGCCTCTTCGTCCGGTTGGTTGATTGCTGTTCCAACAAGGAAGCGCAGAATGAGTGGCGGATCGCTTCCCCGCGTCAGCACCATTTCCACTGCCGTCGGCATGGCCTTAGGCGTCTCGGGCGCCCAGCGTTCAAGCCAATCCCCCCGCCGGTCCCGATAGCGGAGCGTCAGACCGCGAACGCCATCGAACAAAATTGCCGGCTCCGGAGGGGTGGCACCGTCCACGGCCGGATAACCGGCCCGCTCGATCCGTCCATTGCGCCACCAATATTCAATCTTTTGCAGGCTGGCGCGACGCAGTGTACCGGGATTGCTCCAGCCGTCCCGCACGAACTGCATCAACGGCTCTTCGCCCTGCGCGCTGCGGCCGAAGAAGGCCGGTGCGTAGGTGCCGGCCTGCGTGCGACTGATCCGGACCGCCGCTTGCGAAAGATCGGCGTCCAGCGTTGCAAGGCCGCGCTGCACATCCGCCAGCGCATCGAGATGGGTTGTAACCGCAGCCTGCCCTTCTACCGCGCCGCGCAGCAGAACGACCCCGGCCGTGGCGAGCATCGCGAAGATCATTACGGCGACGAGCATTTCAATCAATGTGAAGCCACGCTCGCCGGAGCAACTTAAAGGCAGAGCATCATGCTCGGCGAACCGCGCCGACATCGCGACGCAGTGTTCGGCACCGGGCAAAGATGAGGCACGATTACCCACCGCTCGTCACCCTGCCATCCAGGTCCATGCGCAGAGTGATGGCGTTTCCGCCACGCTTGAGCGTGAAATGCAGTGTCTGATCGGCGCGACCAACAGTGTCGAAAACTGCGCGCAGCTGCGTTGTCGAGCCGATTTCAGCCCGCGTCTCACCCGCCCAGTCGCGCGTCGCCAAGGGCCCTTCCGTGACCGCCTGCCAGGTGCCCCCATTGCGACGTTCGAACCCGTAGGCGGTCGTCGAGACCCATAGGGCAACCGGCCTTCCAGAGATAATCGCACTATCCCGCGCAGCACGGGTGCGACCGGCGAAGCGATCAATATCGTCCGCTATCCGCCCGCGCGGATCTGCCATCGTCAGCACGACGGCGCCCGAGAGCAACCCGATGATGACGATAACGACCATCAGTTCGACTAGCGTGAAGCCGTGTTCGGCGGAGCGCCTCGAAGATGCGAAGCCGTGTTCGGCGGAACACCGTGTCGGCAGGCGGGTCACCGGCATCGTCATTGCGCTGGACGCCCGAAGGTGAGGACCGCAGGCGACTGGCCTGCCCCGCCATCGACGCGAACGGTGACGACAAGCAACCGGTCGTTGTCCGCCTTGTCGACCTGCTGCGCCCAGTGCCACTGGCGGCCGGCATTCTCGACAACCCCGTTACTCACGCCCAATACTGGCGGGCGCGGATCGGTCAGCCGCTCGATCATCAGATTGCGCGCCACGATCTCCGCCATGGTACGCGCGCGCAAATCCACGGTGGACCGGGCCGAGACAGCCTGCAACCGCACCAGCGCCAGGGCCGCGAGGCTGAAGATCGCAAGCGCGACGAGCATTTCGAGGAGGGTGAAGCCACCATCACGAGAAGCATGGCAGCCGGCGCGCCGCAGACGGGTGACCACGCTGATATCGCGCCTCACTTCACATCGCTTGCTGCGCGGAGCCATCGGTGCGGTGCTTCCTGGATCCGCCGTGCGCTACAGATCGCTCGAATAGATATCGGCGTTCTCACCCTCGCCGCCGGTCTGCTTGTCTGCCCCCAGAGAATAGATGTCGAAAGCACCTTTGCGGCCGGGTGCAATATATTGATAGGGCTGACCCCACGGGTCGTTCGGGAGCTTCTTGATGTAGCCGCCCTGCCGGTAACGCTCTGGCTGCGCTAGCCCCGGCGGCGGCGAGAGGAGTGCGTTCAAGCCATCGCTTGTGCTGGGGTAGGTCAGATTATCAAGCCGATACTGATCGAGCGCCGATTCCAGCGTGGCGATATCGGCCTTGGCCTTCGCGACATTACTGGTACCCAGCGCACCGAACACGTTGATGGCCACGATCGTGCCCAGCAGGCCGATGATAACAATGACGACGAGCAGCTCGACCAGCGTGAAGCCGTGTTCGGCGGCCCCTCGCGCGGCCAGAATGCCTTTCCGACCCTCAGCCGCCCCGGCGTCGCGTGGATGAAACTTCTGCATGATCAAACTCCGGCACCTGTGAGATTCTGCAACTGCATGATCGGCAGCAGAATCGAGAGGATGATGATCGCCACGATGCCACCCATCACGATGATGATCAGCGGCTCCAGCATCGCCAGCGCGGCGGCGGTGAAGCCGTCGAACTCGCGCTCGAGATAGTCGGCGGCGCGCTCCAGCATCAGGTCCAGTTGGCCGGCGCTCTCACCGCTGGCGGCCAGATAGACGAGCAGCGGCGGGAACACGTCTGCCCGGCGCATCGCGGCTGAGAGGCTGCCGCCGCCGCGCACCGCCTCGACGATGTCCGCCGTCGCCGCGCGCAGCACGCGATTGTGAATGGTCGGCACGGTGAGCGAGAGGCCTTCCATGACCGGCAGGCGGCTGGCCACCATGGTCGCCAATGTGCGGGCCATACGGGCAGCATGCAGGTCGCGCAGCAACCGACCCACGAAAGGGATGCGCAGCAGCACTCCGTCCACCCGCAGCCGCACCGCTTCGTTGCGCAGCGCCCGCCAGCCCAGCGTGCCGAGCAGCGCCAGAGCGATGAGCAGCGCCCACCACCATGTCGCGAGGAAATTGGAAATCCCCATCACGACGCGGGTGAGCAGCGGCAGTTGCTGGCCCAGCGTATCGAACTGCTCGACGACCAGTGGCACCACGAAGATCATCAAAGAGATGACGACAATCACCGCGAAGGTTGCCAGTACGGAAGGATAAGCCAGCGCCGTCAGCATCTTGGATCGCATCGCTGCCTGGCGTTCCAGCAGGATGGCCAGCCGCTCGGTCAGGGCCGGCAGGCTCCCCGAGCGCTCGCCTGCGGCGATCATGGCGCGGTACAGACCGGGAAAACTCCGCGACTCCGCGCTCATCGCCTCGCCCAGGCTGCGTCCCTCGACGACGCCGCCATGCACGCGCCCGACAATCTCCCGGACATGCGCTCGCTCACTCTGGCGCGTGATGGTGCGCAGCGCCTCCTCCAGCGGGGAAACCTGTGCCAAGGTGGAAAGCTGCCGGGTGAACAGCGTCAATTCCTTGGCCGAAAGCCGGTTGCGTTCGAAGCTGAGCAGGCTGCGGCGCGCCATGCCGCCCTCGCTCACGCCTCCGGTCGCGCCACGTCCTTCTGCGATGCGCACCACGAACAGCTTGCGCGCCGACAGCGTCGCGCGCGCATCGCCGACCGAGTCCGCGCGCAGCAGGCCACGCTTCTCCCGGCCCGCCTTGTCGATCACCACATAATCGAAATCAGGCATCGATCGCTTCACGCCGCGAGATGCGGATCGCCTCCTCCGCGCTCGTCTCGCCGTCACGCACCAACGCTCGTGCTGCCGCACCAAGATTGGGGGCGTTCAGGAAGGCGTGGCGCGCGATCAATGACTCGTCACCGCCTTCATTGATCATCCGCCGGATCGCTTCATCAACGCGGATCGCTTCAAACACGCCGACGCGCCCCTTGTAGCCGCTGTGGTTGCAGGCATCGCAGCCAACCGGGTGATAGATCAGCGTCCCCTCGTCGATCCCCAGCAGGGCACTCACCGCCTTGTCCGCCGGCGCCTGTTCACGACATTCGTGGCACAGCCGTCTGACGAGGCGCTGCGCCAACACCGCGCGCAGGGTCGAGGCGAGCAGGAACGGTTCCACCTTCATGTCGCGCATACGGGTGATCGCACCCACTGCATCATTGGTATGAACGGTCGAGAGCACGAGGTGCCCGGTCAACGACGCCTGCACGGCGATTTCGGCCGTCTCGCGATCGCGAATTTCGCCGACCATCACCACGTCCGGATCCTGTCGCAGGATCGCGCGCAGACCAGCGGCGAAGGTGAGGCCGACCTTGGCGTTCACCTGCGTCTGCCCTACGCCTTCGATGGCATATTCCACGGGATCTTCCACCGTGAGGATGTTGCGGCTGCCGTCGTTGAGCTGGCGCAGGCCCGCATAGAGCGTCGTCGTCTTGCCGCTCCCGGTCGGCCCGGTGACCAGGATGATCCCGTTGGGCTCGCGCAACGCACCGCGCAGCACCTCGTCCGCCGCGCCGGTGAGACCGAGCACGTCGAGCGCGATGCCGGCATTTTCCTTGTCGAGAATGCGTAGCACCACCCGTTCGCCTGCGCGGCTCGGCAGCGTGGAGACGCGCACGTCGAGTAGCTTGCCGCCCAGCGTCAAACCGATGCGCCCATCCTGCGGCACCCGCCGCTCGGCAATATCGAGCCGTGCCATCACCTTGATGCGGCTCACCACCACGGGCGCGACATGCGGCGGCATGCGCAATGTCTCGGTCAGCACGCCGTCCATGCGCATCCGCACGACGAGCCCGGTCTCATATGGCTCGATGTGGATATCGGACACGCCCTGCCGCGCCGCCTCGGCGATGATGCCATTGATCAGCCGGATGGCCGGCGCATCGTCGCCGCTCGCCAGCAAGTCTTCGGCGGTCGGCAGGTCGCCGGCGATAAAGTCGAGATCATCGCTGCCCAGCGCCAGCGACCCGGCCATGGCGGCGGCCGAACCCTCCATCGCATAATGATCGGACAGGTTCCTGTCGAAGGTCGCCGCATTCACGATCGTCACTTCGAAGCTGCGCCCAAGATGCCGCCGCACTTCAACCAGCGCACGTGGATCTGCACCGTCCCGCAACGCGATGGTGAGCCGCCCGCTCCCATCCACCTCGTCCCGGCCCGACACGATCACCACGCCATGCTTGCGTGCAAAGGCGTAAGGAATGTCGACCGGCAGCAAAGCATGGGGGGCCTCGGCGGTCGGCTCCGGAACAGAAGCATCGGAACCCGGCGGCGCCGGAACCGGTGCCGGTGCTCCTATACCGTCTGGTGGTAGCTCGACGGGATTTCCTGTCATTTCCGCTTGCCCGTATCGACGTGTTCAGTGGTTGGGCGGACCACGTGCTGCGATTGCGTCGGTTCGATCGGCACGACACGTCCGTCAATCACCTGGTCGCCCGCCTGCGAGTCGGCCACCGGCAAGTCTGCTCCCATATAGTCGCGCACCAGCTCGTCGATGGACGGCTCCGCACCCGGGTTAGCGAGCGCCTGCCGGCCGCGAATATAGCCATAGCGCCGCGCCGTCATTTCCTGCGCGTCCGCCTTGTTCGTAAGGATCGTCGGCCGGATGAACACCATGAGATTGGTCTTGGTGCGGGCGCGGCTCTTGGACTTGAACAGATTACCAAGCAGCGGCAGATCACCGAGCAGTGGGATTTTTTCGATTGTGCGGCGCTCATTGTCGTCGAGCAGACCGCCCAGCGCGAGGATGTCGCCATCGTCGACCAGCACCGTCGTCTCGAACTGGCGCTTGTTGATGATGAGGTCACTGCTGTCGTTGGAGACCGGCCCGGCGACGCTGCTCACCTCCTGCTTGATGAACAGCTTGATGGTACCACCCGCGTTGATCTGCGGCGTCACGTCCAGCATGATGCCGACATTCTGCCGCTGCACGGTCCGGAACTGGTTATCGAAATTGGGGCTGAGCGCCTCGCCCGTGGCGACCGGCACTTCCTGACCGACCAGCATGTGCGCCTTCTGGTTGTCCAGCGTGGTGATGGAAGGCGTCGAGAGCACATTGCTCTCCGTATCCGACTGTACCGCGTTGATAATCGCGCCCAATATGCCGTTGCGCCCCAACTGGGTGGCCACACCGCCGAAGCCACCGGTTGCGTTCTGCAACGTCTCTACCGCCGCACTTTGGAGCTGGTTGGCGAGGCCGCTGTTCTCGGTGGTCGTCGTGGTCGTCCGCGTGCCGTCGGGGGCCACTACCACCGTTTCCTGCGTACCGAGCTTGGTCGCCCCGATGGCGCCGGCCAGCGTCAGCAGATTGGGGCTGGCGTTGGAGTAATTCGTTGCCGCGAAGCCGGTCTTGGTGCTGCCCAACAAGAATTGAACGCCCAGCTTGCGCGCAGCATTGTTACCGATCTCAACGATGATCGCCTCGACCAGCACCTGCTCGCGCCGCGTATCGAGCTGGCGGATCACCTCCCCCAACATGCGCTGGGTGTCTCCGCTTGCCGCCACAATGACGGCGTTGGCGCCCTCGTAGCGTGTTACCACCGCCGCGCCGCGACCGTTAATTCCGGTCCCTGGCTCGCCTGCGGCAACGGTGACGGGCGTGGACTCGGCCGGCCCCGTATTGCGCATACCGTTCCCAGCGGCGCTATTGGATGAAGAGGCCGTCGCGACCGGCGCTGCCCCCTGACCGAGTAAGTGCTGGAGCACCGGCAACATTTTGTCGGCGTCAGCATTCTGCAACCAATAGACACGGATTTCAGTGCCGGATTCCGCGCGCTTGTCGAGGTCGCGCACCATGTTGGAGAGGCGCGCTACGCTGGTGGCATCCCCGCGAATGGCGATGCTGTTGGAGCTGTCGATCGCAACGATCGTCGCGTTGGCGACACTCCCTTCACCGCCGCCGCCGACCAGCGTTTGCAGCGAGGTCGCGATCTCACGCGCGCCGGCATTCTTGAGCGGGATCAACGCGGTGGACGAGCCGTCGGTATCGACCTGCGCCAGCACTCGGCGGATGCGCGCGATATTGTCGGCATAATCCGCGATCACGAGAGAACGACCGGACCGGTTGGCGGTGATCGAGCCGTCCTTGCTGACCAGTGGCCGGAGCGTGTCGAGCGCGGATTGCGCATCTATCGAACGCAGACGGACCACCTCGGTCACAAACTGGTTCCGGTTCGCCGCCCTTCCGACAGGCCCCGGCTGCCCAGCCGCGCCTTCGACGGGCTGGATCCGGAATGCTCCGCCGGCAGCCGGCACCGCGACCAGTCCATTTGCTCGCAGCGTGGACAGGAAAATTTCGAAATACTCCGAGCGCGTCAACGAACGATCGGTAACGACCGATACCTTGCCCTGAACCCGGCTATCGATAATGAAGGTGCGCCCGGTGTTACGCGCTGCATCCTGGATGAACGCACGGATATCCGCGTCGCGCACGTTGAGGGTGAGCTGGGCGAACCCTGGCGCCGCGCAGATCAGGGCGAGAAAAGCGGTTCCGGCGAGACGCCGCAGCTTGAACATGGGACTCATTTATTTTCCGGAAGTACGAGGGAAATGGGTACGGTCGCAGCCCCCCGCTCGACCATGAGGGAGATGCGAGCACCGGGCTGGATAGCCCCACGCAGGGCGTTCATGTCCCCGGCGCTCGTCACCGGCCGGCCATTGACCTGCACAATGATGTCGCCAGGTCGAAAACCCGCCAACGAAGCCAACTGGCTATTGCCTTGCGCCCCGACGACAATGCCCGTCACCTTACCGTTCTCGCTCCGCGGCGCCAGGTTGAGTGAACTCGCCAAAGCACCGGATTCCAGCAGAGAGGCCGGCCCCGGCGCTGAAGGCCCGCTTGCGGGTGCCGCAGACGCATTCGCAGGGGGGGCACCTTCGTCGCCAACGACATCGCCGCTCGACTGATCGATATACAATGTCTCTGTAGCGCCGCCACGCTGGATGATGACGTGGTCAAAAGCCACCGCCTTTAGAATTACGCCGGGCGCGATCTCGTCACCCACGGCGTAGCTTGCCTGTTCATCATTCTCGTTGGCGATGATCGCCGTGCCCTGACCGGACGCTTCGTTGACACTGGTGCCGTAGAGCGTGAGCGGCAAGGTGGTCACCTGCTGCATGGCGCCACCCGCGCCAAGCGCGGCGCCGGTGCGGAAGAACGGATCGAAGCCCGCAAAGAGAGCCTGACGCGCATCAGCGCTGACGACCACAGGTTCCCGTGCCCGCCATTCTCCAAACAAGCCGACCGGCGTCACCAGCGCCCAGAGCAGTCGGGCGATCTGGATCACCAACAGCACCAAGAGCGCCGCCTCAATCCACTGGCCGACATCCGACACGGCTTTCGCCTGCGCCGGCTGCGCACGCCGCATGAAATCGCTCCACCGCATGTTACGTTTGATGCCCTCCACAGCACGCGCTGCCTAGGCGCCTACTATGACTGATAGAAGACAATATGGTTACCAAAAAACGACAGGCACCCTGTGGCGTCTGATCGGTTGATTGCGTCATGGGCCTCTTGCTAGACCTTGGCGCGAACCATGTCGACGCGCGCAGCTCCCTTCTTGGCCGGCCAGCCCGGCATCCAGCGCTTTCCGGGCAAGGAACTGGAGTTGTTCATCAAGCGCGATTTCCTCAGTTTGGAGGAATGTGTTGGCTTGATGGCGCGGATCGACGCCAATCGTCGCCCGTCCACCATCGCCGACGACATGGGCTACGAGGCGTTCCGCACGAGCGAAACCTGCGATCTGGATGATGCAGATCCGTTCATCGCGACCATCAATGGCAAACTCGCGACATTCGCCGGCATCGATCCCGCTTACGGCGAACCGCTCCAAGGGCAACGCTACGCCGTGGGACAGGAGTTCAAGGCGCACACCGACTATTTCGAGCCGCAAGGCGGCGATTATGAAACCTACTGCGGCCGTTCCGGCAACCGCACCTGGACGCTTATGGTCTATCTAAACGCTCCCGGCGCGGGCGGCGCCACGCGCTTCACGCGCATCAACAAGATCATCCAGCCGGAGCCTGGCAAGCTACTTGCCTGGAACAACCGCCTGCCCGATGGGGCCGTGAACGGCGCCTCGCTCCACCACGGCATGAAGGTGCGCGCCGGCACCAAATATATCATCACCAAATGGTATCGCGAGCAGGTCTGGGTGGGCTGAGGCACACAGCGGCGCCCCCTCAATCCGCTGGCGGCGGCGGCAGGTCGGATGGCGGCGTCAAGTCCAACTCTTGGCGGCCCGTTTGGGCGTCCAGCGAGGGATCGTTGTCGACACACGACGTCACCTCGTGAAACACATGCCTCCGATCGCGCGTGTAGGTCATCACCTCATCATAGGGCCGCTCCAGCACATCCGGCGCCACGATCCGCACGGCGATTTCCAGCGTATCGGTGTCGCGTAGAGTCAGGCGCTCGGTAAAGCGCGCGCCCTTGCCGAAAGCGACGGGCACCCCATCCCCTTTTGTCCCAATCGTCTCGATAATCAGCGTACGCCCCGCCCAACGGCCGACCGAAGTGCCCATACTCGATTCCTCGACCGTGGCGGGTAGCGTCGAGCCGTCCAGCGGAACACGGCGGACGAGCCCTTCCTCGTTAAGGATGGTAAGCCGCCCCGGCGTGAACAGGAACTCGACGGCGGCCGCCACGTTGCCGCTCGCACCCGCAAAGACTGGTGGACGGCAAAAGGCACGGCGCTGGTCGACACCAAAATCGGCGAGATCCGGAAGCTTGGCCCGCGCGAACCCGTCTCGCATGGTCCTAACCAGAACAGCCATATCCCCTTTGAGCGGCGCATCCAGAAAGGGAAAAGGCGGCGCCCCATTTTGCGGGGTCACCCACACCCACCACCCACTCAAATCGGGGGGTGCGGTGACGCCAGGCTGGGCATCGGCAGAGCCAGCCATGAGGAGTAACGGCAGAGCAGCAACGCGCACCCATCGTGGCAGACCGGCGTTCATCGCGTCCCATCCTTCGTCGGCAGCGAATTTGTCTTGGCCAACTCGCGCGCGACGCCCGGCGCGTCCGGATCGCCGATGAGCTCAGATCCGTCGGGGCGCACGATACGGATCAGGTAACCGCCATTCCCACCGTTGTTGAGCGGGAAATAGTGCATGGTGATCCGATCACCAACCTTGAGCACTGTCTTCGACCAACCATTGCGCGCGGCTCTGCCCGGCGGATCGCTCTGAAAGCGCCAAAGATCATATTTCCCTTGCTGCCCAACCGCCGGCACATAGAGCCACAGCGAGATGTGAGGATTGACCCATTCGACCTTGGCGACCCGCCCATCGAGCGCCAGTGGCTTATTCATGTCGAACATTGCATAGCTGTGATGTCCGACCGCGGGGCTGGCGAGCGATGCGAGCGCCAACCCACCCAACGCGACGAGGCTGGCGTTCGGAGCATGGCGCGTGAGCCCGTATCGATACATTCTTCAATCCTCCCCTGCTCCCGCCCCTGATGCCGGCGGCGGGCGGGAGATTATGGAAGGATCGATAAATCGCCGCCTCCATCAAATGATGGAGACTGGGACCAATGCAGTCTCATTTTTCCCCTCTTCGTCGGAAGGGGCGCCCAACGTCGAGACAAACCAAAAACAGGAAAGGGCGATCTGGCGACCGCCCTTTCCGTACGCCATGGAAGTGCCTCGCTCAGAAGGTCGTGGACAGGGACAGGTTGACGGAAACGCCACTGTTGTAACGATTGTAGAACACCGCGTTGGCCCCGTTGGACTGCTGCTCGCGATATTTGCGATTGGTGAGGTTACGCGCTTCAAACTTCACGTCGAAGGCTCTCCCCGCCAGATCAAAACCCTGCCGTGCAACGAGGTCCAGGTTGAACCCGGGATACTCGTAGACGTCCGGTTGATTCTGGTTAGCGATGCCCCGACTGGTCACACGCTTGCTGGCGTAAGACATGATGAGCGTCTGTTGTGACAGGCTGTCGGTATCCTCAAAGCCCACTTGCAAATTCACCAGATGATCCGACTGCCCGGTGAGCGCCGCTCCGTCGCGGAAGAAGTCCGTCGCGTTGGTCGAAGATGCTCCAAACACCGCCACTGAGTCGTGGGCGCCCACCTTAAGCTTGGACTTGGTGTAGGTGTAGTTCGCGATAGCCACGATCCTGCGGCTCGCGAAAAAGTCGCCATCCGACAAGGCCGAGGCATCGAAAAATTTCTGCACTTCCACCTCGGCGCCATACAGATCCGCCTTGGGTGCGTTGGCGAAGCTGGTCACCAACTTGTCGGCAAGAATGAAATTGAATGGCTCGATGGGGTTATCCAGCCGCTTGAAGAAGCCGGCGACGGACAGGCGCTGGTTGCGTGCGAAATACCATTCGTAACGCGCTTCCGCATTGAACAGCTGGCTGTCCGTCAGGAGCGGGTTACCTCGATACTGCCGGTTCGAGTCAGGATCGAAATAATATTGGAAGATCAACTCACGAAACTGCGGCCGTGCGATGGTCTTGGAGGCATTCAGGCGAATCTGCATGTCCGGCTGGATCTGCCACGTGATGGTGGCGGCAGGGAGCCAATAGTCATTATCGAGATTGGTCGCCGCCAGCGACGAGCCCGGGACCGTGAACACCTGCAAAGGCGCCACCCCCAATTTGGCAGTTTCGTAACGCACACCAACGTCGATCAGAAGGTCCGGCGTGATCTGCCAGTTCAGTTTGCCGTAGCCAGCATGGTTGGCCAGTGTAGCCCGGAAGGCCGGACTGCTGTCATCCTCGACCAAGCCGATCTGGAAAGCATCGATGATGTTGCCCGATAGGAGCAGGTCGGGCCGGAACATGTCCACGCCGCCCGGAAGTGTACTGGGAGCGCGAAACTGAAAGTCCCGGCGCGAGCTGTCGCGGATCGTTTTCTGATAGGCGTAGCCCATCGAGAGCGCCAGATCGGGCAGAACGCGATAAGTGACATCCGCGCCGAACGACCAGAGATCCTCGTTCAGGTCGGAATAGGTAATCTCGGCGTTACCGCGATTGCCATCGAGCCGATTGACGAAATGGGCCCCGTAGGGATCGGCTTCCGCATTGGTGCGGACATACTCGATCGAAAGCTCGCCAGGCGCCTCTCGCTGGGAGTTGGCATAACCGCCGCGCAAGTCGATGCTCAGATTCGGCGTTACCTTGAATTCGCCGGCAAGCTGCGTGCTCATCAGCTGCCGCTCATACCAGGCGGTGTCCTGCTGCATGTAATCTGTCTGGGTCTGGTTCTTCTGCCCCAAACCCAAACGCGTGTGCTTGAGCGTGTCGCGGATATAGAGATTGGTCCAACGCAGCTTGTTGTCGCCAAATTCGAGCCCGAGGCCGACAAGCCCGTTCACCACCACGCGGTTATCGGTGGACACACGCTCGAAGTTCGAATCGAGCGAGGACAGATCAGAGGTGACCGAGAATTGCTGGGTCGCGTCGCGCGTCTGCCACTTGTTGCTGTAGCCGGCGGTCGCAATGAGGCCGAGCGTAGTATCGTTGCCAATCTCGAATGAGGTGCCGCCCGAGAGCGTCGCCGACCAGTTTGGCGCGACCGAGCCCCAGCGCTGCACGATACCGTTGCGCCAGCTAACAAGCTCCTTGCCGATCGCCTGTGTATCAACGGTGCCATTGTTGAGGCGCTCCCCGCTAGCGAAATAGGCTGCCAGCGCAGGCGGAATATTGCGTGACCCGTTGTCGAAGCCGGTCCAGTCCGTTTTGGCGCCGTAGTGAACGTAGCCGACCGATCCAGTCGTCTCGCTGTTCCCGCCGATGCCACCGCTCACCGTCAGGAAGCTCTCGCTTGGCACCGCACTGGTCGTCAGATTGATGACGCCACCGCCGAACTCGCCGGGGAAGTTCGGCGAATAGCTTTTCTGAACCAGCGACGAGGAAACGATATTAGTCGGGAAGAGATCGAGCGGCACGACCCGCTTGAGCGGTTCCGGGCTGGGAAGCGGTGAACCGTTGAGCAGCGCCAACGAATATCGGTCACCCAGGCCGCGGACATAGACGTAACCTCCGCCAACCACGCTGAGACCCGTTACGCGACCAAGCGCCCCAGCGATATTGCCTTCCCCGGTCCGGGCGATATCGGCGCTGGAAAGCACGGAGACGATTGCAGGCGCACTCTTCTGTACATTGGCGCCGCGGCGGCCAACCACCACGATTTCCCCGCCGGGAAGCGAGATGTCGGGGGCTTCCGCCTCGTCATCCACAGGAGCAGCATCGGCAGCAGGGGCCGTCGTGTCGCCGGCGATGGGCGCGGCATCGTCAGCCACGGCCTGCGCGAACGCGGGTGACGCAAGCGTCGATGAAATGAGGAGCAGGCCCGCATATTTGAACGGCGTTGCCATGGAATGTCCCCTTGGGTCTGGAAGATCTCAATCACGGCGGGGTGCGATCCCGAACGGCCGCACCCCGCGCTTCATTGGTCAGGCAACGACCTCAGGCGATGGGCAGCGAGGTGCAGGCGCGGTTACCATTCGCCGCGTCGTCGAACGTCGCGGTGGTCGAGTTGCAGGTCCACCCCTTGAACCAGCCATCATTCGCATCCTTCACGGCGCCAATGTGGGTCGTCGTGTCGAAGAAGGCATCGAGCGTCTTGGCATCGAAGGCCGCCACCTGGCTCTCATTGGCGCCGTTGACGAACAGGCTGGAGAGCGTGGTGGAGAACACGTCGTTGTTCCCATTCCCCGCGAAGATCGCGGCAATATCCGACGCCGTGTAGGCGACTCCGGCGGCACCGCTACCGATGAACTTCGTGCTGTTGCAGGTCAGCACCGTGGAATGTGCGACGAGCGTTGCACGATCCGCGAGCGAGCCCGTGCCGTGCAGACGCAGACACTCATTGTTGGGCGTGACGACGATGCCGTTGGCGAAGGTCGTATCCGAGTTGCCGCGCAGCAGGATCGAAGCCTGATCGTTCGCTTCGTTGTTGCTGCTCACCTGGCCCTGGATGGCGGTGAAGTTCACCACCTTGAGGTTGGTGCGCGGCGTATCGCTTTCCTTGCCGTTGCTGTCGATTTCCATCAGCGCGTCACCGGCACCGGGGCGCTGGATGAGCAGGACATGCTGGAAGTTCGCGCGGGCGCCCGTGTCGACGTCAAGGCTGTCGTCGTCCGCGCCAGTAGCGATGTAATGCTTGACGTTGACCACGCCGCCGAAGAACTCAGCGCCGTCGTCCGAGCTGTTGTGAGTCTGGATATACGCAAGCTCCGTACCACTGCCGATGCCCTCGGTCGTGAGCGCCTGCAGTTCGACGTCCTTGCCGAGAACGAAGCCGGAATAACGGATCTGCACATACTTCATGCGACCGCTGCTGTCGGTATCGTCCGCGCCGCCAAAGATTGCGGGATCCGCTGACCCTTCCGTGTCACGCTCGCAGGTGCCGGCAGCCACGGAGCCATAAGTGCAGTCCGTGATCTTCGCGCGGCCCATCAGCACGACGCCGCCCCACTGGCCCATCGACGAATCGGTATTGATCCCCAGGACGTTGTCACGGCTGGTGAAGATGATCGGCTTGGTCTCGGTGCCCACGGCATCGATTTTGTTGCCGCGATTGACCGCGAGCCAGGACTGACCGGTAGCGCCATAAAGGATGACGCCCGGCTCGATTTTAAGCGTAACGGACGGCAGCGTGCAGCTCGCCGGAACCTGGCTCTCGCTGAAGCCCCGATCGCAACCGACATCGACACGTCCGGGCAGCGAGTAGAGCAAACCGGGCACCTTCGTGAGCGTGATCGACTGATTGATCGTCGCGGGCAGTTCACAGATCCGCCACACGCCGGTCGGCGTCTCTGCGGTCACGCCACGGTCTACCAGCGGGTTCGCACCAGCAGGCAAGGTCGGGCAGCCGCCCGCCGGGGTTACGGTCGCTGCCGGCGTCGGCGTCGGCGATGGCGTGCTGGTCGGCGGAGGATTGATCGTGACGTTGCCGCCCGTCCCGGGCGAGGCGATCTCGTTGGCGCCGCAGCCGGCCAGAAGCGGCAGGGCAGCGCCCACCAGCATGATCGTCTTGGTCCGCATGATATGTTTCATCGTCGTCTCCGCTGCCGGATTGATCCGGGGTGTCGAGTGCAGGACAGCCAACGGGAGTAACGACTCTCTGGTGCCCCCTTGTGCCCTCGGCGGCGCAGCTAGGGGATGAGTGTGACAACGGGATGCGATTCCCGTGTCAGCGCGGTGATGATTTCATGTCAGATTTGTTACGGTAACAGCCGAGCCCCAAAGACAGCCCATGGCAGCGGGCCGGGCGGATGAGCCTAACCGCGTGACCGCGCGTCAGACATTCCGCTCAACCGGACAGGCCGCAAGCAGGTCCAAAACCGGCGCGGCAAGGTCGGGCTGACAGATCAGGAGATCGGGCAGGTATACGTCCGGTCGATTGTAAATGAGCGGCGTGCCGTCGATCCGCGAGCAGTGCAGGCCGTGCGCGTGCGCAACGGCGACAGGGGCACAACTGTCCCACTCAAATTGTCCACCGGAATGGAGGTAGATATCTGCCTCCCCACGGACCACTGCCATGGCCTTGGCCCCAGCGGATCCCATGGGGATCAACTCAGCCGCCAATGCCTGCGCCACCGCCAAGGCCTCGGGGGCAGGCCGGGTCCGGCTCACGACCATGCGCGGAGGCATTCCGCCGGATGGCAGTGACGATGGCGTATCGGAACGCAGCACGAGGCCAAGCCCCGGTAGCGCCACCGCACCGATGGCCGGAACACCGTCTATTGCGAGCGCGACATGAACCGCCCAGTCCGAACGTCCCTCGGCATATTCGCGAGTGCCGTCTACGGGATCGACGATCCACACGCGCGAGCGGGCCAGCCGTGTGCCATCGTCCCGACTTTCTTCCGACAACAGGCCGTCGTCCGGTCGCCGTTCGCGCAACGCCGCGACGATCAGGCGGTTGGCTGCCGCGTCGCCTTCCTTGCCAAGGGCCTTGCCATCGAACCGGCCAGAGGCGCGCAGGGCCAATAACAGGCGACCGGCCTCCCCCGCCAGCTCAGCGGCCAGATCGGCATCGCTCAAAGATCCGGGCTCCACACACCCACCACCCGCTCGATGATGAGGTCAGCGGCCTCCTCGGGCGTCGTCCGTGTCGTATCGATATGGATTTCCGGCTGCTCCGGCGCTTCATAGGGGCTGTCTATGCCAGTGAAGTTCTTCAACTCCCCCGCCCGCGCCTTGCGGTAAAGCCCCTTGACGTCTCGTCGTTCGGCCTCGGCCAGCGGGGTATCGACGAAAATCTCGAGAAACTCGCCCTGCGGCAGCATCGCACGCACCATCTCGCGCTCGGCGCGGAAGGGCGAAATGAAGGCGGTGATCACGATCAGCCCGGCGTCGGTCATCAACTTCGCCACTTCGCCCACGCGGCGGATATTCTCGATCCGGTCCGCTTCCGTAAAGCCGAGGTCCTTGTTGAGCCCATGACGCACATTGTCGCCATCGAGCAGGAAGCTGTGCCGACCGAGCGCGTAGAGCTTTTTCTCAACAATGTTGGCAATGGTCGATTTTCCCGAGCCGGAGAGGCCGGTAAACCACAGGAGGAAAGGCCGCTGCCCCTTCTGCGCCGCGTGCGCCTCCCGCCCGATATCGACTGCCTGCCAATGGACGTTCTGCGCGCGCCGCAGCGAGAAATGCAGCATACCGGCCGCGACGGTGGCGTTGCTGAGCTTATCGATGAGGATGAAGCCGCCAAGCGCGCGACTATCCGCATAAGGCTCGAACACGATCGGCCGATCCGTCGCGATCTCGGCAACGCCGATGGCGTTGAGTTCCAACGTCTTGGCCGCCAGATGCTCCAGCGTGGTGACGTTCACCTCATATTTGGGCGTCTGTACCGTGGCGGAGACCATCTGCGTGCCGATCTTGAGCCAATAGGCCCGGCCGGGCTTAAGCGCCTCATCCGCCATCCAGACCAGCGAGGCTTCGAACTGGTCAGCTGCCTGCGGGGGATTGTCTGCCGTCGCGATTACGTCGCCGCGCGAACAGTCGATTTCGTCGGCCAGGCAAAGCGTAACAGATTGGCCGGCAACGGCCTCGTCCAGGTCGCCGTCCATGGTGACGATGCGACTGATCGTGCTTGTCTTGCCCGAGGGGAGCACGCGCACAGCATCGCCCGGCCTGATGGCGCCACCGGTGATGAGTCCGGAGAAGCCCCGAAAATCGAGATTGGGCCGGTTGACCCATTGCACCGGCATTCGAAACGGCCGCGCCCGATCGGCACTGTTATCCACCTCCACGGTTTCCAGATGCTCGATCAACGCGGGCCCCTTGAACCAGGGCGTGTTGGCCGAAAGTGCGGTGATATTATCGCCTTTGAACCCGGAAATCGGAATCGGCACGAACCGTTCGATGCCAATGCTGTGCGCGAAGGCGGTGTAATCCTGCACGATCGCGTCGAACACGGCCTGATCGTAGCCGACAAGGTCCATCTTGTTCACCGCCAGCACGATATGGCGGACGCCGACGAGTTTGGCGAGATAGCTGTGTCGCCGCGTCTGGGTGAGGACGCCCTTGCGCGCGTCGATCAGGATCACGGCGAGATCGGCAGTCGAGGCGCCCGTCACCATGTTGCGGGTATATTGCTCGTGGCCGGGCGTATCCGCGACGATGAACTTGCGCTTCTCGGTGGTGAAGAAGCGATAGGCGACGTCGATCGTGATGCCCTGCTCGCGCTCAGCGGCGAGTCCGTCTACCAGCAGTGCGAAGTCGATTTCCTGTCCCTGCGTACCGACGCGCTTGCTGTCCGCCTCCAGCGCGGCGAGTTGATCCTCGAAGATCATCTTGCTGTCGTAGAGCAGGCGGCCGATCAACGTAGACTTGCCGTCGTCCACGCTGCCGCAGGTAATAAACCGCAGCATCGACTTATACTGGTGGCGGCTTAGATAAGCGTCGATATCCTCGGCGATCAGGGCGTCGGTCCGGTAGATCGGTTCAGCGAGATCATCCATCACAACACCCTCCCGAACCGCAGGACATCAACCTTGGCCATGGAAGCACGCGAACGCAGGCACATCAGAAATAGCCCTCCTGCTTCTTCTTCTCCATGCCGGCGCCGCCCGCATCCTTATCGATCACACGACCCTGCCGCTCGCTGGTGGTGGTGAGCAGCATTTCCTGAATAACTTCAGAGAGGGTCGCCGCCTCGCTCTCCACCGCACCCGTCAGCGGGTAGCAGCCAAGCGTACGGAAGCGGATGGAGCGCATCACAGGCTCTTCGCCCGGTTCCAGCCGGAAGCGCTCGTCATCAACCATCAGCAGTACCCCGTCGCGCTCCACCGTGGGGCGCGGTGCCGCGAAGTAGAGCGGCACGATTGGCACGTCGTTGAGCTGGATATATTGCCAGATATCCAGTTCAGTCCAGTTGCTGATCGGGAAGACGCGGATGCTCTCGCCCTTGTTTTTGCGGGCATTGTAAAGGTTCCACAGCTCCGGCCGCTGGTTCTTGGGATCCCAGCCGTGACTGGCGGTGCGGAAGGAGAAGATGCGCTCCTTCGCCCGGCTCTTCTCTTCGTCGCGCCGCGCGCCACCAAACGCCACGTCAAACCCGTGGAGGTTGAGCGCCTGTTTCAACCCTTCGGTCTTCCACATGTCGGTGTGCAGCGCGCCATGATCGAAGGGATTGATACCGCGCTCTTTGGCCTCCGGGTTCTGATAGACGAGCAGCTCCATGCCACTCTCCTTCGCCATCCGGTCGCGCAATTCATACATGGCCCTGAACTTCCATGTCGTATCAACATGGAGCAGCGGGAATGGCGGCGGTGAAGGATAGAAGGCCTTGCGAGCGAGGTGCAACATCACCGCCGAATCCTTGCCTACCGAATAAAGCATGACCGGCTTTTCAGCTTCCGCCACGACCTCCCGCATGATGTGGATGCTTTCGGCTTCCAGTCGTTCGAGGTGTGTGAGGTTCTCGGTCATTCCATCGTCCTGGCCCGCCGGCGCGGGGCACGTTGTCAGCAAGGTAGGGGGCTCGGCTAGCCCCTTGCGCCCGCTTTGGCACGCGCCTTTTGCTAACAGCCGCCCCTACCCACGCTTTAGCGCTCCGCGATGACCCACAGCCCATCACAGTGCTATGCGCAGAACAGCGCGGTGCGCGCTCATTGGCTCAGGACGCGGCGGGAGCCTTCTTCTTCGCCGGCGCCTTAGCCTTGCTGCCAACCGTCTTCGCCTTGGCGCCAGCCGTTTTCGCCTTGGCCTTGGCAGGTGCCTTGGCTTTCGCCTTGACCTTGCGCCCTTTGCCCTTGGCGGGGGCGGCCGCTGCGCGATCGTCAATGAGTTGCGCGGCTTCCTCGAGCGTCAACGCATCAGGCGCAATCGACTTGGGTAATGTCGCGTTGGTTGTGCCGTCCGTCACATAGGGGCCGTAGCGCCCTTCCATGAGCCTGATCTCTGCCTCCGTGCGCGGATGGGCGCCCAGAACCTTCAGCGGCTCCGCGCTCTTGCGCCCGCCGCGATTAGCCGCCTCGGCCAGCTTGACGACAGCCGCGTTCATTCCCGTCTCGAAGATCTCCGCCGTGGAGCTGAGCCTGGCATATTTGCCCTCATGCGCCAGATAGGGTCCATAGCGGCCGAGGCTCGCGGTGATCGGCTTGCCCGTCTCAGGATGGTTGCCCAGCGTGCGCGGAAGTGAGAGCAGCTTCACCGCCCAGTCCAACGTCAGTTCACCGCCCGGCAAATCCTTGGGGATGGAGGCGCGCTTGGTTTCATCTCCGATCTTCGTCTCGATATAAGGGCCGAAGCGGCCGGCCTTGCGCAGCACCGGTTCACCGGTCTCGGGGTGCGCACCGAGCTCCTCCGGCCCGCTACTCTCGGCTCCCTCGCCCGATCCCCCGGGTTGGCCGAATTTGCGCGTGTACTTGCACTCGGGGTAGTTTGAGCAGGCGATGAAAGCGCCATAGCGTCCACCGCGCAGAGACAGGCGCCCATCCGCGCACAGCGGACACGCACGTGGGTCGCTGCCGTCGCCCTTGTCCGGGAACAGCATCGGCGCGAGGAACGCGTCAAGCTGTGCCGTCACCTCCGAGGGCTTCAGGTCCATGATCTCGGCGGTCTTGGGCTTGAAATCGCGCCAGAAAGCGGCGAGCACCTCCTGCCACTGCGCCCGGCCGCCGGAGATGTCGTCCAGTTCGTCCTCAAGTTCGGCGGTGAAATCATAGGCCACATAGCGCTCGAAAAAGCGCTCCAGGAACGCCGTCACCAGCCGCCCGCTCTCCTCGGCGAAAAAGCGATTCTTTTCGACGCGAACATAATCGCGGTCCTTAAGCGTTTGGAGAGTCGACGCGTAGGTCGAGGGTCGCCCAATGCCAAGTTCCTCCAGCCGCTTGACCAGGCTCGCTTCGCTGTAGCGCGGCGGCGGCTGGGTAAAGTGCTGCTCAGCTCGCACGCCCTTCTTGGCCGGCTGGTCGCCCGCCTTGAGCGCGGGAAGCAGCTTGCTATCCTCGTCGGTCGCATCATCCCGACCTTCCTCGTAGAGCGCGAGGAATCCGGGGAACAGCACCACCTGACCCGTCGCGCGCAGCGCGTGCTGACCGGTGCCATCAGTCAGCTCCACGCTGGTTCGCTCCAGCCGCGCCGAAGCCATCTGGCTCGCCAGCGCACGCTTGAAGACCAGTTCGTAAAGCTTGGCATGCACGCCCGAGCCGACGCTCGCCCGTGAGAAATCGGTCGGACGAATCGCCTCGTGCGCTTCCTGCGCATTCTTCGCTTTGGTCTGGTAGTGGCGCGGCTTGTCCGGCAGATAACCACCGTCATAGCGGTCTGCGATCGCCTTGCGCGCGGCAGAAATGGCGCTGCCATCCATCTGCACACCATCGGTCCGCATGTAAGTGATCGCGCCATCCTCGTAGAGCTGCTGCGCGATCCGCATCGTCTCGCTGGCCGAGAGGCCGAGCTTGCGAGCCGCTTCCTGCTGGAGCGTCGAGGTCGTGAAGGGCGGCGGGGGATTGCGCGTCGCGGGCTTGGTCTCGACCGAAGCGACAGTGAACCGCCCCGCCTCCACATCCGCCCTGGCGGCGAGCGCCTCGCCTTCCTTGCCGATGGTCAGCCGGTCGATCTTCTCGCCACGCCAGCGCACCAGCCGCGCCTCGAAGCCCTGCCCCCCCTGCTCCAGATCCGCGGTGACGGACCAATATTCTTGCGGCACGAACGTCTCGATCTCGCGTTCGCGCTCGACGACTAACCGCAACGCGACAGATTGGACGCGTCCGGCCGATTTGGCCCCCGGCAACTTGCGCCAGAGCACCGGCGAGAGGGTAAAGCCAACCAGATAGTCCAGCGCCCGCCGCGCCCGGTAAGCATCAATCAGGTCCGTATCCAGCGCACGCGGCTTTTTCATCGCCTCCGTTACGGTGGCCTTGGTGATCGCGTTGAAGGTCACGCGCTCGACATCCTTAGGCAGCGCCTTGCGCGCCCGGAGCACCTCCTGCACGTGCCAGCTAATCGCCTCGCCCTCGCGGTCAGGGTCAGTAGCAAGGATCAGCCGATCAGCCTTCTTGGCCTCATCGGTAATCGCCCGAAGCTGCTTGGCCTTGTCGCCATAATTCTCCCAAGCCATCGCGAAATCCTGATCGGGGTCGACCGACCCGTCCTTGGCCGGCAGATCGCGGACATGGCCGTAGGAGGCGAGCACGCGATAATCGCTGCCCAGATATTTCTCGATGGTCTTCGCCTTGGCAGGCGATTCGACAATGACAAGCTGCATGGAGCGTGCGCTAACCTCTCTCACGTGTGTGCGCGAGAGTGAAAAGTGAAACACTCCCTCGTCAAGCCTTCCCGTCTCCACCGTCAACGCCGGCTAGATCGCGGCAGAATATAGCAGTTCGCGCCACCTAGCCCGACTCGCGCACCCTTTTCTAGCTCGATCGCGGGTCGCCAATTTCCCGGTAGCCGGCACAGCGCCTCAAGACCCCGCCTGCCCCGCACTTCGGGAAATGCACTTCCGTGCTCAGGCCAAACTCACCCGCCCACCGGCATGGCGCTGCAACCGCCCGGCAATTTCCAGTTCGAGCAGCGCCGTCTGCACCAGCGCAGGTGGCAAGCCAGACTGCCGGATCAGTTCGTCGACCGAAACCGGGCTCATGCTCATCAGGCCGACCACCCGTGTTCGCTCGGTTTCGGTGAGGTCGGCCGGCGGAGCACCGTTATAATGGCTTTCCGGCGACCTCACGGTGTCAAAATCATCGCCGCCAATCGCTTCCATCACCTCTTGCGCGTTCTGTACCAGGGTCGCGCCGTCGCGGATGAGGCCATTGCAGCCTCGCGCGCGAGGATCGGCCGGAAAGCCGGGCACTGCCATCACTTCACGCCCCTCATCACCTGCAAGCCGCGCAGTGAGTAGCGAGCCAGAGCGCGGCGCCGCCTCGACCACCACAGTGCCCAGCGTCATCCACGCGATGATGCGATTGCGCGCCGGAAAATGCCGCGCGAGAGGCTCTGCGCCCGGTGGCAACTCTGTGAGCAGCAGGCCATCAGCTGCGATCTGTTCCTGTAAATCTGCATTCTCCGGCGGAAAGACCATATCGATCCCGCAGCCGATCACCGCCGCCGTCGCCGCCGGCCCCGCACCTGTATGCGCGGCGGTATCGATCCCGCGCGCAAGCCCTGAAACGGTCGTCATACCGGCACTTGTAAGGTCATGCGCCAATTCGCGGGCGAAGCGGCATGCGGCGGCCGAGGAATTGCGAGCGCCGACGATGGCAACACAGCGGCGCGCAGCCAGCCCCAGATTGCCCCGCACAATTAACGCCGGCGGCGCTGCCTCCGCCTGTGCCAGCAGTGGAGGATAATCCGGCTCGCCAAGGAAACAATATCCTGCGCCCAATGCCGCCACGCGTCGTGTCTCCAGTTCGACGGACCGCGTATTGGCCGCTTGGAAACGCCGGGCTCCGCCCTTCGAGGCTAGCCCGGGCAATGCCGCCAGCGCCGCCCGGGCTGTGCCAAAACGCAGCAGCAGATGGCGATAGGCCACGGGGCCCACATGAGGCGATCGGATAAGCCTGAGCTTGTCGAAGCGGTCGGCCGTAAGCGTGGCCGCGTCGGTCACGAGCGCGATGCGCCGATACGCGGCTCCTCACCGCGCAGCAATCGGACAATGTTGGGGCGATGCCGCCAGAGGACCAAAACCGCCATCGCAGCAAACGCCGGCAGAAGGGAGATCAGGCCGAGCAGCCAGGCGGAAAGCGGCGCACTAATTGCAGCGCTCATCCCGCCCACCGAAGAAATCCGTGACAGAGCCATCGCTCCCAGCCACACAATAGCAAACGCAACGCCCACCGGCCAGGCCAGCGCCAGACTGACGCCGAGCATCGTGGCGACGCCCTTCCCACCCAAGAAGCGCAGCCAAAGCGGATAGCAATGCCCCACCAGCGCGGATACGCCGGCCAGCACCGCTCCGCCTTCCCCAAGGAACTGCGCGCCAAGCCAGGCCGCCAGCGCACCCTTCAGTCCGTCGAGGAAGAGAGTGGCTGCCGCAAGGCCCCGGCGCCCCGTGCGCAAAACGTTAGTCGCGCCAATATTACCCGAACCGATGGCGCGCAGGTCGCCCGCTCCGCCCAAACGGGTCAGCAGCAGACCGAAAGGAATCGATCCCAGAAAGTATCCGATTGCGATCACCAGCGCCGGCATCTGCCACTCCGCCAAACCACTCCTCCTGCTGTCGAATCGTCGCCTTGTTGCGCGCCAGCGCCCGCCGTTGCAAGCGCTGCAATGAGATAAGGCGGCAGATCAGCGGATCATCGTCATACAGCACGGCCTGCGAGGCGCGTTTATGCAATGATAAATAAACGGTGGGCCATTCATCAGGTCACTCAGGACATCGGCCAGGAGCCGGTTACGCGACGCGGCTGCCCGCTCCGGCGAATAAGGCACGCGCACTCTCCGCAGCCATGGGCCGGCCGAAGTAGAAGCCCTGCACCTTGCTGCACCCCATCGTACGGACAAGTTCGAATTCTTTCTCGGTCTCCACGCCCTCGGCGGTGGTCGTCATGTTCAGGCTCCGCGCCATCGCCACAACCGCGTGGATAATTGCCATACTTTCGCGTTGATTGCGCGCCGCACCGCCCACGAAGCTCTGATCGATCTTTATCGTGCTGAAACGCGTGCGAGAAAGGTACCCCAGCGACGAGTAGCCTTTGCCGAAATCATCAAGGGAGAGCCCGATCCCGAGAGAAATTATTCGATCGAAAAGCTGACTCACCCCTGTCCCTTCGCGCAGGAAGACGCTTTCGGTCACTTCCAGCTCCAAGCGGCTGGCTGGCAATCCGCTATGCGCAAGCGCTGATACGATCGTATCCAGGAATTCGGGCACATATAGCTGCTCCGGGGACACATTGACCGAAATGCGCACGTTTTCGGGCCAATGTCTCGCTTCATGGCAGGCGGTGTTCAGCACCCAATTGCCGATGGAGGAGATGAGTCCCGCTTCTTCGGCAATCGGGATAAACCTGGCCGGGGAGACTACTCCTAACGTGGGATGAGTCCAACGCACCAATGCCTCGAACCCGGCGACGCTGCCGGTCTCGCAATCCACTATCGGCTGATAGAGCAGATGCAGTTCATCGTTCACCAGGGCATCTCGCAGCGCTACCTCCAAAGCCCGCCGTTCCTCGGCATCGGCGTGCATGGAAGCCGCATAGCGGAAATGCTTACCACGCCCCGCATCTTTGGCACGGTACAGGGCGAGGTCCGCACCACGCATCAGTGTCTCGGCATCCTGTCCATCCTGCGGCGCCATGGCAGAGCCGATGCTTGCGCCCACGAACAAGGTGTGGCCATCCACCACGAACGGATGCGAAACAGCCTCGATCACCTTGAACGCAATTTGTTCGCCGTAGAGGGGATCGGCCAAATCCTCGATAACGATGGCAAACTCATCACCGCCCAGTCGCCCGCAGGTTTCATTGAGGGAGCATATCGCTTGGATACGTTCCGCGACCTGCGCCAACAGCTGGTCGCCAACGAGATGTCCCAGTGTATCGTTGACCGATTTGAACCGGTCGAGATCGATTAGCAGGAACGCACAGCGCTTATTCCAGCGCACGACATTTTCGATCGCAATCGCAAGCTTCTCGGTGAGGTGCAGACGGTTCGGCAGCTTGGTGAGGACATCGCTCCGTGCCATGCGTGCGATGCGTTCGGACGTCTCCTTTTGCACCGTGATATCCGAGCCAACGCCCCGGAAGCCAAGAAAAACACCCTTTCCATCCCGGCGCGGCGATGCGGATATCTCCCACCACCGCCGCAGCCCCTGAATTGTTACAGGGATCACCAGATCCGAGAACGGCTGGCGTTGCTTGAGCTTCTCCGCGAACAGGTGCAGGGCAGGATCGAAGCTGCCTTCCTGCCATGCAGGGCCGGCCAGCACCTCCAGCACCGATCGTCCTTCCAAATCATTGCAGTTCACCCCGAACATGCCTGCAAAGGACGGAGAAACGCCGGTAAGACGTCGCGCCGCGTCGGTCTGCCAGAGCCAATCAGCCGCCTCGACGTCATGCTCTTTCAGCAGCAGGCTTACCACTTCGCCCTTCTCAGCCAACATCCGACTGGTATGGATCTGGACGCCAAACCGGTGCGCAAGCCACAAACTGGCCCCGAGCAGCAGCACCATATAGGCCGTCACCACTCCAGCAAGCAACGGATCGGCATGGTGCCACAACATCCACGCGCCCCCACCGCCTACCATGACAACGAAGCTGGAAGCGGCCAGTGGCGTTGCTTGAAAAGCGATCGCAACGATCGCTGTGAGGCAGCAACCGATCGTCCAGAGGGTCATGATATCCACGGGCCGTCCGTTTGCCGACAGCAGGATCATCGCTGCGCTCCACACCGCACCGTGCAACAGCGAAATTAAGCCGTGGCGCAGTAGGCCTCGCCGCATGCCGGATGCGTAATCGGCAGCATTATTTTCATCACGCAGCTTAAACGACAAATAATGCGCACTAAACGCCAGCAGCGTCCAAATCGCAAGAAACCATAATGGCGCCCAAATCGCGAAGTGGACGTTAACAAGGATAACAGAAAAAGCTGTGAATGCGGCATAGACACTGAGCATCTGGTCCGTAGCGCGTAATTGACTGCCGTATATATGATCGGCATGCTCGGCCGGAATCCGCTTCAGTCCTGTAAGCACCGCCAAAGACAGGGTCTCAGGAAGGGAACTGTCCCGCTGTATGTGGGGCGAAGCGCTATTCGTCACGCCCCCATCTTAACGTCAATCAGGTTATCAAGCGGTAAGCGGTCTAGCTTGCTCTTACTCTGCTTCTGTCAGGCCGCGATATCATAGGGAACGATCTCGCCCTCCAGATACAGCTTTCGGGCCTTGGAACGGCTAAGCTTGCCGGAACTGGTGCGTGGCAGCGAACGTGGCGGCACCAGTTCTACCACACAGTTCATGCCGGTGATTGAACGGACCCGCTCGCGGATATCCTCGCGCAACTTTACGCGCTCGCTATTGTCGGAGACCCGGCAATGCACCAACACAGCCGGCGCCTCCTCCCCACCCGGCGTGGTGATCGAAAAAGCAGCAATGTCGCCTTGCTTGAACCCCGGCAACTGCTCCACTGCCCATTCGATATCCTGCGGCCAATGGTTCTTGCCATTGATGATGATCATGTCCTTGGCACGGCCAACGATGTAGAGATAGCCATCCGACAGATAGCCCATATCGCCAGTGTCCAGCCAGCCGTCGACCACGCAAGCGTCTGTCGCTTCCTGATCGCGGAAATAGCCGGTCATCAAAGAAGGCCCAGTGGTCCAAATCTTGCCGATCGTCTTGTCGGGCAAAAGCCCACCGAAATCATCGCGTATCTCCACGGTCATGCCCATCACCGGCTTCCCGCAATTGACAATGGCACGATAGCGCTGCGGCCGATCGAGCGGAGCATTGCCGCCAGAGAGCTCAGTCTCCTCGACCAGTTCCACAACGATGCCCTCCCCCGGCGGCATGATCGTTACCGCCAGTGTCGCCTCGGCAAGCCCATAGCTCGGCAGGAAAGCCGCTGGATTGAAGCCTGCTTCCGCAAAGGCATCCACGAACTGCTGCATGACGTCTGGGCGGATCATGTCCGCACCATTCCCTGCCAGCCGCCAGCGCGAGAGATCGAACCGCTCAGAAGCCTTGGTTTGGCTGGACATGCGGCGTGCGCAAATATCGTAGCCGAATGTCGGCGAGTAGCTGATCGCGGTCCCCTCATGACGCGAAATAAGGTCGAGCCAGGCGAGAGGCCGCCGCGCGAAGTCCTCGGTCTTGAGATAGTCCGTCGAAACCTGGTTGGCGACGACGGAAAGGAAACAGCCGACCAAGCCCATATCGTGATACCACGGAAGCCAACTGATGCAGCGATCCGATGTGGTGAGTTGCATGCCGTTGCTATGAGCAGCGAGATTACTGAGCAAGGCCTTGTGCGTTACCGCTACACCATGGGGAAAGCGGGTCGAGCCGCTGGAATATTGCAGATAGCAAATATCATCGCCCGCCGCCTCCGGAAGCGGACAAACCGCAGGTACAGCCTCAAGAAACTCGTCGAAGCCCAATGAGGCCACACCCGCGCGACGCGCCGCCTCGCGTGCCATTTCGTCCAGCTCACCGGGAAACAGCAGCATGAGCGGATCGCAACTGTGCAATTGCACAACGAGCTGATCGATATAGCTTTCCTTGCCGCCGAAGCTGGTTGGCAGCGGCAACGGCACGGGCCAGGCCCCGGCATAGACGATGCCAAAGAAAAGCTGAGCGAATTCAACACCCGTCTCGGCAATCAGCGCAATGCGGTCCTGCGGCTTCACGCCACGTGCAATCAGGCGATAGGCGCAGGCCAGCGCATCATCCCGCATCTCGGCAAAGGGATAGGGACGCGCAAGATTGCCCCGCGCATCGTGGAAGTTGAGACCACGGACGCCCTGCGCGGCATAGTCCAGCGCTTCGCCCAATGTATCAAAATCGGCAAATCTGCGCGCAAGCCGATCTTCCGTCGGTGTTGGCTGCATCAAGGGACCCTTCTTTTCCGCTTAATTCCGTCCGAAACCGAACCATGGAGGGTTGTTCGGCGCGCCATGCGCTTGTCAAGCCGAAAGCCACAACCACGTCGAACTAGCCGCTTTTCTTGTATCGATCGGGCAGCCTCCATTAAGACAGGGACTATGGCACAAAAAAGGCGCATCGGCCGCACAGGCCAAAATTCTTCGCCGCCGCGACCGCTGGATCGGGCTACACTGGAAGCATTGGCGCTTGCGTATGTAGGACGATTTGCCACCAGCCGCGCCAAGCTGATCGCCTATCTGAGCCGCAAGCTTCGTGAACGCGGTTGGGCACCGGACGCGGAAACGCCTCCCCCCATCGAGGCCATTGCCGACCGGATGGTAGCACTGCGCTATGTCGACGACGAAGCCTATGCAGCCATGAAGAGCAGCGCGATGCAAAGGCGCGGTCTTGGCGCCCGCCGCATCACGCAAGCGCTGCGGTATGATGGCATCGGAGAGGATATCTGCGAGGAAATGAGGCCTGATCCACTTGCCCGCTGGGAGGCCGCCGAGCGCCTGGCCCGGCGTCGGCACATCGGCCCCTTCGCATCCGAGCGGGCGGACCGATCGGCGCGCGAAAAGCAACTCGCCACTTTCCTGCGCGCCGGGCATGACTTGGAAAGCGCGCGCACGTGGGTGGATGCCTCTCCAGGCGAATACCCCCCTCGACCGGAAGAAGAATGATGCGCAGCAAGCTTCATATGATCGTAGCGCTTGCCTTTCTCCTCACCGTGGGAGCCTGTAACATCTCGTCCGATGAGAGGTCTTCCACCCACTCCGACGCAGTCGACCTTCAGATCCGCACGGTGACAGGCAAGCGTCACACCTTCACCGTGGAACTCGCCGTGGACGAGCGCAGCCAACAGCGCGGCTTGATGGGACGCAGCGCCCTGCGCGACGATCACGGCATGCTGTTTCCCTTTCCAGTGCCTCGGATGGCCTCCTTCTGGATGAAGGACACCCCGGTAGCGCTGGACCTGCTGTTCATCCGACCGGATGGCACTATCGCGGCCATCCTGCCTGGCCACCCGAACGATCTTCACCCCATTTCTGTTGGTGAACCGGTAACTGCCGTCCTGGAAATCCGGCAAGGTCGGGCGCGGGCGCTGGGGCTCGCGCCTGGTGACCGTGTGCGCTGGGGAGATTGCACGGATGCGGGTGCGCCCCTCAGCCAAACATGGCGACCGGATCGTTTCTGTCCCGAAGGGTTGGATTGAGCGACGGACTGCCCATTTCCTCAGTTGCCAATGGTGGGGCAGAACGGCTAAGCGCTGCGGCCATGGGCATCGTCAAGAATATCTTCACATGGTGGGAAGGCTCGACCTTCGGTACATGGCTCAACACCGTTCGCCACGGCACCCGTGTCGGCGAGGATAGCCAGGGCAATGTCTATTATGAAGGCGGCAAGGACCCCAACGGGCTCACGCGCCGCTGGGTGATCTACAACGGCGTCAACGATTCCAGTCGGGTGCCTTCCGAATGGCACGGCTGGCTGCACCACAGCATCGATGGTCCGCCCGAAAGCAACCTGCCGCCTCCGCGCATCTGGGAGGCGGAGTTCACGCCTAACCTCACCGGCACGCCGAAGGCCTATCGTCCCTCGGGAGCGATCGAAGCTGGCGGACGTCGCCAGATGGCGACGGGCGACTATGAAGCTTGGACTCCGGACGCGTGAGGCGTTGCCGGTCCGCGGCACCGGGCCGGTGGCTGATCCCGCTGGGCCTGCTCCTTCTGGTTTCCGCCTGCGGACCTAAACCGGCGGGCACCGACAACGCCGCAGACTCCGCCAATCGCGAGGAGCGCTCGCGCGACCAACCGCTGGCGCGTGCAAGCGCCGGACTGCCCGGTACGCCGATGGCAGAGCGCGAGGCGGTCCTCGGCCTGCTCAACAAGCGCAACGGCATTACCCGTGAGCTGAAGATGAAGCCCGGCGAAGCTGTGCGCGTTGGCAACGCCATCGTGCGGCTGCGCGCTTGCGAGACCACGGCGCCGTGGGAGACGGAACCGGAAACCGGCGCTTTCGTCCAACTCGACGTGCAAGAAACCCGTGACAACAAGTGGCACCGCATCTTTTCCGGCTGGCTGTTCAAGGAACGGCCGGACCGGAACGTGGTCATCCATCCCGTCTATGATGTCTGGGTGATGAGCTGCGCGATGAGCTGGCCGGAAACCGGCCCGGACACAGTGCGCGCGGCAGAGCGAGCCGGTCGCTCAGCTGAGTCGTCGGACGCGGCGGACAATGCATCCAGCGCGCCAAAGTCCGCGGATAATGCCTCCGCACCATCCGCTAGCGCATCGCCCAGTAAGCCCGAATAGGCTTCCGCACTGACCTCAATCGCACCGAGCGAGGCGAGGTGTGGCGTCATAAACTGGCAATCGAGCAAGGTGAAACCACCAACCCGCAGCCGCCCGACCAACCACGCCATCGCCACCTTGGAGGCATCTGCAGCCCGGCTGAACATGCTCTCGCCGAAGAAGGCTCGCCCGAGCGCCAGCCCATAGAGCCCGCCGACCAGCGCACGTTCCTCCCCCTCCCCGCTCCAGCACTCGATGCTGTGGGCGAGCCCGCGCCGGTGAAGGCGATTGAATGCCTCCTCGATATCGGCATTGATCCAGGTGGTCGGCCGATCCACGGCGCTCTCGGCGCAGAGCGCCACCACCTGCGAAAATGCGGTGTTCGCCGTTACCTCGAACCGATCGGCTCGCAGGGTCTTGCGGAGTGATTTCGAGAGGTGAAAGCCGTCCAGCGGCAGGATGGCACGCTTCTCTGGTTCGACCCAATATATGGAACGCGCGCGTCGATCGTCGGCCATGGGGAAGAGGCCGACGGCATAGGCACGCAACAGAATAGGCAGGTCGATGGCCACGCGCCCTCTTTAGCAGAGCATCTCCGTGGATCGACAGCCTTGATCCGCAGGGACTGGATATGACGGGAACCAGCATCTAGACCATTTGGCGATCACGATTCGCGCAACGGGAGAGGGGTAATGGCGACGTACGTGCTGGTGCATGGCGCGTGGGGCGGAAGCTGGGGCTATGCGCCGCTGGCAAGAGAATTGCGCGCTCAAGGCCATGACGTGCACGTTCCATCGCTGACCGGCCTCGGCGAGCGCGCCCACCTCGCCCATGGCGGCATCACCCTTACCGATCATATCAACGATGTGATCGGCTTGATCGACTGCGAACAACTCTCGGACATCGTCCTGGTGGGCCACAGCTATGGCGGAATGGTCATCACCGGCGTCGCGGCGCGTCGGGGCAACCATGTTCGTAGCCTCGTCTATCTCGACGCGTTCCTGCCACAGGATGGGCAGGCATTATGGGATTTGGCGGACGAGGCGACACGCCAGCTTTACATCGAGAACCAGAAGGCGACGCCCGGCCTCGTTCAACCCATCTTTCCCATGCCCGAGGGTCGCACGGCGCGCGTCTCCGGCCACCCCCTGCTCACCTTGCTGGAACCGGTCAAACTCGGCGGTGAAGAGAACGCAATCAAGCGCCGCACCTATGTCTATGCCAATACCAGTCCGCTCACAATCTTCACCCAGTTTCGTGACCGCTGCGCCGCCGACGCCGGCTGGCATGTGCACGAAATCGCCACCGGCCATATGGTATGGGACGACGATCTGCGCGGCTGTCTGGAAATCCTACTAGCTGAAGCGGACTGATTCGAGATCAGGCGCACGGATCGTCCCATCAGCCGGAGAACCCGAAGCGAAGCCGGGCAGCGCCTCGCGAACCGCAAAGACGAGCAGGATCAGCCCTGCCACACCGAGGCCTATCAACCCGGCGGACACGTCGCTGGAATATTGCTGGACGCCCAGAAGCATCTCGGCTTTCCCCGGACGGGAGACGAGGATGATCACAGCCGCCAGGACCCATGCCGGACAGGCGGCAACGGTGGTTAACAGGATGAGTGGGATCAGCAGGATCGTTAGATCGTAAATGTGCAACGGCATGAGGCTAGCAATTCCGGCCGTCAGCAAGAGCAAGGATGGGATCGGCCGCGTCGGCTGCCGGCGCATCAGCCGGGCTGCGCAGACCGCCAGCGCGGTGGCCGCCAAATTCTGCCAGAGCAGGCCGACTCCCTCAACGCCCAGCCGCGCGAGCAGACCAGCCGGACCGCTCGATGTAAGCGCGGTGTTGGAAGGCAAATCAGCCCATCTCGCTGCGTTGGCGAGATAGGCATCTATGGTCCCAAATACGCCGAACTGGATGACATGCGGCAGGGTGAGAAGCCCCGCGCTCCCGAGGCCAGCCAACGCGGCGATTCGGAACGATGGCACCAAAAACACCCAAAGGAGCACTATAACCCCGACCTGCGGCTTGAAGGTCACCAACAGCACGGCAAGGCCCACGAGCCATCGCCGACGACGCAGCGCTCCGGCCACCAGCATGCTCAGCGACAGGTAAACGAACCCGGCGCTCTGCCCGAACGCCAGCAGATTGGCAGTCGGCTCGATCAGGAGCGCCACTCCGCCCCACAGCACCATCGCAATCCGGCGCCGGCGCGAATCTCTCTCCAAGGAGGCCACAACGAGAGCGGTGCCCAGCAGAACCAGCGCGCTGTTGACCAGACGCCAAACCATGACGGCCTGCTCCAGGTCCAGCAATGCCATGGTACGGCTAACGATCCACCACTGCGGGGGATAGAACCAATAGAGAACCGTGTTACCGGGCGGCAGTATTTGAGCACCTATGGCCCGGAAGCTTTCGCTATAGGGATCCAACCCGTTGGCCCAGAGCTTGCCGGCAAGCCAGAAGAACCGGAAATCCACTTCTCCCCGCGGATCAATCACCGATCTCAGCAGAACGAATGCAATGCCGGTCAGCAGCAGCACAGTTGCGCAAGCCGGAGCCCATTTCGAATCGAGGAAGCGGCAGAACGGTTTCACCAGCTATCTCCGGCTCGGGTCCAACAAGGCGCTTACGTCCGCCCAAGCAGACTATGCCCGCTTATAGGCGCGCGATGACCAAAAGGTGAATGGCGCCTTCCTCCAGAATGGATGCCGCAATGCAAAAGCCTGCCCATCAACAGAATCGCTCCCGTGGGGCGTGCTTTGCTCATCCACGACTTGCGCCGCCCTGCCACCCGGGTTAAGGGCGTCGCCTTCGCCGGCACAGGAGTGTAGCTCAGCTGGTAGAGCGTCGGTCTCCAAAACCGAATGCCGGGGGTTCGAATCCCTCCACTCCTGCCAAGGCTTGCCCCGACGCGCGACTGCGCGTAGGGAATGGGCCGTTGCGAAACGAGGCCGCGGACTAGCCGGGCAGACAGGCCCGGACTTGGTCCGTTTTCTTGTGTTTCAGGCAGTTTCGGATTTTTGAAAGAGAAACGAGCGTGGCGAAAACGTCTCCCACAGAGTTCATCAATCAGGTCAAGGCTGAGACCCGCAAAGTCGTGTGGCCGACGCCGCGCCAGACGATGACGACGGCCATAATGGTCATCATCATGACAGGATTGCTGGCTTTGTTTTTCTTCGGCATTGACGCGATGTTCGGCTGGATCGTGCGTATGCTGCTAGGATTGGCCAGCGGCCAGGGCTGAGCCCGCGCACGCGATGCGGTGAACTGAGGAAAAAGAGAGCATATGGCGCGCTGGTACATCATCCACGCTTATTCGGGCTTTGAGAACAAGGTCCGCGATTCCATCCTGTCCGAGGCCGAGCGCATGGGCCTGGAGCAGTTGATCGAGCAGGTCGAGGTGCCCACCGAGACCGTGACCGAGGTGAAGCGCGGGAAGAAGGTGCAGGTCGAGCGCAAGAACATGCCCGGCTATGTCCTCGCCAAGCTCAGCATGAACGACGACATCTATCACCTTATCAAGAACACGCCGAAGGTGACGGGTTTCCTGGGGTCTTCGGGCAAGCCGCAACCGATCAGCGAGAGCGAGGCAGCGCGCTTCTTCGGCGCCCGCGAGGAAGCCGCCGCGCAGCCGCGCCACAAGGTCAATGTGGATTACGAGATCGGCGACAGCGTCAAGGTGATGAGCGGCCCGTTCGCGAGCTTCATCGGCACTGTCGAGGAACTGGACTTCGAGAAGAGCCGCGTGAAGGTCTCGGTTTCGATCTTCGGCCGCGCCACGCCGGTGGAACTGGACTTCGAGGAAGTCGAGCTTTCCAAGTAACCGAACAACCAAGGTTTCGAAGGCCGCCGGAGATGATCCGGCGGCCTTTTTTTTCATGGCCGGGAGAGGCCGAATTTCTCGAAGTTCGTGCGTATTGAGCATGGCGAATTTTTCGCAAACTCCGCGCACGACGGAGCCTCCCGCGTGAGGAAACCGGGGGTGAATGGACGATATCAAAGAGCGGAAAGCCGCGATCATGCCATGGATCGGCGGCGTAGGACAGCGAAGGCAGGGCGCCGCGCCTCGTCGGGGAGATAGCGCGTCAAATCCGCCTCCCGCGTCACAAGCCCCTCCCCGACCAACCTCACGCCGACATGCGCCGCTCTGCCCGCCATGCGGCCAGCAGACCGGAAACCCGAGCAGCGCCGCGCCCCCCATTCGCCGCTTTCCCCCTTGCCGATTTCAGCAAGGTAGATCAGAGATGGAATCGTTGCCTTGCGAATGAATCGCTGGCGATGACGGGAGAGGACCAGCCATGGCGAGTGTGCCGCGATCCATTGATATTGCCGGGTTTATCGACGGGCGCAAGCTGGGCGGGTTCAACTATCGCCTCATCATCCTCTCATGGCTCATCACCGTGTTCGACGGGTTCGACATGATGATGATCAGCTTCACCGCGCCGTGGATGCGCGACGAGCTGGCGCTGGATACGCTGATGCTCGGCCACATTTTCTCCGCCGGCCTGTTCGGCATGATGCTCGGCGGTTTTGCCTTCGCCTATATCGGCGACCGGATCGGACGCCGGCAAACCATCATCTGGGCGGCCTTTGCCTTTGGCATCCTCACCACCGCCACCGCATTCGCGCGCAGTTACGAGGCCCTGTTGATCCTGCGCTTCCTCGATGGCTTCGCGATCGGCGGGATGCTGCCGCTCGCCTGGGCGCTCAACATCGAATATGTGCCCGCCAAGATGCGCTCGACGGTCGTAACCGTCATCATGATGGGCTACAGCCTCGGCACCGCCATGGCCGGCCCGGTGACGGTGTGGCTCGCCCCGACCTGGGGCTGGGAAGGCGTGTTCGTGTTCGGCGGCGTGTGCACGCTGATCTGCGCGGTGGGCCTGCTGCTGTGGCTGCCCGAATCGATTCGCTTCCTCGCCAGCAAAGGCCAGAAGCCGGAGGTGATCGCCGCCACCCTCAACAAGATCGACCCGACCCTGCGCGCCACGGCCAGCGACCGCTTCCTGCTCAGCGACGAGAAGCAGGACAGGAGCAATTTCACCATCGGCAAGCTGTTTCAGGCTGACCTCAAATGGCTGACTCCGCTGCTGTGGATCGGCTACATCGCCAGCACGCTCGCCGTCTATTTCAAGGCGAACTGGGGCCCGATCGTTTACGAGGACCTCAACTTTTCGCGCGATACGGCCGCCTATGTTTCCTCGATCTCCGGCATGCTGGGTGCCCTGCTCGGCCTGTTGCTGATGCGCTTCACGGACAAGATGGGCCCCTATGCCGTCGCGGTTTATCCGCTGGTGGCTTTCCCGCTGCTCGCCGCGGTGGGTCTCATCCCCATGTCGCAGACGACCTTCCTCTTCCTCTCGGTCGCCTCGACCAGCTTCGTGGGCGGCGCGCATTTCGGCATCCTCTCCATCGCCGGCGTCTTCTACCCCAGCGCCATCCGCGCGAACGGCGCGGGCTGGGCAACGTCCGTGGCGAAGATCGGCGGCATCGCCGGCCCGATCATCGGGGCCTATGTGCTGGCGAGCGGCCTGCCCATCGTGCGCAGCTTCGCGATCCTCGCCATCTGCCCCGCCGTGCTGGCGCTCTGCGCGATGGGAATCGGCGCCATCGTGAAGCGGCGCAGCGCCGTCGCCGTGCCGGCTGCCGTGGCTGCACCGGCTGAGTGAGCGCACGCAGACAGATATGGCCGCGGGGGGCGCGTCCGCTCCCCTCCGCCTCCCCGAGGCCGAAGACGGATCGCCACGCTGCGACCGCCCCCTTCGCAGCGCGTGCCGACCGGTGCGAATACGCCACGTCTAGCGAGGCGCGATGGCGCGCGATGCGCCCGAAGGGCTTCACCCGGTGGGCCCGGATGCCCTCCCCTGCCTGTGCACAACGCCCATGCCGGTAACGAGCATCCTTGCCTATGCGGGCGCGGCGTTGGCGGAAATTGCGGGGTGCTTCGCCTTCTGGGCATGGCTGCGCCTGGGCAAGAGCGCGTTGTGGGCGGTGCCCGGCACCCTGTCCCTTCTGCTGTTCGCCTGGCTGCTGACGCTGGTGGATACGAGCCAGGCCGGCCGCGCTTACGCGGCCTATGGCGGCATCTACATTGCCTCGGCGCTGCTCTGGCTCTGGGTCGCGGAAGGCGTGATTCCAGACCGCTGGGACCTGGGCGGCGCGCTCATCTGCCTGATCGGCGCAGGCATGATCTTTTTCGGGCCACATCGCGCCTGATCGCGCCGTTGGGTTCACGCCCGGAGGCGTGCCATCGCCGCGCGGCCCACCCGAACCTGATCTGGTCCGCGCCCCCCCTTTCCTTTTTGCGCTTACCTCCCTATAGGGCCGCACACCCGGGCCGGCCTTTCAGGCGGGCGCGGAGCCAGATGCGGGAGGAGCACCCATGGGCGCTCCGTTCGACCGCTCAGCTTGAACCGGGCGGCGCGCATGGGCCGCCTTCTACAGAGTGAGACGACATGGCCAAGAAAATTACGGGCTATATCAAGCTCCAGGTGCCCGCTGGAGCCGCCAATCCCTCGCCGCCGATCGGCCCTGCCCTGGGTCAGCGCGGCGTGAACATCATGGAATTCTGCAAGGCGTTCAACGCCGCGACGGACAAGGAAGAGAAGGGCACGCCGCTGCCCACCATCATCACCGTCTATGCGGACCGCAGCTTCTCCTTCATCACCAAGAAGCCGCCGGTGACCTACCTCATCAAGAAGGCCGTCAACCTCAAGTCCGGCTCCAAGGAGCCCGGCAAGGTCTCGTCCGGCACGATCAAGCGTTCGCAGCTTGCCGAGCTGGCGGAAGCCAAGATGGTCGACCTCAATGCCAATGACATCGAGGCCGCGACCAAGATTCTTGAAGGCAGCGCCCGCTCGATGGGCCTCACCGTGGTGGAGGGCTGAGACCATGGCAAAGCAGACCAAGAAGGCGAAGGCTCTCGCCACCGCAATCGACCGCGACAAGCTGCACGGCGTCGATGAGGCGATCGCGCTCATCAAGCAGCACGCAACCGCCAAGTTCGACGAGACCGTCGAAGTCGCGATGAACCTGGGCGTCGACCCGCGTCATGCCGACCAGATGGTGCGCGGCGTCGTCACGCTGCCCGCCGGCACCGGCAAGGACGTGCGCGTCGCCGTGTTCGCTCGTGCGGACAAGGCCGACCAGGCCAAGGAAGCGGGCGCCGAGATCGTCGGTGCCGAGGACCTGCTGGAGCACATCCAGGCCGGCAATTTCGACTTCGACCGCGTCATCGCGACGCCGGACATGATGGGCCTCGTCGGCCGCCTCGGCAAGGTGCTGGGCCCCAAGGGCCTGATGCCGAACCCGAAGCTCGGGACCGTGACCCCGAACGTCGCCGAAGCCGTGAAGGCGGCCAAGGGCGGCCAGATCGAGTTCCGCGTCGAGAAGGCCGGCATCATCCACGCCGGTCTCGGCAAGGCCAGCTTCTCCAGCGACGACCTGCGCAAGAACTTCGACGCGTTCGTCGATGCCATCGTGAAGGCCAAGCCGGCCGGTTCGAAGGGCAAGTATGTCCGCAAGATCGCCCTCTCCTCCTCGATGGGGCCGGGCGTGAAGATCGACGTGGCGGAAGTCGCGACCGCCTGATCCGTCACGGCCGGGCGACCGGCCGGGCCAGCGAATGAGATCATCCCCGCCGCGAGAGGATCGCGGCGGGGATTTTCGTTTGTGGGGACCTGTCATGGGATCGGAGCGAAGCTGATATTGTTGCGCGGGCTCCAGCCCGGGACCAGCCGAAGCGCTTGACCGCCCTAGACTCGTGCCCTCGCAGGAGCACAAGTCGCGCCGTGAGGGAGAAGTCTGCGCTTACGGAAAGAGCGGCCTCGCACCGCACCTCATCTGGCCGAGGCTCTTGCCGTCAAGGACCTGCTCTGACAGGGCCTTGATGCCGCCGCGCGCCCTTCCCTGCCCTCGTGCAGCATCGCGCCCCGTAGCGACAGCCAGCCCCGCAGCATCGCTGGTCATCGCAGGCATCGTCGGTGATCAGCGCGACATGATGCGCATGACGGGCGGCGTGCGCACCCGAGCCACGGCGCCCCGTGACCAAGGCACCGCTTGCAATTCTGCCCGATTGCGCCTATCGGCCTCTCGCTTGCCGGGATTTCCATCCCGGCGCACCGTCCGAGACAGCTGGTGATGGCGGATTGCCGCCCTCTTAATGTCCAGCCGAGACGGGGAAACGTTCTAGCCGGATGGCCCTGCGCGCGCGCAAGGACACCGGGTCTGCCGATGCCGATTGCGGCATGCGGCCAGTCAACCCTTCCCCTCGGACTATCCTGCCGTACGCGGCCCGCCATGGGTCGCGCCCGGCGCACGTACGAACGCGGCCGCGCGTGACGCCTCTCCCCTTCGGGGTGAAGCGATGCGCAACGCCGCAGAGGAGAATGGCATGGATCGCAATGAAAAGACCGAGGTCGTTTCCGCGCTTCACGCGTCTCTGAAGGAAATGGGCGTGGTTGTGGTCACTCGCAACCTGGGCCTGAGCGTCGCTCAGTCCACCCAGCTCCGCCAGAAGATGCGCGAGGCCGGTGCGTCCTACAGGGTGACGAAGAACCGGCTTGCCAAGATCGCCATCGTGGACACCGACTATGCCGCCATTGGCGACATGCTCGTCGGCCCGATCGGTCTTGCCACGTCGGCGGATCCCGTCGCGGCCGCCAAGGTCGCGATCGAGTTCGCCAAGACGACCGACAAGCTGGAGATCGTCGGCGGCGCCATGGGTACGCAGCTGCTCAACGCCGAGGGCGTGAAGGCACTGGCTTCCCTGCCGTCGCTCGATGAGATGCGTGCGACGCTCATCGGCCTCATCCAGGCGCCGGCGACCAAGCTCGCCGTCGTTACCAAGGAGCCGGCCGCGCAGCTCGCCCGCGTGTTCAACGCTTACGCCACGAAGGACGCCGCCTGATCCAGGCACGTCCCACTGATTGCAACAGAAGATCCGGGCCCGAGGGCCCCGCTAGAAATGGAGTAGATTATCATGGCTGACATCAACGCTCTCGTCGACCAGCTGTCCGCGCTCACCGTCCTTGAGGCCGCCGAGCTTTCCAAGGCGCTCGAAGAGAAGTGGGGCGTTTCCGCCGCTGCTGCCGTCGCCGTTGCCGGCCCGGCCGCTGGCGCTGGCGCCGCCGCTCCGGCTGCTGAAGAGCAGACCGAGTTCGACGTGATCCTCACCGGCGACGGTGGCAAGAAGATCAACGTCATCAAGGAAGTCCGCGCCATCACCGGCCTGGGCCTGACCGAAGCCAAGGCGCTCGTCGAAGGCGCGCCGAAGGCCGTCAAGGAAGGCGTCAACAAGGCCGAGGCCGAAGAGCTGAAGAAGAAGCTCGAGGAAGCCGGCGCGACCGTCGAGCTCAAGTAAGCTCGTCGCGTTCCCGCGAACAAGGAAGGGCGGTCCCGCTGGGGCCGCCCTTTGCTTTTATGGGCAGACGGATCGAAAGAACCGGGGGGATGGCTGCGCCAGAGGCCGCGCCTCAGGCGCCAACCGGGCGTGATCGATCCTGGCCATCGGGCTGCGGCACCGGTTTCGCCGCGGCGGCCTGCATGGCGATAAGCGCCTCGCCGAGCGTCGCATAAGTCTGCCGCACGCCGAGCCTGGACAGGCTCCTCGCCTGATCGGTACGCTTGGCGAGCAGCATCGTGCGCAGGGCAGCCTCACTTTCCTCTGGTGGCCCCCATTGAATCGGTCCCTCATCATCCATCACTGGCCGCGCGCGGCGACCCCTGCCCAGACGCCAGCAAGCCCACGCGACGACGAACGCCACCAGCCCGACCGCCATGTCAGGCGACCACGGCGGCAAGTTGGCGCGACGCACGAACGTATCGACACGACGAACCCATGACGCGAAGGCGCCCGCACACGATGGTGACGCCGACTCCTCCCGCGCAGATGGGGGGCTCTCGGGCGCTACGGGAAGGGCCGAGATCCGCTCAAGGCTATGATCGACACTCGGCCCATCGGCGGCGGTGGAACCATTGCCGCCACCCGCCGCATCATGACGCGATGCATCCGACCCGTCGCGCTGCCGATCCGGGCGGGATGCCGGGCTGGCGATTGCCGGCAACGCAGCCTGCGGCAGCGAGGCGAGGTCCGGCTCACTGGCAACGAGGCGCAAGGACGGTGCCGGTCGCACGGGCAGATCCGGCGGAATCGGGGACGGAGTGGCGGCCGGTTGGGACGGCGGGGGCCGCGCCGGGACCACGTTATCCGGGTTAGCCGCACCCTCCCCCTGCCCCAGCACAGGGCCAGGCGCGACAACGCACGCTATGCTGAGCCACAGGAAAGGGTACTGTGATGGCCTCATGGCGAATGCCCCATTTTGAGACAGTTATGCGTGACGGCCCGGCCCTGTAAAGGAGAGCCTCGAATCGACGCGACCGCACGTGGTTTCACCGAGGCGGACGGCCAGCGAATCCACCGTGGTTCCATGCTTCCGCCTTTTGATTGAGGACCGACGATGACACCCGCCAAGCCGCCCGCTCCCACCGAGGCACGCGCATTGGAAGATAATGCCGATCTGAAGGCGCTGATTCGCACCATCGCGGATCACCCGGTCCCCGGCGTCCAGTTTCGCGACGTATCGACGCTGCTGCTCGACGGGACCGCCTTCCGCGCGACCATCGACCGGTTGGCAGAGGCGATTGACCCGGCACAGATCGACCTGATCGCAGGCATCGAGGCGCGCGGCTTCATCGTTGCGGCCGGGCTCTCATACAAGCTTGGCAAGGGCAAGGTGATGCTGCGCAAGCAAGGCAAGCTGCCCGGAGAGACGGTGGGGGTGGACTATGCGCTCGAATATGGCTCTGACCGGATCGAAATGCATCTCGGCGCCGTCCAGCCGGGACAGCGCGTCGTGCTGGTCGACGACCTGCTCGCCACCGGCGGCACAGCCCTTGCTGGCGTGGCGCTGCTCCGTGGCCAGGGCGCCGTGGTGGATACGGCACTCTTCATCGTCGACCTGCCCGATCTGGGTGGTGGCGAACGATTGCGCGCGGAAGGCGTGACACCGATCGCGCTGGTCCGCTTCGACGGGCACTGACCCGATGAGGATCATCCTGCTGGCCGCGCTCGACGAGGAGGCGGACGCCTTCATGCCCGGCTTTGGCGATGCCCTCGACGGACATTGGCCACCTGTCCGCCGGATCGAGACCAACGGCCACACCGTCCTGCTGGCGACCACGGACATCGGCAAGGTGAACACAGCCGCGGCGGCGGCGCGGCTGCATATGCTGCACGGGGCCGACCTGTTGGCCATCACCGGCACCGCCGGCAAGCTAAGCGCGATCGAGGGCGATTGCTTCTATCTCGCCCACGCGGTCCAGCACGATTACGGCGCGCGCAAGGCGGACGCGTTCGTCCATTACCCGCCCGGTGCCTGGCCGATCGGCCCGGCCCAGGTCCGAACCTATGGTGCGCTAGCCAATCCCGGCCTGACGCTGCCGCACGCCGTCATCGCCAGTGGAGACGCCTTCATCGAGGATGCCGCCTATGCCGCGCATCTGGTGGCTGCACTCGATGCCGATCTCGTCGACATGGAGACGGCGGCGCTGGCGCAATATGCCCACACCGCCGACCTGCCCTGGGTCGGCATCAAGGCGACGACGGATGACGCCAACCACACCAGTGCGGGCGATTTCCATACCAACCTGCGCGCCGCCGCGCAGCGATCCGCCCAAGAGATCGCGGCGATGATTGCACTGCTTTGACAATTTGTTTCGTGACGAAGCGTTGATCCCATCTCACAAGTCGATAGACTGCGGCCATCCCCACCAGATCGATGAGGTCACAATGTCCATGCCCCGCCTCGCCTACGCAACCATCGGCCTCGCCAGCCTCTCTTTGACCCTCGTCGCCTGTGCGCCCAAGGCTCCTCCCGGCGCGCCCCCGCCGGCCTCGCCGTTCGCCGAAGCGATCCTCTACGACACCAACGGGCAGCAAACCGGCCAGGTAACGCTGATCCCGAACGGCCATGTGCTGGCCGGCTCCGTGCGGGTGACGCGCGGCCTGACGCCGGGTCCGCACGGTATGCACATCCATGCCATCGGGCAGTGCACGCTCAAGGATTTCGCGTCCGCCGGCGGACACCTCAACCCGACAGGCAAGCAGCATGGTCTCGACAATCCCGCCGGCTCGCATGTCGGCGACCTGCCGATGCTGGTCGCAGACGCCTCCGGCGCGGCCGCGATGGAGTTCACCGTTCACGGCGATCTCGACACCGTTCTCGATGCCGATGGCGGCTCGTTCGTGATCCACGCCGACGCCGACGACATGAAAACCGACCCCGCCGGCAACAGCGGCGCGCGCATCATGTGCGGCGTTTTTTATAAGAAGGGTGGCTGACGGCTGAGGGAGCGGACGGCCGCGCACGCTGCGGACGCTCCCTTCGTCCTTGCATTCCGACGCTGTAGGATTATATCTCGACCTTCACGGATTTCCTGTGGCTCAACCACATGGAGTCGCCTGCCCTCACCCGGGCCAGCATACCGAGTTGCGCACGGTATGCGTTTGTATGGGGTGACGAGCAGGTTCACCAGACGCTGCAGTGCGGATCGGACAGCCCCGGCCCGCACTTTTTTTCGTGGCTGAGGTCGCCGATCGAGCGTGCGCCCTGGGTCATATCGGCTGAATTTTCGCTGCGATGCGAAAATTTTTGGGACCATTTCAGGCAGGACACGCATGGCAAGCAAGGCTCTCCCCCCCCTTTCGGCCGGTGACAGCGCGAAAAAGCGCATCCGCAAGGTTTTCGGCAACATCCACGAAGTGGTGCAGATGCCGAACCTCATCGAGGTGCAGCGCGAAAGCTATGAGCAGTTCCTGCGCTCCAACCCGGCCATCGGCTATGTCTCCGGGCTGGAAAAGACGCTGCGCAGCGTTTTCCCCATCCGCGACTTCGCCGGCACCGCCGAGCTGGACTTCGTCCATTACGAGCTGGAAGAGCCCAAGTACGACACCGAGGAGTGCCGCCAGCGCGGCATCACCTACGCCGCGCCGATGCGCGTCACCCTGCGCCTGATCGTCTTTGAGGTGGACCAGGACACCGAAACCCGCTCCGTGCTCGATATCAAGGAGCAGGACGTCTACATGGGCGACATGCCGCTCATGACCGAGAACGGCACCTTCATCGTCAACGGCACCGAGCGCGTCATCGTGTCCCAGATGCACCGCTCCCCGGGCGTGCTGTTCGACCATGACCGTGGCAAGACCCACAGCTCCGGCAAATATCTCTTCGCCGCGCGCGTCATCCCCTATCGCGGCTCGTGGCTCGATTTCGAGTTCGACGCCAAGGACATCGTCAATGTCCGTATCGACCGCAAGCGCAAGCTGCCGGTGACGGCGCTGCTCTATGCGCTGGGGCTGAACAGCGAGGAAATCCTCGGCGAGTTCTACAAGAAGGTCACCTATGTTCGCGGCGAGAATGGCTGGGAAATCCCGTATGTGACGGAAGCCTGGCGTGGTCTCAAGCCGGCGTTCGACATCGTCGACGCCAAGACCGGCGAGGTCGTCTTTGCCGCCGGCCACAAGATCAGCCCGCGCGCCGCGCTGAAGGCGGAAAAGGATGGGCTGGAATCGCTCGTCATCCCCACCGAGGAAGTGTTCGGCCGCTACAGCGCCTATGACCTCATCAACGAGGGCACCGGCGAGATTTACATCGAGGCGGGTGACGAGGTTACGCCTGAGAATCTGGAGAAGCTCGACAAGGCCGGCATCGACCGGATCGAGCTGCTCGACATCGACCATGTCAACACCGGCCCGTGGATCCGCAACACCCTCAAGGTCGACAAGGCCGAGGACCGCGATCACGCGCTCAGCGATATCTACCGCGTCATGCGCCCCGGCGAGCCGCCGACGCGCGAGACGGCCGAAGCGCTGTTCGAGGGCCTGTTCTTCGACCCCGAGCGCTACGACCTTTCGGCCGTGGGCCGCGTCAAGCTCAACATGCGCCTGGGCCTTGAGTGCGACGACAACATCACCACCCTGCGCCGCGAGGACATCCTCGCCGTCGTCAAGGAACTGGTGAACCTCAAGGACGGCCACGGCGAGATCGACGACATCGACAATCTCGGCAACCGCCGCGTCCGCTCGGTGGGCGAGCTGCTGGAGAACCAGTATCGCGTCGGCCTGCTGCGCATGGAGCGCGCCGTCAAGGAGCGCATGTCCAGCGTCGACGTCTCGACGGTGATGCCGAACGACCTCATCAACGCCAAGCCCGCCGTCGCGGCCGTGCGCGAGTTCTTCGGCTCCTCGCAGCTCTCGCAGTTCATGGACCAGACCAACCCGCTTTCCGAGATCACGCACAAGCGGCGTGTCTCGGCGCTCGGGCCGGGCGGCCTCACCCGCGAGCGCGCGGGCTTCGAGGTGCGCGACGTCCACCCGACCCACTATGGCCGCATCTGCCCGATCGAAACGCCGGAAGGCCCGAACATCGGCCTGATCAACTCGCTGGCCAGCTTCAGTCGCGTCAACAAGTACGGCTTCATCGAGACGCCGTACCGCAAGGTGATCGACGGCAAGGTGACGGATGAGGTGGTTTATCTCTCCGCCATGGAAGAGGCCAAGCACACCATCGCGCAGGCCAATGCCGAGTTGAACGAAGACCGCACCTTTGCCGAGGACCTGATCTCGGCGCGCGAGGGCGGCGAGTTCCTGATGGCGCCGAAGGACCAGATCACGCTGATGGACGTGAGCCCCAAGCAGCTCGTGTCGGTCGCGGCCTCGCTCATCCCCTTCCTGGAGAATGACGACGCCAACCGCGCGCTGATGGGCTCCAACATGCAGCGCCAGGCGGTGCCGCTGGTCCGCGCCGAAGCCCCGTTCGTGGGCACCGGCATGGAAGAGACGGTCGCCCGCGATTCCGGCGCCGCCATCGTCGCGCGCCGCACCGGCATCGTCGACCAGGTCGACGCGACCCGCATCGTCATCCGCGCCACGGAAGACGTGGAGCCGGGCAAGTCCGGCGTGGACATCTACACGCTGATGAAGTTCCAGCGCTCCAACCAGGACACCTGCATCAACCAGCGCCCGCTGGTGAAGGTGGGCGAGCAGGTGAACGCCGGCGACGTGATCGCCGACGGCCCCTCGACCGAACTGGGCGAGCTGGCGCTTGGCCGCAACAGCCTCGTCGCGTTCATGCCGTGGAACGGCTACAACTACGAGGACTCCATCCTCATCTCCGAACGGATCGTGAAGGATGACGTGTTCACCTCGATCCACATCGAAGAGTTCGAGGTGATGGCCCGCGACACCAAGCTCGGGCCGGAGGACATCACCCGCGACATCCCCAACGTCGGCGAGGAAGCCCTGCGCAACCTCGACGAGGCTGGCATCGTCTACATCGGTGCCGAGGTCGAGCCGGGCGACATTCTCGTCGGCAAGATCACGCCCAAGGGCGAAAGCCCGATGACGCCGGAAGAGAAGCTGCTGCGCGCCATCTTCGGCGAAAAGGCCAGCGACGTGCGCGACACGTCCCTGCGGCTGCCACCGGGCGTGGCCGGCACGATCGTCGAGGTGCGCGTGTTCAACCGCCACGGCATCGACAAGGACGAGCGCGCCATGGCGATCGAGCGGGAGGAAATCGACCGTCTCGCCAAGGACCGCGAGGACGAACGCGCCATCCTCAACCGCGCCACCTTCAACCGCCTGCGCGAGATGCTGCTGGGCCAGACCGCCACGGCGGCCCCCAAGGGCATCAAGAAGGGTAGCGAGATCACCGAGGACCTTCTGAGCGAGGTCGAGCGGCACGAGTGGTGGAAGTTCGCGGTGGCGGACGACACTGTTCAATCGCACCTGGAAGCGGTGAAGACGCAGTATGACGAGGCGGTCAAGCTGATCGTCGAGAAGTTCGAGGACCGCGTCGAGAAGCTGCAGCGCGGCGACGAGCTGCCCCCGGGCGTGCTCAAGATGGTCAAGGTGTTCGTCGCGGTGAAGCGCAAGCTGCAACCGGGCGACAAGATGGCCGGCCGCCACGGCAACAAGGGCGTCATCTCGCGCATCCTGCCGGTGGAGGACATGCCGTTCCTGGAGGACGGCACCCCGGTCGACCTCGTGCTCAACCCGCTGGGCGTGCCGAGCCGCATGAACGTGGGCCAGATCTTCGAGACGCATCTGGGTTGGGCCGCGCGCGGCCTCGGCCAGCAGATCAAGACGGCTCTGGAAGAGTGGCGCCAGGCCAACCCCAACCCGCAACCGGGCGCTATGCCGGAAGCGGTGAAGGAACGCCTGCTGGCCATCTATGGCGAGCCTTACGCCGAGGAGATCGGGTCGCGCACACCGGAACAGGTCGTCGAACTGGCGTCCAACCTGGTGACGGGCGTGCCGATCGCCACGCCGGTGTTCGACGGTGCCAACCAGCAGGACATCATCGACATGCTGGAACTGGCGGGCTTCGATCACTCGGGCCAGTCCACGCTCTATGACGGGCGGACCGGCGACGCTTTCGACCGCAAGGTGACGGTGGGCATCATCTACATGCTCAAGCTGCACCACCTCGTGGACGACAAGATCCACGCCCGGTCGATCGGCCCCTACAGCCTCGTCACCCAGCAGCCGCTGGGCGGCAAGGCGCAGTTCGGCGGCCAGCGCTTCGGTGAAATGGAGGTCTGGGCCCTGCAGGCATACGGCGCCGCCTACACGCTGCAGGAAATGCTGACGGTGAAGTCCGACGACGTGGTCGGCCGTACCAAGGTCTATGAGGCGATCGTCAAGGGCGACGACACGTTCGAGGCTGGCATTCCCGAGAGCTTCAACGTGCTGGTCAAGGAAATGCGCTCGCTCGGCCTCAATGTCGAACTGGCGGCCCTGGAGGACCTCACCGACGGCGATGGCCACAGCGACGGGGAATTGCCCGAGGCGGCGGAATAGGAGCGGACGGAGCGTCGCCCGCACAGGGCGACGCTCCCTCCCCCGCTTCGCCTCCCGACACGACATTCAGCCCTCAAGAGGGAATTGAGACATGAACGAACTGACCACCTTCGCGAACCCGATGGCCAAGCCCGACGTGTTCGACCAGATCCAGATCGGCATTGCGAGCCCCGAGCGCATCCGCAGCTGGTCCTTCGGCGAGATCAAGAAGCCCGAGACGATCAACTACCGCACGTTCAAGCCAGAGCGTGACGGCTTGTTCTGCGCGCGCATCTTCGGCCCGATCAAGGACTATGAGTGCCTGTGCGGCAAGTACAAGCGCATGAAGTACAAGGGCATCGTCTGCGAGAAGTGCGGCGTGGAGGTGACCGTCTCCAAGGTTCGCCGCGAGCGCATGGGCCACATCGAGCTGGCCGCGCCGGTCGCGCACATCTGGTTCCTGAAGAGCCTGCCTTCGCGCATCGGCCTGCTGCTCGACATGCAGCTCAAGCAGCTTGAGCGCGTCCTCTACTTCGAGAGCTATATCGTCATCGAGCCGGGCCTCACCCCGCTGGATCGCTACCAGCTGCTCACCGAGGACGAGCTGCTCGACGCGCAGGACGAATATGGCGAGGACGCTTTCACAGCGGGCATCGGCGCAGAAGCCGTCAAGCAGATGCTCATCAACCTCGATCTGGAAGGCGAGCAGAAGGCCCTGCTGGAAGAGCTGGCCGTCACCAAGTCCGAGCTGAAGCCCAAGAAGATCATCAAGCGCCTCAAGGTTGTCGAGAGCTTCATCGAATCGGGCAACCGCCCGGAGTGGATGATCCTCGACGTGGTGCCGGTCATTCCGCCCGAACTGCGCCCGCTGGTGCCGCTGGACGGCGGCCGCTTCGCGACGTCCGACCTCAATGACCTCTATCGTCGCGTCATCAACCGTAACAACCGCCTGAAGCGGCTGATGGAACTGCGCGCGCCGGACATCATCGTCCGCAACGAAAAGCGCATGTTGCAGGAAGCGGTCGACGCCCTGTTCGACAATGGCCGCCGCGGCCGCGTCATCACCGGTGCCAACAAGCGTCCGCTGAAGTCGCTCTCCGACATGCTCAAGGGCAAGCAGGGCCGCTTCCGCCAGAACCTGCTCGGCAAGCGCGTCGACTATTCGGGCCGTTCCGTGATCGTGACCGGCCCCGAGCTGAAGCTGCACCAGTGCGGCCTGCCCAAGAAGATGGCGCTCGAACTGTTCAAGCCGTTCATCTACGCCCGCCTCGACGCAAAGGGTCTCTCCATGACCCTGAAGCAGGCCAAGAAGTGGGTCGAGAAGGAGCGCAAGGAAGTCTGGGACATTCTCGACGAGGTGATCCGCGAGCATCCGGTGCTGCTCAACCGCGCGCCGACGCTCCACCGCCTCGGCATCCAGGCGTTCGAGCCCGTTCTGATCGAGGGCAAGGCCATCCAGCTCCACCCGCTGGTCTGCTCCGCGTTCAACGCCGACTTCGACGGTGACCAGATGGCCGTGCACGTTCCGCTGAGCCTTGAGGCGCAGCTGGAAGCGCGCGTGCTGATGATGTCGACCAACAACATCCTCTCGCCCGCGAACGGCAAGCCGATCATCGTGCCCTCGCAGGACATGGTGCTGGGTATCTATTACCTCTCCATGGAGCGCGACGGCGAGCCGGGCGAAGGCATGATGCTCTCCAACATGACCGAGGTGCATCAGGCGCTGTTCGTCAAGGCGGTGACCTTGCACAGCAAGATCATCAGCCGCGTGCCGCAGACCGACGAAGACGGCAACACCTACATGAAGCGCGTCGAGACGACGCCGGGCCGCATGCTCATCGGCGAATGCCTGCCGAAGAGCCACAAGGTGCCGTTCGAGATCGTCAACCGCCTCCTCACCAAGAAGGAGATCGGCGACGTCATCGACCAGGTCTATCGCCACACCGGCCAGAAGGACACCGTGCTGTTCGCCGACGCGATCATGTCGCTGGGCTTCCGCCACGCGTTCCAGGCCGGCATCTCCTTCGGCAAGGACGACATGATCATCCCCGCCGCCAAGGAAGGCTTGGTCGAGGAGACCAAGGCGCTGGTGGCCGATTATGAGCAGCAGTATCAGGACGGCCTGATCACGCAGCAGGAGAAGTACAACAAGGTGATCGACGCCTGGAGCCGCTGCGGCGACCAGGTGGCGGCAGCCATGATGGACGAGATCCGTGCCATGCCGCGCGACCCGGAGACGGGCCGTCTCAAGCCGATCAACTCGATCTACATGATGAGCCATTCTGGCGCGCGTGGTTCGCCAGCGCAGATGAAGCAGCTCGCCGGTATGCGCGGCCTGATGGCCAAGCCGTCGGGCGAGATCATCGAAACGCCGATCATCTCGAACTTCAAGGAGGGCCTGACCGTCCTTGAGTATTTCAACTCGACCCACGGCGCTCGCAAGGGCCTGGCCGACACGGCGCTCAAGACGGCAAACTCGGGCTACCTGACCCGTCGTCTCGTCGACGTGAGCCAGGACTGCGTCATCGTGGAACCGGACTGCGGCACCGAAAAGGCGCTGGAGATGAAGGCCATCGTCCAGGGCGGCAGCGTCATCGCCTCGCTCGGCGAGCGCGTGCTCGGCCGCACCACGGCCGAGGACATCGTTGATAGCAAGGACGGCTCGGTCATCGTTCCGCAGGGCGAATTGCTCGACGAAGCGATGGTCGCCAAGATCGAGGCCATCGGCGTCCAGAGCGTCAAGATCCGCTCGCCGCTCATCTGCGAATCCAAGATGGGCGTGTGCGCCAAGTGCTACGGGCGTGACCTTGCCCGCGGTACGCCGGTGAACATCGGCGAGGCGGTCGGTGTCATCGCGGCGCAGTCGATCGGCGAGCCGGGCACCCAGCTCACCATGCGGACCTTCCACATCGGCGGCGCGGCGCAGCTCAACGAGCAATCGAACCTCGAAGCGGTCTCCGACGGTACGCTGGAACTGCGCGACATGCCGACGATCACCGACAAGAACGGCCGCGATCTCAGCCTCGCCCGCAACGGCGAACTGGCGATCATCGACGACGAAGGCCGCGAGCGCGCGGTGCATCGTCTGCCCTACGGCGCGGTGATCCTCCACAAGCACGGCACCAAGGTGAAGCAGGGCGACCGGATCGCCGAGTGGGATCCGTACACCATGCCAGTCATCACCGAGAAGCCGGGCGTGGTGAAGTATGTCGACCTCATCGACGGCAAGACGCTGACCGAGCAGGCGGACGAAGCGACGGGTATCTCCCAGCGCGTCGTCACCGAGCATCGCGCGGCGGCTCGCTCCAAGGAGGATCTGCGCCCGCGCCTCACGCTGCTCGACGACGAGAGCGGCGAGGCTGCCCGCTACCTGCTGGCGGTGGGCGCGACGCTCTCCGTCGAGGACGGGCAACGGGTGCAGGCCGGTGATATCCTTGCGCGTGTCTCCCGCGAGGCGGCCAAGACCCGCGACATCACCGGTGGTCTGCCGCGCGTCGCCGAATTGTTCGAGGCCCGCAAGCCGAAGGACAATGCGATCATCGCCAAGGTCTCCGGCCGCGTGCAGTTCCTCAAGGACTACAAGGCCAAGCGGAAGATCGCGATCCTCCCCGAGGATGGCGGCGAGCCGGTCGAGTATCTGATCCCCAAGAGCAAGGTGATCGACGTGCAGGAAGGCGACTTCGTCAAGCGCGGCGACAACCTGATCGGCGGATCGCCCGATCCGCATGACATTCTGGAAGTGCTCGGTATCGAGCCGCTGGCCGAATATCTCGTCAGCGAGATCCAGGAAGTCTATCGACTGCAGGGCGTGAAGATCAACGACAAGCACATCGAGACGATCGTCCGGCAGATGCTGCAGAAGGTGGAGATCACCAACGGCGGCGACACCACACTGCTCGCCGGCGAGCAGGTGGACCGCGACGAGATGGACGAGGTGAATGCACGCCTCGCCCCTGGCCAGATGCCCGCGGAAGGCAAGCCGGTGCTGCTCGGCATCACCAAGGCGAGCCTGCAGACGCGCAGCTTCATCTCGGCGGCCTCCTTCCAGGAGACCACCCGGGTGCTCACCGAGGCGGCCGTACAGGGCAAGAAGGACACGCTGATCGGCCTCAAGGAGAACGTCATCGTCGGGCGCCTGATCCCGGCTGGCACTGGCTCCTCGATGAACCGCCTGCGTATCGCTGCCAACAGCCGCGATGCCGCTCTGCGCGCCGCGATGCACGCCGCCAATCAGGCGCATCTCGTCGCCCCGCAGACGGCAGCCGAGGAGCATGCGGCGGAACTGAAGGAAGGCCCCGAGGCGGCGATCGGGGACGATCCGCTCGGCGCGGTGCAGGGTGAGGACTTCACCACTGAGGATCTGAACTGAGCCTCGCTCTTTCGGGAGCATGAGAGACAGGGCCCGCCGGATATTATCCGGCGGGCCCTTCTGCTATGGGAGGCGCGCTGCGGGGCTTGACTGATCTGATGGTCGCCCTGACAGGGTGGTGGCAGGCAGATCCACAAGCCGACGTTAGCCGGCGCCGGGAACGGCCACTAAGCGGGGTTCCGGCGCACGAAGATCACCGCCACGCTATCCTGCGAAATCAACCGCCAACGCATCGGATCAGCCTTCAGCGCGGCAATGAGACCCGGCGTCCATGCCGGACTCAGCACATAGGCGGCGGGACGGTAAATTCGTTCCAGTTCCTCTGGACCGACCTCCCCCTTAACCAGCCGCCGATAACGACCCCACTCGGACCGCGTATAGCGATAATAGCGCCCATCATAGGCCACGGTGACAGCCGGAAAGCTGCTATCGATCACCGGGCCGCCCCACGGGAAATGGGCGAAGACGACGCCCCGCACGCCCTGCGCGTGGAGCGCCTGGATCTGGCGCACCGGGATCTGGTCCGAGAAGCGGGCAGGGCCCGCGGTGGAGGCCACCATTGCCAACAACAGCGCCGCCATCGGCCGGGACCAGGCCGACGGCGACGGCCCTCCCCCCGCGCCCGCGAGCCCGGCAAACACCGGAATCATCGCAACAGCCCAGAACGGCACGAAGCGCCCGGCCGCAATGCTGGCGCATAACAGCACCCCGGCCGCAAGCACGGCCGGCCGATCCACGGTCCTTCCCCAACGATAATAGAGCCAGCCCGCGATCAGGACCGCTACCAGCACCAATCCGGCGATGCCGCGATTGCCGGGCCACCATAACGGCAACCATTCCGTCACCCCCATGGCCCGGCTCTCGCGCGCATTGTGCGCAGCGTCGGTAATGATGGACAGACCTTCGGGCGTCGCCAGGAGGGCGAGGCCGGCGAGCGCGACGAACATCGTCGACTCCCAAGGCAGGACGCTCGCCGGTAGTCGCAGCCAGTCCAGCCAATGCGCCGCAGCCAAGCCGCCAAGATAGAGCACCGCTATCGCCACCGAGGGATGCAAATTCTGCCAGAGCGGCAGAAGCAGTGCCGCCAGACCGAGGCGCCGCCAGGCCGGCCCGTGCAGACGCAACACAGCGAGGAGCAATCCAAAGCAGAGCAGCGCCAGACTTTGCGGCCGGATCGAGGCATAAGGCAAGGCGACGATGAACGCGATCGGCAGGCCGATCAGCAAGCCTGCCATGGGGGCGCCGCGCCGCCGGCAGGCCCAGGCAACCACGCCCATCGCGCCGAGCCAGCACGAGGCATCGAACAGGCGTAGCCCTGCCCAGCCCCACCAGAGCCGCAATTGCGCCAACAGCATCTGGCCCAGCCACGCAAAGGATGGCACCGCCTCGTCCAGATAGTGGGCCGCGAAGGGCTCCTGCTTGATCCATTGCCCGTTGGCGAGGGCCAGCTCGCCAAGCTTGAGCTGCCAAAAAATATCGACGTCCCAGATCGGTCGGCGCAGAAGGATGAATAGAAACAATGCCGGCATCAGCGCCATCAGCGCGGATGGCAATACCGGTGCACCGCTGTGCAACTGTTTCGCGGGATCACGCGTGATACCGATTAAGCCCTCCCCCCATTCCGCGCTTCAAGGCGGTGACTGCCACCGGCGTGATGAGCGGGTCAAGCCGATTGGTGGGACCCGCCCGGCGCATGGCGCGGTTATGCGCAGGCAACCGCCCACACGGCGGCGCGCGGCAGACTCGCCCCGCGTCCCGCTTGGTGGCAGGCGTCACGGCGGGGACAGGGCGTATGTGCCGATGTTGCCGTTTGTCGAAGCGCCACCACAATGAAAAAGGGCCGCGGTCGTGACCGGGCCCTTCTTGCATGATGCTTGCTTATCACGGGGCTGGCCGCCCGCGGAGCTTAACCCTTCTTGAGGGTAAGGCCACCGAAACGCTTGTTGAAGCGCGCCACCTGACCGCCGGTATCGAGCAGACGCTGGTTGCCGCCGGTCCACGCCGGGTGCGAGGTCGGATCAATATCGAGCGCGAGCGTATCGCCTTCCTTGCCCCACGTCGAACGGGTCCGGAAGCTGCTGCCGTCGGTCATCTGGACGGTGATGAAGTGATAATCGGGATGGCCTTCTTTTTTCATGTCTCAATGCTCCAGAAATGGCTGGTTTCCGACCAGCCGGGGAGTGCCAGGGAAGCGCGGCCCTTAACGCGCGACGGGCGCAAACGCAAGGGGTGCGAGGCGCATGCCAGCAACGGCAGACTTCGGCATAGCAACCGCACTCGGCGCCCGAGAGGGGCCACTGCGTGCCGTCCCCTCACATACTCACTCTCGCGCACGCACGCTTGCCAATCGCGGTCCAGCGTGCGGACCATCCGCCGGCAGCTCAGTCTTTCGGAGGATCCGCGATCATCGCTACGCACTGAGTCTCGGCGCAGAGCTTGCCGTCGATGCTGGCCTTGCCGGTAAACTTGCAGACCGATCCGCGCAGCTGGGTGAACTCGACGTGCAGATCGAGCAGGCAGCCGGGCTCAACCGGGGCGCGGAACTTGGCGCCCTCTATAGTCATGAAATAGACGAGCTTGCCACTGCCGGCGAGTTCCAGTGACTCGACCGCAAGGATCCCCGCCGCCTGCGCCAGCGCCTCGATGATCAACACACCCGGCATGATCGGCCGGCCGGGAAAATGCCCCTGAAAGAACGGTTCGTTCATCGATACCGCCTTGACCGCATGGATCGAGGTCCGGGGAACCATCGACACCACGCGATCAACGAGCAGGAACGGATAACGATGCGGCAAAGCCGCCATGATCCGGCGGATATCGAGGGGACCGATCGGTTCAGTCCCCTCCCCCTGCTGATTGCTCATTCCGATCAACGCCCCTGCGGACGGCGTGCCGGCGTTGTGGCGGCGGGAGCGGCCGGTGCAGGAGCGGCAGCGGTCGGCGCGGCCCCCTGCTGCTGGCCACCCGGACGCCAGCCCTGCGGCGGCGTGATGCTGACCGAAGGCACCAGCGCATTCAGCTCCTGCACGAGCAGGTTCGTCACGTCGGCCGTCGGCTGGAAAGCCTCGGCGGCGCCGGCCTTGAGCAACAGATCAATCTTGTTCTTCGTCATGACGTTGCGCAGCGCATCGTCCAGCTTGCCGCCGATTTGCTCCAGCACGTAGGACCGAGCCAGCGCAAGCGGCTGCTCCAACTGCTGCAACTCGGCCTGTGCTTCCTGCGCGCGCCTCTGGAGATCGGCATATTGCGTCTGGAGCTGGGTCTGCTGTGCGGCGGTGGGCTTTTCGCCCGCAGCCGTCGCGGCCGCCTGAAGCGCATCCTGCTTCTGCTTCAGTTCCGTCTGCAATGCGGTCTGGCGTGCAGTGAGCTGGTCGATATTGGCCTTGTAGGTCGTCTGCATCTGCTGAGTCGCGGTCGTTGCGGCAGACGACTGCCCCACCGCCTGTTCGACGTTAACCACGGCGATCGCCTGCTTGACCTGCGCTGATGCAGGAGCGGCGGCCGCAAACGCAACCGCCGAGGCCGACGCAAGCGCGGCGGCGGAGAAAATGGAAATGCGCATCAGAATTGTGTCCCTATGTTGAACGTCACGACTTTGGTGTCATCGCCTTCAACGCTAAGCAACGTTTTGGCGATGTCGATCCGGAATGGACCGAAAGGCGAATTCCAATTCACGCCAAAGCCCACCGAAACGCGCGGCTTGGGCGTATCACCCAGATAAAACTCCTTGAAGCCGCCAACCGTCGGCCCGAAAAGTGTCGACCCCGATGGGCAGGACGTGCCGTCCGGGATCGGTGACAATGTACCGTCGGCCGTGTTCTGACACTGGAGTGCGCCGTCGGAATTGCGAATAGGCAGAGTCTGAGAGCCCGGCAGGTCGATCAAACCGCCATTGGCAGCGGTCGGCCGCTTGACGCCGAAGACGGCGCCGACATCCATGAAGATGGATGGCCGCAGGCCGAGATCGCGCGCCCCGGAACCCAACGGAATCTCAAGCTCCGCGTGGCCGAGATAATAGGCACGCCCGCCAAGCGCATCGTCCGCCCAGCTTGTGCGATCCTCGTTGAAACCTGTGGGATTGCCATTCTCGTCGTAGACGTACGGCTTGCGCACGATGCGAGGTCCCACGCCGCGAATGTCGAAACCGCGCATCTGGGGCTCGCCCAGGAAAAAGCGGTCAACCAGCCGCACCGGATCGCTGCTCGGGCTCGGCGCCTTCTCGAACGACTTGATATAGCCCGCCTCGCCCTTGAGCGAGAAGACGAAGCCACCGCCCAATGACCAATATTTGTCTGCCGACAACCGGTTGCGCAAATATTGAACATTACCGCCCAAGCCTGCGAAATCCTGCTGGAAAACGAAGCTTTGCCCACGCGTAGGCCGGATGCGGTTGTCACGCGCGTCGTAGATCAGCGAATAACCGATGGTCGAGGTCGTCCGCTTGCCGAGTGCATCGCACAGATACTGGCCGGCCAGCAACGGATCGCACGAGGCGACGCCCGGTGTCAGGCGATCACTGAAATAGCTGAAGCGGTCCAGCGTGACGTTGTCGAAGGAGAGGCCATAGCGCAACTGGACAGAGAGATACTCTGTGATCGGCACGCCCGCGCGCAGTTGGAAACCCGTGCGCACCTGGCTGTAGGTGGTGTTGCGCGAATTATCGAAGTTATAGTTGAACGCGTTCAGGTCCTGCCTGAAGATGTCGCCGGCGAACGCGATGTTCTTGTCGAACAGATAGGGTTCGGTGAAACCCAGGTTAACGGACTTGGAATAGCTCGAATAATTGACCGAGGTGCGGAGTTCCTGCCCCATGCCCCGGAAGTTGCGCTGCGTCACCGAGGCAGACAGGATGAAGCGTTCGAGGCTCGAAAAACCGGCCGACAGCTGGAGTTCGCCGGTCGACTTCTCCTCGACATTGGTCTCCAGCACGATGCGATCCGGCGCGGAACCAGGCTTTTGCTCGATTTCGAGCTTTTCCTGGAAAAACCCGAGCGAGTTGATGCGATCTTGCGAGCGACGCACCGAGAAGGTGTTGAATGCATCGCCCTCGTGCAGACGGAACTCGCGGCGAACGACCTTGTCCTGCGTCAGCGTGTTACCGTTGACGTCGATCCGTTCGACATAGACGCGCGGCGCATTCGCGATCCGGAACGTGATCGACATGGTGCGCGCGTCTTTGTTCGGCTGGAAATCCGGCGACACGTCCGCAAATGCATAGCCAAACAGGCCGGCGGTTTGATTGAGCTGCTCAACCGTATCCTCGACCAGCTTGGCGTTGTACCAGTCGCCCTCGCGCATGCGCAGTGAACGGGTCAGCCCGTCGGACGACAGGTCGCGAATATCGCTCTTCACGTCGACCGGACCAAATTTGTACCGGTCGCCTTCCTCCACCACATAAGTGATGATGAAATCCTGCTTGTTGCTGGTGAGCTCCGCCACCGCCGAGACCACGCGAAAATCCGCATAGCCCTGAGTCAGGTAGAATTGCCGCAGCTTCTGCTGGTCATAGGCCATGCGGTCCGGATCATAGGTGGTGCCGGACGAGAACAGGCGGAACCATCGGGACTGCTTGGTGGCCATCTCGCCACGCAGTTTGCCATCACTGAACTTGTCGTTGCCGATGATGTTGATCTGACGGACCTTGGACTTGGGCCCTTCCGAAATCTCATAGACGATGTCGACACGGTTCTGGTCCAGCTTGACCAGCTTGGGGTCGACCACCGCCGCAAAACGGCCCTGCCGTCGATAGAGTTCGATGATGCGGGCGACGTCGGCGCGCACCTTCGAGCGCGTGTAGATCTGCCGAGGCGCCATCTTGATCTCGGGCAGGATCTTGTCGTCCTTGAGGCGCTTGTTACCCTCCAGCACGATGCGATTGATCACCGGGTTTTCAGTGACCTGGATGGTCAGCGCGCCGGCATCGTCCCTGATCTGCACGTCCGCGAACAGTTCGCTGGCATAAAGCTCGCGCAGCGCCTGGTCGAGCGTCTCGCGCGTATAGCTGCCGCCAACACGCAACTTGGTGTAGGAGAGAACGGTATCCGGCTCGAGCCGCTGTGCGCCCTCGACCGTGATCGTGCGGATCGTGCCCGTCGGGTTCACCGGCGCGGCCACGGGAGCGGCCGGAAGCGCCGGCGCGGCTGGTTGCGCCTGCGCGAAGGCGGGCGTGGCGCATAAACCGGCCAAAATCGTGCCGGACAGCAGGAAGGGCGCGAGGCGGCCCTTGATCGATGTCCGTTCTGCTTGCGTCAAACCGTGCTTCCTCGCCTAATCCTGGAACCTCCGCACCCCGAGCGAGGCACGCGCGCTGCTCCCCTGCCCCAACCGCATCAGCCGATCAAGCGGGACAAGCCCCGCCAGAGCCCGAATGACGCCAGATCGTTCAGTGTCACCAACAGCATCATGCCCAGCAGCAGGGCAAGGCCCGAGCGATAGGCGATTTCCTGGAGACGAGGGCTGACCGGTCTGCGCTGGATAGCTTCAATTCCGTAAAAGAATAAATGACCCCCGTCGAGCATGGGAATTGGCAAGAGGTTGATGAACCCCAAATTAATCGACACCAGTGCGATGAGCGAGATCAGCGCCTCCGGGCCCAGCACTGCCTGCTCACCGGAAATCTGCGCAATCTTCAGCGGCCCGCCAAGCTCGGAAAGCGGCCGTCGGCCCGTGATAATCTGCACCAGCCCTTCCGCCATCATGCCGATCAATTCACCCGTGCGCCGCACCCCGACGATCGGCGCCTCGATGAGCGACACCGGCCGCACCACGGGCTCCGCACTGCGCACGCCCAGCGCGCCATAGCGGAACTCGTTGCCGAAACGGTCCCGTTCGACCTGCGTGCCGATCTCCAGCGGCAAGACAAGCTGCGCCCCGCCGCGTTCGATCTCGATATCCACGGTCTCCCCGGGCCGGCTGACGACGATGCGTCGCAAATCCGGGAACAACTCGATCACCTGCCCGTCCACGGCGCGAACCGTATCGCCCGCCTTGAGGCCGGCCTTGGCTGCCGCCGAGCCCTGCACCACCTCCGCGATACGCGGCGGCGTGACATTCTCGCCATACATGAGGGCGAAGCCAGCGAGGATAAGCGCGGCGAACAGCAGGTTAACGAACGGCCCGGCAGCGACAATCAGCGCGCGCTGGTAAAGCGGCTTGGCCGGGAAACAGCGGTTGCGCTCCTGCGCGCTGAGCTCCAGCCAGGCAGGATCGGCCTGGCTCGCAACGTTCATGTCGCCCGCGAACTTGACGTAGCCGCCGAGCGGCAGCGCTGCCAGGCGCCAGCGCGTGCCGCGCCGATCATGCCAGGCCGTGATTTCCGGCCCGAAACCGATGGAGAACGTCTCGGCATGCACGCCGAACCAGCGGCCGACAAGATAATGCCCCAGCTCGTGGACGAAGACGAGCGGCCCGATGACGAGCAGAAAGGCGAGCACGGTAAGGAAGAAACCCGGATTGTCGCTCAACTGATCAACTCCGCAGCCAGACGCTCCGCGAGCCGACGCGCCGACAGGTCGATAGCGTGGATATCGGCAATGCTCGTCGCCGGTCCCAGATTGGAACGGGCTAGCACGTCTTCAACGATCCGGCCAATATCCAGAAAGCCGATCCGCTCATCGAGGAACGCGGCGACGGCAACCTCGTTCGCGGCATTGAGGACCGCTGGCGCACTGCCGCCCGCGAGGATCGCCTCGCGCGCCAACCGCAGGGCGGGGAAACGCTGCTCATCCGGCGCCTCGAAATCGAGCCGGCCGATCCGTCCCAGATCGAGCGGCTGACAGGGTGTCTCCATTCGCGCCGGCCAAGCCAATGTGCTGGCGATGGGCACCCGCATGTCCGGGCAGCCGAGCTGGGCGATGGTCGAGCGATCGCGAAACTCCACCATGGAATGAACAACGGATTGCGGGTGAACGAGAATCGCCAGCCGCTCCAGTCCGACAGGGAAGAGATGCCAGGCCTCGATCAGCTCCAGCCCCTTGTTCATCATCGTCGCGCTGTCGATGCTGATCTTGCGGCCCATCGACCAGTTGGGGTGCTTGAGGGCTTCAGCGGGGGTGACATCCCGCATCGCGTCTCGCGTAAAAGTGCGGAACGGGCCACCGCTCGCGGTCAGCGTTATTTTTGAGACTGCATCCAAGCTTCCGCTAGCAAGACACTGAAATATCGCGTTATGTTCGCTATCAACGGGCAGGAGGGTGGCGCCGCTTTCCGCGACAGCCGCCATCATCAATGCGCCGGCCGAGACCAACGCCTCCTTGTTCGCCAGAGCCACCGTGCGTCCATGGCGCACAGCCGCCAGCGTAGGCGCGAGGCCAGCTCCGCCCACGATGGCAGCCATGGTCCAATCGGCGCCCATCTCCGCGGCCTCGATCAGCGCCAGCGGGCCCGCTGTCGCCTCTACCCCGGTCCCGGCGAGCGCATCCCTCAGCGCGGAATAGCGGGTTTCATCGGCAATGACGGCACGGCGCGCACGATGGGCGATGGCGGCTGCGGCAAGACCATCCACATCGTGACAGGCAGTGAGCGCCAACACGTCGTATGCATCGGGATCGTGCCCGATCAGGTCCAAGGTCGAGCGACCGACGGAGCCGGTCGCCCCAAAGATTGTGATGGTGCGCGGGGCGATCGTCATGCCAATGCCCGCATGTAGAGCGCATAAAAGATCGCAGCGGCCAGAAGCCCGTCCACCCGATCGAACAATCCACCGTGCCCCGGAATCAATGCGCCCGAATCCTTGACGCCGGCCGCTCGCTTGAGCCCGCTTTCGAAGAAATCACCAACCTGCGCGATCACCGGCAAAGGAATCCCCAATGCCGGAATGAGCCACCACGCCTTAGAAGCGCCATGTATCCCACTGGAATAAAATGAAACCATGGCCGCCACCACGGCCATGCTGGCGGCGATACCGCCCAACAAGCCGGCCCATGTCTTGGACGGGCTGAGGCGCGGCGCGATCTTGGGTCCGCCAATCGTCCGGCCGGCAAAATAGGCCCCGATATCCGTTGCCCACACGATCATCAGCAAAAGCAGCGTCCAATAGACCGGCGAAGCCCAATGGGTCCGGATATCCCATAGCGCAAAAGCCGCCAGCCCGACATAAACGACCGCGAACGCCAGCCAGAGCAGACGCCCAGACAGGGACGATGCAAAACCTCGGATCAGCCCCCAAAATTCCCACAGGACGCCGAGCGCGACAAGGGCGACCAAGGCCGTGAAGGCCACGCCGCCCAACCACAAGGCGACCGCGGCGACGGCCAGCATCACGATGGCCGAGAGCGTGCGCACGCCAAGGTCGGACTTCCTGGCGCCCGCACTCATCACAGCCCCCCGAAGCGCCGTTCGCGCCGCCCGAAGCTGGCAACCGCTTCGGCCAGGCTCGCTTCATCGAAATCGGGCCAGAGCGTATCCGTGAAATACAGCTCGGCATAGGCCGCCTGCCAGAGCAGGAAATTGGACAGGCGCTGCTCGCCAGACGTGCGGATGAGCAGATCCAGCGGTGGCAGATCGGCGGTATCGAGATGGGCGGCGATCAGGTCCGGGCGAATGTCAGCCGGATCGAGCGTGCCAGCCTTAACCTGCTCGCCGAGCATCCGCATGGCACGGGCCAGTTCATCCTGCGCGCCATAATTGAGCGCGACGACGAGGGTGGCGCCATCATTGCTCGCGGTGCGTGCAACGGCGGCGTCGACCATCGCGGCGGCTTCCGGCTCAAACGCACGATAGTCGCCGATCACGCGCAGACGGATGTTGTTGCGGTGCATGTCATCCAACTCGGCGCGGATGAACTGCTTCATGAGGCTGGTAAGTTCGGCGACTTCCGGCTCCGGCCGTTTCCAGTTCTCCGAGGAAAAGGCGTAAAGCGTCACACATTCAATGCCGAGTTTGCTGGCGGCGCGCAGCGTGCGGCGCACCGCTTCCGCCCCGGCGCGATGCCCGGCAACCCGCGGCAGGTGGCGCGCCTTTGCCCAGCGGCCATTGCCGTCCATGATGATCGCGACATGGCGCGGCACACACCCCTCCCCGCCATGAGCGAGAACAGGCGCCGGTGCGCGCGAAAAGCGAGAACCCGAGAGGATCATGGCCGGTCCGTGCCGCCCAACAAGCCGAGGCCGCGCTTATTTGCCAAGGATTTCCTTTTCCTTGGCCTGTGCCGCGGCGTCGATCTCGGCGATGGTCGCATCCGTGAGCTTCTGCACCTCGGCTTCTGCCCGCTTGCGCTCATCCTCGCTCATCTCGCCCTTCTTCTCGTCGGCCTTGAGATTGTCCATGCCGTCACGGCGAACATTGCGGGCGGCGACGCGCGCCTTCTCGGCATATTGGCCGGCCAGCTTGGCCAAGTCCTTGCGGCGCTCCTCGGTAAGATCCGGAATCGGCAGGCGGATATTCTGCCCGTCAACGATGGGATTGAGGCCGAGCCCCGCCGAGCGGATCGCCTTGTCCACCGGACCGAGATTGCTCTTGTCCCACACCTGCACGGAGAGCAGGCGCGGCTCGGGCGCGGAGACGGTGGCGACCTGGTTGAGCGGCATGTTGGCACCATAGACCTCAACCGTCACCGGATCGAGAAGAGACGTATTGGCCCGGCCGGTCCGCAGACCCGCCAGATCATGCTTCAACGCCTCGACCGCGCCCGCCATGCGACGCTCGAGATCAGCCTTGTCATACTTAGCCATCGTGTCTCTCCGAAATATTGCCGGGCGATCAGGCCGCGGCGCTGACGGTGGTCGAGACACCCTCGCCCCGCAGCACCCGGGCGAGATTGCCCTGCTCGCGAATGTTGAAGACGATGATGGGGATCGCATTATCCCGGCAGAGCGCGACGGCGCTCGCGTCCATCACCTTGAGATTTTGGGTTAGGACCTGGTCGTAAGTCACGTGATCAAAACGTTTTGCTGTCACGACCTTCTTGGGGTCCGCATCATAGACGCCATCTACCGAAGTGCCCTTGTAGAGCGCATCGCAATGCAGTTCCGCCGCGCGGACCGCCGAGGGGGTATCGGTGGTGAAATAAGGCGAACCGAGCCCGGCGGCGAAAATCACGATCCGCCCGCGCTCCAGATGCCGGATGGCGCGGCGCCGGATATAGGGCTCGCAAATGGCGTTCATCGGAATGGCGGACTGCACGCGCGTATCGACGCCGACCTGCTCCAGCGCATTCTGCATGGCCAGTGCATTCATCACCGTCGCCAGCATGCCGATGGAATCCGCCTGGGCGCGGTCCATGCCCTTGGCAGCGCCAGCCATGCCGCGGAAGATATTCCCCCCGCCGATGACGAGACACAGTTCGAAACCGCTTTCCTGGGCCGCCTTCACTTCCAGAGCGAGGCGATGAACGGTGTCAGGATCAATGCCATATTGCCCCGGCCCCATCAGCACCTCGCCCGACAGCTTGAGCAGAATCCGCTTGGATGAGGCTGATGACATGAAAATCCCTGAACGAGTAACCGGAATGCGCGCGGACCTTAGAGCATCACGCGGAGAAGTGGGAACGGGTTTTTAGCAAAATTTCCTCGCGCACCCCGCCCCTCATGAAAACGGGGCGCCCGACTGGTCCCGGCGCCCCGTTCCAACGATAAATGAGGTTATCAGGCGCTCACAGCGGCAGCGACTTCCGCCGCGAAATCGCTGACTTCCTTCTCGATACCCTCACCAAGCTGGTAGCGGACATAGTCGACCAGCGTGATGGTGGTGCCGGCATCCTTGGCCGCCTTGGCGACGACGTCCGCGATGGGCGTCTTGTTGTCGATCACGAACAGCTGCGAGAGCAGCGCGTTTTCCTTGGCGAACTTGGCGACCGCGCCATCGACCATCTTGGCGATGATCTCGGCGGGCTTGCCCGATTCGGCCGCCTTTTCCATCGCAACCTTGCGCTCGCGCTCAAGGATCTCGCCGTCGATATCCTCGGCGCGCAGGGCGACCGGGAACGCAGCAGCGATATGCATGGCGAGCTGCTTGCCGAGCGGCGCCAGCACGTCCTCACCCGCCGGGCTCTCCAGCGCAACGAGCACGCCGATCTTGCCGAGACCCGGCGCGACGGCATTGTGCATGTAATCCACGACCAGCCCCTGATTGACCGAGACGTGCTTCACGCGGCGCAGCTGCTGATTCTCGCCGATGGTGGCGATGTTGGCCACGAGCGCATCGCCCACGGTGCCGCCGCTGGGATAGGCCGCACCCTTCAGCGCCTCGGCATCGCCGATGCCACCGGCCAGCGCAACCTGCGCAGCGGCGCGAACAAACGCCTGGAACTGATCGTTCTTGGCAACGAAGTCGGTCTCGCTGTTGACCTCGACAGCCACGCCCTGCGTGCCGTTGACGGCCACGGCAACCAGACCCTCGGCGGCCGTGCGGCTCGACTTCTTCTGCGCAGCGGCAAGACCCTTGGCGCGCAGCCAGTCGACGGCGGCCTCGATGTCGCCATTTGTTTCTGCCAACGCCTTCTTGCAATCCATCATGCCGGCGCCCGAGCGCTCGCGCAGTTCCTTGACGGCGGCTGCGGTAATCTCTGCCATAGTCCTGTTCCTTCAGATGAATGTCTCAAAATGGCGAACGGGCGCCCGGCCCTTCCCGGCCCGGCGCCCTGCCCGCTCAATGTTGCGTGCGTTTGACGGGGCCTCAGGCCTCGGCGGAAAGACTCTCTTCCGCCGGCGGCTCATCCAGCGCGCCGAGATCAACGCCAGCAGCGGCCGCCGCACCCTGGTTGCCGCGTGTCGCCGCCTGGGCAACCGCCTCGCAATACAGGCGAATGGCGCGGCTGGCATCGTCATTGGCCGGAACCGGGAAGGCGATGCCCGACGGATCGACGTTCGAATCGAGGATGGCGACGACCGGAATGCCCAGCGTGTTGGCTTCCTTGATCGCCAGCTCTTCCTTGTTCGCGTCAATCACGAACATCACGTCCGGAATGCCGCCCATGTCACGGATACCGCCCAGCGACAGCTCCAGCTTGTCGCGCTCACGGGTCATCTGCAGCACTTCCTTCTTGGTGAAGCCGTGGGTATCGCCCGACAGCTTCTCCTCAAGCGCCTTCAGGCGCTTGATCGAGCCGGAGATGGTCTTCCAGTTGGTAAGCATACCGCCCAGCCAGCGGTGATTCACGAAATGCTGACCCGCGCGACGCGCAGCCTCGGCAATCGGCTCCTGCGCCTGGCGCTTGGTGCCGACGAACAGCACCTTGCCACCGGCGCCCACGGTCGCGCTCACGAATTCGAGAGCCCGCGCAAACAGCGGAACAGTCTGCGACAGGTCGATGATGTGAATGCCGTTCCGCTCGCCGAAGATGTAGGGCTTCATGCGGGGATTCCAGCGGTGGGTCTGGTGACCGAAATGCGCGCCGGACTCGATGAGCTGATGCAATGTGACGACAGGTGCCGCCATGGATTTTCTCCTTACCGGTTGAACCTCTGGGATCCAGTGACCGCTAAGCGGCACCGGGATATGTGGGATCCCATGTGGATTAGACGGGCGCCCTTAGCCGAGAAAAGTCGAACACGCAACACTTGACGGCAGGTTCAAAATAGAACAAACAGGGAACAACAGTAGGGACAAGCCAAGCAAGGCTCGTCCGCACGGAAGCAGAAAGGACGAACCATGGTTCTCTATGCAGTTGGCTCCGCCCTGTTCGCACTGGGGACGACAGCAGCTCTCACGGTGATGTGGCTGGAGTTCGCACGCTATCGCCATGCAATGATGGCGGCGCTCCGAACCCTCAGCCTCGATGGCTTGCCAGTGCCTGCGCCGGCGACACCAGCGGTGCCAATCAAGGCTGCGGTGATACCGGCGTGGCAACCGCTGCGAGGCGCCGCCTGACCCGGCTATAACTGATGATGCCCACCGGGATGAGCACCAGATAGCCCAGGGAGAGCAGCAGCAGGCTGTGCCAAGGCGCAACGAGCAAGGCGGCAGCGAACAAGCCCGCCGCGAAAATGGCAAAAATTCGCCAGCTCGGCGGAACGCGCATGCGCTTCCACCCCAGCGTCGGCAGACTGGAGATCATGAGAAAAGAGGCGAAGACGACCCACGGCGCAACAAAACGCCAATCGCGGAACAACTCATCGCCCGTCACGAACCAGGCATAAAGCGGCATCAGTGCCAGCCCCGCCCCGGCCGGCGCGGGCACACCGGTGAGAAAGCCCGCCACCTTGCGCGGCTGATCGATGACATCGAGATTGGCATTGAAGCGCGCGAGGCGCAGCACGCAACTCAACGCCAACCCGAGCGCCACGATCCAGCCGAACCGAGGCATCTGCTGGAGCGACCACAGATAAAGAAGGATAGCGGGCGAAACCCCGAAAGCGATCGAATCCGAGAGCGAATCAAGCTCGGCGCCGAACCGGCTCTCCGAACGCAGCAAGCGCGCAATCCGCCCGTCGATGCCGTCAAGCACTCCTGCGAAGATGATGGCCCCGACGGCCAGTTCCCAGAACCAACTCATCGTCCGACCGGGCGGCAGCAAACGGAGTTGTTCAGGATCGTTGCCGGAAATAGCGAAGCGGATCGCCGTCAGCCCGAAGCAAAGCGCCATGGCCGTAACAGCACTCGGCGCCACTTGCCGCAGCGAAATCCCCCTCCGCATGCGGACCGGCGAGCGTTTCATGGCTTCGCCTCTGGCAGAGCGGCCAGCACCAACGGCCGGTGCATGGGATCGCGCGACGCAGAAGCGCGCCCCACGACATCTCCCGGACGCCGTCCGGCAAGCCCGGCCAGTCCCACATCGCCAACCGAGGCAGCCGGCACCTTCATTGCTGGATACCCGTCGCCGCTTCGTTATCCCCAATCCGGGCAAGGATTGTCTCGCCGGCAACGGTATGCTGGCCGAGCGTCACCTTGGGCGCCGTCCCCGCCGGCAAATAAACGTCCACCCGGCTGCCGAAGCGGATCAAGCCGATGCGCTGGCCGGCGGCCACAATATCCCCGCGCTTGACGAACGGCACGATGCGCCGCGCGACCAGCCCGGCAATCTGGGTGAAACCGATCCGTACGCCGTCACCGCGTTCGACGAGAATATGCTGGCGTTCATTGTCCTCGCTCGCCTTGTCGAGGTCCGCATTGATGAACTTGCCGCTGATATAAACGACATCCTTGACCGTGCCGCCGATCGGCGTGCGGTTCACATGCACGTCGAACACGCTCATGAAGATGGAGACGCGGGTAAGCGGCTCATGCCCCAGCTTATCCGGCCCGGCCATCTCGGGCGGCGGCGGCACCGTCTGAATGAGCGTGACCAGCCCGTCGGCCGGCGCAATGATTGCCGCCTCGTCCTGCGGCACGGCGCGGACCGGATCACGGAAGAAGGCAAAAACCCAGATCGTCACGCCCGCCATCAGCCAGGCGAGCACCGACCATCCCAACAGCGCAAACACCAGCACGATGCCGGCCGCAATGGCGCCAAAACGGCGTCCCTCCGGATGAATACCGGGGAAACTCCATTTCACGCTGGTCCTGGTGGGCACGGCCGGCTGCGAACCGGAAAGCTCAGTTGTCATCAGCTTAGTCTAGGCAGCCGAGCGAGCGCGCACAACGCCTGAATTGCCGGGCGAGCCGTGTAATCGCTTTTCGCGCCGCCAACGGTTGATCCTACGCGCGCCATTCCTTAGAGGCGGAAGGCAAAGGCCACCGGCCTCCTCTCGCCATCGGCCGCCACACGGCCCCGCAAACAGGGAAAGACCAGACGCGCATGAGCAAGATCAAGGTGAAAAATCCTGTCGTCGAGATCGACGGCGACGAGATGACCCGCATCATCTGGGAGTGGATCCGCGAGCGGCTCATCAAGCCCTATCTGGACGTGGACCTTCACTATTACGACCTGAGCGTGCAGGAGCGTGACCGCACCGACGACCAGATCACCATCGATTCGGCCAACGCCATCAAGAAATATGGCGTCGGCGTGAAGTGCGCCACGATCACGCCCGACGAAGCGCGCGTGACTGAGTTCAACCTCAAGCACATGTGGAAGTCGCCCAATGGCACGATCCGCAACATTCTGGGCGGCACGATCTTCCGCGAGCCGATCGTCATCCAGAACGTGCCGCGCCTGATCCCCGGCTGGACCGACCCCATCGTGGTTGGTCGCCACGCTTATGGTGACCAGTATCGCGCGACCGATTTCCTGGTCCCCGGCCCCGGCAAGCTGCGCCTCGTCTGGGAAGGCCAGGACGGACAGGTGATCGACCGCGAGGTGTTCGACTTCCCCAGCTCGGGCGTCGCCATGTCGATGTACAATCTCGACGATTCGATCCGCGATTTTGCCCGCGCGAGCATGAACTACGCGCTCGACCGGCGCTGGCCGCTCTACCTCTCGACCAAGAACACGATCATCAAGGCCTATGATGGCCGCTTCAAGGATCTGTTCCAGGAGGTCTTCGAGACGGAGGGTTTCGCGCAGCGTTTCCAGGAAGCCGGCATCGAGTATCAGCACCGCCTGATCGACGACATGGTCGCCTCCGCTCTCAAGTGGAGCGGCAAGTTCGTCTGGGCCTGCAAGAATTATGACGGCGACGTGCAGTCGGACCAGGTGGCACAGGGCTTCGGCTCGCTGGGCTTGATGACCTCCGTCCTGATGACGCCGGATGGCAAAACCGTGGAAGCCGAGGCAGCGCACGGCACGGTGACGCGCCACTACCGCATGCACCAGCAGGGCAAGGCAACCTCGACCAACCCGATCGCGTCCATCTTCGCCTGGACCGGCGGTCTCAAGTTCCGCGGCAAGTTCGACGAGACGCCCGACGTGGTGCGCTTCGCCGAGACGCTGGAGAAAGTCTGCGTCAAGACCGTCGAGAATGGCCAGATGACCAAGGACCTCGCCATCCTCATCGGCCCCGACCAGGCGTGGATGACCACGGAGCAGTTCTTCGAGGCGATCCGCGTCAACCTCGAAACCGAGATGGGCAGCTGGAAGTAAGAACGAGACACGCAGCGGCACCGCCCCGCCCAGCGCATGCAGCCCGACCACCGGGCCGGCATGGCGGGCGGAGCCTTGCCGCTGCGGTCCGCCCGGTACGGTCCGTACCATGACGGCCGGCCCGTTCGGCAGCCAGGGATACAGCGACGCGCTGGTCATCCTGGGCGCGGCGGGCCTCGTCATACCGGCCTTCGCGCGGCTGCGCATCAGCCCGGTCATCGGCTTCATCCTCGTCGGGATGCTGGTCGGCCCCCACGGGCTCGGCCAATATGTGAGCGACTATCCAGCGCTCGTCTATGTGACCATCTCCAACGCATCGGCAGTCAGTGCCTACGCCGAGTTCGGCATCGTCCTGCTGCTTTTCTCCATCGGCCTCGAGCTCTCGTTCCGGCGGCTGTGGTCGATGCGCGCTTTCGTCTTCGGCATCGGCGCAGCCGAGCTCCTGGGTGGCGCGACCGTAATCGGTGTCGGCCTCCTGCTTCTGGGCAACAGCTGGTATGCTGCGATTGGGTTGGGACTGGCTCTCGCCCTCTCCTCAACGGCACTGGTTTTGCCCATCGCCGGCACAAAATCAGCGGTGGGTCGCGCCGCTTTTTCCATGTTGCTGTTCGAGGACCTGGCGCTGGTGCCGATCGTCTTCGCGCTTGGCGCGTTGGCGCCGAACGTCGAAAGCGAGGGCTGGGAAAACCTCGCTACCACACTGGCCCTTGGCGCGGCGACCGTCATCGCAATGCTGATCGCTGGCCGTTACCTCCTCCCCCGCCTGTTCGCGCAGGCGGCCCGGGCCAAGAGCCCGGAAGTTTTCCTAGCCGCCAGCCTGCTCGTCGTCATGGTCTCCAGCCTGGCGACCGCGGCAGTCGGTCTCTCGCCGATCGTCGGGGCGCTCGTCGCCGGCCTGCTGATCGCCGAAACCGATTATCACGGCGAAGTCGAGAGCATGACCGAGCCGTTCAAGGGACTGGCGCTGGGTGTATTCCTGCTTGCGGTCGGCATGGGCATCGACCCACGCGCCGTCGCCGAGCATTGGGCCAGTCTGTTGCTCGCGATCACGGCGATCATCATTGGCAAGACGTTCGTCACCACGCTGCTACTCCGCCTGGCCGGCGCACGACGCGGTGTCGCCCTTGAAACGAGCATGCTGATGGCGAGCCCGTCCGAGACAACCCTGATTGTGCTGAGCACCGCCGTGACTGCGCGGTTAATCAACGCGGAAACCGCCGCATTCTGGCAGATGGCGACGGCCATCGGTCTCACGGTCACGCCCATCCTCGCGCGGACCGGCCATGACATTGCTCGGTGGATCGAATTGCGGTCGGCCGACGGTGAACCGGAAGAACCCCTCCCGGATCAGGGTGGCGCCGTCATCCTCGGCTTTGGACGCATCGGCCGGATCGTCGCCGACCTGCTGCGCACCCATGGCCAAAGCTATGTCGCCGTGGAGAGCGACGTCGATCTTGCCAACGACGCTCGCCGCAAGGGCTACACCGTGCTGTTCGGTGACGTCGCCCGTCATGAGACACTCGATCGCCTGCGACTGGGCCACGCCCGCGCGCTCATCATCACCATGGACGACCCCGTCCTCGCGCTCCGCATCACCCGACGCGTGCGAGGCTGGGCACCAAAGCTCCCGATCATCGTGCGCGCTCGCGATACCGACCACGCGGCCGAGCTCTATCGCGCCGGCGCCAGCGCCGCGGTGCCCGAAACGCTGGAAAGCTCCCTCTATCTCGCCGAAACGGCGCTGGTCGATCTGGGCGTTGCAATGGGGCCGGTTATCGCCTCGGTCCACCAGAAGCGCGAGGACCTGCAAGAGCAGATCAAGACGGCCGCCAAACTCAACGAGACGCCTCGCCTGCACCGCCATCGGCTGGAGGACGACGCAGAGGGTTGAGGGCATCGGGCGGTGCGCGACGGGTGCGCGGGATGATGCCCGTCGGCCCCGTGAGCCTTCGGCACGCGCGCCCTGTGCAGACATGCCCGAGCATGCAGCGCTGCATTCATCGGTTAGCGCGGACGATTCTCGGTGCCTTCGCCAGCGGTGATGAACAGCGCCCGCGCCTCGCCTTCAACATCAGCAGTGTGCCAAATGCCGGGCGGATTGATGGCGTAATCACCGGGCCGCAGCACGGTCGTTTCGATCTGACCGGTCGCCAGTTCCTGATGCAGAATGAGCGTTCCGGCGAGGCAATAGACGATCTCGCTACCCTTGGGATGGCGCTCCCAACCTGTCCAATTCTCGGCGAAGCTCAGTTCAGAGACGAGCCGTCCCTCGCTGCCGTCTTCCGCGTGGCGGGCTGCGTAGTCCGCATACCAGCGCATGTCGCGCCCGAACGCGGGTTCCTGCACGGCGACGCCGTTGCGGCCGAGATGGATCGGATGGTCGATCAGGCGAACCGCAGCCATGGCTTGCTCCTTTCGCCCGGCAGGGGCCGGGCCGGCCCAGGCCCGCTCACGCGAGAGCGCTGCCTTCTATCGGAGGCGACAGACTAGTTCGTTGCGCCCGGGATGGGAACGGGCGAACCGGAGATCGCCATGTCGGTCCGTCGTGCCACCACGGCGGACAAGCGATAGATCGCACTGGCCTTCGCCGCCGCCAAATCAGGACGCTGGGACACTCGCTTGTGCCGCCGCGATGCCGGCCTTGACCGCCTCGATCGCAGCCGCGCCCGCCGATCCGTTGGGTCCGCCGCCCTGCGCCATGTCCGGTCGCCCACCGCCGCCTTTGCCGCCCAGCGCCTCGACGCCCGCGCGGACGAGATCGATGGCGCTGAAACGATCGGTCAGGTCGTCCGTCACACCGACCGCAATGCTGGCGCGTCCCTCATTGGTGACCACGATGGCCGCGATGCCGCTGCCGAGGCGCGCCTTGGCTTCATCCACGAGACCGCGCAGCGCCTTGGGATCGAGGCCTTCGACGATCTGACCGCTCAACGCGACGCCAGCCACTTGCTCGGCTGCCGGCGCCTCCGCACCGCTCCCAGCCCCGCCGCCGCCGAGCGCCAACGCCTTCTTGGCATCGGCCAGCTCACGCTCCAGCTTGCGGGCATGATCCGCCAGCGCCGTCACGCGCGCCGCTACCTCGTCCGGCGTGGTGCGCAGCGTCGCGGCGACCGCGCGGAGCTGCTCCTCGCGGTGGGTCAGCCATTGCCGTGCCGCCTCGCCCGTGAGCGCCTCGATACGCCGCACGCCGCTCGCCACCGCGCTCTCGCCGATAATCTTGAACAAGGCGATGTCGCCAAGCGCGCGGACGTGGGTGCCGCCGCAGAGCTCGACCGAATAGCTCTTGCCCTCCCCCTGCCCCATGGAAAGCACGCGGACTTCATCACCATATTTCTCGCCGAACAGGGCCATCGCGCCGGCGGCAATCGCGTCCTCAGGCGTCATAAGGCGCGTCGACACCGTGTCGTTGCCACGAATTTGCGCGTTGACGTTCGCCTCGACGGCAGCGATCTGCGCCGGCGTCAGCGCCTCCGGATGGGAGAAATCGAAGCGCAGGCGATCCTCCGCGACAAGGCTGCCCTTCTGCGTGACATGCGGGCCAAGCTCGGCACGCAGCGCGGCGTGAAGCAGATGCGTAGCGCTGTGATTGGCACGGATGCGTGCGCGACGGGCCGCGTCCACCTCAAGATGGATGATGTCGCCGACCGAGACGGTGCCGGCCTCGATGGTCGCGTGATGCGCATGCAGGCGGCCAAGCGGCTTGGTCGTGTCGCTCACCGTGGCGCGCAGGCCGTCGGCGCTGGTGATGAGGCCCGAATCGCCGGTCTGCCCACCACTCTCGCCATAGAAGGGAGTCTGGTTGGTGAGGATGGTGACCTGGTCTCCGGCCCCGGCGGTTTCCACCCGCGCGCCATCCTTGACCAGCGCAACGACGCTCCCGTCGCCCGCCTCGCCAAGATAACCGGTGAACTCGGTCGCCCCCTCGCTCTCGGCGATGTCGAACCACACTTCCTCGGACGCCTTCTGCCCGGAGCCCTTCCAAGCGGCGCGGGCTGCGGCCTTCTGCATCGCCATCGCGGCTTCGAAGCCAGCGCAATCGACGCCGAGACCCTGCGCGCGCAGGGCGTCCTCGGTGAGATCATAGGGGAAGCCGTAGGTATCGTAGAGCTTGAAGGCGGTCTCACCGGGCAGCGTGGCGCCGGGCGTGAGGCCGACGACAGCCTCGTCGAGCAGCTTCAGTCCCTTGTCGAGCGTCTGGCGGAAGCGTGTCTCCTCGCGCAGCAGCGTCTCCTCGATCAGCGGCTGGGCACGGACCAACTCCGGATAGGCCGCGCCCATCTCGGAAACCAGCCCGCCGACGAGGCGGTGCATCAGCGGCTCGGCTGCGCCGAGCAGGTGGGCGTGGCGCATGGCGCGGCGCATGATCCGGCGCAGCACATAACCGCGCCCCTCGTTGGCGGGCAGCACCCCATCGGCGATGAGGAAACCGGACGAGCGCAGATGATCGGCAATGACGCGGTGGCTGGCGCGCGCCTCGCCTTCCGCCGCGCGCTTGGTGAGCGCGACCGACTGGGCGATCAACGCCTTGAACGTGTCGGTATCATAATTGTCATGCACGCCTTGCAGCACCGCCGCGATCCGCTCGATGCCCATGCCGGTGTCAATGCTGGGCCGCGGCAGGTCGAGGCGCCGACCGTCCGCCAGCTGGTCGAACTGCATGAACACAAGGTTCCAGATCTCCACGAAGCGGTCGCCATCCTCGTCCGGGCTACCGGGAGGACCGCCAGGAATATGGTCGCCATGATCGTAGAAGATTTCGGAACAAGGGCCGCACGGGCCGGTATCGCCCATCGACCAGAAATTGTCCGACGTCGCGATGCGAATGATCCGCTCGTCCGGCAGGCCGGCGATCTTCTTCCAGAAGCCGAATGCTTCCTCGTCGGTGTGATAGACGGTGACGGTCAGCCGATCGGGTGAGATGCCCCACTCGCGGGTGATCAGCGACCAGGCGAGCTCGATCGCCTGCTCCTTGAAATAGGCACCGAACGAGAAGTTGCCGAGCATCTCGAAGAAGGTGTGGTGCCGCGCGGTGTAGCCGACATTGTCGAGGTCGTTGTGCTTGCCGCCGGCACGCACGCATTTCTGCGCGGAGGTCGCGGTGGAATAAGGGCGCGTTTCGAGGCCGGTGAACACGTTCTTGAACGGCACCATGCCCGCGTTGACGAACATGAGGGTGGGATCATTGTTCGGCACGAGCGGCGCGGATGCGACGATTTCATGGCCATTGGCCCCGAAATAATCGAGGAAGGAGCGGCGGATATCGTTGGTCGACGTCATGGAACGGCGATTAGGGGATGACGCGCGCGACGACAAGGTGGGAGTGATGCGCCGGACAGGTCAAAGGCCCAATGACCAGCGCAATGATCGCTCGCCGGCTTGTCGTCTTGGTTCGAAAGTCTCGAATATCGCGGGGCGAACGGAAAAATGTGGCCGGGCTAGCCCGCTGTGCCTGCGCTTGTCCCTCCTTCCCTACGCCCCTTTCGCGACGCGCCATAGCGGGGATGCATGCGCGAGGGGCCAGGACAGCACTGGATACGAAGGAGCGACATAGCGCAGTGGAGCCGGCCCTGCCGTGTCTCACGGCGAGGCTTGCAAGCCTAGAACGTAAGGGCAAATGCTGCATCGGCGCCGATGCCCCCTTGGCGCGACCGACCGCGACCGACGGATATCAGTACGGCGCCGCTGCTGCAGCGGCGCCGTGCCATGATTTCAAACGCCGCACGAGGTGGGCGAGGCCTAGGCGATGCCTTAGGCGTCGTCGTCCGCGTCGTCGCTGTCGGGGCCTGTCATCATGCCTTCAGCCACGGTTTCGGTGCGTGCGCGGATGGTCTTTTCCAGCTTGGCCATCATCTCGGGATTCTCGCGCAGGAACTGCTTGGAGTTTTCCCGCCCCTGCCCGATCCGCACCGAATCGTAGGAGAACCAGGAGCCCGACTTCTCGACCACGCCGGCCTTGACGCCAAGATCGAGAATCTCGCCGACCTTGGAGATGCCCTCGCCATACATGATGTCGAATTCGACCTGCTTGAACGGCGGCGCCACCTTGTTCTTGACCACCTTCACGCGGGTCGTGTTGCCGATGATGTCGTCCCGATCCTTGATCTGGCCGGTGCGACGGATGTCGAGGCGAACGGACGCGTAGAACTTGAGCGCGTTGCCGCCCGTGGTCGTCTCCGGGTTGCCATACATGACGCCGATCTTCATGCGGAGCTGATTGATGAAGATCACCATGCAGCGCGAACGGCTGATCGAGCCGGTCAGCTTGCGCAGCGACTGCGACATGAGACGCGCCTGCAGGCCGACGTGGCTATCACCCATCTCGCCCTCGATTTCCGCACGCGGCACCAGCGCCGCGACCGAATCGACCACCAGAACGTCGATGGCGTTGGAGCGCACAAGCGTGTCGGTGATTTCGAGCGCCTGCTCGCCAGTGTCAGGCTGCGAGACGATCAGCTCGTCGATATCGACACCCAGCTTGCGGGCGTAAACCGGATCAAGCGCGTGCTCGGCGTCGATGAACGCCGCCGTGCCGCCAGCCTTCTGCGCCTCGGCGATGACGTGGAGAGCCAGCGTGGTCTTGCCCGAGCTTTCCGGCCCGTAGACTTCGATCACGCGACCGCGCGGCAGACCGCCGACGCCAAGCGCGATGTCGAGCCCGAGCGAGCCGGTCGAAATCGCCTCGACCTGCATCGTCTCTTTCGAACCCAGCCGCATGGCCGACCCTTTGCCGAAGGCGCGATCAATCTGCGCCAGCGCCGCTTCAAGTGCTTTCTGTCGTTCCATGGTTCCCGTGTTCTTATCACCGTCGATGAGCTTGAGACTTGCCGTCATGCTGCTGCTCCCCATGGATGTCAAACGCGCCGTGATGAGATGGCGATATGCGGACTCGTATCCTATTTGTTCTCATAGAACAAGAGAGGAACAAAATTTTATCGGATGGGGTAGCGACGGCGAGCAGGACGTGACCTTGATACGAAAGCACCCTCAGTTCCTGCTGATCTCAGGAGCACCCGGCCATGCGGAGTGGAAACGTTGCGCCGAGAGGAAGCCGTCGACGCGGCCTGTTATCGCACAGTGCGTTCGGCCTGTTCGCGTGCGGCGCCGATCACGTCGCGGGCGGCCTCCGCGATCTGGCTGACCGAGAAGGGCTTGGGCAGGAAGGAAACGTTGGGGATATCGATCGACTTGCGGAGCTGCTCCTCGGCATAGCCGGACATGAACAGCACCGGCAGGTCCGGCCGGAAGGTCCGGGCGGAGCGGACCATCGCCGGGCCATCCATCACCGGCATGACCACGTCGGAAATGAGCAGGTCGATCTCGCCCGGCTCCTGCAGCTTCGCCAGCCCCTGCTCCCCATCGCTCGCGGTGAGCACCGTATAGCCTTGCCGGGTGAGCGCGCGCTCGGCGACCGTGCGCACCATGTCCTCATCCTCGACGAGCAGGATGGTGCCGGTGCCCCACGTCTCGGCCGGCGGCCGCTTGCGCGCGGGGGAGGCCGCGCCGGCTGCCTCACTCGCGGCGGCATGGACCGGCAGGTAAATGCGGAACACCGTCCCTTCGCCCACCGCCGACTCCAGGAAGATGAAACCGTTCGACTGCTTGACGATGCCGTAAACCGTGGAGAGACCGAGACCGGTGCCACGCCCCACCGCCTTGGTGGTGAAAAACGGCTCGAAAATCTTGCCGGCCACCTCGGGCGGGATACCCATGCCGGTATCGCCGACGCTGAGCCCCGTATAGTCGCCGATCGGCATGATCTCGTTCTTCATCGCCCGCACGTCGTCGGCGGACACGGCGAAGGTGCGGATCGTCACCGTGCCGCCCTCCGGCATGGCATCGCGGGCGTTGACCACCAGATTGACGATGACCTGCTCAAGCTGGCCGGGATCCGCGCGGACGGTGCCGAGGCCGCGGCCGTGATGGACCTCCAGCATGATATTCTCGCCGAGCAGCCGCTTGAGCAGGCTGGAAATCTCCGAGACGACATCGGGCAACTGGAGCACCTGCGGGCGCAGCGTCTGCTGGCGCGAGAAAGCGAGGAGCTGGCGGGTCAGGCTCGCGGCGCGGTTGGAATTGGTCTTGATCTGCTGGATATCGTCATAGTCGCTATCACCGGGCGTATGACGCATCAGCATCAGGTCGCAATGGCCGATGATGGCCGTGAGGATATTATTGAAATCGTGCGCCACCCCACCGGCAAGCTGGCCAACCGCCTGCATCTTTGTGGCCTGCGCCACCTGCTTCTGGAGGCGTGATTCCTCGCTGTTGTCCTTGAGGCTGAGCAGCACCGCCGCCTCGCCCAGCCCCCGCACGCCGGCCAGGCTGAGAGAGACCGATTCTTCCGGCGCGCCGCGGAGCCGCACCTGGATGTCCCCGGACATTTGCGGGCCAATGGCATAGCGGCGGATCGTCTCGGCCACCGCCGCCTGGTCCTCGCCAATAACAAGATCGCCCGGATAGCTCGGCGACTCGTCCGGCGCGATGCCGGCGGCCCGGGCGAAGGCCATGTTGTAGAACAGCAGCCGCCCGTCCCGGTCCGCCATGCCAAGGCCGAACGGCAGCAGCGAGAGGAGTTGCTCGACATAAGTGAGGCTCGAAATGCCGTCGACGGAGCCCATGGTGTCGTCCACCATGATGAGCACCATCAGGCTGGCGGGATCGTCCGGGCGCAGCGGCACCTGGAACATGCGGATCGGCGCGGCCTGCCGCTCCTCCTGCGCGAAGAAGATACGGCCCTTGGCGTCGACGCGCATATAAGAAGCGAAATCGCGGCCGATGATGTTGCTGTCCGGCCGGCCGGTGGCGCGCAACGTGAAAGCGAGGTTGGCGGCGCGGATGCGCCCTTCCCCACCGATCATCGCACACATCACCCCGGCCTCGGAAATCTGCCGGCCCGCTTCACCCTCGATCACCCGCAGATAATCATCCATCACGCTGGCGGCGCGCACGCTGGCGAAACGCCAGAGCAGATAATCATCGACCCGGCCGGTGCGCGTCACCTGCACGTCCAGCCTCAAACTGCCGCGCGCAATGCCCTCCACCCGCGCCTCGCCATCACGCCAGGCGACTCGGGCGGCCTGGGTCAACCGCTCCTGATCCCTGGCGGGAACCTTGATCTCCGGGGGGACGGGATAGCCGGCGAACCACTCGCCATATTGATCGCTGGCGCAGACGATGCGGCCACTCCGATCCGTCACGGCAATGGCAAGGCCAGCGGCTTGCGCCGATGCACGCGTGACCGTCCAGTCCGTCACCACCGTCGCATCGGGCTGATAGGCCGGGAACAAACGGCGGGCATACCAGATCAAGGCCGCGCCGCCGATCACCACCGCGCCAAAGCCGCCAGCCAGAACCGGGTCGCCAACTAGCCAGAGCAACAACAGGCCGCTGGCGAGCGCCGCTGCGAGGATGACCGGTAGCGGATTAACCCTCGGCTTATCCGCGGTAAGGCTGAGCAGATCGCCACGATGCGAGCCCGGCCCAGCCGCTTTCACGACGGCATTTCCTGCAATTCCAGCGGTGGGCTGTCCTCCTTCATCGCAGCGCGGATATGCGTGCGGTGTCGCCACCGGCGTGCCAGCCGGCCACGCCAGAGCCAGGACGCGATGAGATAGCCGATCAGCGCCGTGACGATGGAAACGATCGCGAGGCCGAGCAACAGCACCGGCGCCGTTTCGGACAGGAGCCAGCGTGTCCATTCGCCAATCCCCGCATGGCGCTCGATCAGCCCCATGATGTGGCTCATGTCGCCCGTGCGGCCGAGCATTTTCGAACCGATGTAGTACGACATGGCGAGGATGAACGGCGTTGTCGCGGGATTGGACAGGAAGGTCATCGCCGCCGCGACGGGGACGTTGGCGCGAAACGGCAACGCGAGCAATGCCGCGCCAGCGATCTGCAGGCCGGGGATCAGCAGGAAGATGCCGACCAGCAAACCCAGCGCTACGCCGCGCGGCACCGACCGGCGCGAAAAACGCCACAGTTCCGGTGCCAGCACACGGTGGGCCACCGGCTTGACGAAACGATTCTCCTCCAGGCTCTCACGCGTGGGCATGTTGGAATGCCACCACGCCATGAAACGCCCCTTCATGCGCGCCATCAACCGTGATCCTTCATGAGCCGGCCCTGCTCGCGCTTCCACTCGCGCTCCTTGGTCGTCTCGCGCTTGTCGCGCACGTTCTTGCCCTTGGCCAGCGCCAGCTCAACCTTGGCCTTGCCGCGTTCATTGAAATAGACGGAGAGTGGCACCAGAGTCATGCCTTGCCGCGCCACAGCGCCGTGCATCTTGGCGATCTCGCGCGCATTGAGCAACAATTTGCGAGGGCGTTTTGGCTCATGGTTGAAACGGTTGCCGTGGCTGAACTCCGGAATATTGCTGTTGACCAGCCAGATCTCCTCGCCCTTCACCTCCGCATAGCTCTCGGTGATCGAGCCGTCGCCGAAACGCAGCGATTTTACTTCCGTTCCGCGCAGCACAATCCCCGCTTCATACACGTCCTCAATAGCGTAGTCGAACCGCGCGCGCCGGTTCTCGGCGACGGTCTTGACCTTGTTGAACGTGGACGGGCGCGGGCGGGCCATTCAGCAGGAGCCTCAGTTTCAGGTAAAGAGAGTATAAATCTAGGAGATGAACCAGCTCTAAACCAGACCCGCAATCTCCAGTGCCCGGTCGACTGTCGCGCGTGATGCACCGGACGGCCATGTAATCGGCAGACGCAGCTCCGCCGGAATGTCCGGCCGAACACGCGAAAGGGCATATTTGACCGGACCGGGCGAAGAATCGGTGAACAGCGCATCGTGCAGCGGATAGAGCCGGTCGTTGAGGGCGCGCGCCTCGTCCCAGCGGCCGGACCGGCAGGCCGCCTGAAAATCCGCGCAGAGGCGCGGCGCGACATTGGCGGTCACCGAAATGCAGCCGACGCCGCCAGCGGCGTTGAACGCCAGCGCGGTCTCGTCATTGCCCGAGAGCTGGCAGAAGTTTGGACCGCAGGCGAGGCGCTGCGCGGTCACGCGACCAATATTGCCGGTAGCGTCCTTGAGCCCGACGATGCTGGGGAATTCCTCGGTCAGCCGGTGAAGGACGGGCACGCCGATATCGACGATGGAACGACCTGGAATGTTGTAAAGAATGATAGGCAGGTCGCAGCGCGAGGCGAGATAGGCGAAATGCTGGTACAGCCCTTCCTGACTCGGCTTGTTGTAATAGGGCGCGACCACCAACGCGGCCTGCGCGCCCGCCGCCTGCGCGGCGAACATATGCTCGAGCGCGATCCGGGTATCGTTGGACCCGGCGCCGGCGATAACCGGCACGCGCCCCGCCGCCTGCTCGACGCAGATTCGCACGACACGGTTGTGCTCATCAATGGTCATGGTGGCGCTTTCACCGGTCGTACCGCACGGTACCAGCGCACTCGAACCCTGCTCGATCTGCCAGTCGACAAGCGCGCGAAACGCGGCTTCATCCACCCTGTCATCACGGAACGGCGTGACAAGTGCAGGTATCGAACCGGAAAACATACGAAAAAACTCCTTCAAAGCGCGCGCTCGGACAGGCATATTGGGTTCATGCACGCACCCGTTCACCGTTCGATCATCGAGGCTCTGCCATAATGCAGCGCATGGGAAAAGACCTTCGCGCGCCCGGCCTGCTTCTGATGGCCGCCCTCGCCTCCGCCGCAACCAGCGCGTCCGCGCCCCTGGCCGCTGCGGAGCCGACCGTCACCTGGCAGGCGGTGCGAGACCGCATCGCCGCCAGCAGCGCCGCTGACGCGCAGATTTCCGGCACGCTCGACACGTGGCGACGGATCACGGCCAGCGACACGCTGGGCTTTGCAACCTATGCGGACTTTCTGATCGCCTACCCCGGCTGGCCGGAGGAAACGCGCCTGCGCGGCATCGCCGAGCGCGCCGCCAACCCGGACAAGGACGATCCCGCCAAGATCATCGCTTTCTTCCGCGCCTATCCACCCAACACCGCACAGGGCAAGGCGGTACACGCCCTCGCGCTGATGCGGCTGGGGCAGCAGGCCGACGCGCGCACGGTGGCCCGCGCGGCGTGGACAGCCGGGCCGATGGACCCGGCGCTGGAGGAGCGGCTGCGCGGAACCTTCTGGAGCAGCTTCACTCCCGACGATCATCTGCGGCGCGCCGATGCGGCGCTGTGGCGCAAGCGGACCGACGTGGCCGAGCGCGTGCTGCCGGCCGTACCGGCGACGCGGCAGGCGGTCATCGCGGCACGCATCGCCTTCCAGCGCAAGGCGCCCGACGCTGCCCTCAAGATGGGCGCGGCCGACCCGGTGGGCGTGATGGACGCCGGTTATCTGGCCGACAAGGCGCGCTGGATGGTCGGCAATGGCGACAGCATGGGTGCCCGCAACCTGCTCGCCAGCCGGGGCCCGCTGGCGCAAACGCCGAGCGACCCCGAGCAGTGGTATGAAGTGCTGCTGGGGCAGGCGCGCGCCGCCGCCAACGACAACCAGTGGACGCTGGCTTATGCCATCGCCTCCAAGGTGGACGACGCCTTTGCGCCGGGCACCGACATCAGCGCGCAGAGCCTGGGCGTGCGCGACGACTACACCAGCCTCACCTGGCTGGCGGGACAGACGGCGCTGCGCCGCCTGAGCCGCCCGGCCGACGCGGAAGGCATGTTCACGCGCTATGCCCGCGCGGCGCGCTCCCCCCAGACCATCTCCAAGGGCTATTACTGGGCCGGGCGTGCGGCGACTGCCGGTGGCCGGACAGAGGCCGCCAACGCCTATTTTGCGCAATCCGGCGCCTTCCCTGACCAATATTACGGGCAACTCGCGCTGGAGCGCCTGGGCCGGCCAATCCCCGCACCCGCGCAGGCAGAACGGCCGGTGCAGGTCGCCAGCGCCGAACGCAACGCATTCCTCTCCCGCCCGCTGGTGCGCGCGGCGCGCCAACTCGGCCGACAGGGCGCGTGGATGGACCAGAGCAAGTTCGTTCGCGCGATCGCCGCCACGGCGGAAACCGACCAGGACCACCTGCTCGCCTCCGAACTGGCCGAGACGCTGGGCCGGCCGGACCTGGGCGTGATGGTGGGCCGGCGCGCCACCGCGAACGGCCTCACCGGCTACGCACAGGCAAGCTTCCCCCGCATGCGCGTGCCGGACGGCGAGCAGGCTAACTGGACGATGATCCACGCCATCACCCGGCAGGAGAGCCAGTTCGACCGGCAGATCATCAGCCGTGCCGGCGCGCGCGGATTGATGCAGCTCATGACCCCGACCGCGCGCGAGGTGGCCGGCAAGATGGGCATGTCGTTCGACCAGGGGGCGCTGTTCGACCCGAACTACAATGTGCAACTCGGCAGCACCTATTTCCGCCAGTTGCTCAATTATTTCGGCGGCAGCTATCCGCTCGCCGTCGCCGCCTATAATGGCGGCATGGGCAATGTTAACAAATGGATCAGAGCCAATGGCGATCCACGCCTGCCCGGCGTCGACATCGTCCAGTGGATCGAGGACATTCCGCTTTACGAGACGCGCGACTATGTGCAGCGCGTGTTGGAGAACGCCGTGGTCTACGATCTGATGAATCCGTCGCAGCGCTCGGCGGACGCGGTCTCGCTCAGCCGCTACCTCGGCAAGCGGGCATCTGGCTGAGCCCGACCGCCGCATTCCACGCCTTTCAACCGACAGGACCGACGCAAACGATCATGACCGACAACGACAGCGACGCAACGACCCTGGAAGAGGCGGCACTCGCCCAGCGCAACAAGACGATCGAGTCCGAGGCCAAGACCGCCAAGGCCGACAAGCAGGGTGGCGCCAAGGGCATTCTGGTGGGCAGCGTCGCGGCGGGGATCGGCTCGGCCGCGCTGGTCGCCGCGCTGATGTACGCCAAGCGCCGGAAGTAGATGTACGCGCGTCGATGAGCGTCGCGGCGCGCCCTAATTATATCAGCCCGGCCGGCTTTGCCGCGCTGCGCGCCGAATATGACCAGTTGCTCGGCGAGGAGCGGCCGCGCATCGTGGAAATCGTGAGCTGGGCGGCGGGCAACGGCGACCGCAGCGAGAATGGTGACTATCTCTATGGCCGCAAGCGTATGCGCGAGATCGACCGGCGGCTCAAATGGCTGGCCGAGCGGATGAAGGCGGCCAAGGTCGTCGACCCCGCCGACCAGCCCGACAAGGGCCGCGTCTTCTTCGGCGCGACGGTGACGCTGGCCGACGAGGACGACACCGAGCGCACCGTGACCCTGGTCGGCAACGACGAGGCAGACGCGAGCGCCGGCCGGATCGGCTGGGACAGCCCGCTCTCCCGGGCGTTACGCGGCGCCGCCGTGGGCGACCTGCGCCGGGTGATGCTGCCCGGCGGCGAGAAAGAGTGGGAGGTTATCGCAATCGCCTACCCGGCCCCGCAGGCCGCCGGCGCCTAAGCGTGCCATGAACCACCCCGCCGCCAGCCTGACGGGCGAATGGTCGGGCACCTATGCCTATCCCGCCCGTGCCGGGCCGACGACGCCCTTCGTGGCGCGAATCCAGGATCAAGGCGGAGCGCTTAGCGGCACTATCATCGAGCCGACCGCAGGCGACGGGCCTCCATTGGAGGCGACGATCAGCGGCTTGACGCACGACGGACTGGTGGACTTCACCAAGACCTACGCCGCCGGGGCACCGGAGGGTTATGAGACGCCGGTGGATTATGTCGGCCGGCTCTTCGACGACGGCACTGTGATTCGCGGCGTCTGGAGCCTGCTCAACCTCGACGGCACGTTCGAGATGCGCCGGGAGGCGGCCGATGAGACGCCCGCGGCGGCCGAGGAAGCAGCAGCGCTCTCCGACGAGGAGCAGTGAGGAGGCAGTGGGCCTTGTGCGGCCTTGCCGGGACCGCTCTGACGCTAGCCTCGCCCGGATGGGGCGCGGATTGCCCGACCGGCCGCTTCCGTGCGACGGCGGGGCCGGACACCGCCTCTGGCCTGGACATCCGTGCGGACGGGCATTTCCGTTATTTTCTCAGCGAGGGCGCGGTGGATGAAACCGCCGAGGGACGCTGGACCTGCGGCGGGGGCACGCTCAGGCTGACCACCGAACCGGAACCGAAGCCGGCGGAATTCCGGCTCGACCGGGTGTCGGACGACGAGGAGGCATCCTTCTCACTGATCGTCACATGGCCCGACGGCCGGGGCGTGCCGGCCGTGGATTTCCGCATCGGCTTCGCCAGCGGGGAACCGGTGATCGGTTATACGCAGGAGGATGGCTGGTCGCGCGACTTCGGCACGCGCGTGCCGACAACGGCGCAGTTCGCCGAGCCGTTTTACGGGACGACCTCGCCGGTTTTCCCCGTACCGGCACGCCGGGGCATCAAATTACATGTCGTGCTGGTGCCGAACGACATGGGAACAGCGGCCTTCCGGGAAACGCCCGTGACGATGGTGGACGACAGGCTGGTGCTGCACTGGCGCGGACGAGCCATTCCCTATGTGCGGGAGGGTGAGTGATGGGCGGCACGGCCGATTGGGAGCTGAGACCCGGGGGCTCCTGAGCCCTTCTCGCGCATCGCCCTTGGCTTCGAGGCGATAGGTCCCCCAGTGCCCGAGGCCCCCCTTCCTACCTGGCCGCCTGCCCTCACTCCTTGGGCTTGTAGCCGAACGCCTCGCGCGCTAGGTCAACCACGGCCGGGTCCGCATCCGGCATGGCCATGGAGACGTGCTTTTCCAGCGCGGCGGCGATCGCGGTAAGCGCGGCGATGCGGCCGGATTTGCGGTCGTTGCCGTCAATCACGTGCCACGGCGCCCAGTGGGTATCGGTGCGCTTGAACATGTCGTGGATGGCATCGAGATATTCGGCGCGGCGGGCGCGGTTGCGATAATCTTCCCTTCCGGTCTTCCAGCGCTTGAACGGGTCGTCCAGCCGCTGGGCGAGCTGCTTGTCCTGCTCCTTCTGGGTGATGTGGATGAACAGCTTGACGATGGCCGTCCCGCTATCGACCTGCTGCGCCTCGAACTCGTTGATCTCGTCATAGGCGCGCTTCCACTCCCGATCGGTGCAGAAGCTCTCGACACGCTCGACGAGGACACGACCATACCAGCTGCGATCGAACACGGCGATGTGCTTGTCCGCCGGCAGCCGCGTCCAGAAGCGCCAGAGGAAATGGTGGCCGCGCTCATCCTCGCTCGGCGCCCCGATCGACCAGACCTTGCAGTAACGCGGGTCGAGCAGTGCGGTCGCCCGCTTGATGATCCCGCCCTTGCCGGCCGCGTCCCACCCTTCCAGCATGACGACACTGCGCTTGCCGTGGACGATATGGGCGACTTGGATCTTCTCCAGCCGCTTCTGAAGCTTGGCGAGCGCCTCGTCGAAATCCCCGTCGAAATCGGGGCCTTTCTCATAATCGGCAAGGTCGATGGTCATGCATATCCCCTTCCTGCTCGCCGCAAGAGTAGACCGATGGGAATGTCATGCAAGCCATGCCCAATGAGACGCGGACGCCGTGCCGTCAAATCATCATGACGGCAGCATCGCCCACAACCACGAACGCTATGCTTTACCGGCGGAGAGTGCCACGTAGCCCCGTTCCCCACACGGGGCCGGCGCCTCCATAGGCGCTCAGCTCTTCTGCGGCTCCACCACCCGGATGTGCAGCTCGCGGAGTTGCTTGGGCTCGGCCGGGGACGGCGCGCCCATCAGCAGATCCTCGGCACGCTGGTTCATCGGGAACAGGGTGATCTCGCGCAGATTCTGGGCACCGCAGAGCAACATCACGACGCGGTCAACGCCCGCCGCCATGCCACCGTGGGGCGGCGCGCCGTACTGGAAAGCACGGTAGAGGCCGCCGAAGCGCTCCTCGACGTCGGCCTTGCTCAATCCGACCAGCTCGAACGCCTTGACCATCAGCTCGGGCGACTGGTTGCGGATCGAACCGGAGGCGATCTCATACCCGTTGCAGACCATGTCATATTGATAGGCCTTGATGGACAGCGGATCGCTGCCCGTCAGCGCCTCCATCCCGCCCTGCGGCATGGAGAAGGGATTGTGCGCGAAGTCGAGCTTCTTCTCGTCCTCGTCATATTCGTAGAAGGGAAAGTCGACGATCCAGCACAGGTCGAAGCGATCCTTGTCGATCAGGTCGAGCTGTTCGCCGACGCGGATGCGCGCGAGGCCGGCGAGCTTGGCGGCCTGCCCTTCCTTGCCGGCAGCGAAGAACACGCCGTCATTGGGGCCGAGGCCGAGCGCGGCGATGAGCTTGGCGGTCGCCTCCGACCCGTGGTTCTTGGCGATCGGGCCGCCGGGCTCGCCATCCTTGATGTTGATGTAGCCGAGGCCGGAATAGCCCTCCGAACGCGCCCAGTTGTTCATATCGTCGAAGAATTTGCGGCTGCCGGCGCCGGCGCCCGGCGCGGGGATGGCGCGAATCACGCCGCCGCTCTCGACGATGCTGGCAAAGATGCCGAAGCCCGAACCGACGAAATGATCGGTCACGTCCGTGATCAGTACGGGGTTGCGCAGGTCAGGCTTGTCCGACCCATATTTGAGAATCGCCTCGCTGTAGGGGATGCGCGGGAACTGGCCAGCGGGCGTCACCGGCTTGCCGTCCGCGAACGCCTCGAACACGCCGGCCATGACCGGCTCCATCGTGTTCCAGACATCCTCCTGCGTGACGAAGCTCATCTCCAGATCGAGCTGGTAGAACTCGCCGGGCAGGCGATCGGCGCGCGGATCCTCGTCGCGGAAGCAGGGCGCGATCTGGAAATAGCGATCGAAGCCAGCGACCATGAGCAGCTGCTTATATTGCTGCGGCGCCTGCGGCAGCGCGTAGAACTTGCCGGCATGGATGCGGCTGGGCACGAGGAAGTCGCGCGCGCCCTCCGGCGAGGAGGCGGTGAGGATCGGCGTCGAATATTCGGTGAAACCTGCCGCTTCCATGCGCCGGCGCATGTCCGAGATAATCTTGGTGCGCTTGACGATGTTGGCGTGCAGCGTCTCGCGACGCAGATCGAGGAAGCGGTAGCGCAGGCGCACGTCCTCGGGATAGTCCTGCTCGCCCGCCACGGGCAGCGGCAGTTCCTGCGCGGCGGAGAGCACCGTCGCCTCAACGGCGCGCACCTCGATCTCGCCGGTCGGGAGGTTGGGGTTGATCGCCTCTTTTGCGCGCCCCTCCACCTTGCCGGTGATGGTCACGACGCTCTCCGGCTTGAGCCCCTCGAGCACGGAGAAGACAGGCCCATCGACCTCTGTGACGATCTGCACCATGCCATAATGGTCGCGCAGGTCGATGAAAACGAGGTCGCCATGGTCACGCTTGCGATGCACCCAGCCGGAAACCCGGACGGTCTCGCCAGCATGGGTCGCGCGAAGGTCGCCGCAGGTGTGAGTGCGATAGGCGTGCATGAAAATTCCGGCCTTTATTTCATGCCCCTCATTGCGGGGGCGCGGGATGAATGACAAAGACGCTCGACGGAGCTAAGAAACGTGCGTTCTGCCGCCCCTATAGGCTCATCATCGAGCACCGGCCCATAATAAGATCACCTGGTATATGCAAATCCATCCGCTGATTACCGATAACTCCGCCCTCTCCGCCCTGTGTGAACGCATGTCAAAGGCCGACTTTGTCGCCATTGATACGGAGTTCATGCGCGAGAACAGCTACTGGCCGGAGTTATGCCTGTTCCAGATTTCCGACGGCAAGGAAGCCGCCGCCATCGACCCCAAAGCTCCGGGGCTCGACCTCGCGCCCCTGCTCGACCTGCTGGTCGAGAATGAGGAGGTGCTGAAGGTCTTCCATGCCGGCGGGCAGGACATCGAGATCATCTACAACCTCACCGGCAAGACGCCCTTTCCGCTGTTCGACACGCAGATCGCCAGCATGGCGCTGAGCCAGGGCGAACAGATCGGCTACAGCAATCTGGTCGATAGCTGGCTGGGCATCCATCTCGACAAGGGTGCGCGCTTCACTGACTGGGCGCGCCGGCCGCTGGACAAGCGCCAGATCGACTATGCGATCGGCGACGTGACCCATCTGGCCGCGATCTTCCCGCAGATGCTGGAGGAACTGAAGCGCACCGGACGCGGAAGCTGGCTCAACCAGGAGATGGAGCGGCTCGGCGACCCCGGCCACTACTCGATCGACCCGGGCGAAGCATGGAAGCGCGTGCGCATCTCCAGCCGCAAGGCCGAGGTGCTCGGCCGCCTCAAGGCGCTGGCCGGCTGGCGCGAGCAGGAAGCGCGCGACAAGAACCTGCCCCGCGGCCGCATCGTCAAGGACGAGACGCTGGCCGACATCGCCTCCCACCCGCCGCGCCAGCAGGAGGATCTGGCCAAGGTGCGCGGCCTCTCGACGAGCTGGAAAAACAACGACATCGGCTCGCGGCTGATGGCGGCGATCCGCAATGCCGAGCCGCTGCCGCGCGAGGAAATGCCCGAGCGCGAGCCCGGCCGGCCCGGTCTCGGCAAGGAAGGCATTCTCGTTGCCGACCTGCTCAAGCTGCTGCTCAAGATTCGCTCGCGCGAAATCAACGTCGCCTCGCGCCTGCTCGCCCGCTCCGATGACCTGGAAGCGCTCGCCGCCGGCGTTCGCGATGGGCTCCCGATCCTCGAAGGATGGCGATTCGAGCAGTTCGGGCGCGATGCATTGGATCTGGTGGAAGGCCGCATGGCGTTTGCCGTGCGCGATGGTAAGCTGCTGATGACCCGCACGGAGGCATGATCCATGAAACGGCCCATTGCACTCATCGCTGCCCTCGCCCTGCCGGCTTGCGCCGCGACGGCGGACCGGACGGCCGCAACGCCGTCCGACGACGCCAAGCTCTGCAAGCATGAGGGGCTGGAAAGCTTCACCGGCCAGAAGGCAACGGCCGAACTGGGCGCGACCCTGCTTGCTCGCTCCGGCGCCCGGACGCTGCGATGGGGCCCCCCGCGCTCGGCCATGACGATGGATTTCCGGCCCGACCGGCTCACCGTCAGCTATGACGACGCCATGGTGGTGACCAGCGTTCACTGCGGCTGAGGCCTGCGTCTCCGCCGATCGGGCAGAGTATCATCTTCTGACCGATTGAGAGGCGAGCCCCCTGCTCTTCTCCCAAGCCCATGGTGGCTCGCGTCGCGGCTGGCTCACCGCGGACGCCCGCGATCACCCGCCGCAGTCGACCAGATAGCCCATGCCCATGGCCTGCCCTAGCTGCTTGAGGCGTCGATCAATCGTTTCACCGGCGAGGTTGGCGTATCGCGGTTCCAGGCGGAGGATGAGGGTGCCATCACGAATACTGAGCCTGGAGCCAAGCAACGCGCCCTCGGCGCCGCCGGAAAGGCGCTGGCACAGGCGAATGGCGAGCCCCCATTGGATGGCGCGCTTCAACACCGCTGGCTCGGCGAGGACGTGAAGCGTCGGCACGATGCCGCTGCCGCCAAAATTCGCGTAGAGCGCCTGAGCCAATGCCGCCCGCTCGGCGGCGGAAACGCCAGCCCAGTTGCCGTGCAGCGCGAAATCGAGGCCACGTTCCGCACGAAAATCCGGGTTCGCCCGCCAGCCGACATCGGCGAGCAGGCACGCGGCCAGCCGGATACGCTGCCAGGCCGCCGTATCATCCATAAACAGCGGTGCGATCCAGCTGCTGATCTGATCGCCATGCCCCATGAAACGCCCCTGCGCCTCACCCTCGACACGGGCCGCGACGAGCAACGGATCCTGACTGGCGACCTCCGCAGGCAGATCCGCGTAGAGCAATCCCTCACGCAGCCCGAAAGCGGAGACGACCAGCCGCGACGGCGCGAACCGATCGACGATGGTACAAAGCAGGCGGGCGGCATCCGGCAACGTCGGCAAGCGCGCGCTACTGAGCGCGGGCACCGCCTTGAGCACGGCCTTCGACGCGTGCGTCAACCATGTCAACAGCGCCGCCGCCCGCTCCGGTGCCATCTCGTAATGGTGGAGAATGGGCAGCGGATAGCCGGTGAGCTGCATGTCCAGCCGCGCCAGTGCGCGCCAACTGCCGCCGATGAGATAGAAAGGCAGGCCCTGCTCCACATCCGCCATGTCGCGTGCGGCGAGCAACGCGGCAAAACGGTCAGCCAGTTGCTTGCGCCCCTGTCGCCGCACCTCACCCACGCGAAAAACACCGAGTGGCAGCGAAGCGGCACGCTCCACGGCGCCGGCGCGCACCCGCGCCAACTCAAGGCTGCCGCCACCAAGATCGCCCACGAAACCGTTCGCATCGGGAATGCCCGACAGCAGACCGAGCGCCGAGGTGCCGCTTTCTTCCGCCCCCGTCAGCGTGCGAACCTCCAGCCCCAGCGCCGCCGCGCGGGCGACCAGTTCCGGTCCATTCTCCGCGTCGCGAACTGCTGCGGTCGCAATGCCGCGCACCTCGTCCACCGCCATTTCCCGACACAGCCCGGCGAAACGCGCGATCGCCACGAGCGCCCGCTCCATAGCATCCGCGCCGATGCGCCCGGTGCGGCCGATCTCCGCGCCAAGGCCGGCCAGCACCTTTTCGTTGAACAGGATGAACGGGACGCGTCGCGGCCCATCATAGACGACAAGGCGGATGCTGTTCGAGCCGATGTCGATGATGGCGATGCGGCGATCATGCGGACCGCGCAATACTCCCGACATGGACGCGCCGGCCACACGATGGAGGAGGGGCATCAGCCGCTGGTCCGATCAGCCACGGTCCGGCAACGATAGCTTGGGCACGGCTCCCGCCGCCCCGCGCGCCGCGCCCCGCCCGGAAAGCGACGGATTGGTCATGAAATAGGTATGCAGATTGAATGGCTCCTCGCCCGACCTGACGCGCACATAGCTGCCGTCCGGCTGGAGAATCCAGCTCTGCTCATTGTCCAGCAGATTGGCGAGCAGCACCTGGTCCAGCACCTGATCGTGCACGGTCGGATTCTCGATGGGGAGCATATATTCGACACGCCGGTCGAAATTGCGCGACATCCAGTCCGCCGAGCTGATGAACACACGCGCACCGTTGTTGGGAAGCGGCTTGCCGTTGCCGAACGCCCAGATGCGGCTGTGCTCCAGAAAACGGCCGATCACCGACTTGACCGTGATGTTCTCCGACATGCCCGGCACGCCAGGGCGCAGGCAGCAGATGCCGCGAATGATCAGCTCGATCTTCACGCCCGCGTTGCTGGCGGCATACAGCTTCTCGATGATCGCCGAGTCGACGAGGCTGTTCATCTTGGCCCACAGCGCCGCCGGGCGACCCGCGCGGGCGTGAGCAATCTCCGCATCGATCAACTCACCCAGACGCGCGCGCATGTGCAGCGGCGAGATAGTGAGCATCTCCATATGCTGCGGTTCGACATAGCCGGTGATGTAGTTGAACACTGCGGCGGCGTCGCGCCCCAGCCGGGGATCAGCGGTAAAGAAGCTGAGGTCCGTATAGATACGCGCGGTGACCGGATGATAATTGCCGGTGCCGAAGTGGCAGTAGGTGCGAAAGCCCCCATTCTCACGCCGCACCACCATGGAAATCTTGGCGTGGGTCTTCCAGTCGATGAAGCCATAGACGACCTGAACGCCAGCGCGCTCAAGCTGGCCGGCCCAGAGCAGGTTCTGCTCCTCATCGAAGCGCGCCTTCAGTTCGACCACCGCCGTCACCGACTTGCCGGCGTCCGCCGCGTCGATCAGGGCGCGGATGATCGCGGACTGCTTGCCGGCGCGGTAGAGCGTTTGCTTGATCGCCACCACATCGGGATCGTCCGCCGCCTGCTTGAGGAAAGCGACGACGACGTCGAAGCTCTCATAGGGATGATGGACGACGATATCCTTGGCGCGGATGGCGGCAAAGCAATCCCCGCCATATTCGCGGATCCGCTCGGGAAAACGCGGAGCAAAGGCGGGGAACTTGAGATCTGGCCGGCTCTCCTCGACCAACTCGTCAAGATCGCCAATGCCCATGAACCCGTCGATATCGACCACCATCGCCTCGTGGCCGTGCATCATCGTCTGGAGCTTGGTCTCGACCGGCTCGGCCACCCCGCTCTCGATCTCCACGCGGATGATGCGACCGCGCCGGCGGCGCTTGATGGCGCTGCGATAGTAACGGACGAGGTCCTCCGCCTCTTCCTCTATCTCGATGTCGCTATCGCGCAGGATGCGGAACAGGCCGCTGTCGCGAATGACGAAGCCGGGAAAGAGCAGATGCGAGAAGCGCCGGACCAGCGTTTCCATGGCGATATAGCGCGCGCCCCGGCCCGGCAGGCGGATGAAACGCGGCAGGCGCGAGGGCAGGATGACCAGTTCCTGCACCACCTCCTTGTCCGATTCGCGCAGCAGATCGAAGAACAGGCTCAGCCCCTTGTTGGGGATGAACGGAAAGGGATGCGCCGGATCGAGCGCCTGCGGGGTGAGGATGGGGAAGACTTGTTCCAGGAAGTGGCCGCGCAGCCACTCCTCGGTGCGGGCATCGACCGGCTCCAAGCCCAGAACGGTGATGTGCGCTGCCCTGAGCTGGCTGCGCACATCGTGCCACACCGCCTGCTGCTCCGCCATCAGCGCGTCGACCCGCTCTTCCAGCGCATCGAGCTGCTGGGCGGGTGTGAGGCCATCCACCGAGCGTTGCTCGACGCCCTGCAACTGCTGGCCCTTGAGCCCGGCCACGCGGACCATGAAGAACTCGTCCAGATTGTTGCCCGAAATGGAGAGGAAGCGCAGCCGCTCCAGCAGCGGGTGCATCGGGTTGCAGGCTTCCTCCAGCACGCGCTGGTTGAAGTTAAGCCACGACAGCTCCCGATTGAAATAGCGCGCGCCCATATTGGCGATCGAAGGGGCTGGGTCGGCTTCCGCCACGCTCGTCAAATCCCTCACAAGGTCCGGTCGGGCCTTTTGCTTAGAGCCGTTTCATTACAAAACAGTCCACGCGTCGCCGCCACCGATATTTTCTGCCCAGACGCCAGCGACTGGGCATTGAGGCGCTGGACGGTCGCGTCAATCGTTTCATAGCATCGCTCGGTACGGCGGGCGACGAATTCCGGCACGTCGGGCGCAAATGCCGAGCCGGCGCGCTCCAGCCCGTGCGCGATCAGCGCAGCCGCGACAGACTCGTCGGGCGGTGCGATGCGGGCGACAGGCGCGGCGGCGAGGCGGGTGCGTAGATCCGCCAGTGTGACGGCCCAGACAGGCGGCGCCTCCTGCGCGATCAGGAGGAGCGGTTGCCCCGCATCGCGCGTCTCGTTCCAGACATTGAAAAGGTGTTGCTCGTCCTGGTCCTGCGCATCGTCGATGACGACCGCGCCCGCCTCCGCGGCGAACCATGCGCCGATCAGGCTGCGACCGGCCTTGCGCGGCCCGGTAAGCAGGAAGCAGTGCGAGGCACCACTCCCCCACGCTCGCAGCAGAGCAACCGCGTCGCTGTTGGCGGCATGGATAAGCAGGCTGTCCCTGTCTCCACGCCCCGGCCACCCGATGGGCAGCGGAAGCTGGCTCATTGCCCGTTGCCTCCTGCCGGCGCGGCTGGCGCCGCCGCCGCGCGGCGGGCGATACGGATTGTCGTGCCGGAACCGGTAACGGCAAAGCCGCGCGCTTCCAGCCCGGCGCGGAGCTGATCGACCGGACCGGTAAAGGTCACCTGCATGATCGAAGTGCCGCCGAGCGCCAGGCTGGTCGTCGCGGCCGAGCGTACACCGGGCACCCCGCGGACAAGAGCCTCGATCTCGCCGACCGAAGCGGCGCTGGGCGTATCAACCTGAACGGAGTAAGCCGCGCCGGCCCCGCCATTTTCGCTCGGCAGCGCGGCCAGCAGCGAGTCCAGCTCAGCGACGTTGGTCAGCTCGACGGCATTGACGGGTTCCTCGATCACCAGCGATGGATCCGGCCGCAGCCGGCCGCTGTTGAGCGCCTGGGTGTAGAGCGCATCCATCCGCGTCACCGCATCGGCCATCATCTTGGGAATATCCGCCGAACGGGCGGCACGCAGGGTGAAGCCGCCGATATACTGATTGTCCGGCCCGTAACGCGCGGAGAAATGCCCCGTCACCGGCCCGCCCGGCCAGCTCCGCTCAAGCCGCGCGATCGGCATCACGACATCGGCCGCACCGTACAGATCGAGCAGCACGCGCCACCAGTTGCGGCCGCGCCGGTCAATTTGCCCGGCGTTGAGCAGCATCGGATCGGCGCCGTCGCCAGTGGTGCGAACATAGTCGATGGCGCTGTCCGCCGTGCGGAACATCGCCCATGCCTTCTGCCACTCGGTGACATGCTCGAAGGTGGTCGCCGTGCCGCCATCCCACAGCACGGGAATGAGCAGCAGTGGCGGCGAATGCATGACATGGCCGCTGACGCCGAGCGCCTGCCCAGCGCGCGCGCGATCAAACATCACCGCCAGTGTGGCGATATAGCGGTTGGGGCCGATCTGTTCCTCCTGCACCTCAATGCCGGAGACCAACCCATCCAACGCGCTATCCGGCAGGCTCGCACCAGCGCCGCCATGGGTGCGCTGCCAGAGCGCGCTCCAGCCGCGCCGCTGGGCGAGTCGCCAGCCGGTGCTCCGCGCCGCTTCGGCATTGGGGCCGTAGACGTCCACCTTGATATCGCGCACCTCGAAATCGCCATTGGAGGCGATGGGCGCAACACCCCGCTCCCCCTCGATCTGCGCAATGAGCACGGCCGCGAAGGCCGCCAGCACCAGCGCGAAGATGAGGTGGATGGGGCGCAGGGATGGGAGGCTGAGCGTCACGGCGCCCTTTTGGCGGCATTGCGCTGGAAAACCAAGGGGGATTGTAGTGGGCAACGACCGGGAACGCCCCGCAGGCGCCACCGCGGCGATCTGGGAAAACTCATGAAACCGCCTTGCTCAAAGGAGGCCGCCGGGCGAAGGCATGGCGTGAACGGCCCAACCTAGCCCCCAGCGGGTTCGGGCTGATCGCCCCTCCCCATCGACAGGATCGGCTCGAAACAGCCAAGGATCAGACGTTTCGCATCGAACGGTGGTTGCCCGGCGCTCTCCATGCGCTCGTCCTGGTGCATCCGTTCCTCGGCCGCCTCGAAATAGGCCTTGCTCGGCCAGACCTGCCAGGTGAAGACGATCTTCTCGCCCTCCTTCGCAGCGACCGCCCGGCGAAAGTCGGTCTGGGTTCCGTCGGGAATGAAATCCTCCCAGCACTCGACAATCTCCAGACAGCCATAATCCTTGAAAAACGCCGCGCCATTCTCGGCCCACGCGCGATAGGCCTGCTTCTTGTCCTCCGGCACCGGGATCACGAGACCGCAGACATACATGGTCCTTGCTCCTCTCCTGCCGATCTCAGGACTCCTCGCCGAGGCGAAACCGGGTATCCCGGTAGGCGTCCATTATGAGATCATTCAGCGCGGCGGCATCGACCGGATGCCCCCAGCACAGCTTCACATGCCGCATCCACTTGCCCGAACCTTCCAGCAGGCCCGCGGGATCATGCAGCACCGCGCCCTGAAAGAAGCCGACATTGGCGTGCGCGCCGAAGGCGTTGACATAGCCGAACGCCGCATCACCCACACATGCCGTAGGATGCCCATCGTGCAGAAGCTCGCGAACATCCGATCCGCACGCCCGCATTCGCTCGAACCACGGGCGGACAAAGCGCCGCAGTTCGTCGTCCCCTGCCGCGAACCATGCGTCGACCGCCGGGGCTCGGCGGGTCGCGGCCGGAAGGCGAAAGAGTCGGCTCATGAGCCGAGATTGCCACAACGAGGAGCGATGTCGAGGACGGTCCGAATCGGGTGAGTCATCGGGCGCGCAGGGCGGACTGCGCATATCCACGCACCGCATGCCCCATCCCGACCGTTGCGAAACCGGGGGGCTCGCCTTAAGGCGCGGACATGGACAGCAAGCACAATCAGCCGACCGGCTACACTTATGCCCAGGCCGGCGTCGACATCGCCGCCGGTAACGCCCTCGTCCGCGCCATCGCACCGCTGGCCAAGGCGACGCGACGACCGGGCGCCGCCGCCGATCTCGGCGGGTTCGGTGGATTCTTCGATCTGCGCGCGGCGGGCTTCGTCGATCCGCTGCTGGTCGCCGCCAACGATGGTGTAGGCACCAAGTTGAAGCTGGCCATCGACAGCGGCAAGCATGACACCGTGGGTATCGACCTGGTCGCCATGTGCGCCAACGATCTTATCGTGCAGGGCGCCGAGCCCCTGTTCTTCCTTGATTATTTCGCGACCGGCAAGCTGGACACCGGCGTGGCGGAGCGGGTTATCGCGGGCATCGCCGAGGGCTGCAAGCAGGCCGGCTGCGCACTGATCGGCGGCGAGACGGCGGAAATGCCGGGCATGTACAGCGAGAACGACTACGACCTCGCCGGCTTTTGCGTGGGCGCGGTGGAGCGCAGCGAAGTGCTGACCGCCGACCGGGTGGCAGCGGGCGACGTGATCCTCGGCCTTGCTTCCAGCGGCGTTCATTCCAACGGCTATTCGCTCGTGCGGCGGCTTGCGGCGGACAAGGGCTGGAAGCTCAATCGACCGGCCCTGTTCGACCCCGAGACGCTGCTGATCGACGCGCTGATGGCGCCGACCCGCATCTATGTGAAGCCGCTGCTGCCGCTGGTGCGCGCCGGTACGGTGCATGCCATGGCGCACATCACCGGCGGCGGGCTGCTGGAGAATATCCCGCGCATTCTGCCCGACGATCTCCACGCGCATATCGACGCCGACCTCTGGCCGCAGAGCAGGCTGATGGCATTCCTGCAGGCGCAGGGGAACATCGAGCCGGGCGAGATGGCGCGCACCTTCAACTGCGGCATCGGCATGGCAGTGGTCGTTGCGCCGGGCGACGTCGACTCGGTGACGGCGGCGCTGACCGAAGCGGGCGAGACCGTCCACCGCATCGGCGACATCCGGCCGGGGACCAAGGGCTGCACGGTGCGCGGATCGGACGAAGCCTGGAGCGCCGTGGCGGCCTGGGAAGCAACACATCTTGGCTGAGGATCTGGCGAGGGCCCCGACCGTGACTCGACGGCACGCGGCACGGCAGGATCGTTCGTGCACCACGAGGGCCAGCTGATGGCCAAAGCCAAGGTTGCCGTGATGCTCTCCGGCACGGGCACGACGATGATGTCGCTGCTCTACGCTTCGCGCCTGCCGGACTGCCCCTACGAGATCGTCCTGGTCGCCTCCAACAAGGCGGACGCGGGCGGGCTCAAGGTCGCAGCGGCCGAGGGAATTGCCACCTTCGCGCACAGTCACAAGGGGCTAAGCCGCGAGGCGCATGAGGCGATCATGCACGCAGAGCTGGTCAAGGCCGGCGCCGATTATATCGCCTTGTGCGGCTATATGCGCATCCTCTCGCCCAGCTTCGTCGAGAAATGGGCGGGGCGGATGCTCAACACCCACCCCTCGCTCCTGCCGAAATACAAGGGCCTCGATACCCATCAGCGCGCGCTGGACGCGGGCGACAGCCATGGCGGCTGCACCGTGCACCTCGTGACCCCGGAACTGGACGACGGCCCGATCCTTGGCCAGATTCCCGTCGCCATCCTGCCGGGCGACACGGCGGAGACGCTGAGCCAGCGCGTGCTCTACGCCGAATACCAGCTCTATTCCCGGATGCTCGCCGCCTATGTCGGGCGCGAGTTGGACGCGGACTGGATCGTCGCGCGTGTGGGCGAACTGGCGCTGGCGCTGCCGGAGACGGACGCCCGTTCGTCCCATGGCAGCCCCGGTTGGCGCGTGGGCGGCGAGAAATCGGGCAAATTCTTTGCCTACGTCTCGGTGAACCATCATGGCGAGGACGCCGTGGCGCTGCTGGTCAAGACCAGCGGCCAGGACGAGATGGCCGCACTGATCGATGCCGAGCCGGATATCTATTATCGCCCGGCTTATTATGGCGCGGCGGGCTGGATCGCGCTCAGGCTGGACCGGCCGGGTGTCGACTGGGATCATGTCGCGGACTGGCTCGCCAAGAGCTGGCGCGCGGTGGCGCCCAAGCGTCTTAGCAAGATGATGGCGATCGCGGACGAGTTCTGACAGCGGCTCGACATGGTAGGCGGCCGTGCGGCTGCCGCAAGCCTATCCGATGATCCGAGTGGGGATGACGACTGAAAGGCCCGAGCGGCGTTTCGCCAAGCATCGTGCGCGAGGGAAGCGGACGGCTCCTTGGGCTCCGTTTTCGCAGGAGCACGGCGATATCCTCGGTGAAGTGCTCCCCCGCCGTGCTGGAAAGCCAAGAAAATAGAACGGGACGACAGCGGGCCCTATGCAGCCCACTATGTCCCATGATCCGACGCGCCGTTCCCAAGCCCGGGAAACGGGTCCCCCTTACCGGAAATTGTCCGCGTAAGCCTGGATTTTCAAAGCCCTGGGCGGCGTTATTGCGACGTTATAGGCGATGCCATAGCGCTCGGCATAAGCGCGGGCCGCCGCCTCGCTGCCAAATTTCAGCCTGACCTGCTCGCGCGTGTCGCCCGAACCGGCCCAGCCGGTCATCGGGTCCGGCTTCTTCGCCTCGGCGGGCTCGAACTCCAGCACCCAGGTACTGGTGTGCGCCCGGCCGGACTGCATGGCGTTCTTGGGTATCTGATAAATCCGCGCGGACATGGCTGGCACTGGCTTCCCTTGTTGGACCCCAGTGCGTTTGCCCAAAGCCCGTCGGCTGTCAAGATTGCCCGGCCATGAAGCACGTCGCCGGGCCTTCCCATCGACGCCCATGGAGGCTAAGGGGCCGCCGACTCTCTCCACGGACTGCCTCTTCCGGGTTTCCGGCAGCCCCGTTCCTCCCGAGCCCGCAAAACTGGAGACCGGGATGGCCTGGATCATTCTCGCAATTGCCGTCGTAACCGAAATCATCTGGGCGCTGAGCCTCAAATGGGCAGGCAGCCAAGGGACATGGCAGGCGGCAAGCGTGCCGATCATTCTCAGCTTCGTGAACATGGGCCTGCTCGCGCTGGCGATGCGCGGAATCCCCGCGGGCACGGCCTACGCCGTGTGGACCGGCCTGGGTGCGGTCGGTGTGATCATCGGCGGCATGATCCTGTTCGGCGACAAGGTGAGCGCGGTGCAAGCCGGATTCATGGCGCTGATCGTGGTCGGAGTAGTCGGGACGAAGCTGTTCGCGACGAGCTGAGCCGCATTTCTGCGACCGATCGGACTATGCACTGCTAGCGCCGGGCGTCGGCCTTCTTGGTGCGCAGCGTGGCGTTCGCCGAGGCGGGATCGTCCGGCCAGGGGTGCCTAGGGTAGCGGCCGCGCATCTCCTTGGCGACATCGGCCCAGCTTCCGCGCCAGAAGGCCGGGAGGTCGCGCGTAGTCTGGATCGGTCGCCCGGCGGGCGAGGTGAGCGAGAGCACGAGCGGAATGCGCTCAGTGCCGACAGTCGGATGCTCGGCGAGGCCGAACAACGCCTGCACGCGCAGCTCCACCGTGGGGCCAGCGGGCGCGGCATAATCGATGGGATGCCGACTGCCGGCAGGGCTGGTGAACTCGGCCGGCGCGAGCGCCTCGATACGACGGCTCGCCTCCCAACCGAGACGCTGGACGAGCAGATCGTGCAGCGCGCCCGGCTCGATCGCAGCGAACCGCCGGGCGCCGGGGGGAAGCAGCATCTCCAGCCACTCCTCGGCATCGGCAAGCAACGCCGCGTCCGAAAGCGACTCACCCACGCCTGCATAGGCGGCGCGCGTGCGGAGCGCTTCGGCCGCCTTGCCCCATGGCAGCAGGCCCAGCCCTTCGGCCCGGAGTGCCTGCGCCAGCGTGGCGATCACGGCAGACCGCTCGGGCGCCTCGTCCGGACCGGATGCAAGGCGAATCGCGCCCAACCAGCGCTCGCGCAACGCCTCGACGCCGCTCAAATCCTTGCGCCAGCGCACCGTGCGGCGCTCAGAGATGCGATCGGCAGCGACGGCAAATACGTCGGCTTCCTCCATCGCCACGGCGGAGAGAATGCGTGCGCCGGCGGCGCTGCCCTGTATCTCACCGACCGCCAGCCAGTCAGCGCGGGCAAGCGGATCGGCGGGATCAAGCCGGAACCCGCGCCCCCCGGCGCTGATCCAGTCCGCTCCGGTCGCGTCGCGCCGTTTGGCGATCCGATCCGGGAAGGCGCGGACGAGGCAGCGGGCCAATGGACGATCGTCGCCCTCGCCCTGCCCCGTGCCCTTTACCAGAGCGATCCAGCGCCGGGCGAGGTCGCGCGCGCCATCCGCGCGGGGACCGCGCTCGCGGCGCCAGGCCGAGCACCGGCGGGCAAGATCGACCGAGGGGCCACCCAACCCGCGCTCGGTGAGCAATACGGCGACATCGGCCGCGACCGAAGCCTCACCCGCCTGCGCCGAGAGCAACAGCATATGAGCGAGGCGCGGCTCCAGCGGCAGATCAGCAATGCGGCGGCCATGCGCGGTGGCGCGCCCCTCCCCGTCGAGCGCGCCAATGGCGATGAGGCGACGGCGTGCCTCGCTCACGGAGGCGGCGGGTGGCGGATCGAGCCAACGCAGGGAAGCCGGATCGGTCGCGCCCCACACCGCGCAATCGAGCAGCAGGCCCGTCAGGTCACTCTCCAGTATCTCGGGCGGATCGAATGGCGGCAGGCCGGCGGTCGCCGCCGCTTCCCACAGGCGATAGGCGACGCCGGGCGCCTGTCGGCCGGCGCGACCGGCGCGCTGGGTGACGGCGGCCTGGCTCGCCCGCTCGGTAACGAGACGGGTGACGCCGGCGGCAAGATCGTGCCGCGGGCGGCGCGCAAGACCGGAGTCGACGACGATCCGCACACCGTCGATGGTGAGGCTGGTCTCGGCAATGCTGGTGGCGAGGATGAGCTTGCGGGTGCCGGGCGGCGCGGGACGCAGGGCGGCGCGTTGCAGGGCGGGATCGAGCGAACCATGCAGCTTGTGGAGCATGATGGCGGGCGGGAGGGCCTCCAGCCGTTCGGCGGTGCGCTCGATCTCACCAACGCCGGGAAGGAAGGCGAGCAGGTCGCCCTGCCCCTCCTCCGCCAGCGCACGCCGGATGGCGGCGGCCATCGCGTCCTCGATACGGGCATCCGCGGCGCGGCCGATGTGGCGCAGATCGATCGGATAACTACGGCCCTCGCTCTCAATGATCGGCGCGCCATCCATCAGCGCGGCGAAGCGGGCGCCGTCGAGCGTGGCGGACATGGCGACGAGACGCAGATCCTCACGCAACCCTGCCTGGGCGTCGAGTGCGAGGGCGAGGCCGAAATCGCCCTCCAGACTGCGTTCGTGCACCTCGTCGAACAGCACGGCGGAAACGCCGGCCAGCTCCGGGTCGGCCTGAATGCGGCGGCGGAACACGCCCTCGGTGACGACAAGGATGCGGGTACGCGCGGAGGTCCGGCTTTCGAGCCGGGTGACATAGCCGATGGTCTCGCCCGGCTTTTCGCCGGCCAGGTCCGCCATGCGCTCGGCAGCGGCCCGCGCGGCGAGGCGGCGGGGGGAGAGAAGCCAGACCTGCCCCGCGCACCATGGCTCAGCGAGAAGAGCCGGCGCGACCATGGTGGTCTTGCCCGCGCCCGGCGGGGCAACCAGCACGGCGCTCGTCCCGTCGCGCAGGGCGGCGAGCAGCTTGGGCAGCACGGCGTGGATGGGCAGCGTCATCGCGCCTCCCGTGCCGTGTGGGGCGGTGGAGCGCAAGAGGGTGCGCAGTGGAGCAAAGAGGGCATGGTTGGCGCTACGCCCTCCACCAACGGCGCGCCGTGCGCCTGCGAAGGCAGCAGCCCGGGTTGATAAGGCCCTGCTGGCCCTGAGCTCGTGCTTTCGCAGGAATACGGGTGAGACATGCGACGACGTGACGGCCCCGTCCGTGTCTCGCCTTCACGCGACACGAACGGGAGGTGGCGTTGCTCCCGCCAGATCAGCCCGGCAGCAGGCCGATCAGATCCGGCACATGGAGCGTCGGAGCGGCGGCAGGAAGATCGCCATGCTTGAGCGCACGAGCGGCATCGACAAGGCCATCAAGCGCGCGGACGTAGAGCACGCCGCCGAGGCTGACGCGCTTGACGCCGGCCGCCGACAGGGTTTCCAGCGACACAAGACCGGTGAGTGGCCCCATCACGACGTTGACCGGCAGCGGGGCGACTGCTTTCACAACCGTCTCGATGGCATCCATCGTGGGAAGGAACGGCGCGTACAGCACATCCGCGCCGGCCTCTGCAAAGGCGGTGAGTCGGCGGACGGTATCGTCCAGATCGGGCCGGCCCTTAATGAAATTATCCGCGCGCGCGGTCAGCAGGATACGGCCCTTGGCGGCCTTCGCGGCGGCGGCGACACGGGCGACCGCTTCATCGAAATCGTGGATCGGTCGCGCGGGATCGGCTGTGGTGTCCTCGATGCCGAGGCCCGCAAGGCCGGCGGCGATGGCGGCTTCCACCGTGGCGACACAATCCTCGGGATCCGGACCGAAGCCATCCTCCAGATCGCCGTTGATCGGCAGGCCGCTCGCCCGCCCGAGCAAGACGGCATTGGCGATGGCCTCCGTGCGGCTGACCTCATGATGGCCATCATGCCGACCAAGACCGAGCGCGATGGCGATAGAGGTGGAACCGATCGCCTCGAACCCCTCGCGCGCCAGCAGCGCGGCCGACATGGCGTCCCACGCATTGGGCATGATGAAGGCGCCGGGGCGCGCGTGAAGGGCCTTGAAGCGCTCGTAGCGTTCAGCCTGGGTCATGCCGGCCTCGCCGGGCTGTTCAGCCCGCGCTGCACGGCCGGACGCGCGAGGCCGGCATCGAGCCAGCGTGGCACGTGGCGGAGCGAGGCGTAATCGACCAGGGCGCCCGCCTCATAGAAGCCGATGAGATTGCGCACCCAGCCCAGGCAGGCGCAATCGACGATGCTGAACTCCTTGCCCATCAGCCAGTCCCGATCCTCCAGCCTGTTTTCCAGCAACGCGAGCATACGCTTGGCCTCGGCAACGTAGCGGTCCAGCGGGCGCTTATCCTCGATCTCGCGGCCGGCGAATTTGTTGAAATAGCCGACCTGGCCGAACATCGGGCCGATGTGGCCGGCTTGCACAAACAGCCATGTGCGCGCCTCAAGCTGACCGGCGCGATCAGCCGGGATCAGCTTGCCGGTTTTCTCGGCCAGATAGAGCAGGATGGCGTTGGATTCGAACATGCCGACCGGCTCGCCATTCGGGCCATCCGGATCAATGATCGCGGGGATCTTGCCATTGGGGTTGAGCGCGAGAAACTCGGGCGTCCAGCTTTCGTTCGCCATGATATTCACCGCGTGGGGCTCATATGGCAGGCCCATCTCCTCCAGTGCGATGGAGACCTTCACGCCGTTGGGGGTGGTCATCGAATAAAGCTGGATGATGTCCGGATTAGCCGCAGGCCAGCGGCGGGTGATAGGGAAACGGTCGAGCTTGCTCATGCCCCTCCTCTCCTGATTTGTCGCCGTGCAGCGACGCGGCATTGTCTCCGCCATGGACCCGAAGGACTGGCGGAGCAAGGCAACGACTCGGGCGCGTCGCCGAGCGGCCTGAAAGCGCTGGCAGGGAGCCGGTGTTTGCGGCCAGCACTCCTGCGGAAGCAGGAGCACACCAGTTCAGAGGGCGCGCCGCGAGAACATCGCGGCGCAGCGCCGTCGTCAATAGGCGCGCGCGATGGCGAACTCGACAGCTTCGGTCAGCGCATCCTTGGCGGCGCCGTTGCCGAACATGCCGATCGCATCGATGGCCCGCTGGCCATAGAGGCGTGCCCGGTTCAGCGTATCATCGATGGCGCCGGTGGCGGCGAGCAAGTGCTGGGCATGGGCAAGGTCCGCATTGTCGCCGTGAAGACCGGACATGGTCTCCTTCCAGAATTTGCGATCCGCCTCCGAGCCGCGGGCATAAGCGAGGATCACCGGCAGGGTGATCTTGCCATCGCGGAAATCATCGCCCGTGTCCTTGCCCATCGTTGCCCCGTCCGAGACATAGTCGATGGCATCGTCGACGAGCTGGAAGGCGATACCGAGATTGCGGCCATAGGCGTCCAGCGCCAGTTCCTCCGGCTCGGGGCGCTCGGCGACCACCGCTGCAATACGGCAGGCGGCCGCGAACAGCGCGGCGGTCTTGGCGTCGATGATCTCCAGATACTGGCTCTCGTCCGTCTCGATACGGCGCTGGGCGGTGAGCTGGTTCACCTCGCCCTCCGCGATCACCGCCGACGCGCCGGAGAGGATGCGCAGGACCTTGAGCGAGCCATCCTCCACCATCAGCTCAAACGAGCGGCTGAACAGGAAATCGCCGACGAGGACCGAGGCGTTGTTGCCCCAGATCATGTTGGCGGTGCGGCGGCCCCGGCGCATCCCGCTGCCGTCCACCACATCATCGTGGAGCAGCGTGGCGGTATGGATGAACTCCACGGCGGCGGAGAGCTTGTGGTGGCGCGCGCCCTGATAATCGAGCAACCGCGCGCAGGCGAGCGTCAGCATGGGTCGCATCCGCTTGCCGCCGCCGGCGATGAGATGACCCGCCAGTTCCGGGATCAACGGAATGCGCGACTGCATGCGCGCGAGGATGACGGCGTTGACGCTGTTCATATCCTCGGCGACGAGGGCCATCATCGGTTCAAGCGACGGCACGCGCTCGCCCGACATGCGGTGAATGGTGGCGGTCATGCGGCGACCTCTGGCGGGCGGACCTGGCTTTGGCAAGCGATTTGGGACCGCCAGCGCGCAAAACACCTTGCCTTGCACCGCAAGAGAGGCGAGTGATGCCCGCGTTTTTCAAGGGAGAAAGCCGCTGATGGACGAAACGCTCAGGCGCTATCGGGAAAGCATCGACAATATCGACGCCGCGCTTGTTTTCTTGCTGGCCGAGCGGTTCAAGGTCACGCAGGCGGTGGGCGCCTATAAAGCGCAGGTCGAACTCCCGCCCGCCGACCCCGATCGCGAGGCCAAGCAGATCGAGCGGCTGCGCCGCCTTGCGGTAGACGCCCATCTCGATCCCGATTTCACGGAGAAGTTCCTGCGCTTCATCATCGATGAGGTGATCCGTCACCATGAGAAAATGCGGGGCAACGACTGACGCCGCGTCAGAGCGGCCCTCGCCCAACCGCTATCGGCGCAATAGCCGCTCGGCGGCACGCAGGGCGGCCCTGCCCCGGGCTTTGAAGTTTTCGACCGAATATTCGCGCAATGTCCAAATCCGTGCGGCCCGACCCATGTCTGCCGCCGCGAGCGGATCGCGGACGAAGCGCTCCAGCGCGACCGCAAGCTCCTGAACGTCCCCATAAGGCACGAGGATGCCGCCGTTGGAAGCGGTGACGGAGCGCGCCATTTCGCCAACGGGGCTCGCGATGACCGGCAGCCCCGCTGCGAGTGCCTGATGCGCGGCGATGCAGAGCCCTTCGTGGTGCGACGGCTGGACGTAGCCGTGAAGCCCGGCCAAGAACGCCATCGGCTCGGTCGTGAAACCTTCGAAGTGAATGTTGGGTACGCCCAGCTCGTGCACCAACGCTTCCAGCGCCGGGCGCTCCGGCCCCTCACCGGCCAGATGCACGCTCAGCCGCTGCCCGACGTCGGGTGACTGGCTGTTGAGATGCGCGACGGCTCGGACGAGCACATCATAGCCCTTGTTTCGATGCAGGCGGCCGAGGCTGCCCAGACGGAAGACAGGCGACGCCGGGGAGGCAGCCGCAACCGTGCCCGGATCGGCCATGAACAGCGGCCAGATGCTGATGCGTGCGGGATCAAGCCCGAGCGTTTCCTCGCCAAAGGTCTGCACCGCCCCGGAATCGACGACCCAGTGCCGGGTCAAACCGGCCGTAAGCCGCAGGATGCGCGCGTTGATGGGTTTGAGCCAGGCATTGTGTTGCCAGCTGACGACCGGAATCCGCCTCAGCGCGCCCAGGAGTTGCCCGGTGATGGTGGCATGGGTGAACGAGGTCCAGATGAGATCGGGTCGGCGGGCCCGGATGATCCGGTCGAGCCGCCACGCGGTCTCGACGTAGCGGCGCTTCGGGCCGCCGATAACCTCATAGGGAATGGCCTGCGCATCGAGCAACGGGCGTGCGCGGCCGTCCCGCTCCATGAGAGCCACCACATGAACGTCATGCCCCTCCGCCCGCATGACCCCAATGATATGCGGCAGGGGGAGCGCTCCACCCCCGCCATCGAGCGAATTGATGACGTACAGGATGCGCATCAGCGGCCGGGACCACCGATGGATGCCGCGTCATGCAGCGCGGGACCATGGCGGCGCGGGACAACAGCAAGGGCCGCCGGATACGCTCCGACGACCCTTGGGCAGTGCGGCACTGCCGCGTGGATCAACCGACGATTTCTTCCGGCTTGAAGAAATAGGCGATCTCGATCGCCGCATTCTCATCGCTATCCGAGCCATGGACGCTGTTGGCCTCGATCGACTCGGCCAGCTCCTTGCGGATCGTGCCGGGCGCGGCGTCGGCGGGGTTGGTGGCGCCCATGATGTCGCGGTTGCGCTTCACGGCGTCCTCGCCTTCCAGCACCTGCACGACAACCGGGCCAGAAATCATGAACTCGACCAGTTCACCGAAGAAGGGGCGCTCCTTGTGGACCGCATAGAAGCCCTCGGCCTGCTCGCGCGTCATCTGGATGCGCTTGGAGGCGACGACGCGAAGGCCGGCCTCCTCCAGCATCTTGGTGACGGCGCCGGTCAGGTTACGGCGGGTCGCATCGGGCTTGATAATCGAAAAGGTGCGGGTGACCGCCATGAGGATACTCCGGAATTCGCTGATTTGAGAGACGCGCGGCCTCTAGCGGTGAAGCGGTGCCGGATCAAGTGGGGCGCATGCGAGGCCATCGGCACATGGGCGCCCCAGGTGGACCCTGCCTCCTGCTTTTGCGGGAGGGCAAGGCGGCGCCCATTTTACGGCCCCTGCCGCCATTTGCCGCCTTCCTGTCGCCAGAAGCGCGGGGTCACGTCCTCCGCCTTGGAGAGTATGCGCCAGGTCGCCCGGGCTTGGTCGATGGTCACCTCGTCAAAGAAGTAGAAGGCCCGCTCGAAATCCAGCGCTTCGTCGCGCCAATGGCCGTCCGCCAGCGCGATATGGCGGGCGGCATTGAGCGGGGCACAGGCGGCGGACAGCAGAATCGGCTGCACGTCCGGCCGCGGCGCATCGTCATGGTCGTTGGCGAGGTAGGTTTCCGGTCCCGCGCTCCAGAGAGCGCGGGAGATGCGGTCGCGCTGGTCACGCTCGGCGGAGACGACGAGCAGGCGACCGCCCCCGTCCAGCACCCGGCGCGCAATGGCGGGGATCACCGTTTCGGCCGGGTCGCGGGTGAGTTGGTAGAAATCGACTTGCACGGTTATCACCAACGATATGCGGAAGCGCGGGCGGCCTCAATCGCGTGGGGTTCCTGCCTGCGCAGGAGCGCAACGGGATCGCGAAGAGGAGGCCGCACCATCATGCCGCGCCAGTCAGCCCGCCTGATAATGATCGCGGACGAGCTGATCGAGCAGGCGGACGCCGTAGCCGGTCGCGCCCTTGTCCCATGTCGCGCCGGGCTTGTCGGCCCAGACCATGCCGGCGATGTCGAGATGCGCCCATTTGACGCCGTCCTGCACGAAGCGCTTGATGAACTGCGCGGCGGTAATCGAGCCAGCGAAGCGCGGGCCGATATTCTTCATATCCGCGATGGGGCTTTCGAGCAGCTTGTCATAGGCCTCTGACACCGGGAAACGCCACAGCTTGTCGCCGCTCTCCTGGCCAGCGGCGAGGAGCTGGTTGGCGAGGTCGTCATCATTGCTGAACAAACCGGCATGTTCGTGGCCCAGCGCGATGATCATCGCGCCGGTCAGCGTAGCGAGGTCGATCAACGTCGCGGGCTTCCAGGTCTGCTGTGCCCACCAGACGGCGTCGGAGAGCACCAGCCGCCCCTCGGCATCGGTATTGAGCACCTCGACCGTCTGGCCGGACATGGTGGTGACGATATCACCCGGGCGCTGGGCGCCGCCGTCCGGCATGTTCTCGACCAGCCCGCATACGCCGACGACATGCGCCTTGGCCTTGCGCGCGGCGAGCGCCTTGAGCGTGCCGGCCACAGCGCCAGCACCGCCCATATCCCACTTCATGTCTTCCATGCCCGGCCCCGGCTTGAGCGAGATGCCGCCGGTATCGAAGGTGACGCCCTTGCCGACGAGGACCAGCGGCGTCTCCTGTGCGCCGCCCGTGCCATCCCAGCGCAGCGCGAGCAGGCGTGGCTTGCGGACCGACCCCTGCGCCACGCCGAGCAGAGCCCCCATGCCGAGTTTCTCCATTTCCGCCTCGTCGAGCACGGTGATCTCGACGCCAAGGTCGGCGAGATGCTGGCAACGCTCCACGAAGCTCTCGGGGTAGAGGATGTTGGCCGGCTCCGAGACCAGCTCGCGGGTGAACGCGACGCCCTGCGCCAGCGCCTCGCGCTCTGCCCACAGCGCGGGCAGATCGGCCGCGCTGCTCTGAAGGGTCAGCGTCTCCAACGTCGGCTTGGCCTTCTCTGCCAGCTTGGTGCGGTAGGTGTCGATCCGCCAGGAGCGCAGCAGCGCGCCGAGCCCGAAATGGGCCAGCGCGGCCGCGTCCACCGCGCTGCCGTCCACGGTCGCCTGCGTCACGCCCGACGTGAGCAGCCGCGCCACGACGGCGGCACCGGCGCGCTCGAAATCCGCGACCTTGCCTTCACCCGTTCCAACAAGCAGCACCCGCACGGTCTTGCCGCCCTCATTCACGAACAGCTCGACCAGCGCGGCCGCCTCGCCAGTGAAGCGCGAAGCAGCGGCGGCTTCGGCCGCGAGCCCTTGCGCCTCGATAGCCGGCGCGACGGTCGCCCCCTTGGCGATCGGAAAAACGAGGCAGCCCGTATCGGTGGGCCGGGAAGCACTAAGGGCGATCTTCATGAGGGAACAGCTCCTGAGAGTGAGGATCGCGCCGGACGGCGCGAAATTGGCACCCGAATAGCGCTCCGCCACGCCGAGCGCCACGCCAAACGGCACGAATGCCGCGATTTCATGAACGCCAAGACGATTGCGATCCCTCCGCTGCAATGCAATAGGCGGCCAATGATGACGCAGCGCGACGACGCGAACGCCGGTGGGAGGCGATGAGTTGGCGATGCTGACGCCCAGAGCCTTTCCTGTGCGATCCACTGTGTGCGGCCGCCCGCTCAACGCCGCGCTCGGTCTGTTGCTGATGCTGGGGACAGCCACCGCCGCCATGGCGCAAGAGCCGGCCGACGATGCCGCGCCGCCCAGCCTGCAACCGCGCCCCGATGCGACCAGCGACGTCGCGCCGCCGGGCCAGCCGATCGCCGCGGACGAGATCGCCTTCGAGGCCGCGCGCATCGACTATGATTATGAGCGCGATGTCGTCACCGCCAGCGGCGCCGTGCGTGCGGCCCGCGATGGCGCGACGCTTTCCGCCGATGAGGTGGTATGGGATCGCAAGGCGGGCACCGTCGTGGCACACGGCGACGTGCTGCTCATCAGCCGCGACGGCGACAAGGCCTATGCCGACGAGATGGACGTCACCGAGTCGCTGCGCGACGGCATCATCGACAATCTGCTGATCGTCACGCAGGAAGGCGACCGGCTGGCGGCGGACAAGGGCCAGCGCCAGGGCGAGATCTATGTGCTGGAGCACGCCGCTTATTCCCCCTGCCGGGTGGAGACGGACACGGGCTGCCCGAAAGAGCCGACCTGGCAGATCCAGGCGGACCGGGTGGTACTGGATAACGCCCGCAAGCGGGTCCGCTACGATGGCGCGCGAATCAAGTTCCTCGGCCTGCCACTGATCCCCCTCCCCGGCCTGCGCCACAGCATCGGCGAAGAAGGCGGCAGCGGCCTGCTGGTGCCCGACGTTGGCTATGACCGGCGCAACGGCTTCGAGCTGTCGCTGCCTTATTACATCCGCCTCGCCGGCAATCGCGACCTTACCATCACCCCGCATCTCTACAGCGACGTGCTGCCGATGCTGCAGGCCGACTATCGCGCGCTGCTCTCGCGCGGAGCCTATCAGATCACCGGCTATGGCACGGTCAGCCAGCGCGCCCCGGCCAATGACCCACTGGCGACGACCGGCCCGGACCGGCTGCGCGGCTATATTGCGGCGAGCGGCAAGTTCCAGTTCGACCCGCTCTGGTCGCTCAGCGGATCGCTGCGCCACGTCAGCGACCGCACTTTCCTGAATCGGTACGACATCAGCCACGAGGACCGGCTGCGCTCGACGCTGAATCTGGAGCGGATCGGTACGCGCAGCTACCTCTCCATCGCCGGTTGGGATTTCCAGTCGCTCCGCGTCAATGCGCCCGCTGGACAGGTGCCGATCGCCCTACCCGCGGTCGATTACCGCCTGCGGCTCACCGATCCGCTGCTCGGCGGCACCGTGCAGGTCCAGGCCAACAGCCTCGCGATCCTACGCACTAAAGGGCAGGATACGCAGCGCGCGTTCGTCGGCGCGACATGGATCAAGAGCGGCCTGACCGGGCTGGGGCAGGAATGGTCGATCACCGGCTATGCACGCGGCGATATCTACCACAGCGCCCAGAACGCCCTCAGCCCCACGGTCATCTATCGCGGGGAGCCGGGCTGGCAGACGCGGGGCATCGCCGCGCTCGCGCTCGACATGCGCTGGCCGTTCATCGGCCGGGCGCTGGGTGGCACGCAGCGGATCGTGCCGCGCATACAGCTGGTGGTGGCGCCGCGCCTCGCCAATCTCTCCGTGCCCAATGAGGATGCGCGCGCGATCGATCTCGAAGATTCCAATCTGTTCGCGCTCAACCGTTTCCCCGGCTACGACCGCTTTGAGGATTCGAGCCGCATCACCTATGGCCTCGATTATCGGCTGGACCGGCCCAACTTCACCTTCGACGCGACGATCGGCCAGAGCTACCGCATCAACGAGCGCCGCACCGTGCTGCCCGATGGGACCGGTCTTTCCGGCCGCCTCTCCGACATCGTCGGCCGCGCGCAACTGCGCTACAAGGACTTCATCTCGATCACCCACCGCTTCCGGCTGGACAAGAGCAATCTCGCCGTGCGCCGCAACGAAATCGAGGCGACGGTGGGATCCCGCACGACCTATGCGGAGATTGGCTACATCCGGCTCAACCGCAACATCACCACCGGCGTGGAGGATCTGCGCGACGTGGAGGAAGTGCGGATCGGCGCGCGCGTCGCCTTCGCGCGTTACTGGTCGGTGTTTGGCTCGACCAACATCGACCTGACCGGCATCACCGACGACCCGAGCAGTACCCTTTCCGGCTTCGAACCCGTGCGCCACCGCCTCGGCATCGCCTATGAGGATGATTGCCTGGAAATGGGCTTCACCTGGCGGCGCGACTATCAGACGGTGGGCGATGCACGGCGCGGCAATTCCTTCCAGCTCCGGCTGGTATTTAAGAATCTGGGTCTGTAAGACGGTCCGTCGCGTGTCTCCGGCAGCCCTTGTCGGTCTGGCGCGCTCAGCCGGGGTTAAGCCGGGGCGGACTAAGCGCCGGAACAGCAAGCAGAAGGCAGGGATGATGGCCCTTTCCGAATGGAGAGCAGTTTGATCGACGTGAAGACCATGTCCACCCGTTTCACCATCGCGATGATCGCCGGGCTCAGCGGCTGCCTGCTGGTTCAGGGCGCCACCGCCCAGCCGGCGCAGGACGACGCGGTCAGCGCGCCTTCGTCCGCGCTGGACATTCCCGAATCCGTCACGCTGTTCGGCAAGCGCGACCCCAATGTGCGCCGTGCGACGGCCTTGGTGAATGGCGAGGTCATCACCGAGACCGATGTCGAGCAGCGGCTCGCGCTGGTGGTGCTCGCCAACGGCGGCACTGTAAGCGACGAGGAACGCGACCGGTTGCGGCTGCAGGTGCTGCGCAACCTGATCGACGAGACGCTGCAGATCCAGGAAGCCGCGGCCAAGGACATCAGGATCGCGCCGGCCGAGCTCAATGAGAATTATGCGCGCGTCGCCAGCAACTTCAAATATTCACCCGAAGGCTTCACGAAATATCTTGCCTCGCAGGGCTCGTCCGAGCGCAGCATCAAGCGGCAGATCGAGGGCGAAGTCGCCTGGAACCGGCTGCTTCGCCGCGAGGTCCAGCCATTCGTCAACGTCTCCGAGGAAGAGGTCCGCGCGGTGGTGGACCGGCTGAAGGCCGCCAAGGGTAGCGACGAGTTCCGCATCGGCGAAATCTACCTCTCGGCCACGCCCGAGAACAGCCAGCAGGTCGAGCGGAACGGCGAGCAGATCCTTGAGCAGATCCGCAACGGCGGCTCCTTCCAGGCCTATGCGCGGCAATATTCGGAAGCCTCGACCGCTGCGGTGGGCGGCGACCTGGGTTGGGTGCGACTGCCGCAACTCCCCGAGGAATTGCAGGCCGCAGCACAGCAGCTCCAGGTCGGGCAGGTCGCCGGACCAATCGCCGTGCCGGGCGGCTTCTCCATCGTCTACCTCATGGACAAGCGGCAGGTGCTGACCGCCGATCCCCGCGACGCCATCCTCAGCCTCAAGCAGATCGCTATCGACTTCCCGCCCGGCACCTCCGCGGCGGATGCGCAGAAACGCGCCGACAGCTTCAGCGAGGCGATCCGCACCATGCAGGGCTGCGGCGCAGTCTCCGATGTTGCGCAAAAAATCGGCGCCACCGTGGTTGAGAACGATATTCCCGCCCGCAACCTGCCCCCGCAGCTCCAGAACATCCTGCTTTCCCTGCAGGTGGGCGAGGCAACGCCGCCATTCGGCTCGGCTACCGAAGGCGTGCGCGCGCTGGTGCTATGCGGCCGCGACGAGCCGCAGGATGCAGGCTCACCCTCATTCGACCAGATCATGTCCCAGATGGAAGAGGAGCGCGTCAACAAGCGTGCCCGCACCTATCTTCGCGACCTTCGCCGCGACGCCGTGATCGATTATAACTAAGCCCATGAACGGGTACCCACCCCATACCGCCTTGCCCGGCCCGATCGCGATTTCGCTCGGCGATCCGGCCGGCATCGGCCCGGAAGTGATCGCCAAGGCGTGGGCGCGGCGGGAGCCAGAGCAGTTGCCGCCCTTTTTCGTGGTGGGCGACGTAGCGGCGATCCACGCGGTGTGGGAAGGGCCGATCACGCGCATCCATGATCCGTCCGAGGCGGCGGGCGTGTTCGACCGCGCCCTGCCCTGCCTGCAGATCGCCGATGTGGGCGAGATCATCCCCGGCACCCCGACCCTCGACGGGGCACGCTGCGCGTTCCAAGCGCTGGAGTGCGCCACCGGCCTCGTCCGTGCGGAAAGCGCGAGCGCACTCGTCACCGGCCCCGTCTCCAAGGCGCAGCTCGCACAGGCCGGCTTCACCCACCCGGGCCAGACCGAGTTCGTCGCCGAGCGTTGCGGGGTCTCCCGCGAGAACATCGTGATGATGCTCGCCGGGCCGGGCCTGCGGGTGGTGCCGCTGACCATCCACATTCCCCTGATAGAGGTGCCACGGGCGCTCACGGCATCGCTTATCCGTTGCCGGTCGATAGCGACTGTGCGGGGGCTGAAGCGTTTCTTCGGCATTGAGCATCCGCGCCTCGCCATGGCCGGTCTCAACCCCCATGCCGGCGAGGGCGGCATGTTGGGTGACGAGGAGATAACGCTGATCGAGCCGGTCATCGCCGCTTTGCGCGAGGATGGGGTGGACATCACCGGCCCGCTCTCCGCCGACGGCATGTTCACGCCGCGCGCGCGAGAAACCTATGATGCCGCGCTCTGCTGCTACCACGATCAGGCGCTCATCCCGATCAAGACGCTGTGCTTCGACGAGGGCGTCAATATCACGCTCGGCCTGCCGATCGTGCGCACATCGCCCGACCATGGCACCGCCTTCGACCTCGCCGGACGCGACCAGGCCCACCCCGGCGCGATGATCGCCGCCATCCGCATGGCGCGCGACGCCGAGATCTGCCGGCGGGCGCAAGCCGATCTGGTCTGAGCGCGGTGCTGCCTTCCCTGCCCCCGCTGCGCGAGGTGATCGCGGAGCACGGCCTGCGCGCCAGCAAGGCACTGGGCCAGAATTTCCTGCTCGACGAGCAGTTGCTCGACCGGATCGCCGCCGTGCCTGGCGCGCTGGAGAACGAACGCGTGTTCGAGGTCGGCCCCGGCCCCGGCGGGCTGACCCGCGCCCTGCTGCGTGCCGGCGCGCAGGTGACGGCGGTCGAGCGTGACGCGCGCTGCATCCCGGCGCTGGCGCAGCTTGCCGACGCTTTTCCGGGGCAGCTCCGCGTCATCGAGGGCGATGCGCTGGCCGTCAATCCGGCGGACGCGTGCGGCGGACCGGCTCATATCGTCGCCAACTTGCCCTATAATGTCGGCACCGCACTGCTTGTCGACTGGCTGGAGAGTGCGGTCTGGCCGCCCTGGTGGCGCTCGGCCACGCTGATGTTCCAGGCCGAGGTCGCCGAGCGGATCGTCGCCAAGCCCGGCACCGACGCCTATGGCCGGCTGGCCGTGCTCGCCCAATGGCGCTCAGCCGCGCGGATCGCGATGCGCGTCCACCGGTCCGCCTTCACGCCGCCGCCCAAGGTGATGTCCGCCATCGTCCATATCGTCCCGGGCGAGGCGCCGGCCGGCGTGGCGGTGACGACGCTGAGCCGCCTCACCGCTGCCGCCTTCGGCCAGCGCCGCAAAATGCTGCGCCAGAGCCTGAAGGGCCTGCCCGGCGCGCTCGACGCGCTCGCTATCGCCGGCATCGATGCCAGCCGCCGCGCCGAGACGCTGACGGTGGAGGATTTCGTGACGATCGCGCGGTTGATGGATGCTCAGGACTGAGCGGGAGCGCGCCGTTCACATCCTCTGACAGGCCCGGCAGTGACCGGTTCCTGGATGCTCCGCGCAGGAGCAAATGTCCGTCTGGCGGCGGGACGTGCCGTGGAGGCTGACGTGAACGGGCGTGGCCGGGAACAAGCCGGCTCCAACGGAACAGGGAGCCCTAAACCGCTCAACACGGCGGTCGGCGGAGGGGGCGGCGAGCCACCACCCCTCGCCCTTACCGCTGCTCGACCGGTTCGGCGGTTGCGGGCTTGGCAGCCGCTTCGGCCGAAACGACCTTGGGAGCGCCTGCCGCAATGGCGGCGATCAACGGCTCGGCTGCCGGACAGCTTGCCTTGCACGTTTTCTGCAAGCGGGCGAGCGTCTCGCGGGCGCTTTCGGTCGCCCCCTTCTCCATCATCGCCAGCCCCTCGCCCTGAAGCGCGGCCTGATTCTCCGGCTCATCATCAAGCACGCGGCTATAATAGCGGATCGCCTTGCCCGGCATCTTCTGGAGGCGCGCGATCTTGCCGAGCGCGAGGTAGATTGAATTATCGCCCGGTGCGAGGAGCAGCGCCGTCTCATAGGCCTCGCGGGCCTTGGCGATATCCTGCGCAGCCAGCGCCTGCTTGCCCTTCTCAACCCATGCGACCGCGCGCGCGTCCGGAGGGACGGCCGATATCGACCGGCTCGCATTCTGGCCGAGCGAGGAACTCGCCGTAAGAGCCAGCACGCTGGCCAGCACAATGGACGCGGGGCTGAACCGCATGACCGTCTCCCAGATTGAACCGCGTGCCTCGGACGCCATAAAGCCGAAGGCTAGCACGGTTTTTCAAGCGCCGCGAAGAAAAAGCCATCGGTTCCATCGCGATAAGGCGTGAGCAGGGTGCCCTCGCCCCACGGACGCCCAACCGGGCTCTCCCGAAGCGCCTTCCACGATGGATGCGCGCTTGCAAACCGCTCAATCTGGCCCCGGCCCTCGCGGTCGAAGAGCGAACAGACGGCATAGACCAGCCGCCCGCCCGGCTTGACCAATGGCGCTGCTACCGCCAGCAGATGCGCTTGCAACGCCGCGACGCGATCGAGCCGCGCGGATGTCAGCCGCCAGCGCGCCTCGGGATTGCGCCGCCATGTGCCGGCGCCGCTACACGGTGCATCGACCAGCACCACATCGCACTGGCCCGCAAACGGCGCGAGGCGTTCGGCCTCCCGACCGGGATCGAGCAGCAGCGTCTCGATCAGACCATCCGCCCCGGCTCGCTGGGCCCGGGGCGTGAGTCGCGCCAGCCGGTCGCGTGCCGTATCGGTCGCGATGAGTCGTCCCTGCCCCGCCATTTCGGCTGCCAGCGCCAGCGTCTTGCCGCCGCCACCAGCACATAGATCCAGCACGGTCATGCCGGGTCGCGCCGCGCAGGCACGGGCGATGTGCTGGCTGCCGCCGTCCTGCACCTCGATCTGGCCGGCCTGCAGCAACGGATCACGCTCGACATCGGTGCCGGCGGGGAGCGCCAGGCCATGCGGCAGATGCGCCAGCGGCTCGGCATCGGGCCAGTGCCCGATCAGATCATCCCGCCGCGCCTTGAGCGCGTTGATCCGGAGATGCAGCGGCGCGCGCGACAGCAACGCCGCTTGCTCAGCCGCATCGACCGGCGCGGCCAGTTCCGGCGCGAGCCACGCGGGCAACAGCGAGGCGGGCGCGGCCAGCTCATCTGGCTGGATGGGCGCGGGTCCATGCGGCGAGCCGTCGAACAGCGTCGCCAACGCCGCGTCCTCACCGGCAAGCCCAAGCATGGCGGCACGCCCGCTGTCCGGCCGTTCACCGTGGCGGCGGATGGCGCGATAGACCAGCTCACGCACGGCGCGGCGGTCCTTCGATCCGGCATAGCGCCGGTCCTTGAAATAGCGGGCGATCAGCGTGTCGGCAGCGGCACCATCATCGCGCGCGGCGGCGATGATGAGGTCCAGCAGCTCGATGGCAGCCTGCACGCGGGCAGCAGGGGTCATGATGTCCTCACGCTAGGGAAGTCCACACCCGCTCCGTGGACAACGCCATCTCTCGTCGGCGTTACCGCGTCGGATAATTGGGCGCCTCGCGGGTGATGGTGACGTTGTGCACGTGGCTTTCCGAGAGACCGGCATTGGTGATCCGCACGAAGCGGGCGTTGGCCTGCAGATCCTTGATCGTGGCGCTGCCGGTGTAGCCCATCGCGGCCTTGATGCCGCCAACGAGCTGATGGATCACATCCTTGACCGGCCCCTTGTAGGCGACCTGCCCTTCAATACCTTCCGGCACCAGCTTCATCTGGTCCTTGATATCCTGCTGGAAATAGCGATCCGCGCTGCCGCGCGCCATCGCGCCGACCGAGCCCATGCCGCGATAGCTCTTATAGGCGCGGCCCTGATACAGGAAGGTCTCGCCCGGCGCCTCTTCCGTACCGGCGAGCATGGAGCCGATCATCACCGCAGCGCCGCCACCGGCCAGCGCCTTGGCGATATCGCCGGAGGTGCGGATACCGCCATCGGCGATCACCGGAACGTTGTGCTTCGCCGCTTCCTCAGCCGCGTCCATGATCGCGGTGAGTTGCGGCACGCCGACGCCGGCCACGACACGCGTGGTGCAGATGGAGCCCGGCCCGATGCCGACCTTGACGCCGTCAGCGCCGGCGTCAATCAGCGCCTTGGTCGCCTCACCCGTCGCGACGTTGCCGGCGACGAGCTGCACCGTGTTGGACATCTTGCGGATGTGTTCGACCGTCTCGGCGACCATCTTCGAGTGGCCATGCGCGGTGTCGACGACGATGAGATCGCACTCCGCGTCGATCAGCGCTTCGGTGCGCTCGATGCCCTTCTCGCCCACGGTGGTCGCGGCGGCGACGCGCAGCCGGCCGCTCGCATCCTTGGTCGCCTGCGGGTAGGTGACCGCTTTCTCGATATCCTTGACGGTGATGAGGCCGACGCAGCGGAACGCGTCATCCACCACCAGCAGCTTCTCGATCCGGCGCTGATGGAGCAGGCGCTGCGCCTCCTCCTGCGTGACGCCGACCCGCACCGTCGCCAGATTCTCGTGCGTCATCAGCTCGCGCACCGGCTGCTGCGGGTTCTCGGCGAAGCGCACGTCGCGGTGGGTGAGAATGCCGACCAGCTTGCCCGAAGCCTCGACAATGGGAATGCCGCTGATCTTGTGCCGGGCCATGAGCGCCTGCGCATCGGACAACGGCTGGTCCGGCAGCATGGTGATGGGATTGACGACCATGCCGCTCTCGAAGCGCTTGACCGCGCGAACGGCGGCGCATTGCTCCTCAATGGAAAGGTTGCGGTGCAGCACGCCAAGGCCGCCAAGCTGCGCCATGACGATGGCCATGTCCGCCTCCGTCACCGTATCCATGGCGGAGGACAGGATGGGGATGTTCAGCGAAATATCACGGCTCACCCGGGTCGCAACATCGGCCTGACTTGGCAGCACGCTGGACGCGCAGGGCTGCAACAGCACATCGTCAAAAGTTAGGCCGAGCCGAATATCCATGAATTTGCCACCTGATGTTTGAAGGGTCCGCCGGGGACTCAGTGGCGGCCCATGTAACCATTTCGGGCGGATTGGGCTAGGGGGTGAGGAATCTTGGTTAACGGAAGCCCGTGCCGCACGTCTACCGATCGCCGCCCGTGCTCTCGCGGATGGCCGGCCCCAGCCGCACAATCGGTCGTGTCAGATCGCCTGCCCCGCCGCCCAGCCGCTGGCCCAGGCCCATTGAAAGTTGTAGCCGCCAAGCCAGCCCGTGACGTCCACCGCCTCGCCAATCGCGTAGAGCCCCGGCACGCGGTTCGCCATCATCGTGCGGGAGGAGAGATTGGCCGTCGCGATCCCCCCGGCCGCCACCTCGGCCTTGGCGAAGCCCTCCGTCCCCGTGGGCACGAAGGGCCAATCGGCAAGCCGCTGCTGGGCAGCCCGCAACGTCTTGTCGGACAGGTTCGCCAGGTCGCCTTCCAGCGCGATCCGCTCGCCAAGGGCATCGGCAAGGCGACCGGGCAGCAGCGCCGAAAGAACGCGCCGGGCCGAGGCGCGCGGCTGCGCCCGCTTTGCCTGGAGCAGCCAGTCCGCCGCCGCGTCGGGCAGAAAATCGACGTGGATGGGCGTGCGATGCTCCCAATAGGAGGAGATTTGCAGCATCGCCGGCCCCGAGAGACCGCGATGGGTGAACAATGCCGCTTCCCGGAACCGCGTCTTACCCCAGCGCACGACCACATCGGCCGATACACCCGACAGCGACCGGAACAGCGCATCGTCCGCCCCGAGGGTGAAGGGCACGAGCGCTGGGCGCGGCTGCACGATCGTGAGGCCGAAGCGCCGCGCAACGTCGTAAGCAAACCCCGTCGCGCCGAGCTTCGGGATCGACGGGCCGCCGGTGGCGAGCACCAGCGCCGCAGCCGAGACAGTGCGGCCGTCCACGCTCACACGAAACTGGCCGTCGCCATGCCCGACATCGACGATCGGCTGGCCCAGTTGCAGTGTCACGCCAGCCTGCGCGCACTCCGCGACCAGCATATCGACGATCTGCCGCGCCGATCCGTCGCAAAAAAGCTGGCCGAGCGTCTTCTCGTGCCACGCGATGCCGTAGCGATCGACCAGTGCAAGAAAGTCCTGCGGGGTATAGCGGCCGAGCGCCGACTTGGCGAAATGCGGATTGGCCGAGAGATAGCGATCCGGCGCGGTGTGGATATTGGTGAAATTGCACCGTCCGCCGCCGGAGATAAGGATTTTCTTGCCCGGCCTGTCGGCGTGGTCGATCAGCAATACGCGCTTGCCACGACCGCCAGCCGTCGCCGCGCACATCAGCCCGGCGGCGCCAGCGCCGAGCACGATCGCATCGAAGCTGTCACGGCTCATGGCATTCCCCTGTCCGGCGCGCCAGAGACATGCGCCTGCAGTTGGACGGCGGGGATGGGAGCGGTAGCCATGGCGTCCTGCTTGTCGGGTGAACGCCCCGGCGGCGGGCGCGTGCCGCGCATAGGTGGCCTCCCGCGCGGACACAAGGGCCTTGCCGCTCCGGTCCCGGCGTTACCGATCCGCGACCGCAACGCGAGACGCCGGTGCTCCTCCCCTATCCGGCCCATACCCCTTGCCCTTGCCGACCAGCCGCCTAGGTTGAACGGTCAACCAGCGCGCATCTGTCAGGAGCAGCCATGAGTGTCGCATTCCGCCGGGAGACCGACGAGGAACATCTCGAACCCAAGTTCGAGATCCCCATTCCGGCTGGCCCCAATCTGGTCACCGCGCGCGGCCTCGCGCTCATTCAGGCGAAAGTCGACGAACTGGAGGCGCTGCTTCCCGGCCTGACCGACGAGACGCAGCTCAACGCCGCCCGGCGCGACCTCCGATACTGGCGGACGCGGCTGGCGACCGCACAACCAATGCCGACGCCCGACGGCGAGACCGTCGCCTTCGGCTGCACCGTCACCTTCACCCTCAACGGCAGGGACCGGACGATCACCCTCGTGGGCGACGACGAAGCCGATCCAGCCAACGGTTCCATCTCCTTCTCGGCGCCGCTGAGCCGCGCCATGATGGATGCCGAGGAAGGAGACCTGGTGCCGTTCGCCGGCAAACCCGACGCCATCGAGATTCTCAGGATCGCGGTGCCGACGCGCTAGCGTGGGAGGCAACCGCCTCCGCCTTGCCATGCCCGTGACGCTCGGCCCGTTCGACGAGCATCCTGGCCTCCTCGACGTGCATCGCCTCGATCATGCGGCCATCGTAACGCTGTGCGCCGCCGGTATAGGCTTCGATCAGGGCCTTGGCATCGTGCAGCGCCGGTTCGCTGGGAGAAAAGGTCCGGTTGACCACGTCGATATGACTGGGGTGGATGATCGACTTGCCGTCGAAGCCGATCTGGCGGCCTTCCTCACAATCGCGAGCCAGACCGTCCAGATCGTCGAGCCGGTTATAGACGCCATCGAACACCGCGATGCCCGCCGCTCGCGCCGCGAGAACGATTGACTGGAGCGCGAGCGAGACAGCGCCGCGTGGCGCGTCCGGCGGCACGCCCAGCCCTCTGCGCAGATCGTTGGTGCCCGCGAGGAGCGCCATCACGCCGGGTTCGCGCGCGATGCGCTGCGCGTTGACGAGGCCCGTGGGGCTCTCGATCATCGCGATGATCTGGCGTTGGGTGACGAGGTGCACGTCATGCACCTGCCGCGCCTCGACCACCTTGGGCACGATGACATAAGGCGGCGCGGCAGCGCGCACGGCCACCATGTCGAGCCCATGATCGCGCCGCCCCTCGCCATTGATGCGGATAGCACAGGGTCGACCGTCAAACCCCGCCTTGACCGCATCGACCGCCGCCTGCCGCGCCTTGTCCCGATCTTCCGGCAGCACGGAATCCTCAAGATCGAGGATGATGAAATCACAGTCGAGCGTCCGCGCCTTCTCGATCGCGCGCGGGCGCGAAGCCGGCACGAACAGCATGGTGCGCACCAGCCGCAGCGGCAACTGATCCCCGTTCCGTTCGCTGCTTTTGTTCATCGCGACCATTCTCCTTGTTCATGCGATTCCGCTTCCAGAGCGACGCTTGTCGGGACATAGTAACGAGAGGGGAAGCAGGAGGCCATCGGCCATGGACATCATCACCTTCGCACTTTTCATCGCCGTCCTGGCGGTCTTTTATCTGGCGGCCAGCGTGAAGATTGTCCGCCAGGGCTACCGCTACACCATCGAACGGTTTGGCCGCTTCACCGAAGTCGCCGCGCCGGGCTTCAATCTCTATCCAGCGTTTTTCTATCGAGTTGGTCGCAAAATCAACATGATGGAACAGGTTATTGACGTTCCGAGCCAGGAAATCATCACCAAGGATAATGCGATGGTTTCGGTGGACGGCGTGGTGTTCTTCCAGGTGCTGGACGCCGCCAAGGCCGCCTATGAAGTGAGCCAGCTCAGCGTCGCCCTGCTCCAGCTCGCCACCACCAACCTGCGCACCGTGATGGGCTCGATGGACCTCGACGAGACCCTCTCGAAGCGCGATGAGATCAACGCGCGGCTTCTCTCCGTGGTCGATCACGCCACCAACGCCTGGGGCGTCAAGATCACCCGCGTCGAGATCAAGGACATCCGGCCACCGCAGGATATCGTCAATGCCATGGCGCGGCAGATGAAGGCGGAGCGCGAGAAGCGGGCCAACATCCTCGACGCCGAGGGCTTCAAGAGCGCCGAGATTCTGCGCGCGGAAGGCGCCAAGCAAGCCCAGATCCTTGAAGCCGAGGGCCGGCGCGAGGCCGCCTTCCGCGACGCCGAGGCACGCGAGCGTGAGGCGGAAGCCGAGGCGAAGGCGACCACGATGGTGAGCGAGGCGATCGCCGGCGGCAACGCGCAGGCGATCAACTATTTCGTCGCACAGAAATATGTCGAGGCGGTGAGCCAGTTCGCCACCTCGCCTAACGCCAAGACGATCCTGTTCCCGGTCGAGGCGACCCAGCTCATCGGCAGTATCGGCGGCATCGGAGCGTTGGCGCGCGAGGCGCTGGGGCTGGATGAGACGGCCACGCCGCGCACCGCCAGCGGCTTACCAAGGACGAAGAACCCGTGATCAGCGACCTGTTCGGCGGGACCCACCCCGCGATCATCTGGGGCATCCTCGCCATCGTGCTGGCGGTCGCGGAGATGACGCTGCCGGGCGTGTTCCTCATCTGGCTGTCGCTTGCCGCCGCCCTGACCGCCGGCCTCTCGCTGATGGTCCCGCTGGGCGATTCGTTCCAGCTCCTCGCCTTCGCGATCTTCAGCGCACTATCGGTGAGCGGTGGACGGCTCTGGTATCTCGCGCGGCCGGTCGAGCCGGAAGACCGGCTGCTCAATGACCGGTCGGCGCGGATGATCGGCCGGCACGTCGTGGTGAGCGAGGCCATCGTCCACGGCGAGGGACGGGTGCGGATCGACGACGGTTCATGGCCCGCGCAGGGACCGGACGCACCGGCGGGCACGCATATGGTCGTGGCGGCCGTGAACGGCTCGACATTGATCGTGGAATCGCTACCCGAATAAGCGCAGCCACAAGGCGGGCGCACTCCGGTTAGGACGCTCCAGCCCCCTTTCGCTGTGGCGCCAGGATATTCTCTCGGGCGCCTTGCTCAGCTATTCCTTGCCAAACAGGCCCTTGGCCATGCCGGCCAGATCGTTCAGCGGATTGCCGTCGCCATCCCGGTCCAGCGTTCCGGCAATCCGGCCGAGCACGCTGCCCGCGCCTTCGGCGGTATTACCCAACACATTTTGCAGGCTTTCGAGCGAGAGGCCGTGCTCCTGCGCGACCTGACTCAAGGCCGAAAGCTGATCACCGCCGCCTGCAAGCTTCTGCTGCAAGCTCCCCACGATGGACTGCACTTGCTCCGCCGGCAGCCCGAGTTTGCCCGCGATGGCATCAACATTACCGAGAATAGCATCGAACATGCCCATGGTCGGAGGTCCTTCCCAAATGTCGAACGGCGGCCACCCTAGCACGGATGGCCGCCGTCCATACAACCAAACTCATGGCATACGGCGCGAGGGGCGCCCGCCTCGCCTCAGGCCGCGACGCCTGCCATCACATTACGGACGGATGCGTCCACGTCATTCTCGAACTGCCTGAAATTCTCGACGAACTGCCGCACCAGCGTCTGTGCGGTCTCGTCATAAGCCGCCTTGTCCGCCCATGTCGCGCGCGGATCGAGGATCTGGCTGTCCACGCCCGCAACGGCCACCGGCACCTCGAACCCGAAATTGGGATCGATGCGGAACTCGGCATCATTGAGGCTGCCATCCAGCGCGGCATTGAGCAATGCGCGCGTCACCTTGATCGGCATGCGCGAGCCGACACCATATTTGCCGCCGGTCCAGCCGGTGTTGACCAGCCAGCATTTGACGCCGCCCTTGGCGATCCGCTCCTTGAGCAGATTGCCATACACGCTGGGCTTACGCGGCATGAACGGCGCACCGAAGCAGGTAGAGAACGTCGCGCTCGGCTCGGTCACGCCGATCTCGGTGCCGGCCACACGCGCGGTGTAGCCCGAAAGGAAGTGATACATCGCCTGATCGGGTGTCAGCCGCGAGATGGGCGGCAGCACGCCATAGGCGTCCGCCGTCAGGAAGATGATGTTCTGCGGCACCGGGCCGAGATTATCCTTGGATGCATTTGGGATGAAATCGATCGGGTAGGATCCGCGGCTGTTCTCCGCGAGGCTGTTGTCCGCGAAATCGGGCTCGCGCGTCTCCGGGTCGATCACCACATTCTCCAGCACCGTGCCGAAACGCTTGGTGGTGGCGAAGATCTCCGGCTCGGCTTCTGCCGAGAGGTTGATCATCTTGGCGTAGCAGCCGCCCTCGAAGTTGAACACGGCGGTATCCGACCAGCCATGCTCGTCATCGCCGATCAGCGTGCGCGAGGCATCGGCCGAGAGCGTGGTCTTGCCGGTACCGGACAGGCCGAAGAACACGGCGGTATCGCCCTTGGGGCCGATATTGGCCGAGCAGTGCATCGGCATGATGCCCTTGGCCGGCAGCAGATAATTGAGGATGCCGAACACCGACTTCTTCATCTCGCCGGCATAGGCCGTGCCGCCGATGAGAATCAGCTTCTCGGTGAAGTTGACCGCGATCACCGTCTCGCTGCGGCAGCCATGACGTGCGGGGTCGGCGCGGAAGCTCGGCAGATCGATAATGGTATATTCCGGCACGAAATCGGCCAATGCGGCCCGCTCCGGGCGCACCAGCAGTGTGCGGATGAACAGATTGTGCCACGCCAACTCGTTGATGACGCGCACTTGCACGCGATGCTCGGGCTGCGAGCCGCCGTAGAGGTCCGCCACGTAGAGCTGCTTCTTCTCGGCGAGGGCCGCGAGAAAATCGGCCTTGAGCGTGGCGAAATGCGCGGGCGTCATCGGGACGTTGACGTTCCCCCAGCCGATCGTCTCCTCGGTGGTCGCGTCACGCACGATGAACTTGTCCTTGGCGGCGCGCCCGGTGTGCTTGCCCGTCTCGACGACCAGCGGGCCGTCCTTGGCCAGGCGACCCTCGCCATTGCGGAGCGCGGCTTCCACCAGCGGGGCCGTCAGCCAGTTCCACGCAATGTCGGCCGACGTTTCGATGCCTTGGTCTTTCAAGCCGAAGGAAGATTGGGTCCGCACACTTGTCTCCTAAGTCCCAAAATCGGGGGTGCCACCGCCGATCAGCGGCGCCTCCACCCGCACAACAATGAAATTGACATTGCGAGCGCCTTACGCATTCGCCCCTCGACCGTCAAACACCCTGCCGCCTCATTTACCCTGATTTTGCTTCGACAGGCCGGACACCGCGTGACCGGGCTCCCGCTCGGCGCGGCCGCTCCTGTTGCGTGGCTGCATTGGTTCGTCTAGGCGGGGCGTTCGCACAACGGCAGCGGGTGCCCGACACGATGAGCGCTTCGATCGCTTTGGTCGATGATGACCGCAACATCCTCTCGTCACTCAGCATCGCCTTGATTGCCGAGGGTTTCGTGACGCGGCTCTACTCGGATGGCGGCGCAGCACTGAAGGCGCTGACCGACAATCCGCCCGACCTCGTGGTGTGCGACATCAAGATGCCCAACCTCGACGGTATCGAACTTTTACGCCGCCTGCGTGAGAAGAACGACCTCCCGTTCATCTTCCTGACCTCAAAGACCGACGAACTGGACGAAGCCCTCGGCTTCGCGATGGGGGCCGACGACTACATCGCCAAGCCCTTCTCGCAACGCTTGCTGATCGCGCGAATCCGCGCACTGCTGCGCCGCGCCGCGCTGGGACAGCGGCGGGGCGACGGAGAAGGCGACGAGGAGGACCTGCCCGAAACGATCGTCCGGGGTCGGCTCGTGATGGATCCGGCGCGCCACCGCGTTCAGTGGGACGGGAAGGACGTGGCGCTGACCGTCACCGAGTTCATGATCCTGGAGGCGCTCGCCCAGCGCCCCGGCATCGTCAAGACACGCAACCAGCTGATGGACGCGGCCTATCAGGACGACATCTATGTCGACGACCGCACCATCGACAGCCACATCAAGCGCCTTCGTCGCAAGTTCCGCGAGATCGCGCCGGATTTCAACGCGATCGACACACTCTATGGCGCCGGATACCGCTTCAACGAGGAGTGATGAGCGACATGCGGGCGGCGAATGGACCACACGCATATCGCTCACCCGCCGCATCCTCGCGGTCAACATTTTCGCGCTGGCCATTCTCACCGGCGGGTTCTTCTATCTGGACAGCTACCGCACCCGGCTGATCGACGGGCGCCTGGTTTCCATCGGCCGCGAAACGGCGCTGATCGCGACCGCAATGGAAACCGGATCGCCGGACGAGCGCAGGGGACTGCTGGTGCGCACAGCGCAAGCCACCGGCCTCCGCCTGCGCATCTACAACGCGGACGGGGCCAAGGTGGCGGACAGCTTCGCGCTTGCCCCGCCAACCTACACCCTGCGCGATCCCAAGGATGACCCCATCCATATCCGCATCGCGCGCGTCCTCGACCGGGTGGTGGAAACCATCGCCTTCGCCTCCAGCCCGCCCTATCTCACCGAACCGCGCGACGACCGGCGCGACGCCTGGCCCGAGGCCCAACAAGCGCAGATGCACGGATCTGCGACCGGCGCCTACCGCTTCGCGCCGGATCGCACGCCATTCCTCAGCGCGGCGCGGCCGTTGGCAGAGAGCGGTGACCTGCTGTTGGCGACGATCAACGCGCGCGACATCACCGAGATCGTGCGGGCCGAACGGCTGCGCATCAGCCTTGTCTTTGCCGCCGCGATCATTGCCTCGGTGTTGCTCTCGCTATTCCTCGCACGCACCATCGTGCTGCCCCTGCGACGGCTGGCGCGCGCCGCGGTGCGGGTGCGCCTCGGCCGTGCCCGCGAGGTCATCGTGCCGCGCCTGCCGGATCGGCGTGACGAAATCGGCATGCTCGCTCGCGCCGTCTCGGACATGAGCCAGGCGCTGCGCCAGCGGATCGACGCGACCGACGCCTTCGCCGCCGATGTCAGCCATGAACTGAAGAACCCCATCGCATCGCTGCGCTCTGCCCTGGAGGGCATGGCCAATATCAAGGACCCGGCGCTCCGGAACAAGCTGCTCGACATCGCCCAGGATGACGTGCGGCGGCTCGACCGGCTGGTGACGGACATCGCCGAAGCCTCGCGCATCGACGCGCAACTCTCGCGCACACCGTTCGAGCCGATCGATCTCGGCCAGTTGATCGGCGGCATCGTGCGGGCGCAGGCCGCGCGCGAGACCGGACCAGCCATCAAGATCAGCTATTCGGGACCACCGCGCGGACAGATTTTCGTCACTGGCGACCCCCAGAAGCTGGCGCGCGTCATCGAGAATCTCATCGACAATGCACGCTCCTTCTCACCGGAGGGCGGCCGGGTCCAGGTGAGCGTACACGCGCGGGGCGATACGGCGTTGATCGCCACGGAGGATGACGGCCCCGGCGTGCCGGAAGCCGAGCGGGAGGCGATTTTCCGCCGGTTCCACAGCGTGCGGCCGGAACGGGATGGGTTCGGCAAGCATAGCGGCCTCGGCCTCGCCATCGCCCGTGCCATTCTCGACGGGCACCACGGCACCATTACGGTGGAGGACCGGCCGGACGGCAGGAGCGGCGCGCGCTTCGTCGTGACGCTGCCGCGCGCGGCGCGCCCCACGCAAGGCCGCCCCGGAGGAGACGCACGATGACGGCAACGGGCGCCGAGACCATCCACGCCACCAGTGTCGCGATTGAGGGATCCGGCGTGCTCATCATGGGCCCGAGCGGCGCCGGCAAATCCGACCTGGCGCTGCGCCTCATCGACCGGGGAGCGAGCCTGATCAGCGATGATTACACCATCGTCACGGCGAACCACGGCCAACTGCTGCTCAGTGCGCCGCCGACCATTGCGGGTCGCATGGAAATCCGCCACTTGGGAATTGTCGACATGCCCTGTGTCGGCGCGGTGCCGGCCGCACTGGCGATCAGACTGGACGAAGCCCCCCCACGCATGCCTGAGACCGTTCCCGATATGCTGCTGATGAGTATCGCCCTGCCCGTCGTCACCCTTGCCGGCAAGGAAGCATCGGCGCCGATCAAGGCCGAACTCGCGCTGCGGCGGATCCGCGAGGGGTGGTCCCAGCCATGAATGCGCCCTCGGCCCCGAAGCCGATCCTCATCGTCACCGGCCTCTCCGGCGCCGGCAAATCGACCAGCCTGCGCACGCTCGAAGATGCCGGATGGGAGACAGTCGACAATCTGCCGCTGGCGCTGCTGGGCCGGTTGCTCGCCGCCCCGGCCCCGGCGGGCCATGGCGAGAGCGAACGGCCGCTCGCCATCGGCATCGATGCCCGCACGCGGGGCTTCACGGCCGATACCGTGCTCGCCAGCGTTGCCGCGCTGCGGAACCGCAAGGATCGGCCCATCGAGATCCTGTTCCTCGATTGCTCGGATGCCGTACTGGAACTGCGCTACGATGAAACCCGCCGGCGTCACCCGCTCGCGCTTGACCGGCCGGCAGCGGACGGCATCGCCCGCGAGCGCGAGTTGCTGGAACCGCTGCGCCGCGCGGCCGATCATCTCATCGACAGCAGCGACCTCACCAGCAAAGGCTTGCAGCAGGCGATTCGCCAGCGTTTCGCGGGGCCTTTCGAATCCACGCTGACATTGCTCTCCTTCGGCTTCGCGCGTGGCGTCCCCCGCAACGCCGATTTCGTGTTTGATATGCGTTTCCTGCGCAACCCTTATTGGGATGAGACGCTGCGCCCGCTCACCGGGCTCGACGCGGACGTGCGGGCCTATGTGCAGGCCGACCCATTGTTCGAAACGACGCTGGCGCAGATCGAGACGCTGCTCATCACCCTGCTGCCGCGCTATGGGGAGGACGGCAAGGCCTATGTCACCATTGCCTTCGGCTGCACCGGCGGGCGGCATCGCTCCGTATGCGTGACCGAGGAAATGGCGCGACGCTTGCGCGCGGCCGGCTTTTCGCCCACGGTCGCCCATCGAAACTTGGAATCGGGACTGCTGGACGGGGATGAAACCCAACGTCATAGCGTGCAGAATGACAATCGAACGGCGGGACGCTGACAGATCATGATTGGACTAGTGCTGGTGACCCATGGCGGGCTGGCGACCGAGTTTCGGGTTGCGATGGAGCACGTCGTGGGGCCGCAGGAGGCCATCGAGACCGTGTGCATCGGCCCCGACGACGACATGGAGGTGCGCCGCGCCGACATTGCGTCCGCCGTCCAGCGGGTGAACGATGGGTCGGGCGTCATCCTGCTCACCGACCTGTTCGGGGGCACCCCCTCCAACCTGGCCATCTCGCTGCTCGACGCGGGGCGTGTGGAAGTGATCGCCGGCGTCAACCTGCCGATGCTGATTCGGCTGGAGAGCGCCCGCCGCACCATGTCGGTCACCGAAGCGGTCGCGGCTGCCCGCGAGGCAGGCAGGAAATATATCAGTGTGGCCTCGGAACTGCTGGGCGACATGAATTGAGCGAGATGCGATGAGCGAAACGGCCGCAGAGAGAACCGTCCGCATTACCAACAAGCGGGGGCTGCATGCCCGGGCCAGCGCCAAGTTCGTCACGCTTGCGAGCGGCCTCCCCGCGACCATCACAGTCCGCAAGGATGGGCATGAGGTGGTTGGCACCTCGATCATGGGCCTGATGATGCTGGGCGCGGCCATGGGCGACGAGATCGTCATCGCAGCCAGCGGCGACGGCGCCGAGTCCGCTCTGGACGCGGTCACCGCCCTGATCGAGGGTCGTTTCGGCGAAGAATAGAGCATAGAAGAACGCCCTTGCCCCGCGAAATCACTGGATTTTCCAATCCCCTCATCAAGCATGCACGGAGCCTGCGCGAGAAGAAGCTGCGCAAGCGCGAAGGGCTGTTTCTCGCGGAGGGTCTCCGCATCCTCACCGAGGCGCGCGAGCAAGGCATCCTGCCCGAGTTGCTGTTCCTCGCGCTGGGCACCACGCCGCACCCGCTGGCGCAAATCCTGGTGGACGCCGTGGAGGCGGCCGGCGGCGAGGTGATCCTCACCACGCCCGACATTCTCGGCAAGATCTCCGGCAAGGAGAATGCGCAGGCGGTGGTCGGCGTCTATCGCGACCGGCTGACGCCCCTGCCCGCGCTCGAGAGGGCCGCTGCGCCGATCTGGTTCGTCGCGCAGGCGATGCGCGACCCGGGCAATCTCGGCACCCTGATGCGGATTGGCGACGCGGTAGGCGCGGGCGGCGTGATCCTCGTCGATGACTGCGTCGACCCCTTCTCGGTGGAGACCGTGCGTGCCTCGATGGGCGCGCTGTTCACCCAGGCTATCGCGCATGCGGATTGGGCGGACTTCCTCGCGTGGCTGCGCGCGGGGCCGGGGCAGCTCGTCGGCACCAGTCTCAATACCGATTTCGACTATCAGCAGCCGCACTACGAGGCGCCCACCTTCCTGCTCATCGGCAACGAGGCGCGTGGCCTGCCGGCGGACTATGAGAAGGCCTGCGACCTGCTGGTGAAGATCCCGATGATGGGCCGAGCGGACAGCCTCAACGCGTCGGTCGCTGGCGCCGTGATGGCCTATGAGGTGCTCAACCAGCGGCGACAGCGGTGAAGGGCGGAGATTTCCCTGGACCCAAGTGACCGCACGTCCTGAAGCTGGCGTTGAGGCACGTTCGTCGGTAACGGCAAGGAAAACCCGTTAGAGAGACAAAGGGGGAAACGCATGAGCGGGCTGACGGACAGTGCATCGGCGCAACCTGGCGGCCTGGCGGCCATGGTGCAGCACAAGCGCGTCCTCGTCGCGAGCCTCGCGGGCACCACCATCGAATTCTACGATTTCTACGTCTATGCGACGGCGGCCAGCATCGTTTTCGGGCCGCTGTTCTTCCCCGCTTCGTCACCGGCGGCGCAGTTGCTCTCGGCTTATGCAAGCTTCGCCCTCGCCTTCCTCGCGCGGCCGCTGGGCGCGGCGGTGTTTGGCCATTTTGGCGACCGGATCGGGCGCAAATCCACGCTGGTCGCCTCGCTGCTCCTGATGGGGGCCTCCACCTTCCTGATCGCCTTCCTGCCGACCTATGCGATGATCGGCTGGTGGGCGCCGCTGCTGCTGTGCATCCTGCGCTTCGGCCAGGGCTTCGGCCTTGGCGGCGAATGGGGCGGCGCGGCATTGCTCGCGGTGGAGAATGCACCGCCCGGCTGGCGAGCGCGGTTCGGCATGATGCCGCAACTTGGCGCGCCCCTCGGCTTCATCGCCGCCAACGGCCTGTTCCTGCTGCTCGGCCTGTGGTTGAGCGAAGCCGATTTCCTCAACTGGGGCTGGCGCCTGCCGTTCGTATTCAGTGCGCTGCTCGTCATCATCGGCCTTTGGGTCCGCCTGAGGCTGAGCGAAACGCCGGAATTCAAGGCCGCGCTGGCCGAAAAGCCGCCGGCCGCGGTGCCGCTCGCGGAATTGCTTACCCAGCACGTGCGGCAGACGATCGCCGGCACCTTCGCGGTCGTCGCCTGTTTCGCCTTGTTCTATATCTCGACGGCCTTTGCGCTCGGCTACGCGACGACGATGCTCGGCATGCCGCGCGAAGAAGTGCTGGCGATCCAGCTCGCCGCCATCGTCATGCTGGCGCTGGGCATCGTGCTCGCCGGCTGGTGGTCGGACAAGACATCGGCACACCGGGCGCTGGTGGCCGGCTGCGCCGCGACAATTCCGCTCGGGTTCGTCTTCGGCATCGGGTTCGACGCGGCGCAACCGGCGCTGCTGTTCATCGTGCTCGCCGTGGCGCTGTTCATCATGGGCTTTGCCTATGGGCCGCTCGGCGAATGGCTGACCAGCCTGTTCCCGGCGCGCGTGCGCTATTCCGGCTCGTCCTTCGCCTTCAACGTCGGCGGCATATTGGGCGGCGCGCTGGCACCGATCGTGGCGCAGTATCTGGTGAGCAGCCACGGCATCGGGTCCGTGGGCCTCTACCTCTCGGCGGCGGGCATGGTGAGCCTGATCGGCCTGGTCTTGCTGGCGCGGGATTAAGAGGGTCTTATCCCACGCCGGAACCGAGGCTGAGCACGCGTCTCGGCCTTGGCCGACCCGAGCAGCGCAGTTCCGGTCAGGCGCGAACGAACGACTTTTGCGAAAGCGGAAGCGCGCGGCTGGGTCGACGCCGCTTGCCGCCCCGCGCCCCTGCCGTCGCAGGAGGACGCCCGGATTTGTTTACCGGCTCGATAGGACATTGGCGCCGGAGAACTCCGGCGCCATTGACATCACACTCAGGCCAGAGCGCCGTGGCAGTGCTTGTACTTCTCGCCCGATCCACAGGGACACGGTGCGTTACGGCTGATGTTCTGATCGGCATAGGGATTGCCCTGGCCGGCCAGTGCCGCGGGGGCCATGCCGGGGATCGTCGTGGTGATGAAACCGCGCGTGCCCGCGTCGATGTCCGCACTGTCATCCTCGCCCGTGAACGGGTCGATATGGCTGGTGAGGAACGCCGGCAGTTCAGGCAGAGGCGGCGGCGCGGGGTCCGGCATCTCGAACTGCAGGTGGCTGATCGTGCGGGTCACATCCTCGCGGATATTCTCCAGCATGCGCTCGAACAGAGCGAACGCCTCCTGCTTATATTCGTTGAGCGGCGTCTTCTGCGCATAGGCACGCAGGTGGACGACCTGCCGCAGCGCGTCGAGCGTGGCGAGGTGTTCCTTCCAATGATGATCCAGATTCTGAAGCAGGATGCTCTTTTCAATCTGTGACCAGGAGTCGCCCTTGAGCGGTGCGATCTTTTCGGCCACCGCTTCATCCGACATGGCGATAAGCCGTTCGACGAAGATGTCCGGCTCGACGGCATGCTCGTCGAGCCATCCATCGATATCCGGCTTGAGCGCGAGCTTGTCCTCGATCTGGGCCTTGAGCCCGGGGATATCCCACTGCTCAGGATAGGTGCCGTGCGGGCAGGCCAGGCCAATGATCGTATTGATCGTCTCGTGCCGCATCTCGGTGACGATCTCGCTCACCGACTCTGCCTCCATGATATCGGCACGCTGCTCGTAAATGACCTTGCGCTGATCGTTCATCACGTCGTCATATTCGACGACCTGCTTGCGGATATCGTAGTTCCGCTGCTCGACCTTCCGCTGTGCGGTCTCGATGGCCTTGGACATCCACTTGGAGGGCGGCAGTGCCTCGCCATCTTCGAGGCTGGAGCGCATCATCCGCGCGAACAGCGTATCCGGACCGAAGATGCGCAGCAGATCGTCATCGAGGCTCAGGTAAAAGCGTGACAGGCCCGGATCGCCCTGACGCCCGGAGCGGCCTCGCAACTGATTGTCAATGCGCCGGCTCTCGTGCCGCTCGGTGCCGAGCACGAACAGGCCGCCCGCGGCAAGCACCTTCTCGCGCTCCACCGCGATTTCCTGCCGGATGCGCTCGATGGCTGCGTCCCGCTCCGGCCCCTCGGGCATGTCACCCAGTTCGCCTTCGACGCGGAATTCAAGGTTGCCGCCAAGCTGGATATCGGTGCCGCGCCCGGCCATGTTGGTGGCGATCGTCACCGCACCAAGTCGGCCGGCCTGCGCCACGATGCCGGCCTCCTGCTCATGGAAACGGGCATTGAGCACGTTGTGCGGCACATTCTCCTGCTTGAGAAACTCCGAGAGCATCTCCGACTTCTCGATGGAGACGGTACCGACCAGAACCGGCTGCCCCCTAGCCTGATGCTCGCGAATGGTCCGCGCGATGCCGCGGAACTTGTCCTCGGTATCCTTGTAGAACAGGTCCTCGTCATCCTTGCGCTGGACCGGCAGATTGGTGGGGATGGTCACCACGTTCATCTTGTAGATGTCGTAGAACTCCGCCGCCTCGGTCGCTGCCGTGCCGGTCATGCCCGAGAGCTTGGGATACATGCGGAAATAATTCTGGAAGGTAATCGAGGCGAGCGTCTGGTTCTCCGGCTCGATATTGGCGCCTTCCTTGGCTTCCACCGCCTGGTGCAGGCCATCGGACCAGCGCCGGCCATCCATCATGCGGCCGGTGAACTCGTCGATGATGACGACCTTGTTGTCCTTGACGATATAGTCGATGTCGCGGCGGAACATGAAGATTGCCCGCAGCGCCTGGTTGACGTGGTGGACAACCTGGGTGTTCTCGAAATCGTAGAGATTGGCGCCCTGCAGCAACCCGGCGTCCTCCAGCATGCGCTCCACCTTCTCGGTGCCGTCCTCGGTGAGCACGATGCTGCGCTGCTTCTCGTCCTTCTCATAATCGTCCGGCGTGAGCTTTTTCACGATCGCGTCGACGGCGAGATACATCTCCGACTTGTCGTCGGTGGGCCCGGAAATGATGAGCGGCGTGCGCGCTTCGTCGATCAGGATCGAGTCCACCTCGTCCACGATCGCGTAATTGAACGGGCGCTGCACCATCTGGCTGCGCTCATACTTCATGTTATCGCGCAGGTAATCGAAACCCAGCTCGTTGTTGGTGGCGTAGGTGATGTCCGCCTCATAGGCCGCGCGGCGCTCTTCCTCGGTGAGGTTGGGGACGATGACCCCGGTGGTGAGGCCAAGGAAACGGTAGATGCGCCCCATCCAATCGCAGTCGCGGCGGGCAAGATAGTCGTTGACCGTGACCACATGGACGCCCTTGCCCTCAAGCGCGTTCAAATAGGTGGCCAGGGTAGCGACCAGCGTCTTGCCTTCGCCGGTCCGCATCTCGGCAATTTCGCCACGGTGAAGGACGATACCGCCGATCATCTGCACGTCGTAATGGCGCTGGCCGATGACCCGCTTGGCCGCCTCGCGAACGGTGGCGAAGGCCTCTGGCAGCAAGTCGTCCAGCGTGGCACCCTCTGCCAATCGCGCGCGGAACTTGTCCGTCTGGGCAACAAGATCCTCGTCGACCAGCGCCTCCATCGTCGGCTCGAAAGCCGCGATCTGGTCGACGATCTTGCGGAGGGACTTTACATAGCGATCGTTGGACGATCCAAAAATGGACTTGGCGAGCGCGCCGAACATGGACGGGGGTTCCTGTCTTAAAGAGAAATGTCGAAGGCCGGACCTCGGGACCGGCGCTGGTCGCGCGCCACGGTGCGCGACGAATGGGCGGATCGCCTTACGCGACCCGGCAGGGTCTCAAATGAGCCAGCTCTGATGCAACGGGAGCAGCGCGCGGGCGCTGCGCACCGGCGTCCGCCAGACGGACGACGCGGCGGCCTGTGCCACCTCTGCAAGGTGCGGCACAGGATTTACAGGCCGCAGGCCCGGCCGTGATACGGCGGCACCCGCCTGAGCCACGGTAACGACAGCGCTGACCTCCACGGCCGCACGCTCAACCGGCCGCTCGCCGGACACCAGGCCGGTCAGCGACGCAAGAAGCGCGGACAAGAGGATCATCAACTGCAAGTGCGGCCCACTCCACAAACCGAACGGCCTTCACATAGGGTGCGGCGTCCGGTTCGTCCATGCCATTAATCGTGCCTTTCTCGGCTGCAACGGCCAACAAGTCCATTGGACCCCGGCGGGCGATGCGCTATTCGGCCGGCCATGACCGATCGCTCGCCTCTCGCTCGCCCGTTTCCGCCAATGCCCGAAATCGGCGGGGTCACGCGCCGCATCGCCCGCGCGGGCTACAAGGACTGGGGGCGCTGCGACCTCACCTTCATCGAACTGGCCGAGGGCAGCAGCGTCGCCGGGGTGACGACACAGAGCAAATGCCCTTCGCCGGAAGTCGAGCTGTGCCGCGCGCATCTGCCGCAGGGCCGCGCGCGCGCGCTCATCGTCAATGCCGGCAACAGCAACGCCTTCACTGGTGACAAGGGGCGCACGGCTGCCATCGAGATGATCGAGACCGTCGCGGCGCATCTGGGCTGCCCGGCGGATCAGGTCTTTTCCTCCTCAACCGGCGTGATCGGCGTGCCCTTGCCGCGGGACAAGAGCCAGGCGGGCCTCCGCGCCGTGCTCGCTGCCGCGCCATGCTCGTGGGAGGATGCCGCCGCGACGATCATGACGACCGACACCTTCACCAAGGGCGCCGTTGCCCAGGCGGTGATTGGCGAGCGCACGGTCAATGTTGTCGGCATCATCAAGGGTTCCGGCATGATCGCGCCGGACATGGCGACGATGCTCGGCTATGTATTCACCGATGCCGCCGTGGCGCCGGCGTTGCTCCAGCAGATGCTGAGCGAGGCTAACCGCCGCAGTTTCTCCTCCATCACCGTGGATAGCGACACCTCGACCAGCGACACGGTGCTTGCCTTCGCCACGGGCTCGGCGGGCAATGCGCCGCTCTCAAGCATGGACGATGCCGGCGCGGACGCGTTGGCCGCCGCCATCGGACAGGTCTGCCTGGAGCTGGCGCAGCTGGTGGTGCGCGATGGCGAGGGCGCCAGCAAGTTCATCGAAGTGACCGTGACAGGCGCGACGAGCGACGAGAGCGCGCACCGCATTGCACTCTCCATCGCGAATTCGCCGCTGGTCAAAACCGCGATCGCCGGCGAGGACGCCAATTGGGGCCGCGTCGTCATGGCGGTGGGCAAGGCCGGCGAGCCGGCCGAGCGCGACCTGCTCTCCATCCGCTTCGGCGACACCGAGGTGGCGCGCAGAGGCCTCGCGGTGGAAGGCTATGACGAAGCGCCAGTGGCCGCACATCTCAAGGGGCAAGACATCCGCGTCGGCGCGGATCTCGGCCTGGGCGATGGCCGCGCCACGGTGTGGACCTGCGATCTGACGCACGGTTACATCTCGATCAACGCCGACTATCGGAGCTGAGCCATGGACGCACTCACCGCATCCGTCGCCGCCCTGATGCGGCAGGTGGCCGCCGAGGTCGTGATGCCGCGCTACCGCAACCTCGCGGCGGACGAGATCATCGAGAAGGCCGCCGACGAGCTCGTCACCATCGCCGACCGGGAAAGCGAACTGCGCTTGCAGGAAGGCTTGGCCCGCCTGCTGCCCGAGGCTGGCATCGTCGGCGAGGAAGCCTGTGCAGCCGATCCAGCGCTTGTCGACAAGCTCGGCCACGGCCTCAACTGGCTGATCGACCCGATCGACGGCACCAGCAATTTCGCCGCCGGCCGACCGCCCTTCGGCCTGATGATCGCGCTGGTCGACGGTGGCGAGACGTTGGCAGGCTGGATGCTCGATCCGTTGACCGACCGCCTATGCCATGCCGCGCGCGGCAAGGGCGCGACCATCAACGGCGAGACCATCCTCGCGCGTGAGAGCGGGGCCCCCCTCCCCGTCGCGGGTCTCTCGATGCTGTTCGTGCGTCCGGAGGACCGGCAAGGTCTCATCGACCGCGCGGAAGGCAAGCTCCAGATGGCAGACATCCCCCGCTGCGCCGCCGAACAATATCCCCGGATCGTGCTGGGCGTGAACGACCTCGCCCTGTTTGAGCGCACCCTGCCCTGGGATCACGCGCCAGGCGCGCTGTTCGTCAACGAAGCTGGCGGCCGCGTCGCCCGGCCGGATGGCTCACCCTATCGCGTCGACGACAATCGCAAGGGCATGATCGCCGCCGCCTCACCCGCTATGTGGGACCGGGCAGCAGCCATTCTCTACAGCTGAGCAGACAGCTGCGCCCTTCCGGGGGCGCGGCTTGCTCCCTTCATCCGTTGTCGCCCGGCTTCGGACGCCCCCGCACCCACAAAATGGGTCAGTTCCACTCAGCGTGCACTCCGGAAAGATGGGGCCGCCATCGGTGCAAGGCAGACGGGTCCGGCAGGCGTTCCAGGCGCCCGTCCCCATTCACGACATCTGCTTGCGTCTGTTCAAGGAGAGCTGCCTCGCCAGCTCGCCGCCGAGACCCGACTGCTTCGCGCTATAGCGGATCGACGGCGAGAAGCGGACGGGACGGACGGTGATGATCCCGACACGCCCAGTCATGCCGTCAGGTTACAGGCGTCAGCAGCGGTTTGTCGTCAAGGAACGCTTGCAGATTGCCGAGCACGATCTCCGCCATAGCCTTCCGGCATTCGATGGTGGCGCTGGCGACGTGCGGCGTGAGAACCACCTTCTCGCTTCGCCGCAGAGCATCCGGAACATGCGGCTCATTCTCGAAGACGTCGAGCGCAGCCCCGGCGATCCGGTCATGCGTGATCGCCTCGACCAGCGCCGCCTCGTCGACGACAGCACCGCGTGCGACATTCACCAGAAAACCTTGCGGGCCAAGCGCATCGAGCGCGTCTGTTCCAATCAGCCGGTATGTCTGCGCATTGGCCGGACAGGTGAGGACCAGCACATCCGCCCACCTTGCCAGCGCGAGGAGGTCCGGCTCGAAGTCGTAAGCTACATCCTTCGCGCTGGGGCCGGTATAGCGGACCGGGCCGAAGACGGCGAGGCGATCGGCCGTCGCCCGACCAATGCGGCCGAGCCCGACAATGCCGAACTTCCGACCGCTGACACGATGGGCAAGGGGGCGCTCGGCGGATGTCCAGCGGCCCTCCTTCACGAAGCGGTCGCCTGCGGCGATCCCGCGCAGCAGATCGATGGTCAGTCCCACGGCAAGGTCGACGACATCGACAGTGAGGACATCCGGTGTGTTCGTGACGCCGATGCCGCGGCGGGCCGCTTCCGCCAGATCGACCTTATCGACACCCACGCCATTGATGGCAATGAGGCCGAGCGCGGGCAGTGCGGACATCAAGTCCGCCGGACAGCCTATATGACCACCCGTCGCGATCGCACGGACCTTCGCGCCGCGGTCATTCAGGAAAGCAGCTTGCGCATCGGTGTCGAGCATGTCCCAGCGCACCACCTCGACCAGCCCCCGCAGACCTTCCTCAAGCGTCGGTGAGAAAGGGCACATCTGGAGGGCGAGAGGCAACTGGTCTGTTGTCATTCAGATCACCGAGGTGACGCCGCCATCCACATACATGGTCTGGCCGCAGATGAAGTCGGAGGCGGAGGAGGCGAGAAGGACCGCGAGGCCGTGGAGGTCTTCCAGACGTCCCCAGCGTCCGGCAGGCGTGCGCCCCTTGAGCCAGGCGTCGAAGGCCGGATCTTCGACCAGCGCCTTGTTGAGAGGCGTATCGAAATAACCCGGCGCGATGGCATTTATCTGAATGCCGAAGCGCGCCCAATCTGCGCACATGCCGCGCGTCAGGTTGCGGATCGCCCCCTTGGACGCGGTGTAGGGCGCGATCGTCGGACGTGCGAGCTCTGCCTGAACGCTGGCGATGTTGATGATCTTCCCGCGCCCGCGCGCGATCATGCCCTGCGCCACGGCCTTGCTGACGAAATAGACGCTGTCGAGATTGGTACGCATCAGTTCGTGCCAGTCGTCGTCAGAGAATTCGTGCAGCGGCGCGCGGCGCTGAATGCCGGCATTGTTGACGAGGATGTCGATCACGTGACCGTCCGCTTCGATCGCTGCGATTCCTGCACGCACGGACGCAGCATCAGCGACGTCAAAGGCGGCAGTCACGACCCTCGCCGCGCCCCCGTCTCGCAGCGCGGCTGCCGCCTCATCGAGCGTTGTCTGATTGCGGCCGTTGAGGATGACCGCAGCACCGGCCTTCGCCAGCGCCTGCGCCAGCGAGAAACCGATGCCGCGCGATGCGCCGGTGATCAGCGCGGTGCGACCCGAAAGGCTGAACATGTCCATGCCGGCAACTTTCAGTGTGGTCAGAGCCGGTCGTCAATCGACGAGCGGACGAAACCCTCGGGGAAGTCCTCGACCGCGTTGCCCACGATGGTGAAGGGCTTGCGCTCGCCGCCGAAGCGGCTTTCCAACTCCATATAAGCGTGCGGGTCGAACAGCGGCGTCGCGCTCATCCCCATGATACCGGTCGCATCGACCTTCTTGCACGTATAATCGCAACCCTGCTGCGCATAGTTTTTCAGGCCATGCTCCAGCATGCCGTCCATCGCGGCCTTAAGCGTATAATGCATCGTCAGAAAGTTGAAGCCGAGCGGGTAAATCTCATCCACCGTGACGCCGGGCTTGCCGTCAATATTGCGCACGTCCGGGAACATCTTCCAGCCGGGCACCTTGCTCGACACATATTTGGCGTGATCGAGCGTGCTGATGCGCACCACGGTCGACATCTTGGCGCCCATCTCGACGGCCGCGCGCATCCGCTCACAGCCTTCGTCCATTTCCGTCTCCGGATCGGCATTGGTGCGCGCGATGAGGAAGCAGTCCGTGCCTTCGAGCGCGGCCAGCGCGGCCCGGACCTTCTCGTAGAATTTTTCGCGATCCAGCAATTGCGTGGAATTCTCCATGTCGCCCGAATCCTCGAGCTGGAGCGCCTTGGCACCGGCCTGCGCCATACGCTTGGCGCTGCGATAGACGGCGAGCGGACCACCAAAGCCATCCTCGATATCGGCTGCGAGTGGAATGGCCGACGTCTGGCTGATGCGGCTCGTGATCCACTCGATGTCGGTCAGGTTCGAGAAGCCATAGTCGATGACGCCGTTCATCGCGATCGAGACTTCGCCGCCGCTCAGCATCATCGCTTCGAAGCCGACCATTTCCACCGCGCGAGCCGAAGCGCAGTCATAGACACAGGGAGCCACGATGCATTTGTTGGTGTTCTCGAGCAGACGCAGGAGCGATTTCTTCGTCACGAAAGCAGACCTTTTTTTTTCTAAGGCGGCGGCATGGGCCACGACGCCGGGAAAGGTGCTGCAGCAGGGGTTTGTCGTGGTCAAGAGACCGGGGCGCCCTGCTGCAGCGGGGGGAGAGAGGACTTTACATCGTGACGCGAACACCGACCTTGAAGTAACGGCCGAGCGTGTCGAACCAGACGTGATTGGTGCCGCCCTGCGAGGAGAAGGCGAGCGGCGGATCCTTGTCGAGGGCATTGTTGACCACGCCGAAGACCTCGAACTGGTCGTTGACCTTCACCGCTGCGCTCAGATCGAGATAGAAACGGCCGTTGATGCGGTTAGTGTTCACGCTGTCCGGACGGGTGATCGAGTAACCCGCATCTTCGGGGCCGACGAGCAGCACGTCGAACTTGCCCTTGGGAATGAAGCGACCATGCGCGCCGAGCCGCACCTTGCTGAAGGTCAGATCGACATTGCCGTTCACCATCCAGTCCGGCACGCCCGGCGTCGCGCCGCCGCGATAGCCGGTCTGGCCTGCGCGGTCGGTGACGCCGATCGAGTCGCGGGTGGACAGTTCGAGGTATCGGGTCGCGAGGAGGCGCAAGCCGAGCTGCGTGCCGGAGGAGAGCTCGGCACGATAGCTCGCCTCGATGTCAAAGCCGCGAACCTTCTGCTGGTTCACATTGTTCAGCACGTCACGCACTTCGGTGACAAAGCCGCCGGCGTTACGCGTGACATAGGGGCAGAATTCGGTCGCGCCGGACGAGCAGCGATTGACGATGGTCTGCGAACCCAGAGTCGCGATCGCTCCATCGAGCTTGATGTCGAAATAGTCGACCGACACAGTGAAGTTCCGGACGAACCAGTCGGGCTTGAGAACAGCTCCGACCGTGAAAGTGTCCGCCTCCTCTGGCTTCAGCACTGGATTCGCTCCGCTGAAGGCGGTCGCCTCGACCAGCAGGCCGGCCTTTTCCGGATCGATCACCGAGACGCGGCCCGAGGTAACAGGGCCGAACAGCTCATTAAGATTGGGCGCGCGAATGTCGCGCGAGCGGGTCGCGCGGAAGCGCAGTTGCTCGATCGGCTCCCACACGGCGCCGACTTTCCAGGTCGTGACACTCAGGCTGGAGCTGCCCGTTGTCGGATTGCTGCGCTTGTAGTGCGTGCGCCGAACGGCGCCATTCAATTCCAGCGAATGGAAGCCAGGAATGTCCCGCAGGATCGGTGCGACGCCTTCGAGATAGCCCTCGGTCACGTCGATCTTGCCGTTCACGGCCTTGCCGTTGAAGGACCAGAACTGGTTGGCGGTTGAGAGATCGTCGGCGGAGCCGACCAGCTTGTCGCTGCGATACTCGGCGCCACCGGCAATCGAAAGCGGGCCGCCGGGCAGCTGGAACAGGTCGCCATGAATGTTTGCGGCGATGACATGCTCGGTCGTGTCCGCCGTCTGGAAACCGGACGGGGCGACATAGGACCAGGCGGCGCTGGAGACGTTTCCGGGCCCGAAGATGTTGAGCGGGGCGCAGGCGGGATCATCATTGGTCGTGATCGCATCGGTGTTGATCCGGCACTGCACCGTGCCGCCGGAATTGACCGCGTCTAGCGCATTGCGCAGGCGGGCCACGACCATATTACCCGTGTAACGCTGTTCGAACTCGTTTCGACCATATTGATAATAGGCGTCCCACCCCCAAGATCCGCCAAGATCGCCCTCAAGCGAGAAGACGGCGCGGTAGGTCTTGTTGTCCGACTTGTTGGTCGAGCCGCCAATATCGGTGAAGAAACGGCCCAGCGTGAAGGACGATATATTATTGGCATCCATGATCGATGCCACACCGCCCGGCAGATAAGCATTGTCGCGCTGGATGACCGCATCGGTAATGCGGCCGGCCGACCCCATGACCGTGCCCTTCACCTGCCCGAAGGACAGGTCGAGCGAGGCCTTGAGTGAATCGCTGAACTCATAACCGAGATGGGCATAGCTGGTGAGGCGCTCGATCGGCGGCGAGAGCAGAATGCCGACAATGAAGCCTTGCGCCGTCGAGCCTTCACCGCCCAGCATGAGGAGCGGCGAAGGGTTCGTACCGAAGATGCGCCCATATTGGAACGGACGCGGCGTCCCGTCGGCATTAAAGGTGATGCCATGCAGCGGGCCGGTCGGTACGTTGATCAGGCCTCCGATCGCCTGGTTGCCCAACGAATTGGGGCCGACCCGCATGTTGGCCGGCAACCCTTCGTTGCCCGCGGGCGAGTTGCTCAGCAACTGTTCCATCGGGCACCATGAGCGCGTGTAGCAATCGCCCATGCCCTTCGCTTCATTATACTCGACCGACGCGAGGAAATGGCCGCGGCCGTCGGAGAAGGAGGTGCCATAGGCTGCGCCGAGATTATATTCCTTGCCGTCGCCGCGCTGCGAAATGCCCATCTGGGCGGTAGCCTTGAGGCCGGTGAACTTCTTGTCGACGATGAAGTTGACCACACCCGCGACCGCGTCTGAGCCATACGCCGCCGAGGCACCTCCGGTCACGACTTCCGTCCTCTGAATCAGCATGGTCGGCATGAGATTGACGTCAATGGTGCCCTGTAGCGTGGAGGGCACGAAGCGCTTGCTATCAAGGAGGACCAGTGTGCGCGCCGAGCCGAGGGCACGCAGATCGAGGATGCGGGCACCGACGTTGCCGCCCTGCGCTTGCTGGGTCGCCGGCGTGATGAGGGCGCGGAAAGAAGGAAGCTCATTCAGTGCCTCGCCGATATTGGTCTGCGCGCGAGACTGAACTTGGTCCTGGCCAAGGACCGTAACGGGTGAAGGCGATTCAAACCCGTCGCGTACAATTCGCGAGCCGGTGACGACGATCGCGCGGTCGGCTTCACTCTCTGCGTCGTCGACGGCCTGTTGTTGCGCGAAGGCATGGCTCGACGACAGCGCCAATGCGCCGACAGCGACATTGATAGCCAGGCGAGCCATGCGCGTTGCGGTGTTCCGGGAGGGCTGCATCAGGTATCCCCTTTCAAAAGTTACACGGGTCGCTTCGCCCGCGATTTCGTTGGTCGATGGTATCGATAACATCGAGTGTAGCTCTTGTCTAGAAGGCTTTTCCTCGCAAAAGAACGATATGGTTACGGCAAAAAACTGTTTTTAATCAGTATATTGTTGAATATCAGCATCTATTTGCAGATGGATGGTCATAAATTTTCATGAGCGCGATATCATTCCTTGCCGCGCGTCAGTCGATCGGGCCCCTGTCCCGCTTCAGTGTGCGCGATGCATACACATAGATGGCGGAGGACAGGAGAAGCGGTATCGGGCTGATCGTGAGGGCTGATGTAAGGCCTATGGCGGAGGCGCGCATGCAAGCATTTGACAGGATGTCTGACGCGCCCGGCAGTGCCTTGCCGCCGGGGCAAAGCGCGAGAAATGAGCCCTGGTCGAAATGACGCTGCGCGAAAAGATCGCTCGCGAAGCCCGCCGCGACGGGGCCGATACCGACGCCGAGGAGAGTGCCTGTGAGCAGGAAGATGGCGACGGCAGTGGCGCGCGATCGCGGATCTGCGAGATCCTGAACGATGGCGATCGACGGCGTATAGAAAGTGAACAGGCACATGCCGCCGATCAGGATGAAGCCGGCGGCCACTAACGCCTGGCTCTGTTGGAAGGCGGTGATGTACGCGGCCGTGGCGAAGAGGAGCCCGATCGCCGGAAGCCAGCAGCGCCAGCGCGCGTCGCGTCGTGCGAGCCAGTCGGCGCCAAAGCCTCCGGCGAGCAGGCCCACCGTCGCGGCAATGCACTGGATAACGCCGAATGCGTAGCCGCCCTGTGCGAGCGTCCAGCCATGAATACGCACGAAATAGGAAACGTAGAAAACCGCGATCGCATTGACACAGAACGTCACGAGCGCGGCGGCGATCGTCACGCGCACGAAGGTCGGCTGGCGCAGCAATTGCGCGATCGCGGTCCGCCAGGGGAGATCGACCTTGGCGGTGGCTTCGCCATCCAAGGCACCCCTGGTGGGCTCTTTCAGCATGACCCATATCGCGAGCCCGATGAGAATACCGGGGAGGCCGGCGGCGATGAGAGCAGCGCGCCAGCCCCAGATGGTTCCGATGGTCGCCGCCAGAATGGCGCAGAAGATGGTCGATGCGGGCGAGCCGAGCTGGATGATCGAGAGGATGGAGGCGCGCCGCTCGGCCGGAAACTGGTCGCCGACCAGAGAGGTGGTTGCAGGGAAGAAACCCGCCTCGCCAATGCCGACACCGGCACGCGCGAACAGCATCTGCACGAAGTTCTGGGCGAGACCGCAGGTCGTGCAGAAGATCGACCAGATGACCGTCGTGACGGCAATGATCCGCACCCGATTCCTGCAATCGGCGAGCCGCGCCAAGGGCAGGCCTGCGAGGGCATAGACGAAGGCGAAGCTGGGCCCGCCCAGCAGGCCAAGCTCGAGATCGCTCAGCCGCAGATCCTGTTTGATCGACTGGGCAAGCACCGGGAAAAGATTGCGATCGGTGAAGTTGAACAGGCCTGCTAGGCAGAGGAGGATAATAAACACGCGGTTATAGCGAGGCGAGCTCAGGTCTGCAGCCTTTGCCGGCGGCGTGACGGATGCGGCCGTTTCGACGATGTTGCTCATTTCTTCCCGCTTTCATGGGCATCTCGTTCCGCTTCCGCCTTGCGGGCGGTGAGGAAGCTAGGCGCGAGATTGGCAGAATTGTCCTGCCCCGGCCGCGCCACATCGGCGGGGTTGAAGCGTCGAACCTCGTCGAACCGGCCTTCGCGCACCTTGGTGACCCAGTTGGCGTCGCTGATATTGCTGCGGCCGACCGCGATGAGATCGAAATCGCCGCGGCGAAAGCGTCGGGCGAGTTCGCTCAGGCTCGTTTCCAGTTCGGAGGACGTGTCCATGCCGGCTTCCAGGCTCTGCATGACGTCGGTGCTCAGGCCGACGCTGCCGACGGCGCAGACCGCAGCGTCGGTCATCGACTTCACCCATGCGGCGAGCCCGAGGTCGCTGCCCGGCCATTCCGGCTTGAAGAAGCGGCGCGTGGAGACGTGGAAGAGGTCCACACCGGCCTGGGTCAGGGCCTCGATCATGATGCGCAGATCGTCCACGGTCTCGGCAACGCGCGCCGTGAAATCGACCTCCTTCCATTGCGACATTCGGAAGGAAATGGCGAAGCCCGGACCTGTTGCCGCGCGGATCGCGGCGACGACCTCAGCGGGGAAGCGGACCCGATCGGCCATCGCCGACCCGCCATAGCCGTCATCGCGCAGATTGGTGCCGGCCCAGAGAAACTGGTCGAGCAGATAGCCATGGGCGCCATGCACCTCGACGCCATCTGCGCCGGCCTCCTGCGCAAGCAAAGCGCTGCGCACGAAGGCCTCGCGAATGTCGGATAATTCGGCCGCAGTGGCGGCGCGGCCATTGGGGCTGCCGGGCTGGATCAGCCCGGAAGGGCTGAGGGTCGGGAACTGCGCATAGGGCCCATCGCCCCCACTCCGGCGAATGGCGCCTTCGTGCCAGAGCTGCACGAGCATATGGGCGCCGCCTTCATGCGTGGCGGCGATGCAGTCCCGCCAGCCATCGATCGTCTCGCGCGTGAGCCGACCATAATAAGGGCCTTGCGTCGCCGATTCATGATCGATGGCGCAGGCTTCGGTAATGATCAGACCGACGCCGCCGACCGCACGCTCGCGATAATAGTGGGCAAGCCGCGAGTCGGGGCGGCCTTCGTGACACCAGCCGCGCTGCATGCCGGGCATGACGAAACGGTTTGCAAGCTTTGCGCCATTGAGTTGCAACGGCTCGAACAGTGGCTCAAGCGCCTCATGGATCGCATCCGGCATTGACTCTCCTTTGTTATGGGATCGATATCATCCAGTTGCGAGTTGGACAAGTATCCTTCTATTTCCGGCTCAAAATGGTCAGTTAGAAAGGAATTTTCGTCGAATCGGCATTGCCATTGCAAAACTAAGATGGGATCGATATCACGCAAAGAGGAGTTGAGGATGCTTGCAGCGGTCTGCCACGGAGCAAAGGATCTGCGAATCGAGAGCGTGCCGGATCAACCGCTGGCACCTGATGAAGTGCGCGTCGCGGTCGCCTTCGGTGGCATCTGTGGCTCGGACCTGCATTATTATCACCGCGGCGCCGTCGGCGACTTTGCCCTGCGCGAGCCTATGACGCTGGGGCACGAGATTTCCGGCGTCGTCGTCGAATTGGGAAGTGCGGTGCAAGGCCTGGAGCCCGGCATGAAGGCTGCGCTCGATCCCAGCCGGCCCTGCCGTACATGCGACTATTGCCGTGCCGGACGGAGCAATCTCTGCTCGAACATGTTCTTCCTCGGCAGCGCCGGTCGCTTCCCGCATGTCCAGGGCGGCTTCAGTCAGCACCTGGTGCTGCGCGAAGATCAGATTGTACCGGTCGCGCCCGACACCGATCTTCTGCACCTGTCCGTTGCCGAACCGCTGTCGGTCGGCCTGCATGCCGTCAATCGTGCCGGGCCGCTTCTGGGCAAGCGCGTGATCGTGACAGGCTCGGGGCCCATCGGCTTGCTCACTGCGCGGTCCGCGGCGCTCGCCGGCGCTACCGAAATCGTCTGCACGGATATCGAGGATGCGCCGCTTGCCGTTGCGCTGCGGGACATGGGCGCGACCAGCACCTTCAATGTTCGCACGGATCCGAACGCGCTTGATCGGTTCGCGACGGCCGGTGGTTATTTCGATGTCGCGTTCGAGGCGTCGGGTTCGCAACCCGCATTGCTGTCGCTGTTCGGGGCCGTTCGTCGTGGCGGGCGGATCGTCCAGGTCGGCATGCTGCCGCCGGGAACGGCAGCTATCCCGGTCAATCTGCTGCAGTCGCGGGAGATCGAGCTCATCGGCGCCTTCCGTGCGCATGACGAATTCCGCCTGGCCGTCGATCTCATCACGCGCGGCGTGATCGATGTCCGCCCGATCCTCTCGGGCACCTACAAGCTTGCTGATGCGGCGACGGCGCTCGAGCGTGCCGGCGACCGGACCAATGTCGTCAAGCTCCACATCGCCGTTTCGGAGCCAGCCTGATGATCACGCGCACTGCCATTTTCGAGGGCCATTTCTCGGGCGATAATGAGGCGCGTTTCTTCGCCGGTGTCGAGCAACGCCTCGCGCCGCTCTGGCGTCAGTTCCCGAATGCGCTCGACGTCCGCTGGTTTCGCATGGATTCCGCCGATGCCGATGCGCGGCCGATCGTGATGATCCAGCAGATCGATTATCCCTCCCACGAGGCTCTGGCTCAGGCGGTTGCGTCGCCGATCCGCGATCAATCCCGCGCAGTCACGCTCGAACTGATGGAACTGCTTGATGGCGGCTTCTACCATTTCATCAGCGAGGGCGGCGCGCGCTGATTCATGGCATTGCTGTTGCTCCCCGCCTGTTCACGTCCCGCCGATCGGGGCTATAGCCTTGCCCGGCACGGTGAGTGTGGGGGGCAGGCATGATGACAAAATCCGACAATAAGGCTGGCGGAACCTCGCGCCGCAACAGCGCGGCACGACGCCCCACCATCAGTGACGTCTCGCAGCTGGCCGGTGTCTCGCGCATGACGGTGTCGCGCGTTATCAGCGATCCTGAACTGGTCCTCCCCGCAACGCGCGAGCGGGTCAACAAGGCCATTGCCGATCTCGGTTATGTCCCGGATCGCGCCGCGGGCAGCCTTTCCAGCCGCCGCACCGGATTCATTGCGTTGATCCTGCCGACGCTCACCAACGCCAACTTCGCGGCCGTCGCCCATGGCCTGACCGAAGTGCTGCGCGAGGCGGATTATCATCTGCTCATCGCCTATACCGAATATGACATGGCCGAGGAGGAGCGACAGCTGCGCAATCTCCTCGCGCGGCGGCCGGAGGCGATCGTGCTGACCGGCGCCGTGCATCAGCGCGCGCTCTCGCGTCTGCTGATCGCCGCGGACATTCCCATCATCGAGATTGCCGATCTCCCGCAGCGGCCGATCGAGCATGCCATCGGCTTTTCCAACTATCAGGTCGGACGGACGGCCGCGCGATTCCTGCTCAATCGCGGTTTCCGCAAGATCGGGGCCGTCGGAGGATCGAATGTCGGCGAAGTGATCGACCATCGTGGCGAGGAGCGCATGCGTGGTTTCGAGGAAGAACTGGAACTGGCCGGCGTGAGTGCCGATCGCGTGCTGCGCCACGGTCAAGCGCCCGTCAGCTACTCGCATGGCGCGATGGCGATGAGCGAATTGCTGCGGCTCGCGCCGGATGTGGAGGCGGTTTTTGCCGTCTCGGATCTCTCGGCCGTGGGCGTCGTCATGGAATGCCAGCGGCGCGGCATCCGTATCCCGGAAGATATCTCGGTCATCGGCTTCGGTGATTTCGAGATCGGCAAGGAACTCAATCCCGCATTGACCACCATTCATGTCGATTTTAGCGCGCTCGGCCGTCGGACGGGCCAGATGATCCTCGACCTGCTCACCAATGGCGAGCGCGACACGACGCATATCGTCGATGTCGGCCTGCGCATCGTCGAGCGTGACTCTGTGGGGCGCTGGTCGTGAAGATTGCGGTAATCGGCGTTGGCGTCATGGGCTCGGCCATTGCCGGGCGCCTCGTCGGCTGCGGCGTCGAGGTTCATCTCTACGACCGGCAGCCAGACGCCGGCAGCGATCTGCTGGCGCGCGGCGCACAGCGCGCTCAAAGCGCCGCTGCTGCAACCGCTGCTGCGGATATCGTCATCACCAGCCTCAACAGCGCGGCAATCGTCGAGGCGGCCGTCTTCGACCCGGGCGGCGTGGCGGAAGCCGCGGACGGCAACAAGCTCCTGATCGACATGTCCAGCATCGATCCCGGTGTCACGGCGCGCCTTGCCAAGCGCCTCCTGGAGGAGACCGGCATGGGCTGGGTGGACGCGCCCCTCTCGGGCGGCGCGCCGGCTGCGAGCCAGGGGACTTTGACCTTGATGCTCGGCGGAGACGCACAGCATGTCGCCCGTGCCGAGCCGGCCCTCGCCTTGCTCTCCGCGCGGCGGACGCATCTGGGGCCAGCTGGCGCAGGTCAGACCGTCAAGCTGATCAATCAGATTCTCTGTGCCCTCAATTTTCTGGCCGTGGCCGAGGCGGTGCGGTTCGCCGAGGGCAATGGCATCGATGCCGCGCAGATTCCGGAAGCTCTGGCGGGCGGGCGGGCGGATTCGCGCATTCTGCAGGAGTTCATGGCAAAGATGGCTCGGCGCGATTTCAGCCCGACCGGCCGAATTGACAATATGCTGAAGGATCTGGAGACTGCGCAGGCCTCCGCCTTTGCCGGCCGTATCCCGCTGCCGTTGACCTCTCTTGCGACGGATCTGCACCGGATGCTCGTTGCCGGTGGCTACGGCCCGGCGGACAGTGCCGAATATATGCGTCTGTTCGACTTCGGACGGGCCGAACCTTGATCCTCCCGATCGTCGTTATGGGCGTCAGCGGCTCTGGTAAGACCACGCTCGGCCAGGCGCTAGCGCAGGCCCTGGGCCGGCCGTTCATCGAGGGCGACACGCTGCATCCGCCCGCCAATCGGGCCAAGATGGCGAGCGGCATCGCCCTGACCGACGAGGATCGCTGGCCGTTCCTCGACAATGTGGCGCAGGCGCTGCGCGACTCGCCCGAGCCGGCGGTTGCGTCCTGCTCGGCGCTCCGTCGCGTCTATCGTGATCGGATGCGCGAGGTGGCTGGTGACATCCTGTTCGTGATGTCCCGCCTGACGCGCGGTGAACTGGAGCAGCGTATGGCGGGGCGCAATGGCCATTTCATGCCTGCCTCGCTCCTCGATAGCCAGTTGGCGACGCTCGAACCGCTGGAGGCGGATGAAGACGCTCTTCTGGTTGATGGTACACAGACACCAGAGAAGCAGGTTACGGATCTGATCGCCGCTCTCTCGACGCGCGATCACTGAAATCATCCGTCCTGTGCGGCGGATATCGCGAATGGGATGAATGAGATGCAGAAGAGAGGCGCGATAGAAGCCGACAAGACGGATTGGCCCAGCCCCGCGCGAGGATGGCTGCTCGTATTCCTGCTCGCCCTCGCTTCAGTGGTTTCCCAGTTCGACCGGACGGTGATCAACCTCATGGTCGAGCCGCTCAAGGCCGAATTCCAGATCAACGATACGCAATTTGGAGCGTTGCAAGGCGTCGCCTTCGGGATCTTCTATATCCTCGCCTGCATCCCCATCGGCCGCCTCGCTGACCGATATGAGCGCCGCATCGTCATCGGGGTTGCGATTGCTTTCTGGAGCCTGTTCGCGGTGGGCTCTGGCTTCGCGCGCAGCTACTGGCAGCTGTTCCTAACGCGGATCGGCGTTGCAGTGGGCGAGGCGAGCCTGTCGCCTGCCGCCTTTTCCATGCTGAGCGACCAGTTCCCGCCGGAGAAGCTTGGCCGGCCGGTCAGCGGCTTTCTGATGAGCGCCCCGATCGGACAGGGCCTTGCTTTCATCGGCGGCGGCAGCCTCCTCACGGCGCTGTCCGCATCGGATCTGCTGCGGAACGGGCTGTTTGCGGGCTTCGAGCCGTGGCAGGCCGCCTTCATCCTGATTGGGGCGCCCGGCTTGCTGCTGGTTCCGATCTTCCTGCTCGTGCGCGAGCCGGCCCGGCGCGGCACTGGCGGCGTGGAAGAATTGCCCCTCGCTGCCGTCATCGCCATTGTCCGTGAGCGCCGCCGTGCACTGATCCCCATGTTTGCCGGCTTCGCGCTGGTGTCGCTCGTCTCCTATGCCTTTGCGATCTGGACGCCGGCATTGCTCACGCGAACCTATGGCCTCGCCCCGGTGGAGATTGGCTGGGGCTATGGGCCGCTGCTCATCATCTTCGGCATGAGCGGGGTCTATGCGGCTGGCTGGCTCAGCGACTATCTCTCCGGGCGCGGCTATCGGGACGCCCCCCTGCGTATCGCCATCGGCGGCTTCCTCGTCGCGGGCGTGACGGGCGGGATCGCGCCGTTGATGCCTACGTCGACCGGCGCTCTTGCACTCCTTGCGCCCACCATCTTCTTCGGCAATTTCCCTTACCCCTGCGCCGCCGCGGCGATCCAGCTCATCACCCCCAATCGCGCCCGCGCTCAGGTAAGCGCGCTCTACATCACGGTGACGACGCTGGTCGGTCTGGCGTTCGGACCGATCATCATCGGCGCCGTGACGGACTATCTGTTCAGCGATCCGCAGGATATCCGCTATTCCCTGACGCTCGTCGTCGGCCTTGCGACACCGCTGATGGCATTGCTGCTCCTGATGGCTCGGCGGCCTTACTGCGAACTGCGATTGGACTAACCGGCGCTTGATGCGCGCTCGCGACCAGGTGCCGCACTTATCATGATTTGAGACGGCATCAGAATTGGGTTTCCTCGGACCGCAGTTATAAGCATCTCATTGATGGCGCTCTGGTCGCGGGCGTCGAGGCTTGATGTCATCAATCTTGCGCTCGGCGGAATCTTTGCCGTTGCGCCGAAAGTGAACGAGGCCCTGCTCAAGCTGGCCGTCGCGGCCGCCAAGGCAGCGTTGCCGGCATGGTCGTGGGGAAGCCGCGCGGCTGCTCTCGAAGCTTTGGCCGCCGCGCTGGAGCCGCGTATGACGGAATTTGCCGGGTAGCTCACAACCGAGCAGGGCAAACCGCTCGGTCAGGCGATGGGAAAGGTGAACGCCTGCACCTTCATCCTGCGCGCCTTCGTGACATGCGGATCGGACCGAAGGTGCTGGGTAACACGGGCGTCAACAAGGCGATCGGACATCACACGCCGCTCGGCGTCGTCGCGGCGATCACCCCGTGGAGGTTTCCGCTGATCCTGCCCATCAGCAAACTGCGCCCGACGAGGAAGAGTGGCTGACCCACGTCTGCGAAAGGCATAGAAAAACCCCGCTAAGTCACTGACTTAGCGGGGTTTTCCATGGTGGGCGTGGCAAGGATTGAACTTGCGACCCCTGCGATGTCAACACAGTGCTCTACCACTGAGCTACACGCCCACTTGAGAGGAGAGGCCCTTACGCAACGCGCGCCAGGCGTGCAAGCGCAAATCGCCATCGCGGGTCGCTTCAACCGTTAGGGCATACCGCTGGCGCTATCCCGGCCGAAGATCCGGTCCACTTCCATCACCAGATCGCGCAGGTGGAAAGGCTTGGAAAGGATCTTCGCCTCCGGCACCGTCTTGCCCGCACGCAAGGTCACAGCGGCGAATCCCGTGATGAACATCACCCGCGTGGCCGGCGCGACCGAGGCAACATGTTGGGCCAGTTCGATGCCGTCCATCTCCGGCATGACGATGTCTGTCAGCAGCAGATCGAAGGACTGGGTGGCGAGATATGGCAATGCGGCTGTCCCACGATCAACGGCGACAACCTCATAACCCGAGCGCTCCAACGCCCGGCTGAGATACTGCCGCATCGAATCATCGTCTTCCGCAACGAGTATACGGATCATGCGCTGCTTCGCCCCGGCGTTCCCTTGCTTGCGTGCTTAGACCACCAGCAGCCCTTTGGCTTGGCGTCGCGGCCCTTCTTATGCGACAAGCCATTAAGATTTTCCACCTGCGCCGGATAGAAAGCCGTCGAAAAGCGAAAGAAGGACGCGGATGAGCAACGCGGTATCGCTGCAGGTAGCGCCCACGCAAACGCACGAGGCTTTCCTGCACTATGGGGCAGGCGGTGCGCTGGGCCCGCTGGTGTTCGCGGTGCCGCATGCCGGCCGGCTTTATTCGCCCGAACTGCTCGACCGCGCACGCGTCCCTGGCCCGGTGCTCGCGCGCCTCGAGGACCGGCTGGCCGACCATCTCCTCCATCCACTCATGAACAGCGGGCACTGCGTGTTGATCGCCCGGCAGCCGCGCGCATTGATCGACCTCAACCGCGATGAGCGTGAGGTTGACCCCCGCTCAATCTCCGGCGCGCCGTGGAATTTTCGCAGCCAGAGTAGCGCCAAGCTGCGCGGCGGGCTCGGCCTCATCCCCGAGCGGCTGGCCCACGCCGGCAATCTGTGGCGCGCGCCACTCCCCTATGAGCAGCTCCGCGGCCATATCGATACGATCCACCGGCCCTATCACGCCATGCTCGCCACGCTGCTGGAAACGACACGCCGCCGCTACGGCGTTGCCCTGCTCGTCGATGTCCACTCGATGCCGCCGCTGCGAGAGGCGCCCGGGGGTGCCATGCCGACGCCGCGAATCGTCATCGGCGACCGCTTCGGGCGTAGCGCCTCTGACCGTCTCACCGATCTATGCGCCGATTTCCTCCGCCGCCAGCAGATGGCCGTCGCAGTCAACTCGCCTTATGCCGGCAACCACATATTGGAGCGGCATGGTCGCCCTGCCCTGGGGATTCACGCCATTCAGATCGAAATCGACCGGACGCTCTATCTCGATGATGCGCTGATGGCGCCGGGAACGGGCCTGCCGCTCATGCAGCGCCTGCTCGCGAGCATGGCAGATGCGCTCAGCCAGGAGTTGAGCCATCGCGGTTTTGCCCACGCTGCCGAATAGCAGGAGTCGGCTCCCCATCAAAAAACCACCCCGTGCATAACACAGGGTGGCCCAGGTTCAGGGAGGAGACGTCCCGAAAAGGGCGGGACGCCCGCGCAAAGGCTCGAAAGGGGGAACAAGCCTCTACGCCCAGCCAAAATAGGACGAGGGGAGGATGTATTCAAGTGTTACTATCACCAAACCGGCGAAAACAGTTGATTCAGTCCCCGACCGGGGGCGGCGGTCAGCTCCATGCTGCCCACGCCGCCCTCTCGCCTTGCTGAACCTAGCTGATCTGGAACGCCGGTGCCGGACCCAGACCCATTTGACGCTGCGCGAAAAACACCTCGCGCATGCCCTGAAGAGAGAAAAGATGGGCGTGGAGGAGAGGCAGCAGGCCGCTCTGGTTCCACTTCCGCAGCTGGTCGCCGCGGAGCTCGCGCAGCTTCTCCTCGTTGACCATCTGGAAACCGCGATAGACGAACGGCTGCTCGACATCGGGTACCTGGATGCTGAGTTCGCCGTCCATGAACAGGCCGGCCTCCTTCAGTTCCTTGACGAACTCGGACGTGCGGGCGGCTGCCTGCTCGAACTGTTCGCAAAAGGCCAGCAGATCCTTGGTCAGCTGGGTCGCCTCGCCATTCTCGATGAGCGGCTGGCCCTCCTCATACTCGCCGATCAGATCGCTCTTGGGATCGAAGCACAGGGACAACTCCTCGCTGTCCGGCCGCAGCCGCGCCAGCATCCAGGGATAGCGGCGGATATAGGCGGGCACATAGCCATCTTCGCGGCGCAGCTTGCCCTCGGCATCGACCAGCGTGCTGACGCCCTCGTTCAGGCCCATCAACGCGAGCGGTACCGGTTCGGCGCCGCTGGAAAAGACGATGGGGAGGAAGCGCTGGCACTGCGCAAACTCGTCAACGGTCAGCGGAACGGCATGCACGCCGACGAGATGTGGCGCCTTGTCGTAGTTGCGCAGCTTGAAATTGCTGTGCTGCTCAACGTTAAGGGGCACGAGATCATTGTAAAGCAACGGCAAGGCTTGGGCTGGCGGCGCGCTGGCCATGGCATCTTTTCTCCTGACTACTGATGCGAAGCAGCGGCTCGCCCGGACGGGGAGGCTGATCGACCGCCGGGCATAAAGACGTCAATCGGCGGAGGCAAGAGGCACAAGCTTGCCAGGGTTGAACAACCCTAGCGGATCAAGCGCCTGCTTGATGGCGCGCACGGCGTTGAGCTGGGCAGGAGGCGTGAGGCGCGCAAACTCCCCGATCTTCATCTGGCCGATGCCATGCTCGGCGGAGATCGACCCACCATAGGCAACCACCTGATCGTTGACGAAACGGGTAGCGGCCTCGCCTGTGCTCTCGAGCCAATGCCGGCCCACGCCCTCCCCCTCGCCACGCGGCGCGCGCACATGGAAATGCACGTTGCCATCGCCAAGATGGCCGAAGGACGAGGCGGTCGTGCCGGGAAAACGCGCCTCGCTGGCCGCCGCAACCTCGATCATGAAGCGCGGCATGTCCGCGATCGGCACGCTCACATCAAATTGCAACGCTGGCCCTTGAGCACGCTCCGCCTCGGAGGCGCTCTCACGCAGCTTCCAAAATGCCTCGGCCTGACTCTCGCTCGTGCCGATCGCGGCGTCGATCAGAAGCCCGCGCTCGAACCCGTCGGCCAGTGCCATTTCCATGCGTTCATAGGCACTGGGACCATCGGCGGCGCCATCCAGATCGATCTCGATCAGCGCATTCCATGGCGTCGCCGTCTCGATCGGCCGGCGGGTGCCAGGGATGACCGAGAGGATGAAGCCGAGCGTGTCCGCCGCCATCACCTCGAAACCCTCGACGACCGGACCAAGCAGCGCCTCCATCCGGCGCAACAGGGCGAGCGCCTGCTCCGGTCCTTCGATGCCGACCCACGCCACCGCTCGATCGGCAATGGCGGGCGCGAGTCGCAGGCTGGCAGCGGTGACGATACCCAGCGTCCCCTCCGCGCCGATCAGCAACTGCTTGAGATCGTAACCGCGATTGTCCTTCTTGAGGGCGGCGATGCCATCATGGATCGACCCATCGGGCAACACCGCCTCAATTCCCTCGACCAGCGCGCGCATCGTGCCGTGGCGCAGCACCTGGGTGCCACCGGCATTGGTGGAGACCAGCCCCCCAACGGTCGCCGATCCCTTGGCGCCCAGGCTCAGCGGGAAGCGTCGCCCGGCTCGATCCGCCGCCTCGTGTAAGGTGGCGAGGATCACCCCCGCCTCGCAGACGGCGATATTGGCGTCAGGGTCCATCGACCGAATATGGTTCATTGCTCGCAGCGAAAGGATAAGGGCGCTGCCGTCGATCGGCGGCGTCGCCCCGCCGACCATCGAGCTGTTTCCCCCCTGCGGGACCAGCGGCACGCGATGGGCGTTGGCGCAACGCACCATGGCCGCCACTTCCTGCGTGGAGCGTGGGGTCAGGATGCCAACGGCGTTGCCATGGAACTTGCCGCGCCAGTCCTCCAGCCACGGGGCAATAAGGTCACGGTCTTCGATCAGGCCGCGCGGTCCGGCGATCGCGCGGAAGGCATCGAGTATATAGCGAGAGATCATGCGGGCCTTATGCCGCCGCGCTCTCGCAAATGCCAGCACCGGCTGGGGCGGGGAAGCTGCGCCATCCCGTCGACCGCTGAGCCCTGCCGCCCCCACAGTTGGGACTAGGGGAGTGGCGCCCCCCTCCGATAATTTTTTCGGCATGCGTAGGTTCATCACCCCACCCTCCCGGCAGGCGCTGGGGTGGATGACCTTTGCACAACCGACGCCAACTTATTGGTTCGACAGATCGTCGATTTAACGACACGCATGACATAAATGGCAGATTTCAGCCGATAGGCATTAATCGACTGTTCAAAGACCACGCGCTAAGCCATGATCAACCTCGGGGATCGTTCATTGCCTGCGCTCACGACGATATTGCTGTTGGCTTTGCTACTGGTCTCCGCACCGGGCGCGGCACAGAGTCGCCTCTCCGATCCATCCGCTTCCCCTGCGCCAACACAGTTTGCGCAACTGATCATCGAGCAACGCGTCATCGTTCGCATTCCCACGGTCCGTGGCGAGCAGAGCTCCGGCTTGATGCGCGAAGGGGAAAGCTCGTCCGGCCCGCCCCCCTCCTTGAAAGAAGGCAAGGGCCCCAAATGCTTGCGGCTCAACCGGCTGCGCGGGGCGTCCATCAACCCTGCCAGTGGTGTCACCATGCTGGTTGTGCCTCACGAACGGTTTCGGACCCATTTCGGCAGAGCCTGCCGCCCGGCGGATTTCTATGCGGGCTTCTATATCGAGCCCAATAAGGATGGCACGATCTGCGCCGGGCGCGACAGATTGCACACCCGCAACGGTTCTTCCTGCGAGATCGTGAAATTCTCGCGCCTCACGCCTGACGACGACACGGACGAGCGTCGGGACCGATAAGGTCGGACGAGCTTGCCGCACGAGCCCGGGACGATCTCGATGCGCCGATTCCTCCAAGGCCTGTTCATCTGGCAAAGGAACCCAAAGTAAGCGAGCCGCGCCTGCTGCCCTGCCCTCAGCTGATTGCCTTCGAGACAGCAAAGTTGGCATGCAGCGCCTCAAGTTCTCCCTCCGCGCGCGCACGATGTCCGTAGACCATTTCGAACACCGGGCCCGCCATCATGGTTGTGACAATCGCAACCAGCACCAGCATCGAGAAGAGTGACGGCCCGATGATCCCTTTTTCAAGGCCGATGTTGATGATGATCAACTCCATGAGCCCGCGCGAATTCATGAGCGCGCCGATCCCGAGCGCGGTCCGATTATCCTCGCCCAGTAAGCGCGCCGCCGCCCAGCAGGCACCGAATTTGGCGAAGATCGCGGCGGTGAGAATGGCGAACGCGATGACCACGAGCGCCACGGAGTTCACCATGTCCATGCGGGTACTGAGCCCTGAATAGGTGAAGAAGATCGGCAACAGCAGGACGATGGCCAGCGATTCGATCTTGCGCTTCAGTTCGGTAACGAAAAGGCCCCGCGGCATGCACGCGCCAAGCAGGAACCCGCCGAAAATGGCGTGGATGCCGATCGCATCCATCAGGAAGGCAGAGAAACAGAAGAGACTTAGCGTGATCGCGAGCACGGTCGTGCTCATCTCCCCTTGCGCCTCTACCATCCGGCCAAGGGGCGCCAGGAGGCGCCGCCCCCAATTCAGCATGAAAACGGCGTAGAGAACGCCACCTCCAATTGCCAGGACCGCAACACCGGGCCCAGCGCCAAAGGTCGCCAAGACGATAGCCAGCACGCACCAGGAGGCAGCATCGTCGAATGCGCCGGCTGTGAGCGACAATGTGCCCAACGAAGAATTGGCGAGGCCTCGCTCGTTGATGATGCGGGCAAGCATGGGAAAGGCCGTGAGCGCAATGCACGCGCCCATGAACAGGGTCGCGTTCGTCTGACTGATTCCTTCCGAGAAGAGGCCGTCAACCTCGAGCAACCATGGCGTGATGAGCGCCGCAAAAATGAAGGGCGCGGCGATCCCGGCAGCCGACACAGCACTCGCCGCTCTGGCCTTGGCCTGAAAATGATCGAGGCGAAGCGTCAGGCCGACGAGGAACATATACAGGCCGACGCCGAGTTGCGCCCCTGCGTACAGAACGTGGTTCGCCCCCTTGGGAAAGATGGCCGCCTGCAGATCAGGAGCGAGAAGTCCGAGCAGCGAGGGCCCGAGAACAACGCCTGCAATCATCTCCCCCACGACCTGCGGCTGACCGAGCAGCTTCTGACCCAGCCATCCGACGACACGGCAGATAAACAGGATGACGGCCAGTTGGAGAAAGAAATGAATGCTGACATCGCTCGGTGTGAAGCTTGTCGCTGCCTGCACAGCGGGGCCGTGGGGCGACAAAAGCTCCGTGAAGGTCGATACGAAACTATCGACAACGCCTTGCTGCATGTCTCCCCTCCCCTGACCACGCTCTCGCGCCGTGCCAGAGCGAGGAAACGCCAAAATGGTAGCGCTAGCAAGCCCAATTTTTGAATGGCCCGATAATCGCCGCCGCGTATGCCCCCACAGGAGGCAAGGCGGCGGCCGCCGATCTGCCTGTGTCGCTCAGTGATTATCGCGGGGCAGTCCTCGCGTTTGGGCGATGCGCTGATATTTCTCCGCCCCCTCCATGATGGCACCGCTATCGAGCTGGCCAACAAGAGCGCGCTGAATCTCTTGCCACGGCGTCTGCGAGGCTGGGTAAGCATAGCCCCCCTCCGCGATCAGCGCTGACCGCCGTTCGGCAAGCTCCTCATCCGAGATCAGGACGTTAACTGTGCGGTTTTCCAAATCCAAACGCACGCGATCACCCGAGCGCAGCAGTGCCAGGCCACCCATCACCGCCGCTTCCGGGCTGGCGTTCAGGATCGACGGGCTTCCACTCGTGCCCGACTGTCGCCCATCGCCGATGCAGGGCAGTGCTAATACGCCCTGGGTTATCAGATAGGCGGGGGGCCGCATGTTCACCACTTCCGCCGCCCCCGGATATCCTATCGGCCCGGCCCCGCGCATGAACAGAAGCGTATCCGGCGTAATGCCAAGTGCGGGATCATCAATCCGCGCGTGATAATCCTCCGGTCCGTCAAACACCACGGCCGGCCCCTCAAACATGTTTGGATGGTCGGGGTCAGACAGATACCGCTCGCGGAACTCCTCGCCGATGACGCTCGTCTTCATGATCGCGGCCTCGAAGAGATTACCGGACAGGACGAGAAAGCCCGCCTCCGCGCGCAATGGCTGATCGAACGGCTTGATGACGCGCTCATCCGCAATCCGCGCGTCGCGGCAATTCTCGCCGAAGGTGCGGCCGTTGACGGTCATCGCCCCTTCCCGGATCAACCCTTGGGCGATCAGTTGGGCAGCAACAGCGGGCACGCCACCCGCTCGATAATAATCTTCACCGAGATATTCGCCGGCAGGTTGGAGATTGACCAGCAGCGGGACGTGGTGCCCATATGTTTCCCAATCCTTGAGAGGCAGCTCGACGCCCGCGTGCCGGGCGATGGCGGTCAAATGGATGGGCGCATTGGTCGAGCCCCCGATCGCGGAATTGACCACAATGGCATTGTGGAACGCATCAAGCGTCAAAATATCAGACGGCTTTAGATCTTCGTGGACCATCTCGACGATCCGCTTGCCGGTGTAATAGGCGCACTCCTGCCGATCCCGATAAGGCGCCGGGATCGCAGCCGAGCCAGGCAGCATCATGCCCAGTGCCTCGGCAAGAGAATTCATGGTCGTCGCTGTGCCCATCGTGTTGCAATAGCCAGTGGACGGCGCGGACGAAGCGACCAGTTGGATGAACCCCTCATCGTCCAGTTTTCCGGCAGCGAGCATTTCGCGCGCTTTCCACACAATGGTGCCTGACCCTGTTCGCTCGCCTTCGTGCCAACCGTTGAGCATCGGCCCGACGGACAGCGCGATGGCGGGGATGTTCACCGTCGCCGCAGCCATGAGACAAGCAGGTGTGGTCTTGTCGCATCCCGTCGTGAGAACAACGCCATCGAGCGGATAGCCGTATAACGCCTCGACCAGACCCAGGTAGGCGAGATTGCGATCGAGACTGGCTGTCGGTCGCTTGCCGGTTTCCTGAATGGGGTGGACGGGGAATTCAATGGCGATGCCGCCCGCTTCGCGAATCCCTTCGCGAACCCGGTCGGCCAGCACCAGATGATGCCGGTTGCACGGCGAAAGGTCGCTTCCCGTTTGCGCGATGCCGATGATCGGCTTGCCCGAACGTAATTCACTCAGGCTGAGACCGAAGTTGAGATAGCGCTCCAGATAGAGTGCCGTCATGTCAATATTGTCAGGATTATCGAACCAGGCGCGCGAACGCAGTCTGGCGCTACTTGTGTTGGTCATGGCATTTGCTCAGTGGGAAATGGAAAAGCGGTAGATCATATCGTGCCGATAGGGCTTGCCCGGATCGACCCGGGCCGAGACGAAGGCAGGATGGTTCGGCGAGTCAGGGAACTTCTGCGGCTCAAGCGCCACGCCGTCCCCCATGCGGTAAAGATGACCTTGCTTGCCGACCAGCGACCCGTTCAGGAAATTCCCGGTATAGAATTGGACGCCAGGCTCGGTGGAGAGCACGTCAAGCGTACGGCCCGACGCGGGATCCTCGAGACGAGCGACAAGCTCCGGCCTGGGAGTCAGCCCTTTGTCGACAGCAAAATTATGGTCATAGCCTCGCCCGTAAACGATCTGCTGATCGCGCCCTTCCCGCAGCCCATCGGCGATGCGGCGCGGCGTGCGAAAATCAAAGACGGTGCGATCGACAGGCCGCAACTCGCCGGTGGGGATTAGATGGGCATCGACGGGCGTGTAATGCGCTGCTGGAATGGTGAGCAGCGCATTCATCGTCCCCTCTGCCGAACCCTCGCCAGCGAGATTGAAAATGGCGTGATTGGTCATGTTGACGATGGTCGGCTTGTCGGTTCGCGCCTCAAAACTGATGCCCAGATTGCCGGAGTCATCCAGGGTGTAGGTGACCGTCGCAGCTAACGTGCCAGGGTAGCCGCCGTCCCCGTCAGGACTCGTGTGAGCCAGCACCACGGCGGCGGTGGAGCCCGATTTGACCGACTTTATCGCCCACACCACCTTGTCGAAGCCATGCGCGCCGCCATGGAGGCTATTGGGCCCATCGTTGCGGGTCAGTTGGTAGCGCTTGCCATCGAGCGAAAAGCTTCCTCCGGCGATCCGGTTGGCATAGCGCCCCACCGTAACGCCATAAAAATTGGGCTTGGCGACATAATCGGCAACGTCATCATAGCCGAGCAGCACATCCGCCCGCTTGCCGTGTCGATCAGGAGCGATGAGCTTCTGCAACGTCGCCCCGTAAGTGAGGATCACGGCAGAGACACCGTTATCGGCCGTGAGCGTTATGGCATGGAGCGCGGTCCCATCGTGGAGCTGGCCGACGACCATCTGCGTCGCATCTGCCGCCCATGCGCTGCTTGCGGTCGTCGCCAGCAGTGGAGCGAGAGTGAATGCAGTGACCGTTAGCAGCTTCATGCAGCGCATCCTCCTGCCCCTCCCGGGCGCCGGCCCAATTGTCCATTGACGACCTTCTCACCGCCATATAGTCCGACAAAAAGAAAGAGCGCAAGTGGGTTTAAGAGCGAGCGCCGACCATGCAGACAGTGAGAGGAGCACTATGCCAGCCGTGGTTTCTGCCGGTGAGCCAGACACCGGATCCCCGCCGAAGACCGTTCATTACGGGCCGGCGCTGACACTGCTTGCCAGCCTGTTTTTCATGTGGGGATTCATCACCGTCATCAATAACACGCTCCTGCCCCACCTTCGCAGCGTGTTTGATCTCAATTATACTCAGACGACTCTGATCGAATCCGTCTGGTTCATTGCCTATTTCGTCGCCTCGATTCCGTCCGCAAAACTGATTGAACGGATTGGCTACCCGCGGGCGCTGGTCGTCGGCCTGCTGATCATGGCGGCGGGATCGCTGGGTATGATGCTGGCCGCCAGCATTCCTTCCTATTGGGTGACGCTGACGATGCTCTTCGTCATCGCCAGCGGCATCACGCTGCTACAGGTGGCGGCCAATCCCTATGTCGCGGTGGTGGGTAAGCCCGAGACCGCCTCTTCGCGCCTCAACCTTGTCCAGGCGATGAACTCTGCCGGCACGATGCTCGCCCCTTTATTCGGCGCCTATCTCATTCTGGGCCGCTCGAAAGGCGGCACGACGCTGAACGCCACCACGCTATCCTCCGCAGAGCGACTGGCCGACGCCCATTCCGTGATCCTGCCTTACGGCATCGTCGCCGTGGTGGTGATCGGCCTTGCCTTCATTATCGCCCGTTTCCCGCTCCCAGCCATGGGAACAACGGTCACGCGCGCGGCGCGGGAAGAGCGCAAGCAGCTCTCCCTCTGGCATCACCGCAACCTCGTTTTCGGCGTACCGGCCATCTTCATCTACCTGCTTGCCGAGATCGGGGTTTCCAACCTCTTCGTGAACTTCGTCAGTCAACCGGATATTGGGAATTTGACCAATGCTGAGGCCGGCCGTTACCTCACCTTTCTGTGGGGGGGCATGATGGTCGGGCGCTTCGCCGGCTCCGCGATCATGCAGCGTGTCGACGCGGCAAAGGTGCTGGCAGCCTTCTCCGTCGGCGCATTCATGGTGATGCTGATCACGGTCTTTGCGCACGGCGTGATTTCGATGTGGGCCCTTATTCTGGTCGGGTTGTTTCACTCGATCATGTTCCCGACCATCTTCACCCTCGGGATCAGGGGCCTTGGTCCGCTCACAGAGGAAGGCTCCGGCCTGCTCGTCATGGCGATTGCCGGTGGTGCGTTGGTGTTCGTCCAGGGCTGGATCGCCGATCTCTATGGCCTCCAGCTCTCGTTTCTGCTCACGGCGGCCTGCGAACTCTACATTTTGTTCTATGCGCTCTGGGGCTGCAAACCAACCAACGGCGCACCGTCGAGCCAGATGGCTTCCGCAGGGCTGGAAACCTGAGAAAACCTTGCCCCTGCCCGGATCGAGGCTAGCGAAAAGATCCGCCGTCTTGCCGGTCCGGATCTCCGGCCGATGTCGCTGCCTTCGACGCATCCCAGTGTTCCCGTGACAGCGTTGCGTTTGGCAAGGCGCAGGAATATGTCGGAGTATTATAAGGAGTGCGATTCATGACCGAGTTTCGTTCGATCATCGCCGAGACCGGCACGCCATATGGCGATCCCATCCCCACCCACGGCCCGGAGGACGTGGCGATCGCATGCCGCGCGGCCGATACTGCGTTTGACAGCTATCGCGCCACGAGCCGTCAGGATCGGGCAACCTTCCTGGAGCGCTGCGGCGATGAGATCATGGCGCTGGGCGACGTGCTCATCGAAACGGCAATGCGCGAAAGTGGCCTGCCCCGCCCCCGCCTGGAAGGCGAACGCGGCCGCACGGTCGGACAGTTCAAGATGTTCGCGGAGGTGGTGCGCGCAGGTCTGTGGCAGCAATTGCGCATCGACCCGGCCCTGCCTGACCGGAAGCCAGCGCCCCGCCCCGATCTGCGTTTGCGCATGATCCCGGTTGGTCCGGTCGCTGTGTTTGGCGCCTCCAACTTCCCGCTCGCTTTCTCGACCGGGGGTGGCGATACGGCCTCGGCACTCGCGGCAGGATGTCCTGTCGTCGTGAAAGGCCACCCTGCCCACCCCATGACGGCAGCACTGGTGGCCCAGGCCATCAGCAAAGCCGTGGAAGCGTGCAACCTGCCCGCCGGTGTTTTCAGCCAGCTTGTGGGCCCATCGCATGAGCTTGGCGCCGCATTGGTTCAAGACCCGCACATCGCAGCGGTGGGGTTCACCGGCTCCCGGGCGGGTGGCCTCGCACTCGTTCGCCTGGCTCAGGCGCGCGCGGTTCCGATCCCCGTCCACGCCGAGATGTCGAGCATCAACCCCGTGCTGCTGTTGCCTGCGGCCTTGGAGTCACGCGGCGCCAGCATAGGCACCGCCTTCGTGGCGTCCCTGACCATGGGCGCGGGGCAGTTCTGCACCAATCCCGGCCTCATCATCGCAATGGAGAGTGAGGGCCTCGATGCATTCATCAGCAGCGCCGCCACAGGTGTCAGCGCCGCGCCATCCCAGACGATGCTGACGGCCGGCATTCACAACGCCTTCGTCAACGGCACAGCGGCATTTGCCAGCCATCGCGACGTCGAGACTCTCGCCACGGGCGATACGGGCGACGGAACGCGCGGCGGAGCCATCCTGTTCCAGACCAGCGCCAAGGCCTTTCTCGCCGACCCGCATCTTGCCAACGAAGTGTTCGGCGCCAGCGCCATCGTGGTGCGATGCTCCGGCGAGGCGGACATGCTTGCGCTGATTGCACAGCTGGAAGGGCAGCTCACCGCCACGCTCCACATGGACGCCGCCGACGAACCGCTCGCCGCACGCCTCCTACCGCTGCTTGAGCGCAAGGCCGGCCGTATCCTCGCCAATGGCTGGCCGACCGGCGTGGAGGTGAGCCATGCCATGGTTCACGGGGGGCCGTTCCCGGCCACGTCAGACAGCCGCACCACATCCGTCGGCAGCCTTGCGATCAATCGCTTTTTGCGGCCCGTAAGCTACCAGAACTTCGCGACATCGCTCTTGCCAGAGGCCCTGCGCGATACCGCTCTGGGCGATGGCTCACCGCGCCTCATCGACGGGAAATTGACCCTCGACGGATAACGATCAGCGGCCATCGAGCACATTCATTGTGCGCACACCAGAAACCACACAGTCCCGGAGAGAAATTGGAATGGCCACGCGTTTACTGCAGCATCGGGCTTCAACCGGCGAGCGGTCCGTCATTCTTGCAATCGACGACGAGGCGTGGTTGCTGGTTGGGACGACCACTATTCGCGCTCTGGCCAATGATGCGATCGCGCAAGGTCTCTCCCTGCTGGAGATGGCACGGCGCCGTCCTCTCGGCGCGCCGATAGATATCGCAGCGGCACTCGCCGAAGGAGCATTGCTCGCTCCTATCGACCACGACGACCCTGCCCATCTGCTCATGACCGGCACCGGACTCACGCATCTCGGCTCCGCCGAGGGCCGCGACAAAATGCACAAGCAGGCCACGCCAGCCGAAGCGCAGACTGACTCGATGCGCATGTTTCTGGAAGGGCTGGCCGGCGGTAAACCCGCGCCAGGTGAAACAGGCCAGCAACCGGAATGGTTTTACAAGGGGGATGGATCCCAGCTTGTCGGCCCGGGCCAGCCGCTGAAGGTTCCCGATTTCGCCAAGGATGGCAGCGAGGAACCGGAACTCGCCGGCATCTACATCATCGATGGCGACGGCAAGCCGTGGCGCCTCGGTTTCGCGCTCGCCAATGAGTTCAGCGACCATGTCACCGAGCGCCATAATTACCTCTGGCTCGCGCACTCCAAGCTACGCCAGGCAGCGCTCGGCCCTGAATTGCTGATTGGCTCTGCGCCACGCCATATCGAGGGCATGAGCCGCATCCGGCGGGAAGGGAAAACCATCTGGGAAAAGGCATTCTTATCCGGCGAGGACAATATGTCGCACACCATCGCCAATCTGGAGCATCATCATTTCAAATATGAGCTGTTCCGGCGACCAGGCGATGTGCATGTGCATTTCTTCGGCACGGCCACCCTGTCCTTCAGTGATGGCGTCACAACGCAGGACGGCGACGTGTTCGAGATTTCCGCCGCGCCATTCGCGTTGCCCCTTTCCAACCCGCTCACATGCGAGACAACACACAGTCCGGCCGTGGGCGTTCTGTGAGTGTCATAAAGCCCATCCGCGTCGCCCTGCTAGGTGTCGGCAAAATTGCGCGTGACCAGCACTTTCCGGCCATCGCCGCCAACCCGGCCTTCGCGCTGACAGCCACGATTAGCCGACAGGCTGCCGGAACGACTGCGCTCCCGCATTTCTCCGATCTGCCCACACTGATCGCGCACGGCCCAGCCGTGGATGCCATCATCCTCTGCACCCCGCCGCAGGTCCGTTATGCACTGGCAGCGCGCGCCATTGACGAAGGCCTGCATGTCTTCCTGGAAAAACCGCCGGGAGCGACCCTCTCCGAAGTCGTCGCGCTCCGTAAGCAGGCCGAGGGACGCGGCGTTACCCTGTTCGCCTCATGGCATTCCCGTTACGCGGCGGGAGTGGAGCCGGCGCGGGCCTGGCTCGCGTCCCGCCACATCGCGAAGGTATCCATCATCTGGCGCGAAGACGTGCGGGTCTGGCATCCCGGTCAGGCATGGATATGGGAGCCGGGCGGCCTTGGCGTCTTCGATCCGGGCATCAATGCCCTCTCGATCCTGACGCGCATCCTGCCTCGACCGGTGTTCCTCAAACAGGCCTCGTTGCAACTACCGGAAAACCGCGCTGCCCCGATTGCCGCCGATCTGCACCTTTCCGATACGGCGGGCACGCCAATCCATATGGATCTCGACTGGCGACAGACCGGCCCGCAAAGTTGGGACATCATCGTCGAGACTGACGCCGGGACGCTCCAGCTGTCCAAGGGCGGCGCTGTTCTGACCCTCCCCACGGGCACAGAGGAAGGCGCCGATATGGAATATTCCGGCCTCTACGAGCGCTTTGCCAGCCTCATTCGCTCGCGGCAGAGTGATGTGGACACCAGCCCGCTTTCCCTGGTGGCCGATGCATTCCTTCTCGGGCATCGCACCACTGTCGACGCCTTTCACGACTGAACAAGGCCTTGCTCAATATTGCACCGGCATGCATGATACCGCTACCAATAAATGGGGAGAGGAAGTGATGGGCGATTTCGGCTGCGTTTTGCGCATTGAACCTCCGCGAGGCCTGACTGGTGCAGCCCGGGCTGCCAGCATCGGACTATGCACGGGCCTGATGCTCGCTGCTGGGGCCGCCACGGCCTCCCCCGCCCTTTCGCCGGTCTGGACCGATCACGCCGTTATCCAGCGCGCCGCGCCGATCGTCATCGCCGGCACAGCGAACCCACGGGAGCGCATTGTTGGCAAACTCGGCGACGAGCAGGCGGTCGCAACCGCCGCGGCCGACGGCACCTTCGCGCTGACCTTCGCGCCGCGAACCGCCGCCAACACATCCGTAACGCTCCGCGTGTCTGGCGCCGACGGCAACGCCACCGAGATTCACGACCTCGCGATCGGCGATGTGTGGCTCTGCTCGGGCCAATCCAACATGGAATTTCCGGTCGAACGTGCCCTCAATGGCAACATGGTCGCGCGGCAGGCGGCCGACCCGGATTTGCGGCTCCTGCAAATTCCCAAGGGAACCGCGAGTCTTCCGGCCACCGCCTTCGCGATGCCCGTCGCCTGGGCTGCCGCCTCTCCAGCGTCGGTGCCGGACTTCTCCGCAGCGTGCTACTTCATGGGCAAGGAGCTTCGGGCACAGCAGGGCATCCCGATCGGCCTTATCCACGCCAGCTGGGGTGGATCGCGCCTGCGGCCATGGCTTACCCCGGACGCAGCCGAGGGCCTCTACGGCAAGGCAGACGTGGCGATGCTCCGCCAGCATGCGAGCGATCCGCTGGGTGCCGTCACCACCTTCGCGCCGCAATGGCAGCGCTGGTATCACGACGAGACGGGCGGATCGGAACCCTGGCGCAATCCGGATCTGCTGCAGTGGGCCGATGTGCCGATGATCGGCGTATGGAATGACTGGTCCGGCACCGCTCTCGCCACCAACGCCAACGGCACGGTCTGGCTACGCCGCCGTGTGACCTTGACGCCGGCGCAGGCCAAGGCGGGCGCAACGCTGAAGATCGGCATCATCGACGATATGGACATGACCTTCGTGAACGGCCGGGCGGTGGGCAACACGTTCAGCTGGGACGAAGAGCGCGCGTATCGCGTCCCGCCGGCCCTCCTGCGCGCTGGTGTCAACGAGATCATGATCGCGATCAGCAATAGCTGGGACAAGGGCGGCTTCACGTCTCCGGCGGACAGGCTTGAGCTGGCGATCGAGGGGGGAGCCGCTATCTCGCTTGCGGAAGGCTGGCGGTATAGCATCGCCCCGGTCAAAACGTTCCCGCCCCGCCCGCCCTGGGACAGCAATGGCGGCATCGGCGTGATGCACAACCACATGGTTGCGCCTCTCGGCCATATCGCGCTCAAGGGTGCCGCTTGGTATCAGGGTGAAAGTGACGTCGACGTGCCGGGTTATGCCGAACGGCTGCGCGCGTTGTTCGCCGGGTGGCGGCGCCAGTTCGATCCGAACATGCGCATGCTGGTGGTGCAGCTCGCCAATTTCGGGCCGCCTCAGTTGAAGCCGGCGGCTTCCGGCTGGGCGACCGTTCGCGAAGCGCAGCGGGCAGTGGTGGCAAGCGATGCCAACGCCGCCCTGGCAACCGCCATCGACATTGGCGAGCGCACGGACATCCACCCCGCCAACAAGGTTCTGCTCGGCCAGCGCCTCGCCATGGCCGCACAGGGCATCGCCATGCCGATGCCGCTTTCCGCAACGCGCACCGGCGCGCTCATTCGCGTGCGCTTCTCTGGCATCAACAAAGGCCTGGCGGCCTGGAGCGGCCCCGTCCCTCTCGGCTTCGAACTCTGTGGCGCCGATGAGCTGTCTTGCCACTACGCCCAGGCACGGGTGGAAGGTGACACCATCGTGATGACCGACGAAATGCAGGGGGCCACACGCGTACGCTACGCCTGGGCGGACAGTCCGGTCGTCAATCTGTTCGACGGACGCGCCCTGCCGGTACCCGGCTTCGAACTGCCCATTGGCTGAAATGCCCTGCACACCACCCATCCGACACAAACCTCATTCCGAAACCTGGGGGAGACCAACGATGAGATTTGCCGCCCTGCCCTTCCTCGCAACGGCGCTCGCTTTGCCGTCAACGATCACTGCAATGCCAGCCTCCGCACAGACAGGCGCGACGGGCGCCATCGCGGTGAGGATTGATCCGGCCAAGCCTGGCGCCAGGATCCACCGCGACATTTTTGGCCAGTTCGCCGAGCATCTGGGCACCGGCATCTATGGCGGCGTGTGGGTGGGCAAGGACTCCCCGATCCCTAACGTGCGCGGTATCCGCAAGGACGTTGTGGCTGCGCTGAAGGCCATTCGCGTGCCGCTCGTTCGCTGGCCGGGTGGGTGCTTCGCTGACGAGTATCACTGGCGCGACGGCATCGGCCCGGCCGAGACGCGTCGCAGCTCGATCAACTCAAACTGGGGCGGCTCCGTGGAACCCAGCACCTTCGGCACGGACGAGTTCATGGACTTTGTCGGCCAGATTGGTGCGGAAGCCTACATCGCCATCAATGTCGGATCCGGCACCGTCAAGGAAGCCGCCGATTGGCTGGCCTATATGACCGCCGACCCGGCCAGTTCCGCCGGGAAAGAACGCGCCAACAATGGCCACCGGGACCCCTACAAGGTCAGATATCTCGGCATCGGCAACGAGAGCTGGAGCTGCGGCGGAGCCATGCGACCGGACTATTATGCCGACCAGATGAAGCTCTATGCCCGCTTCGTGCGGAACTATAATCCCGATCAGGCCGAGGGGAAGCCAGAGGCCATGCAGCGCGTCGCGGTCGGGCCGGGCGACAATGATCTGGCCTACACCGAAGCGGTCATGAAGGCATGGAAGGCGCATGATTGGGCCTGGTCAATCGAAAGCCTTTCACTCCATCGCTACACGACGGGCGGCTGGCCGCCTTCTTTCTCGAGCACCTCCTTTGACGAGAAGGCTTACGCCACGCTCATCAAGGAAACATTGGGCATGGATGGCTTCATCGCCGCCAATGCGGCGGTCATGGACAAATATGACCCCGAGAAGAAGGTCTCGCTTGCGGTGGACGAATGGGGTGCCTGGCTGGCACCGACGCCCGGCACCAATCCCGGGTTTCTCGTGCAGCAGAACTCCATGCGCGACGCCATCATCGCGGCGCTCAACATCAACATCTTCGCCCGTCACGCCGATCGCGTGAAAGTCACGAACATCGCGCAGATGATCAATGTGCTGCAGGCGATGATCATGACGGACAAGGAGAAGATGCTTCTCACGCCGACCTATCATATTTTCAGAATGTATCTGCCTTTCCAGGATGCGACGTTCGTCCCGGTGAGCTTCGATCCGGGCAGCTACAAGCAAGGCGACATCACTCTACCCCGTCTGGATGCCGTTGCGGTGAAGGACGTGCAGGGCCAATTGTGGCTGGCGCTGACCAATGTCGATCCGCAACACTCGACGCCCGTCACCATCAATGTGAGCAATCTGGGCGTGCGCACGGCCAAGGGTGATGTGTTGACCGCACCGCGCGTAGACAGCGTCAATACCTTTGCAGCACCAAACACGGTCACGCCCAAGCCCATCACCTCGACGGCGCGCGGCGGCCTCCTGACGATTGACATGCCCGCCAGGTCTGTAGCGGTGGTCGCGCTGAACCCGTAACCGAGCGGAAGCGCGCGGGAGCCCCTCCTGCGCGCTTCCGAAACCATGGCAACGGAGGATGACCAGCGACCGTCCCCGGTCAGAGCATAAGGGGCGATATGGCGAACGCCGACCATGGGACGTATCGTCCCTGTTGCATGTGTGACAGCCCTCCCGTTAATTAGGGTGAAGAGAATAGACAGAAATCTGGCGGCATCGGAGCAGGCAATCATTTCCAAGGATCGTGGTACGAGCGACAATCAGGCAGGATCGGATGCAACCACCGAGATTCAGCGCTCGTTCAAGGGCTCTGGTCGTCGGTTGCGTGGTGCTGTCGCCCATTATCTGGGGTCGGCAATCGTCTCCGGCCGTATTGCACCGGGCGAGCGCCTGACCAGCGAGATCGAGAATGCCGAAGCGCTGGACGTTTCGCGCAGCGCCTATCGGGAGGCCATTCAGGTCCTGACCGCCAAGGGGCTCGTCGAAAGCCGCCCCAAGGCCGGCACCCGAGTGCTGCCCCGCAGCCACTGGAGCCTGCTCGATCCGATGGTCCTGGCCTGGGCCTTCGAGGGGGAACCGGATGTCAATTATGTGCGGGACCTTTTCGAACTGCGCGCCATCGTCGAGCCCGAGGCCGCACGCCTCGCCGCAGAACGACGTGACCGCAATGACATTGCGGCCCTCAAGGATGCGCTCGCACGGATGCGCCGCTTCACGTTGGCGACGGAGCAAGGCCGCGAGGCAGACCGGGACTTTCACGGCGCGCTGCTTGCATCGACACGCAACGCCGTTCTGATGACGTTGAGCGCCAGCATAGGCGCCGCCGTCAACTGGACGACGCAGTTCAAGCAGCGGCTGCGCGCGCTCCCCCGCGATCCGGTTCCGGATCATATGCGCGTCTTTGAGGCAGTCGCGGCAGGCGACCCGGTGGCCGCAAGCGAGGCGATGCGCGTGCTCGTCCAACTCGCCCTGGATGATACGCGCGCCGTGATGCGAACGACGGACGACGACGCGCCAGCCGGCTAACGAGCTGGCCGAACCTTCATATACCGTAGCTAGCAGCGCATCGCCTTGACGCGCCAGTCGTCGGCGGAGCTGAGCAGATCTCCATCGCCTGCCCGTGGCACGGTGGCGCTACCCACCGTGCAGCCGGCCCCGCCATCATGGCCAGTCCGCCGAACCGAAGAGCAGGCAGGCCTTCACTTGTTGACGAGATGCGCGCTGAAGAAGGGCAGCACGTGATCCTGAAAGCGAAACGCGACGTGGCTCGTATGCGTGCCGGGATAAACGGTGAAACTGTTCGCGATGCCATAGGAGTCCAGCACCTTGTGCAGCGCCTCCGTGTCCGCTTTAAGCCCGTCCTGATCGCCCACATCCATGGCAATGGCGGCATAACGCTTCAGGTCGGCGATATGCTGGTCGACAAAGGCGAGCGGCGCGTTGGCCGCCCATTTCGCCAGCACCGCATTGCGCTGAGCTGCATCGCCGTCCGGTAGATCCAGATAGAGTGGCGGCTTTTTAGGATTGGGGGACCAGGCCGCAGCCACGGCCAGTTGCGCACGCAGGCCGAAGGGCAAGCCTTGGGCCTCTGCGGGCGAGCGCAGCCCCGCCACCTGCGCCAGCGTGGCGGCATCCATCCCGCCGCCCTCGCGCGCAGAAAGACAACAAGGGCTCATGAGATAGAGCGCGCCGAAGACATCGGCATGCTTCATGCCAATCCGCGCCGCGCCGTACCCGCCCATCGAGTGGCCAACGAGTCCCCGGCTCCGTCGATCGGCCAGTGTGCGATAATGGCTGTCGATGTACCGGACGAGATCCTCCGAGATGAAGCGCTCGAAATCCCCCGTCGTGACCGAACTCGAATACATCGAGCCGTTATGGACCGTCTTGCTATCCGGAAAGACGACGATCATCTCTTTCGCCCCTTTCGCCAGGGCTCCTTCGACCACCTGCGGGACATGGATTTCCTTGAGCCACTGCCCGGCGCCGATCGAATAGCCATGGAGCGCGTAAACGACCGGGTACCGCTTCCCGGGATCAGAGGCATAGCGAGGCGGAAGGATGACGACGACCTCGCGGTCCGCCGCATCGCCCTCGAGATTGCCGGCTATAGCCGAGGAATGGACCTTGACCCGTTGAACAGTCACTGCGGGCGCTCCCGGTACAAGAGCGGGCGCCGTCGTTTCCATCTGCGCTTGAGCAGGCACGCAAGGCGCCAACGCGCTCAGACCGGCCACCAGCGCCGCATATGTCCATCCCTTCATTCCTCACCTTCCTTTCCCAAGGCCCCGCCACACATTCTCAACGGCGCACTGTGGCCCGATATGTATGATTATTAATCGTCAGACCGGCGCCGCTTCATAAAAGGCTCCGTATATGTTTATCGCCCAAACCCGCCAAATAGCGATAGACCGACGCTATCCGGCGGCACTTCTCATCTTTATTACCCGGAGTAAATAGCGCGCCCTCACATGCCTCGCAATTGCTGCATGATCATTGCCCTGATCCGCCCATAATTGCCTTTGCGCATGGGACCGAGAATGCCGTGTTCCTCGGGTGGTAGATGGGCGAGCGGATGGCCGTTTTCCCGGAAGACGTAATGGTCGAAGAAGGCGCGCCACGCCGCCCTCTCCTCTTCGGGACGTTCGGCAATAGCGATCATCGCCAGCATCATTGCGGTCATGGGGGCATCCACGCCGTACGAGAACGCGTCCCACCAATAGTTGACAAGAATGTTGAGCGTTTCCGTCGCTTCAACCTGATGCCACCACAGCTTCGGCAGAAAAAGAGCATCGCCAGGCAGCAAATCCACCACAATGGCTCTTTCATGCGCCCTTTTGAAACGCGGGTAACGCGGATCTCCGAGCGGCGCGGCAGCAGCCAGACTCACGGGCGGACCGGACAAGGTGCGGTCGATCGGCCCCACATAGAGATCACTCACGGCGTCGGGCGGGAACAATGTGAATCGCCGCCTTCCAGCCACGACGCAGGCGAGATTTTCAAACGTGTCATAATGGCAGCCCACATAGGAGGCATTGCCGACCCAGAGGCGCGGACCAATCTCCGGCGACAGAAAAGACAGCCGGTTCTCAGCCTCAAAACCGGGCGCGTAACTGTTCGCGGGCAAGGAGCCCATATAGGCCGTCCCACGCGCCGGGCACTGTGCACAGGCAAGAATATGCTTCAACCCCGCACGCAGCGACATCTCCCGTCGCTCGAAATTGAAGTCGGCCAGCGTCTCTCCATAGAAGTAACGGCCCGAGATGTCGGGATCGCCAACGAAGACCTCGCCAGGCCGATCGGTCGCAAACTGTTCGAGATAGGCACCCAGCGCAGCGCTCGACTGCCTGGCCGCCTCCAAGATCGGCCAGTCCGCACACAGGCCGCGGAGAACGACAGGTCGCGATCCCTCTACCACCCGCTTGCGGAAATCCTCCGCATCGACAAGCGCAGCCCCTTCAATCTGCGAGATGTCCGTCTGCATGGCCTGGACCTCAGGCGCCCGCCAGCATGCGATTACGGCGATGCGCGAGCAACGGCACCTGCTTCAGGGAGCAGGCTACGCTATATGCGAGGTAGAGGTCGCCGCTACGGAAGAGCTGGAGCACGGCCGCATCGTCGAGCGCTTGCAGACGATCCAGACTGATCGTGTAGAGCCCGGCAAGATCGAGCACCTCGCCGTCATCGAAGCGGAGCGAAATGTCCACGGGCTCAATAAGGCCATAGCGCTTCGCAACGTCGATGAAGCGATGACTCTCCGCCAACCCCGCGTGAAGCTGCCCGAGGATGCGCTGGATCTGCCTTGTTGGCGGCGTCGGGCCGCCATCCTCATCGAAAAGTGGCTCGCCGGTGACTTCGCTGATGCGCGGACTCGCGCGATCGACGGCAATGTTCTCACCAGAAATGAAAAACGCCTCCCGCTGCTGCTCGAGCGGACAAAAAGGCGCGAGGCCGGTCTCCGAGTCGGCAAGCAGATTCTCGTCCGCTTTGAAGCCGAACATGGCGCCGATATAGAAGTGGCCATTCTCGGAATTTTTCGCAAAAAGAATCGGACAAATGGCAGCCGCTGACGCAAATTCGGACGGCACGATCTGCACAAAATTGCCGGTTCGGGTGGGCGTGGGACGAAGGCGCAAATGCCGATGCGCCCGCGAATCCAGTATCTCGAGGACTGCCTCCATAACCTCTATCTCCCCCAAAAAACGTTGAATTCATGCGACGATAAAGGCCTTACCCACTCGCCGCCGCATCTTTGGTCCTCGGTGCGCGCACGGCAAAAATCGGTATCTGCCGTCCACCCCCAGCACAGTCTGGCACATAGTTTTATTACACCGATAATTTATTCTTGATAGCGCTACCTTTTAGGACTAGGTTCAATCAATCGAAAATACATGATGCTTGGAGAGGGTACCGACGGCCCCCATCGCGCCGGACGCAACACTCCATCTCCATCATGTGAACTATAACAGCGGAGAAGCCCATTTCGGGAGAACTCTCCGTTCGATCCATCAATCTTCGGATTGACGAAAGTGGAGGGGGTTATGCAAAGTAACGGGCCAAGCTTCAATTACGACCTGAATCGTCTCGGCGTCCTTAGGCGCGTGCTGTTAGGTGCGCCCAGCATCATGGCGCTGGTTATTGCAACGCCTGTGGTCGCGCAGTCCTCGGCACCGTTGGAGAGCGCGTCAGCCGATGGCGCAGGTCAAGACATCATTGTCACCGGCTTGCGAGAATCACTCCAGCGCAATCTCGACATCAAGCGCGAGGCTGCCGGCGTGGTCGAAGCCATTTCTGCAGAAGATATTGGCAAATTCCCCGATTCAAACGTCGCTGCCGCCTTGCAGCGCTTGCCGGGCGTCTCCATTCAGCGTTCAGGCGCACGCGGTGAAGCGACGGGTGTGAGCATCCGCGGGTTCGGCGGCGACTTTATTGATACGCTGTACGATGGCCGTCACATCTCTACCGCCACGGGCGGTCGCGGCGTGGACTTCACGACCGTTGGCGTCGATTTCGTCGGCCGACTCAATGTTTACAAAACTCCCGACGTGGAACTGTCGACCAGCGCTATTGGCGGCACGATCAACGTAGAATTGCCAAAGCCGTTCGATCGACCCGGCTTCCACCTCGTGGGCATGGCCTCCGGCGCCATCCAATCACGGAACAAGGATATCACCCCGACGGGCGGCTTGCTGGTTTCGAAAACATTTGCAGACGATACGGTCGGCATTCTGGCTGACATCGCCTATACGCGGAATGACACCACATCTAACCATGTGTTCATCCCAGGCTGGATCGGGGCTCATTTTGCGCCCTGCCAGGCTGGCGCCGACGTGGCGACCTGTACGCCGGGCGCCAATCTTGAAGATGCCAACAATGCCCAGTCCAAGCTCACCTGGTTTCCGCAGCAGCAGGGCATCGAGCAGACCTACAACAAAGATGAGCGTATCGATGGCCGTGTTGCCCTGCAGTGGCGACCGACGGATACGATCCTTCTCACCATTGACGACAATTATAGCCGCCAGACCTTGCATAGCACCGCCTTTGGCTACGCCGCCTGGTTCAACGGCAGCGATCTGCGCAATGTAAAATATGATGCGAACGGGACGGTGATCGACTTCTCGCAATTCGGCACACCCATGGACTTCAACGCCAATCATTCGCGGAATATTTTCGAGACCAACCAGTTCGGCGTCAATTTGAAGTGGGAACTGCGCGACGGCTTGCGGCTGGAGGTTGATGGCTCGATTGCACGGAGCACCCGCAATCCTGGACGGAACGGTTATGGCGACAGCATGGATATTGGCTATGGCGGCACCAACGATGACCATACCACTGTTCTTGGAGCAAACACCGGCGTAACCATTCTGGGCGCGAGTAAGGACTATCTTCCCCAGATCCATGACTTTGGCCCCGCCGGTGACCCGGCACGCTTCACCGACACCAGTGTCATTGGTTCGCACGTCATTGTCCGCGGCGCGAACTATAATACTGACAAGGTAAAGCAGTTGCGCGCCGTTCTGCGGTGGGATCAAGATGACCTCCACGTGGCATTCGGTGGCCAATATATGGAAGACAGGCTGCACGGCGAAGGAACAAGCACCTTCACCAACGGGGTGTTTGCCAGTCGCTCGGGCTATGGCACACCATCCGGCCGTTCTGGCGGTGATACCGGAGGTATCGCACCGCTCCCCGCCGGCGTTTATCAGGGCACCATCTCCACAAACAAATGGATCCCTGGCTACAAGGGAACTTTAGCGCCCTCGATCATCGTCTATGATCCCTACCAGGTCTACCAATTGCTCGAGCAAACGGGTGGAACGGTCGCACCCTCGCTCGATCCCGGCAGCGTCTTCAACATCCGGGAAAAGACGTACGCGATTTTCTTCAAGGCAAATTATGACTCCGCCATCGCGGGCATGCCGTTCCAGCTGTCGGCGGGCATCCGGCATGAGGGCACCACGCTCTCATCCGCTGCCATCGGCCGCCAGCTTCTCGGTCTCTCCATCCCGGCGGGCGATCCGACACTCATCCAGCCCGATCCGACGCTTGGCCCGCTCCATGATGGCTATTCAGAGTCCACCGACATCGTTCGGGGATCCAAGTATAACTTCCTGTTGCCAAGCTTCGACGCCAAGCTCGAGGTGATGCCGAACCTGCTATTCCGCCTGGATGCGTCACGCACGCTTACCCGGCCGGGGCTGGCGGCGTTGCGGCCTACTGTAAACCTCGGAACGCTGCGCGTTGGCAGCCTTTCGGCCAGTGGCGGCAATCCGGATCTGAAACCATATCTTTCGGATAATTTCGATGCGGCCCTGGAGTGGTACTATCAGCCGAACTCATATTTTGCTGCCAACTTCTTCCTGAAGCACATCAGCAACTTTGTGGTCGGCGGTGTTTCGAGCCAGACGATCAATAATGTGATCGACCCAAGCACCGGGCAAGTCGCCAAGTTCAACGTGAACAGCCAGGTGAACGGCCCTGAGGCGACGGTGAAAGGCGTTGAGCTGGCCCTGCAGCATGTATTTGGCGATACGGGCTTCGGCCTTCAGGCCAATGCGACATTCCCCTGGACCAATCGCAAATACGATCCATCCGACACGTCCGGCACGGCCTTTTCGATCACAGGCCTGGCGAAGTCAGCCAACTTGATCGCCTTCTACGACAAGGGTGGCTTCCAGATCAGGGGTGCGGTGAACTGGCGCGACGAATATTTGCTGCAGCTCGGCCAGGGACAGGGCGGTACATTCGGCGCCGAGCCCGTCTATGTAGACGAACAGTTGCAGGTCGATGCGTCCGCAAGCTACGAAGTGACGCCGTGGGCGACTGTCTTTGTCGATGGGAACAACCTCAACAACTCGACATACAGCACACATGGCCGGTTTAGTAACCAGCTTCTTGATGCCTGGTCCTATGGGCGGCGTTTCACCTTCGGTGTTCGCATGCGTTATTGAGTGAGGTGAAATATTGCCGGGGGCGCCAGCGTGCGCCCCCGGTTTTGCGGTGCGGGGGCCCTCATGGTACATGCGATAAGGAATATTGTGATCGTAGGCGGCGGGACGGCCGGCTGGCTCACTGCAGGGATTATCGCTGCCCGACATCGTGCACGCATTCCTCATAGCTTCAATGTGACTTTGGTTGAATCGCCGAACACCCCGATCCTCGGTGTCGGAGAGGGAACCTGGCCCACGCTGCGATCCACGCTCAAGAAGATCGGCGTATCCGAAACCGATTTTATTCGGGAATGCGATGCCGCGTTCAAACAAGGCGCCTGTTTCGCTCGCTGGTCAACTGGCCAGGAGGACGACGCATATTACCACCCGCTGGTGCTCCCTGAAGGATTTGCCCGGGTCAATCTTGTGCCGCACTGGCTCATCAACAACCGCGGACAGAGCTTTTGCGACGCAGTCTGCCCGCAGGGTCGGCTCTGCGAGGATGGCCTGGCACCCAAGTCGATCACCACGCCTGAATATGAGGGTGCTGCCAACTACGCCTATCACCTTGATGCCGGAAAATTCGCGCCGTTCCTTCAGCGTCACTGCTGCGAGAAACTGGGCATGACACATGTTTTGGCGGACGTGCGCGAAGTGCTGTTCGCAGAAAACGGCGATATCCGCGCCATCGACACCGAACAGGCCGGCGAAATTGAGGGCGACCTCTTCATTGACTGTACCGGCTTCCGCAGCCTGCTGCTCGGCGGGGCGCTGGGGGTCCCCTTTCAAGACTGCAATGATGTGCTGTTCTGCGATACCGCATTGGCGGTTCAACTCCCATATGAGAGCGAAACCAGCCCGGTCGCGTGTCACACTATCTCGACCGCCCAAACCGCGGGGTGGATCTGGGACATTGGCCTGCCATCTCGCCGTGGCACCGGTCACGTCTATTCCAGCAGCCATATTTCGCAGGACGAAGCGGAAAGCCAGTTGCGCGCTTATCTCGGCCCCGCAAGCAAGGATCTGCCGGTCCGCAAGATCAAGTTCCGGTCCGGTCGCCGCGAAACCTTCTGGAAGCGCAATTGCGTGGCGATCGGCCTTGCCGCGGGCTTCCTTGAACCGCTGGAATCATCCGCCATCGTGCTCGTGGAACTCTCAGCCAAGATGATTGCTGAGCAGATGCCGGCCTGCCGGGAAGTCATGGACATCATCGCGAAGCGGTTCAACGAGGCAAAGCGTTATCGCTGGGATCGGGCCGTCGACTTCCTCAAGCTCCATTATGCGCTGACCAAGCGGACCGACAGCGCCTTCTGGCGTGACAATGTGTTACCGGCCACGATCCCGGACCGCCTGCAAGATCTGCTGCATCTTTGGCGATACCAGTCACCCTGGTTCCACGACGAGTTTGATCGGCTCGACGAGGTCTTTCCGGCCGCCAGCTATCAATATGTGCTCTACGGCATGGGCTTTCGAACGGAGGTCGCACCCGAGACGCTCGCGCAGGAGGCTGCGGTGGCCATGCAGGCCATGCGCGAGAACGCCACCCAAACCGAACGTCTGCGCACGACACTACCCCGCCATCGGGACCTGCTACGCAAAATCCAGGAATTCGGCCTCCAGCCTGTTTGATCTGATCCGTAGGATGGGCCCGTTGGTACAGACACTGTTCTTCAGACCATGGAGCGCAACCTGTGCCGCCCTCATCCTATCCACCATGCAGTCCGCGCTCCCCTCCCCGGCCTGGTCTCAGCTTCCGCCGGCGGCGGTTATTCCTCCCGCACACGAAGCGGAGAGACCGAATTCGGAAAAGGCCTTTTCGAACGTTCAGATTTCGCCGCGCCCTGATGCCGAGCCAATGATTCTTCATGTGGCGCCAAGGGAACGCGCAACGGGTGATGGGAGCGCTGCCCATCCGTTCGGAACCATCGAGCAGGCGCAGGCAGCCGTCCGGCGGATCAATAGGGATCGTCCCGTCACTGTCCAGCTGGCCACCGGCCTCTATCAACTCGCCGCGCCGCTGCATTTCGGCGTCGATGATGGCGGTCACAATGGTCATCTCGTGCGTTGGCAGGCAGCCCCTGGGGCACAACCAACGCTCTCGGGCGGGACGTTGGTCCGCGATTGGAGCCTGGCAGACCAGCACCGCAACATCTGGGTTGCGGACATTGGCAAAGGCGCTGACCCACGCCAGCTTTGGGTCAATGGGCGGCTGGCTCACCGGGCAGCGGTGGCGGCGCCGCGTTCGGCCTTCGCATTCTTCGACTGGGGCATCCAGATCGTTGATCCAGCTTGGCGTTTTCTGGCTAGTCTGCCGGATCAGGGCCGCATGGAAGTGGAAAACACCGGCTTTTTCACCGACAGGCGCGCAGTGATCGAGCGCATCGAGGGTGACCGCATCCTGCTGCGTCAGCCAGGGTGGCGTAACAATCTCATCGGTTACGACACCTTTGCGCGACCGGTGTCGGGCGACAAGGCGCGCTTCTTCCTGGCCAATTCGCTGGCGTTCATCCGCGCCACGGGCGACTGGTTTGTCGATCCTGCAAAAGGCCTGCTCTATTATCGCCCGGCAGATGGGCAGCGCCCGGACGAGAGCGAAATCATCCTGCCCCGTCTCGAGGCGTTGATCACGATCGCCGGCACCGTGGACGCTCCGGTCAAGGACATCGAGTTTCGCGGCATAGCCTTCCGGCACACGAGTTGGCGCATGCCCAGCAGCGCGGAAGGCTATGCGAGTCAGCAAAGCGGGTCCTATCTCGCCGGGGAGATTGCTGACTACCCGGCCAACCCGATCCGCGATTGCAGCTGGGGTTGCGCAGCCTTCGAGCGCCAGCGCAACCATTGGCGCCAGCAACCCGCCGCAGTGCAGGTGTCGGGCGCACAACGCATCGTCTTCACGGAGTGCATCTTCGCTCAATTGGGCCAGATCGCCCTCGGCATCGGCAACAATCCCGAGGCGCATGCAGCCGGCCCCGGCCTGGCCGCACAATCCATCGAGGTCAGCCGCTCACATTTTGGCCCCCTGGGGGGCGGCGCGATCATGGTCGGTGGCACCACCGCTGAGGCGCACCACCCTCCCCGTCCCGAGATGGCTGTGCGCGACATCCTGATCCGCGACAATCATATCGAAACCGTTTCCCAGGACTATCGCGAACAGGCCGCTATTCTTGTCACCTACGCATCTGCGACGCTCATCCTGAACAACGACGTCTCGGACGCCCCCTATGACGGAATCGATGTTGGCTGGGGCTGGGGCACCAACGACCCTGGGGGCAACACAGCCTATATGGAACGGAAGCGCGGCTATTATGACCAGCCCGGCAATCCCGTCTATGATACTCCCACGATCCTGCGGGATACGGTGATCTACCGCAACCGCATCCACGGTGTAAAAAGATGGTTCCCGGATGGAGGCGCCATCTATCACCTCTCAGCCGACCCCGGCGGGCTCATTGCCGAAAATTACATTTACGACGTACCCGGCGGCATCGGCGTCTATCTCGACGAAGGCTCTCGCTATCTGACCGTCCGTAACAACGTCGTCGATGGCGTCGGTCTTTGGATCAACCTCAACGCCCAAGATGATGCGCGACCTCGACGGACCAATATCGACAATGTTGCACGCGCAAACTGGTTCAATGCCGGCCGGGCAAATGGCAACTGGTCAGGTTATCTGAATAACCAACTTGTCGACAATGTTCCGGTCCAGGCCGATGCCTGGCCGGCGGCCGCGCGCGCCGTGATGGAACAGGCCGGCCCGCAGCCGCCAGCGGAGCGGCCATGAATAACCCGGACCGCATCATTCCTGCCCCCCATCCCCTTCGCCTCACACGCTGACCTGGAGACGATCCATGCCTTCTGCCGCACCATTTCGCTCGTCCCTTCGCCCCTTGCTGCTGGCTGGCGCGGCGCTGTTCGCGATCCCGACGGCGGCGGGCGCGCAAGCCGATTCCACCGCCATCCGCATCGAAGCCGATCGGCAGGCCGCCGCCATCGTCGCAAAACTGACACCGGCAGAAAAGGCCGACCAGTTGCTCAACGTCGCTCCCGCTATCCCGCGACTGGGCATCCCAGCCTATAACTGGTGGACGGAATCGCTGCATGGCGCGATCGGCACGCTGCCCACAACCAATTTCCCTGAGCCAATCGGCGTGGCGGCGACCTTCGATGCGTCGCTGGTCACGGCAATCGGCAATGTCATCAGTCTGGAAATGCGTGGACTGCACACATTGGCACGCCAGACGGGCCGTCTCGGCCGCATCGGCACGGGGCTGGACACCTGGTCGCCCAATATCAACATCTTCCGCGATCCACGGTGGGGCCGCGGGCAGGAGACCTATGGCGAAGACCCGTTCCTCACCGCGCAGATCGGCAGCGCCTTCATCCGGGGCCTTCAGGGGCCGGATCCCGACCAGCCCAACGTCATCGCGACGCCCAAGCATTTCGCCGTGCATAGCGGGCCGGAATCCACGCGCCATCATGCCAATGTCTATGTCTCACTTCATGATCTGGAGGACACGTATCTACCCGCCTTCCGCGCGGCCATCGTGGACGCCAAGGCAGGCTCGATCATGTGCGCTTACAATCGCGTCAATGGGCAACCCGCCTGTGCCAATGATGAGTTGCTGAAGGGCTATTTGCGCGGCGCCTGGGGCTTCAAAGGCTATGTCGTGTCCGATTGCGACGCCGTTGTCGATATTTCGGCGAACCACCATTACGCACCGGATGCGCCCACAGCCGTCACGGCCGCGATGCGCGCGGGCGTGGACAATGAGTGCAATGGCCGCACCCTCAGCGATACGGCTGGGCTGGGCCAGCCCTATCTTGATGCGTTCAAGCAGAACCTGCTGACCCAGAGCAATATCGACACGGCGCTTGTCCGCTTGTTCTCGGCACGGCTCCGTAACGGCGACCTGCCGGGCGTGCGCAAGATCGAGACGACGCCGCCCTCCATCATCGGCGCGCCAGATCACAATGCGCTGGCCTTGGCGGCAGCGGAAAAAAGCCTTGTCCTGCTCAAGAATGATGGCACGCTCCCCCTGAAGAGCGACATGCGGATCGCCGTGATCGGCCCGCTGGCGGATGCAACCCGTGTGCTGCGCGGCAACTATTCTTCATCGCTCTCCGGCCCGCCCATTTCCGTTCTGGACGGGCTGCGCAATGCCATGCCGAGTGCGACGATCAGCCACGCACCGTTCACGGAAACCTTCACGGATGGCGACCGCGTGCCCGCCTCCGCCTTGCGAGGGCCAGACGGCAAACCGGGTCTGATCGCGCGCTATTATAATCCGACCTTGACGCCCCCGACGCGGTTCGAGCCGGGCACGCTAGAGCAGCAAATCAAGGCGATGACGTTCAGGACGCAGCCCGTCGTCACCCGCCGCGAAGCCGATGTGGCAGGACGCAGTCTTGATCTGGCAAAAGTCTCGGATCACCATCGTGTGGTATGGACGGGCTTCCTCGTTCCGCCGGAGACCGGCACCTATCGCCTGGGCCTTCAAGGTGGGAATGGGGCGATGCGCCTCAATGGCGAGCCGTTTGTGGACCTCGGCAAGGCCCGGTGGAACAGCCTGCCGACGACGAAGACGATCCCACTCGAAAAGGGGCGCCGCTATCCGATCGAAATCAGCATGGACTCGCACTTCAACACCGGCATCGATCTGATGTGGAAACGCGTGACGCCAGATGCTGACACCGCGCTAGCCAATATCGCCGGACAAGCGGACGTGATCGTCGCGGTCGTCGGCCTGACCTCGGACCTCGAGGCAGAGGAAACCCCGGTCTCGGTGCCTGGATTTTCCCATGGCGACAAGACCACGCTCGACTTGCCGGCAGATCAGATAGCCTTGCTGGAAAAGGCCAGGGCAACGGGCAAACCGCTGGTCGTCGTGGCAATGAACGGCAGCCCGATCAACCTCGCATGGGCGAAGGAAAACGCAGCCGCAATCATCGAGGCATGGTATCCGGGACAGAATGGCGGTCTCGCGGTCGGCAACGTGCTCGCCGGCAAGACGAATCCCTCCGGCCGGCTTCCCCTGACCTTCTATCGCAGCGTCGATGACCTACCGCCCTTTGGCGACTACGACATGGCGGGGCGGACCTACCGCTACTTCACGGGCACGCCCGTTTATTCCTTCGGCTATGGCCTTAGCTACACGCAATTCGCATTCGACCCGCTCAAGATCGATCAGACCCCCGACCTGTCCAAGGGCATTCGCGTCTCCACCACCGTGCGCAATGCGGGCGATCGCGCAGGGGACGAAGTCGCGCAGCTTTACCTCAACTTCCCCGATGTGCCGGGCACGCCCCGCATCGCCCTGCGCGGATTCCAGCGCGTGCCTCTGAAACCGGGCGAGGCGCGCGCGATCACCTTCGATCTGTCGCCTCGCGATTTGAGCGCGGTATCGCTCAATGGCATCCGGCAGGTGTTCCCCGGGCAGTACCGGGTCTCCGTCGGCTCGGCTCAGCCCGATAGCGGACTGCCTGTGCAGAGCGCGTCTTTTACCATCGACAAAAGTCTCGTCCTGGAAAAATGACAGTGGGCGGGCGTTGGCGGGATCCCGCCGACGCCTCAGCCGCGCAGTCCGGCAATATCCACGCGCTGAGCGCGACCGGCCGTGAGCGTCAGGCTCAGGCGCCGATTGCCAAAACGGACGACACGGTCGGCATCCATGGCGCTGATCAGAACAAGCTCCTTCGGCCTGCTCTCCTCCCAGGCGAAATCGACCTGGCAGGCGCCGCGCACTCGCAGCCCTCGCACAGATCCGCGCGGCCAGGCCGTTGGTAGCGCCGGGAGCAACAAGATCTCATTGTCCTTGCTCTGCACGAGCATCTCCGCAATCGCCGCAGTGCCGCCAAAATTGCCGTCGATCTGGAATGGCGGATGCGCGTCAAACATGTTGGGATAGGTGCGCTCGGGCCCCAGCAGGAAACGAAGAATGCGGTGAGCATGGTCACCATCCCGCAAGCGCGCCCAGAGCGCGATCCGCCAGGCCGTTGCCCAGCCGGTCGCCTCGTCGCCCCGGATTTCGAGCGAACGACGTGCGGCAGCCGCTAGCGCGGGCGTATCGTCCGGATCGATCTGCTGGCTGGGGAACAGCCCATAGAGATGGGAGACGTGTCTATGATTTTGCTCGGGTGCGCCGGCATCCCAATCCGCTTGCCACTCCTGCAATTGCCCAAGCGCGCCGATCCGGTCCGGCGCGAGACGGGCACGCAGCTGGCGGAGTTGAGACGCGAACCTGTTATCTATGCCCAAAATGTCCGCCGCTTGCGCTGTATGGGCAAACAGGTCCCGAAGGATCTGTTGATCCATGGCGGGGCCAGCACAGATGGCGACATCGTCATGATGCGCATTTTCGGGTGAGAGAGAGGGGCTTGTGATGAGCACGCCGTTGGCTGGATCGGTTTGCAACGTATCGACGAAGAAGAGCGCCGCGCCGCGCATCAAGGGATAGACATCACGCAGAAAGGCGACATCTCGTCCATAATCCCATCGCTGCCACAAATGCGTGCAAAGCCATGCTCCACCAGTGGGCCACAAGCCCCACCGCGCGCCATCGATGGGCGCACTCGCACGCCAGAGATCGGTGTTATGGTGGGCCACCCACCCGCGCGCGCCATACATCTCCCGCGCGGTGCGCGCGCCACTTTCCGCCAATTCACGGACGAGCCGCACCAGCGGCTCCACGCATTCCGGCAGAGCCGTGACCTCGGCTGGCCAGTAATTCATCTCTGTATTGATGTTTATCGTGTATTTCGAACCCCAGGGTGGCGCGATGCTATCATTCCAGATGCCCTGCAGGTTTGCCGGCTGGCTGCCCGGCCGTGAGGAGCAGATGAGTAGGTAGCGGCCATAATTGAAATAGAGCGCGGCCAGGCCCGGATCGTCCTTCGTCTGTGCCGCGATGATGCGCTCATCGGTCGGGAGCGCCCCCATACTGCTCTCGCCAAGATCAATCTGTACGCGCCGATAGAGCTCGCGGTGGGCGTCGATCGTCTCTGCCTGAAGAGAACTGAAGGGGACTGAACCCGCCGCCGCGATCGTCTTCTCGACCAGTGCATCGGGGTCCCCGCTCACATCGTTGAAGCGCCGGAAGCTGGTGGCCATCGCGACAAGGATCGTGACAGCGCGCGCCCTGCGGAGCAGGAGCCGATCCCCCTCGGCCACAAGCGACCCCCCGTCGGGAAGCAGACGAACAATCCCCGCGACGCGCAGCGCTGCGCCGACACCATGATCGCCACGGTTGCGGCCGCGGGCGATGAGTTGGCCTTCTTTGGCGGTCACCACCATGTCCTGCGCCGGAGCGAGCCGAACATCGAGATCCAGCAAATCCGGCCCGCCGACGGCATGGCGCATTACGATCACCTGGTGCCGGGGCGAGGCAAATACCGTGCGCGTGTGGTGCGTCCCGCCCAGCATGAAGCGTGTCGTCACCGTCGCGCTGTCCAGATCCAGCGCACGCTCATAATCCTGCGGCTGGGAGTCCTTTCCCGGCAGAGAAAGCATCAAATCGCCGAAGGTCTGGTAGGCCATTTGCTGGAGCGGGCGTGCCATGAGCGTCTTATTGGCAAGGTCTTGCGCCTCGGCATAACGCCCCTCGGCAATCAACCGACGCACCACCGGCACCCCCTCGCGCGCCAACGGGTTGATCGGATTATAGGGCCCACCCGACCACAGCGTGTCCTCATTGAGTTGCAAGCGCTCCGTCTCCACGCCCCCAAACACGATGGCGCCGATCCGCCCGTTGCCGACCGGCAAGGCTTCGGTCCACGCGGCGGCCGGCTTTCGATACCAGAGGCGATGCCCCGCCCCCACACTCTCGTTCCCCTCAGCCCGCAATGGCGCGGGAATGCAGGCGCCTGTCGCCAGGAGCAGCGCCCCTTCAAGCACGGTACGCCGCGTAACCATGGGCATTTCCTTTCGGTTGGGAATCGGAATCAGCGTCTCCATTGTTCTGGATCGCCCCTCCACCCGTTGTCGCGCTCAGGTCTCGTCGGTCACGCCTCAATGCGTCCAGACATAGGGACCGACCACGGTGCCGGTGAATCCGCCCGCCTCATGCGTGCTGAGGAAACGGGCATCGAACTCCGCCGCCAGCGTTCCCGTGCCGCCGGCCCCGGCATAGGCGAAGGCCATCCGTCCGCCATCGGCCCGGATAGTGAGCGTCATCGGACCTTCATTTTGCACCGGGACGGAGGCGACCAGCCGCTCATCCCCCTTCGCGCGCATGTACAGGGCCACGACATCGCGGTCAGCGAGGCGCGTGAGACCGAAAAACAGGTAGGACTGATCGCTTTGTATGGCCGCAAGCCCTGCTCGATCGCCATTCTGCTCGGGCGAGAAGAGGACCGTTGTGCGCATGGTCGCGACATGATGCTGCTGGCGGCGGCCCAGGAAGGCCGGCGTGCCCGACTGTTCTCCGAGTGGCGCGGCGGAGATCAACACGAGATCGCCCTTGTCCAACCGATAAAACGGCAATTTCGGCATGCGAATGCCGATCCATTGCAACGCAAGCCGATCGCCATCGAAGCTGTCCACGTAGGTGAAGTCGCCACTGGTCGGGAGGCTTGGGTTGGGCTGCGGGGCTAAGGCCGGAACCGGTGCGGCAAACGGAACGCGCTGCCCCTTGGGCAAGATGATCGGCCAACCGTCCTTCCAATCCACAGGCAGCAGGAAGGTCTCCCGCCCGATATTATAGAAATCCTCCGCATAAGGCCGTACGGCAAGGAACGTCGCCCACCAGTCGCCAGCCTGTGTCTGGACCAGCTCGGCATGCCCCGCCGAGGTAATCGGATCGGCGCGCGCCGCATCGAGATCTCGCTGGGTCAGAATCGGGTTGCCCGCATAGGGTTCATAGGGGCCGCGCAAGGCACGCGAGCGAAACGCGACTTGCGAATGATGGATGCTGGTCCCCCCTTCCGCCGCCGTCAGATAGTACCAGCCATCCTTTCGCAGGATGTGCGGTCCCTCGATCCAGACCGGCTCCTTGCTGATATCGACCCCGCCGTTGATCAATTGGGTGCTGGGGCCGACCATCTTGCCCGCGCGCCTATCATATTCCTGAAGCCAGATCGCCCGGTGACCTTCATAGCGCGGCTTCTCATCCGGGGCTCGGTTGTTGACGATAAACGCCCTGTCCCCCTCCCAGTAGAGCGAAGGGTCAATGCCCTCGAAAGGCAACCAAATCGGGTCCGACCAGGGGCCAGCGGGGTTCCGCGCGGTGATGACGAAATTTCCTCCGCACGCGACGCACGTATTGGCGATGTAGAACGTCCCGTCATAATAGCTGATATCCGGCGCAAAAACGGCTTCGGAGACAGCTCGACCGGAAAAATCCAGTTGTCCGGGGCGATCAATCGCGTTGCCGATCTGGGTCCAGTGCACCAAATCCTTCGACTGCCAGATAGGCAGCCCCGGAAAATGCGCGAAGGACGAGGTCACAAGGTAGTAGGTGTCGTTTACTCGCGTGATCGACGGATCGGGATAATAGCCGGAAAGGATCGGGTTGCGATATTGGCCCGGTTGAACAGCTATGCGTTCCTGCGCACGGCCATCATACTCAAAGCTCGAAAAACGAGCCATGGGCCCCGCGACTGCCATGGCCTGCCCGAGTGCCAGCACCCAGCCGACCGCCAGACCACGCATCAAGATTTTCACAGCCGAACGCATGCCCCCTCCTCCTTCGCCCGGGCAGCGCGCATCTCGCAGGGATTCGTCACTTGCCAGCTTGGTTGGTAGCGCTACCTACCATAGGTTGGCCGCCCCGTTAAAGCTGCAATGCATCGCGCTCACAACCGACCGACCCGAAACCCGTTGACCCCCGATCCCCATATATGGTAGCGCTACCTTAACGTGACACATCAAGAGATGCACGAGCACCGTAGGAGAGCACCTTGGCAAAAGTGACGATGTTCCGGTCGAGCCTTTTCGCGCTCAGCATGTCGATCGTTCTCTCGGCATGTTCGTCCCAGAAAGCCGAGGCGCCTGAGAACGGCGCGGCGACCAACGCAGCAGCGGTCTCGCTGGATGGCAAGCATTTCCTTTCCCAGCCGCTGGTCACCGAGATCTTCACCGCCGATCCGTCCGCCCATGTTTTTGATGGCAAAATCTATGTGTACGCCAGCCATGACATCGACGCGGGCATTCCCGACGATGATCTCGGTAATCAATATGCCATGCATGATTACCGTGTGTTGCAGATGGACGGCATCAATGGCCCCACAAAGATCGGCGAGGTCGCGCTCGACCTGAAGGACGTGCCCTGGGCATCGAAACAGATGTGGGCGCCGGACGCCGCTTTCAAAAACGGAACCTATTTCCTCTACTTTCCCGCCAAGGACAAGCAGGGCATCTTCCATATCGGCGTGGCTACTGCCAACAACCCCATGGGACCGTTCCAAGCCGAGAAAGCGCCCATCGCGGGCAGCTATTCGATGGACCCGAACGTCTTCACCGACACGGACGGCACCAGCTACATGTATTTTGGTGGCATCTGGGGCGGCCAACTCCAGAACTGGGCCAATGGCAAATATGATGCGTCCATCGGCGTGACGGATCTCAAGGCCGATGACAAGCCGGCCCTTTCACCCAAGGTGGTGAAGATGGCGCCGGACATGAAGAGTTTTGCCGAGACGCCGCGTGACGCCGTGATTGTCGACGAACACGGCAAACCGCTTCTGGGGGGCGACCATGCTCGCCGCTTCTTCGAAGGCGCTTGGATGTACAAGCGGGGCGACACCTATTACCTGACCTACTCGACCGGCGATACACACCTGATCGTCTATGCGACCAGCAAGACCCCCTATGGACCGTTCACCTATCGCGGGCAGGTTCTGAAGCCCGTGCAGGGTTGGACGACCCATCACTCGATCGTCGATTGGCAGGGCAAGACTTGGCTTTTCTACCATGACACCCAGTTGAGCGGGAAGAACCACCTGCGCAACGTCAAGAGAACCGAGCTGCAGTTCAATCCTGACGGGACGATCAAACTGATTGATCCCTTCGTCGACTGACGCTCTCCATGTTCCTGGGCATAGACATCGGCACGTCCGGCGTGAAGGCAGTCGTTATCGACCATCACGGCGCCGTCGTCGATCAGGGCACAGCGGCGCTCACGGTGCAGCGTCCCAGACCCCTCTGGTCCGAGCAGGGTCCGGACGCATGGTGGGCTGCGACCACAGCCGCTGTCCAGTCCATCGACCCGACCGTGCGCCGGGCGGTGTTGGCGGTCGGCCTTGCCGGACAGATGCATGGCGCCACATTGCTTGGCGCGGATGATCGCCCGCTCCGTCCCGCCATTTTGTGGAATGACGGGCGAAGCCATGCCGAATGTGCCGAATTGGAGGACAGGACCGCTGCCTTTCGTACGCTCAGCGGCAATATCGTCATGCCCGGGTTTACCGCACCCAAGCTTGCTTGGGTCGCCAAACATGAGCCTGCGCTTTTCGCCGCAACACGAACCGTGCTGCTGCCCAAAGACTATATCCGCCTGCAAATGACCGGCGATAGGGCCACAGATATGTCCGATGCCGCTGGAACATTGTGGCTGGATGTGGCCAAGCGGCGCTGGTCCGGTGAATTGCTCGATGCGACGGGCCTGGCCGTTTCGCAAATGCCGACGCTGCATGAGGGCGCTGAAATCACCGGAACGGTGCGGCCCGATATCGCCCGCCTTTGGGGCATATCCCCCGTCCCCGTCGCAGCCGGTGGCAGCGACAACGCCGCGGGCGCGGCAGGCATTGGCATCGTCAATGATGGCGACGCACTGCTGTCGCTGGGGACCTCCGGCGTGATCTTTATCGCCAATGATCGGTTCAAACCGAATCCCGAACGTACCGTGCATGCCTTCTGTCATTGCCTACCTGCACGTTGGCATCAGATGGCGGTGCACCTGTCGGCGGCATCGTGCATCGACTTTGCCGCACGCCTCTCCGGTGTGGCAAGTGCCGCCGACCTTTTTTTGCGCGCGGAGTCCGCCGGTCCCGCTTCAGGTCCCGAGATTTTTCTCCCCTACCTCTCGGGGGAACGCACGCCGCACAACGACCCGCGAATACGCGGGGCCCTGCTGAATCTGGATCATGATACGGGGCCGGAACGGTTGGCGCAGGCTGTACTGGAGGGTGTTGCATTTGCTTTCGCCGACGGCCTCGACGCACTGCGCGACGCCGGCAGCAATGTCGACGAACTGGCTGTGATCGGCGGAGGAGCGCGCTCCCATTATTGGGGACAGATCATCGCGGCCGCTCTCGGCGTGCGGTTGAATTATCTCAAGGGTGGCGAAGTCGGCCCGGCCATGGGCGCCGCGCGGCTCGCGCAGATCGCCATATCCGGCGCCTCACCTACCGACATTTGCACCGTTCCCGCCACTGCTCATGTGGTGGAACCCGATCCCGGCATCGCCGAACGCCTCGCGCCCAAACGCGAAGCCTTCCGGCGCGCTTATCCTCAACTCCGACAGGGGGATGCCTGATGGCGACTAACTATTTCTCAGAGATTCCGGTGATCACTTATAAGGGCCCCGATACAGACGACGAACTCGCCTATCGCTGGTATGACAAGGACCGGGTGGTGCTGGGCAAACGGATGGAGGATCATCTCCGTTTCGCCATATGCTTCTGGCACAGCTTCTGCTGGCCGGGCTCCGACGTGTTTGGTGCAGGCACGTTCAACCGTCCCTGGCATAGCGGGAATAGCAGGGTGGCGGCGGCGGAGAAGCGCGCTGTCGCCTTCGACTTCTTCCAGAAGCTCGACGTCCCATTTTACTGCTTCCACGATGTCGACGTGATGGCGCCGGCTGAGGGCGTGGCCGAACATCGCAATCTTTTCGCGGAGGCAGTTGATCATCTCGAGCGGCTTCAGGCGTCAACCGGCCGGAAGCTGCTATGGGGCACGGCTAATCTCTTCAGCCATCCCCGTTTTGCTGCCGGGGGCGCGACCAACCCGGACCCAGAGGTCTATGCGTTTGCGGCCATGCAGGTGCGCGATGCACTCGAGGCGACGCATCGCCTGGGTGGCGCCAACTATGTGCTATGGGGCGGCCGCGAAGGCTATGAGACTCTGCTCAACACCGACCTGAAGCGCGAGCTCGACAATCTGGGTCGGTTTCTCTCACTGGTGGTCGAGCACAAGCACAAGATCGGGTTCACGGGCACGATCCTCATCGAACCCAAGCCGCACGAGCCCACCAAGCATCAATATGATTTTGATACGGCCACGGTTTACGGCTTTCTCAAGCGTTACGGCCTTGAGAATGAGGTGAAGGTCAACATCGAGGCAAACCACGCCACGCTGGCGGGCCATACCTTTGAGCATGAACTTGCCACGGCGACAGCGCTTGGCATCTTCGGCTCCATCGACGCCAATCGCGGCGATCACCAGAACGGCTGGGATACCGACCAGTTTCCGAATTCGGCGGAAGAGATGACGCTCGCCTTGATCGAGGTGCTACGGGCTGGCGGCTTCACAACCGGCGGGTTCAACTTCGACGCCAAGGTCCGGCGTCAATCCCTCGATCCGGCGGACCTTTTCTATGGGCATATCGGCGGTATCGACACTGTCGCGCGAGGCCTGCTCAACGCAGCCGCGATCATCGAGGATGGGCGCCTCGATGCCATTCGCGGTCAGCGCTACGCGGGCTGGGATGGCAGCTTTGGCAAGCAGATCGCCGCGTTGGATCTCGAAGGTATCGCCGACCTGGCTCAAGCCCAGGGCATAGATCCCAAGCCGGTTTCCGGCAAACAGGAGAGATTGGAAAACCTCATCAACCGGTTCATCTAGTCCTGAGAGGCGTGCCGCTAAACTCATCCAGCCGGCGTCTACGCGCCTTATTTCGCGCCAGCTCAAGCTGCCTCGGTGCGTTCCTGCCGCCGTCGCCGTCTCCCCCAACGGCGATCCGCGCTCATGTTGGCAAAAGCTGATAGTCGCCCGGAGCAGCGCAGGACGATCACTTCGATGGCGGCAAAGGGCTGACGATATGGCCAGCGCCGGCGCGCAAATCCCTGGCGCGGGACGAAAAATTGCGCGGCAGCGCATCTCTCTCTTGCGATACCCGCGGGATATTGGGACATGTTCCGCGAGAATTGCAGGATGAACAAGGGAACCGATGGTCACGAAAAGCAGCCCACCCCGATCATCCCGTCGGCATAGCCCGGGTCCAAAGATCGCGGATGTCGCACGGCTCGCCGGTGTATCGCCGATGACCGTGAGCCGCGTGATCAATGATGGCACCAACGTCCGCGAAGACAAACGGCGCAAGGTTGAGGCCGCGATTGCCGAGCTGAACTACGCGCCTAACATAGCGGCCAGGGCGTTAGCTGGCGGCGAAGACACCCGCATTGGCCTTCTCCACTCCAACCCGAGCTTTGCTTATCTGAGCGAATTTCTCGTCGGCACGCTCGCGGAAACCAGCCGCACCGGGGCGCAACTGGTCGTGCAAGAGTGCAATGAAGAAGGCAAGGAAAAGCAGGCCGTCGAAACCCTTCTCAAGGGACGCGTCGACGGGATCGTCCTGCCACCGCCGCTCAGTGACTCCCCGTCTGTCCTGAAAGTGCTGGAAGACGCCGGTGTGCCCGTGGTCGCGGTGGCGACGGGCCGCGCACCGGACTGGGCGCTTTCGGTCAGCATCGACGACAAGGATGCTGCCCGCGCAATGACGGAGCACCTCATCCGCCTTGGCCATCGTCGTATCGGTTTCATCACCGGGCATCCGAACCAGACCGCGAGCGCCGAGCGCCTTGAAGGCTACCGCGCGGCCCTCGAGAAGCATCACGTGCCGCTTGCGCCACAGCTGATCGTGCAAGGGTTCTTCACCTTCCGCTCCGGTCTGGAGGCGGCGACCCAGTTGCTGGACCTGCCCACACCACCCACGGCGATCTTCGCATCGAACGACGATATGGCAGCGGCGGCACTTACCGTCGCGCAACGTCGCGGCATTGATGTGCCAGAAAAGCTCACAATCTGCGGGTTCGACGATACCGCTCTAGCCCTGACCAGTTGGCCGGAATTGACAACGATCCGCCAGCCGATCACCGACATGGCCCAGCAGGCCGTGGCGCTGCTCATCAAGGAAATCCGCATGCGCAACACTTCGTCAAAAGGTGTCGATCAGCCGCATGTCCTGACGCCTTACACGCTGATCGAGCGAGAGAGTGACGCTCCTCCGCCTGGCGATAGCGACGCCTAAGGGCGCTCGCCAAACGCCCTCCGTTTCCCCGGCGGCCGCGGCGATCAGGTCAGGAAAAAATGCTGACCTGAGGCCCTTTCAAGCGTCCATTTCCTCCAGTTCTCGCCCTTTCGTCTCGCGCACCATCTTCCGCACGAAGAAGAAGGATACCGCGGCGAAGAAGGCATAGCCGAAGTAAGTGACTGAGAGGCCGGGGCTCACCACCAGTGAAGGGAAACTCACCGAGACGAGAGCATTGGCGAGCCATTGCGCAAGGCCGGCGACGGCCAGGCCAGACCCACGGATCTGGTTGGGGAACATTTCGCCCAGCATCACCCACATGATCGGACCCCAACTCAGATTGAAGAAGATCACATAGAGGTTGGCCGCAATGAGCGCGCCAATTCCATTATTGCCAGGCAACATCAGCCCGCCGTCGGCACCAATGATCGCCGTGGAAAAGGCGTAAGCGACGACCGCCAATGTCACGGCCATGCCGGTCGAGCCGATCATCAGCAAGGGCTTGCGCCCTACCCTGTCGACAAGGAACATGGTGGCGATGCAGGCACCGATAGAGAGCACGCCGGACAGGATATTGATCTGAAGGGCATAATCCTCTGAGAAGCCCACCGCCTCCCACAACGTCGCGCCATAATAAAAGACGACATTGATGCCGACGAATTGCTGAAAAATGGCCAGGCCAATCCCGGTCCACACGATCGGGCGAACCCGCCCGGTCGCTTTGTCGATCAGATCGGAGAGCTTGGGACGATGATGATCAGCTGCAAGACTGCTGCGAATCTCTCCAACCTTGCGGATTGCCTCTTCCTCTCCGAAGAGACGCGAGAGCACCACTTGCGCACGCTCGTGCTTTCCCCTGACGACAAGGTAACGCGGGCTTTCCGGAATCGCGAACAGGGCGATGACATAGATGGCGGCGGGGATCGCCTGCAGCAGGAACATCCAGCGCCAGGCCGGCCAATCGAACCAGAAAGGTGCCGTGGAACCGCCGGCAAAGCGCGCCAGCGCGAAGTTCGCAACGAACGCGCCGGTGAGGCCCGTGATGATCATTACTTGTTGGATGCTGGAAAGCCGTCCGCGAATGGAAGCTGGCGTCACCTCGGAAATATAGACCGGGGAAATGACGCTTGCGGCGCCCACACCCAAGCCGCCGACGATGCGTCCGATGATGAACATCGCCGACGAGCCAGCCGAACCAGCGACCAAAGAGCTGATCAGAAACAGCAGGCCCGCCAGCATCATGACACCACGGCGGCCGATCAGATCCGACATGCGCCCGGCCAAAAAGGCCCCCAAGGCCGAGCCCACGAGAATAGCGCCGACATTGATGCCGATACCCAATGCGCCAAGATTGAAGGCCGACTCCAAGCCTTTCTGAGTGCCGTTTATCACGCCGGAATCGTAGCCGAACATGAAGCCGCCAATGGTGGCAATGGCGACAATAGCGACAATGAAGCCCATGTTAGTTCGCGTTGCCGCGTGCGTTTCAGCTCTCATGCCAAGCCCCCTCTCCTTTTGCCGCCGGCGTTCGTGACGCAAGCGATCGATATCCTTCAACTATTCGCCGGTACGACCGGCACGCCCGCCACCTGCGGATCGAATGTGAAAACATGTCCTGCGAGCGGCTGTTCGTCACGCGCCCGCGCGTCCAGTCCCTTATGCGCAGTGGTGGCGTAGGCCGTACGAAGGTCCTCCCCACCGAAGGCAATTTTGGTGACATTAGCGACAGGAAAACGGACCATCTGCATCAAGCGCCCGTCCGGATCATAGCGGCGCACACCCCATCCGCCGAACAGCGCGATCCAGAGACAACCCTCGGCATCCACCACCGATCCATCGGGCCAGCCAGCGCCTTCTTCGATCCGAATGAAAGGTTCGGCTCGCCCTAAACGGCCATCCTCATCCACTGCGACCTTCCAGATCAGCTTGCCCAGCGTGTCCGTGTGATAGAGCGTGCGCGCGTCGGGCGTGAGAGCGGGGCCGTTGGTGATTGTGACGGGCGGCATGCCAGCCAATACGCAATGCCCCTCCGACAAGCGATAGAGATGGCCGGACGGTGCCATTTCGCGATCGTCCATGCTGCCAAACCAGAGACGGCCTGCCGCATCAGTTGTCGCGTCGTTCAGGCGGTTGGAAGGCAGATGGGCCTCGGGATCATGGAAAGGCGTGAAAACCGAGGTTTTCGGATCGAACCTGTGCAGTCCGGTCCGTACGCCCGCGATCATATCCCCGCGCAGAGAGGGGAGCACCCAGCCAATCTGGTCCGGCGCGATCCATTGCTCGATCCGGCCCGAGCGGGGCACATACCGGTAGACTTTATGCGCCTTGATATCGACGAACCACAGCGCATCATCCGCCCAGACCGGTCCTTCACCCAGCGTCATGCCAAGGGAAAGGATGGGCGTGACCTCCATCTCAGGACCAGCCCGCGTCGATGAAATACTCATGGCCACTGCACAAGGCGCCATCCTCGGAAGCCAGAAACAGCGCCAGCGCCGCCACATCCGAAGGCTGAATGCGTCGCTTGAGGCACTGGCCGTCCAGGATTTTTGCCTCTCCCTCTGCCGTGTACCATCGTTTCTGCCGAGGCGTCTCGACATTCCCCGGCACGATTGTGGTGACGCGAATATTGTCGCGCCCCAAATCTCGCGCCATGGCGCGCGTCATCCCTTCCACCGCCGCCTTGGCTGTCTGGTAGAGGACGAGATCGGGCAGGCCGAGATGCCAGCTTATGGATCCAAGATTCACAATGGCGCCGCCACCGCGCGTCTTCATACCTGGCACAACCATCTGCGACGTGAAGAACTGGTGGCGCAAATTTGTCGCCATCCGCTCATCCCAATAAGCGGGGGTCACCTCCCCAAACTGGTGGCGGTCGTCATTCGCAGCGTTGTTGATCAGTATGTCAAAGCTGCCCATCTCGGCCTCGAATGAGCGCACCGTTTCGCGCAGCACATCAAGATCACGCAAATCGCAGCGGAGAAAGCGCACCCCTTCGAGGGCTTCTGCCAGCGCCGGGCCGGCAGAGTCGTTAAGATCGACAAAAGCGACGTTCGCACCCTGACGGGCAAAGGCCTGCACAAGGGCAGCCCCGATTCCGGTCGCGCCACCCGTGACAAGCACGTTCTTCCCGTTAAGGCTGGGATAGACTGCGCCCTTTTTCGCCAAGGCCATGCTCATGCGAAATCCAGAAGTCCCCGGCGCTGGAGATTGGCGAAGAACGCCCCGATGCCCATCCGCCATGGCGGCGCGTCGCGGGACGTTTCCACCCGGTTTGCCAGCCGGCCCAGCTTGTCCGTCTCGATCGCGACGATATCGCCCACCTTATGGGTGAAACCGCGGCCCGGCTCATCGCGATCCTGTACCGGCGCAAAGAGTGTGCCCAGGAATAGCGCGAACCCATCCGGATATTGGTGCTCGCTCTGCGTCTGGCGAACCAGTTCGAGCGGATCCCGACTGATCTCCGACATATGGCTGACGCCCTTCAGGACGAAGCCATCCTCACCAGTGATGGTCAGGCGCACTTCCGCTCGCGCCACATCTGCCAATCCGAACGACCCATCAAAGAGGCGAACAAGCGGCCCGATCGCACAGGAAGCATTATTGTCCTTGGCCTTGCCCAGAAGCAGGGCCGAGCGCCCTTCAAAATCCCGCAGATTGACGTCATTGCCGAGTGCGCTGCCGATGACCTTCCCCTGGCTATCCACCAACAGCACGATCTCGGGCTCAGGATTGTTCCACATCGAATCCGAACGGATGCCGATGGCGGCGCCATGGCCTACCGTGGAGAGGACAGGAGACTTGGTGAAAACCTCGGCATCCGGGCCGATCGCAACCTCAAGATATTGCGACCAAAGCCCGTCCTCGATCAGCGCATCCTTGAGCGCAGCGGCTTCCGCCGTTCCGGGCTTTACGGCACGGATCTGACCACCAATGCGCTCCTCCAAGCGGCCGCGAATGGACGCCGCCAGGGTCCAGTCACCGCGCGCCCGTTCCTCGATTACCCGCTCGATCGCGGAGAGTGCAAACGTGACCCCGCAGGCCTTCACACATTGTAGATCGATGGGGCTCAACAGAGCGATCGTTGCCGGATCGAACCGGCCCACCGACTTCCCGCCTGTGCCAGAGAAGTCGCCTCGTTCGACCAGGCTCGACACCGTCGGCGTGACACGGGACATGTCCAGGAGCTCGCCGCGGAGAACCAGGATAGGAGATGGACCTTCGCCGAAATCCGCGCGGCCGATAAACGCGGCAGCCTCCCAGTCGTCCGGCAACTTCAGCTCACACTCTGCCGGATACGACATTCCCTCTCCTCTCGTCCCTGCGCATTTGCGCGATTGATAGCGCTATCAATACTTTTTGCTATTGTTTGTCAAGGCAGCCGATCGTCGCGAGTTAACTTATCGCTCGGACGCATCGCGCACAGCGATGAACCCGGTTCCACCGGACGACCGGTTGATCCTCCGGGGTCACGCACACGCGTGCCCTGATCAATGCTGCTGCTTTTCCGTCACCAGTGCATGTGCTGCGTTCGTGAGTTCGATGAAGGCGGAGGCAGCCGAGATCACATACTCATTCTCCCCCCAGAAGAATGGCCACTCTTCATTGTTCTCCGGAAAATCCGGCTTGATGATGAGTGCGCCGGGCACCACGCCGCCGGGGATAAAGCTGAAATCCGCTCGGTTCGAGCCATAGGCGACTTCCTTGGAGCGGGTCCCCACTGCCGACACGAAGGAGATGTCTGATCCGGGATGGTTGCCCAGCAAATAGGCAAGGCTCCGAAACACCGCATCTGGTTTGACGATGTCAGGGAAGGCCTTGTGAAGCGCATATGTCGTGAGGCCGTAGTCGATGACTCCCTCATTCCCCGCCCAGCCGCCTTCAGAGATCGGCACGCCATAGGGATTCTTGGACACCGCCTCGTCTGTCTGCGCCACCCATTGACGGACGAGAGGAATCGTTGCCTCCCGGAAGCTGTTCGGCATCAACGGAAGGGCTTCGACCACGAGCGCCGCCTGGAAACCGAAAAACCGGGACAAGAGAGGCCACATTTTCTCGATCTGGGCCGCATATTGCTTGTCCCCCGTGGTCTTGAGCAATTCGACCGCAGCGGCAAACTGCTCTGCTTCCAAGACACCTCCCGTCGTATTGCCATGGCGGAAAATGTTCGGAGCATGGCTCTGCTCCTCAGCCCAAACGCGCGTTGCGATACCTCTCGCCTTTGTCGCCAGAGCTGGATCAAATGTCTTGAGGGCACGGCTGGCTGCGGCGAGGGCGGCGATAGACCCGTAATTCAGCGCGGAGGATCGGGTGGTAAATGCCCACCTATCGTCCGGCGTCCCGCTGTAATCCCCTTTCACTTCATAGGGTTTGAGCGCGGGATCATAGATTTTGCCGTCCGTCTTGGCCGCCGCGTCACCCAAATGGGTATATTGGCCCACATCGGGTTCAACGATGCCATTGATCGCATGCCCCACCGCATCGAACTGCGCGACAAGCTGGAGAGTGCCGTGACGGATCTGCTGCAACAGATCCGGCTTGCCATCGGGAACATGAATTTCCACCCGGCGATTGCGTTCGTCAACGCTCGTGGTGTCGCGATCCGGCCCAAAGGCTTCCCAACTCCGAACCATGGAACGCACCACGGCATATTGTGTCTGCGTGCGAATGTCGAAATCGCCCGCGTCGAACCATCCTCCCACGTTCAAGCCGGGGATATGCTCGCCGGGTTTGAAACGCGTGTCGGTGCTGGGCCCCTGAGCATAGAGATCGAGATGCTCATGGTTGATGGGCGCTTGCCGCGCATCATCCATGTGGGGCAGGCCATGCCAGACGCGATAGGCCTCGTTCACGAACATGTGATCCATGGCAACCGGGAAATACACGTCGAGCGTCGGATGCCATGCATCTCGATAAAGATCGGCATCGATACGGAACGGGGCGGTGCGTGTATCACCATAAGCGAGGCGGTAGAGGCCGGGCTCGCGGACAGAACTGAAATCAAACGACAAATAGCGATACCGCAGATAGTCGCCCCATCGTGTCGGGCTGCCGGCCAGCACCGGAGTTTCGCTGCCCGACGGCTGAATTTGGAGTAATTGGACCTGCTGTTGCCGGGTATCGGCCCGATCAACCTCGATCATCGCGACTTTGTTCTGGTCCGGCACATACCCGAGCTGCGAGTGGCCAATCGACGGCGTTCGGAGCCATCCGGGGACGCTGCTGGGCTCCAGCGTCCATTGCAGGACCACCCCCGTCTTGCCCGTTGGCAGCAAAGAGCGCAGCACAAACCAGCCATTCTGCGCCTGATTCCGCCCATCATAGAGGGCAATCGGCGTCTGGGACCTGACATGGACGCGGCGCGCGGTATCGGCAGGCGCCAGCACGAAGTCAGTTCCAACCGCCATCGGCAGAGGCTCGGCGCCGGGACCATCGCTGCGTCCGCTGGCCGGATTGCGCGTCTCGGTCCTGACCATATCCCCGGACGGATGAAGCGGGAAAGCACCGACCTTGTCATCGACCATATAGCTGTGGTGGAAATAGGCCGATGGGAGAAACTCGAGGTTGAACCCAGCCTTGCCGGCCAGCGCGTCAGGCATCGCCCGGGGCAGTTCGACGGTGACCAGCACCCTATCACCTTGCGGCACCGCTCGGATAACATAGCGAAAGTCCCAATCAGGATATTCGAGCGTCGCTTCAATCGCACCCGTCTTCGCTTCGACCTTACGCCCTACCAGCCGTCCGATCGGGTCCCATTGTCCCGGCGTTGCAGCAAGCCGCACGTCCCCGTTGGTCGCGATACGCCGATCCTGCTGGATAATCTCCACACCGCTGATCTTCGAGTCGGCAAACAGCCCGTCGTACCAATTGCTGAAGACGAGAATATTGACGGCAGGAGCTTCCAGATAGCCCGCTCCGGTCAGCCGAACCGCCACGTCCTGCGCCAGACCCGGCACAGGCAGAGCCGTCATGAAAAGTATGACAAAATTTCCTAGAAGACCGACACCCTTCATCCACCTTCCCCTTTATCGTTATCGCAATCATACCCACAATTTTGCGGCAATTCGAGGATTTCGTACAGAACTTCCCACGGGAATCATCTGAACGCAATCACCTCCGCATTGCAAAGACGGTATATTTGTCTGACAAGTTGACGCCAGAATGTCGCTGCGTTTATGCTACTGCCCAGTCGCTACGAGACAGGGCCGAAGTCCTGCTGGCAGCGGCAGCACGCGTAATTTGGCGCGGGGGGAGAGGCAGTATGTCTAGCGAATTCCTGAAAATCGACCGTCGTGAAGCCATCCTTGCGTCGGCTCTAGCGGGAGGCCTCGCTTTTTCGACGGGACGAGCACGCGCCGCCAATGGCGAGCATCCGAAGATTGCAGAGGGGCGTTGCACCACGCCGCGCAACGCAATTGCAAAAACGCAATATGGCCCCGTTCGCGGCTACATCGCGGATGATATCTTTACCTTCAAGGGCATCCCTTATGGCGACGACACTGGGGGTGCGAACCGCTGGCTGCCCGCCAAGCCGCCGAAGCGCTGGACGGAGCCTCTCAACACCCTCGCTTATGGCGCCAACTGCCCGCAAGGACCGCATAATTTTCGCGCCGTAGAGCACACCTTCCTGCAACAGTGGACGGATGGATTCCAGGGCGAAGACATGCTGAAGCTCAACATCTGGACCCCGTCGCTGAGCGGCAACCGGCCCGTGATGGTCTATTTCCACGGCGGCGGCTTCAGCTTCGGCTCGTCATATGAGTTGGCCTCGCATGATGGCGCTCAGATGGCGCGTCACCATGATGTCGTGCAGGTTTCGATCAATCACCGCCTCAATGTGCTGGGCTTCCTCGATCTGCGCGACGTGGGCGGTGCGGCTTACGAAGACTCCGTCAATTGCAGCATGATGGACTGCATTGCTGCGCTGCGATGGGTTCAGGAGAATATCGCCAATTTCGGGGGCGATCCCTCCCGGGTGATGATCTATGGCCAGTCCGGCGGCGGCTCGAAAGTCACCACCATGCTCGGCATGCCGGCCGGCAAAGGCCTCATTCACCGGGCCTCCATCCAATCCGGCGGCGGCGGCAATATTCCGGACCTCGCGCAGTCACAGGAGTTCTCGCGCCGCCTTGTTGCCGCTCTCGGGACCGGACCGAAAAACATCGCCGCACTCCAGGCCATGCCGTGGCAAACCTTGTTCGACACCGGCAACAAGATCGCCACCGAAATGAACGGGCCCTCCACCATGCGGCTGGGCTTTCCTCCGGGCGGCACACCGCGGGTGGGATGGACGCCGACGGTGGACGGCAACGTCATTACGCTACGCTCCTATGAGGATGTCGCGCCGGATATTTCCAAGGACGTGCCGGTTCTCATTGGCTCCGTCACCGAGGAAGGCACGTCATACAGCTCCAATCCGACCGAGACGGAATGGCGCGCGACACTGGCCACTCAAATGGGCCAACCCAAGGCCGATGCGCTCATTCTGGCGATGAAAAAGGCCAATCCAGAAAAGAGCATTCGCACTCTTTCCTATGCCCTCGGCGGTTACGGTCAGCGCAACAATGTGCAGCGCATGGTCAGGCTGAAACATGCGCAGCACGCGGCCCCCGCCTATCAATGGTGGTTCACATGGCAGTCCCCCCAACTCGACGGTCAGTGTGGGGCCTGGCACACAGCGGAACTGGCGTTCTGCTTCGACAACACGAAGATCTGCGATCAGGCTACCGGCAACACGCCCGAAGCACAGGCGCTCGCTCGAAAAATGGCCACCGCATGGGCCAATTTCGCGCATACGGGTAACCCCAGCCAGCCCGGCCTCCCATGGGCGCCGAGCGATCCTACCCGCTGCCAAACCATGATCTTCGACAATCAATGTGGAATGGTGGACGACCCGCATGGCGACGTCCGCCGAGTTCTTCTGAGCTGAACCTCGATGAAGCAGGCCCGAAGAGAAGCCAGGTGCGCGTTGGCGTCGTCGCATCATTCGCAAGGTCTGACAACGCCGCCTCACCCGACGCGTGCGGAGCCGGATAGCCCCCCACTCCTACCGGCGCCTGCACGATGTGTGTCCCACGCGGAGCCTGCTTTCGCAGCACGCATCGCCTCACTGCCGGTGATGGCACCTATTGGAAGGAAATGACCATGATCGCCCATAAGGCCAGTTCCTGCTTCGGCCTCGCGCTGTTGCTCATGGCAACACAGGGCATCGCCGCAGCGCCTGTAGCGCCTGCCGCCGCGGAGGCTCCCCAAGCCGCTCTGGCCCCCTATTTCGAGATCGCAACGCCCGGTCCGACCAAGCCAGACGAGGATGGCTTCATCCGCCGCTGGTTACTGCTGGAGCCGATCGCCAAGCCGAACCGCACCAACACCGTCTTTATCGGCACCTATGTGCGCCAGGCGCTGACGAAGCCTTATTTCCCCGGCCAGTTTGCGCGGCTACCGCGCCCCGGCGATGCGGTGACCGTGGAAGGCACGCCGCTTCGCTGGCATGCCCTGGATTCAACCAGTTTCGACATCAAGCTGTTCAACTTCGCGCAAGCGCTCGGGAAGGTAACATATGGCGTTATCTTCTATACCGTGACGATGGTGGACAGTCCGCGCGATAGGACCGTGCGCCTCGCCGTGGGCTCCAATTCCGCCTCCATGTGGTGGGTCAACGGCACGGAAACTGCCGTTCTCTTCAATGACCGGCGCATGGTGATGGACGATGTCGTCTCCCGCCAGATTAGGCTGAAAAAGGGCCGGAACGTCATTTGGGGCGCGATCATCAATGGCCCCGGTTTGAGCGATTTCTGCGTCCGCTTCCTCGATGAAAGCGGTGAGCCCGTCACCGACCTTTCGGTGGGCGTCATCTAGAGTCCGGGCTGCCCCGCCTCCCCTTTCCTCGCATTTTTGAGGGTGATTGCATGAAACTCTCTACTGCCGCCACCACGCTGAGCCTTCTCCTGGTCCTGCCAAGTCCCGCACAAGCGCAACTCGAGGGCGAGCCCTTCATCCACGACCCGTCGACGATCACACTCTCGGACGGAAAATACTACACGTTCGGCACGGGGCGCGGCGGCCTCGTCTCCAAGGATGGCTGGACATGGCATAGCGGCGGCGAGCGGCCGGGCGGCGGCGTCGCACCAGATGTCATCAAGATCGGCGATCGCTATTATGTTGCCTACGCTGTGGGCGGGGGCGGGATGTCCGGCGGACACGCCAGCGACGTCAAGATCATGTGGACCAGGTCGCTCGATCCGGCATCACCGGACTTCGGCTATCATGATGTGGGAACCGTTGCCTCCAGCGATGGGCTCGAGAATGTCGATGCCATCGACCCCGCGTTTCTCTATGCCAATGGCCGCCTCTGGCTCAGCTACGGCACCTATTTCGGCGCCATCCGCATGATTGAGCTCGATCCCAAAACGGGCGCTCGGGTCCCCGGCAACAAGCCAGTCGATATCGCAATCGACATGGAGGCGACCGCTCTCATGTATCGTGACGGCTGGTACTATCTGCTCGGCACTCACGGCACCTGCTGCGATGGACCCAATTCCACATATCACATCCGCGTCGGCCGGTCGCGCGATCCTCTCGGCCCCTATGTCGATCATATGGGCACTCCCCTCCTCAGGGGTGGCGGCAAGATGGTTGTGAATGCGCGCCATCGCGCTATCGGCCCCGGCCACTTCGGCCTCATCGACATGGGGGGCGGCGTCGAGAAATTCTCGATGCACTATGAAACCGACATGAATCGCGGCCGCAGTGTTCTCGGCATTCGTCCGCTGTTGTGGAAAGACGGATGGCCGGTCGCCGGCGAGAATCTGCACGAAGGGACCTACGAGATCGAGTCCGAGCGCAGCGGCTATGCCCTCCAGCTCGCGACCGATTTCGTCCGTATCGATTTCGATGCGCGCCGCAGCTTCTTCGCCGCACCCGGCGATCCAATCAGTCCCGTCGCGGATCAGACGCTTGCGCAGGATTCTGCCAGCTGGGGAAATGGTACATTGCCGGTGGACATGGGCGACTTCATGGTACGCCCGCATCAGCTCTGGACCGTTGCCCCGGCAAACGGTGCGGGCGGGGTCATGGGCACGCCCTATTACAAGATCGTGATCGCCGGCACCAACCGTGCCCTAGCGGCAGCGCGTTCTGGCGAGGTTGAGGTTGTGCCTGCTTTCACCGGCGCGGCAGAGCAGCTCTGGCAGATCGACCAGCTGACGGACGGCACCTATCGCATCATGCCCAAGGCTGTACCGGGGATGACGGAGCCACTGGCGCTCGTTGCTGTGGGTGGTTCCACGCCCAGCCTTGTACGTTTTGATCCCGCGAGCCCTGCCGGGCGCTGGACGTTCAAAACGCCCTGACAGCTAGCGATTGCAATTCAGGCGTTTGGGGGACCCTGTCATCGGGCGGACGGGGCCTCACGCAGCGCGCCGCGTCCGCGTCAAGCGCCCCCTCCATCGTCACGAGGTCCCGGGGCATGTGTGCCCCGGGACTGCCCTTCGTGCTACATGCGAACCCTCAATCCAACGGAGATCAAGCGCCCGACGGGGTTGGACACGAAGCCATTATAGCCCCATGCGCCGCCCAGAATGCCGGCCGTGTTGCCGTTATAGAATGGCGGATCCCGATCGAAGATGTTCTGGGCGTCGACATAGACCTGCCAGCCACGTGCGAAGCTCTCGCCGCCAAACTCATATTGGGCGTGCAGGTCGAAGGTGTTGTGGGCCTTGACGGTGTCGCCGCCGCCGACCGGATTGCCGACTGCATTGACCTGAACTGGCGCAACCGTCGTGCTGATCCAGTTGTGGTACGACCCGACATGGTTCCAGAACAGGTCAAGCGATGCGCCGCCCCGTGACCAGCCGATCTGCGCTCGGTTCTTGAACTGCACCGATGGGAACGTGGTGTTGTAGCCCGAGGTGTTGAGGATGCTAAAGCTGGTGCCGCCCCCGAAGTTCTGCTCGAACTTCGTGAAATAGGTAAAGGCGGTGCCGATGTTGAAGGTCCCCAGATCGCCGATGGCGGTCCGATAGCTGACCAGGCCGTCTATCCCTTCCACTTTCAGATTCAGGGCGTTCCGGCTGCTCTGGTCGATGAGGAAATAGACCTCTGACGGGATAGCACCGGAGATCGTCGCGCCATTCGCGATGTTGGCAAATTGCTCGATCTGCCCGGGTGTGCATGTTTGCGGGCAGATGGTCAGGAGATCGTGGAGCCCGGCCGAGTTGACGATTGCGCTCGGGCTTGGCGACGACACACCGCCGATAAAGGTATTATGGAAAAAGGTGCCGGAAGCGGAAAAGCCGGGGAGCATCCGCGGTGCCAGATCAATGCCGACCGACCAGCTACGTCCCTTCTGCGGGGTCATGTTGGAGAAACCACCCCCCAGTTGCCGCCGCATACCCTGCACTGCGGCTGTGCCGATCATGCAGGTCGTCGTCCCGCACTGCACACCGGGGATATTCACCACGTCCGGGTAGTTGGCGATAGGTACGGCGATCTGCGCGCCGTTCACGCCGACGCTGCCTGAGGCATAGAGATACCCCTGCGTTGGATCGCCAATGACGGCTGACGGCGGCGCCACGAACGAGCGAGAGTAGTTGCCGCGCAGCTTGACACCCGCCACCGGCTCCCAGTTCGCTGCGAACTTGGGGTTGGTGGTCGATCCAACATCGCTGTAATCATCATAACGGCCGGAAATGCTGATATCGATGCTGTACGCCCCAGGCACGCCCATCTCCGGGGAGATGATCGGCACATAGAGTTCGGCATAGAGCGATTTCACGTCACGCTTGTAATTATACACGCGGAAGTTGGATCCGGTCGTCGTCGGGCCGGTATTGTTGGAGCCGGAGATCTTCTGCGTCTGCTCCTGCCAGAGATATTCGGCGCCTACAGCCGTCTTGAGCGCGCCGGCCGGAAGATCGAAGAGCGCGCCGTTCAGATCCAGTTTCATCTGGTTGAACGTATTGTAGTTCGTGTTTTCACTATTGCTGCGGTAGAGGGACCGAACCACAGAGTCCGCTGTCCTGTTCGTGCCATCGAATGGACGCCACACATCGAGCGCATTGTTGGTCGTCAGCGGCAGATTGAGGGCAATGACATTCTGCCCCGGAATATTTGTCGCCGTCGTACTGCCTGAGAGCTGGGCGGTCCCGTTGAGGCCGAGCAGCGCGCAAGCACTGCAAAAGCCATTGACCGTGTTCAACGCCGAGCGGTTCCAGCCGAAGGCATCGCTGAAGGACAGTGTCCAACTATCGTTGATATGATATTCGGCGACAGCCGTGGAATAGATGGAATCCGATTGCGATTCCTGGTCGCCATAATCGGCATCGGGTAGCAGCGCCAGCCAGCTAACGGTCGCCTGGGTTGCCCCCGGAGCACCGGCCGGTGCCACAAAGAAGGGGTTGATCTGCCCGCCCTTGCCCGACCCCGGACCGAAGACGATGGCATTGTTGAAGCCGCCCGGCGCCAACTCATTATGCGTTTCCTGCCGATTATAGTTGATCATGGCGGTGACGGTGAACCTGTCCGAAAAATCGTTGGTCACTTTCATCATCGCATTCGCGCGAAACTGCGCGGGCAACAGATTTGCATAGACCGAATTGTTGCAGGGTGCATTGGCCTGAACGTTGGCAACCGTCGCCGTCGCCGCCGGGGACAGGAATACGCCGCTCACCCCTGGCACGACCATCGTTGCAGGACTGCATTGATAGCTGTTGGTATTGGTGCCTCCAAAGGGACGATAATCTCCGCGACTGGAGAAGCTCCGATCCTTGTTGGCGAGGTTGGACTGGTCGGTGTAGTTGCCGGCGACGTAAACGCCGCCTGTGTCCCATTTCTTGCCCCAGATGAAATTGAAGTTGGTGTTGTGATAATTATCGGCAAAGCCCGCCTGAACATTGGCGTCGAACCCGTCGAATGTGCGGCGCGTGATGAAGTTGACCACACCCGCGACGGCGTCTGACCCGTAGACCGAGGAGGCGCCGTCGGCCAGCACCTCGACCCGCTGGATTGCGCTCACCGGAATGATATTGGGATCGCTCTGAGCGAACTGGGTGCCGCCGCCCGGCAAACGCAGCCCGTCGACGATCACCAGCGTGGTATTTGACGATGACCCAGCGAGACTGTGTATCTGCGGCGAATAATAGGAATAAGCATTTTCGCCCTGAGCGACCGACCCGGAGGTGGAAATAGAAGGCACGGTGTTCACGAGTTGCGAGACGCTCACCGGAGCGATTTTCTCGATCGTCTCCTGACCGACCGCGATGAGATTGGAGCCCACGGGAGCAACGCCGCGGATTGCCGAACCCGTCACGATAATGTCGTTCGCCGCTGCCTCGCCGCTTTGTGGCACAGGAACTGAAGCGCTCTGGGCCATCGCGGCAGTGCCTGTCAGCAGAGTGACCGCGATCGCTAAGATCGACACCGACACCCCCCTGCCCACATTTTCTCCTGACATCATCACTCTCCTTTAAGACTATTATATACTATATGATTCCATCCATTTTCACGCATCTGCCTTGCCGCATGTCGCGGTTGCAGCAATCACGATTGGGGAGAGCCGCTTAGTGCGGCTGGAAATTATGGAGGCCGCGCGGATAGGGATTGATGGCCACGCGCGTCGCCATCTGACCGACCGGACCGCCGAAGCTGGCACGATGCCAACGACCCTGCGCCGCGATCACGATATCGCCAGGTGAGGCCGTAAAGAAGGGCACGCCTTCGATCTGATAGTCGATCTGGCCTTCCATGATGAACCAGAACTCATCGTAACCGAAATGATAGTGACCCAGATTGTTGGATGGCGGCGGTGTGATGCCGCGCCCGCGAATATTGTTCACAAACAGTTGATCGCCGGCGATGAACGCATCTGCGCGCTGGCCGCCATTAACCACGTCCTTGAAATAATCGAGATAGGCGCGGTCCTGCTCGCGATAATGGCCGGGACCACCGGTCATCGCCGCCTTCACATAAGTGAACCCCTGGACATCGGCTGGCTTATCAGGGGTGGTCGCGACCGGGTAGATTGGCAAATCACCCGCACCGTGCACTTCCAGCCAAAGCGCCGGCTCCTTGCCTACGGTTTCGAGCGTGAACGGCAGGCGAAACGGAATGTGAACCTCTCCGCCCTTCACCGCCACGAACGGAGTTTGCCCCTGTATGCTGACTCGCAACTGCCCACCCCACACGATGAGCGCAGTGGCGTTGTCAGGATACATGAGCGCTCGGGTGCTGCCACCGGGCGCCATCTGATGCCAGTCAGCCTCCAGGTATCGGTTACGAACAACAGGGTGGATCCAACTCGTTTCGCCCTGGTGTGCGGCAAGAACGTCGGCAAGCTTCCACCAAACCCGGTTGGGCGTCGCATAGTCACCAAACGGCGTCCGCTTGGGTGACCAACCGAGTTCCACCGCCGGAACGGTGGCCGGTGAGGCGGCGGGAAGGGTTTGAGAAATAGCCGCGGAAGCGATTAGGGCGGGCGCAAATGCATAGAAAATGGATCTCACGACGCCCCACCTCTCCTTTACGCCGACACAGTTCGTGCCTTGCATGTTTTCATATATGATATGATATCGGGACGTCCGTCAACAGATTGTTGCAAAGAAAAGGAGGGTGATCGTGAAACATATGAAAATAAGCTTATGGATCTGCGCTGCGGCGGTGATGTCGCCCGGTTCCGCCAAGACCCTGCTCGGTCATCAATGCAAGAAAATTGCCGATCCCGCGGCCCGTCTCGCATGCTATGATGAACAGTCGGGCCGGTCGGCTGCGATCGACTTGCCAGCCACGGAGGCGACGCCAGTCGCGCGACCTACCCCGCGACAGAGCACGCCAACGGTCGTTAGCCACGCCCCGGATGGACCGCGCTGGAACGGCGCCTTCGAGAGTACCCTCGCCGCGATTGTACCGCTGCGCCACGGATATTATCGCCTGGAGTTGGCCGACGGCTCCGCGTTCACAACCACCGTCGTCGCACCGCCGCCACCAGAAGGTTTGCGCGTGCATATCCGCCGCTCACCCTTCGGCACGACCTTCTTGGACATGGAGGGGCGCAAACCCCTCACGGTCAAGCCGGTGCGCCGCCAATAGCGGGTGTCGCGCCTCCAGCAGCTGCCGGCGGCTCCAGCAGCCTGTGCGGGTCGACGACCAACCAGGCCACCATCCCCACGAACACCACGGCTGCCCCAGCAACGAACGCGGCGGTCCAGCCGAACTGCGCCGCGATCATTGGCGTCAGCGTCGCTGTCAAAGCCCCGCCGATCTGGCACCCCATGTTCATGAACCCCGAAACGACGCCGCTGTGCTGGCCTGCAATGTCCACCGTCACCGACCAGAACGAACTTTGCGATAGATAAATGGCCCCGGCGCCGCCAGCCAGGATGGCCACCGCAAGCGAGGCACTATCGGCCACCGCGCCGCAGATCAGGAAAATGCCAGTCAGCAGGAAGGCGATCACGCTCAGCCCCGATCGGCCCCAATAAAGTCCATAGCGCGCTGCCACACGGTCATTGACGACACCACCGATCAGGCAACCCAATGTCATGCACAGGAATGGCAGCATCGCGAAGACCGCGCTTGACTTGATGTCCAATTGCCGCGCCTCGGCCAAGTAAATGAAGAACCAGCTGAAATAGATCCAGATAACGTAGCCGAATGCGAAATAGCTGATGAACAGGCCCCAGACATTCCGATTCGTCAGGATCGTCCGCCAGGGGACCGGTGAGCGAGACACGGGCGGTGCCGAGGGCAAGCCCGCCTCGATATGCGCCAGTTCGGCCGCGTTCACCGAGGCATGATCCTGCGGTCGATCACGCGCGACGAGGAACCAGATGCCGGCGGCGACTAGGCCGATGACGGCACAGACATAGAAGGAAGCGCGCCAACCCCCGGCAAGAATGATAGCGGTAATCAGCGGTGGCGTGATGCCCGACCCGGCGCCGACACCAGCGAAAATCCAGCCATTGGCCTTTCCCCGTTCCTGCGCCGGAATCCATCGCGATAAAAACTGGTTGCCGGCGGGATAAACCACCGACTCGCCAATCCCGAGTGAGAAGCGGGTGAGGGCGAGCAACAATAACGCCGCGCTGCCTTGCGGCGGGATGATCGCAGTCGCGGCGGTAAAAATGCCCCACCAGATGAGCGCGCCGGTCAACACCAGGCGTGGACCGTAGCGGGCGGCAAGCCAGCCAGCCGGCACCTGAAACAGGGCGTAGCCAATCAAGAACGCGCTGAACACCCAGCCAAGCTGGACCTGATCGATGCCGTATTCGTCTCGTATGGCGATGCCCGCAATGGAAATATTCGTGCGATCGAGGAACGCGATGGCACTGATGATGAATAGCAGGAAAATTAATCCCAACCTCACGCGCGACCGCCCGGTTCCGATCATACACCCCTCCTATTTTCGGCATGCATGGCTTGCATGCTCGATAATATCATATATGATTAGAGTGGCGGTGCCTAGGTGCTGACCAAGCCGGCGACGAGAAGCCGCTTGGAGAGGAAGAGGGGAACAATGGATGGGTCTGAAGACGCCTCAGACAGGGCTTCTGCTTGCCCTGCTCGCCTGCCCCGCCCTGGCGTTCGCCCAGCCCTCGGCGCCACTTGGCGAACGGATTGGGCATAGCAACCCGGCTTCACTCCGCCTGACAACGGCCGTTCACGGCGGCGCAGGAACAATGAAATTCGCGCCAGTGCTCGGCGCCGACGCGCTCAGTACCAATTTCATTTTTCTGCATCAGGGTGTGATCGCGCCGCACAGCGGGATCGGCCAGCATTTCCACAATGACTGCGAAGAAATGTTCGTCATCTTGGATGGCGAAGCGGAATTTACCGTCGATGGCCGCACCTCGCGGCTGGTCGGCCCCGTCGGAGCGCCCAATCGCAAAGGGCACGCTCACGCCATCTACAACCCGACCGACAAGCCGGTGCGATGGCTCAATATCAATGTCGGCATGACGAAGAGCTACGACAATTTCGATCTGGATGACCCCCGTACCAACGTGGCGCTCGACCCTATTCCACAGTTCATCACCATGCGGCTCGACCGCCGGCTCCTGAAGCCGGCGGAGGGGCTGCCGGGGGCCACCCGCGAAATACTCTATCGCCGCGCGCTGGGTCCCACGATCTTCGCAACCGCCTGGTCGTATGTCGACCATGTCCTGCTGCCAGTGGGCACGGCGCTCGACGCCCAGACTGAGGCAGACATGAGTGAAGTTTATTATGTCATCGCCGGCGCAGGCGAGGTGACGGTCGGCGGCGATACCGCGCCGCTCCGTCCCGGCGACGCCATCCCCATCGATCTAGGTCAGTCACGCGCCTTTCGGCAAACCGGCCCCGACCCGCTCGAACTCATGGTCATCGGCGTGGCGCGCGATCTGGCGTCAAAAGCCCGATACCGCGAGGCAGCGCAGGACCGTTTGCGCCGCCCATAATGCCGCCGGCTCCCTCCGCCATTGCGAGGCAGCGGGCCGAGACGAAGCAAGCCGCCATAGCACTGGCGAACCATAGGAGAGATGTAATGAACCGGCGTCATTTGCTCAAAGGATTCACCCTGGCAGGGCTTGGCATCGCAGTGAGCCCGCGTGCTATCGCTGCCCCCAGACCTTCAAGCATCAAGCCGATCGTGCTCTATTGCGATCTTGCCATCGATCCGGCGCGTGAGGCGGAAATGCTCGATGCCTTTCACAATCATTTCAAGCCGGCGGCAGAGAGTTTTCGCGGCCGCGGTTATATCGACGTCAAAATGTTGAAACTGCGAAGCATCATCCAGGGTGGGCCAGCGCCGGCCAGCGGGATCAATTACCGTTTCCAGCTGACCTATGAAAGCGAGGCGCAGCGCCAGCTTTGGATCAAATCGGACATCCACCAAAAGAACTGGCCGCTGATCGAAAGGACCGTGCTGAACCAAGACTATCTGGTCCTGCTCACCGACAGCGTATGATCCTTGTCCTGCCAAGTCCCTATGTATCGCTGCGGCACTGCCGGCTGAGCAGTCGGGGCTGTCCACCCGGACCACCGCTCATACCGCCCTCATCGCAGCGGGAGTGGTCCGTCATCACCTAAGGAACCGTGCTATGTCATCCCGCTTCCCTATCGCGCTACGCTCGATCACGCTCTGCATGCTGTGCGTCACTCCGCTCGCGGCTCAAGCGCCAACTGCGCCGGCGGCAACCCAGATCATGGCAATCGAACGGCTCGATCCCGGCCTCGACGAAGTGATCGCTCCCGGCACGCAGATCGAGCGGGTCGCGAGCGGCTTCAACTTCACGGAAGGTCCGATGTGGCATGATGGGCGCCTGTGGTTCTCGGACGTGAACGGCGACAAGTTGCGGGCCGTGACGCCGCATGGGGATGTCCAAGAACTTGTTGCGAATTCAGGCGGCCTGGCCAACCCGCCGGCCGGGGCCAGCATCGGCTCCAATGGGATGGCCCCCGCCCCGGACGGTACCGTATTGATGGCCCAGATGGGCGCGCGCCGTATCGTCAAGGTCGGCAAGGATATGTCGCTGCACCCTTTTCTGTCGGATTATCAGGGCAGGCGACTGAACAGCCCTAACGACCTCGTCTATGACAATGAAGGAGCCCTGTGGTTCACGGACCCTCCCTTCGGCCTGTATAACGGGATGGATAAGGATCCGGCCAAAGAACTGCGGTTCAATGCGGTGTTCCGCTATGCGCAGGGGAGACTGGAGCCGGTCATTACGGATCTGCCACTGCCCAACGGCATTGGCTTTTCACCCGATTTCAAGACGCTCTACGTCAGCAATTATGGCCCGGAAATGTATCTGCGCGCCTACGATGTGCATCCCGGTGGCACGCTGTCCAACGGGCGCGACCTGGTCCGCTTCGCGGCAGGAACGGGCCGCGGAGGACCGGACGGCCTGAAAGTCGACAGCGCGGGAAACATCTGGGCCACGGGCCCCGGCGGCATCCGCATCATCACGCCGCAGGGCAAGATCTTAGGGCAAATCAAGCTTCCCGAGGTCGCCGCCAACCTCGCATTCGCCGAGGACGGCCACAGTGTATACATCACGGCCAGTACCAGTATTTACCGCCTGCGCAGCAAGGTGCGCGGGATCATGCCTCTCTACGCGGAGAAATAGCCTCGCTGCTCGGCCGGTAATGGCGCCACAACACGACTGGTGGCGCCCAGCCTCCAGCCCAAATCGGACCGTCGACCATCGCAAACCGCAGGTCTCGGGCCGGTGCCCGTGCCGCCAAGCCGTTGGCACGCTCGGCTTAGCCTGTCGTGCCAGCCGGTGCGTTAGCGGGCCGCTCTGCAAAATTGTGGGTGAGATAATCGGTAATGACCCGCATCTCCGCAGGCGAAATCTCGGCACCACGATCAGCCATACTCTGGACGATCATGGCCCAATCCGCCTTGTTGTGCGGCTTCTCGAAGACTTGCCCGACGCTATGACAGAAACCGCAGCGCTCGTTGATGAGGTCCAGGCCTGGCCCGGACGGCGGCGCCTGAGCAGCGGATGACGGTGATGGATGCTGCGCCATCGCCCCTCCTCCGCCCAACGCGAGTGCAACCAGCACAACGACGAATCCATGCTTATGCATCTTCTCCCTCCTCAGGGCAGCGCATAGACAACCAGTTGGTCACTGGTGACCGGCGACGAGGCAAAGCCACCCGTCGCCACCACAGCCACCATCTGGCGCTTGCCGATACTGTAGGTCATGGGCACCCCATAATTGGAGCCGGGAAGGTCCGCTTCCCACAACAAGCGCCCGGACTTTGTTTCGAATGCACGGATGCGCTTATCTTTGGTGGCACCGATGAAGGTAAGGCCACTCGATGTCGTGAAGGGTCCGCCGGCGCTCACAACCCCCGCGTCCTTGAGCGCGGGATGGCCAGTATCCCCCAGCGGCCGTCGCCAGGCAATCTGCCCTTTGGCGACATCGACCGCCACAAGTTCGCCCCATGGTGGTTTCTGACAGGGAAAGCCCGTGTCCTCATCAGCGAAGTAGGCATAGCCGGACTTGAGACCCCAGGTACCATCGGGCTGGAGTGACAGTTGCTGAGGGCTCCCCAACCCATTGATATTGACAATGTAGAGGCCAAGCTTCGGGTCGAAGGAGCCGCCTCCCCAGTCCACGCCGCCAAGGCTGCCGGGGAAGGTGTTGACCGCGCTGTCGGCGCGCAGGGGCTGAAATGGCTTACTCGGTGCGACATTGAGGGCGCGGGCAATTTGCTCGCATTTCATCTTCAACTCGGGTGTGGCGTCGAGCAGCTCGGTGGAATCATAGGAAAGCCGACCGAGCGGCGGCGGCGCTACGGGCATCGGCTGGGTCGGCCAGGGTTGCTCGCTTGGCACATCCGTTTCCGTCGGGACCGCGACCTCACGCACATCGAACAGTGGCTTGCCCGTGACCCGATCGAGGATGAACATTATCGCCGTTTTATTCATTGCGACCAGGGCGGGGATCGTTCGCCCACCCCGTTTGACATCGATGAGAGTCAGTGTCGGCAGGTCGAGATCCCAGATGTCGTGATGAACCGTCTGGAAATGCCAAAGGTATCGCCCGGTACTCGCATCGACCGCGACGACCGAGTTGGAAAATAGATTGGTCCCCTTCCGGTCCCCGCCCCAGCGGTCGAAGGCAGGTGCACCGACCGGCAGATAGGCGATGCCTCGCCTCTCATCGACCTGCACGAAGGTCCAGACATTGGCGCCCGATCGCTTGGCAGTGCTCCCGGGTTCCCATGTTTCGGCGCCCGGTTCGCCATCCCGGGGGATGGTATGGAAGGTCCATACAAGCTTGCCGGTTCGCGCGTCCCAGGCGCGCACATCGCCTGCTGCCCCCTTGATGGGCATTTCCTGAACACGCGACCCGGTGATGACCAGATTCCTGTAAATGGCGGGAGGGCTGCTCATGCCGAGCGGAGCCACCTTGAAGCCGTTCATCACCTCTGCCGTCTTCATGGCTATCGAGCCGGCCTCGCCAAACCCCGTTGCGGGCTGACCCGTCGCGGCATCAAGGCCGATCAACGCGCCCGCCCGCGTGCCGAAAAAAATGCGGGGAGCCGTCCCCTCTTCACCCGGCCAATAGGCGACCCCGCGCGTAGCGGGCTGGTCGCCATTGCGCAGCGTATAAACCCACCGCTCCTGCCCCGTCGCCGCGTCCAGCGCAACGACGCGGCCATAGGGGGTAGAAAGATACATGACCCCGGCCACAACCAGCGGGGTAGCCTGCGAGGCGGCGAAGCCGCTCGCGTTGCGCGGACGTGCACCCTCTGCCTCACTCGCCTGGGTCATCGCACCGGATGGTCGCATATGATACACCCAAACAGGCCGCAGTTTCGCCACGTTCGTGGGCTTGATAGCTGTCAGAGGCGAATGACGTGCCCCGCCGGAATCGTGGCCGTAGCTGGGCCAGTCCCCGTTCGCCGGCGCGGCCGAGCTCCCCTGGGCGATCATCACGGCCACGGCAACGAGCGACGCAAACGCCGCCAGGCGGCAAGAGGAAGATGGTCCCTGCACGATGACTTCCCTCTCCAAAGGCGGCTTTCGATCGTGGACCGAGCAGCCCGGTTGTTCTTGGACGAAACCGGTGCTAGCAGAGGCTTAAATCATATACAATATGATCTGCAGAGGTTTCCGGGCAGCCGGCAATAAAGGAGAGGGACGAATGATGGCGCTACCACTCAGCGGTATTCGGGTGCTCGATATCTCGCAGGTGATGGCCGGGCCATTCTGCTGCATGCTATTGGGAGACATGGGCGCTGACGTCATCAAGATTGAACCGCCCCGCACGGGCGACTCGACCCGGCACTCCATGGGCTTCCGCCTCAAAGGGGAAGACAGCCCGGGCTTCCTCGCCCTCAACCGCAACAAGCGCAGCATCGTGCTCGACCTGAAGGATGATAAGGATCGCGAGGTCCTTTACGCGCTCGTCAAAACCGCCGATGTCGTGGTCGAAAATGCACGACCGGGGGTCGCCGCCAGACTGGGCATTGCTTACGACACGCTCGCTGCGATCAATCCTCGCTTGGTCTATGCCAGTATTTCCGGCTTCGGGCAGACCGGCCCCTGGGCGCAGCGCCCTGGCTTCGACCTGATCGCGCAGGCGATGTCAGGCGTCCTCAGTTCCAACGGCTTTCCCGGCATGGAACCAGCCAAGAATAGCATTCCGGTTGCTGATCTGGGCGCCGGACTCTTCTCTGCCTACGCGATCCTGTCAGCGATCATCGGACGCGGAAAAACCGGCCAAGGACAATATATCGACGCCTCGTTGCTGGAGGCCGCCCTTGGCCTCTCGATTTGGGAGACAACCGAGCTATGGGGCACGGGCATCCCACCCGCGCCGATCGGCTCGGCCAACCGCATGTCGGCGCCCTATCAGGCCGTATTGGCCGCGGACGGCTGGTTCGTCATCGGCGCCGCGAACCAGGGGCTCTGGCTCAGCTTCCTCGAGGTACTAGGCCGGACGGAGCTGCAGGATGATGCTCGCTATGCGACGAATGCGGCGCGCGTCACCAACCGCGTCGCGCTGATCAAGGAGCTGGCGCCGACCTTCCTGACCCGTACCCGCAGCCAATGGATCGAGGCGCTGCTCGCCGCCGGGGTGCCGGCTGCCCCTATTCTTGACTACAGCGAGGCCGTGACGAGCGAGCAGGCCATCGCCCGCGAGATGGTCATGCAAGTGCCGCACCCGATCGAGGGCGAATTCAAAGCACTCGGCTTCCCGGTAAAATTGCGCGGAACGCCGCAACAAGTGCGTCTGCCACCGCCCCTCCTCAACGAGCATGACGCGGAAATCCGCCGCGAACTCAGGGAGCAAGGCTTGCTAGCGGTGGCCGAGGGAGGGGTGGAATGACCCCCCGCCTGATTTACGAGAAGCGCGGCAACCAAGCGCACATCCTGTTCGATAACCCCGCTGCGCATAACGCTCTCACGGGGCAGATGTGGCATGACCTGCGCGACGCAGCGCGAGATATCGCCGCGGACCGTTCGATCCGTGTCGCCTTGTTTCGCGGCGTCGGCGGCAAAGCCTTCATCTCGGGCACAGACATCTCAAAATTCGCCGATTACCGGACGGGCTGGCAAGGCGTCGATTATGAACGCGACATCGACGAGTGCATGGGCGCGGTGGATGCCATTCCCTGCACGACCATCGCCGTCGTGGAGGGTTGGGCTGTTGGCGGCGGGATCAACATCGCATCGGCGTGCGATTTTCGCATTGCAACGGGCGATGCCCGCTTCGGTTCACCGATCGGCCGGACGATCGGCAACTGCCTCTCCGCCGCGAGCCTGGCGCGCATCAGCAACGCCGTCGGCCTTCAGCCCGCCAAGCGCATGGTCCTGCTGGGCGAGATGTTAACCGCATCGGAGCTTCTCGCGAGCGGTTTCCTGTTGCGGATCGTAGAGCGGGACATGCTGGACGCGGAAGCCTCCGCGCTTGCGGATCGGGCGGCGGAGAATGCGCCGCTCACCACACGCGCGACCAAGGAAAGTATCCGCCGCATGGCGTTCGATAGCCTGCCAAATGTCGAGGATCTCATCGCAGAGGTTTATAGCAGTGCCGATTTTCAGCGAGGCGTTGCAGACTTTCTTGCGCGGACCAAGAAAGTGCCGGACTGGACAGGCGAGTAGAAAGGCCCTCCACATTGGGAGGGCCTTTCAGGGGGGAACCTTAACCCGCTGGATTACGCGCGAGAATCTTTACATTGGCCATCAAGGGCGAGCTTGGTGGCAAGGCGAGGCTGCCAGCGGGAAAGCCGTTCGCTTGAAAGATGAAGGCCTGGATATCCGCCACAGTCCGGCCCCCCAGACTGCCGGGGGCCTGCAACGGCATCGTCCCCTGGATCCGCTCGAATAGATCCCCGGCGGTCGTGTTATTCCAGTTAGAGAGGAATGTTCCTCCGGCCAACGCCGGTGCCACGTCGATCCCTGACAGTGTTTCGCCATGGCAGGCGGCACATTGCGCCGCATAGGCGCTGCGCCCTCGTTCGGCTTGCTCTGCCGTATAAACCCCGTTCCAGACAGTGCGATCCGGGGCCTGCGCCCGGGCAACGACGGCGGTAGCCAGCACCAGCCCCGCAACCCCGATCGACACGGGACCATGCCACGCTTCCCAACTCTTCATGTCACTGCTCCTGGCAACCGGAAGGCAATCAGTTCCGCGCTGTAATTCCCGCCGCCGATGGCGACGACGATATATTGGCGCCCCCCGAGCATGTAAGTCATGGGTGATCCACTTTGCGGCGCGGGCATGTAGACTGCCCCCTTCTCGACCCCCGTCGCCTTGTCATAGGCGCGCAGCATGGCCCCGCGTACACCATATTCGTTGGTGTAGAAGCCCGCCTCGCCGCAGATGACAAGCGACTTGGTAACCATCGGTCCCAAATTCCCCGCTCGGCCGGTACGCGGGATTTTCAGGCCCTTGAGAGCGGGATGGTCGCGGATGTCGTCGGGCGTTTCGCCGTGGGCGACCTGCCATTTGAGATCACCCTTCGAAAGGTCGATCGCTGTGATGCGTCCATAGGGCGGCTTTATCAGCGGCAAGCCTTGCACCGCCAGGAAACCGGGTGGTGCGATTGCCCTCCCCTGTCCATCCACCTGAGGAGAAGGGCGCGGGGCTGGTCGGCGCGCCACCGGCGCCCCACCCATGGCCGTCTGGGGTTGTGGCGCTACTCCGACGATGCCGCGCACATAGGGAAATTCCGAGACCGACTGGTCGGTATTGGGAATGATGCCCAGAACGCCGGGCTGCGTCTTCGAATAGACGAAAACCGTGTGCGTGTCGGGATCGTAGCAGCCACCCGGCCAGTTGGTGCCTCCCTGCACCCCCGGGACCGCAATCGTGCCCCATCGCCCGGCCCGGCTCAGCACCGGCGGCGTATAGAGGGGACCGATCTTGTAATTCTTGACCAACTCGATCGCCTGGGCCCGCAGTTCCGGCGTAAAATCAATCAAATCATCGATGGTCACCCCTTGGCGATCATAGGCCGGTGGTTTGGTTGGGAACGGCTGGGTCTTGGAGTACCATTCACCCGGCACATCACCCGCTTCCACCTTGCGCTCAACAATCGGCCAGACCGGCTTGCCGTTGGTCCGGTCGAGAACGAAAAGGAAGCCCTGCTTGGTTGGCTGCGCGAGCGCCTTCACGACCCTGCCGTTCACCGGAATATCACACAGGATTGGCGCACAGGGTATGTCGTTGTCCCACAAACCATGATGCACGAACTGGTAATGCCAGCGTCGTTCTCCCGTCTCCAAATCGAGCGCAACGAGAGACTCGCCGAACAGCGCATTGCCACGCCGAAACACGCCGATCTCATCACCGGTCGGCAGTTCCACCGGGACATAGACCAATCCTAGGTCTTCGTCGGCGGACATCTCGGCCCAGGCGCCTGCATTGCCCGCCTGCTCGGCGTTGCCATCGAGCCAACTATCGTAACCGACATCACCCTTTCGGGGGATCGTATGGAATATCCACTTGCGCTTGCCGGTACGCACATCGAAACCCCGCACATAGCCACGGACGTTCTGCCGAATGGCAGGTACGTCACCGGCAGTGTGTGCGGCTCCAACGACGACCACGTCGCGCGCGATCATCGGCGTTGCATGCAGGCCAACGTCGGCTGTTTCCAAATCAAGTTGCTGGTCGAAATCCTGTTTGAGGTCGACGACACCGTTCACGCCGAAATGCGGGTCCGGGACGCCGGTCGCCGCGTCGAGTGAAACCAACTGATAGCCGATCGTGACGAACAGGATGCGTTCGCGGGTTCCATCGGTCCAGTAGGAGCAGCCATGACCGGAAAGCTGGCGCGGTGCGTTGAGCGCGCGCTGCCCCTCGTCCTTGCGGAACACCCATAGAAGCTCACCAGTGGCCGCGTCGATCGCAATGCAGTCGCGCCGGGAGCCGGCAGTCAGGAAAAGCCGGCCTTTGATCAAGAGCGGGGTCGGCTCGAACTGATACTCCTTGCGGGGCCCCAATATGTCAGTCTTGAACCGCCACGCCACCTGCAGATCGTCGAAATTATCGGCATTGATCTGGTCGAGCGGCGCATAGCGCGTGCTGGCTTGGTCGGCTGCATAGTGCCGCCATTCGGTATCCGGTCCGCCCTGCAGTGTCGCCGCTCGCCCCTTCCGCACCGGCGCGAGCCCGATGGTGACAACGGCGGCAGCCGTCCCGCACAACAAATTGCGTCGGGTCATATACGACATTGCACTCAGCCCTCCCCCAAAGTGGTCGCTTATTGGCGCAGGCGATGGCGCTACCAGCTCACCGCGATATATTTTGCCTCACAGAATTCGAGCAGGCCGTGATGCGCTCCCTCGCGACCAAGCCCACTTTGCTTGGCTCCGCCGAACGGCGCGGCCGCATCGGACACCAGGCCACGATTGACCGCGACCATGCCGCATTCGATGCGCTCGGCGACTTGCAGGCCCTTCTTGAGGTCGCCGGTATAGACATAGGCAGCGAGGCCATATTCCGTTGCATTCGCGAGCGCGACGACCTCGTCCACATCATCGAACGGCATAACCGCCGCCACGGGCCCGAACACTTCCGTTGTGAGGATCTCCGATCCCGGCGGAACATGCGCAATCACCGAAGGCGGGTAAAAGAAGCCCGCGCCTTCCGCGGCTTTCCCCCCCAGCCGCACTTTGGCTCCCCGGCTTACCGCGTCCGCCACAAGACGCTCAATCTTCGTAATCGCGGCGCGATTGATCAGCGCGCCACACTGGGTTGTACTGTCGCGACCGGGCCCCAACCGGAGCGCGCCCATCTTCTCGACCAGCTTTTCCACGAAGGCGTTGTGAACGCCACGCTGGACGTAGAAACGGTTCGCCGCAGTGCAGGCTTCGCCCGCGTTGCGCATCTTGGCGATCATCGCTCCCTCGATCGCCTCGTCCAGGTCAGCATCCTCCAGCACCAGGAACGGCGCGTTGCCACCCAGTTCCATGGATGAACTGATCACCTGGTCCGCCGCCTCGCGCAGCAGGATGCGGCCGACTTCGGTCGACCCCGTGAAGGACAGCTTACGCACGCGCGGATCATGCAAAATGCGGCTACAGACCTCACCCGGTTCACTGGTGGTGATGACATTCACGACGCCTGCCGGCACGCCAGCATCGCGCATGATTTGCGCTACGGCCAGCGCGGTCAGGGGTGTCTCTTCGGCTGGCTTGAGAACACAAGTGCAGCCCGCCGCCAGCGCTGGCGCCATCTTGCGCGTGGCCATCGCCGCAGGGAAATTCCACGGCGTGATGAGCAGCGCGATCCCGATGGGCTGATACTGGACCAAGATCCTGTTCCCGCCCGATGGCGAGAGACCAAGATCGCCATTGATGCGCACCGCTTCCTCGGCATACCAGCGAAAGAATTCGGCGGCGTAGGCCACTTCGCCGCGTGCATCGGACAACGCCTTGCCATTCTCCAGCGCAATAAGCTGGGCGAGCCATTCCTGCTCGGCCATCATCGCGTTGAAGCAAGCGAGCAGGATGTCCGCGCGCTTGCGGGGCGGCGTCGCCGCCCAGGCAGCGGCAGCGGCAGCGGCCGCATCAACCGCAGCGACTCCTTCGTCCGCGCTCCCATCCGCCACGGAAGTAATCTTCGTCGCCGTGGCTGGATCGAGCACGTCGATACGCCTGCCACTGACAGCGGGCAACCAGGCGTCCCCAATCAGCAAGTCGGTCGGGATAGCGAAGGGCCCCGTCTGGCCCTCCAGTGTCGTACAGGTAAAGGTATTGGCAGTCATTACAGCACCTTGTGCCAGGAGGTCAGATGGAGCGGAGCTGGGCCCGGTCGCCAGCAAAGGCCGCACGAGTGATGGTCCGCATCGCGGCCAGATCCAACGGACGCGGATTATGTTTGACCAGTCGCGCCGCAGTGAGTGCATGCTCTGCGACGAACTCCTGATCTTCGGCCTTCAGCCCCAACGCGGCCAACGAGCGCGGAATATTCACGCCAGCGAACAGCTGCGCAACCGCGTCGATAAACGCTTGCGACAGATCCTCTCTGGGCGCGTCTGCCAAGCCGATCGTGCGGGCAAGTTCCGCGAATGGGTCGATACAGAAGGGTTGGTTAAACTGCATGACGTAGGGCAGGAGCGTCGCGACGCCATCGCCATGCGCCGTATGGGTGAGATTACCCACCGGATATTGCAGCGCGTGCGCCGCCGCCGTTCCCGCCGTGCCAAATGCACAGCCGGCGGCCAGCGCAGCCAGCATCAGGCCTTCCCGTGCTTCGATGTCGCTGCCATCCAGATAGGCCCTTGTCAGGTAGCGAAATATATTGGCGACCGCGAGCCGGGCGAAATGGTCTGTCAGCATGTTCTTGCCTACAAAAACATGCTCCTCCGTCAGCATCGGATCAGCCTCCCGCACCAACGTCGTGTAGGCTTCAACGGCATGGGTCAGCGCGTCCGCACCGGTGCAGGCAGTCAGCGCAGCCGGGCAGGACACGGTCAACTCCGGGTCGCAGATCGCGACCAGGGGAATCAGATAGGGGCTGGCTATACCGACTTTCACCCCGCGCTCATCGTCAGAGACCACGGCGACCGGCGTCACCTCTGATCCGGTCCCTGCTGTCGTCGGGATCGCGATGACGGGCATGATGGGGCCCGGCACGGCAAATTCGCCATAATAGGAGCGAATGTCACCGCCGTGCGTGAGCATGACGGCGACCACTTTGGCCATATCCATCGAGCTTCCGCCGCCAACGCCGATCACCAGATCTGCATTGAAATGCTTCACATCGGTCACGCAGGAGGCAACGGAGCTTATGGGCAGATCCGGTATGGTCCGATCGAAGACGTAGGTTACCAGCCCAGAGGCTTGGAGATCGGCGACCATCGCTTGGAATTCCGGCTGCGCGGCTTGCCGCGCGTCCGCACATAACAGGGCGCGCTTACCGAGTTTCTTGGCAACGGAACCAAGCGCGCGGCGCTGATTGCGCCCGAATAGGATGGAGCGTGGCAGCCTGAGGGCGCCAAAGGCGGGATTTCTGTCGTTCACTGGTTCACACCGTCTCATTTACTTGTTTACGAAGCTGCGGTCACATCCGCGCCGGCGACGAACGACAGCCCACTACGCTGCCGGCGCGCGGCGCCTGACCGTGAATGGCGCTCGCCCCTTGGGTCACGCCGGCTCCTTGTCGTCGTCGTAAAGCTGGTATGAGGCGTCGATGCGCAGAAACAGCAGCGCGGCAACGAGGCACAGAACCGCAAGCACCGCGAAGGCGGGAAACCAGCCGCTCATACTGACGATATAACCCGTCACCACGGCGGCGATCGCGGCGCCGATATTGCCGAAGGTGTTCATCACTGCCGAGACTGACCCGGCATAGGCGCCGCCAATGTCGAGCGTGACCGCCCATGAAACGCCGACCGTCAGCTCAAGGCCGAACAGGGCAACACAGAAGCAGATGATGCTGGCGAACGGATCCGCAGTCGCCGCTGCCAGCGGGATCATCACCGCCGCGATCAGGAAGCCCACCACCGCCACCGCACGGCGCCCGATCTTGAGGCCTGCGCCACGTTTCACCAGCCGATCGGATGCCCAGCCACCCGCCAGATCGCCAACCACGCCCGCCAAAAGCGGCATACTGGCAAACAGGCCCATCATCGCGATGTCGAACCCGCGCGCGTCGTGCAGATACTTGGGGAACCAGGTCAGAAAGATGTTGATGCAATAAGCGTAACAAAAATACATCGCCGACAGCACCCAGAGCCTGGGATTGGCAAGCAGATGCCTCCAAGGGACCGATACCCGAGCCCGACCAGTTCCGAGCGCGCCTTCGATCATCGCGAGCTCGGCGTCATTGACAGAGCGGTGCTCGCGCGGCGTGTCCCGATAATAGCCGAACCACAGGGCCGCCCAGGCCAGGCCGAGCAGCGCGAACAGGAAGAATGGCGTTCGCCAGCCGTAATAAACGATCAGCAGCGCAACGAAGACTGGTGTCAGCGCGCCACCCAGGCGCGCGCCAGCATGGGTCAAGCCCTGCGCCCAGCCACGCTCGGAGGGTAGCATCCACCGCGATAATGACCGTGTGGCGATGGGAAATGCGCCCGCCTCGCCCGCGCCGAACAGGAAGCGACAGACAATGATGGAGCTCGCCGACCAGGTCAGCGCAGTCGCCGCCGTAAAAGTAGACCACCATAGCACGACGCCCGTCAGGGCACGGCGCGCACCGAAGCGGTCGCCCAACCAACCACCAGGAATCTGGAACAGTGCATAAGCAATGGAGAAAGAGGCGAAGATCCAACCCATCGTCACCGGGGTGAACCCAAACTCCTCTTCGATCATCGGTGCCGCCGTCGCGATCACGACGCGGTCCATGTAGGTGATGAGATAGGCCAGGACGGTCAGCCACAGCACGACATGGCGCGCCCGCGTCGGCCGCGCTCGCTTGCCGGGATAAGCCGAGGACTCGATCTCAGTTGCGGGCAAACCGGTCGGCGCTAAACCATCGCTCATGGCCGACTACCGCAATCGCTGGCGGCAGCACGACCCGCGCAGATCTGCCAGATCGTCGGCACCTTGTTTCCAGCGATATAGACGGTGTTGATCGTCCGCGTGTTGCGGATGTCGGCGGTGGGATCGCGGTCAAGCACCAGCAGATCAGCCCATTTCCCGGGGGTGATCGTGCCAATGTCGCGTCCGCCCATGAACTCGGCATTGGCGCTCGTGGCGGCGGTGAGCGCCTGCAGCGGAGTCAAGCCAGCCTTGACCATGAGTTCCAGTTCCCAATGCGCAAAATAGCCGGGAAAACGTGCGGTGGGGCCGCTATCGGTACCCATGCCATAGCGGATGCCGGCCTTTGCCTCCTGGCCGAAATTGTCCATCGCGGTCTGGAACACCTGAGGATATTTCGAGAAATTGGGCGCCGCGCCCAAACGTGCCGCCCGTTCCGGACTCGCCAACTCCTTCAGCACCTGCGGCGTCACGCCGCGCGCGAAGAAAGGATCGTCCAGAAACGGCAAGGTCCGATAAGTGAAGGATGCCTCGCGGCTCAATGTGGCCGCCATCTGCCATACGCCCTTGGCCTTCATTTGCGCGATCAAGGCATCGTCCACCGTCCGGTCACGGACGGTGTGGGCGAAGGCATCCACGCCCTCGCGCGTCAGTTCAGCGGCATTGTCGTAATAGAAAATATGGGCGACAGCCTTCTTGCCGTCTCTATGGGCCTCATCAATGACGGCGCTACTGATCGCTGGCGGCATGCGCTCGGCCATCATACCGAACTCGTCGTCGACCCACAGCTTGATGAGATCCGCACCCTGCTCGGCCTGCTCGCGCACCATCGTACGCGCCTCGTCTGGTGTCGCGACCGATTGTTTCAGCCCGGGCACACCCCCATAACTGCCCTGAAACACGACCCCCTTCCCTACCGTATACACGCGCGCCATACCCGGCCTGCCATCCCGCCAGTGCTGAATGGGAAAGATCAGCTCGCGCTCAGTTCCCAGCGTCTGGACGGTGGTCACCCCATAGGCGGCGTATGTCCTAAGCTGTCCCTCGATATTATAGGGCGTCTGATATTTGAGGTCCTGGGTAATCCCGTCGACGAGACCCAAATGAACATGGCTGTCGATGAGGCCCGGCATCAGATATTTGCCTGCCAGCTGCTCGACCTTAGCCCCAGCCGGTATCTTCACGCGGGCGGACGGCCCAACCCAGCTGATCCGGCCATCCGTCATAATCAGCGCCTGCTTCGGCACCGGTTGACTGCCAGTGCCGTCGATCAGGGTGAAGTCGCGTAACACCACCGTCTCCGCGCCCACCGATGCGGATAGGGCGACAGCAACGATGCCCGCAAAGACACGACCGACCGTTGTCGCAGATCCCATCACACATCCCCTCCAGATCGCATTTCATATCATATATGATCTGATAGGAGGTTGGTAAATCGTTGGCACTGGCCCGTCAAGGACCTTTGCGCGATCGGCGAAAACGTCGCTTCAATCAGGGACGAAAGACGGCGATCGCGCGATCCATTCTCTGTTGGGAGCGGATCAGGTGATCTCGTACGGATTGCTCGGCGGCAACGGGATCATGAGCCATAAGAGCGGCAACAATGAGTTGATGCTCCCGGGCGGCCTCCTCGGGCGCATTGGGCCGTTCCGGGCACTTGATCTGATAAAGCGAGCGGAAGATTTGCAGATGCGCATGCAACTGCTCGGACGTCTCCTCAATCAGCCGATTACCGCTGCCACGGGCAATCAGGTGATGAAGCTGCGTGTCCGCCTCCGCGAAACGGGCATAGGCCTGCTCGTCATGCTCGACGACAGCGGTCATTTCCGCCTGGATCGACTGAAGAATTACCAGCGCCTCATCATCCATGCGCTCGGCCGCGCGAGCAGCCGCATAGGGCTCGATCAAAAGGCGCAAAGTATAAAGGTCGTGGACTTCCTCGGGAGTCATCTGCGGACTGGCGCGATATCCCACATTGGCGGTCTTGAAGACGAGTTTCTTGGCTTCGAGCTGGCTGAGCGCCTCGCGGATCGGTGTCTGGGAAATACCCAGTTGACGCGCAACAGTATCGATAGGAATTCGTTCGCCGGGAGCGATGGCTACCGTCATCAGCATCGAGAGCAAATGTTCGTATGCGCGCTCGACCAGCGTCTGTCCGCTACCCGAACGGGCGGACTGTCCAGCAACCTCATTCGGCATCATAGGTTAACGTCACACATGATTACAAAACACTCCTTTCGCGAAGAAAACCATATATGATATTTTCCTAACCACAATGAATAATGTGCGGAATACCACCGATTTCAATGAGAAAGCATTGGAAACGATCAAGTAGCCGCGTGCGGTCCCATTCGCGTTAAGAGATCGTGCCGCTTTGGTCCGCCTCTTCCGCAAAACGACCTGGCCAACAGCCGCCACGACACCCGGGGGCCCTGCTCGCGCCACCTGATCATCACGCCCATCCGGCCGGTTGCGCGTGGGTTCCAAAAGCGGCCAACGCGCCGTTCGCAACACCCCATGGAGCGTTTCCAAAAATGCCCCGCCGGAGCGGGGCAGTGATGGCAGCGCGAAAAGAAATGGAGCCCCGCTGCTCCGGTGGAATGCGTCAGTTGTTCGATGGTTGCCGGGACCCGATCGCTGCGCGAGAATATGGCACGAACCGAAGGATGCCCCGGCTCGGCCGGGCAAGTTTCGGGGTCAACGCCGCCAGTCATTGCCGCCGAGAACGGGCCCATATTCGTGCACGCGACAAGGCGCGAAATCTGCTAACGTACATGGAACGATGCTCTCTCGACCGGTGACAGGAGGCTAATCCTGTTGTTCGTCACCGGGTCGCCCAACCGAGACGGAGGAGCAAAAGGCATGGCCTCACTCTTATCGACCTGGTCCCCCCGGATGCTGAGCGTGCTGCGTATCGTTACCGGGCTGATCTTCCTGGAGCATGGTACGCAGAAATTCCTGTTCTTCCCCGCGGGGCAGATGGCGGGCAGCGGCCATGCGTTTGACAATCCGGCGAGCTATGCGGGCATTGTCGAACTCGTCGCAGGGCTTCTGGTTACGCTCGGCCTATTCACCCGCCCGGCGGCGTTCCTGGCATCGGGAACCATGGCGGTCGCCTACTGGACAGCGCACGCCTCGCAGAACCCTTTTCCCGTCAATAATGGCGGCGACGCTGCAATCCTCTATTGTTTCGTCTTCCTCTATTTCATCTTCGCCGGACCGGGCCCATGGAGCCTCGATGCGGCCGGTGCCGGGAAGATCTCCGCATGAGCACGCCCCCGCGCATGCCGGCGTTATTCATCGGCCATGGCAGCCCGATGAACACACTCGAGCGCAACGGCTTCACCGATGCGTGGCGCGCCATCGGCCGGCAGTTCCCGCGCCCTCGTGCAATCCTCGTCATTTCGGCACATTGGTTCTTCGGTGCGACCGCCGTGACCGCGATGGCCCGCCCCCGGACAATCCACGACTTCTATGGCTTCCCGCAGGAGTTGTTCGCCTTCGATTATCCGGCGCCGGGTGCGCCGGACCTGGCCGGCGAGGTAGCGGAGATCGCCAAGCCACTCTGGGTCGGCCTTGATCGCGACCAATGGGGCCTCGATCACGGAACCTGGAGCGTGCTGGCCCATCTGTATCCCGAGGCCGATATCCCGGTCGTGCAGCTCTCGATCAATGCGCTGAAACCGCTCGACTACCATGTCGAACTCGGCGCCCGCCTCGCGCCGTTGCGGGAGCGCGGGGTCATGATCCTGGGCAGCGGCAATGTGGTGCATAATCTCAGCCGTGTGCAGTGGAACCAGCCCGACGCCGCGTTCGACTGGGCCGAACGCTTCGATGAGGCCGCCGTCGCGCAACTCGCGGACGATCCCGCTGCCATCCTCAAGCTGACCGCGCACCCCGATTATAGGCTGGCGGTGCCCACGCCGGACCATTTCATCCCGCTCCTCTACATCGCGGGCCTTGCCGCGGCCGGCGAAACTGTGGTCGAGCCAACCGTGCGCGGCTATGCGATGGGGTCGCTCTCCATGACCTGTTATCAGGCAGGCGCTGCGGATTGCCCGGCTACCCAGTCGGCGGGAGCCGCGGGGCTTCCAGCCCACGTCCCACCCGAACAGACCAACATCTAAGGCCGTCTCCTCACAACCACCCTTCCCTGCTGGCACGGGCAGGAGGGCCCGGCGCGACGGGTTGGGGATCAGACCGTTGATCGTCGACTCGCGGCGTGACGGGCCAAGTGGTGCCGCTCGCCCAGCGATGACAGGAGGACCGCGATCGTGATCCCGATGACGGCGCCCAGCAGCGTGTCGAAAACGCGCTCCGGCACCATGGCAACCCCCGCCTGTTCCGGCGCCGCGAGATGGGCCATCAAGAGCGCCATTGGCGTGACCAGGATCTGCGCGAGAGCATAGTTGCTGCCGATAATCAGCTCCGTGGCATATTGCAGTGCGACCAGAATCGCGAAGATCGTCCAGATCGACGGGTTCTGATCGAGGATGACCCACACCAGCAGCGCGCCGACCACCGTGCCGGCCATGCGCTGGAGCGCGCGGTTCATACTGATGTGGAGGTGTGCGCCCTGTAACACCGCGAGCGCGCCCATCGCGGCCCAGACAGGATAATCCGCGCCGAGCATGTGGCTCACGAAAATGGCGATTGCCGCAGCGATCGTGCTGCGTGTCGAGCCAATGAGCAAGTCGCGCCGAGAACGCACCGGTTCGGTTGGGAAGCCGCGCTCGCTCGTGGGATGATGGCGAAATCGCTCGCTCGCTGCACAAATGGCCCAGGCCAGCAAAGCGACGATGGCGGTGACGGCACTGCGCTCCAGCACGTCCTGAAAGGTGGCAACATCCCGCATCCCGGCACCAGCCGCGAAAATGAAGATCAAGGGCCCCGGGGCGCCCACGCGTCCCGCAAACGCAACGAAATAGAAAACGCCACACGCCAGTGCGAGTAACCCAAGCTTTGCGGCCAGCGACAGGCCGAGCCAACCGGCGGCAGACATGACGAAGACGGCCAGCGTCTGCGCGACAAGGCTCAGCAGCAAAACCCGGTTGCGGTCGCGCGCCGGACCGAAGCGTCCGAACAGCGCCACGAGGGGGCCGAGCGCGGCATAGCCGATCAGGTGCGACCAGGGTGACAGATAGACGAGCGGTAGCGCGATGGCGGCGGCAGTCGCAGCTTGCAGACCGGCCAGTGAAGCATTGCGCCAATAGGGCTGGCTGGCCAGGGACAGGCTGTCCCGCATCTGCCGTGGATGCAGAAGGTGGCGCGCCGCGTCGACACGGCGAACCGGCAACACGCTCGCATGCGCATCCGCGCGGTTGATGACGCTTGGCTGATCCATCAAGCAGTACCTCGCGGTGCCGATCGTTCGACCTCGCTCATGCGGCGGTCGATCCGGTCAAAATATCCCAGCATGGCTTCGACCTCGGCGTCAGAGAGATCCGTGAGCATCTCTTCCTCGCCCCGGCCAAGCTGGTCACGAATCTCCGCGACCCTCCGCTGCCCGCTTTCGGTCAGATAAATGAGCCGCGCACGTCCATCTGTTTCATCGCGGCGCCGTTCGATGAGGCCTTCCGCGACGAGGATATCAAGCACGCGAACGAGGCTCGACCCGTCGACGCCGACCAGCAGCGCCAATTCCTTCTGGGTAATGCCACCTCCAGTGGCCTCCAGATGAATGAGCGGCACCCACGTCGTCGCGGTCAGGCCTGCGTCCGCCAAACGCCGGTCCAGGGCCCGGCGCCAGCGACGCGCCAACAGGGAAAAGCGAATCCCGAAGCGGGCGCGCTGGGAAGATGGGAGGGCCGTCATCGACATTTCCATATAATTTGAATTGACATTCAATATATATGGGGTCGTGAGAGGCCGGCGCAAGGGCTGGCGCTGCCCGCAGGGGCTATGACCGGCGTGTATCGTCCCCATCGGACGCAGAGAGGCCACGGGTCTCCTGCGCGACGGGCAGCCGCCATCCCCGGCGGATCGCCATCATCCGCAAGGCGAAGCAGACGAAGCCTCCGGCGCAGGCCGTGACGATGATCGGCACATGCAGCATGTGCCCGCCCACCACCACGGACGCTCCGGCCAGCGCTGCCAGGGCATAGAGGTCGGCACGGAGAACCGCCGGAATCTCGGTCAAAAGAAGATCGCGTGCAACGCCGCCGCCAATGCCCGTCAGCATGCCGAGCAGGGCCGCCATGACCGGGTTTAGCCCGAAGGCGAGCGCCTTCTCCGTGCCCGCGACGGCGAACAGCGCCAATCCCATTGCATCCAGCATCCGCACCGGGCTGCGCAGCTTCTCGATGAGCGATGACCAAAAGAAGCAGATGAGACCTGCGACGACCGACACCGCAAGATACCGCCAGTCCTTGAGCGCCGCCGGCGGCACCGCACCGATCAGAAGATCGCGCGTGACCCCGCCGAAGGTGGAGGCTGCAACGGACAGCACCAGCACGCCGAAGATGTCGAGTTGCCGACGAACCGCCGCCATCCCTCCGCTGAGCGCGAAGGCGAACGTCCCGCCGAGATCGAGAATGAGGACGAGCGTTCGCAGCAGTTCATCGGTCGCCGTCCATTCTAGCATGACCGCGTAGCCGCCCTGACAACCGTCATTGAGCCGCGCTCCACGCCATCGCCGCTGCGGCCATCGCTTCTACGCCAGTTTGCAATGCAGGATGCAGCAGCGGCGCGCAATGCGGGCTGTGGTTGACCGGCAGCTCATGAAGCCGCCCCTCCGCTTTGGGCCTTTGCATAGACGGCCGGGTCGGTACCGCCGACAAACCAGAAGACGGACGGCGCGTTCCATTCGGTGCCGAAGCAGCCGAAGTCCTCGCTGGCCGGCGCTGGACCGCTATGATGGACGCGTTCCTCCGAGAAATGCGCGCGAAAGGCCGCCGCGACACGGTCACTCGCCGCCTTGTCGTTGACGTTCAAGGGATAGCGGTCGAGCGGCGTGATTTCGGGCGGGCGCGGCGCGCCGGAGGCCTCAGCTTCGGCATTGACGATCCGCTCGATCGCGGCGAGCACGCGCGCGCACGCCTTCGTCAAAAGTGCGTACATTGAGCTTGATCAGCGCCTCGTCCGGAATCACGTTCTCCTTGGTTCCGGCCTGCAGCACGCCCACCGTGAGCACAGCGGACTCGGTGGCGGCGACCTCCCTCGCAACGATGGTCTGCAGGCGCAGCACCGTGGGCGCGGCCATCACCACCGGGTCGATGCTCGCTTGCGGCATCGAACCGTGCGCACCGCGACCGAACAGGCGGATCTGGAAACTGTCCGCCGCCGAGGTAATCGGTCCGGCGCTGCCGGCGACCGTGCCGGCGGGGCCAACCATGACATGCTGGCCCAGCACCACGTCCGGCTTGGGAAAGCGCGTGAACAGGCCGTCATCGATCATCGCCCGCGCGCCCTGGGCGGTCTCCTCGCCCGGCTGGAACAACACGATCAGCGTGCCCCGCCACGCGTCGCGCGCGGTGGAGAAGAGCGCGCTCGCGCCCATCAGCCAGGCCACGTGCATGTCGTGGCCGCAGGCGTGCGCCACCGCCACCGTCTTGCCCGCAGGATCGAGCCGTCACGCGGCTCGCATAATCGAGGCCGGTATCCTCCCGGATCGGCAGCGCATCCATGTCGGCGCGCAGCATGACGGTCGGTCCCTCGCCGTTGCGCAACAGGCCGACGACGCCGGTCTTGCCGACGCCGGTCGCCACCTCATAGCCGTGACTGGCCAGATGCTGCGCGGCGATCTCCGCCGTGCGGCGTTCCTGCATCGACAGTTCCGGATGGGCATGGACGTCCTTATAAACGGCCTCCAACGCCGGCAGTAGGTTGGGAAGGCTAGCCAGAAGCCGCGCTAACGGCTCGGGTTGCGCATCGGGCATGGCGACTTCTCCCCTTCTCAGGCGTCGTTGGGAAGCACCGACAAAACCCGGGCAATGAAGGTATGAAATTCCTCCATATAATGTCGCAGAAACTCCTCGGTGGAAGCGACAGTCACTTCGCCGCTATCGCTGACGAGCCCGGGCGTGAACTGAATGTAGGCCTCGGGCGCGTTCATTTGCGGTGAGTTACAGAAGCCCAGCACGCTGCGCAGGCTCTGCTGCGCCACCGCCGTACCAATAGCGCCCGGCGAGGTACCGATCACGGCCGACGGTTTGTTGGTGAAGCTGTTGGTGCCATAGGGCCGGCTTGCCCAGTCAATGGCATTCTTGAGACCGCCCGGGATCGAGCGATTATATTCCGGCGTCACGAAAAGCAGCGCGTCGACGGCTTTGATCGCATCCTTGAATGCCCGCGCGACCGGCGGGAAATCCGCATCATAGTCATAACTATAGAGCGGAAGGTCCGCGAACGGGATCTCGGTGAAGACGAGATTTTCCGGCGCCAGGCGAATGAGCGCGCGGGCAAGCTTGCGATTGATCGATTCGCGCGCGAGGCTGCCGATCAGATAACCAACCTGATAATGTTTCATGGGAGGTGCCTTTCCGCTCGCCGGATCGGGGGACGTTTCCGTTTATCAGATCGGAGAAAGACGGCCGCCGGTGGTGAGACAACGCGGCAGCCGCCGTCCGGTTTCAGCGTTCGCCCATCCCTTCAGCGGGGCGCGGCGCACTCCCAGCGCGGACCTTGTTTTCGATACGCTGGCCAACATCCGCATCGATGCTCTTCCAATAATCGAAAGCGCGGCTCAGCACCGGCTCGCGTACGCCGCCAAGCAAGCTGCCCGACACCTGCTCGACAAGCTTGGCGCGCTGATCGTCGTTGAATACCTCGCGAACGAGAATGCCCGGCTGGGTGAAGTCGTCATCATTCCCGCGCAGTGTGTAGGCGCTGCGTACCATGTCACCATCGGCCGCCCAGCCATCGTCCACAGTTCCGGTCTCGTCAGCCCATGTTCGCCCGCCGCTGTTGGGAGCATAGACTGGCTCGGCGCCGCTATGGTGGTAGGCCATCTGACCGTCGATCATGAAGCTGTTTACCGGCACCCTGGGCTGGTTGACCGGCAGTTGATGGAAGTTGGTGCCGATCCGGTTACGTTGCGCATCGTTGTAAGCAAACGCGCGGCCGAGCAGCATCTTGTCCGGCGATAGGCCGATACCGGGAACGGTATTGCCAGGCGAGAACGCCGCCTGCTCGATCTGCGCGAAGAAATTCTCAGGGTTGCGGTTGAGCGTCATGGTTCCGACCCGGATCAGCGGATAGTCCGCATGCGGCCAGGTCTTGGTGAGGTCGAAGGGATTGATCCGATAGGTCTTGGCCTGATCGTAGGGCATGATCTGCACCGACAGGGTCCAACTGGGATGTTCTCCCCGCGCGATGGCATCGAACAGGTCGCGACGATGGAAATCCGCGTCGGCGCCCGCCATCGCCATGGCTTCCTGGTTCGAGAAGAACGCCATGCCTTGATGGGTGTGAAAGTGATATTTGACCCAGAATTTCTCGCCGGCCGCGTTCACCCACATATAGGTGTGCGAGCCGTAGCCGTTCATGTGCCGCCATGTGCGCGGCAGCCCGCGCTCTCCCATCAGATAGGTAACCTGGTGCGCACTCTCTGGATTGTTGGTCCAGAAATCCCATTGCATGTGATTGTCGCGCAGGCCCGAATCCGGCAGCCGCTTCTGGCTGCGGATGAAATGGGGGAACTTCATCGGATCGCGCACGAAGAAGACGGGGGTGTTATTCCCAACGAGGTCGTAATTGCCCTCATCGGTGTAGAATTTGAGGCTGAAACCGCGCACGTCGCGCCATGTGTCGGGGCTGCCCTGCTCGCCGGCAACGGTCGAAAAGCGGGCCAGCATGTCGGTCCTTGCGCCCGGCTGGAACAAAGCCGCCTTGGTGTAGGCTGATACGTCCTCGGTGGTCTCGAACACACCGAACGCTCCCGATCCCTTCGCGTGCGGCTGGCGCTCCGGCACCTTCTCCCGGTTGAAATGCGCCATCTGCTCAAGGAAATGGACATCGTGGAGCAAGATCGGGCCGTCCGGGCCGATCGTCAGGGAGTTACGGTCGCTGGGTGCGGGTGCGCCAGTGCTCATCGTCGAGCCGGTCTGGGTCTTCCTCATCACATCCTCCTTATTCGTCGGATTCTAAGCCCCAATGCGCCGTTACGATTCCTCGGACGGGAAAGTGATTTTCAAGCTTTCCAGCCGGGACAGTCCTCACGTTTTGGATCGCATCGTTGCGTGTCCAGTCCACTTCAGCCCGGTCAGATATCCAATGGTGGGATCCTTCCTCCTCGGTCTGTTGCCCCAATTGGCCGATCGCTGCACCGAGAGCTTATCGAAAACCACGATCCATAGCTACCGACGTCTGCGCTGAACCATCCCGTGCGACGACGCTCGCGTGAGAGTAGACAGCGGCTCGGGCGCGTCGAAAATCAGCCAGCCTGACCGATCGCCGATGGCGGCTCGCCAAGACGCGAGCTTACGTGGCGACAAGGCCGCGCATGCTTCACACCAGTGCGTCTCCGATAATCACCGGACACGCGCTAATGCAGGGTGCCTTCATCCTTACCGGTCATGAGTTGGATCACGTGGCGTTCACAGATCGCGGTGAGAAGCCGATGGGTCTCGTCCGCCAACGCGGCAGGCGGTGGAACGGTAAGGTCGGCGGTATAACGCAGGAACAGCAACGAGAGCCGGGGCGTGAGCGGCATCTCCAGCCCGCCGTTTCGGACGCGTCGAACATAGATATTGCGGATCCGGGCCAATGCCTCCCGGTAGCGCTGGCGATAGGACGCGACAGGATCGTCAGCCAGCACGGCAGCCATGGGAGGGAGATGTCGCCTCATGTGGCGCACGCTGCTCTCGAACTGCAGCCGCGCCCACCAGCGATCAATTGCGCTGGCCGGGGCGTTGCGCAAACCAATTTCCGTGCACCAATGAAGGAAGAAGGCGCATTCCAGATCGAACCGCGGCGTGGCTTCCGCGCGATGCTCGGCGTAGAGGCTCGCGACCTCCGCGCGCATGGCCTCGAAACGGTCCGGGAACGAATGACAGGATCGCCGATAGGCTCCACTGAGTCGCAACACGCTCATGCCCGCCCGGACTCGCCAACCTGCCGCAGGGAATAACCCCCGCTCCACACGCGAAAACCGGCCCCCACCGAGAAGCGCCCTGCTGGGTCAAACTGGACGAAAGCACCGGGCACGCCGCATTCTTCGGCAATCAGCGCCTTTGCGGTGCGAACCGCTTCGCCCTCATCCTCCAGATCGATAATCCGGACGATTGGCGCTGCGTCGGAAGAGATGAAAAATTCCAGTCTGAACATCGATCGGCTTGCATAAAAGCGGGAAACGCCACTAAATCAACGACTGATGATTTTTAAACTCGGCGGGAGTGATCGTCAATGGGTGAACGCATGACGTCAGAGCAAAATGGCGGGCGCAAACGTGGTCGTCCCCGGGAGGGGGAAGCACCCGATCCGCAGATGATCGAACGCATCGCGTTCCGCTCGTTCGCAATAGCCGGATATGAGGCGACCAGCCTTCGCGATGTCGCGCTCACCAGCAACGTCGACCCCGCGCTCATCTCGCGGCGCTACGGATCCAAGATGGGGTTGTGGCGAGCGACGGTGGATTCCGTGGCGGCCCGGCTGGACGAAATTTACCGTGTCATGCATGAGGAAATGGAGGGCGGAGGCGCATTCGTCGATCGTTTTCGCGCGGCGCTCCGGCATTTTGTCGTGTTCAACTGCACCATGCCGGAACTGACCTGCTTCTTCATCAACGAGCTTCGCCGTCCAGGTGAGCGCATGGATTATGTCAGCAGCAAAATCTGGCAGCCTTATCTGATGGTCATGCAGACGCTCTTCAGCGAAGCCAGCGAAAAAGGCGCCAGCCGCCTGCCCGACCCGCTCATGGCGCCGGTGTCATTTCTGGGATTGGCCGTAATGCCGCAGTTGGTAGCACCCGCGCTGAACCATGTCTCGTGGCCGGAAGGGCCCAGTCCGGCGGATCGGATCATGACGTCCATCGACGCTATTCTGGTGCGCGCCGAGGGTCACGCCTGACCCAGATGGCCGAGCGCGCGGATTCGCTGCCGGCGCTATCAGTCATCCACGCCGAAATGGTCGGCGAGTTCTTGCGGCGTGAAGCCGAAGCTGGGCGCATGGGGGTCGTTCAACATGCCGGCGTTCCATTCAGCGAACGCTTGCTTGAGGGCATCGAACGTCTCGGGCTGGCGATCCTTGAGATTGGCGCGTTCAAGGGGATCGGCGACCACGTCGAACAGGAACTCGTTGCCGCCGATCGAAAGATATTTCATCCGGCCGCGCCGCACCGCCTTCTGGTCATGGTTCTTGAAACGCCAGTAGAGCGTGCGATCGGGCAGGCCTTGGCCTTGCAGGGCCGAGCGGATGTCCAGCCCGTCCGTTGGAAAGGTGGCGTCCGGGGCACCGCCTGCCGCCGCCAGCAAGGTCGGTAGCCAATCCATCGTCATGGTCGGCACGTCGCTTGTAGCCCCCGCGGCCGTCACGCCAGGCCATCGCACGATCGCGGGAACACGGATGCCGCCTTCGAGCAGTTCCGTCTTCTTGCCAGTGAACGGCCAGGTATTGGAGAAGCGCTCCCCGCCATTGTCACTGGTGAAGACGACGATGGTGTCGTCTTCCATGCCGAGTTCGGCCAGTCTGGCGAGCACCCGACCGATATTGGCGTCGAGCGATTGCACCATGGCAGCGTAGGTTGCCATCGTGCCGCCGTCGAAATGGAAATAGGCGCCGGGTTTGGGTGAAGCGGCAATCCGACCCGATTCCGCCTTGCCTTCTGAATCCGGCCCTTCCCAGGGCCAGTGCGGCGCCGTGAAGTGCAGGCTTATGAAGAACGGCTTGCCGTCCCGCTTGCGCCTGTCCAGCGTCTGGATCGTCCGATCGGCCAGAAGATCGGTCAGATAGCCGGCTTCCTCGATCTTGGTGTCGCCGTCCCACAGGTCGGGACTGCCATTATAGGCATGGGTATAATAATCGACGCCGCCGCCGCGCAGGCCCCAGAATTCGTCGTAGCCGCTCTTGAGCGGGCCATATTTCGGCAAGGCGCCCAGATGCCATTTGCCGATGAGCGACGTTACGTAGCCCTGCTTGCGCAGCAGCGACGCCACGGTCGGCACCTCCGGCGGCAAGCCGACGTCCTGCAATCCGAGCGGCTCCTGCAAGCCGATCGGCAGCCGATACTGGTAACGGCCGGTGATCAACGCCACGCGCGAGGCGGTGCACACGGCGCTGTTCGCATAGGCATGGGTGAACCGCATCCCCTGCCCCGCCAGCCGGTCGAGCATCTCCGTCCGATACTCCTGGCGCCCGTAGCAGGAGAGGTCCGCATAGCCCATGTCATCGGCCATGATGTAGAGGATGTTCGGCTTCCTGGCCGGGGTGCGGCCAACCGCCCGCCCCGCCGCCGCCAGCGCGGCGGTGCCGAGCACGCTCCCGATCGCGCCACGACGCGTCAACGCGGGCGACCACAGATCCTTTGTCATTCCTTCTTCCTTTCAGCGCGACCAGAGGGCTTCGACCAGCCTCTTACATGTTGAACTTGACGCCGACGGTAAAGCGACGCCCGATCAGATCGAACAGCACGCTGTTGGTCTGGATGGGATGGGCGCCGAACGTGCTGTAATAAGGCGTAAGCGGCGGGTCCTGATCGGTCAGGTTGGTGACGGCGCCGAAGATTTCGATCTCGCCATTGCTGCCGAACGCCACCTTCTGGGTGAGCCGCAGATCGAGATAGAAAGCGGAGTCGACCGAATTGACCGGCACGTTACCCAGCGTGTTCTCCTGCGTGCCGGAGTCGATGTAGCGGCCCTGCAAGAAGGCGGAAAAGCCGCCGTTCGCATAGGTCATGTTGCCGGTCAGCTTGAACTTGGGCAGGCCGTAAGGCGCGCCATCGGACTGCTGGAGACCAGTCTGGCCGGCCCGATCGACGACAACACCGCTTCCCAGAGTCTGCGAATTCTCAAACAGCCAGCTCGCGAACAGTCGCGTGCCGAAACTTTCATTCCCGCCGCCGAAGAACTTGATGGACGTGCTGTAGTTCGCCTCGACATCGAGTCCACGGACACGGTTCTGGTTAACGTTGATGAAGACGTCACCCACCAGTGTCGGGGTGCCATCGCTTGCCAGCGTCACCAGATCGCAGAGTTGCGCGACATTATCGAGCAGGCACCCGTTCAGCACCGCCTGCGGGCCAAGCTGGCCGATGGCGCCCTTGATCTTGATGTCGTAATAGTCGGCCGACAGCGAGAAGCCGCGTAAGGCGCTGGGGCGCAGCACCGCGCCGACCGTCCATGTATCGGCCTTTTCGGGCTTCACATTGGGATTGCCGCCGGAGAAGCGCGTGACGTTGAGCGCCTCGACCACACCGGGAGTGCGGGGATCATCGAGCACCGCGACACCGCCGGTCTTGTCGAACCGTTCGGAGAGATTGGCGGCGCGCACGTCGCGCGAATAAGTGCCGCGAAGGCGCAGGAAGTCGGCAATATCCATATCCAGCCCGGCCTTGTAGGCCCAGATGGCACCGGACCCCGAATAGTCCGCCCAGCGCGCCGCCAGATGGAGGTTCGCCGCACGGATGGGGCCGGCGTCATCAAGCAGCGGCACCATCGTCTCGGCAAAGGCCTCCTTGACCGTGATGGCGCCAAGGATGTTCGAGACCTTCGAATATTGCAGGCCAACCGTATTGACGCAGTCGGCCGCGGAGACGCCGCGCAGTCCCGGCAGCGTTCCACTGCACGCGACCGGCCGCCCATTGACGTGGTCCGATGAGGGGTTGGTCGCGTCCTGCACGATCTGCCGGATCGCTTCCTTGCGCCATGAGGCACCGAAGGCGAGGCTGATCGGTCCCGCCCAGCCATTCACCAGATCACCGTTCATGGAGAATTCCGCGACATGCTGGCGCAGGCGCGTCATATTAACCTTGGACTCCCCTGTCGTGAAAGTCATGGTATCGCCACGCTCGAACCCGGTGTCCGCATAAAAGATCGGCGTGGTGATGGTCTGGCCGGGCTCATAGCCGGTCACATAATCGATCGCCGCCGCCGAGGCATTGCCACGGCCGAACATGTCGAGCGGCTGGCAGCCGGGGAAGGCATCGCCGAACAGCGAGACGCGGCACACGATGTTGCCGTTTGGCGTGCCGGTCTTGTATTCGCCCTCGTCCACCGCATCGAGCGCTGCGAACACACGGTCGACCCGCAAGCCCTTCTGATAAGATTTCCGGGTGTTGGTTCCATATTGATAATAGAGGTCGGCCTGCCAGCCGGCAAACACTCCCTCGCTCCGGATATCCCACGTCAGGCCGCCGGCGAAGGAGTTCATCACATTGTTGTCGCGCAGCCAGATTTCCCGCGCGAGGTCCTGGACACTCCCCATCCGCCGCAATGTGAATGACGGGATATTGTTCGCGACCATGATATCGCGCACGCTCTCGGGCAGGAAAGCATTGTCCTGGAAGATCGTTGCCGCCGTAGGCGTGCCGTTGAGCGAGCCGGTCGGGTCGTTGTAGCGGAACGTCTTGTTTTGGCCACGCATATATTGGGCGAACACCGTTACACCATCAGCCACCTCATAATCTGCGTAGGCATAGATGCTGTTGCGCTGGTTATCGGGGAACAGCGTGAAGATATCCTTGGTGATATAGTCGCCGCTGCCGCCATTGGTGATCGACTGGACGGCAGGCGGCGTGCCGGTGGTCCCGGACGAGACGGAACTACGCACGAACGGCACGATGCCGCTGCCGTCGGCCAGGAACTCCATGCCCTGCAACGGCGTGCCGGGCGCGAGGATCACGCCATTGTAGGACGAGTTGGCCGAGACGACATTCGGATAGACCTGACCATTGACCACACCCGTGGCGTTGTACCAGTCGCGCCCCTCGAAGCTGTGGATACCGTCCTGCTTGGCATATTCGCCGGAGATCAGCAGATGGCCGCGACTGCCGAGCTTGGCACCGTAGCTGATCGACCCCTGGAAGCCGTAATTGTCGCCCCGCGAGGAGATGCTGTTCTGTGCTTCGGCGCGCAGACCGGTGAACTTGCGATCCAGGATGAAGTTGACGACACCCGCCACCGCGTCGCTGCCATAAGCGGCGGATGCACCGCCCGTCACAGTCTCAACGCTGTGGATCATCGCATCTGGGAACACGTTGATGTCGACGCCACCAAACGGCCCCGACGAGACGACGCGATGCCCGTTGAGCAGCGTCAGGGTGCGGTTGATGCCAAGGCCACGCAGGTCGAGGTTACCGTAGCCGCCACGCGTGAACCAGCCGGTGCCACCCTCGCCCGATTTCTGAACCGCCGCCACCGATTGGCTGCCGAAGAACTGCGGGAGCTGGCCGACACCTTCGACAAGACCGCTCGGTCCCATGGCGCTTAATTCGTCCGCACCGACGACCGTGACTGGGGTAGGCGTTTTGGTGCCGTCGACGCGAAGGCGCGATCCGGTAACGACGATTTCGGAGCGTGCATTATCAGCTTGCGCCGCAGGATCGCCCGATCCCGCTTGGGCATCCTGCGCCATAGCAGGCATGGCTCCCAGCCCTATCGTCATCGCCAATGCGCTGCCTCCCCCTGCAAGACCGCGCGATAATCCTGAATGCCACACCATGTTCTCTCCCCTCCCTTCCCCACCGTGTCGTGGGTTGACTCAAAAACATCGGAAGGACGGAGAAAAGCAACGCATCTCAAAGCAATGACAGGTGATAGGTTTTAAGTTATGTTTCCTGCTAGGAGACTTAATGCCAAACTTCCCATTCACCATCCGGCAGCTCGAGGTCTTCTCCGATCTCTGCACCACCCGCAGCTTCCGCCGCACCGCAGAGAATCTCGGAGTGTCCCAAGCGTCCGTAAGCAGCCAGATGAAGGCGCTGGAGACACAGCTCGGCCTCACCCTGCTGACTCGCAGCCCGGGGAGGCGCCCCAGCTTGACCATAGAAGGCAGGGCGTTCCTGGACGATCTGCGCGTCTTTGAATCCGCAGGAAAGGTCCTTTCGGCACATCGGCGAAACGCGCCCGTCCCTTCTGAACCGGTCCGGTTCAAGCTGTTGGTCGGGCAAGGGCTGTGGGACGATTTCATCCGCCCAAGGCTCGACCAGTTCTTGATCGACCACCCCCATATCAGCCTCGACTTCGACAGCCAGCCACCGGATCAGCGTGTGCCGCGCGTTCTGGAAGAAGGCAGGCACGATTTCGGCCTGCTGCATGTCCGCGCTCATCTGCCGGTGGCACCGCACATGCGCTCGCTCGCGCTGTTACGCGGCGGGGTCTATGGTCACCGCGATCTGGCGTGGGGGCAGCCGATCCCGCTGGCCCCGCAAACCATCGCCCAGCTTCCTTTCATCCTGCCGCGCGCCGGCAGTTTAACCGAACGGGAAACTCTGGCGATGCTGGAGAAGTACGACATCCGTCCCCGCAACGTTGTCTGCCATTCCCCATATTTCGATGTGATCGCAGCTATGCTGGATCGCGGCATCGCCGTCGCCAGCTTTACCCAGGCCCTGATCCCTCCCGCCATGCGGGCTCATGTCATCCAGCTGTATCCGCTCGACGACTGGCGACTGGTATGGTTCCGCAAGAACCACGACAACGACCCGTGTCGAAACGAGGTCGAAGCCTTTCTGCTGCGGAACGTGCTATTGGACCCGCACTATCCCGCGATCGAGATCCACCATCCGGATTATATCAGGCCGGCAGCCTAGCAGCCGCCATGCCGTCAGGCGCGGGCCATCAGGCTTTCGGCCAGGCCCTCGAACAGCCGGCGACCATCCGTGCCGCCATGCACCGTGTCGATGGCCCGCTCCGGATGGGGCATCATGCCGAGCACGTTGCCCCCATCGTTGAGAATGCCCGCAATGGCGCGCGCGGAGCCATTGACCGCCTCGCCATAACGGAAGGCGACGCGCCCCTCGCCTTCGAGCCGGTCGAGGGTGGCCCCGTCTGCAACATAATTGCCGTCATGATGGGCCACCGGAATGGTAATCCGCTCGCCGGCCGCGTAGCGGCTGGTGAAGGCGCTCTGGCTGTTTTCCACGGTGAGCGCGACATCACGACAGACAAAATGCGTGCCGGCATTGCGCATCAGCGCGCCGGGCAGCAGCCCGGCCTCGGTCAACACCTGGAAGCCGTTGCACACGCCGAGCACGAAGGTGCCACGCGCCGCCGCCTCCGCCACCGCCTGCATCACCGGCGAGCGCGCCGCCATGGCGCCCGAGCGCAGATAGTCGCCATAGGAAAAGCCGCCAGGCACGCCGATCAGGTCCAGCCCTTCGGGCAGCTCCGTCTCGCGGTGCCAGACCATCTCCGGCTTGCTGCCGCCCACGGCCTCGAAAGCCATGGCGAGATCGCGATCGCAATTCGATCCGGGGAAGACGATGACGGCGCTTTTCATCGCGGACACTCCTTTTCGGGTCAGCCGAGAATCTCGACCCGGTAATTCTCGATCACCGTATTGGCGAGCAGCTGACGACACATCGCGTCAATCTCGGCCTCGTCGGTGCCGTCGGCAAGGTCCAGCTCGATGAGCCGGCCGGCGCGCACGTCGTTGACACCGCCAAAGCCCAGCCCGGCCAGCGCATGCTGGATCGCCTTGCCCTGCGGATCGAGCACGCCGGGCTTGAGGGTGACGAATATGCGGGCTTTCATGGGGGCCGAGTCCTCTTTCAAACTGCGCGGGGGAACGGATGCCGCAGGCCCTAGCCCCGCCGCGCGAAAGCCGCAAGGGCTCAGCACGGGCCGACCCCCGCACCGCGTAATATTGTTGCGAAAGTCAGGAAAGTCGCGGGGTGAACGCGAAATTTTTCTTCCAATCGGATCGGACGGCCCACGGCCGACAACCTGCGTCACCGGATTCGATAATAATCGGCGATGCGATCCAGCGCGAAACCGAGCACCAGCTTGCCCGCTCGCGCCGGCCAGCCGAGCGCCCGCTCGGCCGCGCCCAGGCCCTCGCAGGCACAGGCGACCCGCCAGAGGATATCCGAGAGCCCCGGCCCGGCGGCGGCCAGCGCGCCATGCAACCGCTCGCGCGCCGCGATCTGGCGCAACGAGCGGTCCGGTCCGCCCGGCCCTCCCCGCCTGCTCCTGGAGGGAGCCGCCGCGCTCTCCCAGTTCATCGTGACCCGCGCGCCCATCGCCGCCCGCTCCCAATCGCGCCGGATCGTCTCCGAAGCGTCGAACTGGCGGCGGCTGAGCAGCTTATGGGTGTAGAGCCAGCTCGCCGGCGATTCGCCGAGATTGACCATCACGGTGCAGCGCTCGCCATCCGGCCCCTCTATCTCCTGCGCAATCAACCGCCCCGTCGCCTTGCCGCCGCTCTTGCCCGCTCGTACTGCCGCCATCATTCTCTCCCATGCGCATGATCAGAAGGCCATTGCCATGCGGCGATAATTGTAGGACAGAGCTAACCGATACGGTTACACAGGAGCCAAATTAAGATGATGACGCGGATCCGGGAGGTGCGAAAAGCGCGCGGATTGACGCTGGAAGAGGTGGCGGCCCGCTGCGAACCGCCGACCACGGCGCAGACCATCGGGCGGTTGGAGACGGGCACGCGAACCGTATCGGTCAAATGGCTCAACCGCATCGCGACCGCCCTGGATGTTCACGCGAGCGATCTGGTCGATCTACCGGAGAGCGCCGCGGTTCCGGTCGCCGCGCTGGTCGGCCCGGAAGGCGCCGGCGCGCCAAGCCGGGCGCTCACGCTGGTGCCCCCCCCGGTGCCCAAGGGCGCGCTTGGCATCCGGATGACCGCATCGCTGGGCGATTATCGGGCCGGGGACGAGCTTTGGTGTGAACCGTTGCCGCCCGAACGCTTCACCGAGGGGATGAACCGCGACGTGCTGGTCCCCCGCCCCGCCGGCCGCTTCCTGTTCGGCCGCATGATCGGCCGCGACGGCGCCATGCTGCACCTACTCCCGCTCGGCATCCGCTCGCGCCAGCAGGTGGTGAGCGACCCGCCATGGATCGGCTTGCCGGTGCGGCTGATCCGGGGGCTATGAGCGACGGAAGCCCGGCGGTCAGCGGACGGTCGGCGTGAGAAATCGCGAACCTTTCAGCCGACATGGCCGGCACCGGAACTGCTAGACCACCGGCTTTTTCGCTCGGAGACCTGTTCCAGATATAGCCACCGATGGCAGTTTCAACGAACCTTTGAGGCGGTGGTCAGGCGCGTCGGCGCTTCCCGCCTGGGCCACGAGCACGGCAGAAGAAAGCCCGCACACGCACCTGAAAGCATGATGCCAAAGGTCCGAGCCTTGCCGTCGGGCCTGGACCTTTCATGCCATCGGGTTGGCTAGGCGAACCTCACCCGCGTGGATGGACGGCGACGCAGCGCGGCACCGAGCAGACCGAAGCCGCTCACCATCAGTGCCCACGATGCCGGTTCCGGAACGGCCGCAATTTCCCCGGCATAGTCGAGAACAGTTTGGCCGTCCGTAACGCCCGCACCGTAGTTCGCTCCGTTGCCGAAGTCGCCATTACTCCAGAAATTGACCCAGACACCATCGGAGGTCGTGAAAACCAATCCATAGATGTCGAAAATCCCTCCGTGGAACGGATAGTCACTCGCCGCCTGTGGGGATCCTCCCGGATAGAATAGATTATCGTAGGAGAAACCCGGCGCAACGCCGCCCGGATTTGGCACGCCCCCGGCGACGGGGAAGAAACCAAAGCTGTTTGGCGCTAACAGATTTGTCTCTTCTGGGTGCGCTGGATTGCTGGGCACGACGCCAGTGATCGTTGTGAAAAGGTTAATGTTCGTATTATTAAAGGTTCCGACAGCACCGGTAACAATATATGATCCAATCGGATCAACTGGATTTGGAGATGTTCCGGGCAGGACGCCAACATTTGGGTTTTCGACGTAAGTCAGTTCTATGGAACCACTCACGCCTGATCCCGAAAAATTGAAGAGGAAGCTGCTCGCTTGTGCCGGAAAGCTGCAGGTTGTCGCCAAAATTAGGGCGGCAGCCGCCCCATGTCTGATTAGCATCATCCATCTCCCACTTGGTTTTAACAATGAGATCCATCAGAGGCCGGCGCCATTGGAGGTCTTATTGGCAATTAACCTGGTCGAGATGGGCGAGTCATATTAACCAAATATTGTAAGATATGACAGTCATTTTTGGACTTACTATCCCAGTATGGCCACTTGTCGTCCGTCAACTGGCCGGTGAGGCCTGATCGTGAAGCGCTCTGCCCGAAAACGACGTAACCAGTCGGCCAGCGGCGGCCCCGAAAAGGCAGCAATGCCTCGACCCTCGCCCTTCGTACCTCACAATCCGCTCCTGAATGTACGGCCGGCCCTGATGATCGGTTCAAATGCACTGAACAGCTGCATCGCTGGCGACGATCGGGACGGGAACGAGCCGGGATGCGAACCGTTACCCCCGAACGGTCCACCGAGGGACGAAAGCGACACGTTGGTCCTTCGCCTCGCTCCCGCCGATCGGCATCCGCTCGCGGCAGCAGAGGGGGGCGACCCGCCATGGCCACCCTACCCGTGCGGGTGACCCGGGAGCTGTGAATTACTCCGGTTCCCCTTCAATTGTTATGTTTTGGCCGTCGATAGGGGCGGACGATACCGGCGCCACACTCTGCACCATTTCAAGCACCTGCGCCGGTGCCGGCAATTTATCAAATTGCGGATAACTATATGAAACGGCAAGGTCGTTCATCCTCACCGAATAGCCAGCTCCCTCTACAAGAACCATGATCGTGCGATCCACCTCGATTGACCGACCGGCATCTGCGATAGCAATCGTGTAGCCCTGCTTGTTTCCTTGCTTCCGATAAACGCTGGCGTTCGCATTGGACGGCCCTTCTCGGCACAGTTCGGCTCGTTCATCCGCGGTCGCCCTCGCAAGGAGCGCCCCCATCAGCGCCATAGTCATATCGGGTTTTTGAAGGCGCGCCTTTTTCGCAAAGGGGAGTGGCTCCGGACAAGCGAGGATTGGCCTGGCCTCAGCCGCCGGAGCCTGGGCGACGGATTCCGGAAAGCCGAGGCCGTTGATGACCTCCACCAGTTTTGCATCGATGCCTTCGCTTCACCCCAGTCGGCGGGCAAGGATGCTCTACGGCGCGTTTATAGGCCGAGCCAGCCACCCTTGAAGTCGACGGGGCTGGCCATCCTTCCCCTCCGGAACTGGCTGCTCGTCAGTCCAGCGGCGCGGTCATAATCGCGACGTTGGTGAGCATCACCACCGCAGCGGCGATCATCAACCAGCCGCGCTTATAGTCCTTCTTGCGCAGGATGAGGTAGATGCCGCCCACGCCGAGGAGGACGGCGGCCAGCATGAGGAGCGAGAGAACCGTAGAGAGCATGGCGCATGCGGTAACGCGAATGGCCGGGCAGCGCAATCCGCTGTGGCTTTCTGCGGCATGCGCCACTACATAGCGCCGCAACGGCGACTCGCGAGCGAATGCAGCGCCGCAACCGGGACATTGCGGGACAACCCATGCGTATCGCTATCGCATCAGACCACGCCGCCGTGGCGCTCAAGACCTCACTTTCGGACTGGCTGCGCGAGCAGGGCCATGCCGTGACCGATCTGGGCACGGACGGCAGCACCAGCGTCGATTATCCTGATTACGGCTATCGGCTGGCAGAGACTGTGGCCGCCGGCGAGGCGGATTACGGCGTCGCGCTATGCGGATCCGGCATCGGTATCTCCATTGCCGTGAACCGCAACTCCGCCTGCCGCTGCGCGCTCGTCTCCGAGCCGCTCTCCGCCACGCTGGCGCGCGAGCATAACGATGCCAACGTGATCGCGCTGGGCGCGCGGCTGACCGGCATCGATATGGCCAAGGCCTGCATCACCGCTTTCCTCGCCACGCCGTTCGGCGGCGACCGCCACGCCCGCCGCGTCGGCAAGCTGAGCAATCCGCCGGCTTTCGACGACGCGCCTCGCGCCACCGTCGATTGATCATGAAAGGATCCGCCGTCACCATGACCAGCGCGCCCGCCGCCGCAGCCGACATCGCGAACGAGCCCGCCGCCATCCGCTCGCCGGGCTTTTTCGGGGCCGGTCTGGCCGAGACCGACCCCGAGATCTTCCGGGCGATCCAAGGCGAGCTGGGCCGCCAGCGCGACAATATTGAGCTGATCGCCTCCGAGAACATCGTCAGCCGCGCAGTGCTGGAAGCCGCCGGATCGGTGATGACCAACAAATATGCGGAGGGCTATCCGGGCAAGCGCTATTATGGCGGCTGCGAGTGGGCCGACGTGGTCGAGACGCTGGCCATCGAGCGTGCCAAGCAGCTGTTCGGTTGCGCTTTCGCCAATGTGCAGCCCAATTCGGGCAGCCAGATGAACCAGGCGGTGTTCCTCGCGCTGCTGGAGCCGGGCGACGCCTTCATGGGTCTCGACCTTTCGGCGGGCGGGCATCTGACGCACGGGTCGCCCGTCAACATGTCCGGCAAGTGGTTCAAGCCCATCCCTTATGGGGTGCGCGCCGAGGACCAGATGCTCGACATGGACGCGATCGCGCAGATCGCGCGGGCCAACAAGCCCAAGCTCATCATCGCGGGCGGCACGGCCTATTCGCGCGTTTGGGACTTCGAGGCGTTCCGGCGGATCGCGGATGAGGTGGGCGCCTATCTGCTGGTCGATATGTCGCACTTCTCCGGTCTGGTGGCGGGCGGCGCACACCCCTCGCCCTTCCCGCACGCGCATGTCGTCACCACCACGACGCACAAGTCGCTGCGCGGCCCGCGCTCGGGCATCATCCTCACCAATGACGAGGCGATCGCCAAGAAGGTGAACAGCGCGGTGTTCCCCGGCATGCAGGGTGGCCCGCTGGTGCATATCATCGCGGCCAAGGCGGTGGCCTTCGCCGAGGCGCTCCAGCCCGAGTTCAAGGCCTATGCGCACCAGATCGTCGCCAATGCCAAGGCGCTGGCGGCCTCCGTGGCCGACGCCGGGCTCGCCATCGTTTCGGGCGGCACGGACAATCACCTGATGCTGGTCGACCTGCGTCCCAAGAACGCTACCGGTCGCGCGGCGGAAAAGGCGCTCGACCGCGCCTCGATTACCTGCAACAAGAATTCGGTACCGTTCGACACGGCGAGCCCGTTCGTCACCTCCGGCATCCGCCTCGGCACGCCGGCGGGCACGACGCGCGGCTTCCGCGAGGCCGAGTTCACCCAGATCGGCCAGTGGATCGCCGAGGTCGTGGACGGTCTGCGCCGCAATGGCGACGCGGGCGACGGCCAGGTCGAGGCGCATATCCGGGGAAAGGTGCGCGACCTGACTGCGCGCTTCCCGATTTATTGAAGGGAACCCAGGCCATGAGCGAGCCCAACGATCTTGTCGACAAGGCCAAGGCCGAAATCAGCGGCATGGCCAAGAAAGGGCTCGCCCATCCGTCCACCAAGCCGGTGCTGACCGGCGCGGCGATCGGCGCGGTCGCCGGCGCATTGCTGCCGGTCGTGTCGCTGCCGATCGGTCTCGTCGCCGGCGCGGGCATCGCGTTCTGGAACAGGATCCGCCGCTGACATGCGCTGCCCTTATTGCGGACACGAGGATAGCCAGGTCAAGGATAGCAGACCCACCGAGGACGGCGCGGCGATCCGCCGCCGCCGCCAGTGCGAGGGCTGCGCGGCACGCTTCACCACCTTCGAACGCATCCAGCTACGCGAAATCACCGTGGTCAAATCCGGTGGCGCGAGCGAGCCGTTCGATCGCGACAAGCTCGCCCGTTCGATCGAAATCGCCTGCCGCAAGCGCGCCATCGACCCGGTGCGGATCGAGCGGCTGGTCTCCGGCATCCAGCGCCAGCTTGAAACCAGCGGCGAGACCGAGGTAGCGACGACCCGCATCGGCGAACTGGCGATGGAGGGCCTCAAGGGGATGGACAGCGTCGCCTATATCCGCTTCGCCAGCGTCTATCGGGACTTCACCGAGGCCCGCGATTTCGAGGAATTCGCCGGGTCGGTTCGCGAGGTGGGCGGCGAGTGACGGCACGGTAGCACCGGACGAAAGACCTCGTCTCCACGAGTCAGAGGCCAAGAAGGGCACTGCCTCTGCAGATGAATGACGCAACGGAGATCAACGCACATATCAGTGCGTGCTACTTTAAGAACGTTCGCATCTCGTTGTGGCTCAACGCACGGGTTTGGTCGCAGCCGATTGCACCAATCCCCGACCGACTCCTCCCTCCTCCTCCACCGTGTCGGAACGCAGGATGCATGACGCGTTTCCACGCCACCCAACATGATATTGGGGGCGGCCTCCGCCTCCCCGCTCCGCTCCAGTCTTGACGCGAGCGCCCGAGAGGCCCAGCGGCATCCCACACTCACCAGGAGGATCCTCAACCTCATGACCAGCGTGGCCACGCCCCAGCCCGTCATCGTTCTCGTCCGTCCACAGCTTGGCCAGAATATCGGCAAGGCGGCGCGGGCGATGCTCAACTTCGGGTTGACGCGGATGCGGCTGGTCGCCCCGCGCGACGGCTGGCCCAACCCGGATGCCGGCCCCTCCGCCGCCGGCGCGGATGCCATTCTGGCCGAGGCAGAGTTGTTCGACACGCTGGCGGACGCCGTGGCCGATTGCGCCCATGTGTTCGCCACGACCGTGCGCAAGCGCGGCGTCACCAAGCCGGTGATGGCGCCCGACGAAGCAGCGCGCACCATCCATGCCGAGGCGGGTCTTTCCGCGCTTGTCTTCGGCCCGGAGCGCTCGGGCCTGGAGACCGACGAGGTCGCGCTCGCTCGCACGATCCTGACGGTGCCGATCAATCCCGAGTTCGGCTCGCTCAACCTCGCGCAGGCGGTGATGGTCGTGGCCTACGAATGGTCAAAGCAGCAGGAACTCGCCCAACCCCCGCGCACCGACCTGTTGCCGCCTGCCCCGCAGGGTGAGCTGGACGCGATGATCGCGCAGCTCGAGACCATGCTCGACGAAGCCGGCTATTTCTTCCCGCCCAGCCGCGTGCCCGCCACCAAGCGAACGCTGCGCACCCTGCTCAGCAAGCCAGGCTGGAACCATCTGGAGGTCCGCACCCTGCGCGGCGTGCTCTCAGCGCTCGCCAACCCCCGGACGCGCTGACACCGCCTGCGACACTTCCCAAACGTGTAAACGTGAACGCTTTTGCGTCCGCTCGCACGCCAGCCGCCATCGGCTGGCGCCGAAAATGCCTCATGTTGACGCCCGCGTTGCCTTCAACTCGGGCCAATTCGCCTCGCCACGCATAGACAATCCCTACCGACAACATATACAAAAATATGTTTAACAAACAGAAAATAATTGAATTTGATTCTATCAAATATATCATCAATACTATCGAAGGCTTAATGGTATACGGGCGCCTCGATCTGCATGAGAGAGATAATACCACATGTCATTCTGACTCTTGGCAGAAGCGGGAGTAACACCCTGGTCGATTTACTCAATCAGAGTGATGAGATTCTCAACTATGGGGAAGTACTCGGCTCGTGGAACAAGATTCGGCGTTTCCGCCGCCTGATTGCTGGCAACAGTGGTGGCGAGGCGCGCTATGTCGATCGTCTGCTCCATGATCGCTCCGTAGCGGCGGCCGCCAATCTGGCACGCACGGCCGGCAAGATCCGCCGGGGCGCGTTCGGCGACATCAAACGACTGCGGACGATCCGCACCATCGGTTTCAAAGAGTTTTCGCTCAATATCCGCAACATGGGTCTGGCGGACCATCTGCTCGGGCAGACCGACATCCGTTTCATAGGGCTGGTGCGGCGCAATCCGCTGGAACGGCTGGTCTCCTGGCGCCGCATGGCAGCAACCGGCGAAGTTGCCGCCCGTACCGCTCGCAAGGCAGCCCCTGTTGCGCTCACCCTCGATCCGGCGACGATCGTGGACGATCTGGAGATCATCCAGCGCGAGGTTGACGAACTGGACGCGTTGCTCGCCCGGATCCCCTCGGAGCGCAGGCGCGTTATCGAATATGACGATCTCTATGCCAGGCCGGACACGACCATACGCATCGCGCGGGATCTCTATGACTTTCTCGGCGTCACGCGGATGAACCCGCGCGTGCGGATGAAGAAGATCATCCAGCGACCGATGGCGCAAGTGATCGCCAATTATGAGGATTGTCGGCGCGCTGCCGCAAACAGCCGCTTCGCGCCCTGTTTCTCCTGAACACGCGCGCATGGGCCGACCCCCGGCGCGCGTTACCGCGCATCGTTCGTCAGCATCCACCACTCGGCAGCCTCACGCCCGTGGCATCGGCCGTGGATCCTCGGAATGCGTCAGAAGAAATCGCCTATGGACGAGAGCCGGTCGCCTCGTCTCGTAGCGACGGCAAGAGCCCATCAGGAGCGCCCGAGCGCGCCCCGAACCCAGGCAGCATTCAACCCGGCGCAATCGTCAGCGCCGCCGGCAGCTTGCCCCCGTCGGCGCCCCGCCCGCCGCATAAACCGGAACGCCCGCTTGCCTGGATCGGTTTTTACCGCAACGTACAGGCCATTCATGACAGCCGGCACTGCCCTCCACCGCGCCCAAAGCGGACGCGAGCATCATTGGGATGCCATCAGAGCGCTGCTGATGCTGCTCGGCATCCCCTATCACGTCGCCATGGCCTACCGCGCCGGGCAGGTGTGGATCATGAACAGCGGCGAGGGCGCGGCGATCTTCACATGGCTGGCGCAGGCGATCCATGCTTTCCGTATGCCGGCGTTCTTTATCATCGCCGGCTACTTCGCGGCATTGCTGCTCGGGCGGCGCTCACCGGGCTCATGGCTCAAGGGGCGGCTCGTCCGCCTCGGCGTGCCGTTCGCCGCGACCATCCTGACGCTCAACCCGCTGCTCAACCTGCTGTGCGAACTGTCCAACTTCTCCTGGACGGCGGCGCTGCGCTCCTGGGGCCATGAAAGCTCAACCTCGGGCGGCTATTGGGTGCGCCACCTGTGGTTCCTGATCGTGCTCGTCTATTTCTCCGCAGCGGCAGCCGTTTTCTGCCGCCTCCTGCCGCGCCTGCGCGCCGCCACCCTGTCGGCGCGGATCGACGGTTGGCTGGCACGTCATCTCATCTGGACGGTTATGGGTACCGCGCTGTTCGTCGGCCTGTGGGAAGGCGCCGCCATCGAATGGTTCTACATCAAGGGGCTGAACACCAACCTGATCCAGCAGATCCTGCGCGTCGACCAGACCATCGAGTTCCTGCCCTATTTCCTGATCGGCTGCGTGATCTCCCGCGCGCCGGCGCTCAAGGATGCGCTCTATCGCTTCTCACCCGCCGTCGCGCTGTTTGCAGTGGCGGCGCTGGCGCTCGACCTCGCCTTCCGCGATGCGCTCTGGCCGCCGTACGGTCGCTTTCTTGATACGCTTGCCGCGATCGGCCTGACGCAGTTGCTCATCGCCACCATCAGGCGGATCGGCGACCGCCCCAGCCCGGCGGTGCAGGAGATGGTGCGCGCCTCGTTCGTCATCTATCTCTTTCACCTGCCGATCATCGCCGGGCTGGTGCTGGCCGGCAAGGGGCTGGCGCTGCCACTTGGCCTCAAGGCGGGGTTGGTGATGGTGCTGACACTGGTGCTCTCCTATGGCATCTGGTGCCTCGTCCGGCGCTCCCCGCTGCTGCTGTTCCTGTTCGACGGCACGCGCGCGCCGCCGGCCGCACCGCCGCCGCTGGCCGCCCGGCGCCTCTGCCGCGAGAGCCTCTGATATGGCCCAAAGCCTTGACTCTGGCGCCCGCGCCCGCCATAGGCGCGCCTTCGCAATTGGCCCCGCACCCCGGTGAAGCGGTGGCCCTGCCCCTGAAACATGGATCGCAGGCGAAGACCGGGTTAGCCGCCGTGCTCTTGCAGAGCGCGGCAGACGTTGTTCGCAGTTGAAGGAAACATCTCATGACGAAGCGCACCAGCGCCAAGTACAAGCTCGATCGCCGCATGGGCGAGAACATCTGGGGCCGCCCCAAGAGCCCGGTCAACAAGCGTGAATATGGCCCCGGCCAGCACGGCCAGCGCCGCAAGGGCAAGATGTCCGACTACGGCATCCAGCTGCGCGCCAAGCAGAAGCTCAAGGGCTATTATGGCGACGTGACCGAAAAGCAGTTCAAGAAGAACTACTTCCTCGCCTCGCGCATGAAGGGCGACACCGGCCAGAACCTGATCGGCCTGCTCGAGCGCCGTCTGGACGCGGTCGTCTACCGCGCCAAGTTCGCGCCGACGGTCTTCTCGGCCCGCCAGCTTGTCAGCCACGGCCACGTCTATGTGAACGGCGTGAAGTGCAACATCGCCAGCCGTCTGGTGAAGCCGGGCGACGAAATCACGCTGGGCAAGAAGGCGCAGGAAATGGCGCTGGTGATGGAGGCGCAGAGCCTGCCCGAGCGCGACATCCCCGATTACATCGCGCCCGACGGCGCCGCCAAGGTTACCTACACCCGCGTGCCGACGCTGGATGAGGTGCCCTATCCGGTGAAGATGGAACCGAACCTCGTGGTCGAGTTCTACTCGCGCTGATCCGGCTTCGGGTTGGAATGCAAGAAAGGGCGGTCCGGCAACGGGCCGCCCTTTCTGTATTGGGCATCAGCTGCGGCGGGTAGAACGATGGGAGCGTCTCGGAGTCAGTCGGTATGCCTCCCTCGCCCCTGCTCAGGCAGGAGCCAAGGGCGGCAGGGGTCATGCGGCGGGATGCCGTGCTCCCGCTTTTTCAAGGGCACGTTAGTTCTGTGTGAAGAGCGTTAGGGCTGCCTGATGGCACTCACGACTGAGCGCACGGGCTGGCGAGGACAAAATCTCTGCTACGCAGGCGCCGTCACGGCTACCCCGGCAGATCAAACCGACGGGCGACCTCGGGCACGGAGCCCGGGCATCGCCCGTCTGTTCTCGGCAATCAGGCGGCGTCGGTTGCCAGCTCGCTTTCGAGCCAGCCCTTGAGCGCGCTCTTGGGGGCGGCGCCGACCTTGGTGGCGGCGGGTGCGCCATTCTTGAACAGGATCATCGTCGGGATGCCACGCACGCCGTAGCGAGTCGGGGCATCGGGGTGATCGTCGATGTTGATCTTGGCGATCGTCACCTTGTCGGCCAGTTCCTCGCTGATCTCCTCCAGCGCCGGGCCGATCATCTTACAGGGGCCGCACCATTCCGCCCAGAAGTCGACAAGCACGGGCTTGTCGGCGGACAGCACGTCGGTCTGGAAACTTGCGTCGGAAATCGCCTTGGTGGCCATGATTGCTCACTCCTTATGGTTGCCCTCATTTAGGGCGATGACGCGTCCGTCTCAAGGTTGCCAGCCACCAACTTCTGCTCGGGGCTTCCAAAGCGCGGCTTGTGCGCCGCGAGCAGCCCCGCCGGCAGATCGATGAGGCGCGGCCCGGCCGTGTAGAGCAGGCTGACGCGCTGCGGGCGGCCGGGGAAAATCTCCGCCAACGCGGCCGCATAGGCGGCCATCTGCGCGATGTGGGCGGGCGGTACCGCGCCGGCATGGGCAGGCACATGGCGGCCGGTCTTGAAATCGACGACATGGACGAGCGCGTCCGTCACCAGCAGCCGGTCGACTGTGCCCGCAATGACCTGCCCTTCCACCACCGCCGCGATCGGCGCTTCGGCCAGCGCATCCGGGCCGAACAGCGCAGCGTGAGTCGGGTCATCCAGCACCGCGCGGACATGGGCGATCAGCGCCTGGCGCGCGGCGGGATCGGCCAGCCCACCGACGCCGGCCAGCCAGCGCTCGGCGGCTTCGGCGCGGTCGGCCGGCGGCAGATCAGGGAGGCGCTCGAACAGCGCATGGAGCAGGCGTCCGCGTTCGGCGGCGGCGCGCATCGCGGCGTCCGGCGGTGGATCGGGCACATCGTCCTCGATGGCGGCGGAGGGTGCCAGCGGCCGGGGCGGCCGCGCCTCGGCGGGCGCCGGCGTGTGCAGCCAGACCGGCAGAACCTCGGGCTCGGCGGTCACCGGCGCCCCTGCGCCGACCGCCTTCGCCGGCTTGAGGTCCGGCGGGCCAAGCCATTGCAGCCCCTCACCCCACGCCGCCACCGCAACCGGATCGGCCCCGAGACGACGCAGCGCGTTGTGTGTTGCCTGATACCAGCTCGTTTCCGGCGGCACGCCCTTGGCACGGCTGCCCAGCGCGCCGGTGACGATAAGCTGCTCCTGCGCACGAGTGAGCGCCACATAGAGCAGCCGCCAATGTTCCTCCATCTCGGCCGCGTCCGCGCCACCCATCGCCTGCTCGATCGGCTCGGCCGCCTCGCCCTTGCCGGGGCGGATCAATGGCAGCACCGCGCCCTCGCGCACCGACAGCGCCACCGCATCCGCCCGCGGCTTGGCCCCGGGGTCGAACGCGGCATCGGCGAGGATGACGATCGGCGCCTCCAGGCCCTTGGCGCCATGCACGGTCATCACGCGCACCATATCGCCGGATTCGTTCAGCTCACGCTTGATGTCGGCATCGCCCCGGTCGAACCAGTCGATGAAGCGCTGCAAGGACGGGTGATCGTCTGCCTCGAAGGAGAGCGCGGCGTTGACCAGTTCATCAATGGCGTCGCGCGCTTCCTCACCAAGCCTGGCGACGAGCTTGCGACGCCCTTCCATCGGACCGGAGAGGATCGCCTCCAGATAGCGATAAGGCGTGGTGAAATCGGCGGCGGCAAGCAGCGCCCGCAAGGGCGCCTGCGCCTCGGCCGGCAGCGTCTCGCGCAGATGCGCCCAGAGCGAGCGCCCTTCCGGTCGCAGCGCACGCGCCATGAGATCATCCTGACTCCAGCCGAGCAGCGGCGAAACCAGCAGGTTGGCGAGGTTGAGATCATCCCCCGGCTGCACGGCAAAGCGCACCGCCGCCTGCAGATCCCGCACCGCGAGCGGCGCTTGCAGGCGCAGCCGGTCAACGCCCGCCACCGGCACGCCCGCCTCGTAGAGCCGCGCGACGATCAGGCGCGACAGGGCGCCGCGGCTCCGCAGCAGGATGAGGATATCGCCCGGCCGCGCCGCGCGGCCTTGCGAGGCGAGCCAGACCGGCTCGTCCAGCCAACCCTTGATGAGCGCGGCGATCTTCTCGGCGTGGCGGCGCTGGTGATCGGCCAGCCAATCCTCGTCGCCCTCGGTCGGGCTCTCCTCCGCCTCGGCATCCTCGTCCTCCTCGGGCGGATTCAGCGACGTCGGCGGGAGCAGCAGCACCTTGCCGGGGTGTGGGCGCGCGCTTTGATGGGGGGCGGACGGCGCCTCCAGCCCGAGCGCGGCATGGCCCACCTCCGCCAACACCGCGTCGACCACGTCCAGCACCGCCGGCACCGAGCGGAAACTCAAGGACAGCGGCAGCTCGGCAAAGGGATGGTCGACCCGCGCGGTCGCCTCGCGGAAGAAGCGCAACGCCTTGAGGAACGCCTCGGGACTGGTGCCTTGGAAACCGAAGATCGCCTGCTTGGTATCGCCCACGACAAAGAGTGTGCGCAGCGTGCGGGCAGTCTCCTCCTCCACCTCCAGAAATTCAGCAACGATCGACCAGACGATGTCCCACTGCGCATCGTTGGTATCCTGAGCCTCGTCGACGAGGATGTGGTCGACACGTTGATCGAGCTTGTAGCGAATCCACTCGGCCATGCCGGCCTGCGTCAACAGCGCGCTCGCCCGGCCGATGAGATCGTCGAAATCGACCGCGCCCGCCTGCCGCTTGGCCTGCGCATAAGCGCGGGCGTAGGCGCGGCCGGCGATCAGCCCCTGCGCGGCGCAGCGCACATAGGCGACCTGCCGGCGCAGGGCGAGCAGCGCGGCGGCCGCCTCCCCCGCCTCGGCCGCCAGCGCGACATAATCCGGCTCGGCAGCCAGCAATTTATCGCGGTTGCGGTTCTTGACCTCGCCGTCCTTGGTAAGCAGCGCCGACCGCAGGTCCTCCAGCATCGCCACCCGCGCGGGCGCATCGGCCGCCAGCCAGCCGGCGATCAGCTCGGCGCAGGTGATGCCCGAGGCCGCGCCCCACGCCCGGTTGGCCGCCGCGACCGCCCGCAACGTGCGCACGGGGAAGGCATCATCCGCGCACCAGCCCGCTAACGCTTCCTCGATGTCGCCTTCCGGCAGACCAAGGACGCCGAGCAGGAAGCTCTCGATATCGGGCGGCAGCAGCGCCAGCAGGTCGGCCGCCGGCACGCATCTGGCGAGATAGGCGAGCGTGCCGCCCTCTCCCATGCGCAGCGCCAGCATCTCCAGCGCGTCGAGCACAGCCGCCTCGCCATCCCCCTCCGCCGTCTCGATCATCGCGATCAGCGCGCGCCGGGACAGTTCCGCCTGCCCGCGCTCGTCCAGCGGCTCGAAGCCCGGCACCAGCCCCGCCTCCAGCGGGAACGCGGCGAGCAGCCCCTGGCAGAAGCTGTGGATGGTCTGAATGCGCAGGCCTCCCCCCGTCGCATCGAGCACGCGGGCGAACAGCAACCGGGCGCGCGCAACCGACTCCGGGCCGGGATCCTCACCCAGCGCGATGAGATCGGCCGCGACCTCAGCGCTCTTGCCCTGCACCCAGCGGGCGAGGCGGCTGTGGACGCGCTCGGCCATCTCCGCCGCGCCGGCCTTGGTGAAGGTGAGGCAGAGGATGCGCTCGGGCGCGACGCCGGCGAGCAACAGCCGCAGCACGCGCGCGGAGAGCACGTGCGTCTTGCCGGTGCCGGCCGAGGCGCTGAGCCAGACGTGCTGGCGCGGATGCGAAGCGTCCGCCTGCTCGGCCTTGAGCGGCTTGAGCGCGCCAATCTCAGCCATCACCGCCTCCCGGCTGGCCACCCCGGCCGAACCACTCATCCAGCCGCATCAGCTGGTCATAATCGGTGAACACCGGGGCATCCGAATGGGGGCGCGCGGGGAAAGGCTCGTCACCGGTCAGCCAGCGCGCGGCGGCATCGTCGAAGAAGCGCGCAACCATCGGCAGAAATTCCTCGGTGGCGATCCGCCCCCGGCTGCCTTTGGCGTCCGTCACCACCTTGCGGTTGCCGAACTGGCCGTTCGCCCCCTTGTTGAGCCGCCAATATTCGAACGCGCCAACCGCCGTCTCCGCCGCCACCGCCGGGAAGCCGCCCGCCTGAGCAATCAGCCCGAGCAAGCCGAGCTGGAGCGAATAGCCCGCCCGCACCTGATTGACCGTGGCGACCGCGCCGCTCTTGTAATCGACGATGCCGACCGATCCGTCCGCCAGCCGATCCACCCGGTCCGGCTTGCCGCGCAGGGTGACGCCGCCGCGCTCGATCGTGCCCCATTGCTCCCCGAACAGGATGGTGCGCCCCGCCTCTGCCTGCGCGGCCACCTCCGCCGCGACCCAGTCCAGCGCGGCAAGCAAGCGTGGCTGCCACAGCGCCTTGAGCAGCGGATGCGCGGCCGCGTCCGCGATCATCTCCCGCGCGAGCGCCGCCAGCCGTGCGGGGTCGCCGCTACCCTCCTCCATCCAGCGCTGGAGCACATCGTGCGCGCGGGTACCGCGCCACGCCGGCCCCGGATCGGCATCGACCGGCTCCAGCGAAGCAAGGCGGAGGATTTTCGAGGCATAGAAAGCGTAGGGATCGGCGCGCAGCCGGTCGACATCGGTGACGGCGATGGCGGTCGGCCGGGCGGCGCGCGGCGGGCATGGCGCCGGCTGAGCATAAGCCGACGTGGGCGTGGAGGGTCGGTCAATGGCCCTCGCCAACACGATCGGACGCGGATCCTCAACCCAGCGCTCGCCAGTCATCGCTTTGAGGCGCAGCCAGAAGCGCGAGGCAACGGTGGGCGCGGAAGCATCGCGCCGCGCGCGGGAGAGCAGCACCTGCGGCGCGCCAAGCCCATTCGCGAAATCATGCGCGGCGAGGCCGATGCGATAATCCAGCCCCGGCAGGCCGAGCGCACGGCGCAGGCGCGGCGCAAGCCACGGGTCGGGCGACGGCAGGCCGGGCCACACACCTTCGTTGAGGCCCGCGAGGATCATCAGGTCCGCCTGCTGGAGCCGCGCTTCGAGCAGGCCCAATATCTGCACGCGCGGATGCCCGCCCTGCGGCGGCCGCACCGCCTGCGCGGCGAGGATCTGCGCGAGCATCCCGACGAAGCCGGCGGTATCGGCGAGCGGCGGGCCATGCACGGCGGCGGCTTCGGCATCGGCGAGGCAGCGCGCGGCGGCATGACCCTGATGCCCGGCCCAGACGCGCTCGCCGGTGAGTGCGGAGGCCACCTCGCGTACCGCCGCGAACAGAGCCGGTAGCGGGCGGACCTGCGCGAACGCGTCCTCGATCGGCGCCAGCATCGCCGCCACGTCCGGCCACCATGCCCGCACGGCGGCTCGCAGCGTCTTCTGCCGCCCGCCTGTGTCGGCGAGCAGCGCGGTGATACCCGCCAGCCCCGCGCCCGGCCTCGGGCCGCGCAGCAGCAGGTCGAGGCCGCGCACCGCCTCCAGCCACGGCAGGCGCGCGTCGCCCGCCATCACCAGTGGATGCTTGAGCAAGGCGAGCAGCGCCACCGGCGCAAAATCGTCCGCCCCGGCCTGCGCCAGCGCCAGCAGCAGCGTGCCGGGCGGCAGCTGTGCCAGCGGGCGGCCGGCGCTGTCGTCCGCCGCGATGCCCCAGCGCGCCAGATGTGCCGACACGCGGGTGGCGAGGGCGCGGTCCGGTGTGACCAGAGCCGCCGTGCGGCCCGGCGTCTCCACCGCCTCGCGCAGCGCGATCGCGATCGCCTGCGCCTCCTCGGCGGGGTTGGCCGCCTCGATGGCGCGCACGTCCTTGAGCGAGCGCTCGGCCGCCGGCACCTCCGGCCAGCCGCCGGTGAGCAGCGGCGGCAGCATGGCGTTGCTGATCGCCCGCCCGCGCGCCGCCCGCGCATCATGTTCGCTGCCCCAGCGCCACAGCGCCACCTCGTCGCGGTGCGCGTCCATCCGCTCCAGCAATAGCTTGAGGGCAAATTGCGGGTGCGATTCGAGCGCGGGCGGCAGTTCCCGCCCCGGCTCGGGCGGCGTCACCGGGCCGATTGCGTCCCACTGTTCGGCGGTCAGGTGGAGGTCGAGATCGGGCAACACGACCATGCCCTGCGGCAGCCCCGCCACCGTCTTGAGCAGTCCGGCAACGGCGGGTGCGCTGGTGACGATGCCCGCCGCGACCACGAAGCGATCCGGCGGCGCTTCCCGCCAGCGCGCGGACACATGCTCCAGCAGGCGGTTGCGGCGCTCCGCCATGTCGATGCAGCCGCGCGTCGCCAGTTCGCGCTGCCAGGCCTCCATCAGCGCCTCGAACTCGCCGAACGCCGCCTGCCAGTGTCCGGAGAGATCCTCCGGCTCCAGCGCCTTGAGGTCCGCCGGCCCCTTGCGCTCGACGAGCAGTTGGTCGAGCGTCGCCGCCAGCGCGCTCGCCAGCCGATACGCCTCGCCGATCTCCAGCCGCTCGCCGCGCCGGGCGCGCTGATCAGCAACGAGGCGGGTGAGGATCATCAGCCGCTCGGCCGGGGCGATGGCCGGCGGGATCGCGGCATCGCTGCCCATCGGCGCCAGCGCGCTGCCCAGTGTCTCGCCCAGGTCGACGTCGCCCACCGGCACCAGCCGGGGGAGCAACAGCCCGGTGCCGGAAGCGCGCACGAAGGCGTCGCGGACCGCCCGGATGGCACGGTTGTTGGGAAGCAGCACGATGCCGCGCGCGAGCGCCAGCCCGCCATCGGCGCGACCGTGGCGGGCGAGCAGTCCGGCGGCGAGCGCATCGGCAAAAGCCCGGTGCGCGGGAATGGTATAGAGAGCGGGCCCGCGTCGCTCAGCCACCGCGCAGCCCAGCCTCGACCAGCGGCAGCGCGGCCGGCGAGCCGACATCGAACCACAGGCCCGTATGCACGAAGCCATAGGCCCGCCCCGCCGCGATGGCGCGATCCCAGAACACATTGGTCGAGAAATGGTCCGACGGCGGATCGACGATCAGCCGGGGCGAGATGATCTGCACCGCGGTGAACACGAAGGGCGCCAGTCGCCCCGGCTTGCGCCGCGTAATCCGCCCCTGCCCGTCCATGTGGAAATCGCCGGGCCCGGCATGGCCCGTCGCGCAGGCATGGGGCACCATCAGCAGCAGCACGTCCATGATCGCGTCGTCCCAGCGGGCGGCAAGCTGATGGATCGCGTCATAAGGCCCATTGAGCCAGAGATTGTCGCTCGCGGCGCACAAGAACGGCTTGTCGCCGAGCAGCGGCAGCGCCTTGACCAGCGCGCCGCCTGTTTCCAGCAGCTTGTCGCGCTCGTCGGAGATCAGATACTCCGCGCCCGTCTGCCGCGCCCGCGCGCGCAGATGCGCTACGATGGAATCCGCCAGATAATGCACGTTGATCACGGTGCGGCGGATGCCCGCCTCCTCGATCCGGTCGAGCGCGTGGTCGATGAGCGGCTGGCCGCCAACGCGGATCAACGGTTTGGGCCGGGTCGCCGTCAGCGGCCGCATCCGCTTGCCGAGACCGGCGGCCATCAGCATCGCCGTCTCCAGCTTGAGGGTCATGCCGCGCCTACACCGATGCGCAAGGTGCCCCGCGCCTCGCCCGGCACGTTGGCGGCGAACCAGGCCGCCACGGGCGCCAGCGCCGGGTGGGCGAGGTCACGCTCCAGCAGGCCCCACATGCGCGGCAGGAAATCGAGATAGCGCGGCTTGCCGTCCCGCTGGCACAGGCGCGTGAAGATGCCGATGATCTTGGCGTTGCGCTGCGCCCCCAGCACCGCATAGGCCGCGCGGAAATCGCGCGAGGTCGGCGCCATCGCCTCGTAATGGGTGAGCATCGCCGCCTCGATGGCGGGCGACACGTCGCGCCGCGCGTCCTGGAGCAGCGAGACGAGATCATAAGCCGGGTGCCCGGCCAGCGCGTCCTGGAAATCCAGCAACCCCAGCCCGCGCGAGCGGCGGACGTCCGGCAGCAGCATGATGTTCTCGGCGTGATAATCGCGCAGCACCGTGACGACCGGCGCGGCGTCCTGCTCGGCGATGGGCAGCACCGCATCCCACGCGGCGGCATAGCCGGCCTCGTCCACCACCAGCCCCGCAGCCGGACAGAACCATTCGGTGAGCAGGGCCGCCTCGCGCTGATAGACGGCGCGGTCATAGGGCGGCAGGCAGTCGGCGGCGGGCAGGCAGTGCAGGTCGGCGAGCAGCGAGACGGCGCGACCATATATGTCCAGCTCGTCCTCCGGTGTCTCATCGAGCCGCTCGCGCACCCGCTCGTCGCCGAAATCCTCCAGCAGCACGAGGCCCTGGTCGAGATCGCGCGCGAGGATCTCCGGCGCGGCGAAGCCATGGCCGCACAGCCACTCGCCCACCGCGATGAACGGGCGCGGATCTTCGTGCGGCGGCGGCGCATCCATCAGCACGGCGCGGCGGTCCGCCTCGATCACGCGGAAATAGCGCCGGAACGAGGCATCGCCGGCGAGCGGCAGGATGCGTGCGCCGCCCCACCCGGCCGCGGCAAGGAAAGCGGGCGCGCCGGCGGGCGGAATCATGTCTGTGGCCATCGCCCCTTCCAAGCCCCCGGCACGGCGACTGTCAAGATGCGCCCCCCGTCCGCTGCCACCGCAATGTGGATGGCCAGCGCGATATCCGCATATAATCCGCCGAGCCGGTCCGGCCATTCGATCGCCAACGCGCCGCCGTCCAGCCAGTCGTCGAGACCAAGCTCGGCCACCTCGTCGGAATCGTCCAGCCGATAGAGATCAACATGCGCGATGGGCAACCGCGTCTCCGGCGGGTCGTAGCCCTGCACGATGGCGAAGGTCGGGCTCGGTGCCTCGCCGGCAAACCCAAGGCCGCGCAGCAGGCCGCGCGCCAGCGTCGTCTTGCCCACGCCCAGCCCGCCTTCCAGCGTTACCACGTCGCCCGCGCGCAGATGCACGGCGATGGCGCGCCCGATCGCCTCCAGCGCTGGCACATCGGCCGCGTGCAGGGTTGCCGTCGTGCCCATTCAGTCGCCGCGCGGCAAATCGACGGTGACGATCGTGCCCTGCCCCGGCTCGGACATGAGAGCGACGCTCCCGCCATGCGCCTCGACAAGCTGGCGGGCCAGCGGAAGACCGACGCCGGACGCCCGCCCATCCGCACCGCGGCCGAACCGCGCGAACGCATCGAACAGCCGTACCTGCGTCTTGGCGTCGATCCCCGGCCCATTGTCGGAGACGACGATCCGCACCGCATCGCTGCTTCCCTCGGCATGGATGAGCACCCGGCCGCCGCCATCGACATAGCGGACGGCGTTGTCGACGATATGCTCGATTGCCTGGTGGAGCCGGCGCGCGTCGCCGCTCACCGCGCCGATCTCGTCAGGGATATCAAGCGCCAGCGTCACGTCGCGCGCTGCTGCCTGCGCCTCGATCTCCCCGGCAATGCGGCGCAGAAGAGCCTCCACCGCCACCGGCTTGCGCTCGATAGGCAGGCCGCCAGCCGCGCCCTGCGTCAGGTCCAGCACATTGTCGATCAGCCGCGAGAGCCGCGTCGTGCTGGCAATGATCGCCTCCACATAATCCCGCATCTGCGGCGAAAGCTCGCCGGCATAGCCCGCCTGCATCATCTCCGCGAAGCCGGCGATGGAGGTCAGCGGCGTGCGCAGCTCGTAGCTCATGTTGGAGACGAAGGCGGTCTTGACCCGATCAGCATCCTCCAGCGCCTCGTTGCGGTCGCGCAGCGCCTGCTCGATGCGGCGGCTGTCGGAGGTGTCGAGCATCACGAACAGCGCGTTGCCATCCGGCAACGGGATGGCGGCAAACTCGAAATAGCGCCCGTCGGCAAAGGCGATGTGCCCGCCGCGCTGCCGCCGCTCGACCGTGGCCGCCCGGATGAGTTGGTGGACGAGGCCCGCCTGCTGAGGCTTGGCGAGGCGGTCGGCCAGCCCCGCCATCAGCTCATCGACGCGCGGATGGCTCGCCAGCCGCGTCTCCGGCACGTCCCAGATCTGGCGGAAGCGGCTGTTCCACAGATGAAGCCGCCCGTCCGACGAGAAGACCGCAATCGCCTCGAACAGATTGTCGAGCGTCGCGGTGCGCACGCGCAGCAGCGTATCGCGCGCGCTGGAGAGCTGCATATGCTCGGTGCGATCCTCGAAGATCAACAACAGCCCACCGTCGGGCAGCGGCTGGGCGTAGACGCGCAACTGCACGCCATCGCGCAGGCGCCAACTCTCCTCGTGGCTCTCGGGCGACTGGAACCACTGCCGGCGCTCCCGGCGCCAGGCGGGGAAATCGGGTGTTTCGGGCACGAGCCCGGCATCGCGCATGGCATCGAGCACACGGTCGAAATCGGTCTCGGCCGCCGCCACGTCCGGTCGCAACCCGAAGAGGCTGAGGAACGGCTGGTTGCAGAATCTGAGCCGCTGGTCCGCGCCGAACTGGACGACGCCGGCCGAGAGCCGGTCCAGCATGTCGCGATTGGCCTGGATGAGCCGGCGCAGTTCGGCGCGCGCCTCTTCCAGTTCCTGCATGTCGATGGCGTAGCCGGCCACGCCGACCTCGCCCAGCGGCACGTCGACGATGCGCATCGACCGCCGCTCGCCGTCGATGGTGACCGGAAGCATCCGCGCGGTCGGGGTCTGCGCGTCGGCGGCGCGAGCGGCCGAATCGCCGGGCGAAAGGCCGTCCACGGCCTCGACCAGCTCGATCCCCTGCTCGATGACCTGCTGCGCGGATTCGGCGTCCACCGCGCGCACATAGGCGCTGTTGACGAGGCTCAGCCGCTGGTCGGGCGCCCGGTGCCAGACCGGCATCGGTGCCGCCTCGATCACGCCGGAGAGCGCCTCCAGCGCCTCGCGGTAGCGCACCGACTGGCTGCGCAGCTCTTCGATCTGGGACTGGCTCTCGGTCGCATCGAACAGCCACAGCACGATGGTGCCGGGGCTGGCGAGGTCCGGTCCCGCCGGCCCGCCGCGCACCAGCAGCGTGCGGCTGGAGCCCTGCGCCCGCACCGGCAGGACGAAAGCGCGGCTGCCGCGCTGCGCCGCCTTGATCTCGGCCGCCAGCGCGCGGGCATGGTCCGGCTCCAGTCCACCCTCTTCCGCCACCAGCTCGGAGAGGAAGACCGGCACGGTGGTGCGCCCCAGCCAGTTGGCGAGCCGGTCGGGTGCCTCGATCCGCCCGTCAGTGCGCACGAGCAGCGGTATGGCGGGCGCGGACTGGAGCAGGTCGGCCAGCCGATCCGCCTGCCCGCGCGCCTGCCGCGCGCTGCGCCGCAGGGCGAGGCCCGAGGCAAACGCCCACGCACCGGCCACCAGCCAGATGGCCAGCGCCGCGCCGAGAGCAAGGGAGGAGAGCGTTGTCACCGCGCTGGATTACGTGGCTATCCCGCCGGAGACAACGGGCGATCGCGGATCGGTGCTATCGTGGGCGCAGGATGGCGGCGGGAAGGTCTCGAAAGGAGGCAATAAGCCTCCCCACGAGGCACGCAGCGTCGTGCATCTGCGCAGGGAGTGCACGGGGTTCCACCTGAACAGGCGCGGCCTGCCCAAAGGAAAACGGCGGCCTTTCGGACCGCCGCTTCCGGTTCATGGAGAGGAAGGCGCGTGGGCCTTCTCCGCCATCAGTATCGGTAGTGATCGGGCTTGAATGGCCCGTTGACCGATACGCCGATGTAGCTGGCCTGTTTGGGGGTCAGTTTGGAGAGCTTGACGCCGAGCTTGTCGAGGTGGAGGGCGGCGACCT